>Ga0213830_1000009_pt1 | contig 684959 bp, 653 predicted proteins | sample SWATP11_FD_161661 | JGI IMG/M metagenome (GOLD analysis project Ga0213830, IMG submission 161661) | Coastal seawater microbial communities from Marineland, Florida, United States - SWA TP1 #1 | ecosystem: Environmental > Aquatic > Marine > Coastal | place: USA: Florida | collected 2016-08-06 | reverse complement strand
TGTGCCTGCTATTTTTATTAACTCACATGGGAACCATGTGGAGTAGGGGAAAAATGGTTAATAGGCAAAGTGAACAATTTCACTTTGACCCATTTTTTCCGAATGAGCTCTGCGAATTCGCGGGGCTGAGCGTGGAACTACGACAATACCTTAATGCTTTGTTTTTCCGAGCGTCGCTTGCGAGCTCGCGGGACCGAGCGTTCTATATATTTAATACAGAGTTTGTAAATTTAACCCGCTCATAATAGCGGGATTTTTTGCTTTGTGCGCCTTACGATTTAAACACAATCACTCACCCTGAGTTCATCGAAGGGTATTCTTTCTAATTAAACCGTATGCTTCAACAAGCTCAGCATGAAGCAGTTTTGATAAAAGTGTTTTTCATCCTGAGCGCAAAGCAGTCGAAGGGCGACAAGCTCAGCATGAAGTAGCAGGGTGATATATTTCTCATCCTGGGAAGTCTATATTCTTAACATTCTACTAAAACCTTTCTCACCCTGAGCCCGTCGAAGGGTTTTTTGTTATTAAACCCAAGTGCGTTGATAAGCTCAGCATAATGTAGTTGGTACTTATTTATCTCACCCTGAGCGTGAATCAGTCGAAGGGAGACCAACTCATCATTAGTTAAACTCATAAATAAGTTGAATTCCGCCAAAATAGCCACCAGTTATTATTTCAATACCGTAAAGAAGGAATAAGAATGGAAAAATTACGAATTGCTATGGTAGGAATAGGCGATATTGCTAGAAAGGCCTATTTACCCGTTGTGGCTAGTAGAGAAGATGTTAGCCCGATTATTTGTACTCGTAATACAGAAACATTAGATTCATTGATAAGAAGTCATCGCATTGAAGAGACTTATAGTGATTTTGATAGCCTAATTGAAAGCCGCCCTCACGCGATTATGATCCATTCTAATACAAATACTCACTTTAGCTTTGCTAAAAGGAGTTTAGAAGCAGGAATAGCTACCTTCGTAGATAAACCCCTTAGCTTGAGCATCGAAGAGTGTGAGCAACTAGTAATATTAGCAAAAGAGCAGGATGTACCTTTATTTGTTGGCTTTAATAGACGATACGCGCCGCTACTTGAACAACTAATTCATAAAGATAAGTTGCATTTCAAATGGCAAAAAAACAGAGAGTCCTTAACTAGTGAAGCATATGACTTTATTTTTAATGATTTTATACATGTGGTAGATGGTTTAGTTGCTCAATCTAACATTAAAGAAATACCAAGAGATCTAAATGTATTTAGTTATTGTCTAGATGAAAAGCTTGCAATTGTCACGATCCGTTTTTCACACAAGGGGATGTTATACGAAGGGCAAATGAATCGCATAAACGGTGTAACAGAGGAAGTTGTAGAGTGTTATCTTAAAGATGAAAAGTATGTGATTAAAAACCTTACACAAGGAGTGCACTTTGTTAAAGGCGAAACGAATAGTCTAGGATTTAGCGATTGGCATAGCTATTTGGAAACACGAGGTTTTAACGCAATGATTGATGATTGGGTATCTAAGGTAAGACTGAATAGCGTTGATGAGGAGCAACTTAATTCAATACTTTTAAGCCATCAGATCTGTGAAAGTATCGTAAGTGAAATAAAATGACTCTGATTGGATAAATGCTTTAAATATAAACACTTGTATGAAATATAGCTAGTGATTGACTAGAACGGTATCGTTATTGGTTTATTAAAAAATCTGATGTACGAGTGTAAGAATATAAAAGAAACAAATTGGTTAAAAAAAGGGAAGCACTGAGCTTCCCTTATGCTGATTATTTTCCAATCGATATGGTCAACTGGCTAAAAGGCTTGATTTGATCTATTACTGCTACGACCATAGAGTGAGTAGCATCGTGATGTGGAATGACTACTGCACTATTGGTTGCGTTAGTTGCAATGAAGTTTTCTACGCGAGCCGAAAGTCGCTCGATATCAACAAACTTGCCATTAAATTTAACTTGTCCACTTGGGTCAATTTGCACCACAATTGTTGGTGTTGGGTTTGAAGGTGGTGGATTGTTCGCTTTAGGGCGATTTATCTCTAGACCTTCTTCTCGAACAAATGATGTTGTAACGATGAAGAAAATAAGTAATATGAATACAATGTCTAGCATTGGTGTCATATCTACGTCACCGGAATTATCACCTTCTTGAATTCTACTTTTACGCATTTTCTGCCCTTTTGTACTTTATTTTTTATTACGCATGTTTTTATATTGGTTATTTATACGACGAAATTCGTAGCAATGCAAAAATTTTTTCTATCTATTAATGCTCAACTTGCTAAAATTAGGTTTATTTTCCTTATAAAAACACTATGGCAATAAATTGGTTTCCTGGGCACATGCATAAAGCCCAAAAAGAAATAAAAGAAATACTTCCGCAAATTGATGTGGTTATCGAAGTTTGTGACGCTCGTTTACCTTTTAGCAGTGAGAACCCGATGATCACTGAAATAAGAGGTGATAAGCCACTTATTAAGATTCTAAACAAGAGCGATTTAGCTGATCCTGAACTAACTAAACGCTGGTTAGCGTACCTAGACTCACAACACAACGTAAAAGCGATCGCATTAACAACTGAACAACCAAGTGTTGCGAAAACCATACCTTCCTTAATTCGCAAGTTAGTGCCAAATAAAGATGAAACAGGAAAACAGATAAATGCCGTGATTATGGGTATTCCAAATGTAGGTAAATCTACCTTATTGAACACCTTAGTTGGAAAGGCAAAAGCCAAGGTTGGAAACGAACCCGCTGTAACCAAAGGCCAACAACGCATTCGTTTAGAAGATGGTTTATACCTTTATGACACTCCGGGCATGTTATGGCCAAAGATCGTTAATGAAAATAGCGGGTACCGATTAGCTATTACAAGCGCTGTAAAGGATACTGCCTTCGATCATGAAGACATTGCATGTTTTGCAGCAGAATATCTGTTAGAGGCTTATCCAGAGCGTTTAACAGATAGATATAAATTCGATCATGTACCACAACGAGAGATTGAAGTTATTGAAGAACTTGGCAGAAAGCGCGGATGTGTAAAAAGCGGTGGTCATGTAGATTTTCATAAAGCTTCAGAAATACTCATCAACGAAATCCGCGATAATACGTTAGGTGGTATTACGTTTGAAACGCCAGAGATGGTGGAAAAGGAAATCGTACATTTTGCTGAATTAGAAGAAAAGAAAATTGCAGAGCGAGAAGCTCGTAAGAAAGCGAGAGGCCGCGGCCGAAAAAACAAAAGAAAATAAGAATAGGGAAGCGTTATGGATACAAAGTTTGAACTTCATGAAATGTTGGAAGCAGATACAGTTGCTATTACTGAACTACCATTATGTAAAGTATTACTGATGAACGATAGTTTGTATCCGTGGTTGATCTTAGTACCAAAAGTTAGCGGCATTAAAGAAGTCTTTGAGTTGGATTGGCAAGACCAAGTTCAACTACAAAACGAGTCTAGTCTAGTTGCCGAAATGCTTAATGAAATGTTTGAGGCGGATAAGATTAACGTTGCAGCGCTGGGTAACATGTGCCCGCAGTTACACGTTCATCATATTGTTAGATATAAAACGGATGCAAGCTGGCCAAATCCCGTGTGGGGTGCGGTGCCTAAAAAGGAATATACAAGCGATACACTAGATGAAGTAGTAGGAAAACTCACTACCGCACTGGAAAGTATCACAGTACGGTAGTGGTGTAAGGAACTTTGAATCAGTAGTCTAAATTAGGCTACTTTAGTTTCACATACTTCGATTTGGTCGAGAGATTGCTTCAGATCTTCGATCAAATCTTCAACGTTTTCTAAACCCGTTGATATTCTGATTAAGCTATCACTAATACCTGCTTCTCGTCTTTCTTCATCTGAGTAAGGTGAGTGAGTCATTGAAGCAGGGTGTTGAATAAGAGATTCCGCATCACCTAAACTTACAGCAATTGAGAACAGCCCCATACGGTTAATGAAATCAGCACCACCTTGCAGGTTGGTTTTAAGTTCAAATGCAATAACACCACCAGCGGCTTTCATTTGTGTACCAATAAATTTATACCCTGAATGAGACTTAAGGCCTGGATAGTAAACTTTCTCAACGTTAGGGTGAGATTCTAAAAATTCAGCTACACGCTGTGCATTCTGGCAATGTCTTTCTACACGCACTGATAATGTTTTAATGCCACGAAGAATCAACCATGCATCATGTGGACTCATTGTGCCACCAATGTCTTTCAATGATGTAAGTTTGATGTGCTCGATCATTTCTTTGCTACCACAGATAATACCTGCAACAACATCACCATGGCCATTTAGGTACTTAGTCGCACTGTGGATTACGATATCTGCGCCAAACTCTACAGGACGTTGTAGGACAGGTGTAAGGAAAGTGTTATCAACAACAGAAATCAAATTGTGCTTGTTTGAAATGTCTAAAATAGCTTTTAAATCTAGAACAACAAGGTTTGGGTTAATTGGTGTTTCTAAGAAAATCATCTTAGTATTTGGTTGAATAGCTGCTTCGATTGTAGAAGGGTCTTCCATGTCTACAAACGTCACCTCAATACCAAACTTTGTCAACATGTGGCTCATTAGTGCAAATGAACAGCCGTATACCGCTTTTGATGAAATAAGGTGATCGCCAGCCGATAAGTTTGCTAATAATGCACCTGACACTGCAGCCATACCTGTTGCTGTAGCAGCCGCATCTTCCATACCTTCCATAGCCGCAACTCGCATCTCTAACTGACGAGTAGTTGGGTTACCCAATCGGCTGTAAATAAAACCTTCTTCTTCACCAGCAAATCTTCTAGCGCCTTGTTCTGCATTCTCAAAAATGAACGTCGATGTTTGATAAAGAGGTGTTGCTAAAGAGCCAAACTGCTCATCGTTAATACGGCCAGCGTGAATTGCTTGGGTTTCTATGTTCTTTGTTGTACTCATTTAATTGCCTTTAACTGAATGCTGAGTTTTATGACTTCTTCGCAATTATCAAGCCAATTACTTTAACCTAACAAATTCAATGGCTTAGCTTCCTAAGTATTATTGCGATGTAATATTTTTATTACGATTATCTTTCGTTTTGTATACAAAGCGCAGTAGTTATCCCTTAATTCGCTGTTTTTATGTGTTTATATGTGGTGTAATATAAAAATTACACTGTAATAAGTTTGGTACTATTGTGAAGGTCAAAATAATCTCGTCAGATAGAATAGGCATTACTCATGAAATATTGGCTGCTTTTTCAGCTAAAGCATGGAATTTAAAAGCTGTAGAGGTAGAAATTGGCAATACTTATGTTTATATCGGTAACGATGGGATTGACCTAAAAGAAGTGATTGAAGCGCTTAAACATTTAACAGATATAGTCGGATGCCAATCAATAGACTTAATGCCAACAGAAGTGAGAGAGAATCACCTGCAAGCGCTGTTAGCTAGAATACCTGATCCGATTATAGACCTTGATACTCAAGGTAAGGTGCTTTCTACAAACAAGGCTGCACAAGATTTATTAGATCAATCTCATGAAGCCCTTGAAGGCAAATACATAACCGAGATAATCCCTGATGCTGCAATCGATCTTAATAACTTTCATGAATACAGCATTTCAGTAGAAGTCTTAGGTTCCCCCTTTATAGCGGACGTCACGCCGGTCATTAATAACAATAGTTTATCAGGGCTTGTGATCACATTGCGTTCCATACTTAAGCTAGGGCGACAAATCTCTGTGATTCAGCGAACGGGCGAGCAGGCAATAGGGCAGATAGTTGGCAAATCTGGGGTACTCAAACAAGTTGTCGCGCAGACTCTACGTTTCGCCCACTTAGACTTACCTGTTTTAATAACTGGAGAAACTGGTACAGGTAAAGAGTTAATAGCAAAAGCACTTCATCAGTCTAGTGAGAGAAAAAGCGCTCCTTTCTTGACTCTCAATTGCGCAGCATTACCCGAGCAGTTGTTGGAGAGTGAGTTATTTGGCTATGAAGCAGGGGCCTTTACTGGAGCTTCTAAAGGTGGAAAGCCGGGGATTATTGAATTGGCTGACGGTGGTACAATTTTTCTGGATGAAATAGCCGAAATGTCTGTTTATTTACAAGCGAAACTCTTACGGTTTCTTCAAGATTACACTTATAGAAGGGTAGGAGGTAGCAAAGAATTAAGAGCTAACGTAAAAGTTATTAGTGCTAGCCATCAGGATTTCACTAACCTTATTGAAAATAAGTTGTTTAGAGAAGATTTGTTCTATCGTCTGAACGTACTTAGCTTAACGCTACCTGCCCTAAGAGAGCGTGCTGAAGATATTCCATTATTAGTGGACCATTTCTTAACCAAGGCAGCAAAACAAGTGAATGCTCCTCGGCCAAGTATGGGCAGTAAAGTCATGGATATGCTGATCCATAACTCTTGGCCTGGTAATATTAGACAGTTGGAAAATGTTATTTTCAGATTAGTTGCACTAGCAGAGTCTACGATCATTACTTACGAAGAAGCTTGTGCTTTGCTGGATGAAAATGCCGAGAAAGTGGTTAGTAATGAAAGCAATGTTGAAGATTGGCAGCAAGCTCAGCAACAGTTTGAAAAAGCACTGCTTGAAAAGATGTTCCCATTATATCCGTCAACACGAAAGCTAGCAGATAGGCTCAAAGTTTCACACAATAAAATTGCAATGAAACTTAGAGCTTACAAAATTGGTAAAAATTAGTCTTCTAATAGTCGGTAAAGTAGCTTCTTAACGTATTGAGGTTCAAACGGTTTATCGCACAATGCGTTAACACCGTCTTGCTCAATATTAGCTAAATGAGTATCGTTGCTTTCGCTGGTAACCATTAAGATTGGAATATGAGATTGTTGACTTTGTTCACGAACGTACCGAGTTAGCTCTCTACCGTCGACTTCAGGCATGTTGTAGTCAGTAACAATCAAGTCAAACATGTTATCTGACATGATGTTAATAGCATCTTGCCCATTTACCGCTTCTGTTACCTTTAATAATCCAAGGTTATTCAGTACACGGCGAATATGATTACGAGCAAGTTTACTATCATCTACTAACAATACCCGTACTTCATGAACGTCAAAGTACTCCAATTCCATTTCATCAGCAGAAAGTAAATCGATTGTATTATTCAACGCAGCGTGCAAATGCTCTTTAGTAAACGGTTTAGGTAAAATAGCGACTACACCTGATTGTTTGAATGTTTCAAGGTTGTCTCTTCTATGCTCGCTTGAAATAAGCATAAATGGCGTTTCTGAAAAGCGGTCATCACTTCTAATATGTTTAAGTAAATCTATTCCTGTGGCGCCATCAAAATAGAGAGAGCTAGCTATTAAATCAAATGCGTGCTTTTCGATGATTTCTTTTGCTTCTGTGATGTGACTACATGCAGTGATATTGGTCACATCTTGTTGCTTTAATTTGTTCACGATGATTTTACGTTGGGTATCTGAAGGCTCAACGATTAAAATTGCCAAATCATTTGGCTGAATAGATGACATACTTTTTCCTAAAGACGACTACAAATTTGTGATCAAGACAGATCAACCACCTATGAATTTAACCTTAAATCCATTTTTTTCCAAGACTTGTTTTACTGCGTCACGGTTATCACCTTGCACTTCAATGGTCTGGTCAACAACACTACCACCCGTACCGCAGGCCTTTTTAAGCGCACTTGCTAATTTTTTAAGGCCAGTCTTTTCTAACCCTAAGCCAGAGATCACCAACACACCTTTGCCTTTTCGACCTTTGGTTTCTCGACGAACTCGAGCTATACCATCACTTTCTTCTACTTGAGTAACTTTTTCTTTTTTAATTTTTCCCGATTCAGTTGAATAAACTAAATCATCACCTGATGGCCCGTTTGATTCTGGCGCCTCTTTACCAAAGGCCTGGGCTAAATCACTTAAACTTGAGAATGAGTTTTTCATTTGTGGTTCCTACTAAAAAATAAAGCCACTAAAAAGTGGCTTTATTATACATGGATGAGAACTCAGAGAGTATTTAGATTTTGCCTTCTAACTCAGGAAGTACATCAAATAAGTCACCAACAATGCCGTAGTCTGCCACTTGGAAGATAGGAGCTTCAGCGTCTTTGTTGATTGCAACAATAACTTTAGAGTCTTTCATACCTGCTAAATGTTGGATTGCACCACTGATACCTACAGCGATGTATAAGTCAGGAGCAACAATCTTACCTGTTTGACCAACTTGCATATCGTTAGGAACAAACCCTGCATCTACCGCCGCACGTGAAGCACCGATAGCAGCACCTAGCTTATCGGCGATACCTTCTAGTAACTTGAAGTTTTCACCGTTTTGCATACCACGACCACCAGAGATAACTACATTTGCTGCACCTAAATCAGGGCGCTCTGATTCTGTTAACTCGTCTTTAACGTGGCTCGAAATGCCTGCATCTGTTGTTTGTGATAACGATTCGATAGTAGCACTACCGTCTGTTGCTACAGCATCAAATGCTGTGCTACGAACAGTAATAACTTTTTTGCTATCTAAGCTTTGAACTGTAGCGATTGCGTTACCCGCGTAAATAGGGCGTACAAATGTATCTGCTGATTCAACACCAATAATGTCAGATACCTGTGCTACATCTAAAAGTGCAGCAACACGTGGCATGAAGTTCTTACCCGTTGTTGAAGCTGTTGCAAGGATATGGCCGTAATCACCAGCTAAATCTTTAACTAGTAAACTTACGTTTTCTGCTAACTGGTGAGAGTAGGCTGCGTCATCAGCTACTAATACTTTGCTGACGCCGTTAGCTTTTGAAGCTTGCTCAGCAACAGCTGCACAGCCACTACCTGCAACTAATACGTGAATATCGCCGCCAATTGCTTGCGCCGCAGCAATTGTTTTTAGTGTATCTGCTTTTAATTCGTTATTATCGTGCTCTGCGTATACTAAAATGCTCATGAGATCACCTTCGCTTCATTTTTTAACTTGTCTACTAACTCATCTACTGTCTCAACAGTGATACCAGCAGAGCGCTCCGCAGGTGGAGTTACTTTTAATACGTTAGCACGTGGGCTTAAATCAACACCAAAATCAGCAGCAGCTTTAACATCTAAAGGCTTACGCTTTGCTTTCATGATGTCAGGTAATTTTGCGTAACGAGGTTCATTCAAACGAAGATCAGTTGTCACAATTGCTGGTAAGCTAATCGCAACTGTTTGTAAACCACCGTCAACTTCACGAGTTACATTTACTTTATCACCGTCAACAACAACTTCTGATGCGAACGTACCTTGAGGCATGCCCGATAGCGCACCTAACATTTGACCCGTTTGGTTGTTATCTGAATCGATAGACTGCTTACCTAGAATAACTAATTGTGGCGCTTCTTCTTCAACTAATTTTTGAAGTAGTTTAGCAACATTTAAAGAATCTAATTGTTGGTCTGTATCAATTTGAATTGCGCGGTCTGCACCTAGTGCTAGAGCAGTACGAAGTTGCTCCTGACAAGATTTATCACCGATAGACACAGCAACAACTTCAGTTGCGTGGCCTGCTTCCTTAAGACGAATCGCTTCTTCTACAGCAATTTCACAAAATGGGTTGATTGCCATTTTAACGTTAGCTAAATCAACATCTGAATTGTCCGCTTTTACACGCACCTTCACGTTATAGTCAATCACGCGTTTGATGGGTACTAATACTTTCATCATTGCCTCTAATAGTGCTGTTGTGTTGTATCCGTAGTAGATAATTTACCTAAAACGGCTTAAATTTATTATAGTTTGAAGACTACTGATAGATTACGTGTACGTCAACGTAAACTTTGTGTCATAATACGTAAGATTTTAGACAAACAGTAAATAGTCATTTACAGCATAGTATTTACTGTAGAAAAATCTACAGGTATGATGCTATCAAACAGGTGTTTGAAAATCAAACGTGTGTTTGAAAATCAGAGCTATAAAAGAAATGGGGGGAATTATGGAACGCGAATCAATGGATTTCGACGTTGTAATCGTAGGGGCAGGACCTTCTGGTTTAGCGACAGCTTGCCGATTAATGCAACTCGCACAAGAGAAAGAACAAGAACTAATGGTGTGTGTTGTTGAAAAAGGCTCTGAAGTGGGTGCACATATTTTGTCAGGGGCTGTTTTTGAAACTAAAGCACTTGATGAGTTGTTTCCAGATTGGAAAGAGAAGGGCGCACCACTTAATACACCAGTAAGTGGTGATGATATCTATTTATTTAATAGCGAAGAAAACGCTATTAAATTGCCTAACTTCTCTGTACCTAAAACGATGCACAACGATGGTAATTACATCGCGAGCATGGGCAACATGTGTCGTTGGTTAGCTGAGCAGGCAGAAGAGTTAGGTGTTGAAATTTTCCCTGGCTTCCCTGCACAAGAAGTTATTTACAATGACGATGGTAGTGTAGCGGGCATTATCACCGGTGATATGGGTTTAGATGTTGACGGTAACCCTAAAGACTCTTATGTCCCAGGTATGGAGCTTAGAGCAAAATATACAGTTTTCGCAGAAGGTTGTCGTGGCCACTTAGGTAAAGAACTTATTGAGAAGTTTGATCTGGCTAATGGAAAGTCTCCTCAGCATTATGCTATTGGTTTTAAAGAAATTTGGGACATTGATCCTGCTAAACATCAGGAAGGTTTAGTCGTTCACTCGGCTGGTTGGCCATTGGATAAAGACACTGGTGGCGGTGGGTATCTTTACCATGCAGAAAATAACCAAGTGTTTGTAGGTTTGATCGTAGACCTTAACTATAGCAACCCTCATTTGAGTCCTTTTGAGGAGTTTCAGCGTTATAAACATCATCCAAAAATCAAACAGTATCTTGAAGGAGCAAAGCGCGTATCATACGGCGCTCGTGCGTTAGCTAAAGGTGGCTATAATTCACTTCCTAAAATGACAATGCCTGGTGGGTTATTAGTTGGCTGTGATGCGGGCACAATTAACTTCGCTAAAATCAAAGGTAATCACACGGCAATGAAAACGGGCATGTTAGCAGCTGAAGCGATTGTTGATGCTTTTGCAAACGGTGACGAAGGTCAGAAAGACTTAACTAAGTTCACTGAATTATTCGAGTCTTCATGGTTATTTGATGAATTATACCGTACTAGAAACTTTGGTCCTGCAATGCACAAGTTTGGCACGTTTTGGGGCGGAGTATTTAACACCATCGATCAAAATATCTTCAATGGTAAAATGCCGGTCAACTTTAAAGATGATCGTCTAGATCATGAGCAATTGAAAGACGCTTCAGAAGTAGCGGTAATTCAGTACCCTAAACCAGACGGTGTATTGAGCTTTGATAGACTTTCTTCAGTATTTTTGTCAAATACCAACCATGAAGAAGAGCAACCATGCCACTTAAAGCTAGCAGATGCTTCAATTCCATTGTCGGTTAATATGAGCAAATATGCAGAGCCTGCACAACGTTATTGTCCGGCTGGTGTTTACGAAGTACAAGAGACGGAAGAGGGGCAGAAGTTTGTGATTAACGCACAAAACTGTATCCACTGTAAGACTTGTGATATCAAAGACCCTAGTCAGAACATTACGTGGGTAACACCAGAAGGTACTGGTGGTCCAAATTACCCTAATATGTAAATTACAGTAGAAAAAAAAGCCCGCTATTGCGGGCTTTTTTATTGAACTTGGATAAGGTTAAACGGTGTTAACTGCTCTAAAGATGTATGTAATTCGTTTTCTACTTTGTCGAGCGCTTTAAGCTGTTCACAAAAGAGCTCTGCTTTAGTCTCTAATACGTCAGCATCATTAACTAAATCGAGCTTGAGGTCTTTACCAATGGCTTCCACTCTATCACTATAATTGCTTATTCGTTGCTCCGAGCTCTCGTCTTCTTGGTTCGCTACAGCTTCCCCTACAGCAACCAATAGCGTGCCAATACTCTTTGTTACGATTTGTTCAATCTCTTGCTCAAATTCACCTTTGAAAATTTCACCCAAATCATCAAAATCCTGAGGAGCAATGTAATAGTTATTATCTGTATGGTTAAAACGTTTACGAAGACGCCATTGCAGTTCATCAAAGCGCTTTTGTAGCTTTTGATGTGTAGCACTGTTTTCGCCAGTGATACCTGCAATTACTTTGTTAACCGCTTTTAAGCCCATCTCTAGACCTTCGATAGCAATAGACACTATTTCAGGTACTTGTTGCCGAATACCACTAGCATAATCTTTAACCATCAACTTTTGTTCGTCAGTTAACTCGACTTCACGGCCGTTCACAAAAAGTTGCTCTAAACCATTAATTTGTACTTTGGTTTGATTGCCGTCGATAATGCGGATGTGAGAGGGGTCAATAATAACCCCATAATTGAAATTTACTGCACAACTAGCGGCATTAGCAGTTGTAGGCGCTAACATAGCAGCAAGACAAATAGCTTTCAGTTTATTCACGAGAGAAAAAGCCTTTTCGTTAAATTAATCATTAACAATAGGATCAATTATAACTTTTCTTTCTTTATATTTCAGGCGACTCGGCCCGTATTCTCGTTTAGTCCTCTCATTGAACTTGCCAACATTTAGTTGTACACCTTGGTACATTCTCTCTGTTGCTTCAACATACGCACCTTCCATAAATGTTAACAGTTCTGACTCTAACTGCTCTTTCTCATTCATCAACTCACCCATTCGGCTGGCGTGATGTTTGTATGTTGCTAATACTTTTTCGAGCATATCTGGTCTTGCTTTGTCTTTAGGCAACTTCTTAAGCTTATTGACGGCATTTTTCAACTCAGTCGTTTTATCATTTTCTACCTGATATAACTCATCGTTATCAGCAATTTTTGCTTCTAGTTTCTCTATTGGTTTGTCGAAATTAAAAATTGTGTTACTGCCCGCTGTGGCTCCTATTGTGCCAGCATGTACTGATGTACCTGCTGATATAAAGCCAGCGATCAGTTTGCCATTCGGTTTATCTTCTGTTCCAACCCATAGCTGTTCGTCAACTCTAACAATACTGTGCATAAGCTGGTTTTCAACTCTAAAGCTATTGCTTTTTATTTCGGCGTATTGGCAATACTTGGCAAACAAATTTCCTTTTGCTTTGATAGTTACACTCATTTGAATATCAGAAATGTTCTGCTCTTCAACTTCTTGTTTTCTACCTATTACACCACCTGCAATTGTTATGTCTCCGCCAGCTTCAAGGTAGGCAGACTCAACAAAACCGCCAACGGTGATATCACCACTTGCGATGACCTTCATGCCTTCACAAACGTCACCAGAGATGATAACGCTACCTTCAAATTTTATGTGGCCAGTACTAACATCAACATTCTTAATTTTATAGACTTCATCAACTTCCATACCGTTATCAATAATACGTGGTAAGCCAACTTTTGTTGAAATCAGAAGGTCGTTATTCTCGGGGCTAACTTCGGTACCGTCACCCGCTCTTAATACAAGATCTTCACCAGGTTCAGCGTCGATAGGTGTACCCGTCACAGAAAAACCTTTAATACCATGAGTTAACGGTACTTTCTTGGCAAGTGCATCGCCAACCCTAACACATATGATATCACCTAAATCACGCATATCTACTGTGCCGTCTTCACGTTCTTTCGGTCGAAGAATTCTGTCTTGAGCACTCTGTACTAAGTGTTTGATTTTGGCATCTTTGCCTCTTTGTGCGTCACGTCCAAAAGCAATTTTAGCTTTAACGATAGTGCCCGATTCCTCTTTAGCAGCCTGTTGGGCAAGTTTTACTAGTTCTTCTTTACTAAAACCTTTTACTACACCCGCATCTTGAGCAGCTTTCAAAATAGCTTTAGCCGTAAGGTGTTTTCCTCCTACCGCTGTCGATATTTCGGCGCTAGCACCCATTTCATCGTTATCTATTTCTACTTTGATTTTTGCGTCTTTACGCTCAAGCACTTGGTATTTAATAGGGCGGCCAGATTGACCACTTTGAAGAGGTTTTAAAACGCTGTTTAATTCTGCAACTGCGTTTTTTACATTGGCTATATTGACATGGAGCCCTTTATATTCAGAGCTCTCAATAAATTCGTAAATGCTGGCTTCCGTAATAGCGTCGCCCCCTTTAACGGGAGAGATGACTAAATCAACATTGTTCTTTTTGTTATCTGTTAAATTTAGCGTAGTCACGTTCTTAATACTCCTTCACAAAAACTACTCGTGAATTTACTGCTAAAAGTAATTCTCTTGGTGGACTTTAATAAATGACGGCGTGCCAACTTTCGAATAGTCTATTTTATATTCTTTGTTGTCCAGAGCCTGAATAAAAACGAGTGTTTTTTCTTCGCCAAATACGTCTGTAGAGCCTACATCAACAACTTCCATATACATTTTCTTAGCTTCAGATTTTTTGCGAGGCACGTCACCTTCATATAAACCAATGCCTCGATTACCAACAATTACAATTGGCGCAGAGCCGTTAATTATTAACAAATCAAATTTTCTAACTTTGTGAATAATTGTATTACGGCCACTAGTAATAAAGTTCTTTTCTATCAAAATAAGCTCCTTCACTTTTTAAAGAAAGTGAGTTTTTTGTCATCAGAGAAATAGTCAGTACATCATTTTTACAAAGCAATGAGCACTTTTCTCTTATCACAACATAATCATATGTTTTAAATATATAAAGTTTTGACTGATAGCGCAATCTATACAAGCTAACAGCGTACTATTTTACTGCCTTCATGTATGCGGGAAGCTCACTACAATCTAATACCTTTCTTCGAATTAAATCTAAAGCTCTAGTTGCAACCATGGTTTGGAAGTACGCTCTATTGCCACTGATAATAAAAGTAGTGGTTTCAATATGATGCTTGTCTCCCCAGCCAATGCATACCGTGCCTACAGGCTTTTCTTTTGTGCCACCGTTAGGGCCCGCTATGCCGGAAACTGCTACAGCAACATTTGAGCCACTCCTAGCAAGTGCACCAGCAACCATTTCTCTTACCACAGGTTCACTGACGGCACCAAATTCTATGATTGTTTCTTCTTTAACACCAAAATCGGATTTGGCTTGATTAGAGTAAGTTACGTAACCAGATTCAAATATTTCTGATGAGCCTGATATGCTGGTGATCATGCTTGCTATCAAACCGCCTGTGCAAGATTCTGCGCAGCTAATTTTTAATCGTTTTTCTCTTAGCAAGTTAACCAAAACATCGCTAAAACTAGGTGCACTTTTGAAATCTTTAGCAACAATATGACTATTAAAAAGCCTTTCTATTTCTTGCGTAATGCTTTCCGTCTTTTCATCTTTAGCACTTGAGAGTACTTTTAATTCCAAAAGAGGCATTGCTGCCCTATAACCGATGGTGATTGAACTTGGTAAATTTTCGGTTAAAGGGTGAAGTATCTCCTGAGCATTCGATTCACCAATACCAAACAATAGAAACTTATCAACACTAGTGCTGTCGTTCTGGCTAAAGTACGCTTTAATCATAGGAAGTACTTCTTGGTTAAGCATTACTTTTAACTCAGAAGGTACGCCCGGAGTACAAAAAATATGGCAGTTGTTTAGTTTGCAATAAATGCCGACAGCGCTTCCTGTCGCGTTAGCAATTATCTCTGCCGTTTCTGGTAATAGTGCTTGTTTCAGGTTGCTTGGTGTTAATGCTATGCGTTTTTTCTCCGCCCATAATTCTAGATGCTGTCTAGCTTCAGGGTGCTCTTTCAGGTCGTCTCCGAGACAATTCGCTAATGCCTTTGACGTTAAGTCATCTTCAGTAGGCCCTAAACCGCCATTAATGATTAAGATATCTGCTGACTTTGCGAGTGTCGATATTTTTTCCTCTAGCCCACCGAGATGGTCGCCTACAGTCACTTTTTCACTGACTTTCATACCTATATCAAACAAGTGTTTTGCTATAAATGTTGAGTTGGTATCAACAATATCGCCGAGTAATAGTTCGTCACCTGTCATGAGTAATTTAATTTGGGGCATTTACGTTTCCTGTATATCGCGATCGTTTGTTGCTGAATGCACCAAAAAAATTCATCGCGAAAAAAAAGATAACTTAATTTAAACCTTTTTAAATTCACTTTCATCTTATTGGTAACACTAACGATAAAAAATGGAATAATTATGGATAAATCAATTAAATTAGCGTCTTTCGCGGCAATGGTTACACTAATGTCTTTGCCTGTATCGGCAAAAGTATCTGAGCAAGTGGTAAAGTCATTTGACGTTAGTTCGAGCCCAAATTTCAGTTTAGAAAATATCAATGGTGAGGTTGAAATAGAAGTTTGGAATCAATCAGAAATTCAAGTAGAGGCCAATTTATCTGCTGCTGATCAGGACGAACTAGATAGAATGTCTATTCATTTTGATGAAATGAGTAACGGTGTGGCTGTTGAAACTAAATACGAAAAATCAAGAAGCTTTGGTAATTACAACCAAACTGGAAAAGTAAATTATACAGTAAAACTTCCTGCAGATACTCGCCTGAAACATGTAGAGCTTGTGAACGGTTCTCTTTCTGTTGATGGCGTAAAAGCAAGAATGGCACTGGATGTCGTTAATGGCTCAATAAACGTTGATGGTGCTGAAGGTAATAGCAAAATTCAATCGGTAAATGGCAGTGTTAAAGTTGCTTATGCTACTTTTCCATCATCGCTTGATAGCATTGAGCTTGATAGCGTAAACGGCAGTGTTAAATTAACTTTGCCAAGTGATGCTAGCGCTAAAATTGATGTTGAAACTATGCATGGCAGCATCAAAAATGATTTTGGTTTATCGGTTGATAAAAATACTTTTATTGGTAAGAACCTAACCGGGAGTATCGGTAACGGCGACGTTGATGTATCTATTGAGACTGTTAATGGTTCTGTAAAGATTTATAAGCAATAAATCCGCGCAGCACTGAGCAAAAAGCGACGCAATGTCGCTTTTTTTGTTTTATTATGCCGGGAGAAATAATCACTTGAACGAATAATCATGCGAAATAATCTTATCGGGAAATGGTACAGACAAGATACCAACGAACAAGGTGAGCAAGTCATCGAGTTTGCAGAAATGATGTTGGATGGTAGCTATGAATTCAGCTTCACCGTAAAAGCGCAGAGCGGTGAAATAATCAGTGAAATACTAGAGTATGGTGACTGGGGATTAGTAGGGGATATACACTTTACCATTGCAAAAGGCGAATTAGTTGATGGTGAAGAATATGCCGCTGATTGTGCTAACGAAGATAACTACCATGCCTATAAAGTTTTACAGTTGGACGGCCAAATCTTTAAATATGCTCATATTGTTTCGGGTGAGGTGTTTATCCTGCATAAAGTTACTGATAAAATCGCTTACTGTTAGAAGAATAATTTTTGAGAATCTCCATGAAGCAAATCAAAGACGCACGTCTGATCACTGCCATTAAAACGCCGTATAAAGTGAATGGCGATATCGATTTAGATACATACGATGTGCTAGTTAACAAGCAAATAGAAGCTGGTGTTGATGGTGTTATCGTAGGTGGAACAACAGGTGAAGGTCAGCTATTAAGCTGGGAAGAGCACCTAATGTTAATTGCCCATACTGTTCACCGCTATAGCGATAAACTAATTGTTGTAGGCAATACAGGTAGTAATAATACTAGAGAAGCTGTGAAGGCCACAGAAAATGGCTTTGCGATGGGGATGCATGCAGCGTTGCAAATCAATCCGTACTATGGGCGTTCTTCTCTTGCCGGTGTGAGCGAGCATTTTAAACGTGTTTTAGATGTTGGACCTGCTTTTATTTACAACGTTCCGGGTCGTACAGGCCAAGATCTTACACCTGAAGTCATTGAGCCTTTGTCACAGCATAAGCATTTTATTGGTGTTAAAGAGTGTGCCGGTAATGAGCGTATTGCTTCTTATGAAGCCAAAGGGATAGCTTGTTGGTCTGGCAACGATGACGAATGTCATGACGGTTTACACAAACACGGTTCACATGGCGTTATTTCGGTGACGTCAAATTTAGTACCTGGTTTGATGCGCGAGTTAATGGACAACCCAAATGATGAGCTAAATGGCAAGCTTCAAGCGCTAATGTCATGGCTATTCTCAGAGCCAAATCCTATTCCACTAAACACTGCTTTAATGATGTTAGGTACGGTAAAACCGTCATTTAGATTACCTTATCTTGCTATGACTGCTCAGCAGAGGGCTGAAGGTGAGAAGTTAATCAAGGAGCTTGGCATAGAACACTTCGTAGGTGATAACCTAAACGTGCTCAACGACGAAGATTTTATCTATACGCCTTAATCGGTTCTTAATTGATTACTAATTGCCACTACATGATCTAAGTTTGGTCTTAAATGTAGTGGTAATTTTATTTCTCTATATTGCTCACTAATGGGGCATTTAAAAGACAGTTGTACCGCACAAAGTTGTAAGTCCAATTGTTCTGATAGGTTATCTTCTTTTAGGCCGTGCAGCCTATCTCCTACAACTGGAATACCATTTTCTGCAGAATGTTTTCTGATTTGATGTTTTCTACCTGTTTCAATGCCAACTTGATACAAACAAAGTCCTGAAAAAGTGTCTTGCTTTAATAAGTTAAAATGGCTTGTAGCCACTTTGTTATCTATTTCATTGTGACAAGTAAATGTTGCTGGTAGCGAGTCGTTTTTGTGGGTAATGATTTCGTAAGTTTTATTTAGCGCTTTATGTTCAAACATTTGTGCTAATTTTCTTGCTGCCAATTTCGAGTGGCCAATAATGATAAGCCCTGTTGCAGCTTTATCTAAGCGATGAATGATAAAACTTGCTCGATTTAGTCCCTTGTCACTTTCAATAAAACGATTGATTGTACAATGATCGCCATATTTAGAGCCTTGGCAAAGCATTCCATAAGGCTTATACCAAACACTATAATCACCAAAATCTTCAATTAGCTGGGCAGGGGCGACCGTCTGTTTTAAGACATTTTCGTCATAATAAAAATGCAAAACATCACCTAACCTCAATGTGTGTTTTACTTTCCTTAATCGCTTTGTTTTTTTATTTCGAGTTAACCATAGAACACCTTTGTTAATAGCATCTTTGATCTCACGTTTACTAAGTTGGCAATGATTGCTAATTAGCTCAACAGCGCTTATTTCTGGTGCTGTCACATCGAGGTTCAATTCAAACTTTAACATGGCTTATCTTTAATCAAACAAAATGCTATTTTAGCAGATGAAAACTGATAAATGTCAGTATTTTAATTTAATATTGGGTATTCTTTTCATTTGCGGCTAAACTATGAAGAAGGTAGGTAAAAGAGACAACTAAATGGAACGAAATCTGGCACTTTTTCCGGAAGATGAAAGTGGAAATATGTTATGGCAACTACTTCAAGAAGGAGATGATTTAACAGAGCCAAGAGAGATAGAGTTTTCGGTTATATTCCCCAATCAGGAATTAGCACTTAAGTTTGGTCACATATTACTTGAAAACAATCAAAAGTTATCTTTTTGCCACTATAACGGTGATGAAGAATACCCTTGGGAAATTACTGCCTACCCAGAAATGCCGGCCACCTATGAAAATGTAGAAGCCTATATTGAACTACTCAAAGTGAGCTCGGGACCACTAAACGGCAAGTTCGATGGTTGGTTTTGCGTTTCTCCTTCAAAATTACCTTATTAAATATTGATGAAAAATGGTTGATATTAAGCAGTTAGAATCATTAAACAACGTTTTTAGTAAATCTTACAATCAGCAGAAACAATTCATAAAGAAAGTCATGTCTGGCAAGGTTTCAACATGCCCGGTTTGTCAGCAAGTATTGAATGTTTGCTTACCGGGAGAGGGTGAGTCACCCGGTATTACTTGTCAGAAGGGATGTACAGACATCCTGTTAGACTTTGATTGACGATTTATAAGAAAGTCGAAATTTCGGACAGTGATTTTTTCACTTGAGCGTGTGCTGGTATAGTTGCATCTTCGGCAGGGTAACCTGCAATAAGCAACATATAAGGGCGCTCATTGTCACCACGATTACAAATCTTACTTAAGAAAGACATCGGTTTTGGTGTGTGTGTGAGCGTTACTAATCCTGAAGAGTGTAGGGCATTGATCAAAAAGCCCGTTGCGATGCCAACAGACTCGTGCACATAGTAGTTTGTGTTCTTATCTTCAGCGTTTATACCACCTTTTTTCTGGCTAAATATTGCAATCAACCAAGGCGCATGCTCCAAATAAGGCTTGTTTGCATCTGTACCTAATGGTTTTAGTGCGTTCAACCACTCGTCACCAGCACGGCCATCGTAGAAGCCCGCTTCGTGTAATTCAGCTTGTTCACGGATTTGCTTTTTCACATCTGCACTATGAATTGCAACAAAATGCCATGGTTGGTGATTTGCCCCACTTGGTGCGGTACCCGCAGCTTTAATGCAGTTTTCGATGACTTCTTGAGGTACTGGTCGGTCGCTAAAGCTGCGAATTGAATGCCTGCGTTTGATATCTTGATAAAATACCTTAGAGCGTTCAACCATATCTTCTATAGGATACTCTATATAATCTGTTAAAGGAGAAGAGTCATGCTCTTTCATTATTGTTATTCCATTGTTTGTCTAATGTAAATAGGGTAACAGGCGGTAATTATATTGCAAGTGCAATATTGCACTTGCAATGATGCTTAAATATTTTGTAAATTTATCAATTGGTAATCTACTGTTTTGAGTAATAGACCATCAATATATATTTCCATTTGATAGTTTCCAGGCAAGTCTTGTTCATTGGTTTTCATAAAGACAGCACCTTTTTTTTCTATTCTCATCGTCTTACCCATAATCTTGGTTGCTTCGTTTTTCTTCGTTGGAAGAACGTGAACAGAGCCTAACGTAAAGGTGCCATCCTTTTCAGTGGTTATTACCATGCCATACATGATGTTTTCACCTTTTTGGGCTATTGGAATTTGCTTGGTAATTTCAAAGTCTATGGGATCGCCATTTTGGTTGTATTTCACAAGGCCAAACTCAAATAAATAGCCATCTTCTGCTGCATTCACCGAGTTGTTCAATAGTGCTGTAAATAGAATAATGATTAATAAATACTTCATATTACTCTCCATTCTTTTTTCTGCTAAAAATAAGTGGGATAATTACTAATGCCAATAAAGCAATTGATGGTGGCTCAGAAACGACTACTGTGGCAACTGTGCCCTCTGGTGTTGAATTGTTAATTTCAGCAACAATCTTGTTTTCAATCGCTGTTTGAAAGTCGTCAAAATTTGCCGGCGCAAGTAAAAAGGCGCCATCACCTGCAATGACATTATCTGCATATTCATCTATCACTGATTGTGACTCAGTAATAACGATGCCATTAATTCTGTCTACACCTGCATCTATAGCTGCTTGAGAAGCAATTTCAGGAGCCATGCCACTATTATTGGTACCATCGCCAGATACATCAATGATCTGGGTTGTACCTGCAAATGCATTTGAATCGAATTCAGGATATGAAAAAGCAATAGCTTCACCTATTGCTGTCCAGCCAGCGAAGGGTCTTGCTAAGTTGCCAATTTCTATAGCAAGTGCATCTGCGGCAGAGCCTGAATCTACAAGGCTCCAGTCAATCATAATATTTTGCTGATTTGGCCCTGACCACATGATAAGTTGAACGGCTATTTTTCCATGAGTACCATTAATAATGGCGTCTTGAACCGTGTCGCTTTCGAAAGCGGCTTGATAGCCGAGTAATTGTAGATCGTATTCGCTACTGTTTATGCTTCCTGAAATATCTATCAGTAGTTGAAGCTCAACGTCTACTGCCTCTATTGCTTTGACTGTAGACGTGGTAACCACAGAAGAGAGTACAAACAAGAGTGTCATTAATCGTAGTGACATTATCTTTCCTCCATTCTTTACCTTAGGATTGGTATATAGCAATACCTATGCCTAATAATTAAAGATTATACATTTCAAAGTATTACGTTCTAGTAAGCAAGCGATGATAATTTTTTGTTGGGCAAGTCTTGCAATTTGCAATGATGCATTCTTGCAAAATGCGATGAATTACATGAGTTATTAGTTTTTCGATATCTATCTTTTTGAAATTTTAGGTTTTATTTTAATTGGTAACCATCTTGCAGTAGCTAATTATATTAATCAAAAACGAGGTGGTTGTTATGAGTAATTCATATACTAGTTATCGAAAAGACAGATATCGTTATCATACAGCTCGAAAGAAAGGAAATAAGTATTTTATTACCTCTTTGCTTGTTATTGCTACGGTATTACTTTGTGCAACTATTTACTTAGGGTTAGGCAAAGAGAAAGTGGTTAGAATGAACATCGAGCAAAAAGTAGAAATCGCGAAAATGGAATCAGAGCTAGCTGTTTTAAGAACAATTAACCCCTACAAAGTTGCAACACATGAAGTGATTCAAAAAGCTGTTGCAAAAGTGGATTTGTTTCCTGGTTGGGTAACTAGAGTCTACCCAGTGCCTGAGTCTATTGAAACGACAAATCTCGTATCTGATATGGGAACTTTTGTGATGAACGAAACGACGTTTTCACTTGCAAGCCATCAAAGATATGGTATCAAACAACCCAGCAAGAGCATGTATCGTCTGAGTGGACTGATGCCGAGTTATATTAAGGGACGTCATCAGATTGGCTTGCAGTTAAGTGTTAGCGATAAAAACACAAAAGAGCAAAAGGGGGCTCGCATGGGCTCGTGTTATACGCAGGTTATTGTTAACCATAAACGTGTCATTGATAGAAAGCTTCATTTGATAGGTAATTATGATCCTGAAAGAGTCATTACAGGTGAAGTTGAACTAGATAAAGGGTTATTTCCAATTAGTGCATTAATCTATTGTGATCAAAGCAACCATTTTGAAACGGACGATGTGAACTTTTCGATAACATTTCGTGATCCAGCTCAACATAGTTTAGTTAGTAGTCGAGACGCAGTATTTCATATTTACAGTCCAGAAAACCTAAACGACTTGTTATAAATTATTATTACTAATGATAGGGAACGTTAATGTAAATTGCGTTCCCTTGGTCAATTTAGACTTCACCGATAATTGAGCTTTATGTTTCATCATAATCACGTAAGAAACTGATAGCCCTAAACCTGTACCTTTGCCGGTGGGTTTAGTTGTGAAAAACGGGTCAAATAGCCTTTTTAACGTTTTGTTATCCATACCTTCCCCATTATCAATAACGTTAACTATCAGTGCTTCATCTTGTTGGTACGAATTTACTAAAACGTTACCTTTTTCAACATCATTAACTGAATCAATAGCGTTTATTAGCAGGTTTACCATGACCTGTTGCAGTTGGCCAAAGTTACCTTCTATTGGCAGTATGTTTGAGGATAGTTGATGATCAATCTTATTTACTGCGCGACTTTCTACAACTTTAAGTGCCGATAATATAACTTCGTTGATATTCAATTGTGTGAAATCACCATCATTCTGACGAGAAAATGTGTTTAAGCCTTTTACTATATCGCCAACGCGTGTTAAACCATCTAGGCAACTAGCGATTAAATCGGGAATGTCCTCAAGCAATTCTTTGGTAACATTTGACAGTTGTTGCTTGCTCCCTTGTTGTATCTTTTGAAAGTCTTCATTGATATCTTTTTGATAGTCGTCTAACGACTGTAAATTGCTAATGATATAACTTAAGGGGTTATTAATCTCGTGTGCTACACCAGCTGCCAATTGCCCCAAAGCAACCATTTTGTCATTATGAGCCAGCTTTTTCTGGGTAGTTTTTAACACAGATATCGTTTTTTGAAGTTTTTGAAAGTTATATGATTTTTCTAATTCAGCCGTTCTCTTACTCAAGTTGCTCGAGAATTGTTGCGCCGCTAACTCAAGTGTTTGTTTAAAGTCGTCGCTATAACAATAATGGGGAATGTTTAGCAAAATAAGCCTATGGCTACTTGGCGCTATTTGGAAAGAAACAGCCAAACAAGTTGGATACTTTAACAGTTCGACTAGCTCGCTGTACCCATCAAATGGCTTTTCTATTCTATGCCAGTTGTTTTGAGAATCGTGACAGAGATTTGTTAGGCTAGCAGATAAATGCTTAAGGCCTCTTTTTTTATGCCAATCAGAGTCTTCTAGTTGGTAATTAGAAACCACTTTATTGTCGTTGATAATAAATGCATAAGCGTCTGCTGTATCAAACAATTGTGAAACATTTTCTGCAAAGTACAATAACATCTCGTTGGTACTTTTGTTGTCTAGCTGTTGTGGGGAAATAAAATCCAAGAATTGCAGCTGTATTTGTCTTACACGTGCTGTTTCATACGACTCAAGCATTTTCTTATTTTGGGAAAATTGATTTTCTAACGCTTGGTCTAGTTTTTCTTCTAACAGTCTATTTGCAAGTTCTTGTCGTTGAAGTGCTTTTGTGACAATTGCTAGTTCTTTTTTCAGAGACTCTATTTTTTTATTATCTTCAAGAGACATTCATGATCACCATGCTGAATACATTGAGGTTGAGTTACTTCTACTTGTTCATCAAATTGCTTTGCCGCACCTAAAACTAACCCTTCAGCAAAGTAACACAAATTTCGCTTGCTAGAATAGCGCATTAATAGCTCATTTTCTTTTGGTGAGTCATAAAATAAATTAGGTGTGTAAGCATTGATGTCAGACTTTTGCACTTCAACATGAATAACAGAATCCACCAACTCTAGAAATTCAAATAGGGTTAACCCTTCTGGAAGCTTAGTTTCTACAAGCGAATAAAGGGTTGTAAAAAAGTGCGCTCCAAACTCTCTAAGTAAGTCACTGACAGTATTATTTGTAAGCTTTGACGCAGCAGATATCAAGGATACTAGTTCCGAATCATCATATAACTCGGAAGCAAGGTAAACATCTTGGTGATTGTTAGTTGTAGCATCAAGACAGTTTTGCCATAGCTCCATGCCAAATGTGTCATTTATATAGGCTTCAAAGCCCAAAAATACAGAACCCTTCATAAAAAAGCGAAAAATCAATTGCCTAGGTTATACTAAATAATAGTAGACTAGTTTGAGAACGAAAAAAAGAAAGGACTTTCTAATATGTTACCAAGAGTGCTAATAGTTGATGACGAAAAAGAAGTACTAAAAGCGATTGGACGTGCATTACGTAGTCACTTTGATGTTTATTTGTATGACGACCCTGAAAAAGCATTAGCGTTTGCACGAACTAAAAATTGCCATGTGGTTATTTCTGATATGAAGATGCCCTCGATGAATGGTGAAGTGTTTCTTTCTAAGTTTGCCAAAATTTGTCCTTTCAGTAAGCGTTGTGTGCTGACAGGGCATGCTGAATTGGAAGCAACCATTGCTCTAGTGAATGAAATAGGCATTGATTGCTACTTAACTAAGCCTTGGGATAATAAAGAATTAATCGTTACTTTAAACGGCCTTGTCAGGGAGTATGTTAGCGCGATAAAGAAGAAGAAATACTATCAAAAGTTAAAATCAAGCAATGAAGAATTGCTCGACACTAAACAAGCACTAACATATACAATTGACGGCGTCATTAAAGAGCAAGTTGAAGAGCATGAACATGCTCAGCTTTTGGAAAAAAGTAATCGACAGTTATTGAAACTTGTTACTAGTATGGTGTCATTATATAACGACGACAACAGCCACCATTGCCATCGTATTGCAGCCCAGGCACAGTATTTTATGTTGGACAAAGGTTATTCTAGCTCGCAGGCATATCAAATTTATTTGGCTGCTAGACTCTACCGCGTAGCCGCAATGCAATTTTCTCCAGAATTAATCAATAAGCCATACTATGAAATGAAAATTCATCAAAAGAAACAATGGTTTGAACTTTTTGGCGATAGTGCTGACATTTTATCAAACGTGGATGCATTACATGCACCCACAGAGACCATTCGCTTGTTGTTTTCTGGAGAAATCGGCAAGAGTTCCAATGGTGATAATGTTGAAGGCTATTGTTATTTTGGTGCGAAACTTCTCACACATTTGATAGCGATTGATTTACTAGTACAAGGGAAAGTAAAAAAGGAAAAACTTACTCCTTTTCAAGCATTTTCATCGTTAAGAGATTTTATCGCTAGAGATTATGATGCTGTGTTGGCTAAATACATATCATCCATATTTCTTAATCCTTCGTCGGTTGTGTGTGAAATTCCTGTACATGCCGCAGATCTGAAAGAGGGGATGGTAGTTGCAGAAAGCTATTACAACGATGAAAATCATAAAATTGTAGGGCAGGATAAGGTGCTTACAGTAAGCATGATTGAAGGCATTATGAACTATCAAGAGAACAGGACTGTTCCTGTCGTTATATATATTAAAGGGATGGATGAGGATCGTTAAATGGTGCCAAATAAGTCTATCAAACCTATTCTTGTAGTCGTTGACGATGAAAGCGAAATTCTTAACTCAATTCAACGAGTGCTGAGAGCATTAGCGATCGATATAGTGGTGTTTGAACAACCGCTAGCAGCCTTAGATTTCATCAAATCGAATAACGTGGTTATGGTTATTTCGGACCATCGAATGCCTGAACTGACAGGTTTAGAGTTATTACGTATGGTTAAAGACAACAACAAGTCAGTTGTAAGAGTATTATTGAGTGCCCATCAAGATTTTGACGACGTTGCAACAGGCTTTAATGATGGGGTTATTGATAAATTCATCGCAAAACCTTGGGATAATAAAGCGCTTAAGTCACTTGTTCAATATCACTTGGAAAATGAAAATACCGGTATTGACGGATATGCTGGCATGATTGGAAAAAGCAAAGGTATGCTGAACCTATTCGAAAGAATTGGTAAAGCAGCCGGCGCAAATGTACCTATTTTTATTCATGGGCAAACGGGCACGGGTAAAGAATTAGTGGCAAAGGCTTGTCACGAGAAGAGTTACCGAGCTAAAGAACCATATGTAGCTTTTAATTGCGCTAACTTATCCGAACATCTGGTGGAGTCTCAGCTATTTGGACATAAAAAAGGCGCGTTTACTGGTGCCACGTCAGATCATAAAGGGCTGTTTGAACAAGCGAGTGAAGGGACTTTATTTCTCGATGAGGTAACTACGCTGCCCGTAAACCTTCAAGCGAAGTTATTGCGGGTCATACAGGAAAGAGAGTTCATGCCGCTTGGTAGTAACCAATTGAAGCAATTTAATGCTCAGTTGATATCTGCATCCTCTACTAGTCTAAATGAAGCGGTCTTAGAAGAAGGTTTCAGGCAAGATTTACTTTATCGTCTAGGTGTGATTCAGTTATCAATTCCTAGATTAAACGAACGTGGTAAAGACATTCTATCCATTGCAAAGCACTATCTCGACAAGTACAACGCCGAACAAAATAAGTCGTTTAAAGGGTTTTCTGAAAATGCAGCGCTATTTATGTTGAGTTATCAATGGCCTGGAAATGTGAGACAATTGGAAAATATGTTGCATAGCGTTATTGTCATGAACGATGAAGCGTTTATTGAAGAAGGAATGCTGCGTGAGGCTTTAGGTGATATAGATAAACTAAATGTGATGAAGAAAGAAATTTTACCATCTCATTCAACTGAAGGTTTATCTCTAGCTGAAATCGAGAAGCAAGCTATTTTGGCGGCTATTGAAGAGAGCGGCGGCAACATTACGCAAGCAGCTAAAAGTTTAGAAATTAATCCTTCAACTATTTATCGAAAAATGCAGTCATGGTAAAGACTTTAAGTAACGATATCTTTAAGCAGTTTGGATAGGTTTATTTCGTAATCTTCCGCTTTTATTGAACCGGTAATTTTGGCAGTTTCATCACGTAAGTCTATCGTTTTCGCTGTGATATAATGTCGAAGTTTAATGCTATAAAATACTTTAACGATTGGCTTTAACGGTTCAACTCGATTACCTTCCAATACCACAGCTATCTTGTCATTGTTCAATTGAACTAAAGAGCCTACTGGGTACACACCCATATATTTAATGAATTTTTGTACCAACTCTTGATCAAACAGGTTAGGTTTTGACATCAAATAACGTAAGACTTGTACCGGTTCTTGTCCTTTTCGGTAAGTGCTATCGCCTGTCATTGCATCGTAAACATCAACAATAGCGGTCATTCTTGATAGTTTAGATAACTTACCGTCGGATATGCCTCGTGGATAACCTGAACCGTCTAAACGTTCATGGTGATTAACTAACATATCTACAACAATAGGGTTAGTTAAACCATCTTTCTTGCAAATGTTCAGGCCCCATGAAACGTGCTTTTTAACAACAGACATTTCATTTTTAGTTAATTTGTCTGGCTTTTCCATAATCGCTCTAGGCACTTTTGCATTACCTACATCATGTAGTAGAGCACCTAACGTGATTTGCTTGGCTGTTTCTTTCTTGATACCAAGGTATAAACTAAAACCACATAGCAAAACACCACTGTTGATTGAGTGCTCCCATTGGTAAGTAGAGTGATGCCTGATGCGAGTGAGCATCGTCATAGCAAATTCATTTCGAATCACTGAATCAGTAATTTCACCTGCCAGCACATGTACTGCTTCGGGTGAAAGTTGTTCACCAGACCTAGCATTAAAGAATATTTCTTTTACGTGCTCCGTTGCTTCATCATATAGCTCGGTAGAGCGCGCAAATTCCTCTTCTATTGAACACTTTTTGTTTTCAGGTGTAGCAGGGGACGCATTAGTTCGTTGAGGTTCATCGTTTTTGGCGGACTCTTCTAAACGGGAGGCATCGATGACTATGCTTGCTACACCTTGTTTTCGAAGCTGATCGATTGTACCCGGTGACTTTACCAGCCCTTGCGTCTTTACCTTGTATTGGCTGCTTTCCCAGACTACGTCTGTAACATACATACCAACTTCAAGTTCATCAATAGTGATTTTTTTGAGCATGGAGCCTACAACCAGATGACCACGATTAAAAATAATTTAACAATAGTTGCCTATTTTTTAGCTAAAGTAAAGGAATGGAAAAATTTTGACCTGTTTTCTAATACCTTTGAATTCATTGATGTGGCTGACTTTTCTTGACTAATTGGTTATTAGTGGGTCATAAAACGGTAAAGTTTCGTCAACAAAACTTACATCTTTCTAAAACATTTCTGTCATTTTTGAAACCTAAGATAGCGCCAGTTTAATTCTACTAATAAATGGCTTTGGGATATAAAAATGCACATTAAATCTCTTTTCAAACTTACTGCAATTGCGGGTGCGCTAACGCTAGCTGGTTGTGGTGGTGATATAAATCTTTCATCTACTGTTGATAACTCAGTAGGTGACACAACAATTAATAATCCTGATACATCTAACCCAACAACAGATGTTGAACTTCCAGGTAAAGCGAGTACTTCATTAGGCCAAGAAGTTTCTTCTGCATTAGGTTTTGATGTCGTAGTTCAAGTGTTAGACGGTAAAATTACAGAGGACACTGAACTATTAGCAAGTGCAAATGGCACAACGGTCTTCTACGCAATCAGTAGTGCTTTAGAAGTTGAAGCGGGTGCAACTCTTTCAATTGAACCAGGTACGGTTGTATTTGGTCAGTCAGGTAACGATTACTTAGTTGTTCACCGTGACGCGAAAATAATGGCTGAAGGCACTCAAAACAAGCCAATTATCATGACTTCTTTGCAAGATGTTAAAGGTAAAGATACTGCAGCAGGTCAATGGGGTGGTGTTGTCATTTTAGGTAACGCGCCTTCTAATAAGTGTCCTTCAGATGGCAGTGCTTGTGCACTTCAAGTTGAAGGTGTAGCTGACGGTGCTGTTTTTGGTGGTACAGACTGGGAAGATAACTCTGGTGTACTTAAGTATGTAGTTGTTAAATACGCTGGTTACGAAATTGCACCGGATAACGAGTTAAACGGTATCACATTTGGTGGTGTTGGTTCAGGTACTACAGTTGATTACATTCAGGTTCACGCAAATGCTGATGATGGTGTTGAGTTCTTCGGTGGTGCAGTTAACGTTAAACACTTAGTGTTAACAGGTAACAAAGATGACAGCATCGACTGGGATAACGGCTACCGTGGTAAGTTACAACATATTTATGTAGAGCACGCTAAAAACGCTGGCGAAGCAAACCGCGCAATTGAAGCTGATAACGATGGTTCTACACCAGATAAAGAACCGCAATCAAACCCAACATTAGCTAACATGACTATCATTGGTAACAACTTTGATACGGCTGACAAAGATTCTGAAGGCATCTACTTACGCGAAGGTACAGCGGCTAAGATCTTTAACACTGTTGTGACTGGCCCTTCTGAAATGGGTGAGTGTTTAGAGTTTGAAGGTGGTGAAACATCTTCTGTTACTGTAGATAACGCAAACAACGGCAAGATTGTTATGCAAAACTCAATCTTAGCTTGTAATAATGGTGAAAACTTTAAAGATGCTAAAGCTGACCAAGGCACTTCAGACAAAGCTGATGATACGTTATTGTTAGACTTAGAAGCTTGGTTTACAGGTGAGTCTTCAAACAGCATCTCAACATCAATTCTTATCGATGAGAACGGTGTTCCTGACGCTAACTCTCCACTAATCGCTGCAGATGCAGGTCAAAATGTAGCTAATACTCAAGACTCATTCTTCGATTCTGTTAGCTATATTGGTGCATTTGATGGCAGCAACGATTGGCGTCAAGGTTGGGCATTTGGTTTTGGCGGTGGCGTAGTAACAGCTTCTGCAGAAGTACAAGGCTGTCCAACAGGTACTAACGCTATTTCTTCAGTAAATGGCTCGACAATTACTTGTGAAATCAGCGGTACGATTACATCTGACCTAACATTAACTGCTAACAACATCTACGCACTAAATGGTGCCGTATTTGTTGGTGAAGACAAAGCTAACTCAGCAAAATTAACGATTGAAGCTGGTACAACTATCTTTGGTCGTTCAGGTAACGATTACTTAGTGGTAAGCCGTGATTCTGAAATTCACGCAAACGGTACATCTTCAGCACCTATTACATTCACATCTAGTGAAGATGTAACAGGCGGCATTACTGGCTCTGGCCAATGGGGTGGTATTGTTCTTTTAGGTAATGCTCAATCAAACAAATGTCCTTCAGACGGCAGTGACTGTGCACTTCAGGTTGAAGGTGTAGAAGATGGCGCTGTATTTGGTGGCACAAATGATGAAGATAGCTCAGGTGTTTTACGCTACGTAGTGGTTAAGCACGCTGGTTACGAAATTGCACCAGATAACGAATTAAACGGTATTACATTTGGCGGCGTTGGTTCAGGTACAAAAGTAGAGTTTATCCAAGTTCACGAAAACGCTGATGACGGTATCGAATTCTTCGGTGGTACAGTAAACGTTAAGTACGCTGTTTTGACATCTAACAAAGATGACAGTGTTGACTGGGATAATGGCTTCCGCGGTAACTTACAATACGTACTTGTTAAGCATGCACCAGAAGACGGTGAAGCTAACCGTGCAATCGAAGCGGACAACGATGGTTCAACACCAAACAAGCAACCACAATCTAACCCAACGATTGCTAACATGACAATCATCGGTAACGGTTTTGATACAGCAGATAAAGACTCTGAAGGTATTTACCTACGTGAAGGTACTAAAGCGCAATTACACAATTTTGTTGTAACTGGCGGCGCTGGTATGGGTGAGTGTTTCGAAATTGAAGGTGGTGAAACGTCTTCAGTAACGGTTGACCAAGCAGTTGCTGGTGAAACAGTGATTAGCAACTCAGTATTTGCATGTGGCGAGAACTTCAAAGACTCAAAGGCAGATCAAGGTACTTCAGACAAAGCCGATGACTCTCTACTTCTCGATTTAGAAAACTGGGTATTAAACAGCAATGACAACAACAGTACTGCAGCTGACCAAAGCAGCGTGTTAAACGGTATCTTCACTATCGATACAACAACACCAAAAGATTTCTCTGGTAGCACTTTCTTCGACAACGCTGACCACATTGGTGCGGTATCTGAAGATAACAACTGGACTGCAGGTTGGACAGTAGGTCTTGAGTAATCACTACTCATAAAATAGCAGCGATGGTTAATCTTTCATGATGACCATCGCTTTGTTTTAAGACCTATTTCAACGAACTCTCATTCGTTGACCAGTCTATAGAGGTTAATATGAATAATAAAATGAAGCGCTTTACCTTATCTTCTTTATCTCTCGCTATCGTATCTGGTTTATTTTCAACAACTGCCATGGCAGAAGAAAATGGCCCAAGTGAAGAAGCAATTGAAGAAGTTGTGGTTAAAGCAAGTCGACTAAAAGGTACTGCAAGTGCAGTAATCGAAGAGCGTAAGAACCAAGCGTTCGTTGCAGACATCTTAGGTGCAGAGCAGATCTCTCGCACAGGTGATAGTGATGCAGCAGCCGCGCTTAGACGTGTGACAGGTTTAACATTAGTTGACGGCAAATTTATCTATGTTCGCGGTTTAGGTGAGCGTTACTCTAGTACGCAATTAAACGGTGCATCAGTACCAACACCAGATCCGACACGAACAGTCATTCCGCTTGATTTATTCCCAGCATCCATTATTGAATCATTGTCGGTTCAAAAATCTTATTCACCGTCAATGCCAGCACACTTTGGCGGTGGTAACGTAGATATTCGCTTGAAATCAATCCCTAGAGATTTTGTTTTCAACATGGCGGGTAATCTTGGTGGTAATACTGATAACTTTGACGATGGTTACTCGTATAATGGTGGTAGTGATGATTGGTACGGTATAGATGACGGCACTCGTGCAGCACCTGCCGCATTGCAATCACTATGGAAAAGCTATCAACCATTATCGGGCTTAACTCAAGAGCAAAACCGTGCAATCGCAGCTGATCTTAACCGTGATTACGATCCTGTTAAAGAAAGTATCAACCCTGATGTTGGTCTTGATTTAACGATTGGTGATCGCTTTGATTCAGGTAAGTTTAGATACGGATACCTAGCTGCTGTTTCTTATGACAATGAATGGCAAGTCTCTGAGCTATATGAGGGTTTAGATTTTACTCAAAGCAGTGAAGGTGCTTGGAATTTGGTGCGTGGTTTTGACCAAGTAAACAAAACTGAGCACTCTGTAAAATGGTCAGGCATGTTGAACTTAGGTGTTGAGTACACTCGAGATCATCGTTTGGAGTTCAACAGCATTATCTTGCATGACACCGCTGATGAAGTGAAAGAGAAGTTCGGTAACACAAACAATGTGAAATTACGTGATGGTTTACGTGTTCGTGATACTGATGTGAAATATGAAGAGCGTGAGCTGATCGCTAACCAAATTCGCGGTACACACAACTTCCCAGATTACTGGAACATCGGTGCTGATTGGAAGTATTCAGAGTCTCGTTCAAACCGTTATGCGCCAGGCAGCATCTCTACTCGTTATATTCTTTCAGATGCTAACGAAGATGGCTTGTTTGATGTGATGACTGAAAGTGGTTTAAGAAAAGCAACAACTGCTAGCCGTTATGACTTCCAAGACCTGAATGACAGAGTAGAGAACTGGGGCTACAACATTTCATTGCCGCTATTAATTGATACGACTGATATTGAATTGAAGTTTGGTGCTGATTTTGTTGAAAAATCAAGAAATTCATTTGCTCGTCGTATTGATGTTAACTCACTTGCCTTTGATGATTTAGATTTAAGTGGCTACAAGTTAAATGATATTTTGACCGATGACGTCATTATGAATCACCCACTTAAAGGTAATGAAACGGTTATCCGCGATACAAGTATCAAAGGCGATGACTACATGTCAGCACAAATGACAGATGCTTATTATTTTGAAGCAGATATGTTGTTTGACAACGTTATTCGTGTAAGTGGTGGTTTACGTTGGGAAGATTACCGTCAGGTAGTTGCACCTCAGGATCCTGCTACAGGCCAGTTTGTCTTGCCAGCTGAACCAACAGAAGAAGACCTTAAGAAACTAACCTTTAAAGAAGATGACATCTACACTGCTTTAGCGTTTACCTACATTGCAAGTGAAGAGGTTCAATATCGTTTATCTTATGGTGAAACGACTGTTCGCCCTGATATTAGGGAAGTTGCACAAACAACATTCTTGGATCCGTTAACAGGCTACCCGGTACGTGGTACGGCAGCGGTAAGAACAACGTCGATTAAGAACTACGATCTTCGCTGGGAATGGTACATGGACACGGGTGAGAATTTATCGGTAGGCTTATTCTACAAAGATATGATTGACCCAATTGAATCGATTCAATCACCAGCACAAGATGGACCGCCACTAGTTGTTATTGCTAACGCTGAAGACGGTCAAGTGTACGGTGTTGAAGTGGAGTTTATGAAAGACTTTAACTTCTTAGGTGACTTCTGGGGTATGAACGGTCAAGATTTCTTCCTATCAGGTAACATTACGTTAAGTGATTCAGAAATCAACATCGATACACAAAAAGTGGTTGAACAAACGAAAGTTTCAACGGCAATCACTAATACCACTCGCCGTATGACCGGTCATTCTGAGTATGTTGTTAACCTTAATTTAGGTTACGACGCACCTAACGGTAATCACTCAGTAACTCTTGCATATAACGTGTTTGGTGACCGTATCATTATTCCTGGTATTGAAGGGCAAGATGATAGATACGAGCAACCATTCCATTCGTTGGATGTGGTTTATACGTACTACCCAACTTATTCTTCAACCTTGAATTTTAAAGTACAAAACCTATTGGATCAGAAAAAAGAAATTGAGTTTTCTGATACTTTATTCCGTAGTGAAACAAAAGGTATTGGATTTGATATTTCATTCAAAGTTGACTTTGAATAAAGCTCAAGCCTACTAACTAAAAAATCCCTGCAAGGCGCCTCGCAGGGATTTTTTTATTTTCGCTTAAAGTATGCTCATTCTGAGCTCAACTTCTATCATCCTGAGCTTGTCGAAGGATACTGCCAATAGCAAAACTAATCCTTCGATAAAATCACGGTGATAAAGTTTTCTTAATAAAAGGCCATTTCAGCTGAGTATAACGCTCTCTATCCTGAGCATCTTCATTCATCAACTGTCGTTTAAGCGCAGCGTATTCGTTTCTGACTTTTGAGTTGCTTCTAAGAATATCCCTAAAGCGCAAACGTTCATTCCATAAATCAGATTCAAAAGGAATCAAATGAACATGAAAGTCTCTTTTTTCAGGGGAAGGTGCACAAAACCAATGCATCTGCTCAGGTTTGTATGGGTAATAGCAATAGCCATTAGCAGTCAAAATATTGATGGCAGGTTGTGAAGCGGATAGTGACTCAACGCCTATCATTATATCAATGGTTGGTTTAGCAAGAAGTCCAGGTACAGATGTACTTCCAACATGTTCGATGCTGCCGCGAACATATGCAGAAAGCAGCTGATTTAATCTAGCAGCTTCAGCCTTGAAAACCATAGGCCAGTTTTCATTGTATTCTTCTAAAATTATAGATTGATCCGCAGCCATGGTTATACCGGATAAGGGAGCTTAGTTACTCGGCCATTCTTAGTTGAAGCAATCTTGTTTTTGTCTTTAATATCAGACCATGCCGTTACTTTACCGCCAATGTTTAAATGAGGAAAAGCTGAATGCTGTGACTTTATTTTCAAAAAGTCACATAACCTTGAATAATCGGCATCATTACTTACTTCTACATAAATAACATCAGCTTCGCGACCATTAAAGTGACTCTTAATCTCGTTCAAATGTTTGTTATAACATTGGAGCAAGAAGTCATCTTTCTCAATGTTCTCTTTGGTAAAAGGAGAAAAGATTGAAGTAAAACTTCGCTTGATAATGGGATTGAAACCGCCATCATCACGAGTGACGTTGACAAACATTCTCAATAATAACTGCTTAATTGACGGCAGCCATGCTTCAGGCTGGCGTGTTAATACAACGAATTTGCTATTTGGGTAATGTTCATCGAGAGCCTGGTAATCGCAATAGATAGGTGTATCCGCTAACACTTGAGCATCTTCAAAGGTTTTATCAGTGTAGGCAGTATGAGCAACAGATAACCCTTCATTAAGCAAAGCAGAGCAAATACTTGTTGTGCCTGTGCGAGGCAATCCCAAAATAAATACCTTATTAAATGACATCAAAACATACTAATGATAAAAAGACAGGGCATTGTAACTGAGTTCTAAATGATAGTGTATTCAACAGATGAAGTTTATGTGAAGGCCTTAACAGTTAAGACTTATTAATGACTTTAAAATGAAACGCTTAGGTCAACAAACTGTCACTCATTTGTCATTTAATAAAGTTGCAATATTGATGAAACCTGAGTGTCATAATCGAGCTTTAAAATTCCTACCATCAAAAAATAAATAGTGTTTCGAGTATTTTGCTTGGAGGCACTTTACTTGAGGTTAGGGTTTTAACATGAAATTATCGAAACTAGCGCAAGCCTGTTTAGTGGTTGCTGCTACGACAACAGTTACTTTGCCTGCATCAGCACAAGACCAAGCACTTGATAAAGTGGTTGAAGCTGGTAAAAAGATTAACGACTCAGCTAATCAGTCACAAATCAAAGTTGACAAAATTAGCGACCAAATCCAAGACAAACTACAACAATTCAAAACCGTTAACAAAGAGATAGACGGTTTAAACGTTTACAACCAACAAATGAAAACACAAATTGATAATCAACTTGAAGAGTTGAAGCAACTTGCTGTTTCTATTGAACAAGTGAGCGTAATGGAACGTCAAGTATCGCCATTGATGGCACGTATGATTGAAACCTTAACTGCATTTGTTCAATTGGATATTCCTTTCCTTCCTGAAGAACGTTCAAAACGAATTGGCAATTTAAACGCACTATTAGAGCGCGCAGATGTATCAGTTGCTGAAAAATTTCGTCGTGTTTTAGAGGCTTATCAAGTTGAAGTTGATTACGGCAGAACAATTGAAGCATACAGCGGTTTACAAATGATTGATGGTGTTGAGCGCGATGTAGACTTTTTGAGAATCGGTCGAGTTAGTTTTCTCTACCAAACGCGTGATGGCAATCAAATGGCCGCTTGGGATAAAAAGTCAAAAGCATGGTTACCTTTAGGTGATGAATACCGCTCAAGCATTAAAAAAGCGATGCGAGTAGCACGCAAGCAGTTAGCACCAGAGCTATTAGTTGTACCTGTAGCACAAGATGCTGAATAAGGTTGGAGTATAAAATGAAATTCGCAAAAACACTTTTCGCCTCATTAATGGTTGCTACTTCAGCATCTGCAATGGCACAAGAAGCAGCTAACTTAGACGATTTACTTTCTCAATTACAACAAGGTCAAATCGCTCAAAGTCAGCAGAATAAAGCGCGTGAACAAGAATTTATAAGCAAACGTTCAGAACAACAACGTTTATTAAGCAATGCTGTAAATACACGTGATAACGCGGTTAAGTTAAGTACGGAGTTAGAAGCACAATTTCAAAATAACGAAATTGATATCGCTAATCGCACCGACGCGCTAAACAAACGCATGGGTGAACTTAAAGAACTATTCGGTGTACTTCAGCAAGTCGCTGGCGACACACGTAGCAAGTTCCAAACATCTGTAATTTCAGCTGAGATCTCTGGTCGTACTGAGTTCTTAGATGAATTTGCTAAAAGCATGGGCTCCACCTCTAAGCTGGCGTCAATTGAAGAAATTGAGCAACTTTGGTTTGAGCTTCAGCGAGAAATGACCGAAAACGGTAAAGTAAAAACGTTCCAATCAGAAGTAGTCAAAGCGGATGGTACCAAAGCTGTTCAAGACGTGCTTCGTATCGGTGGTTTTAACTTAACAAGTAATGGTGTTTACCTTGAATACGTAGATGAAACAGGTTCAATTGCAGAATTGATTCGTCAACCATCGGCACGTTATTTAGATACTGTTGCTGACCTTGAAGGTAGTAAAAGTGAAGTTGCTGCTTTTGCATTAGACCCAACAGGTGGTTCTATCTTAGGTTTGTTGGTGCAAGCGCCTAATACCCAAGAGCAAGTAGAACAAGGTGGTCCAGTTGGATACGTAATTCTAGCTATAGGTGCTATTGGTCTTCTAATCGCTTTAGAACGTTTCATTACATTGTTCCTAATTGGTGGCAAAGTGCGCCGTCAAATGAAGTCTGAAACTCCTTCAAATGACAATCCACTTGGCCGTGTGATGCTAGTGAAGGAAGCGAATAAAGATGCTGACTTAGAAACATTAGAATTAAAACTTTCAGAGCGTATTCTCAAAGAGCTGCCAGTGCTGCAAAGCCGATTAACATTAATCAAAATCGTTTCGGTTGTTGCACCGCTTATCGGTCTACTAGGTACTGTAACGGGTATGATCAACACTTTCCAAGCAATTACATTGTTTGGTACAGGTGACCCTCAATTAATGGCTGGTGGTATCTCACAAGCACTTGTGACAACGGTTCTAGGTCTAGTGGTCGCTATTCCAATGGTATTTATCTCAACACTGCTAAATACGAGAAGCCGAGGCATCATCAACATTCTTCAGCAAGAAAGTGCGGGCATCATCGCTGAGCGTGCTGAAGCAGAAGAGCAGCTTCAACAAGGAGCTTAACAATGATTGTTTTCATCGAAATGATGAACAGCATTCGCGAATTCTTAGACACTGGCGGTCCTGTGTTGACCGTCATTGCCTGGGTCATCTGTTTGATGTGGTTGTTGATTTTTGAACGCTTAGTGTTCTTTTTCAAAAGCTACCGCATTTTGCGTAAGAACATCGTTGATAGCTGGGAAGCAAGAGACGATAGAAGTTCATGGAATGCTGAGCACATCAGAATGGCAAACGTATCGCGTATGTCTGGCATGTTAAATCAGAACCTGCCACTTATTCAAAGTTTGGTTTTGTTATGTCCATTGTTAGGACTATTAGGGACAGTTACCGGCATGATCGACGTATTTAATGTCATGGCAATTAGCGGAAGTGGTAACGCTCGTTCAATGGCTGCCGGTGTTTCGAAGGCAACTATTCCAACAATGGCGGGCATGGTTGGTTCATTATCAGGCGTATTCATGGTGACTTGGCTACAGCGTAAAGCCAAGCGCAGAACAGAATTATTAGAAGATCACTTACCAATGAGTCATTAGTTTGGCTCATTGTTAAAGAGGAAAAATATCATGCGTTCTCAATTAGCACGTGTATTACAAGAACAAGAAGAAAATGAAGAAATCAATATGACACCAATGTTAGACGTTGTTTTCATTCTCCTTATTTTCTTTATCGTCACCGCTTCATTTGTAAAGCAAGCAGGTATCGAAGTAAATCGCCCTGATGCCGCAACGGCAGTGAAAAAAGAGCGAGCAAACATCTTAGTTGCTATCAGTGACAAAGGTGATATTTGGATTGACCGTCGCAAAGTAGATGTTCGTGCAGTTCAAGCAAATATCGAACGTTTAAAAGCTGAGAATCCACAAGGTACCGTTGTTATTCAAGCAGACAAAAAAGCGACGACTGATATCTTAATTAAAGTGATGGATTCAGCTCGCGCAGCAGGTGTATTTGACGTATCAATTGCAGCACAAGAGGCGTAATCCATGTTGAATAAATCAAGCCGCTATTTAACAGGTTTAGTATTAGCGGTTGTTGTTACTTTTGGTCTTTTATGGGGCATGCAAGCGCTCATCGTCGGTGGCAACAGCGCGTTGACTGAACCACCTCGCGGTAAGGTGCTCGATTTTGTTCGCCTTAAGCAGGAAGAACAAGTTCAAAAGAAAGAGCGCAAACCTAAAAAGCCACCTAAGCCAAAAGAGCCACCTCCACAAATGGAGCAGCCTCAAATGCAACAGTCGAATCCAAATGCCGAAGCAGTTGCTTCATCGTTTAGTGCCGATGTTGAAATGGATACTGGTCTAGCAGGTGGTTTGAGTTTAGACAGCGGTGATGGCGATTATTTACCAATCGTAAAGGTGGCTCCAATTTACCCTAGACGTGCTCAATCACGTGGTATTGAAGGTTATGTAATCGTTGAGTTTACAGTCACTAAAAATGGCTCAGTGAGAGACCCATTGGTCGTAGAAGCTAAACCTGAAAGCATTTTTGATAGAGCGGCAATGGATGCGGCCCTGAAGTTCAAGTACAAACCTCGTGTTGTAGATGGGGTAGCCACGGAAGTAGCGGGTGTTCAAAACAAGATCACCTTCCAAATAGACGGTTAGAATAGGAGCTATCAATGAATAAGATAATTGTTCCTTTGTTACTTGCTGGCGCAACTTACTTTGCGCCAACAACGGAGAACATTGGTGTACAAGCTGCGGAAACGCAAAGTAAAGCATCTGTAAAAGTGCCTGCGATGAGAAATCGCGTATACACTCAGTTCGCCCGAGCACAAAAAATTGCTGATGAAGGCAATAAAGCTGAAGGGCTTGCTGTACTTGACGAAGTAAAAGATCGTATCGATAGCTTAAACAGCTATGAGCAAGCGATGTTATGGAATTTCTATGGTTTCATGTATTACGGTAATGACGATCTTGCCAATGCATTAGCGAGCTTTAAAAAAGTAGTCGCGCAAGAAGCCATACCTGCTTCTTTACGTTTGTCTACCTTGTATTCTCTTGCGCAATTGTCGATGCAGCAGCAAGACTACAAGTCAGCACTAGATTACTTAGCACAGTGGCAGGCCAATAACACTAAAGCGTTAACGGCTAATCAACATGTGATGATTGCCAACGCTTACTATTTAGATAAGAACTATGAAAAGTCTCTGGTGTCGATAAATAACGCTGTTGAGCTTGCCGAAACGAAAGGCGAGTCAATTAAAGAGAACTGGTTAATACTGCAACGTGCAAATTACTACGAGCTTAAGCAGCCAGAAATGGTAGCGAAGGTATTGGAGAAAATGGTTCGCCTTTTTGATAAACCTAAGTATTGGATCCAGCTAAGCGGTATGTATGGTGAGTTAGGTCAGGAAGAAAAGCAATTGGCTGTACTTGAGGCAGCATGGCAAGCCGACTATCTAGAAAAAAGCCAAGACATCGTTACTTTAGCACAACTATATCGATTTAAAGGTGCGCCATACAAAGCGGGTAAAGTACTTAGCGATAGCATTGAAAAAGGTATTGTAGTGGCCAATGAACGCCATTTGGAGATGGTTGCCCAATCGTATATTGCAGCAAAAAATGAAGACTTAGCGGTACCTGTCTTAGTGAAAGCCTCCGAAATAGCAGATACAGGTAAGTTTGATGCATTACTAGCGCAAACTTACTTGAATACTGAAAAGTGGCAAAAGGCTATTTCTTCTGCTGAAAAGGCAGTAGAACGAGGTGGTATTGACCGTTTAGGTGATATGCAGTTGATTCTGGGGATGGCTTATTTCAACTTAAAAGACTTTGATAACGCATTGCTTGCGCTAGGCACCGCAAAAAATATCAAAGAAAGTTCACGAACGGCTGAGCAATGGTTTAAATACGTAAAACGAGAACAGGGAGAGCACGAAAGGTTAGCTATGTTGCAAGGGAGCACAGGCGAGTAGTTAAGCTTAATTAGCATTTTGGCTCAGCTAATCTAAATTAGTTGAGCCTTTTTTTATTTAAACTTCCTTGAACTGGCTGAAGATTTAAGCGCTCGACGTTTAGGCATTTTTTATTAATAAACATTCTTACTGGCATATCTATTAAAGACGTTGCAGCGAATTGCAGCTCAGAACTCTCAGTGCTATCAAGCAGCGTAAAAGAAAAGCTGTCGTACATAGCAAAATCAACTCTACCGTGCTCTACCATTTTTAGGCTCGCATCAACGGTTTCTACAAATATCATCGCTATACCTGCTTCAATAAATTGCTTTGCAAAATCGGAGTCTTTACTGGTTCTAAGTAAGGCGACAGATTGGCCCTTAAATTCAGACAAATGCTTCCATTTAAATTCAGTATTTCGTTTTTTACGAATCAAACTAATACTGAACTTCTCTTCATGCAAATTAACTAAGTGATGATCTTTAGATTGAGTTGCTGGATAGAAGCTTGCGCACCAATTTCCTTCTCTTATCATTTTTAACGCTCTTTTGGGCGGATAAAATACAGGTTTCCAAGTGTAGTTCAGGTGGCTTGCCGCGATATTTAACACTTCAAATGACAAACCATTGGTTGACATTTGAGCACTGGTAAATGGTGGATATTCTACTGCAATCACATCTATTACAGTTCGCTCCTGCGGTAGTAAAGCACTAGCACTCGTTCCTATTACTAAGATTAAGCTTGCGATGAGTATTTTAAAACGAGTGCTAATCATATGTGACTACATCCAGTTAAGACGAGAAGTTTCTAATTGGTATAGCGTTTCGTCAAGCAGCTGATAACCAATTTGCTCTGGAATAAATGGAATATTTACAGCCCCTGATGCCAAAACAAATTGAATGCTACATAGCTTATGCGGTTTTAAGAATTTACTTTGTTTAAAGGTTGTTTGCTGTACCTTGTATCGTGGGAAGCAATAGTAATCGACGCCAATTTGTCCTTTTCGTACATAAATAAATTTGTCATCAAATGCATAGCCCCATCTTTTCCAGCGGCAAAACGTCAATATAGACATCAACAAAAAAGCACCCCAGAAGCCACTTGCTACCGGTAAAGCACCCGCTACTGTAAATACTGTTGCTGGAACAGCTAATAGTGGCGCCCAAATGAGTACAATGTTTCTAAACAAATATCGTCTGCTGATGCTCTTAAACGGCAGCATAAACAACTTATTATCTGGATAAACATCTCTTGTTAGAAAGCGGCATTCAGTTTCTTTAATAGAGGGGACAATAATCTTATTGTTGTGTGCGCCAGGTTCAAAGTTTTGAAAGTTAGCATTGCTTTGCTCAAAGCGTAAATTGATTCGCTTTAACAGTACATCTAACCAATCTTGTTGGCGGACGATCATTTGTAAACGTGCCAAACGCATGGTTACTTCGTGCTTAGTAAATAAGCCACTTCTGCGAATATATTTATCGTCAAGCTTGGTTAATTTGAAGTTGTAAAATGAAATAATTGAACCAGCAATTGAAAATAGTGTGATTGGTAATAAGATCAAAAAGGTTAGGGTAAGAGCCCACAATCCTATTTGCCACCACGGCATATCAGCAAAGGTTAACAGTTGTTCAATATCGATGCCTATAGAGGAAAAAGCTTCTGCTATCCAATTACCTATATCATCAAAGAAAGGCGCTAGACCTCCTAGGAAAATCCAAACTCTATTATTGCTTAAGCCATGAATGACGAGATCTTGTAGAGATCTCGTATTGAGTAACTTCTCTTTACTTGTTGATTCTGTTTCTGTCTGTGCCTCTGCAACATCTTCGTCTTTCTGAGCATTAGCTTCAAATGCAGTTAGAATTTCTTTCTTAAGCGTTTCTGCAAATGACAATTTAAGTGCTACAACTCTTGCTTCCTGTTTAGCTGAACCCGCCGTATCAAGTTGCAAACAAGCATATTGCCAAGGACGATAGTAAATAGGTTGTTCAATTTTTACGTTTTGAATACGTTCAAACGGTAAGTTGACGTACTTTTTAGCAAAAACGCCTGAACGAATTTCAATGTGTCCCTTTGATAAGCGGTATTGAAAGAAGTAGAAACTTAAAAAAGCGCTCAATATCAATATAGCTAAAACACCTAGTGCTACAGGAGCCCACACAAGTGGGTTTTCTATAATTGATTTGTAACTAAAAATAATAGCAGGTGCCAAATAAACAACGTTGCCTAGCAAACCTACAATAAATTTAACCCCAAAATAGACAATCGCAATAGGGCTAAGTCGTTGCCACTGAGCGGTGTCAACCGTTGTATCTTGTTCTGTATTTTCTACCTCTACTGATTGGTCGTCAGCCGGTAGTGCATTTTCCAAATTATCCATGCTGACTCGCATCCTTGTGAGTTAAAATGAACTGTCTAACTTGTTCTGCTTCTGCCAAAGGTAGGCCTGGTATTTCAAAGGTGTGTAATGCACCACCAGCGCTGAATACTTGAAGCTTAGCAAATCCTACTTTGCGATCGATAGGTCCTCTTTTAAGCTCTACGTGTTGAATTCTTAAGATAGGTTGAGTAACTGTGTTCTTAAAAATTAGACCTGAATGAAAACTAACATCAAGCTCTCTCAACGCGTACCATTTACGTTTGTCTGCTGCTGCGCCAATATAAGCAGAAAGGAAGCCTATCGCGCCGATAACAATATTAACAAATACAATAACTCGCTGCGCTCTCTCTGGAACTGGAAATAAAGGTTGGTAAGCAATTGCGGAACCAATAACTATCAACAGTAGAGTAATCGACAAAGCTACATACTTAGACACTTGAGCGTAGTTGCGAGCTAGTGGCTGAGGTGTTAATCCTGCTAATGTAGGTAATTGCTTGGTTAGTAAATTGTCGTTGCTTTCCGTTAGTGCTTGTTCCATTTTGTTATCATTGTGTTAATTGTTCATTGTCCTAGCATATCAAATAAGTAGGGATGAACAACAAGCACAATATTACATAAATGGTAAAAAAATATTAATTGTTAAGGATTACCTGGGGATAAATAGCCTATATTGCTAAGCTGACAGCTACTAAATGTTTCCACAACATCACCAATAACGATGAGTGTTGGTGGTTTTACTTGGTGTTGTTCAACTAGGTGGCATAAGGTTTCAAGTGAACCTCGATAGACCTCTTGTTCAGGTGTTGTTCCTTTGTGAATAAGTGCTGCTGGTGTTGTTGGAGAGCGGCCAGCTTCAATTAGTTGTTGGCTAATGATAGGTAAACTCTTCACACCCATATAAAAAACGACGGTTTGCTTGCTATCGTTTAATGTTTGCCAAGGAAGATCAAGGCTGCCACAGTTTTTTACATGACCCGTAATAAAGGTACAACTTTGTGCGACTTGTCGATGCGTTAAAGGGATGCCTACATAGCTTGTACAAGCTGATGCTGCTGTCATTCCCGGTACAATATGGCAAGCGACTTCGTGAGTTAATAAGAACTGTGCCTCTTCACCACCACGACCAAATACAAAGGGGTCGCCACCTTTTAATCGAACAACTTTCTTACCTTGCTTTGCATAATCAACTAGCATTTGATTGATGCCATCTTGAGGCACACGATGATCTGACTGCTTTTTACCTACATAAGCTAGTTCACAGTCTTCAGGAAGTAAGGCCATGACTTCTTTACTTACTAACCTGTCGTAAACGGCCACTTCTGCTTGTTTGATGAATCGATAAGCTTGAATGGTTAATAATTCAGGATCACCTGGGCCTGCGCCTACTAAGGCTACTTCGCCAGCTACAAAGGGTTGCTTATGTGGGTTTAATGATTCCATCTTATTAACTGCTCAATGAAAAAAGTGAATGTTACTACGGTATAAGCTTATACGCTAATGCGAATATTGACTATATTATTTGATTAGTTAAAGGCCTTGGCTCTTTTACTCATTTATCTTAAGCCTTTTATTTTCATCGTGAGATATAGTGAATACAAAGACTCTCGAGTTTAGAGTCCTTTTCTAGTTATATTGCCGGGCTGCCGGCAGCAGGAAAGGAGGAAAAAGTGATTGTTTCCTCCTTTCATCCTCCTCATCACCCAACTCTGCAGACAACAATGAAAATTAACTAAGTACAATTTTCTATTCCTAATGATGGTGCGTCCATGCACCAGCATTAGCACTCGACGTCCATGTCTCGTGTAGTAAATTGTAAAAGCTTAGAGAATTTTCATTCTGCATCGATGGGACTGGCTTTGAATTCGAGGCTCGTTTATTTTTCAACGACATTTTCTGTCATTTTTCAGCCTGAGCTCTCCATTTCTTCATCCTGAGCTTGTTGAAGGATATGCTCAAACGACAGAATGTTAAGCAAATAGATAATAAAAAAGCGCCAACATTATTGGCGCTTTTTTTAACTCTTAAATTAATCGAGTGATTAACCGATAAACTTACGTGCGTTTCTAAACATACGTACCCAAGGTGAATCTTCTTTCCACTCGTCTGGGTGCCATGAGTTAGATACTGTTCTAAATACACGCTCAGGGTGAGGCATCATAATAGTTACACGACCATCAGTTGTTGTCAGTGAAGTAATACCGTCTGGTGAACCGTTAGGGTTCGCTGGGTATGTTTCAGTAACATCACCGTAGTTATTGATGTAACGCATTGACACAGTGCCTGAATCGTTAGCAACACCGATAGCTTCTTCAGAAGCAAACTCAGCACGACCTTCACCGTGAGAAACAGCGATTGGCATGTGAGAGCCTTCCATACCTTTGAAGAAGATAGACGGGCTTTCTTGGATTTGTACAAGAGAGAAACGAGCTTCAAAACGCTCAGATTCATTTTGTACAAAACGAGGCCATGCATCAGCACCAGGGATGATCTCTTTTAAGTTAGATAACATCTGACAACCGTTACAAACACCTAATGAGAACGTGTCTTCACGGTGGAAGAATGTTTTGAACATCTCACGAGCTTTAGCATTGAATAAGATTGATTTTGCCCAACCTTCACCAGCACCTAAAACGTCACCGTAAGAGAAACCGCCACAAGCAACTAAACCGTTGAAGTCTGCTAAATCAACACGACCTTCAAGGATATCTGACATGTGAACATCGATAGCAACAAAACCAGCTCTGTCGAATGCTGCAGCCATCTCTACGTGAGAGTTAACACCTTGCTCACGTAAAATAGCGATACGTGGGTTAGTACCATTTTGTGCGTCACGTGCAATTAAGTCAGCAACGATATCTTCGTTGATGTCGTAAGTTAAGTTTGCACTTAAACCTGGATCTTCTGTATCGAACTTAACGTCAAATTCTTGCTGTGCACATTCAGGGTTGTCACGCATTGCTTGCATTTTCAATGTCGTTTCTGCCCAAATTGTGCGGAAGTACGTACGAGAATTTACTAGTACTTCATCGCCGTTACGAGTAAAGCGAATCATGTCGTCGTTGTTTAAACGAGCAACGTCTGTACATAAATCTAAGATACCGTTTTGTTCAAAGATTGCGTGAATAGCGTCAACGTCTTGTTCACGAATTTGAATCACAGCACCAAGTTCTTCGTTGAATAATACTTCTAAGTCAGAACCCTCTAATTTGCTAAGGTCTACATCAATACCTGTGTGACCAGCAAATGACATTTCAGCTAATGTAGTGAATAAACCACCGTCTGAACGGTCATGGTAAGCAAGAAGCTTTTCTTCAGCTACCAAGGCTTGCATTGCATTGAAGAAGCCTTTTAATACTTCTGGGCTATCAACGTCTGGTGTCTCAGTACCTAATTGCTTGTAAACCTGCGCTAAACAAGAACCACCTAAACGGTTTTTACCGCCAGAAAGGTCGATTGCAACGACACGAGTATCACCTTTGTCAGTACGCAACTGAGGTGTTACTGTTTTACGAATATCTTCTACACGACCAAACGCAGTGATAACTAATGAAAGAGGAGCTGTTACAGACTTCTCTTCGCCGTTATCTTCCCATTTAGTCTTCATCGACATTGAGTCTTTACCAACTGGGATAGTTAGACCTAATGCAGGACATAACTCTTCACCAACTGCTTTAACTGCTTCGTATAAACCAGCATCTTCGCCAGGGTGACCAGCTGCTGCCATCCAGTTAGCAGAAAGTTTAATGCGGTTCATGTCACCGATATCTGCACCAGCAATGTTAGTAATTGCTTCTGCAACTGCTAAACGAGCTGACGCGCCGTAGTTAAGTAGAGCAACAGGTGTACGTTCACCCATTGTCATTGCTTCACCGTGGTAAGAATCTAAAGCTGCTGCTGTTACTGCACAGTCAGCTACTGGCACTTGCCATGGGCCAACCATTTGGTCACGAGAAACCATACCTGTTACAGAGCGATCACCAATCGTGATAAGGAATGTCTTTTCAGCAATTGTAGGTAAGCGTAATAAACGCTCAGCAGCGTCAGACACTGTCATTTCACTTGTTGAAAGTGCTTTACCTGTTTCTTTCTTCGACTCAACATCACGGTGCATCTTAGGCGGCTTACCTAATAAGATGTCTAGTGATAAATCGATTGGTTTATTATCAAAGTGGCTGTCAGTCAGTGTTAAGTGCTCTTCTTCTGTTGCTTTACCTACAACAGCAAATGGCGCACGTTCGCGCTTACAGATTTCTTCAAAAACTGGTAATTGCTCATCGTTTACTGCTAATACATAACGTTCCTGAGATTCGTTACACCAGATCTCAAGTGGAGACATGCTGCGCTCATCGTTTGGTACGTTACGTAGTTCGAAGTTACCACCACGGCCACCATCAGAAACTAGCTCTGGGAATGCATTTGAAAGACCACCAGCACCAACATCGTGGATGAATAGGATAGGGTTATCGTCACCTAACTGCCAACAACGGTCGATAACTTCCTGACAACGACGTTCCATTTCTGGGTTTTCACGTTGTACAGAAGCAAAGTCTAAATCTTCAGCTGATTGGCCAGAAGCCATTGACGATGCAGCACCACCACCAAGACCGATGTTCATTGCTGGGCCACCTAATGCGATAAGGTTTGCACCAACATTGATTTCGCCTTTTTGAACGTGCTCATCACGGATGTTACCTAAACCACCTGCAAGCATGATTGGCTTGTGGTAACCACGTACTTCATTGCCGTTGAAAGAGTCAACTTGCTCTTCGTAAGTACGGAAGTAACCTAAAATATTTGGACGACCAAATTCGTTGTTGAACGCTGCGCCACCTAGCGGGCCTTCGACCATAATGTCTAATGCAGTAACGATACGCTCTGGCTTACCAAAGTCAGTTTCCCAAGGTTGTTCGAAACCTGGAATACGTAAGTTAGATACTGTGAAACCAACTAAACCTGCTTTTGGCTTTGAACCAATACCTGTAGCGCCTTCATCACGAATCTCACCACCTGAACCTGTTGCTGCACCTGGGTAAGGTGAAATCGCAGTAGGGTGGTTGTGTGTTTCAACCTTCATTAAGATTTGAATATCTTCGTGGTTGTAACCGTATTCTTTGTTTTCTGGGTTAGGGAAGAAACGACCGCCTTCACTACCAACCATTACAGCAGCGTTATCTTTATATGCACTTAAAACGAAATCCGCATTAGTTTCGTATGTGTTCTTGATCATTTTGAACAATGATTTTGGCTGTGTTTCACCATCAATTGTCCAATCTGCATTGAAAATCTTATGACGACAGTGCTCAGAGTTTGCTTGAGCAAACATGTATAGCTCGATGTCGTTCGGGTTACGGCCTAACTTAGTGAAGTTCTCTACTAAGTAATCAATCTCATCGTCAGCTAATGCTAAACCTAAATCAACGTTTGCTTTTGCTAATGCTTCACGGCCACCAGCTAAAATATCAACAGAAGTTAATTCGCCTGGCTCTGCAGTTGCGAATAGTTGCTCAGCTTGAGCAAATTCAGAGAAGATAACTTCCATCATGCGGTCGTGAATTAAGTTGTTTAATTGAGCTTGTTGCTCGTTACTTAACTCAGCACTGTCAACGTAGTAAGCAATACCACGCTCTAAACGAACTACTTTGTCTAAACCACAGTTGTTTGCAATATCTGTAGATTTCGACGACCAAGGCGAAATAGTGCCTGGACGAGGAGTCACTAAGTGCAATGTACCTGTTGGCTCATGCTCTTCAATAGTAGGGCCGTATGTTAACAGTTTTGCAAGCACTTGTGCTTCATCATTAGTAAGTGCTTCTGATACGTGAGCAAAGTGATAGAACTCTGCGTAAATATCGTTAACAGGAAGGCTTAATTCAGCACACTGAGATAGTAGTTTTTTGATACGAAAATCAGATAGTGCCGGAGCGCCACGTAGGTTTTGGATCAACATCGCCATTAGGTTTACTCACTAGTAAATTAATAAGGGGGAAAAATCGCGCGTATTATAGTGGAATTAGTGCTTATAAGTAAGTAAAAACTGAGAATAATACAGTGGTAAGAGGTGGACAAATTTAAGAGGTCTTAAACGCCTTGTTTATATTGGTCTATACAGGAACTTTACTTATAGTTGACCAGTTGGAAAGGTTGTTGAGTTTAATTGTTTTGTATTGTCTTTTAGTCTTAATTCACTTGCTATAATTAAAAAGTGCTTTATCAATCGTCATTTTCGCGCCAAAATGAAGAGAATGAAAATAAAAAATATAAATTTTAACAACATAGTTGCCATTACTTGTTTACTGATCTTAGTGACGTTAATGACAACAGGTTGTCAAAAGAAAGACAACAGAGCAACCTTACAGCGAGTATTAGATCGGGGCTATATTACGATTGGTACTTTGTTTGGTTCTACTAGCTATTATATCGACGCCGAAGGGCCTACTGGCTATGAATATGAATTAGCCAAGAAGTATGCTCAATCGTTAGGCGTTGAGCTAAAAGTGATCCCTACTTATAGCTTAGATGAGCTATTTACAAAGCTTGATAGTGGACAAGTTGATATGCTTGCGGCAGGGTTAACGGTTACTGATAAACGCTTGGCTAAGTACCGCTTTGCACCAAGTTATAATGACGTAAGCCAAAAGCTGGTCTTTAAACAGGGGCAAAAAAGGCCTAGAAAACTTGCCGATCTAACCGGCACTTTGATGGTAAGTGCAAATTCCAGTCATGTTGAAAACCTCAATAATCTAAAAGCTCAAAACGAATCGTTAGCGTGGCAAGAAACACCAGAACTAGACAGCGAGGAACTATTACTTAAAGTACTCGATGGTACTATTGATTACACTATTGTTGATAGTCATACCTTGGCGGTTAGCCGTCGCTACTACCCTGAAGTGAGCATAGGGTTCACTATAAAGAAAGCTGAGCCGATTGCTTGGGTTGTGGCAGACAACGGTGATGATGCCTTGCTAGCTAGCATGGTTGAGTTTTTTGGTAAGGTACATCACGACGGTACACTACTGGTTCTAGATGATAAATATTATGGGCATGTAGAGAAATTTAACTACGTTGATACCAGAATGTTTATTAAAGCAGTTGATAAAACGCTACCAAAATTTAAACCTCTCTTTGAAAAGTATGGCCAAGATGTAGATTGGCGACTCTTAGCCGCGATCAGTTATCAAGAATCTCACTGGGATCCGAAAGCAAGGTCTTATACAGGTGTTAGAGGTTTGATGATGCTGACATTACCAACCGCTAAACAAATGGGAATCAAAAGCCGATTAGATCCTGAGCAAAGTATACGTGGTGGCGCAAAGTACTTTAAAAAACTTTTTGCCAGAATGCCTGAGCGTATTCCTGACCCTGACCGATTATGGTTCGCCTTAGCCTCATACAACATTGGCTTTGGCCACTTAAACGATGCTCGAATTATCACTCAACGCCAAGGCGGTGATCCTGATAGATGGGTTGAAGTGAAAGATAGATTGCCTTTGTTAAGGCAGAAAAAGTTTTATAAAACAACCAAGTATGGTTATGCTCGTGGTGATGAGGCTGTACAGTACGTAGAGAACATTCGTCGCTACTACGACACCTTAACTTGGCTGGATGATAAGCGTAAAATTGAGCAGCTAAAATTTGAAAAAAATCCTGAAAACCTTGACGCAGTTGAGCTTAGTACAGACTAAAAAGTTGACATAAGAGTTGAAATTGTCATAAAAAAGTCATATAACAGAGTTATAGTGGGGAGGATAAGAGTAAATTAATCGAATTTTAACTGTTAAGGAGTATTAACGATTATGGTAAATCGACATCGCAAAATATCACATTCAACTCAACGTAAGCGCATTATGCAGCGTCAAAAAAGCAAAGTGCACGCGCGTCGTCATACACAATTTATTTTAGAACAAAACGAAGCAAGCAATAGCTAGGCTTTTCCATCCTCTATAAGCTTAGCCTTTTTGGCTGCTTTCTTTTCTGCCCGACGTCTTTGAAAGAAGCTCGATAATAAGTGGCTGCATTCTTCTTTCATTAGACCGTCTTGCACTTCTATTTGATGATTTAACTGCTCGTTCGCGACTAAGTTAAATACACTGCCGGCACAACCTGTTTTAAGATCTGTTGTGGCAAATATTAGTTTTTTAATACGGCTATGCACCAATAACCCAGCACACATAGGGCAGGGCTCTAATGTTACGTACAAAGTACAATCAAGCATTCTGTAGTTATTGATTGCTTGACCCGCTTGACGAATTGCCAGCATTTCAGCATGAGCAGAGGGGTCGTTTAGAGTAATCGATTGATTATAACCTTCACCAATGATTTCGCCATTGGCTACTACAACTGCGCCAACGGGGATTTCATCAATAGAGCCTGCTTTTTCTGCCAACTCAAAGGCTTTTTCCATGAAACGCTTATCTTCATCAGTAAAGGACATTACAGGAACCTCTCTAATAATTCATTCAGAAAACGTTGCCCTTGAATAGTAATATTCCACTTGCCTTCATGGAATACCATTAGACCTTGTGAAGCGGCATTTTCTAGCTCAGCTTCAATCGTTTCACCGCTCAAACCAGTGCCTGCTTCGAATTCCGCTAAACTAAACGCAGAAAACAACCTTAAACGATTCATTAAAAACTCAAACGATCTGTCTTCTTCTGCCACTTCAGTTAAATGGTCAAGATGTTCCCGGCTAGTATCTAAGTAACCCTTAGGGTGTTTAACTTTAACCGTTCGATAAATTTTATTTTGTGTTGCATCAGTAATTTTACCATGAGCACCGCAGCCTATACCTAGGTAGTCACCAAACTGCCAGTAATTGGTATTGTGTTTACTTTCAAATCCTGGTTTACAAAACGCTGATACTTCGTATTGGCGATAGCCTGCTTCATTTAATAATTTTGTACCTTCATCCTGAATTTGCCATAAGGTTTCGTCTTGAGGCAATTTAGGCGGTTTTGAGTGAAAAGCGGTATTTGGTTCAATAGTAAGTTGGTACCAAGATAAGTGTGCAGGGTTTAACGCAATCGCTTGTTTTAAATCATCTAAGGCATTTTCCAAAGATTGATTTGGCAAACCATGCATTAGATCTAGATTAAAACTCTTAACGCCACAGTCTGTAGCAAGTTGTGCAGCACGTTTAGCCTGCTCACTGTCATGGATACGACCGAGTTTGATAAGCTTGTCTGAGGCAAAGCTTTGAATGCCAATTGATAAACGTGAAACGCCAGCTTTTGCAAAGCCTTTAAACTTGTCAGCTTCAACAGTACCAGGGTTTGCTTCAAGGGTTATTTCAATATCATCTGCATATGTGAACCTTGAAAGTACTTGTGACAACAAACTCTCAATTGCCGATGCTGAAAACAAGCTAGGCGTACCACCACCAATAAAAATACTATGTAGTACTCTGTTATTTAACTGAAAGCGAGCAATATCACTATCAAGATCCTTAATCAGTTCTTCAACATAGTCAGTTTCAGGGATGTCATGTTTAAGCGCATGTGAATTAAAATCACAATAGGGGCACTTTTGCACACACCAAGGAATATGAATATAAAGTGATAGTGGTTGTTCAGTTAACACAACAATGCTCTTTATTAATTGGACAAAGCTTCTACTAACTTAGCGAGTGCTTTACCACGATGGCTAAGTTTGTTCTTTACGTCTCTTGCTAACTGAGCAGAAGACATATTTTCTTCGGCTACCCAAAATAATGGATCATAACCAAATCCTTGCTCACCTTTAGCTTCAGATAAAATACTGCCTTCCCAGATACCATGGCAAACAACAGGCGTAGGATCATCAGCGTGCTTCATATAAACCAATACACAATGAAAACGCGCCGTCCTGTCTTGCTCTGGTACATCTTTCATTGCTTCTAGTAACTTTGCATTGTTTGTTGCATCAGTTGCGCCTTCACCTGAATAGCGAGCCGAATAGATACCTGGTGCACCTTTTAAAGCGTCAACTTCTAAGCCCGAGTCATCGGCGATAGCTGGCATGCCCGTTATTTTAGCTGCGTGTCTTGCTTTGATAATGGCGTTTTCAATGAAAGTTGTGCCTGTTTCAGGAACATCAGGCACATCAAATTCGCTTTGAGCTTTTACCGTTATATCGTATTGAGATAACAGATTCCCAAGCTCTCTAACTTTACCTTGATTTCCCGTTGCTAAAACAATTGTACTCATGCTAAAACATCTTTCTGCTTATCTAAAATTGCGCGCATCATACCTTATTACCGTTCAAAGAGGGAGCGCATAAAGGAAAATTATCTTCATGTCTCTTAAAGATAGCTTACTTGGTTTACTTATTATTAGTATTTGGGGTTTTAACTTCACGGTAATTGCGTGGGGAGTGGAGGACCTACCGCCTTTATTAATGGGGGCAGGGCGATTTTTACTTGTTGCGAGCATAGGTAGTTTATTTGTTCGCAAACCAGATATTCCATGGAAATGGATGGCTGCGTATGCTTTAACCTTGTGCTTTGGTCAGTTCGCTTTTTTATTTAGTGCAATTGCTTTTGGTATGCCAGCCGGTCTTGCGTCAATTGTTTTGCAGTCGCAAGCCTTATTTACAATTGTCATCGCCGTACTTGTATTAAATGAAAAAATAAACCCTGTTCAAATACTGGCGATAATGATTGCCGGAATTGGCCTTACAGTCATCGGCGCAAGTAAAAGTGAAACAGAAATGACAGCAATTGGTTTTGCTTTTACCTTAGCTTCGGCATCAAGTTGGGGGCTAGGTAATGTGATGAATAAGAAGATAAATCAACTAGGCTACAAAGCGAATGTTGGCTTAGTGGTTTGGTCGGCTTGGGTCGCGTTAATTCCTTTTATAATCGCTAGTTTTATATTCGAAGGTAGTGAAGCTATTTATGAAAGTATTGTTAATATCACTTGGCCTGCAATTGGCGCTCTACTGTATTTAGCAGGGGCCGCATCTATTATCGCTTATAGTCTTTGGAGTTATTTATTACAACACAACAGCGCGAGCCAAGTTGCACCTTTAACACTCGGTGTGCCTGTAGTTGGTATCTTGTGTGCCAGCTATTTCTTGGATGAAAAAATATCCGAGGGGCAATGGTGGGGAATTGCTTTGGTGATGGTTGCCTTGTTGATTAATACCTTTGCTGGCAGACTAAAAAACGTGCTGGCCCTTCGACAAGCTCAGGGTGAGTAATTATCTTGCATTCTCAGTTCATCGAAGGACGACAGGCTCAAATCATCTCATGCTGAGCTTGTCGAAGCATATTAAACTCGCAATAAAAAAGCGCCTTAAGGCGCTTTTAGTATCTACAACAACTGATTCATGCAGGGTTCATTGAAGCATTAATCCACATAAAACTTCTGTTTAAACTTTAGGTTGTGACTCTCATTACCATCAGAAACTATTAGGTCAAAACTAATCGTTTCGTCATTGCGGTAGGATACTTGGGCTAGATAATAAATCGCTTCACCTTCTTTCACTTCTTGAAAGTTCAGCTCTTTTTTCTGGCCTAGTAAGTTGCGTGCAGTACCTGTGATCTTTACCACCTTAGCTGGTGTACCTTCCTTGCTATTATCTAAAACAGAGATGTTAACCAAACCATTGTATTTACTGCGCTCAATACCATATGCACGAGCAACCTCTGGTGTGAAGAATGTCGCACCCAAGGCAATATAATGAATGTTCATATTGCCCATCTTTTTCATGTTTTCAGCAAAAGCAGACGTACTAATTAGTGCACCTAACAAAACAGCAGCTGAAAGTTTCTTAATTAAATTCATCATTGCTTTATCTCCTTTAAAGGGACTCTTTAAGTATAGTCGACTTGTTTACAACCATGCCCAGTAAGGTATCCAGCCAGACAGTAGAATATTAAAGAAATTAAGAATTAAGAAAGCCACTAAAATAGATAAATCTAAACCACCAATAACAGGTACAACTTTACGAATAGGGCGTAAGAATGGTTCTGTTAATTGTTGGAAAATCATTATCGTTGGATTATAACCTTGTACAACCCAGCTCATTAACGCCATCACTAACATGATGATCATTAATAAAAAACCAACGTGCTTGATAAGGAAAATAAAGCCTATCAGTGCAATAGTAAGCACGTTAAGCTCACCGCCGTTCATCATACTGATGAGTAAAAACTTTACCGCTGCCGCAACATAGGCAATCAGTACTGTTGCTACATCTATGCCACCAAAACCAGGAATGATTCTTCTAAAAGGAATTACCATTGGGTTTGTTACTTTGACAATGAATTGACAAAGAGGGTTATAGAAATCTGCTTGTACTGCCTGCAACCACACGCGCAACACTAAAACAGTCACTAAGGCATCAAACGCAAACCTTAGTAAATATTCAAAAGCCGCCATTCAGGACTCCAAAAAAATTGAAATATTTCGCTTCTCATTGTTTATTAACTATTCGAAGCATCTACGAAATTTGTTCTATTATCAGTTATTTTGCGCTAATTCACCAGCTCTGTTAAGCGCACTTTGCATTGCTTTTGTTACAAGTTGTGGCAATTCGCCTGCTCTGAAAGTATCTAGTGCCGCTTGTGTAGTGCCTCCTTTCGAAGTTACATTTTCACGAAGATTGGCAATACTAATGTCATTTTGTTTCACCATTTGCGCGGCACCGAGGGCTACTTGCTGAACTATCTCGCGGCTGTCTTGCTCATTAAAGCCCATCGCTTGAGCTTCTGCTTGCATAGATTCCATAAACAAAAAGAAATACGCTGGGCCAGAGCCTGAAATCGCAGTTATTTTATCGATATCTTTTTCCGACTCTACCCATTTTACAACGCCTGTAGCTTTCATCAGTTGATCTGCAACAGACTTTTGTTCTTCATTTACATTAGGTGCTGCGTAGATACCTGTTACGCCAAGTCCAAGTTGTGCAGGTGTGTTAGGCATCGTTCTAATAACACTAACATCATCGCCCAAACAACTTTGCATTTGCTTAATGGTTGCGCCAGCCGCTACAGATAGAAAACACTTTTGGCTAATATCGATATTATTTGCTAACTCTGCACATACTTCATTAATGAAGTGCGGTTTAACACCTAAAACCACATAGTCAGCTAAAGCTACAGCTTCAATGTTTGATTGGCATTGGTTGATACCTAAGTTTTTTGCTAAAGCCTCTCTTTTTGAGGCTGACGGGTTGGTTACCCAAATATTCTGTGCAGGAAAGCCCTGTTTCACCATGCCCGAAATAATTGCGCTGTTCATATTGCCAGCACCGATAAATGCAACTGTTGTCATATCTGTCTCTTTAAAATATTATTTGTTTCTAGCGCCAAAAATAGCCGTACCCACACGTACCATGGTTGAACCATTAGCGATTGCTAGTGACATGTCGCCGGACATGCCCATTGATAAAGTGTCAGCTGTTGGAGAAATCGTTTTCACTTGCTCAAACAATGCCTTCATTTTACTAAAGCTTTGTTCTACATCTATTTTTGCAGGTATCGCCATCAAGCCTCGAAAGGTTAGATGTGAGGACGCTTCGATTAAAGGTAATAAATCGAACACTTGTTCAGCAGTCACGCCTGATTTTGATTCTTCTTCGCTAATATTCACTTGTAAACAAACGTTTAGCGGAGTATCTTGAGTAGCACGATGCTCATTAAGACGAGTGATAATTTTTTCACGGTCTACACTATGAACCCAATGAAAATGCTCAGCAATTGCTTTAGTTTTATTAGATTGAATAGGGCCGATAAAGTGCCATTCTATATCTTGCAAATCACTCATTTGCTGAACTTTTTCAACACCTTCTTGTACGTAATTCTCGCCAAACATCCGCTGACCAGCATGATAAGCGGCAAGCAAGTCTTCAACAGGCTTTGTTTTGCTAACGGCGAGCAATTTTACGTCACTAGCAGAGCGATTAGCTTGCTGACTAGCGTGCAAAATTTGCAGTTCAATGGTGTCGAGATTATCTTTAATATTAGTCATAAATTTAGAAATTCTTTTTTACATGGCTTGGAACATCAATCAGCCTAAGAGGTCTTTATGGATATTACCGAATTACTAGCCTTTAGTGTGCAAAATAACGCGTCTGACTTACACCTTTCTACAGGAACACCGCCATCTATTCGTGTAGACGGTGAGGTGCGTAAATTAAACATACCTGCATTTGACGCAAAAGACGTAAATGCATTGGTATATGATATTATGAATGACCGCCAACGCAAAGAGTATGAAGAAAACTTAGAGGTGGATTTTTCATTTGAGGTACCAAACTTAGCACGTTTCAGGGTTAATGCTTTTAATCAAAATCGCGGCCCAGCAGCGGTTTTCCGTACTATCCCAAGCAAAGTATTAACGTTAGACGATTTAGGCTGCCCTGATATTTTTAGAGATATTGCCGAAAACCCTCGTGGTTTGGTCTTGGTTACCGGTCCAACAGGTTCAGGTAAATCAACAACCTTGGCGGCTATGGTTGATTATATCAACAGCACAAAGTACGACCATATCCTAACAATCGAAGATCCTATCGAATTTGTTCATGACAATAAAATGTGTCTAATCAACCAACGTGAGGTTCATCGCGATACGTTAAGCTTTAACGCAGCACTGCGTTCGGCGCTTCGTGAAGATCCTGATGTAATACTTGTTGGTGAGATGCGTGACTTAGAAACCATTCGATTAGCGATGACAGCCGCAGAAACTGGTCACTTAGTATTTGGTACGCTGCATACAACCTCAGCACCTAAAACGATTGACCGTATTATTGATGTATTCCCAGCAGAAGAAAAATCAATGGTTCGTTCTATGCTGTCTGAATCACTACGCGCTGTTATTTCACAAACACTTGTTAAAAAAGTAGGTGGTGGCCGAGTTGCTGCTCATGAAATCATGATTGGTGTACCAGCGATTCGTAACCTTATTCGTGAAGATAAAATTGCTCAAATGTACTCTGCAATCCAAACGGGTATGCAACATGGTATGCAGACAATGGATCAGTGTTTACAAAACTTAGTTAACCGTGGATTGATTTCACGACAAGACGCAATGGCAAAAGCCGCTGACAAGAATCAATTTCAAGGTTTTTAATTGAAGGTAGGTGATGTATGACCTTACATGAACTTTTACAAAAAATGGTCAATGAAGATGCGTCAGATATGTTTGTCACATCTTTGTTACCAGTAAGTGCCAAAATCAACGGTGAATTAGTCCCTATTGCTGATGAAGTATTAACTCCTGAAGCATCTCTTGGCCTCGTACATGATGCGATGAATGAAAAACAGCGCACGCAGTTTGATCAAGAAAAAGAATGTAACTTTGCAATCGCTATCGATGGCATTGGCCGTTTCAGGGTTTCAGCGTTCTGGCAACGTGATATGGCTGGTATGGTAGTTCGTCGAATTGTGACGGATATCCCTGATGCAGATGACTTAGGTTTACCTTCAGTACTTAAAGATGTTGTTATGTCTAAGCGTGGTCTTGTACTGTTTGTTGGTGGTACAGGTACTGGTAAATCAACGTCAATGGCGGCTTTGATCGGTTACCGAAACAAAAACTCTCGTGGTCACATTCTTACGATTGAGGATCCGGTGGAATTTGTTCATGAACATGGCAAATCGATGATCACTCAACGTGAGGTTGGCATTGACACTGAATCGTTTGATGCGGCGCTTAAGAGTTCACTTCGTCAAGCGCCAGACGTTATCCTTATTGGTGAGATTCGAAGCCAAGAAATTATGGAACACGCGCTAAGTTTCGCTGAAACAGGTCACTTATGTATTGCTACACTTCACGCTAATAACGCGAACCAAGCAATTGACCGTATCATGCACTTAGTACCTGCTGACCAACATGAAAAGCTTCAATTTGATTTGGCACTAAATCTTCGTGGTATTGTTGCTCAACAGCTTGTGCCAACTAAAGATGGCCATGGTCGTGTAGCAGCAATTGAGATCTTGTTAAATTCACCTTTCATTAGTGAATTAATCAAGAAAGGTGATGTAGGTAGTATTAAAGAAGTGATGAGCAAGTCAAATGATCAAGGTATGCAGACGTTTGACCAAGCGTTATTTAACCTTTATCAACAAGGCTTAATTAACTATGCAGATGCGCTTCATCATGCCGATTCACCTAATGACTTACGTCTAATGATCAAATTACGCAGTAACGAGCAAGGTGGCGCAGGCTCACTTGCTGGTGTTACTTTGGACGGTATGGAAGACGAAGATCCGTTCAAAAATTAACGCTTGATGTGATTGTATTAAGAGGAGCTCAATGAGCTCCTTTTTTATTGGGCTTATCCTTCGACGAGCTCAGGATGAGAAGCTTACTCATTTAAACTCTAGATCACCCTGAGCCTGTCGAAGGGCTCTATTGTCCTTCTAAAAATGCTAGTAGAAGAACATCAACTACATCAAAAAGCTCAACCAAAGTGGAATGGTAATCGTTGATAAAACCGTTGATGCGACAACGGTACCGGCCACTGTATCTTGATGCTTACCTTGAAGCGCCGCAATCAAATAAGCATTCACGCCAGTTGGGCTAGCGCTCATGATTACCACAACAATGGTCATTAGTTCAGGTAGATTCATCAACTCTTTTGCGGTGAAGTAAACCAAGGCAGGAAACACAAATAACTTAATAATTGAAGCGAAAGAAATAAAATACTTTTGTGTACGAATATGATACTTGTTTAATGAACAACCTAATAAAAACAACGCCAAGGTAATGGCCGGTGCGCTTAATGTTTCCAAAGTGACATCAACAAATTCTGGCAAATCTATTGCCAAAACATTAAATATCAAACCGCCAGTAATACTCATGATGATTGGGTTATTGATGGTTTGTTTACCCAACTTATGCCAATCAATCTTGCGTGTATCATTATCATTTTTATCGAACACTGCTAATAAGCTTGTCAGGGTGAATAGCAGGGCGCTGTGAAAGGTGATCAATAGAAATACTAAGCTAATCACTTTATCACCGAATATGGCTAGCAAAACGGGGAGGGCGATAATGACGGTATTTGAGTAGCTAGCGCCTAGCGCAAAACTTGCAGAAGCAGAAATGTTACCTTTGTGATGCTCATGGAAGAAAAAGTTAATGCACCAGGCTACAAAGTAAATAATTAATAAAGGTGCATAGAAACTAATAAAATAGTCAAATGCTAATGCGCCAGTTAAATCAGCATTGAGCATTTTATAAAAGAGAAAAGCAGGAATGGTGAAGTTAAAAGTAAATTTACCCAAACCCGCAATATGACTTTCTTCTAGCCATTTAAATCGTGCACTAGCAAAGCCTAATGCACAAATAATAACTAATGGGGTAATGATTAACAGTGAATGCATGCCATACAATTAGCAGATGGAAAGTGCTAATTATATTGGTTTTCAAAAAAGCTTTCTATGATCAGCTTAGCTGACATCGCATCTATATTATCTTTTTTAAGGTTTCGGTAACCGCCTTGTGAAAAAAGTTGTTCACGAGCGTCTGCTGTAGTTAGTCGTTCATCTTGAAACTCAATTGGCACTTTAAATTTGGCATGTAGTCGGTTGCCAAACTTTTTAGCAGCATGTGTTAAATGCTGAACTGAACCATCCATGTTGTATGGTAAACCAATAACTAGCAAATCTGGTTGCCATTCAGTGATGTACTTTTCAATATTAGACCAATCAGGAATACCGTCTTTAGCTTTAATTGAACCTACTGGGTTAGCACTGCCCGTGATTTCTTGACCAACTGCAATACCAATGTATTTCATACCAAAATCAAAACCTAAAACAGTTCTTTGGCCTACTTCTTTTTTACTCATTAAGCGTGACCAACATCATTTGACAGGTGATTAATATCGATACCAAGCATTTCTGTAGCTCGTTTCCAACGTTGCTCTATAGGTGTTTCAAAAAGTAGCTCTCGATTAGCAGGAATCGTTAACCAAGAGTTTTCTTGTAGCTCTTTTTCTAATTGTCCTGGGCCCCAACCAGCGTAGCCTAATGTCACCATATAGTCTTTTGGTGATTGTTCGGTACCTAGTGCCATTAGAATGTCTTTTGACGTAGTGATCATTATTTCACTACTAAGTGCTAAAGAGCTTCTCCAACAATCTTGTGGGCTGTGCAATACAAACCCTCGATCCTGAGAAACGGGACCACCAGATAATACTCGCTGCTCTAGTATGGGCAATGAATCTTTTTGTTCATCAATTTGAGTAAGCAGCTCGTTAAGTGTCATGTTAACAGGAAGATTTACGATTAATCCCATGGCACCTTCATCGTTGTGCTCACAAACATAGGTGACAGTTTTTTCAAAAAAGCTGTCACCTAAACTAGGCATGGCAATTAATAAATGATTTTCTAAACTCTGCACAATCAACCTTAATTATCTTTTTGCTTCAATATGCTCTTCAATAGCATCCATCAACTTACCACTAATATTGATAGGGTAAGCTGCTTCAATTTCACGAATACATGTTGGGCTAGTCACGTTTATCTCGGTAACTTTATCGCCAATTACGTCTAAGCCTACAAAGATTAAACCACGCTTTTTCAGCTCTGGTGCAATAGTATCGGCTATTAGTTTATCACTTGGGCTGAGTGGTCTTGCTTCACCTGTACCGCCCGCTGCAAGGTTACCACGAGTTTCACCTTGAGCTGGGATCCTTGCTAAACAGTATGGCATAGGTTCGCCGTTAACGATAAGTATTCGCTTATCGCCGTCTTTAATAGCAGGCATGTATTCTTGCACCATAGCGTATTGTTCGCCGTGGTTTGTTAGTGTTTCTAAAATTACACCAACGTTTGCATCGTTTTCTTTGATTCTAAAAATGGATGAGCCACCCATACCATCTAGTGGCTTGATGATCACATCTTTTAATGATTCATGAAATTCTCTGATTTTGTCATTATTTCGAGTAACAAGTGTTTTAGGTGTTAACTCAGGGAACCAAGCAGTAAATAGTTTTTCGTTACAGTCGCGTAAACTTTGAGGTTTGTTAACAATTAATGTACCAGCAAGTTCAGCACGCTCTAGCATATAAGTTGCGTAGATGTACTCTGTGTCAAACGGAGGGTCTTTACGCATTAAAACGGCATCCAGCGTTTCTACCGCAATATCTTCTTGCGGGCTTAAGTCATACCAATGCTCAGCATCATTGTAAACTTTTACTTGGTGACAAGTTGCGCGACATTGACCTTGTTCTAGGTATAAGTCTTTCATTTCCATATAGTAAAGCTCATATCCTCTAGATTGAGCTTCTAACATCATTGCCATTGAAGAGTCTTTCTTGATGTTTACTTCTGAAATAGGGTCCATGACCACGCCGATTTTAATTGTCATAACTTGTCCTAAATTAAGTGAGATCGCCATAGCGGCATTGCAATGCTGTGATTGCCGCTAGTGCTGCTGTTTCTGTTCTTAATACTCTAGGGCCCAGTAGTACTGGAGTAAACCCTTGATTATTAACTGATTCGATTTCTTCGTCACATAGACCGCCTTCAGGGCCAATTAATAACCGAACACGTTCATTTTTTTCTGGTAAAGACATAATTGAGTGTTCAGCTTTAGGGTGAAGGTTTAGTTTTAAGGCATTCGTTTCTTGCTGAGCCCATTCATCTAGTGAGATAGGGTCTTTGACTTCTGGCACTGTGCAACGACCACTTTGTTCACAAGCACTAATAACAATCTTTTGCCATTGGTCTTTTTTCTTCGCTAAACGCTCGCCAGTTAATTTAACGCCGCAGCGCTCGGTGAATAGTGGCGTAATAGTATTAACGCCAAGCTCTACCGATTTTTGTAGGGCGAAATCCATTCTATCACCACGGGAAATACCTTGGCCTAAATGAATGTTCAACGGTGATTCATTATCTTTTGCAATAAAGTCGATAATCTTCGCCTGCGCCTTTTTCTTTCCTACATTCACCAATTCAGCGTTAAAGTCGCCAAGTTGACCATCAAGTAGCTGGCCATTAAACAAAGTGATTGCATCTCCGTCTTTCAGTCTAAGTACTCTGACTACATGGCCAAAAGCGTCATCATCTAAAGAGATAATGTCTGAAGGTTGCATTGGTTGGTTTTGATAAATTCTAGGGTTGCGCATCTATCTAATCTTATTACTTGTTCTGATTAATAAGATATGGGGCTAGGCTAGGCAATTCAATGTTTAGACGCAATTATTTTAGCATTTACCTATAACTACTTTCTAATAGTTTTAAAATCGGGGTGGTAAAGACCTATTTTGTGTCCTTTGACTGAGCCTCTTTTCTTGTACATTGTGACAACTGTAAAAAAGCCGCCATCGGATTTTTCATACCTGAGCACTATCAAGGTATCAGGTGCGAGGCGCATCATCAGCTTAATCTTGTTTTCATGCTTAGTACTATAGAAGATACCCGGTTGAGCAAGTTTTAATGATAATAACTCGGCTAATGATAATTTGTGTTTGTGTAACCAGCGGCCGTGTTTGATATGAATGTGCTCTTGGCCAAAGCTTTTAGTGCCTTTTTGCAAACGAATAGGGATGTCACGATCAAACCCTTCAATCGTGTTGGCAGGAATGACAGCCCAATCTTTTTTATTGTTAATCAACCAGTAGTCAAACTTGTGGCTACCTGTGGTTGAAAAGTTATCCATATATCGTTTGCTAACATGTTTATTTTTAAACAATTTAGCAATTTATGACGCTAGATTAAAGTTACTGCCTACTTATATCGTTGACTTTTTGTTGATAAAGAATAAACTTTTATTGGGTTGTTTAAAGACGATGTGCCAACCTGAGGTAACCATAGATGGTTAGGCATAGTAGTAAAAACACAGTTACCCAAGACGTGTTGAGTGAGGTTTAGACGTTTAGTTAATGTTGATTTAACTAGGCCAGTTTGATCAGTATATCTGCGTACGGCATTCCAACCTTATATGAAAAGTCGCTTTGTGCGACTTTTTTTGTTTTCTCGATTTAATCTTTTCTTATCTTGAGCTTAACTACCTCTCATCCTGAGCCTGTCGAGAGGCAGGCACAAAAAAAGCCGCTATAAAGCGGCTTTTCAAAATAGCTAACTGATTACAAACCAGCTGATTGACGAAGTGCGTCAGCTTTATCAGTTTTCTCCCAAGAGAAAGCAGTAAAGGTGTCGTCACCTACTGTCATTTCAAATGGTTCACGACCGAAGTGACCGTATGCAGCAGTTAACTGATACATAGGGTGTAATAGGTCAAGCATCTTAGTGATACCGTATGGACGTAAGTCAAAGTGCTCACGTACTAACTCAACAAGCTTCTCTTCAGAAACTTTGCTTGTACCAAACGTTTCAATAGAAATTGACGTTGGCTCAGCAACACCGATAGCGTAAGAAACTTGGATTTCACAGCGATCAGCAAGACCTGCTGCAACAATGTTCTTAGCAACGTAACGACCAGCATATGCAGCACTACGGTCAACCTTTGATGGATCTTTACCAGAGAAAGCACCACCACCGTGACGAGCCATACCACCGTATGTATCAACAATGATCTTACGACCTGTTAAACCACAGTCACCTACAGGGCCACCAATAACAAAGCTACCTGTTGGGTTAATGAAGTACTTAGTTTCCGGCGTTAGTAACTCAGCAGGAAGTGTGTGCTTGATGATGTTTTCCATCACAGCTTCGTGTAAGTCTTCTTGCTTAATATCAGGGTTGTGTTGCGTTGAAAGCACTACAGTATCGATAGCTACTGGTTTGTTGTCTTCATACACAAATGTTACTTGGCTTTTTGCATCAGGACGTAACCAAGGAAGAATACCTGATTTACGCGCTTCAGCTTGGCGCTCTACTAAACGGTGAGAGTAGTATAATGGCGCAGGCATTAATGTTTCTGTTTCGTTGGTTGCATAACCAAACATTAAACCTTGGTCACCAGCACCTTGTTCTTCAGGGCTTTTACGATCAACACCTTGAGCGATTTCTTGAGACTGCTGACCAATTAAGTTCATGATGCCACAAGTTTCACCGTCAAAGCCTACATCTGAAGATGTGTAACCGATATCACTGATCACTTTACGTGTTAGGTTTTCTAAATCAACCCATGCTGATGTAGAAATCTCACCAGAGATAATAGCAACACCAGTTTTAACCATTGTCTCACATGCTACACGAGCGTTTTTATCTTGAGTGATAATCGCATCTAATACTGCATCTGAAATTTGGTCTGCAATTTTATCCGGATGACCTTCTGATACCGATTCAGAAGTAAACAAATGTTTAGCCATAAAACCTCAAAAAAATGTGTGTCCTAACCAGGACAGGGATCTGTTTTACAATATTGCATAATATTTTAACTGAACAATTTTATTTTGCTAGCTTTTTTACGCCTAGACGTCTAAATGATTTTTTGAACCAGATCTTGAATAGTCAAAATGTCTATCGATAATTACCGTTAATAGCTTGATTAAAAAGAGTTTAATGTAAAGTCTTTAGTAATTAGATTAGCAATGATGTTTTTGTGCGTTGTTTTTAGTTGGCTACTAAAAATAGAAAGTTCACCAACTTGTTCTGACGCATTTAGCAGTACGTGCTCGTTTAATTTTCGGATCAATTGTTCAGTGACTGGTTTTGCAGTATCCATGATATGAATGTTGCCTCGCGTAATCTGCTCAATGATGTCGGCAACAAAAGGATAGTGGGTGCACCCTAGTACTAGGGTGTCGATATTAGCTTCCATCAAAGGAAAAACGTACTCGGTCAATAAACCGCGCAACTCTGTAGCGTTCAAATCACCATGTTCAATGTGATTTACTAAGTGAGGGCAAGGTTGAACAAACACTTCAGCGCCATTTTTGTATTTTTCAATTAATGATAAGAAATGCTGATTACTTGCGGTAGCTCTAGTAACTAGAATGCCTACTTTCTTATTTGTACTTGAAGCAGCCGCTGGTTTTATAGCAGGCTCTACACCTATAATAGGAATATCTACGTAAGCGCGAAGTGTGGCTATAGCATTTACTGTTGCTGTGTTACAAGCCACCACAATCGCTTTTGCATTATGCGACACAAAAAAATCAGCTATCTCAATAATCCTTTTATTCAAAAACGATTCTGATTGTTCACCATAAGGCGCGTATCTATTATCTGATAGGTAGATAATATTTTCGTTAGGCAGTGAATTAATTATCTCTGACGTAATAGATAGACCACCAATACCAGAATCAAATACTCCAATAGGAGAACTTTTTGAGTTTTCATTATTCTTAATATTCATTTCATTAATTAACGATAATCAAAAGCTAGTAGTTAGTCTAATCCCATATATATCAGCGTCATAAGCATAAAGAGAAACATCAGAATCTCGTTCGCTGTGGTCATAGAAAATCTCTAAACTTAACCAGTCACGCAAACTATGTTCTATTCCTAAACTCGTAACCAAAATTTTGTCATCTCTAGTTTCAAGTTCTGCTTTTTCTGACATTAATCCAGCTTTTAAGGAAGTTCTTTCAGTAAAATCATACTGCAGACCTAATCTAAATTTAGTATTAATATAAGCATTACTTTCGATAACTGAGGATTCTTTTGTACTTCTGCTACCTTGAACGTAAATATTAGTGAATGGAATTGGCTTCCAGTCTAGGTTTATCAAGTAGGAGAGTCCGTCTAGGTCATTTAAAAGATTGGAGTTCATGTTCTTTTCGAAATAGCCAACTTCCACTCTACCTGTTGTTTGTGCTGTTAGCTCCCATTCAGCTCCAACTCTAGCCGTAAAAGTTTTACTTGACTGTTCTTTACCAATGGAGTCAAAGTCGTAATCGTGATTTGTCGATGTTGCGCTAAGTAGTAGCCTAGTTTTTGGAGCTACGCGATAATAAAAGGTAGCGTTTATGCTATTGATATCGACATTTCTAAAAGACTGTTCATTATTCTTATAATCGACATTTGTATTACCCACTGAAAATACTAATTGGCCAGTACTTGCATAGGTTCCGTACATGATGCTACCTGAGACTCCTCGTGTTTCTAATTGAGTGAAGTCAGCTAGTATTTTATCTGAGTATGTTGTATTTACAGATTCGATATCTTTCTCAAAAAATGCATTTGCACTAACGCTAAGTCTGTCCGTAAAAATAAACTGGGCGTCAGAAGAAAATTGATGATTATTATAGTTTAAATAATCTTGCTGGTTAAATGCGCGATAGTTGCCAAGATATTTAAACGAGAAAGCTTGTTTTCCTGTATTAATGTTATAGGTGATTGTAGGTGCAAGTGTTAAAGACTCATCATTTATAGCTAGTTCGTTTCTTAATATATTATCTTCGCTAAATAGAATTATATCAGTATTAGCGTTGAAGCCTGTTTCTTTCATAATCTCAGCACTATTTGCTGACAAGCTAATAAGTGCAGGAAGTATTAGAGATTTCTTCAAATAATTAGGTTTAAACACGTATACACCTCGAATTGTTATTGTTATTGCTGCGCTATTTCTAACTCAAAGGCATTTATATCACAGCTTTAGGTACAAGGTAATGTGTTTTGAACTTGATCGTGATGATATAATTAAACACGGGCCTATGTTTTATCTTCACAAAACGAAGGGTATCATTAGTCTTTGTAACCCTAAAATTGGAGTCTTATTTGGAACTAGCCCTAAAACTATTAATTTTGGGTATAACTTTAAGCCGCAACTTTAGAATTACCTAATTTTTCTTAATCTACTGTATATAATACTTTTTCTTAATACGAATGTGGTGCGTATATGATTTTGCCTGTAATTATGGCTGGTGGGTGTGGTACTCGATTATGGCCGCTCTCCAGAAGTAATTATCCCAAGCAATTTTTGTCTCTTAATGGTGAAGATACAATGTTGCAACAAACTTTAAGTAGGCTTGAAGGGCTAGAGCATGAAGCAGTGATGCTTATTTGCAATGAAGAGCATCGATTCATAGCCGCTGAGCAAATAAGAAAAAAGGGAATTAGCCATAACGGCATTTTTTTGGAGCCTGTTGGAAGAAACACCGCTCCAGCAATAGCGCTCGCTGCGTTTAAAGCGCTAGCTGAGTCACCTGAAGCCAACCTATTAGTGCTTGCCGCTGATCATGTCATCGAAGATGAAGCATCCTTCAAGGTTAGCGTTAAAAATGCACTGCAATACTCGGAACAGGGCAAATTGGTTACTTTTGGCATCGTCGGAGATAAGCCTGAAACTGGCTATGGTTATATAAAAAGAGGAAGAGCACTTGAGGAGAATAAAGGGCCTTCAAACTTAGCTTACGTAGTGGATAAATTTGTTGAAAAGCCAAGTCGAGAAATGGCTCAAGAGTACATCGATAGTGGTGAGTATTTTTGGAACAGCGGTATGTTCATGTTCAAAGCTAAGCGCTATTTGGAAGAGCTAGAGAAGTTTCGACCAGATATTTACCAAGCCTGTAACAAAGCGATCTTAACTCAAGAATGTGACTTGGATTTTATTCGAGTTAATAAACAGGCGTTCATTGATTGCCCCGACGAATCTATTGATTACGCAGTGATGGAAAAAACAGAAGAAGCTGTAGTTGTACCTCTTGATGCTGGCTGGAGTGACATAGGAAGCTTTTCAGCTTTATGGGATGTTTCTGATAAAGACAATTCTGGCAACGCTGTCTATGGTGATGTGCAGACTAATGATGTCAAAAACAGCATGATTATTAGTCGAGATAAGCTAACTACTGCTGTAGGTGTAGAAGATTTAGTTATCGTTTCTACTAAAGATGCTGTGCTCGTTACACATAAAGAAAAAGCGCAAAATGTAAAGCAGATTGTTGGGAAGCTCAAAAATAGCGAACGATCGGAAACTACGATGCATCGGCAAGTTTATCGCCCATGGGGCCACTATGATTCAGTGGATGTTGGAGAGCGTTTCAAAGTAAAAAGAATCACTGTTAAACCTGGCGCAAAATTATCCCTTCAGAAGCATAATCACAGGGCGGAACATTGGATTGTAGTAAAAGGAACCGCGAGAGTCACAATTGCTGATGATGTTAGTTTAGTAAAAGAAAACCAGTCTGTTTATATTCCTATTGGTGTTGTTCATGCATTAGAAAACCCAGAAAATGTTGAACTTGAGTTAATTGAGGTGCAAACAGGCTCATATCTAGAAGAAGACGATATCGTTAGATATGAAGACAAGTATGGTCGCTCATGAATAAGCATTTTAGGCCCACTAAAATAACATGTTTTAAAGCTTACGATATTCGGGGGAGACTCGGTTCTCAGCTAAATGAAGAAGTTGTTTACCGAATAGGTAGGGCATATGGTGACTACTTAAACCCTAATAGCGTAGTAGTTGGTAGCGATGCTAGAGCTACATCCGAACCTCTAAAAAACGCTCTTACTCAAGGTCTTCTAGACTCCGGTGTAAACGTTATTGATTTGGGGATGACTGGCACTGAGGAGATTTACTTTGCTACTTCACATTTAAAGGTAGATGGCGGAATTCAAGTGACGGCAAGTCACAACCCGATAGATTACAATGGATTGAAGCTTGTAAGAGAAAGCTCTAAGCCAATAAGTGGTGATTCGGGCTTATTTGAAATACGGCGCATTGCTGAGTCGGGAGAGTTTCTATCAAATCGAGACAAAGGCGTTTTAACAAAACTAAATCCTATTGGTGATTATATAGCCCATTTGATTAACTACGTTAACCCAAATAATTTTAGGCCTCTTAAAGTTGTAGCTAATTCAGGTAACGGAGCAGCGGGCCATATAATTGATGCTTTAGAGGCTAAGTTTGTTGAGATGTCGGTACCCATCGAGTTTATTAAAATTCACCATCAACCTGATAGTAATTTTCCAAATGGTATTCCCAATCCATTACTAATAGAAAATAGAAAAGCTACCACTGACGCAGTTATTAAATATGGTGCGGACTTTGGTATTGCATGGGATGGTGATTTTGACCGTTGTTTTTTATTTGACGAACATGGTGAGTTCATTGAAGGGTACTACATCGTTGGTTTGTTAGCTGAAGCATTTTTAAATAAAAATAAAGGTGCCAAGATAATCCACGACCCTCGTTTAACTTGGAATACGATTGATGTAGTTAATAATGCAGGTGGTGAACCTGTGTTATGCAAGACTGGTCATGCATTTATCAAAGAAAGAATGCGTGAAGAGGATGCTATTTATGGTGGTGAAATGAGTGCTCATCACTACTTTAGAGATTTCTTCTACTGTGACAGCGGTATGATCCCTTGGTTATTGGTAGCCGAGTTGTTGTGTGTTAAATCTCAAACTTTGTCTTCAATGGTGGAAGAGCGCATTAAAGCCTTCCCATCATCAGGCGAGATAAACAGCAAGCTTGATGATCCAAAGGCGGCGATTGAGCGAGTGCTTAATACATATAAGGTTGGCGCTAAGAATATTGATTATACCGATGGCATAAGTGTTGAATTTGACGACTGGAGATTTAATTTAAGAAGCTCAAATACAGAGCCTGTTGTAAGGCTTAATGTTGAATCTCGTGGTTGTGTTCAATTAGTTAAAGAAAAGACTAAGAAGTTGCTGGAGCTTTTGAGGGAGGAGTAGTTTATTTACTGTCTTTCAGTGAAACAGTGTAGAGGAATGTCAGGTAAATATTTCAAAAAATAATCTCATTCGTTCAAAGGATAGAAATCTGCTACTTCAGGGTAAGCAAGCCTGCGCTCAGGTAAAAACCTGTACATCTTAATTTTTCGAGTATCGCACTTTGAACAACTCTGAGGCTCATCAACATGTCTCCAAACTTACGTTTAATAACAAAAAAACTTTGATGATTAATGGCAAGGTCTTTAGAATAAGCGGCAATTTATTGATTATCTCCCTCACCGTGATTTATTTGTGTGCTTGATTGGGCTCAAGGTGTCGGGAATTACAGCCCATACTGGCCTTCTAGTTTTTTTCTTTCAGTATCGGTTCATTAGGAATTCATAGTTTAATGAAAATAGGCATTATTGTTGGCACCAGGCCAGAAATTATCAAAATGGCTCCGGTCATTAGAGAGTGTCAAAACAGAGGCATTCCATATTTTATTATTCATTCGAATCAGCACTATTCTCAGGAAATGGATAGTATCTTTTTTGATGAGTTAGAGTTACCAAAGCCTCATTACAACTTAGGTGTAGGTTCAGGATTACATAGTAATCAAACGGGTAATATCCTAATTAAGATGGAACCTATTCTTGTTGATGAAAAACCTGATGTAGTTCTAGTTCAAGGTGATACCAACACAGTATTAGCAGGTGCATTAGCTGCTTCTAAATTAGGTATCAAAGTAGGGCACATTGAAGCCGGTCTTCGTAGTTACGATAGAACCATGCCTGAAGAGACTAACCGTATTCTTACCGATCACATGAGTGATTATTTGTTTGCTGTTGGCCCTAATCAAGAAACAATCTTGAAGAAAGAAGGTGTTGATAGCGAAAAAGTATTTAAAGTTGGTAATACTGTTTCTGACTCATTATTTCAACATTTAGAAATTTCTGCTGAAAAAAGCACAATTTTGCAGGACTTAGGTGTTACTTCTAAAGAGTTCTTCCTAGTAACTGCTCATAGAGCTTCAAACGTTGATACTGTAGCTAGTCTGAATGAATTACTAGCACTATTTGATAAGCTACATGCTCAGTATAGTCAAACAATTGTTTGGCCTATTCACCCTCGTACTCAAGCTAAGGTTAAAGAGTTTGATATTGAGGTTCCTAGTTACCTTAAGTTAATTCCACCAATTGGCTATCTTGATTTTATTCAGCTTCAAAAACATGCTCAGTTAATCTTAACGGATTCAGGTGGTATTCAAGAAGAAGCATGTTTGTTAGGTGTTCCTTGTATTACTTTACGTGAAAACACAGAGCGTCCTGAGTCAATTGAAGTAGGTGCAAACGTATTGGTTGGTCGTGATGGCGACAAAGCGATTGAAGCGGCACAGAAATGGTTAGCTGCTGACAAGTTTTCATGGGAGAACCCATTTGGTGATGGGCATGTAGCTGAACACATTTTAGATATCATCACCGGTAGCAAAGAAGAGCAAGTTGAACAGATTGTAGCTCGTAAGGAAACAGTTGCAGTTGTTGGTATGGGGTATATGGGCTTGCCCATTGCTAGCTTGATAGCTGAAGCAGGCTACAATGTGACAGGTATCGATCTAAGCCAAGATAAAGTAGATGCTATTAACCGTGGCGAATGTCCATTTGATGAAGTTGGCATGCCAGAGTTGGTAAGCAAAGTTGTTTCTCAGGGCTTCTTAAAGGCTTCTACAGAGATCCCTTCAAGCGATACATATTTGATTGCGGTACCTACTCCTCATAAAGACAATAGCTGTGATAGAAGTTACGTGTTTAGTGCTGCTGATGCCGTTGCTAAAGTTGCTAAAGACGGGCAAACCGTTATTGTTGAATCAACAATTTCACCGCAAACAAGTATTGCAGTTGAGCAACGTTTTGCGGAAGCAGGTATTAAAGTTGATGTAGTTCACTGTCCAGAGAGAGCTATCCCAGGTCACACTTTATTTGAACTAGTAAATAATGATCGCATTATTGGTGCTTCTTGTGAGCAAGCTCAACAAAAAGTTAAACGTTTATACCAAAGCTTTGTTAAAGGTGAAGTGTTCCTAACAGATTTAACCACTGCTGAATGTGTGAAGTTAGTAGAGAATACATCACGTGATGTCAGCATTGCTTTTGCAAACGAGCTTGCTGAAATCTGTAAAGAGTTAAATATCGATGTTTACGAAGTGATTAAACTTGCTAATCGCCATCCTCGTGTAAACGTATTAACGCCGGGCCCTGGAGTAGGTGGTCACTGTATTCCAATTGACCCTTGGTTCTTGGTTGAAGGCACCAAGACAGGTGATTTAGTCAGATTATCTCGCAATATTAACGATGAACGTCCAGTTATCGTTGCTAATGACGCTATTGAGCTTCTTAAAGGTGTTAACGGTAACAAAGTAGGTATCTTAGGCGTTGCTTACAAAGCCAATGTTGATGATTGTCGTGAAACGCCAGCTGATGCTATTTTGGCACACTTCAAATCACAAGGAATTGAAGTTAAGTACCATGACCCATTTGTACCTCAATGGGATTGTGAGCGAGTGGAAACTTTAACTGAAATGGAAGAATGGGCTGATACAGTTATTTTAGTTACTGATCATGTTTGCTATGACAATATTGAGATGAATATTCCGCTTTTAAATACTCGCGGTTAGTTTTTAGTTAACTCATTTTTAAGCCCCGTAAGGATAGTTCCTGCGGGGCTTTTTATTGTCCTTCGATAGGTTCAGGACAAGCTCAGGGTGAAATAGCGTTTAATTAGCGTATCCTTCGACAGGGTCAGGATGAGAAGGTTAATGGGTTAATGGGTAGATGAGTAATAAGGTCGGGGTAAGTTAATTCTCTAATGATACTAAAATTCAACTCATGCTGAGTTTATCGAAGCATTTGTTTTTCTTGATGGCCCTTCGACAAGCTCAGGGTGAAATAGCGTTCAATTAGCGTATCCTTCGACAGGCTCAGGATGAGATAGGTGGTGGTTAAGCTTGAGTTAACCTTAACAAATATAATCAAATTAAACTCATGCTGAGTTTATCGAAGCATTTTTTTCTTGATGGGCCCTTCGACAGGAACTGGGTGAAATAGCGCTTTATTAGCATATCCTTCGACAGGCTCAGGACGAGAGAGTTAATGGGCTCAGGATGAGATTGGTTATAGGGAGAAGCAAGTCTTCCAGAATGCCGCAGTCAACAGAAGGCCCTTGAACACGTGTGCTCAAGGCGGAAATTGTGCAACAACCGTAGGCTTCTCGGTACGAGCCGAGCTTGCTCAATAGTCACTACGTAATTCCCTTAGGTAAAACTTATCGGCTCAGGGACACAGTTAACATACTAACATCCCAGAAGGCTTGTAATGAATTATAGCGAATTATCAGCCTTTATTAAGCTTTTTCTTCACTGTTAAGACCTGATTGCTTAATGCTTGAACTAATTGGTTTTTCTGTGAGCGACTTGTATATACGTGCGTTTCATTATTGTTGGCATGGATTGTAGTTTGGATCTTTTGAGCGCCAAATAGCTTCCTTAACTAATAAGTGTGCAGATTGAACTTCTCCATAGTTTTTTGCGTTATTCAGCATGTCTTCTGCCAATGAATCATCAAATGTTGCAAGGGTATACGAAGTTAAAACGGGCGCTGCGCTAATCGCTTTTATGGCCGCCTGATATTTAGCATCTATACTCTTAACCGTTTCATCTTTGCCATCGAGCTCAGCATAGTGTTTTTCAATCGCTCCACCTAGAACTTGGATGAACCCTGTTCTTGCGCCCAATTGCATTGCTTGACCTAATGAAACACATGCATCTATTTCTCTTGGTTGTTCTTGTTTCATGCAGAATTTGGAAAACGCCATAGCATTCCACGAAAGTGCTGCAGCGTAGCCAATAGCGTCAACTAGAGCATCAGGCTGTTGTCGAACGTTTTTTAACGATCGCCAAGCGTTTTCAACATAATGGAAGTGGTAAGAGTCAAACACTTCCCGCTGAGATGCATTTCTTATGTACTCGAACGCTAGCGCTTTATTGCCTTGTTTTAGATAGTAGCTGGCGATTTTTAATAACAGCAAGCCGTTGTTATTATCTATCTCTGCTGCTTTTTCAAAAAATTCTTCTGTGCAATAGTCGCTGTTTTTGGCACCGCATAAATCTAATAATCGGTCGTAAGCTATCTCACTATTGGGGAATTGGTTATGGTACTCCAACAGCCCATGTATATGCTGTTGTTCTGTTGGACGCAAAGTAAATATATCTGCGTTTACTTTTTCATGAGGGTTTGAGCTAGACAACCAATATTGCCTAAGCGCTTTATGAGCTTGTTCCCTTTCTAGATCTGATTGCTCTTCCTTTTCGATAACAGGGCAAGTGACAATATTATCATCAGGATTTGTCGATGTGCTTGTTTCCGTTTCATTGGTTTCGAACGGAATCTGGATGTCATTATCACTAGCACTGCTTTTGGGGACTTCCTCACCGTGAGTGATATTCAATTGAGAGATAGAAGTATGGGTTTTGGATAGTACTTTTTCTTCAGCTGTTTGGTTAGGAGTATTTTTATTTTGGAATAACCAAAAGTAAATGATCGCAGTAAGTGCCAATAGAAGTAGTAATGCCTTTTTCATCATGTTTATCCCTAATCATGATCAACAAGAACTTAATTATTCGCAGTTAGGCTGATTTTTCTTTTGGCTCTTGTAATGCTTGTTCAAAAGTAGATTGTAATAAACCAATTTTACTTTCTAATGCTTCAATTTCTTGTTGATGTGCTTGTTTTGCTAGCAACATTTCATTTGCTAGGTTCAGAGCCACCATTAGCATATTTTGCTCTGGTGTTTTGATGTTGCCTTTTGTTGATTCAAGGCGTTCTGACACTTCCTTTGCCGCTTGTAATAGGGCTGATTCCTGTCCCTGCGGGCAAGCTACTTTTAAGCGTCTTTTTGCAACTTCAATGGTAACTGTATTTTGCGCCATGATTATTATTGTTGAATTTTATTTTAATTATCTAATATTTAAGCTATTTGATTGTAATTTAAACATAAAATCAAATAAGGCAGACCAGCGCTCACTATAACCACCCAAAGATCCCGATGCAAGCGCTTGGATCAATTAATTTCATTGTTTTTTGGATTTGGTCAATTATTTGATCTAGTTACGATATTACATTCACTTTTTTAGATATGCTTAGTGGCAACTGCATAGGGGCAGTGGTACGATATAGTCCATTATTTATATTAGATTTTGAATTTAAATGTCTGACAACTCTTTACTTGATTACGCTGGCTTGCAAGCAATTTTAGCGGCTGACGATTTAAAAACACATGCGTCTGAAATTCACGGCGTGTTAACTGGCCTAATTTGTGGCGGTTATGCTTTTGAGCACAGCGATTATTTGTCGATGTTAAACGATATGTTTAATAACGGTGAACCTTTCCCTAGCCAAACACGTGTAACAATTAAATTGTTATTTGGCCAAGTTTGGCAATCCATTTTAGATGATTCTTTTGGTTTTAGTTTATTACTGCCTGACGATGACGATTCATTATTAGAGCGTGCAAATGCATTAGGTGTTTGGGTTCAAGGCTTTAACTTAGGTTTTGGTTTACAGCAAAAGAACAATGCAGTGTTATCAGAAGACGTTAAAGAAGTGATCAAAGATTTTGCTGAAATCGCTAACCTATCTGACGAAATTGAAGAAGACGAAGATACTGAGCACGCCTACTATGAAATTTCAGAGTACGTGCGTATTTCAGCATTATTATGTTTTGCCGAATTAGGCACACCACCAGAGCAGCAAGAAAAACAAGACACGGTTCATTAAGAAATAACTATGATCACAAACGCTGAATTTAACGCACGCCGACAACAATTATTTGCATCAATGCCAGAGAACTCTGTAGCTATTATTGCCGCTAATAAAGAGGTAACTCGTAGCAATGATACTGAGTTTCCTTTTTGTCAGGAAAAGAACTTTCAATATTTAACTGGCTTCCCTGAGCCTGATGCCATTGTGGTGTTAATCAAAACAAATGAAAACAAACAAGTATTGTTTTGTCGTGAGAAAGATGCTTTGCAAGAAGTTTGGCACGGTCGCCGTATTGGGCCTGAAGTTGCCGCTGACAAGTTTGGTTTTGATGAAAGCTTTGCTTTGTCTGAATTAGAAAGTAAGTTGCCTGAGTACTTTGCAAACAAAGTTGAATTATGGCACTGCCATGATGAAGATACACAAGCTGAAAAATTCGTTCGAGAAGCACTTTCTAAAGTTAAAGCAAGTGTTAGACAAGGCATTAGTAGCCCAAGTATTAGAGTGGATTGCAGAGAGCAAATTCACGAAATGCGTTTATTTAAGAGTGATGCGGAAATTAATATCATGCGTGAAGCTAATTTGATTTCTGGAAGAGCACACCAACGCGCTATGAAATTCTGCCAACCAAGCAAGAATGAATACCATATTGAAGCAGAGCTACATCATGAGTTTGCGATGAGTGGTGCTAAACATCCTGCTTATGGTTCTATTGTTGCTGGTGGCGACAACGCTAATATTCTGCACTACACCGAAAATAGCGACGAGCTAAAAGATGGTGATGTGTTGTTAATTGATGCTGGTTGTGAATTACAGGGTTATGCTGCCGATATCACCAGAACATTTCCTATAAACGGTAAATTCACGACCGAGCAAGCGGCGCTTTATCAGTTAGTCTTGGATGCTATGAATGCAACCATTGAGGCGACAAAGCCAGGAACAACATTAGCCAAGCTCAACGATCTTTGTCATCAAGTTTTAACAAAAGGGTTAATTGATCTAGGTATTTTGATTGGTGATTATGAAGAGTTGTTAACTGAAAAGGCTTGTAAGCAATACTTCATTCACGGTTTAGGCCATTGGTTAGGGCTAGATGTTCATGATGTGGGTGATTACCAAGTGGTTGAAAAGCGTCAAACAAGAGTATTTGAACCAGGTATGGTGCTAACCATTGAGCCTGGCTTATATATTCCATCAGATGACATGAGCGTTGATGAAAAATGGCGTGGTTTAGCGATTCGTATTGAAGACAATATTGTTATTACTGAGCAAGGCAATGAAAACTTAACCACAAATTCTCCAAAAGAAATTGCTGAAATTGAAGCCTTGATGGCGAGTTAATAAGGTTAATCATGCAAAGTTTTGATGTTGTAATAGCGGGTGGCGGTTTATCGGGATGTTTATCAGCACTCGCTTTGGCTGATTTAGTAGATGCAGATGGCAAAAAGCTATCTATCGCTATTATCGAAGCTAATGATTTAAAAACACAGGCTATCAAAACCTTTGATGAACGGGTGTTAGCGCTCTCTCACGGGACGGCTAAATATCTAGATTCAGTTGGCGCTTGGCAACACTTAAAAAGAAGCGCTGAAGGAATTAAAACGATTCATATTTCTGATCGTGATTACTATGGCAAAGCACGTGTTTATGCTCATGAGCATAATGTTGAAGCCTTAGGTTATGTTTGTGAAATGAGCGCCATTGGTGATGCGCTATTAACGGAGCTTAAAACTAAGGTGGATATTACTTGGTTTTGCCCAAATAGCATTGCTGATATCACATGGCATAAAGAAAAAGTTGATATAACACTAGATAGTGAACAGGTTGTTTCTGCAAAGTTATTACTTGCCTGTGATGGCGCTAATTCGGTTTGCCGAAAAGCTGCTAATATTGCTACTGATACTACTCAGTATGATCAAGCAGCGCTCATTGCCAATATTCGTTGGTCAAAAGCACATGAAAATGTAGCTTATGAGCGCTTTACTGAGCATGGCCCTATCGCTATGCTGCCGCTACCTGAAGATACACAAGAAAGTAAGAAGGCCTCTTTAGTTTGGACAATGCCGCCTGAAGAAGCACAACAGTTACTTGAATTAAATGAAGAAGCTTTTAACAAGTCCTTGGTAGAAGCATTTGGCAGCTGGTTAGGTAAAATTGAACAGCTAGGAAAACGTTTTGTTTATCCATTGAATCTTGTTCAAGCGCAAGAGCAAGTTTTTCATCGCATGGCGTTAATCGGTAACGCTTCTCATACGATCCATCCAATTGCTGGCCAAGGTTTTAACTTGGGCGTTCGTGATGTAGCAGTGTTAGCGAAGTCTATTAAACAGCAATTAGATAACGGTGAAGATATCGGCTCATTTAGAAACTTGATGGAATATGCCGTTGATAGAAAGCAAGATCACAAAGAGATCATTGGTTTAACCGATTCACTTGTTACTTTGTTTTCTAATAAATATGAGCCGTTGGTGCTAGGCCGAAACATTGGCTTAAAAGTATTGAATTATGTTAACCCGTTAAAGTCTGCGTTTGTTCGCAAGACGATGGGGTATTAGTTTTATAAAACATATGATCAAACCCTTCGATAAACTCAGGGTGAAAAGAGTACAGCTCATGCTGAGCATGTCGAAGCATACAAGTAGCAAAGACTAAACAGTCAAAAAGGTAAAAAGAAATGCAAAAATTTGACGTATTGATCATTGGTGGCGGCATGGTAGGCCTTACGCTTGCGCTCGCTATCAGAAAACAAAGTGACATGACAGTTGCTATTGTTGATGATCAGCCATTTACAGAAACGTCAGATGAATACGAATTGCGAGTCAGTGCTATCAATGCCGTTAATAAGCAGCTATTTGACAACTTAGGTGTATGGCAAGAAATTGAAAAGCAAAGGTTAGCTCCTTACCAACATATGCACGTATGGGATAAGTCTGGCTACGGCAAATTAGACTTTTCATTAGAAGATACAGACGCAATCAACCAAGATTCGATTGGTGCGATTATCGAAAACAAAGTGATTCGAAATGCACTTTGGCAAGTGGCCAAACAAGATGAAGGCATCAAGCTATTTGATCAAGAGCGCGTTACCAATATTGCCCAAAGCGATAACGAAGTATTTGCAAGTTTTGCTTCACAACCGCCGATATTAGCTAAGTTAGTTGTTGGCGCTGATGGTGCTAATTCATGGCTTCGTAATCAAATGAATATGAGTATGACGTTCAGAGATTACGATCATCATGCTGTGGTTGGTACGGTACATTGTGAAAATGGCCATCAAGATACGGCTTGGCAAGTATTTTTAGAAACAGGTCCATTAGCATTGCTGCCTTTACCTGACTCAAACCTATGTTCAATTGTTTGGTCTACGTCTCCTGAGCATGCAGATGAATTACTTTCTATTGATAAAGAAGCGTTCACCAAACAAATAACCGCTGCTACAGACGGTAAGTGTGGCGTAGTCAGTTTAGACAGCGATTTAATGAAGTTCCCACTGACAATGCGTTACGTACAAGATGTGGTTAAAGATAGAGTGGTTGTTATTGGTGATGCTGCTCACACCATTCATCCGTTAGCGGGGCAGGGCGTAAACCTTGGTTTATTAGATGCAGCAGCATTGGCGCAAACTTTATGTAAAGGCTTTGAACTAATGCAGTCAGGCAAGATAGATGATTGGTACAGTGACAAAGCACTAAAAGAATATGCTAGATGGCGTAAAACAGAAGCGCTGGAAATGATAACGGCAATGGAAGTTTTGTACCGTGCATTTAAGCCTCAGGCCGCGCCAATTAAGTTCATTAGAGGTATTGGTATGAGCATTATCAATGAGCTAGCGCCAATGCGTAAGCTCTTTGTTAATCATGCACTTGGTTTTAAAGGGGAATTACCCAACTTATCCTTACCAAATGGTCAATAAAAAACTTTAAAAAAACTGCCAAATAAATGTCAAAAACCAGTGCTTTCCAGTGCTGGTTTTTGTTTTTTGTATTTTTGAAAGGGTGGTTTTCAAATTAAATTCGGATTATTTTATTTATTCCATTTTTTATTTGTTTTTGGCTGGTTTCTTTGTTGAATGTCATGGTTTGGGCAGATATAATTGTGTAAATTTTGTGAATTGTCGTTCGAGTAAATTCGACTTTCTTGGCTAGAATGAATATCTAACATATCGACTAATATGTTTGGTGTAACTCTTTTTACTCGGGCGAACCCCATTAATAGAATGCGGAAGATAAGCGATGACAAATAAAACTGTACTACACGCAAAACACTTGGAATCAAACGCTAAGATGGTTGATTTCCACGGTTGGGAAATGCCAATCAACTACGGCTCACAAATCGAAGAGCATCACGCTGTTCGTCAAGACGCTGGTATGTTCGATGTTTCTCATATGACTATTGTTGACGTTGAAGGTGCAGACGCAAAAGCATTCTTACGTCGTTTAGTGATCAACGATGTTGAAAAGTTAACAGTTGCTGGTAAAGCACTTTACACAGGTATGTGTAACCACGAAGGTGGTGTAATCGATGACTTAATCGTTTACTTCTTCACTGAAACACAATACCGCTTAGTTGTTAACTCAGCTACTCGCGAAAAAGACTTAGCGTGGATCGCTGAGCAATCTGAAGGTTTTGATATTAAAGTAACTGAACGTCCAGAGTTCGGTATGATTGCTGTTCAAGGCCCAGAAGCAAAAGCTAAAGTAGCATCAATTCTTTCTGATGAGCAAAAAGCTGCTGTTGAAGGTATGAAGCCTTTCTTCAGTGTTGAAGCTGGCGGCTTATTCATTGCAACAACTGGTTACACAGGTGAAGACGGTTACGAAATCGCTGTACCAGAAGCGCAAGCAGCAGATTTATGGCAACAATTACTAGACGCAGGTGTTAAGCCTTGTGGTTTAGGTGCTCGTGATACATTACGTTTAGAAGCAGGGATGAACTTATACGGCTTAGATATGGACGAGTCGGTATCACCATTAGCAGCTAACATGGCTTGGACAATCGCTTGGGAACCAGCAGATCGTAATTTCAACGGTCGTGAAGTACTAGCAGCACAACGCGAAGCAGGCGATCAACCTAAGTTAGTAGGTTTAGTACTAGAAGAAAAAGGTGTTCTTCGTACAGGCCTTAAGGTTGTTACAGAAGCAGGTGAAGGTGTAATCACTTCAGGTACGTTCTCTCCAACGTTAAATCACAGTATTGCAATGGCTCGTGTTCCACGTGCTGTTAAAGTAGGTGAGACAGTTGAAGTTGAAATGCGCAAAAAATTAGTTAAAGTACAGGTTGTAAAACCTAGCTTCGTTCGTAACGGCAAAAAGGTTTTCTAAACACTTGCTGAAATAATAAAATTTCGGGCTATATTAAGTATTAGTCTGGCATTATTTAACTTTGTCAGTTTGCGTAATATAGTCATAAACAATATTTGAATATTAAAAATTAGGAACAAGAAAAATGAGCAACATCCCTGCAGAATTAAAATATGCAACGTCTCATGAGTGGGTACGCAACGAAGGTGACGGTATCGTTACTGTTGGTATCACTGAGCACGCACAAGAACTATTAGGTGACATGGTATTTGTTGAGTTACCTGAAGTTGGTGAAAGTGTTAGCACTGGTGACGACGTAGCTGTTGCTGAATCAGTTAAAGCTGCTTCTGACATTTACGCTCCAATTTCTGGTGAAGTTGTTGAAGTTAACGAAGAGTTAGAAGATTCTCCAGAGTTAGTAAACTCTGACGCTTTTGGTGACGGCTGGATGTTCAAAATCAAGCTAGACGACGAAAGCGAGTTAGCAAACCTTCTTGACGCTGAAGGTTACGAAAACTCAATCGACGAAGACTAATCGTTGATAAACAATTGATTAAAAGCCCTGATGTTAAATCGGGGCTTTCTTTTATTATTTTTAGTAGTGTTTTATAGGTAAGCGGTTTTATGACTACTCAATCGTTAGACGTTTTAGAACAAACGCAAGATTTTATTCGTCGCCACATCGGCCCAGACGAAGCGCAAACGCAAGCTATGTTAAATGAAATTGGTGCAGAATCAGTAGACGCACTAATTGACGAAATTGTACCAGCTAACATTCGCCTAGACGGTTTACCGGCGATTGAAGAAAGTAAAACTGAAGTACAAGCTTTAGCTGACTTAAAAGCAGTTGCAAGCCAAAACAAAGTAAATACTAGCTACATCGGCTTAGGTTACTTTGGTACGCTAACACCAAACGTTATTTTACGTAACGTATTAGAAAATCCAGGTTGGTACACAGCGTACACGCCATACCAGCCAGAGATTGCACAAGGTCGTTTAGAGTCACTTCTTAACTACCAACAAATGTGTCTAGACTTAACAGGCTTAGACTTAGCATCTGCGTCACTTCTTGATGAAGGTACTGCAGCTGCAGAAGCAATGGCTTTAGCTAAGCGTGTTTCTAAAAACAAAAAATCAAATGTATTCTTTGTTGCTGAAGAAGTTTACCCACAAACCATTGACGTTGTTAAAAACCGAGCAGAAATGTTTGGTTTTGACCTAGTGGTAGCGCCAGCAGCAGACGTAGTTAACCACGATGTATTTGGTGCATTATTACAATACCCAGCAGCATCTGGTGAAATTACAGATATCTCTGAGTTAATTGCTAAAGTTCACGAGAAAAAAGGTATCGTTGCAGTAGCTGCTGATATCATGAGCTTAGTATTACTTAAAGCACCAGGTGAGTTAGGTGCTGACGTAGTAATTGGTTCAAGCCAACGTTTTGGTGTGCCAATGGGCTACGGTGGTCCTCACGCTGCATTCTTTACGACTTCTGACAAGTACAAGCGTTCTATGCCAGGTCGTATTATCGGTGTTTCTAAAGATACACGTGGTAACAACGCATTACGTATGGCAATGCAAACTCGTGAGCAACACATCCGTCGTGAAAAAGCTAACTCAAACATCTGTACTGCACAGGTATTATTAGCAAACATGGCTGCGTTCTACGCGGTTTACCATGGTCCACAAGGCCTTAAAACAATTGCTAATCGTATTCACCGTATGGCTGACATCCTATGTTTAGGTACAGCAACTAAAGGTGTTCAAGCGGCGCACGCTAACTACTTTGATACATTAACGTTCAACGTTGATAACAAAGAAGAAATCGTTTCTCGTGCATTAGCAGCTGGCATCAACTTCCGTACTGACGTTGAAGGTCAATTCTCAGTATCTGTTGATGAAACAACTACACGTGCAGACGTTCAAGCATTATTTGATGTAATCCTTGGCGAAGGTCACGGTTTAGACGTTGCTGAATTAGACAAGCAAATCGTTGATTGTGGTCACTCTTCTATTCCTGCTGAATTAGTACGTGAATCTGAAATCTTAACGCATGAAGTATTTAACTCGTACCACTCAGAAACTGAGATGTTACGTTACATCAAGAAGTTAGAGAACAAAGATTTAGCACTTAACCACTCAATGATTTCATTAGGCTCATGTACAATGAAGCTTAATGCTACAGCACAGATGATCCCAGTATCATGGCCTGAGTTTGCTAACATGCACCCATTTGCGCCAATCGATCAGGCGCAAGGTTACAAGCACATGATTGATGAGCTTGGTAAGTGGTTAGTAGAGTTAACGGGTTACGACAACATCTCAATGCAACCAAACTCTGGTGCACAAGGTGAGTACGCTGGTCTTATCGCGATTCACAAGTACCACGAGAGCCGTGGTGATGCACACAGAAACATCTGTTTGATCCCATCTTCAGCACACGGTACTAACCCTGCATCAGCGCAAATGGTTGGTATGAAAGTTGTTGTTGTTGACTGTGACGCAAGTGGTAACGTTGATATGGCTGACTTAAAAGCGAAAGCTGAAGAGATGGCTGAAAACTTATCTTGTATCATGATCACATACCCGTCTACACACGGTGTATACGAAGAAACTATCCGTGAAATCTGTGAAATCGTTCACGCAAATGGTGGTCAAGTATACTTAGACGGCGCAAACATGAACGCACAAGTAGGTATCACTTCACCAGGTTTCATTGGTGCTGACGTATCTCACTTAAACTTACACAAAACGTTTGCTATTCCACACGGTGGTGGCGGTCCTGGTATGGGTCCAATTGGTGTTAAAGCGCACCTTGCTCCATTCTTACCAGATCATCCGTTAATCACTGTTAACGAAGACACAAAAGGCAACGGCGCAGTATCTGCAGCACCATTTGGTAGTGCAGGTATCTTATGTATCTCTTACCTTTACATTGCGTTATTAGGTAAGAAAGGTGTAACCGATTCAACTAAGTATGCAATCACTAACGCTAACTACTTAGCGCACAAGTTAAGCCAACACTACCCAATCCTTTACACAGGTAACAATGGTCGTGTTGCTCATGAGTGTATCGTTGACTTACGTCCACTAAAAGAAGCATCAGGCATCACTGAGATGGACGTTGCTAAGCGTTTAATGGACTACGGTTTCCACGCTCCAACAATGTCATTCCCTGTAGCTGGCACGTTAATGATCGAGCCAACTGAGTCGGAAGCAAAAGTTGAAATCGACCGCTTCATCGAAGCAATGGTTTGTATTCGTGACGAAATCCGTAAAGTAGAGAAGGGCGAGTGGACATTAGAAGATAACCCTCTTCACAATGCACCACACACTTTAGCTGACATCACAGATGCTGGTTGGGACCGTGGCTACACAGTAGCAGAGGCGGTATTCCCAGTACCTGCAGCGGCAGCTAACAAATTCTGGCCAACAGTTAACCGTATCGATGATGTATACGGTGACCGTAACCTAGTTTGTTCTTGTCCTTCTACGGATACTTATAAAGACTAATTTTTTCGTTAGTGTCACTTTCGAATAAAGTTTGAAAGTAAAAAAGAAAAGGCGAGCTTAGTAGCTCGCTTTTTATTTTCTTAATTACTTAGTGGGATGTTTAACTTTAATTGATACTTAGTATCAAAAACTAATCTAGAGAAACTCAATCTCCTACTAAAATTTCAACTAACTGCTCGGTTAGTTGGCCAGCAATCCATCAAATGAACAGCTAATCAATACAATGTGACATTTGTCATATTGCATTGATGACTTTCCTCCCTAAACAAATCCTTTGCTCTGTATAACAATTAATCCAGTAGCAACAACGAAGTACAAATCACTAACTAAACCAGAAGGATATTGTTATGAAAAAGGTTATTTTATTTAGTTTACTTATGGCATCTGCAAGTGCAATGGCAGACCAATCACAAATCAATGCTATTGAAAATGCGGCAATGCAGTTAGACAAAAGTTCACTGGTCTCATTAACTGACCAAGTGGAAACATACGATAAGGCGTTAGCTTTATATCGCTTATCTATTACACAAAACTTAATGGCTGAATCAACAGCGGCAATAGAGTCATTGAATAGTGCGATTGATGAACTCGAAGCGTATACGAAAAAGCACCCTGAAGATGGTGAAGCATGGGCTCTGCTCTCGCAAAGCTATGGCCTTCAAATTGGTTACCAACCAATGAAGGGGGCCTACTATGGGCCGAAAGCTGGTCTAGCATTAGGCAAAGCATTTAACTATGCGCCACAAAGCCCTCGTACTCATTTAGTTAAAGCCGTCAGCGAATACAATACACCTGCTGCATTTGGTGGTAGTAAAAAGGCAGCGCTTAAAACACTTGATACTGCACTTTCACTATTCCAAGCCGATAATGGCCAAAACCAATGGGGTCATGCGGAAGCGTTCATTTGGAGAGGCTTAGCCAAACAATCATTGAACCAAAATGATGCTGCAATACAAGACTGGCAACAAGCACTTGATATCGCGCCAAACTATCGTTGGGCAAGTATGTTAATTAGCAAAAATCAATAATCAATATTAATTAATCATGGCCGCTTTACCTAACAAAGCGGCCCGCGAGGAGAGTACCGTGACAACTAAAACACTTGAGCAATACAGAGACGAATATAAACAAAAATCATTAATTACTATGCCAATCGCAGGCACTATTGTTTGGTTTTGTTTGGGAATGCTAGCATTATTCATTCCTGCAAAGTCTATGGTGTTACCTATCTATATAGGTACCGGATCTATCTTTTATTTGGCGCTGTTTTTATCAAAATTCACCGGTGAAAAGCTTCTCGTAAAAAAAGAAGAACGTAACCCGTTTGATTCATTGTTCTTGTATACATTAGGCATGAGCTGGTGCGCATTTGCTATTGCTATTCCATTTGGTATTCAAGACTATTCAGCTGTTCCTATGGCAATAGGTATTGTATCAGGTCTAATGTGGCTCCCTATATCTTGGACCTTAGAACATAATGTAGGTGTTGTTCATACACTTTTACGCACGAGTCTAGTTTTACTCGCTTGGCTTGTTTTTCCTGAGCATAGTTTTGTGGTCATCCCATTTATTATCGTTTTTGTTTACAGCATTAGTTTGTATCAACTTACTGACCGTTACCGCAAAGTCCATGCGCAAAATACAACTAACAAAAGAGTGTTCGCAAGCTAATACATTCAGCATGTAAGCAGGCCGACTGTATTCTTATTACTGACCGTAATCAGAAAGTCATCGCCACACTATTAATCATGGATAAAGCTTATTTGGTCGCGCAATAATTAGTTAATAGTTGCAAATCAAAATAATATAGGTAACGTATTAAATAATCAGGAGAAAAAATGAATAACGACTTCAACATAGCCCTAGCACAAAATAAAAAGCCTTATTGGATTTGGGGTCCGTTAGCGTTCTCATTATTTTATTTTTTACCACTTTTTTTCAATTTTTCTTACTTTTGGCCGGCCAAACTTCCTGCTGTTATTTTGATATATGCTTTATTTGTTTACTGCTATTTTATGGCATGTAAAGCACCCGGTGAGAAAGCATTTTTACCAGTCCTTTCAATCATTATTTTGGCGACATTGGGTACTTATATTACTCCCGGTACACAAGCTCTATTTGGTTTTGCAGCGTATTTCCTTGGTTTTAACTTCAGTTTTAACAAAGGATTTGGCGGACTTTGGATCATAGTTGTCTGCGTTTTAACTGCTGCTTTTGTCAATTCTATTGTTGATGTAACTTTTCTTGGGCCTGCAATCATTGTTTCTGTAGGACTGTTCTTTTTAGGGGGAGCAGAGCGTAAAGACCGAATTTATCGCGCTAAGGAAGAAAAAAGCCAACAAGAAATAAAGCAGTTAGCGGCCATTGCAGAAAGAGAAAGGATAGCAAGAGATCTGCACGACTTAGTTGGTCACTCTTTATCATCAATTGCACTCAACGCAGATTTAGCTAAAAAACTTATCAACGCAGACAAAATCGACGATGCCAAACACTATATAAACGAAGTTGCAGGCTTGTCTCGAGAAACGCTAAGTGAAGTGAGGCACGCCGTTTCAGGACTAAAGAATATTAATGTCGACAGTCAGATAGAAAAGCTGACTAAAGAGCTTACTAATCAAAATTTCGATGTTGAAGTTTCAAATGATTTAGGAAAATTACCCGCTAAAGTAGAATCCAATTTACTGCTAATTTTAACAGAGCTTGTCACCAACATATTACGGCATAGTCAAGGGGACCGTGTTGTTATCAAGCTTAACAAGAATGATTTAGTGAAGTTGTCTGTTTTTGACAACGGCAATAGTGAAAAAAAGCCGTTGGGTAATGGCCTAAATGGTATTAAAGAGCGTTGCCTGGAAATAGGAGCTGACATGCTAATCGATCAAACCGAAGGATTTTTAGTTCAAATTAGATTCACGGAATCATCATGATTAAAGTACTTGTTGTAGAAGATCAGGCCATGATTAGAGGTGCTATTTGCGCTTTATTGTCTCTAGAAGACAATATTGATGTTGTTGCTCAAGCTGAAAATGGTAAACAAGCCAAAACCCTAATGGCGCAGCACACAATTGATATTGTGCTGACAGATATTGAAATGCCAGAAGTGACAGGTATAGAGCTTGCCGAGTTTATTGCAGACTACAACGCAGATATTAAAACTATAATCATGACAACGTTCAGTAAAGTTGGATATATCAAAAGATCACTGCAAGCAGGTGTGAAAGGGTTTATTTTAAAAGAAGCTCCATCAGAAGAGTTAGTTGATACAGTTAATCAAGTTTACAACGGCCGGAAGGTAATTGATCCTGAATTGGCAATTAGCGCGTTAGGTGACAATGACCCTCTATCTGATAAAGAACGTAAAGCCTTGAGATTGGCTAGTGAAGGTTTAAAAACGGGCGAGATAGCCAACAAGCTATTTTTATCTGAAGGCACTATACGCAATTATTTATCTGAGTGTATAGCTAAATTGAACGCAAGTAACCGCGTCGATGCAGCTCGAATAGCAAAACAGAAAGGATGGCTTTAGTAATAGCGAAAAGGCGAGCTTATTCGCTCGCCTTTTAATTGCTGGGTTGTTATTTGCTTTGCGGTACAGACATGGTTTGCTTGATCCAAGACTCTAAAACGTTAACGCTAATGTAGTACTCTTGCCAACCATATTTACCTTCTCTTTCATGTCGTTGTCCATCAGGGTAGTCGCCAGCAGAGCTTATTCCTGCAATGTAGTAACCTGAATCAGTTTTTACGAGTGCCGGGCTACCACTATCACCAGGGCCATTAACTCCTTCCAATGGTAATGCGTTTTCGCTGTTAGGAGCGTCAAAATTAAAAATTAAATAATTGCCATCTACGGCTTCTATTTTATTGTACGCCACACGAAACTTTCTATCGTTCACTCTTTCTTGGCGTGAAACACCTGTTTTACCATTGCCAAAGTCACCCCAGCCCATGACTTCAATGATTTGATTCACTTTCACTGCTGACGTTAATAGGGGCAATGTATTAGCATTCTTGATTGGGTTGTCCAACTTAATTAATGCAATATCAAATGAGTGGTCTTTAACTTTATCTTCTATGTCAATAATGTCGCCTTTGCTATTTCTAATGGCCTTCATATAACCGTACTCAGAAGGCATATGAATAGATGAAACCGCTGCATGGTTGCCAGCAATCACAAACTTGCTACCAGACTCTAATAAAATAGTACAATGTGCCGCTGTAATCGCCCATTGTGGTGCGATCATGGTGCCAACACAGTTTTTTAGTTTGCCATTATCATGCAATGGAAAAACCGCTGGAAAATCAGCTTCTTGCTTAACATATTCACTGTCGTTTTTGTCATGTCTAATTATCATGGGACTGGCTTGTAAGCTAGTTGCAACCAAACAGCTCACCATTAACTTACTCATTAAATTCATATTTTCCCTCACTTTTTTTGTTAGCTATATATCGACAGTGGCAAGTAATGAACCAAGTTGTAACTCATTGATATTTAGTAACTCTGCTGGTTTTTTCTACTGTTGGAATAAGGCTTTTTTTTCGGTTTCATGAAAGTAGTTATGATTTCGAAAAAGAAAGTTGGTGCTTAATTGCTTGTGTTGAAACAAAGGGATAGAGATTTACTCAAGTGCTCTACAGTGACAAATTGAGGTTAATTAATTATCGGTTACATTTTGAATTGTCATTGAATCATGCTACCTTTGATTACATGTGTAATCAATTTGCTAAATATGAGGGTGCAATGAAAATTCTATGGGTGTTATTTTGTTTATTCTGCTGTAACGCATTGGCTTTTACTGAGCTGAAACCTGAGCCTATTACTGTAGGCGAAGTGTTTACTATCCCTTCGAAAGTACTAAACGAAAACAGACGAGTTAGTGTGTATTTGCCTAGAACTTACGCAAGAAACACCGATAAAAGTTATGACGTTTTATATGTGTTGGATGGACCCGCAAACTTGCTACATGCTGCGGGAAGTCAGCTGTTCTTAGCTGGGTATCGACAGATGCCTGAACTTATCATTGTTGGATTGCACAATACAAATCGTGATAGAGATTTCACACCTTCTGAAGTTGAAAGTATTCCGGGCTCTGGAGGTGCAGATAACTTTAGAACATTCATCTCAGAGGAGCTCATTCCTTTAGTTAACAAACACTATCGTACCACAGATAAAAAGTACTTATCAGGTCATTCATACGGTGGGCTATTTGCACTTGATACCTTGAGCAAAACACCTAATCTATTTGACGCGTATTTTACCTTTAGCCCAAGTTTACGTTGGGATAACGATCTAGTATTACAGCAACTAATAAAAGAATTGCCATCCAGTCAATTTAACGGTTATCTGTATGCCAATATTGGAGACGAAGGATTTAAACTGAAACGTCCTATCTTGCAGTTACATGAAGCGCTAAAAAAGCTATCAACAAATAAATTTCGCTGGCACGTTGATTGGTTACCGGAAGAAAATCACAGCACAACCCCAGTGATAGGCCAATTTCTGGCGTATCGAGATTACTTTGATAGAGACTAAATATTTTGGCTTCCTCATTTGAGGAAGTATCACCTCGTTTTACTCCTTATTTGAGGACTCATCAAAACTAACCAAAAACAAGTGTTGGGCTATATTTTTGATTTGTTTGGTGTTTTTTTGATGGTGTGCTTTTTGCTGAATTGTCTTTAATACAATGGTTTGGAAATGAATCCGAATTTAACAAGACGAGAAATACAGTGAAGACAAAAAAAACAGTACTTAGTTTAGTTGCATTAGCTATGGCTTTTGCTGCAAATGGAGCGCCTACAGATAACAGTGCTAAAGGTAATAATTTTACTGGAAATCAGTATGGGGAGCTTATTGAACAAATAGGTGATAATTTAATGGAGAGTTTTGTATTTCCTACTATCGCTCCTAAATACGTTGATGCGCTTGAGCAATGTGTTATTAGTGATTGTTTAAGTGGTGTAGAAGATACTCAGTTAGCTGCTAAAAAGCTCACAACCTTATTACAAGATGTTTATGCGGATAAGCACCTTAAAGTGTTTGCTCCTGGCCAAAGAGCAAAGATGAAGCAAAAAAGAATGAAAAAAGTAGCTAAGGCAGGAAAGAACAAAGCTTCTAAGATGGGTATTCAAGAGCTTGACGTTCTTGATGGCAATATTGGCTATATTGCCATAAATGGTTTTCCAGGCTCAGAAGCGTCTGTTCTGGCAACTAGAAAAGCGATGATAAAACTGAAAGATACAAGTGCGATAATTTTTGATATTCGTCAGCACGGTGGTGGCCGTATGGATGAGATATCTGAAATAGCCAGCTTTTTGTTTACCGAGCCTACTCACATGGTGACCATGCGCTCTCCTCATAATAATGATGGGAAACCTGATCCACATATATCATCACCAAACGACTACGCCACGCACTACCAAAACAAGCCAATATACGTGCTTACAAGCGACTATAGTGCTTCTGCTGCGGAGCATTTTGCAATGTCAATGAAATCAACTGGCAGAGCAATTTTAATTGGCGAAACAACCGCAGGTTACGGACATTGGGGAGGCATTTTCCCAATCGCCAATGATTTCGAATTGTTTGTTCCCGTTGGTAGAACATATCATCCAAAAACAGAACTAGGTTGGGAAAGCTTCGGGATCACGCCTGATATCCAAATAAAGGCAACTGAAAGTTTAGATTATGCTTTGAAAAGAATTCGCACGCTTTCGTAAAGGTAAACAAAGCTTAGCCTCTATGTGGGAGTCTATTTGGTTTTGAGGAAAAGGCTCCTGCGATTTGAGTTTATTTCGTATTTGATTATTGAATTCTTCATCTATGATACTGAATTCAGCTGACTCAAATTAGCTTCCCAAGTACAACCTGTTGCCACAAACGGTCGTTATTTGGCTTAAAGAAACCAAAGTGGCCGATTTTACTCTTTTGCAGATCATCTGGTCTAAATAGCTCCATGTGGGTATCAGCATTGGTAAACCGCTTGATGAGATCTTCTATCGTTCTTTTTGGGGAAAAACCCTTATCGTCACTAAAGCCAACCGCATATAAGTTACCCGTATAATTTGAGTAAAAGTGTGTGCCTAGGCTAGAGTCTGAAAATAAATATTCTTTATCTAAGCACCAGTTGCGCCAATCAGTCGCTATGCCTTTTGGTAACTGATGGCCTATACCAAGCTGCTTTGGAATATAACCTAGCGTTTTGTATAAAAAAGGAAAAACTACATACCAAGCCAATAACATTTTAGGTTGATACATTTTGGGATATAAGCGCCATGAGCAGGTCCCCGCAGCAATCAATATGACGTTATTAATTTTTGTAAGGTGTGGGCAGAGGCCAACTAAATGGCCGCCAGCGCTGTGGCCAATGAGTGAAATGTCACGCCAATTAGCCCCGTTTTCGTTTACCACGTGCTCAAGTATCGCAGTGAGATCGAGTTGTCCCCAATCTCTCATTTTTGCTGTGTCTTGTTTTATATTTAATTGGCTTGATTGGCCAATGCCCCGTGGATCCCAGGTGATGACGGTAAATCCCTTATTGGCTAGGTATGTTGCAAAATGTGTGTAAAACTCTTGTTTAACTCCCAGTGCAGAGTTAATCACAATTAGCTGTCCATTTGATGTTGTGATGTGTTTATATTTTGTTGCTGTGAGCTCTCTATTGTCACTACATTTTATTTTGAAATATGTTTTCATATGGGCTCCTTTTTATCTATCATAAACCGTGGAGTACACACCACGGTCAAGAGGGATTATGAAAATTAGTGCTTTGTGTTCAAAAACACAGATGACAAAAGACACCATACGATTTTATGAGAAGCTTGGTTTGTTAACTAAGGTCGAGCGGGCTGGCAATGGCTATAAAATATATTCCAATAGCCATGTAGAGCAGTTGCTGCTTATTAAGCATGCTAAAGAGCTTGGTTTTACGTTAGAAGAAATTAAGCAGCTAGCAGGATTATTGTTTGCCAGAGAACTGACAATCGCTGAAATGGAGCGCTTTTTAAAGCAAAAAGAACAAGAAATAGATAATAAAATTTTAAAGCTGCAGCAATTTAAAGAGCAAATCAATATTACCTTGAAAGGGCGTTGTGAATACCAATCGCAACTTAAAAAGTACGCCGAACAATAAAAAATAGAGCGCTTAAATGGTTCTCAACATTCAAGTAACTACGCCACAAAGTGTTACATAGTTGTTATTGTCGCCAGAAAAGTTTTTCGCTAATCTTTTTTCACGATATTTACATAAGAACAATAATGAGTGAAGTAAAGCAAAAGCGTATCCAAATTTCACCTGAGCAGAATGCCTGTTTAACCTTCTATCCTCCGAATAGTAAGATGGGGATGCATGAACATGAAGGTCATCAGATCTCTGTAACCCTGTCAGGATCATTGTCCGAATCTAGCAATCGGTCTCAACAAGAAATATTTACGCCCAGTTTATGTACTAAACCAGCAGAGTTTGGTCATGCTAATCACTACGGTGAACATGGTACCTTAATTTTCTCATTAAATTTTAGTAAACAAGCCTTCAATGAGTATGCTGATGATGTTGACATTAGTTGGTTTTGGCAACCGCTGACGACAAAACCTTTGTTACAAATGCTGAAGCAATCGGTAAAGGGGATGATGGTCAACAATGAATCATTTCAGCAGCAGCTTTTATGGGATTTATTGGCCATTAGGCAGGGTGAATCTCTTAATGCTGAACGCCAAAAAGTGTCTTGGTTGTCAAAGGCAAAGCAGTATATTGAAGACTCTACAGACAATATAAACTTAACCCAACTAGCCGTAGAGCTAGGCATTCATCCGGTATATTTTTCTCGCAGCTTTAGTAAACATTATGGTTGTACTCCAAGCCTGTATCAGCAGCGTTGCAAAGTGTCTCGTGCACTAAATTCATTGTCAAAAAACAAGGTGTTAGTAGATATTGCACACGACACTGGTTTCACGGATCAAAGCCACTTTACTCGATTGTTTAAGCAGGAAGTCGGCTTTACTCCACGACAGCTAAAACAATTACTAGCAGGTTAAATCTATACAATAAAATAGCCTGGCTGATCGCTATTCTATTGTTAATGTTTACAAACTTAGGAGTTAGTCATGAGTATTAAAACTAAGGCTATTTTTATCGCAACATGTTTAGGTATGAGCCAAATGAGCTATGCCATTACACCACAGCAGGCAGCAAATAAGTTAGAGCAATTTATTGGAGGCTTTCCAGATCTAGGGCCAGGCTACGCAATCGTTGCTGTGACAAAAGACAAAGTGCTGTTAAACCATGTTCAAGGTATTAGAAATAGCGAGAACAAGCTGCCTTTGACCTCTGACACGCCTATCTATATTGCTTCGCAAACCAAAGCGTATATGGGCTTACTTGCGGCGAAATTAGATCAGCAGGGGATATTAAGCCTTGATGATACACTTGCTAAACATTGGCCAGCCCTCCAGCTCCCAGAGGGAGTCGATCCTAAAAAGTGGACCTTAAGGGACTTACTTACTCATCAACTACCACTAGACGCAGACCGTATTGTTACACTTGAAGCTTATGTTACTGAAGTAGACTATCAAGACTATCCTGAGTTACTAGCTAAACACGGTAGCAAACGGGACGAAGGCTACGAGTATACTAACCTTGGCTATAACATTTATGGCGCTATTTTACATAAAGAGACAGGTAAATCGTGGCAAGATTGGTTGCAGGATGAGATTTTTACCCCTATGGCGATGACAAATAGCTCCGCGCGTACTTCTGACTTTTCAATGAAACATCTATCGTGGAATCACATTTGGCAGGGAGAAGAAAAAGGCTGGCATTTAGTACCACCTAAAACTGATGGCAAAATGCAATCTGCCGGTGGTTTAGTTGCATCACCGAGTGATATGGGAAAATGGTTGCAGCTTCAGCTAAATCAAGAATTAGCTGATAAGTCAGGTTTTAATTCAGAAACAATGAAGCTAGCTCACACACCTGTTGCAAAGCTTGATCCAAAAGCTAGAAACCCTTATGAGTTGCCATGTCATGGTTACGCGCTAGGTTGGAGTGTTTGTGATATATACGGTCATACTTTATATGCCCATGGTGGTGGTTACACTGGTGCTCGCACTATTATGGCATTTTCGCCTGATTTAGGTGTGGGTATTGGCGTTTTTTCTAATTCAGATAGCATGACAGGTTGGCTGACTAGTCGCACCATGGTGCAGTTTTTTCAGTATTTAACTGAACATGAAAAAGCAAGCCATATGGAAAAATTGCGTCAGCGAGTATATCCGGAACGAATCGATTGGCTACTCAATCGCAGGGTAGAAAGAAAGGCTGAAGCGATCGAAAAGTTAAGCAAACTATCAGGTACAGCCGGCTATCAACCAACAAAAGCTGAATTGGCAAAACTTGTGGGTACTTATCAAGGCGAGGAAAAATACAGTAAGTTGGCTATATCGATGTCAGCTAAAGGTCATTTAATTGGTAAGTTATATGATTACGAGTTTGACCTTAAACCTATAGCGCCAAATTTGTTTGCCGAGCAAAGCACGCCGTTTAGTGAAGTTAGGCCTGTTAATGTCGTTTTTGATAAAGACACTAAAGGTGTTAAGAGTTTGACTTGGTTTGGTGTTGAATACCAAAAAGCGAGCGAATAGCTATTAAAATTCATCGAGTAAAACGAGGTAGATGACAAATAATACTCATTTGTTATCTACCTTTTTCATTTAATTAGTTAAACTAAGCTCCATCTGTACGTCACACCTTTCATACGGTGATACAGCGCCTTCAATATGTTTGAAGCCAAGTTTTTCGTAAAGATTGATAGCTGGTGTTAGTACCGAATTACTTTCTAAGTAAATGCGTTTTACTCCCATCTGCCTAGCTCTATTAATGGTTGCGTCACCTAGCAAGAAGCCAATACCTTTTCCCTGTACTTTGGGAGATACTGCCATTTTGGCTAACTCATAGTTGGTTTCGTCCATTTTTATCAATGCACAGCTACCAACCGGCTCACCTTTGTACAGTGCGATCAGAATAGTGCCCGATTGGTTTAATATGTAGCCTTCAGGATCGTTTAATGCATTGTAATCAGGCTCTTCTAATTCCCAATGCTTGCTGATCCACTCCACATTCATTGCTTTGAATGCTTCCTGGTATTTTGGTGCGTAATCAACAATGTTTATCTCTTCAATCTGCTCATCAGCTCTTGCACTGATTGGGCGATATTGTAAATGTCTGTCAATGACCGTTAATGCTTGCCACAGGTCTACACCTGATTCCGATACTAGTTGTTTCATTGCAACATCAATAGCATCACATTGCTTTTGCATATTTGGGAGCATCGCTTTCGCTTTTTCGTTTAGTTGGATTAAGGTGATCCGAGAGTCTTCTTTTGATTTACCGCTCTCAATTAAATTAGCAGCTTTCATCTCTTTAATTATCTTACTTACTGAGACGTGTGAGTGGTTAATTTCTTTAGCGATATTAACAACAGATTCTGCGCCTCTGCTGGCGAGTACGTAGAAAACCGGAAACCATTTCGGTTCAATATCAAAACCAAATTTCTCATAGGTTTTTTCAGCATCTTTTGAGACTTGAGCAGCAAGTTGCCTTAAAGCTGTACCTAAAGCGATATGACCTAATTCATTAAACGATTTCATAATTCAAAACTCCGTAACCGGTTACGGATATTCTAGTTGCCAACATGAATCTTTGTCAACTAAACAAAAAGAGTTCGTTAAATGTAGGTGATATCAAAAGGGGGCGTACCCCCTTTATTTTTTTAGCAGCAAACACTTACATTAATTGGTTCAGCTTCGATGGTTTTTCTTTCGCTATATCTGTCTACTAAAAACTCCGTTTGGTCTCGTGTAAGGTAGGTAAAGCGCATTAACTCTTCCATCACATCAACAATGCGATCTCTAAATGAAGAGGCCTTCATTGAACCGTCAGGGTTAAATTCGCTATATGCTTTAGCAATTGAAGATTGGTTGGGAATCGTCAACATCCGCATCCAGCGACCCAATACACGCATGTTGTTTATTGCATTGAAGCTTTGAGAGCCGCCCGTTACTTGCATTACTGCGAGTACTTTTCCTTGAGTAGGTCTCACTGCACCTAGCGATAGCGGGATCCAGTCAATTTGAGTTTTCATGAGACCTGACATGTTGCCGTGGATTTCAGGTGAAGACCATACTTGTGCTTCAGACCATTGCACAAGTTCTCTAAGCTCTAAAACCTTCGGATGCTTTGCAGACTCGTTGTTGTCGAATAACGGTAGACCTTTTGGGTCAAAATATTTAACTTCAGCACCCATTGATTCAAGTATTCTGCCTGACTCTTCGGCTGCAAATCTGCTGAATGATTGTTCTCTAAGTGATCCATACAGTACCAGTACTCTTGGTTTATGTTCGCTAAATTGCTTTGCTTTTGGCACAAGGTTGAAAGGTTCGTTCGTTAGGTAATTCATAAAAACTCCGGTTTAATGTATCGTTTGTTTATATGTCGAATATGAATGCGAAAAGACGAAATTATTTCGAAGTTTTTAAATAAAAAGAAAAAAGCGCTACATTTAATAAAAATGTTCGTCTTTTTAAAGCGTCATTCGTCTTATGTTAATTAGGCGGTATTTATGAGAAGTAATAACGATGAAAATTGAAAAGGTATGGGGCGAATATCAAGTCGCCTTAAAACGGTTTTTGTTAACCAAGATCAGCAATGAAGCTGATGTAGACGACTTACTACAAGAAATACTGATAAAGAGCTACAACAACTTACATACCATTAAAGACAACGACAGTGTTAAATCGTGGTTATTCCAAGTTGCTAACAATACGATAATCGACTTTTACCGAAAAAATAAAAGAACGAAAGTACTAGAAGAGCACGGTAATTGGTATGTTGAGGAAGATAACCGAACAACAAGTCGGCTATCAGATTGTATCTTACCATTTATAAATGAGCTTCCTGAAGAACAAGCCAGGCTTTTAAAGGCCGTTGATATCGACAACAAATCTCAAAAAGCATATGCCGAAGAGCTTGGCATCAGCTATTCAACCTTAAAATCTAGAGTGCAAAAGAGCAGGCACTCACTCAAAGATGTTTTTGATGGGTGCTGTCATTTTAGTATTGATAAGCGGGGCAATTTATATGATTTCGAAGAAAAACCTTCAGGTCATAATCCTTGTAAATAGTTAACTTTATCTTGCCTTAATCTAGCTCTATTGTTGATGCAAAATCTAATTTAGGTACCTGGCCATAAAGCTATAATTATTGAGGCAAGAGCCTTTTTCTTATCGTTTATCCGCAAACCACTGTTCCAAAAATGTGATACATTGCACGAGTTTTCCTGGCACAAAATAGCGAGAAGGGTAGAGAGCGTATAGTGTTAATTTATTTTTATTGGTATTTGGCAGCACTTCTACTACGTCGCCATTTTCAATGGCTTCTTGACAAACAAAATCAGGAAGATAACCAATGCCCAACCCTTTCTTAATAGACTCCAGCATAAATAACGTGCTGTTTACTTTAAGCTTTCCTTTGACCTGAATACCACCTTCGATTGGCCAAATATTTTTGTCTTGAAAGTAGCTGTATATGAAACAGTTATGGTTCTTTAAATCACTTGGTTGCTCGATTGCATTATGCGTTGAAAGATAATTGGGGGAGGCACATATTTTGTACGAAAATTCGGTTAATGGCCTTCCTACATAATTAGAATCTAGCTGTTTACTGGACGCTCGAAAACCTAAATCAAATCCTTGTTCAACTAAATCAATGCTTTCATCCCCTAAGTGTATATCAAGTTCAATGTCTGGGTTTTCAAGCATGAAGTCTGCAAACAGATGGGATAAATCTGTGATGCCTAGAGCCATTGGTGCGTTAATCTTGAGTTTTCCACCCAGGTTCTGTTGAAGATCTTGGACAAAGCTGTCAGCTTCATTCATCCTTGCCAATATTTGTCGCGCACGTTGTAAGTAACCTTCACCTGCATGGGTTAAACTTACATTCCTTGTGGAGCGATGTAGTAAACGTGCACCTAAATCACTTTCTAATCTTGCAATCTCTTTACTGATCATTGATCTAGATGCATTCACCTCATTGGCAACTTTGGTGAAGCTACCTAAGTCAGCTAAGCGCACGAATAGTTCAATAGCTCGCAGTTTATCCATTAATCGTTCCCAAAAAGCTTTTTACTTTAGACATCAAACAAATGGAGTGTTTATTGTCCTCAATATGGAAACAGTATATCTATATTGTTGCTATATATGAACCCAAAGTTGAGGGGTATTATCAAGTAACTGTTTAGGCAGGGCACTGAGCGTTATAAGCGGTGCTTTTGATACTTTTTTACTTTGGAGAAAACATATGTACACACTTTATTATTCCCAAGGCGCATGTTCAGTTGCTACTCAAGTAGTGCTTCGTGAATTGGATCAACCTTTTAGGTTAGTTGATGTGCAGCAACATGAAGATTTTAAATCTGTAAATCCTGTGGGCGCGGTACCCGTTTTGATTGATGAAGACAAAGTCATAACAGAAGGTGCAGCCATTATGCTTTACCTTCTTGGTAAACATGAATCCAAGTTATTCCCTGCAGATGAAAATGGTCGTCGAATAGCTACCCAAAATATCATGTTTGCTAACGCTACGATGCATCCTGCCTACAGCAGATTGTTCTTCATCTCACAAAACTTCACTCACGACATCGCTAAACAAGATTTGCTTAATACTGCAGCCAAAAATATTAGTCACTTATGGCAAGTTGTGGAAGAAAAGTTGGCTGTTGATTCCTTCTTAGGAGGTAATTCACCGTCGGCTGCGGACATCATGTTAGCTGTTTATTCTCGTTGGGGATCTATGTTCCCTGTAGATATCGTTATTGGTGACAAAACCAGAGCAATGATAGACACAATACATACTATGCCTAATTTCATTAAGACTGATGAAGCTGAACAACTTCATTCGGCTCAATAAATTTCATTTAGGTAAGCGCTTAACTTAGTTGAGCGCTTCATTGGCTTAAAATTTGGAGGTTAAATACATGGCAACATCAGAAGTATTGGATGGAGATTTTGACTCGATATTAAGTGTTTTAGAGCAGTATTTTAGAGGGCTTCATATGGGCGATGCCGATAAGCTAAAAGCTATCTTTCATGAAGATACTTGGCTAAAAGCGCCTGGTGTCAGACGTTCACTTAGTATGTGGTTAGACGACGTCAAAAATCGCCAAAAACCTGCGGAAATAGATTCACCGTTTCGTTTCAAAGTACTTTCTATAGACATCGTCAAAGAGCAAGCAATGGCTAAGGTTTATTGCCCACTATTTGAATTTCACTACATTGACTTTATTGGATTACTAAAGGAGCAAGAACAGTGGAAAATCGTAAACAAAATGTACGTAGATACTAAACAAGCGTTTTGAGATTCATTGGATTGTATTGCAGTCAAATTAACAAACGAAGAGGAACAGACATGCCTTATATTAATGTTAAGGTTACCGATGAAGGGGTAACAAGCGATCAAAAAAAAGAGATCATCAAAGGATGCACCAAACTCATGGTAGAGGTGTTGAATAAAGATCCTGCAACGACATTTGTTGTCATAGATGAGATTCGTACTGACAATTGGGGTATTGGTTTTGAGCAGGTTACAGATCTGCGAAATAGAAAATTAAAACATAAAGATGGTGTGTAAGCTCATGCTCATTTCTCAATCATCATTATTCTGTGTTTTATTGATGTTTATTGCTGGTATGGGAATTCCTGTAATGGCCGCAATGAATGCCGACTTGGGTAGTAAGCTTAACAGCTCCTCTATGGCCGTCGTCCTACTTTTTGCAGTAGGCTTTGTTGTTTCGTTGATTTACTTATTTGCAACTCAGGAATTGAAAACGCTTACGGTAAATAGCCCCGCGCCATTAGGCTCGTATTTAGGAGGGATTTTAATTGTTTTTTATATCGCGAGCGTCACTTGGGTAGCGCCAAAAATAGGGATTGGGAACGCAATTGCTATGGTGCTCTTGGGGCAAATGATTTCTATGACAATGATTGACCACAATGGGCTGTGGGGAGCAATGCAGTTCTCGTTATCCAAACAGCGCTTTTTAGGTTTAGTGTTAATGGCCCTAGGTGTTTTGTTAGTGTTGCGTCGCGGGTGATGCCTTCATTTTCAATTAGTGACTTTGAACTGAGCTTTCATACGATTCACGATGGAAATCAATTTAATAACTAAAAGGTGGCTTCAACCACCTTTGTCACCATTACTCAGTGGACTTCTCGTTCTTAACTATTATTGCGATAAGTACAGCTATAGGAATGTTTTTAGTTAAAGGCCCAAAAGGATGTAGCCAGAAACTGGCATCTATTATGGTTAACAGTATTGTATAAGTGGCAATGAGTAACAGTTGCATAAAGCAACAGCATTTAGTTTTAAAGGAGATTAATAGCCAAACACCAAGTGCAATATCAAGTGCACCTCCACCAACTACTGCAAGGTTTGCAAAAGCGCCTGTTATGCCTGCATTAGCTAATATTTCGTAGCCTATTTCGGGCTTGAAAAATATTGATGTTAGCCCTGTAAATATCCATAGGAATGATAATGAGTATTTGGCTGTTTTTGTAAGAGCTTCGTCGCTGTTGGTTTTCATATGTATTCCTTATGCCACTGGAAAAGGTTTAAAAACCATTAACCAAAAAATCGCTAATATTGCGATAAATGCTGGAATACCTAACAGTGTCCACGTTTTCATCAGTGACTTAAACTCTGGTGATATTTTATTGGATTCAACAGAAACTTTAGCAAGTGAGCGTAGTCGGTATTGAATTTTGAGCACAGGTAGCCAGCAAATACCGATAAACACAAAGAGCCCTATAACCCAATAAAACCAAGGTGAACTATAAGAATAGCCCTGAAGATTCATCAATAATATGCCCGTGGTTATTTGTGTTATCACGGCTGGAGTTGTAAATATCCAATCCCCTAAAATGACATGTTGTGCTGTCACATAAATAGCTTGAGTATTGTTAGAACGGTTCGCCATAAACATGAAAAAGGCGATACCTACTCCCGTACCTGTAACAACCACAGCAGCCAGTATATGAATGAGTTTAAGTGTTAAATAATACTCCATTTGAATACCTAAAACTGCTCTTCAAAGTGAATGTCTAAGGCTTCAAAGTAGGGGACAAAGTCGTCCAAATTGAAGAGGCCAACACATGGTTTTGCACCAGCTTCTAAAGGATTATCTTCGATCAGTTTTTTAGCTAGGATGATAGTTGATAATGTAGGAATGTATGGACCATTACCTTTTGGCGCATATAACGTCCATTTGATAGTTGTTTGTTCATCTGCCTGATTAAAGCCTTTTAGCAATACTTCCATCGAGCCTTCATCAGTACCAAAGGGCAGAAACAAATTACTTGTTGCAACGATAGATTTTGCTAGTGGTTCCCAGCTCTTAACAAAGCCTCTTTTAGCTAGCGCTGCCATACCTACCATTGTTTGATGTAATATTGATAATTCTAAACCCGCTTGAAAAGATACGCGCTCTTCAACCTTGTACCTGTTTGGAAATATCTCCAAATCAGGCACATCAACGTTGGCCAAACGTCTTTTACCAACATATCCACCAAAGTCGTTTACTCTTGAATCCATCCAGCCATAAACGTCCTGCCAATAACCATCTTTGAATACATTTAGAGTATGACCTGTGTAGGATAAAATAGCTTTAACGGTTGCCAGACCTCGTTCCGCTTTGTTGCCTGGCGCGATAGCTAAATCGATTGATGTTAGTGAAGAAAATTGTGACTGATAGTGCTCAATAACGGTTGAAGATAACCCAGGCACTGAACTAGCACCACTAACTACTAGTACATTTTTTCCTTTGGCAAGAGAATCAAGTTCAGCAATATCACAAACGAAACGACGATCGTCTGCCAAGTCTATGTAATGAGCGCCTGCCTCTATACATGCTTTGGGAACACGATAATCTTGCCCTTGAAAAGGACCACTTGTGTGAATGACTAAGAAGGGCGCTAGAGAGGATAATTGTTTGTCAAAATCAGCCGCAAAAATGTCTATCACTAGTGGCGATAATTGTGCTTTTGAATGACTTACAAGTTGGTTGATACAGCTTATCGCTTTATCTTCGTTTCTACCTGCTACGTAGATAGTAATGTTCTCAACGTTAACAAGGCTTTCTACAATGCGTTTACCAAAATTTCCATATCCGCCTAAAACGACTACTTTTTTCATTTAACCAACTCCTTGCATGGTATTTCAAAATCAACGTGGTAATGCTCATCATGCCTAACCCAAGAACGCTTCTTTGAAAATTGAATATGCTTTTTTAGATAATCAGCGTATTCAGTTTCAAAAAGTTTAGGTTGTAGTTTTGGATCAAATATTACTCTCCATAAATCAACTTTTTGCGCCTTTGCCTCTTGATGAAGTGCCACTATATGAGCAGCCAATGCTACATAATCGATCGAATACTGCTTATATTTGTCCTTGTCATCAAATTCAATGTTATATCCGAACTTATTCAAAGGGTGGGTAGGAAGGTGCACGGAGGTTCCTGACTCATTTACAACGGGTGTCATAAAGTCTACAGACAAGCCATTACGATGGGTTTTGTGTGGTTTAAACTGCCCGCCATGTTTAAAGCCTGTTTCCGCATATTTAAATACTTTTTCAGGTTGTTCTGATTCTAACGATTGGTATGCATTTACTATGATATTTTTAACTTTCGAATGCACATATGTTCGTCCTGCAATAGCTGCTACCGTGCTATAGCTGACATAGTTTTTGCCAGAACTAGGCAGTTTAACGCCATTTTCAAGTTTACCATTTGATGTGGTGCCATAACATGTACTTTCTTTACCGTATGCGGCAAAAGATAAAATGCTTAGTGTGAAAATTATGTAGACGGCATATTTCATTTAACTTTTCCTTTTAAATGCCAATTAACACCAAAGTAAATGGCGGCACCAACTAAGCCACTATACAAACAAACCTTATGTAACATAGGCACAGAAATAATGCCTAAAAACTGATTGTCGAGCGTGAATGGAAAAAAAGGCTCAACGTCAGCGTGCATAATACTATCCAATAATACGTGGCTAAAACTACCTATAAATGCACTCAAAAACACTTCCCACCAAGCAATTGATATTGATGCATTGTTCTTAGTGATTCTTAAAACTCTTAAACCAAATTCTGATAAATACTTGCCAGTCAAAGCAGAGAATAGGGCGATTATGGTTGCACCAACATAAGTATGCGTAAAACCATGTAAATGTCCTTCGCCCGAAATTAATACGATCAGCGGTTGAATATCCATGACTATCTGAGTCCAACCAAAGACCATTAAACTAAAGCTGGTTTGCAGTAGTGATTTAATGAGGATTCCTGGGCCCATGTGGATAGGTGTAAATGGCATAGCAATCGTCCAAGTGCTCTATTGGTTGTCTTCTAGGAAAGTAGAAGGTTCATATTGAACATTGCTCAATTCCTTGATGATGTCACTTTTTGCTATTTCCTTATTTGCTTTTTGTAGTAGTTTTCGCAGATGTGGCTTTAAATGACTTTTTGCTTCATCAATTGCATAGCCCTTTAACTTCAGAAAGATAGCTAATGCATAAATATGTTCACTTTCAGATAGGTAACCACTGCGATTTGATTTCCAACCTTGTGAATCTGCACTACTAAATTGCGTAAAGTTAAACGCAGAATTGGCCATGAAAATACCAAAACCTAAGAAAGTAGCGGTTATATCTGTCGCAAATTCCCAATTTTCCCAACCGCCAGGAGGCTCTTCTTTTGAGACTACTGTAAGGTAGTGTGATAGCTCATGTGCTAACGTTGCTACCAGCTGTATAGGTTGTGTGGTTAGAGCAGGGTTATAGGTGATAATAACTTCATTCTGCTCTGTTGCTTGAAAAGTACCTTGAGGGCTTGACGGTGCATTCTGTACCATTAAAGACGGCGCAACGACTGGATTTGCATCTTTTGCCTGAGCAACTAGCTTACACTGCCAACTTTCCATGCCCGCGTGTTTCTTCACTTGCTCAAATGTTAAAACGGCTGCTTCTTCGGGGCTTTCAACTTTTGATGGAAAGTACTCTTTTGTTGGCAAAACGAGCTTCGTGGTTTGATAAAAATCGTCACCGCCGAAGTTTTTTAAAAGCCATTTGAAAGTCGCAATCTGAAATTCTACATCTTGCGTTGATAAGAGTGGTTTTGACTTAAATAGACCGAACATACATCCCTTTGCATAGATACTCTAAGTCTTTGGTCTAAGGTTACTTTATCGGTCTATTGTGTGCAATTTAAATATCCAGAATCTAAGACGTTATTGCTAAATATAAAGAAATAGTTTGATCAAATTTTGAATTCAACGTGTAGTTTTAAGCAAGCACTAATCACCGCTTAAACCCATGGTAGAATAAAGTGGTCACTAGGCTTTTACATTTTGCGCGCTAGGTAGAGAGATGGACAACTGCTTTGCTATTCTAGCTACACAAGCTTCTTTATTAATTACCCATAAACCATAACTAATCGGCAAGATCTCTATGCCTGCGCGTTTAAAAAGCTTATAAGTATTTAATTCAAAGAAACCTTCCCATGGCCCTGGAAAACCGATTAGGTCAATAGCCACATATTCATTGTTATGGCGACACAGAATATCAACTTCTGCACCCGCAATTGTATAGCCAGCCCAATGGAGGATATTTAATTTATCTAGCTCTTTGATTACATCTTGTTGAAAATCATCGATGTCTGTCGAAATAGCATGACGTACTTTAAAGTCTTCTATTGAAGCAAGGTATTTTCTTAGCAAACTGTGCTCAGGCAACGTAAACTCATCTATCGAAATAAATAGGATCTGTTTTTGACGTGCTCTTGTAACCGTAACATTAAAAACATCTGCTTTATTTAGGTAAACGGCAGCTCTCTTCGAATCATCGTCTATACAAAAGGAGATTAACATGATATCTCTTTCTTCTCCTTGAAAGCCAAATGGTGTAGCAACTCTGATGTTGTGTTTAGTAATCTCAAATTCACTAAAATTAGATTCAATTTCATTAGCTATAAATTCTGATTGACTTCTAAACGGTGAGACTACGCCAATGCTATGGCTGACACCACACTCATTATCTTCAGCTATTTGTGTTTTAATTGCTTGAACAATATGTTTTGCTTCTTCAACATTTACGCCATGCTTATCTCTCAGTCCATCAGTGCGAACCAAGTGTAAATAGCCACTACTGGTGCAAGGCCTGTGTTGCATGACTTTCAATTTGCTTTGATAAAAATGTTTATTGCTGAAATGAATGAGCTCTGGTTTAGACCTAAAATGTTCATCTAAAAATGCAATTTGATCCTCGCTAGCTATACTTTCTAAAGTTAAGTCTAAAATTGAGCTGTCGCGATAACTAACAATGCCATTGTTATCCAAAGAAACTTCGTTTTGTTGCATCAACTGCGACTCTTTATGTCTAGCGAGAAAAGAATAGTGTTTTAGCTGTTTTGTATCACCAACAATGATAGCTCTCTTGGCGCGATAAAGAGCTGGCAAACAACTACTAATATTGCACTGTGTCGCTTCGTCGATAATCACTAAATCAAACATTTGGCGTTTCAGAGGTAAAACTCTGTATAAGCTATTTAAACTGGCTAACCATACTGGAAAAGCGGACAAAAGAGCGCTGTATTCTATATCGTCAAACATTTCGAATTGGCGCTTTGATGTGCGGCTGCGTATCGCTTTGTTAAAAGCTTGTAGCGATTTTCTTTGTGTTTCTATTAACGTTTTTAAGTTGTCGTTTTTTACTGCAGTTAAGTAGCTGCTAGCTAATGCTTCTCGTTCAGTTTGTAAAACATTAATTTGATTGAGTGATGCCCACTGAGCAGCAAGTTTTCTAATCCCATATTTAGCGAACGCTAAATAGATACTTCTTGACCATTTGGCGCCATTAGTCTCTAATTTTTTGAGTCGCTGGCCTCTTACTATCGCTTTTTGACAACATCTAAGAAAGTGCCTTTCTAGGTCATTTAATGAATGGTTTAGCTCGTTTAGCTTTTTTTCTAATGAGAGCGGGACGTTGTACTTTTCTTTGGAAAAATAACCTGATAGTAAATCTGAAATATACTCTTTTAGCTGCTTTAGAAACTCCTTTTGACCAGCTCTTATTGATATGTCACTAAGGCCGAAATTTTGGTCTAATTTATCTGCAATCACATCAAGGGCTGCATCATTGTTAGCTACAACAAGTACTGATTCTCCGCGGGCTATATGTTCTGCCGCGATAGCTGCTATGGTATAGCTTTTCCCTGTACCAGGAGGGCCAGAGACACAGCCAATATTGGCATTGGCTGCTATTGATAGCACTTTCTGTTGAGCCGTTGAAAGTAAACCCGGTAGGTAGTCACATTTTAATTGTCGTTGCCTAACTGAACTCATTGAGGCGTTAAATAAGTCAGTTAGAGGTGGTGATAGCTTTTCAGCTCGCTTAATTTCTTCTAATTCATGTAGCACGCCTCTACTGCTAGTTGAGCGTTCAACAAAAACTAGCATTGAAGCAGGTAACAAACTTGGTACCTTTCTTCTAAGCGCCTTTTTTATCTGTTCATTATTCGCAAGTACGGGAAAGTTTAATAACTCTAGAGTGTTTAATTCAATAGCGCTGTCACTAAGCCACGACGTCCAAAATGAAGCCGATTTAATATTTTCAATATCATCTAGTTCATTAGTAGGGTGTCCTTCAGGCATTAACAATTGAATTAGCGGGTCATTTAGTTCAGGTGTTTCACTCGGTACTGATAAATAGTAATCGTTGTTACACTTTTCTATATTTGCCTCTTGAAAAAGGACTGGGCAAACGACAGATCTAGACTCACCTCGAATATCTAATTTACCAACTAAAATAAATCTAGCGTACAGCAGAACTCGTTCACGTTGATACATCTCAACTCGCTTTAGCATTTGTTCTGCGAACCCTTTATCTATTGGCAAGCGTGGAAGAAAACCTGAACCTAATTCATCTGTGCCTTCTAGTAACAAACGATCTTCCTTTTTTAACCTGTTTAGATTCCACAAATTAAGGTCAGCACTATCTTCCTTATAGCAGTCGAGATAGTAGGATATGGTGTTTTGATGATTCATATCGTCAGTTCCTATTTTGACACAGTGTTTTTAGGTATGTCGTGACACTATGCCAATCAGGAAAATCGGATGACCCAAATAAAATCAACTCTCCTTCGAAGTTCTCCTGACCTCTCCCCATAGCAAGATCATCTATCAATAGATCGCCTTTTAGTAACCCTTTATTTGGACTAATAATTAATCGTTCAACAAAAGCTAAGCCAAGGTGGTTTTCAACCCAAACTCTTTTTTCGGTATAGGAAAAAGGGTTTCTAGTTGATGGCGCGGTAAGGATGTATGGCTCAAAGTCTTTTGATTGCAACAACCATAGGGCGCTACTAATAGCAGATTTAATTGGCTTTAAGTTTTGATAGAAACCAAACTGAGACTGCGGAAATGATATTGACGGAGTTTCTTTTATTGCGTCATCAAACGCCCTTGTATAATCACACAACACGTCATCCATATCTAAATAAACAATCATTAAAGTTCCCTATTAACTATGTGCTTAGGTTGCGTTCAAAATGAGCAATATCAACACCGGCCTTTACTTTGTATAGCTGCGCGAGCCTACCACCAGACTTTACTTTTTCATCGATTGACTCAAACATTCCTGAAGCCTCTATACGCCTTATTAGACTTTTACGTTGGATGGTTTTACCAATAATAGTCTCAATCACTGATTTTAATTGTCCAACGGTAAATAGTTTCGGCAAACAATACACTGGCACCATAGAATAAAGTGCTTTTTGTTGCAGTCGTTCTTTTGCTTGCTCTATGATCAGTCTGTGATCAAAGGCTATTTTCAATGCATCAATGTTGTCAATATCAACCCATTTAGCATCATCTACTGTTTCAATATGGGTAGAAACAGCTTGTTCAGCGGTCAGCGCGTAATAGACCAAAGTTACACTAAAGCCTCTAGGATCGCGATGAGGACCTGAGAGAGCTTTAAGTTGCTCCAAGTACTGTGGAGCTACACTGGTTTTTTCTTTTAGCTTTCTCAGAGCAGTCATATCGGTAGAGTCATCAGAATCCACATCAACAAATCCACCAGGTAAACCCCATTGTCCAGCATATGGTTCGTTTGCACGCTTAACCATGAGTACTTTTAGTGCGTGATCTTTAACAGTGAACAAAACACTGTCCACGGAAAATAGGGGATTTTTGAACTTGTTGATGTCGTATGATGTTTCCACTTTTAACTAGCCAAATCATATTAATGTCTTAATGACACAATAAAATATTGAACGCCAAATTACAATGAATTCAACCACTAAATTGCCCTTTTTTATAAATAGTGTCACAGGGACATAAATAATTCTTGACCATCGATATGCGCTTTGTTAAATTTATTCGTGTCCTTGGGACACAAACTTTGTTTAGGAGCATAAAATGAGAGTAATTAGTCATAATGTTAATGGAAGCACATCTGAAATGAGCTACGAGAATTTCACTTTCTCCGGTGGTGAAGAGCATATTAGATTTGAACCTGCAGATATCGATCAAATAGCGAAGATTGAAATATACGAACGTATGTCTAGCGCTTCAAAATTAGTGAGGTTGATGATGGCCGTAGATGCGTTGAAGAGATTAACTAATGGTGCTCTACCTATTGAACTGGTTATGCCTTACTTTCCGTATGCTCGCCAAGATAGGGTTTGTGTTGAAGGTGAAGCTTTAGGAGCTTCGGTAATGGCCAGTATTATAAATGGATTAGAGCTTTCAAAGGTCACTATATGGGACGCTCATAGTGATGTTTCGCCAGCGCTACTAAATCGAGTTGTCAATATTCCTCAAATTGAATTATTGGAACAATGTGGCGAATTAGCACAGTGCTTAGCAAATGGACAATTAACTCTTATCTCTCCTGATGCTGGGGCGAGCAAAAAAACAATCAAAATAGCCGAGAAGTTCAACGGTGAACCTCTGGTAATACAAGCCCAAAAACTAAGGAATTTAAAAACAGGCGAAATTACTAAAACGGAAATATTAGGTGATGTGAAAGGCAAAAAAGTACTTATTGCTGATGATATTTGTGACGGAGGTAGAACGTTTGTTGAACTAGCAAAAGTACTCAAAGAAAATGGAGCAAAAGAGGTTTCATTGTTTGTTACTCACGGTATTTTTTCAAAAGGTTTTGAGGTTTTTGAAGGATTAATCGACAACATTTACACAACAGATTCCTTTAAACCAAAAAATGAATTTCCTCAAAGTAATCAAATTAATCTTACTGTGATTGAGATGTAAGGAGAACGTCATGACTATAATCGCTGCAAGCATGCAAAAAGATGTATATAAAGAATTTCACAGTCGCGCTTATCACCCAGATGTTAGTGAAGTTTACGCTAATTATACTTCTAGAAGTGGGAAGTTAAGTAATGTTGAAAATAGCGATAAGGTAGCTTTTGTAGGGCTGCAATACTTTATTAAGAGTTATTTACAAGATGAGTGGAATGAATTTTTTAAGGCTGATAAAGAAGAAGCTGTTCGAAATCACCGAAGAATAATGAGCGCAATGTTGGGCTATCCAGTGAATGTAAAATACTTAGAGGACTTACATGATTTAGGATATTTGCCACTGAGAATCAAAGCGCTGCCTGAGGGAACCTTAGTGCCTTATTTAGTGCCGCCATTAACGGTGGTTAATACAAAAGAAGGGTTTCAATGGTTAACGAACATGATTGAAACGGTTCTAAGTTGTGAAAACTGGCCGATTCAAACTAGTACAACGACTTCTGTAGCTTACCTTAAAGTATTTAAAGAGTTTGCTAGCAAAACAGGTTTACCAATGGAAATGGTACCTTTCCAAGGACATGATTTTAGCTTTAGAGGCATGTTTGGCAAACAAGCAGCTGCAATGAGTGGGTTTGGCCATTTAGCTTCTGGGCTTGTTGGCACAGATACCATACCAGCAGTGCTTTTTGCTGAGAAGTACTATGGAGCAAATGTTGAAAATGAATTGGTAGGCTGCTCTGTGGATGCAACTGAGCACTCTGTTACTTGTTCTTGGATAATGGAAGGAGAAATTGAATTCTTTAAGTACTTAATGAGAGAACAATCTCCAACAGGAATACTTAGTGTTGTTTCTGATACTTGGGACTTTTGGACGTTGGTTACCGATTATTTACCACAACTGAAAGATGAAATTATGGCTCGAGACGGTACATTAGTGATTCGTCCTGATTCAGGAGATCCAGTTAAGATTTTAACGGGATACAAAATTTCGCCTGTATCTGATTACAGTGAGCTATTTCTGACTCAGAAAGAAGCTGAAAATGAAGTTATTGAAAAGGGATACGAGGCATATCGTTGGCACGGTGAATACTTTGGCATTGAAGATGGACTTACTACTGCACTGATGTATTGCGAAGTGAAAGGTTTGGTTGAATGTTTGTGGGACACATTTGGCGGTACTATTACAGACAAAGGGTACAAACTGTTGGATGAACATATAGGTGCTATATATGGAGATGCAATCACGCTTGTTCGTCAACGCCAGATCTTACAACGGTTAATGGATAAAGGTTTTGCTTCAAAAGTTGTATTAGGTATCGGGTCATATAGCTACCAATATGTTACTCGTGATACTCACGGCTCAGCAGTAAAGGCGACGAGTGTTGTAAAAAATGGAAAGCGAGTGGCTATTTTTAAAGACCCTAAGACAGATACTAAGAAAAAGTCAGCTAAAGGTTTATTGAAGGTAGAAAACCTAAATGGTGAATTATCATTGATTGATGGGGTTACAGAGCAGGAAGAAAAAGAAGGTCTTTTAGAGGTTGTTTTTGAAGACGGAAAACTAATAAAAGAAGCAACTTTAGGTGAAATTCGAGAGCTTATTAACAAGCAAATTTGATAAAAGGGCGGTGGAGTTACATCGGAACGTAGCATGGAAATTAGAAATAACCAGCAATTGATAAGTGAATTATCAAAAGGTAAAAAATTTAAGTATGTCTATTTTTGGGGGCATCAGAATAACCAAAAAAACGTCAACAAAAGTTGTTTTAGCCAATGGTATGAATCGTCGTTTGAAGTAGATGGAAATGTATTTTTAACTGCAGAGCACTTTATGATGCATGCCAAAGCTTTGCTTTTTAAGGATTTGCATGCCGCTGAAAAAATACTAAACGCAAAAACGCCAGGAGAAGCAAAAGCAATTGGAAGAGAAATAGGGAACTTTCAGGAAAACATGTGGTTAGCTCATCGATTTGATATTGTTGTTAAAGGCAATCTAGCAAAATTCTCTTCGAATATTGCACTGTCTCAGTTTCTTATAAATACAGGAGATAGAATACTTGTTGAGGCAAGTCCCGTTGATAAAATATGGGGAATAGGTTTAGCACAGGACTGCAGTGCAGTAGGTGAACCGACTAAGTGGCAAGGCCTTAATTTGCTTGGGTATGCGTTGATGGAAGTTCGTAAGAGGTTATTAGAGAGTTAAAATGGATAAGCAACTAGCAAAGATATCTAAGTATTTCAGTTTTATACTTCGACATGAACCACAAGCTATCGGTTTAACGCTCGATGAAAACGGGTGGGCGGTAATTGCAGAGTTAATTGATAAGACGACTGATTTTGAACTAGATTTGCCTACAATCAGATTGGTTGTTGAATCAAATGATAAACAGCGTTTTACCATGGATAATGAGCGAGGTGTTATTAGGGCAAATCAAGGTCACTCGATTAATGTGGATCTTGCTTTAGAGCCACTTGCTCCGCCTCCTGTATTATTGCATGGTACGGCTGAACGTTTTATTAAGAGTATTAAAGAATCGGGGCTTGTTAAACAGAATCGCCATCATGTGCATTTGAGTGAATCAAAAGACGTGGCTATCAATGTAGGTGGTCGATACGGAAAGCCTGTGTTACTCGAAATTGACACTCAATCTATGGTCAACGCTGGTCATCAGTTCTATCGATCGGTGAATAATGTTTGGTTGGTAGAAAGTGTACCCGCCGAGTATATAAGGTTCAGAAATGCATAGTGATAAAGTACAAATAATTAAAGGTGATATCACTTCACTCGAAGTAGATATCATTGTTAATGCCGCCAATCAAGCATTGTGTGGCGGAGGAGGAGTGGATGGCGCTATTCACAGAGCAGCGGGACCGAAGCTTTTAGAAGAGTGCATGACATTAGGCGGTTGCAAAACAGGTTTTGCCAAGATTACGAGAGGGTATGACCTGACCGCCGAGTACGTTATTCACACTGTGGGCCCAGTTTGGTACGGTGGTAACAAAGACGAAGATGTGTTGTTGAAGTCTTGCTACGAATCTTCGCTAACATTGGCGCTCCAGCATGGTGCCAAATCGATTGCCTTTCCCGCGATTAGCACCGGGGCATATCGATTTCCAGTGAATAGAGCTTGCCAAATTGCCATTGATGCCATTCATACATTTCTCCTAGAAAACGAGCAAATAGAGCATGTCACTTTAGTTTGCTTTGATGCTAAAGTAGAGAGGCAATATCAAAAGGTTTTGGCAAATATTAAATAATGTATTTGATTAATATTCAAAAACTGACTATCATGCGCTCGCTTAATATTTAGGCACATCTAAATTTCAATTAACTGTAGAGGAGTAAAAATCATGACAATTAAATCTTTATCCTTTGCAGGTCTTATCCGATAAGTAGCAGGAAGCTATCCAAACTATCCTTTTTTAAGGTGTTTTTAAGATATTAGCTTTCTGATAAAGCTACGCCCGGTCACATACGTGTGTGTATAGACCTGCCAATACATTTTTCGTTTTATGTCCTTGTTTTTATAGAAAAAGGAATTGGTACTATGGGCAAATCCGTCCAAAAGATTACTGAAAACGTTAACCTTATTGCATCTACAGATACGTGGATCGAAGGGTTAGCAGTACAACAACTGATCAAAACATCAGAATTAGCAGGTATGCAGCGTGTTGCTGGCATGCCTGACTTGCACCCTGGTAGAGGATATCCGATAGGTGCAGCGTTTTTTACAACTAATAAAATATACCCCGCATTAGTGGGAAATGATATTGGCTGTGGCATGTCACTTTGGCAAACCTCAGCAAAAGTGTCCAAGGTTAATTTGGACAAATTGGCTAAGAAGTTTGAACACGTAGAGCAACCACTAGACGAAAGTTGGTCTGAAAGTGTTGAAGTTAGAAAGCTTGAAAAAGAGGTTTCCGTTAGTGCATATGATCACGCCTTAGGCACCATAGGTGGTGGTAATCACTTTGCAGAATTTCAAGCAATTGATGAAGTGTACGATCAGTCTAGCATTGACGAATTAGGCTTGAACAAAAAGAACTTACAATTGCTGGTTCATTCAGGTTCTAGAGGGTTAGGTCAATCAATATTGGTTAACCATGTTACTACACATAATCACGATGGTTTACCGGTTGAGAGCGCTGACTTTATTGATTACATGAAAAAACATGATGAAGCTGTGCGCTGGGCAGAGCTCAATCGAGAGTTTATCGCAAAACGTTTTCTTGATGCGATTCGAGCAAATGGTGAGTGTGCTTTAGATGTAAATCATAACCTAGTTTCGCCAAAAGAGATTGATGGCAGTCAAGGCTGGTTACATAGAAAAGGAGCAACGCCAAGTGATAAAGGGTATGCAGTGATTCCCGGCTCTCGAGGTGATTATAGCTATTTGGTCAAGCCACTTGAAAATGCTGAGTTAGCTATGGCTACCAGCCTTTTTTCACTGGCACATGGTGCAGGGCGAAAATGGAAGCGTGGTGAATGCCACGGCAGACTAGGGCGCAAGTACAAGCGTGAAGATCTGTATCGCACGGCGCTTGGTAGTCGAGTCGTCTGCGGAAACAAAGAACTGCTTTATGATGAAGCTCCACAGGCGTATAAGAAATGTGAGACTGTCATTAGTGATATGGTTGACGCTGGGTTAATAGAAGTCGTAGCTAAGTTACGTCCAGTACTTACATTCAAAACCAATGGAGATTGTTCTTCATGATATTACTGCAATTATCATCAGGGCAAGGTCCAGTGGAGTGCTGTAAAGCTGTTGGTTTAGCGCTAAAATCGATTGAAAAGCAATGTTCGAAAGAGCAAATGAGTCTTGATGTTATCGAACTAGTCGAGGACAAAAGTAAGGGCTGTTTTAAATCGGCTCTAGTTAAATTTGAATCAAGCGATAAAGAGAAAGCCAAGCAATTGGCTCTCTCTTGGCAGGGCGTTATGTTGTGGGTTTGCCAAAGTGAGTTTAGACCGAAGCACAAACGCAAAAACTGGTTTTTCAGTGGCCGAATGTTTGAATTAAATGAGGCTAGCTTAGATAAGGGTATTCGCTTTCAAGCGTGCCGAGCGTCAGGTGCAGGAGGGCAGCATGTCAACACTACAGACTCTGCTGTACGTGCAACTCACATTGAAACAGGCATTTCGGTAAGAGTAGAAAGTGAACGAAGTCAGCATGCAAACAAAAGGTTAGCAAAAGTACTACTTTTTCAAAAGTTGGAAATGCTCAAACAAGAGCAAATGACAGCTCAAGAGAAAGCGCGTTGGCAACAACATTGGGAACTTGAAAGGGGAAACCCCGTAAAGACATTTAAAGGAGATAAGTTTGCTCTAGTTATTTAGAGCAGACTTCAAAAGGAGTTAACGTGAGAAACATTCTTTTTATTTGTAGCAGAAATCAGTGGCGCAGTCCTACAGGCGAGCAGGTTTGGAAAAATCATCCTGAGGTATCTGCAAGATCGGCAGGCACAAGCCCAAAAGCTCGCAGAACAGTGACTGCAAAAGATATTCAATGGTCTGACATTGTTTTTGTGATGGAACAAAAGCATAAGAGTCGTTTGAAGGCTCAGTTTACTCGACTCTTAGATTACAAGGATATTCATGTACTCGATATTCCAGACGAGTATCAGTACATGGATGAAGAATTAATTGAAATGATAAAACAGTCAGTTAGCAGCTATTTGGGAATAGCGGCTAACTGAACTTAAAGGTTGGATGTCGATATAACTTAATCCTTGTAATTAATCATGTAACTCGGCAAATATTCAGGTTGCACGAAATCACTACATATTTCAGGGAACCCAAGATACAAAATTGAAGATATTTCATCTTTAATATGCTTTGCTTCTGCTAATTTTTGTTTTTTGCTCAACAAATCAGCCGCTGCAGAGCTATTAGAATTACACCCATATTTAACTAAAGAGTGTATTTCCGCGTATGCATCACCTCTATCTGTTGCTTGTTTAATCAGTGCTAAGCCTTGATCACCTTCAGAGATAAGTCCCAATATGTACATTGCTCTAGGATCTTCTCGGCTGTTTACAAGGTATTTTAATATTGTTTTAGCCTTATATTTCGAGCGTGGATATGGTTGAGTAGACCTTCCTGTTTTATCAAATAAAAGACCTGCATAGTATGCATACGAATAGCGTAAAATTTCGTGAGTTCGACGGGCGTCTAGCTCCGTAGGCGTTATATCGATTTCCTTATCAAGTTGCTCTTGTCTGCGATCAGAATCTTGTTTTACTACTTGATGCAAGTATTGAGACTCTTTAAATACTAGAAGGCCTAGAACTGATAGGTAAGATGCGGCACTAATTGCTAATACCAATATAGGAATGGCGATAAACCATTTATTTCTCTTAGCCTTATTACTGACATGTTTTTGAATAGATGTTAACTGAGTGTGCGCACGGTGTTCTTCAAATGGAATTCCGATTTTGGCTAAGTACATAGAAATCCCCGCGCCCGTAACATAAATGCCGAAAAGGAACATTGCCCAAATAGAGCCATGTAAAACCATTTCAAGACTAAACGCAACAATAGCCACCCAAGTATAAGCTATTAGCGCAATTAAAGGGAATAGACGTGTCATGCCTTTCCCATGAAAACGAACCGCTAAACCAATTATAAAACCACTAAGTAAAAACATCATTACGCCAAGTTCAGGCATATAAGTATATGCCCAGAACCAGACTACTATTGCTGGTATTGACCAAAACGCTCCACCAAGCGAGGCGAAAACAGCATGTTGTTGATTTAATTTTGCGTCTACACTGTCAAGGTGTTTTTGTTCTATATTCATGTGGTTTATTGCGTCTACTTAAAGATGTAATGCATCAACTCTATTCAAAAGTAAAATGGAATAGGCGCTTTAGGTTAAAGCTCCTTTTTAAAATCGGATTAAGGATTAGCTTTCTATGATATCAAACAATTAAGAATATTTTAGTGTTCATTTCTACTATTTAAAAATACCCTATTTTATGACCTTCAATACCTCTCTAAATTCACTAACTTTGCTACTTTGCATGATTTCATAAACTGCCATTTCTAAACTGGTAATCTTTGCGCCATCATGTCTCATGTTTTCAATTGCAAGATCTAAGTTAGATTTTCGCCTAGAAGAGATGCAGTCAGAAACAACTTCGACTGCTAGATTTTCTTTAAGTAAATCTCGCACCGTCTGGTAAACGCAGATATGTGCCTCAATTCCAGCAACAAGCCAGTTTTTTTTATTCAATGATGTTATTGCTTCTTTGATGTGAGATTCAGCCATGCCACTAAACGTATACTTCTCAAGTGGTGCGTATTCATCGATACATTCTTTTAGTGACACAGTGGTAGGGCCCAAACCTTTAGGATTTTGCTCCAGCACAACAACAGGAATCGAGAGTACCTGACAGCACTTTATCAATTTTACGGTGTTGCTAATCATCTCATCGCTGTTGTCGACAAGCTCTGCAAGTTTTCCTTGAATATCAACGATAAGTAAACCGTAATCTGAAGCTGTTTTCATGTTGTGCGCCTTATAAAGTAACTCTTTGATATACGATGCCACGACGCAGATAAAAATCAAATGAATTTGGTTTAGTTGTTATTAGACTTTTTGCTAGTAGTAATTTTATAGACGGTCGGTCTATAATGTGTTCATGACAGATTTAAAAACCAAACCTCGCAGAGGCAGGCCGCCTAAAAATGCGGCTGAAAACAGAGATACAAAGGCTGAACTGATAAGAAGTGGACTTGAGCACTTTACTGAGTTTGGTTTTGCTTCTTCAGGCATTGATAAGATCTTAAAGAAGGTTGGTGTGCCAAAAGGTTCTTTTTATTTTTACTTTTCCAGTAAAGAAGCCTTTGGCCATGCAGTACTAGAAAATTATGCCAATTATTTTGGTAATAAACTTGATGCTTGCTTGTTAGATACCTCTTATGCGCCGTTAGTTCGCATTGGAAACTTTGTTGAAGATGCAAAAATGGGTATGAGTAAATACGGTTTTAAACGAGGCTGTTTGGTAGGCAATCTAGGTCAAGAAGTTGATATGTTGCCTGAGAGTTTTAGGCAGTCACTTATCAGTATCTTTGAAAGCTGGCAAAGTCGAATTAGCACTTGTCTAGAAGAAGCACAATCGGCTGGGGAGATATCAAAAAAGCTGGATTGTCAGCAGGTAGCTGAAGTTTTCTGGGTTGGATGGGAAGGTGCTGTTAGTCGTGCAAAGCTTGAGCAGAGTGCTCAGTCATTAGATAACTACCTTGCGTTTTTTATGAAAGGGTTACAAAGCTAAAATTTTTTATTAATTAATAGACAGTCGGTCTATATTCGGAGGCGATATGTTCAAAGGGTTATTAATCGAGAAAGATGACAAGCATTACAGTGCTTCAGTTAAGGAATTAGACAGCAGTGTTTTAATGGAAGGCGATACAGAAATCAGTGTGCAATACAGTACGCTTAACTATAAAGATGCACTAGCGATTACTGGCAAGTCACCTGTTGTTCGAAAGTTTCCAATGATCCCTGGTATTGATCTTGTGGGAACGGTGGAAAGTTGTACATCTGGAAAATTCGAAGTAGGCCAACAAGTATTGTTAAATGGTTTTGGTGTTGGGGAAGTGCACTGTGGTGGGCTTGCTCAAAAAGCTCGTTTAAAAAGTGACTGGCTAATTGCCTTACCTGAGGGTATTTCAGGTAAACAGGCGATGGCTGTAGGTACGGCAGGTTATACGGCGATGTTGTGTGTTATTGCTTTGGAAAAGCATGGTGTGACGCCTGAATCAGGTGAAATTTTAGTTACTGGTGCAAATGGTGGTGTAGGAAGCTTTGCTATCGCTATTTTAGCTAAACTTGGCTATCAGGTAGTAGCTTCCACAGGTCGCGTCGAAGAAGCTGACTATCTGAAGCAGCTGGGTGCCACTAACATTATAGATCGTGCTGAGTTATCTGAACCGGGTCGTCCGTTAGCTAAAGAGCGTTGGGCAGGTGTCATTGATTCCGTAGGTAGTCATACATTAGTCAATGCATGTGCAAGCACTAAATATGGTGGTGTTGTGGCTGCTTGTGGTTTAGCACAAGGTATGGACTTACCGGGCACAGTAGCACCGTTTATTCTTCGCGGTGTTACTTTAGCTGGTATTGATAGTGTGATGCGCCCAATAGAAGACAGAGTGGAGGCGTGGGAAAGAATAGCAAGTTTACTAGATACGAGTGTATTTGAAGAAGTTGCTAATGTGATTTCACTTGAAGATGTTGTCGATACTGCTTCAGCGCTTATTTCTGGTAAGGTGCGTGGTCGTGTAATTGTTGACTTAAATGCTTAAATACCGCACTTTTGAAAAAGGTGGCTTTTGCCACCTTTTGTCGTTATTTATAATTACATCAACGCATTATAGGCTTCATCCATCATTTCAATAGTAATGTTGTTATGACCGTAGTTGCTGATGATGCGTTTTAAGTTCAGTTGTTTATCGCGCAACAAATCTATAAAGGTTCTTGTGTAATTTGGAATGACCTCAGGAATATAGCCATCAAATGGAATGTGTAAAAAGTCTGACTGAAATACAACGCCTGCCTCTTTAAAGTACACAAAACTCTGTCGTTTAGAACGCATTGTCTCTAAAACATAGAAAGTTGTTCCATCAATAGTTTGTTCATTGTTAATAGGCTTGAACTTAACGCTATCGATTTCTTTTTTAAAAGGCTCATTTGCTTTGATAGCTGAGATGGTGTATTGATCTGCCAGTATTGTTACGCCTTCTTTTGCGTAGGTACTTAGTCCTGATATTTCATCTGCATGTGGATGAGAAACGTGTACGGAATCAAGCTTCTTATTTGGAAAATAGTTCTCGATAAACTTAAGTATTTGTTCTGCCAATTCTTTATTATTGCTAGCACCAAACGCAGTTATCTTATCCCCGTTTATTTTAAGTACACTATTAAGCCTACCACCAGAGTCGGTTATTAAGTGTAGGTCCTTTGATAGCTTAGTAGCAAATAAGATACCATCACCTCTGACGAGCTCTGTATCGTATCCTTTGGGTAATACAAAATGATTAGGGTCAACTTGTTTAATAACGTTAAAACTGTCGTTATAGGTTACATATTGAGGAACGGTCGCTCCGTTATAATGTTGGTGTACAACTCTCGCATAGTTTATGCCTCTCGTTGTTTTATAGTCTTTATACTCAAAATATCCGTTTAGCGGAGAATGTTTTACTGACTTCAACTGAAATGGTTGATTATTAAAGAGGTATTCGACTGTTTTACCATCTGGCAAAGAGTGCGTTACTAACGTTGTGTTGGCTTCTTTTATATTTTTTATCTCTACCTGCTTTGCGACCTCTTCTTCTTCTTCTTCTTCTTCTTCAAGCAAAGGACGTACTGCCATAAAGTCTAGTTTCATCACTAAATAGCTGGCGACTGCATCAAATCTATTCATATCTTGTTTGATGATGGCTTTACCTAAAAAGACACCGCTTTTTTCGTAAAAATAGCCTTCCGTATCATTTTGAAATTGCACTCTGTCGTAAAGCAGGCCGCCTGGAAAATATAAGATATCATTGTCGTAGTAGTGTTTTCTTTCTAAATCGATTTCAACGGTTCTAATCGACATTGCTCTATTGGGCATATTGAAATCCCAGTAGTTCTTGCCTCTATATCGTTTATTTAAGAAGTGGTGATTGAGTGAAAATGCATTGATATGAAGGGTATCTTTGTAATGGCTTTTTAGTTTATTTAAAAAGTCTTCTGTATCACTGGCATAAACAAAATGTGTGCATAACATTAGCAAAGTAATCGCTAGTTTAGCTGGCGCATTCATTATTGGTTTTCTCTTATGGTGAATGTTATTTGCTCAATATATGCTCAGCTTGTGAAGTTGAATAGGCATGCAATGCAAAAAATTAGGAGGTGAAATTTTTACAAAAATTTACTTTGTGTAAGTGATAGCATACTGACGCAAATTACCTTACTAAATAATATTAACTACATTGTAGTATTAATACTTGCTTTAATTTACTGTTTTGTAGTAAAAATAGGGGCGTCAATGGTTAGGTAGTATATTCATGTCAGAGAAAAATAAATTTTTAGGTGAATTTGAGCAGATGGCGATGCTTGCGTTAATTCACCTCCAAAGCGACGCTTACGGTGCTGCAATACGTCAATTACTCGAAGAACAGGTTGGTCGTGGTGTAGCAATAGGTGCGCTGTATTCAACGTTAGAGCGTCTTGAGCGAAAAGGCATGGTTGAATCTAGACTAGGGGAGGCTACGGCTCAAAGAGGCGGGCGTGCAAAACGTTATTTTAAGGTGACTGCACAAGGTCAGGCAGCTTTGAAAAAAGCGCGTCAGGCTATGGATACATTGTGGCAAGGAGTGTCTATTCGCGAGTTAACTTCATTGGGAGCGTAGCTTTGAACCAGTCAAAAGACTTAAACAATATAGAACCTCCTAAGTTAGCCAATCAAATGATGTCTCTACTTGTACCAAAATGGCTACGAGACAATGTGATTGGTGACCTTGAAGAAGAGTTTTACCAGATAGCTAACAAAGATGTGCGTCAGGCCAATAAATGGTATTGGCAACAATCGATTGAAACTTGTCTTGTTTATATGCGTAAAAAGCTAGGCTCAGTTGAAGTGCTAGGTCGTTTAAATTTCTACCTGCCGTTAGCAATGTTTCTAATAGTCGCCTGTTTAGTGGCTTTTTTATCGGTATTTGAAGACCCTGCCTTTATCTCGGAAACATTTTGGGATGAGCTGCTAAAGGGAAAAATTCATGTCGCTTTGTATAGTGAGAATTTTTGGCATAACTTCTGGTCAATTTTGAAGATGGCTGAGTGGCAAATGTTCATTCACATTGAGTCCTTACTCATCGCTACCTTTAATATAGGCGTGCTGCTATACCTTGACAAAAAGGAGAAGGCAACAGCGCTTAAGTTAGCGGTTTGGGGCTATGCATTGGCATTTATTCCCTATGTCATGAGTATCGCTCACATTGCTAGTATTAGTCTTTTTGCTCAGCAAATAGGACCTATGATAGCAACCGGTTTAATAACTCTTCTATACATGCTTTTACCCGTCAGTTTGATGGTCCATAGAAAGTTAAAAAGACATCAGCAAGACCTAAATAAATTTGACCGATCTAAATCTGAGCAATCTCTTCATCAACAAAATAACGATGGTAATTATTAAAGGTAATAAATCATGCGTGCTGCAAATCTTTTCTTTTTAGTCTTTTTAACGGGCTGTTTTTCAGAGTCACCAAAGCCATCGGTATTTAAGATGAGCTACAATACAGGCCTTGTGAATACTGCTTCGTTATCTCAAGATGGGAACTTTTCAGTTGTTTCAAACCATAACGAAATCTGCGTTTGGAACAACAAGGAAAGAGACAAGGTATACCCTTGTGTTTCCGATACTAATGCTTCATTTGTAGAGCTCTCAGGGATCTCTGCAAATAACCAATATTTTTATTTATCCAATCGATTAAGCGTGAGTTTGTATCGATTATCAGATGGTAAATTTGTCAATCAGTGGACTACAGATCCTAATGTGATTAATGATATTGCTATTTCCAGAGATGGTATGGTGCTGATTCTTGGTTACCGAAATGGTGAGACTTCAACTATTGATGTCGTTAAAAATACATTAAAAAACTATAAATTACATGAACTAGACGTGAACAGTGTAGCTGTTTCAGGTGACGGAAAACTTGCCTTTACTGGTTCAAGTGACAAAAAAGCTATCCTTTGGCAGACGGCTACTGGCGAAGTGCAATCTTCGTTTAAGCATCGATCTAGAGTAAACCATGTAGACATCAATGAAGCGGGCAATTTAGCTATTTCTTTGGATGCTATCAAAGATAGATTTATTTGGGATTTATCCAACAAGAGTAGTCAGATTGAACTTGATACGAATCTTAAGTTTTTAGAGTTTAATGACTCCTCTTTTTTAGCGAGTAAAGCATATTTACTGACGGGCTCGCCAAATAGGAAAATTCATTTGTGGAGCACAGATACAGGTGAATTAGTCAAACAGTGGATTTCACACAAGGAAGAAAATCGTGATAGAGCTTCTGTATTAGCGGTATCTTTTTACGGCGATCAAATTGCTGCTATAACTAGTGATGGAGTTTTTGAGTTATATAAGATGTAATTGAGCCGATATGTAGTGAAAACGTATCCGTACAAATGCTAGAAAATAAGGCAAATCTGAACTAAGGTTAATTCATATAAATTAATGGATTAAGAGCCTTTGGCATGATAATCAGATTTGCTTTTGTGTTTTTCTTGTATTTACCTTTTATAAGCTTGGCGGATAACGAAAAACGAATAGTCATCTACCACGATGCTGACTATTCGCAACATGCTTCCTCTGCACTTGCGATGAAAATGGGGTTTCTTACGGCGTTAGATGAAGTAGACAGCAACGTTCAAGGTTTTGATATCGTATTTAAAGAGACTAACCATCGCGGAAATATTAAGCGCAGCTTACTAAATATGAAGCAGTTTATTAAAGACGACAAAGCGCTCTTTATTCTGGGAGGACTACACTCCCCGCCTTATATCAAAAATAGGTCTTTCATCAATAAAAACGAAATACCGTTACTAGTCCCCTGGGCAGCTGGTGGTCCCATTACTAGGTACCCAAGTGAGCAAAATTTTGTTTTTCGACTTTCTGTAGATGACACTGTGGCAGGAATACGTATTAGTGATTTCGCCTTAAATCAGCTGTCTTGTCGCAACCCTCATTTGTTACTTGAAAATACACCGTGGGGCAAATCGAATCATAAAACGATGTCAGGCTATTTAAAGGAAAAGGTTCCGTTTGATGTGACATGGTTTGATTGGAATACTAAACAAAATGCTGCTCGCATTATATTGCGTAATATTTTATCTGAGGGATTTGATTGTTTATTTCTGGTAGCCAACTATAACGAATCTGGACAGTTTGTTAATGCGATGATGTCAATGGATGCTGAAAAGAGGATCCCGATTGTTAGCCATTGGGGGGTAACGGGAGGCGATGTTGATAAGCTTTTTACCCAACAACTAAGAGAGGCTATTTCCTTCAACTTTATTCAAAGTTGTTATTCTATTTCCTCTTCTAAACAATCAGACTTTCAATTATCAGTACTAGCACGAGCCAAAAAACTTTTCCCTGAACAAATGGCCATGCCTGACAGAGTAAAGGCTCCTGCGGGCTTTGTTCATGCTTACGACCTTGGAAAAATAGCGATATCAGCGCTCAAAGAAATAGCACTAACCGGTGAGGTAAGAAAAGATCGTCAACTATTGAAAGCAGCACTTGAAGAGTTAAAAACACCCGTGCAAGGATTGATAAAAGTATATAACAAGCCTTTTTCATTATGGAATGAAAAACAACCTGATGCGCATGAGGCTCTCAGACTAGAGAACTTTTGCATGGCTGGGTTTGGAGATCACAATACCATCAACGTAGTGCCTAATTTACACTGATGATTATTTTAGAAAAACTTAAATCTAAAGCAAGTGTAACCTATTTAGTCTTGTCTTTGGGATTTGTGTTCTCTTTGATCATTAACATTAATTTCGTTTCTGAGCGAGCCGTTATTAGTTTGTCTCAATTGCAAGAAAGCAATACAAAACTGCAGGCAGAGTCAACGTTTCAAAATATTGAGCAGTTTGTTGAGAATAGAATGAAGTTATTGGCAGAATTGGCAGAATCGCCAACGGTTACTTCTAGTGTTATGGGCGTCGAATTGGCGACAGCAAGCCTTGCTGATTTGTTGAATGAACGTCTTATTTTAGGTAGTAAAGAAGATATTTATGTTACTGATTTTACAGGGGAGCTAACCTTTCCAAAGACTGGAGATGATTTTGTTCCCCCTGATTGGACTACACAATTGATAGCGTCTGACATTCCTACAGTTGTCAGTATATTTAATCAAAGTGAACAGCACTACTTTCGTTTGGCCATGCCTGTCAAATATCAAGGCCACATCGAAGGTATGGTAATTATTGATATTGTCAGTCGGTCAATTGAAGAGCTTTTAAAAGATCTAATTCAAAATCAACAATATGCCGTTAAACTCAATAATTTCTATGGCATTGACTTTCAGTCGGATGAGTTAGACAACTATTTATTAGTTTCAAATTACCAAATCGCTCAAACACCACTAGGGTTAGATTTCTTCGTTTCTACTGAGGTACTAAAAAATGAAGAACATCAATATATGTGGCAAATAGGAAGTACATTAACAATAACAATGCTCGGCGCATTTCTATTGTTGGCATTTCTCATTCGTTCGCTGCTCATTAACCCGCTACAAAAGTTGTCAATTTCAGAAGAAAAGATAAAGCAAAGTGAAAAACGTTATCAATTAGCAGTTTCTGGTAGTAATGATGGAATATGGGATTGGAATCTTGAAGATGAGAGTGTTTATCTGTCGCCAAAGTTCATTGACATGTTAGGGTTAGAAAGTCAGGTTGCTGAAAAAATATCAGAAAATGGCAAACAGCTAGCAAAATTTATCCATCCAGAAGATTTAGGGAAATTGACTAAGGCTATTAAATCTCATTTGAGAGAGAATACCCCTTGTGATTGTGAATTAAGAATTAAGGTAGGTAACGGTAACTATCGTTTTTATCGGATAAAAGGACAGGCCTTAAGGGCAAGTGACGGTAGAGCTGAACGAATGGCTGGTTCTCTGTCAGACGTTAACGACTTTAGAGAGCAAAGTATAGCGCTAGAAAAAGCTTTGAATGAAGCGGAGAAAGCTAATGCCGCTAAGAGTGACTTTTTGGCCAATATGAGCCATGAAATACGAACACCAATGAATGGTGTTTTAGGTACCTTGCAGTTACTGAAACAACAGAACCTGCACGATTCAGCTAGCGAACTCATTGATACCGGTATTGTTTCATCTAGAGCGCTACTCTGTATCATCAATGACATTTTAGATTTGTCCAAAATTGAATCAAATAATATTAGTTTGGAATCGACCTCAACAAACATTAAAGAGTTATTTGAAACCGTTGTTTCTGAGCTTAACGTTCTAGCTAAACAAAAGGGTGTCTTATTAAACTTTGAATCGACAAAAGAATTTCATTCGTTTTGGTTAGCTGACCCGACTAGAGTTAGGCAAATTGTGATGAATCTCGTTTCTAATGCAATAAAATTCACGCCAGAAGGCAGTGTTGTGGTTACTTTGTCTAGTTGTGACAACGGTATTGAGTTTAATGTAAAAGATACGGGCATTGGTTTATCGTCGGCACAGATGAAAAAGCTATTTAACAGGTTTGAACAAGCGGATTCATCTACAACTAGAAATTATGGCGGAACAGGGCTAGGCTTAGCAATATCAAAGCATTTGGCGGTACTAATGGGAGGGGATATTTCAGTTAGCAGTGAGCAAAATGTTGGGTCTTGTTTCACCGTATTTCTTTCCCTTAAAAAAGCTGAGCTGAAAGACAACGAAAAGATTAAGGACGAGATAATAAGCACACCTGACGCCTCAAACATAAAAATTCTGCTAGCTGAAGACAATAAAATAAATCAAAAAATATTTAATGCTGTTATTGCTCCAACTAAAGCAGATGTTCAGATTGCTAATGATGGCGTTGAAGCCGTTAAGTTAGTAGAGAAAAACCGCCCAGATCTTATTTTTATGGACATTCAAATGCCTAATATGGATGGTGTGAGAGCTTGTACAATTATAAAGGAACGATTTGGAGGGATCCCTATTTTTGCGTTAACAGCCAATGTTATGTCACATGACGTTGAAAGATATAAAGAGGTAGGCTTTGATGAATGCCTAGGTAAACCTATTGATGTTGCTGAGGTGTATAGACTATTACAAAAACAGTTAGCTGTAAGAAATAGAACAACAATAAATTAACGGCAATTCTAAATAGTTGTCTTTAAGCGTTGTTATTCAATCTTTGAACTTAACTTGTTTTTTGATTGTGATAGGTTAATAGCATTTTTAACTTACTTAATTGGTCGTTGATAGAAAGTGTCTTGTCTTTCAAATTAAATGGATTAAGTTGAATATATTCAAATAAAAATAATATCTAAAGGTCTTTTCATATGAAAACTAAAGGATTAATAAGTAAAACAGTTGTTTTGGCTATCTCATCTATTGCTAGCATAAGTGCTTTTGCAGATAACACTAATCATATTGAGTACAAAGATTTATTCAGCATGGAGTACGCGGCTAATCCCGTGGTGATGCCAGATGGTAAACATGTTGTATATGAACGCCGCAGCATGGATATCATGAGTGATAGTATGCGTAGAAATTTATGGACAGTGGCGCTTGACGGCAGTGATCATTTACCTTTGTTGTCAGATGCAAAGAATCACTTTAGTCCAGTGTTTTCAAAAGACGGTAAAAAGATGGCGTACCTTTCAAGTAAAGAAGGGAAGGTACAGGTTTACTTGAGAGATTTGAAAACAGGTAAAACAGCTAGAGTGACTGATGTAGAGGTGACACCAAGCAACTTAAGCTTTTCTCCAGATGGTAAACAGTTAGCATTCTCAATGTTCACAGCATCCAAATCAAAACCTCTTTTTAACTTAGACTTTAAACCGAAAGACGCTAAATGGGCTGACAATGCTCAGTACATAGATAAGACGTTATTCCAACGTGACGGTGCTGGCATGAATCGCCCTGGTAACATGCAAGTATACGTAGTACCTACGATTGGTGGCACGCCTCGCCAAATAACTTCAGGCGCTTTCGATTTTGCTAGCTCAATTGTATGGACAAAAGATGCCAAAAGCCTAATTATTTCAGCAAATACTCGAGAAAATGCTGAGTTCGATGTCTTTAACAGTGATATTTTGTCTGTTGACGTTAAAACGGGTAAGACAGTTAAGCTTACTGATATGTCTGGCCCTGAAAATAACCCTGTATTAAACCCAAAAGGTAACAAAGTGGCGTTTGTTGGTTTTGAGGATAATGGCAAGTCTAATCAAGTTAATCAGCTTTATGTGATGGATATTGATGGTAGTGACGTTAAGAGTTTAACACCTAAATTAGATCGCTCTGTGGGTAGCGTAAAGTGGGCTGACAATGGCAAAGGACTTTATTTCAGCTACGATAACGAAGGCAAAAAAAGCGTTGCTTATGTTAGCTTATCTGGAAAAATGCAAGTTAAAACGGATAACTTAGGTGGTACAACATTAGGTCGTCCATATACGTCTGGTGATTTCGATGTGACAGATAACGGTAGCGTTGTTTATACCAACTCTACGGGCACACGCCCAGCAGATTTAGCCGTTGTGAAACGCAAAGGCAAAAACAAAGTGTTGACTGATTTAAACGGCGACATTTTTGATCACAAAGTGCTTAATAAGCCTGAACTAATGACAGTAAAAAGCAGTCACGATGGCCGTGAACTTCAAGCTTGGATTGTCACCCCTCCTGATTTTGATGCGAGCAAGAAGTACCCACTTATTTTAGAAATCCATGGTGGTCCACATACTGCGTACGGTCCTAACTTCTCATCTGAAGTACAGATGTTTGCTGCTGCAGGATATGTTGTTGTCTATGGTAACCCTCGCGGTTCGACGTCAACAGGTACTGAATTTGCTAATCTTATTGACAAAAATTACCCATCAGAAGATTACAATGACTTGATGGATATGGTTGATGGTGTCATTAACAAAGGCTACGTAGACGAATCTAACTTGTTTGTTACTGGTGGCTCTGGCGGTGGTGTGTTAACGGCTTGGATAATTGGTAAGACGGATCGCTTTAAGGCGGCTGTTGTAGCAAAACCGGTAATTAACTGGACGAGCATGATTGGTACTTCAGATATTTATACCTTTATGACTAAGTATTGGTTTAGTGATTTACCTTGGAATGATTACGAACAGTACTGGAAGCGTTCACCGTTATCGCTAGTGGGCAATGTAAAAACACCAACGATGGTATTAACAGGTGAATTGGACGTTCGTACGCCAATGGCTGAAAGCGAACAATACTACGGCGCTTTAAGGTTGCAAGGTGTTGAAAGTGCTTTTGTTCGCATTCAAGGTGCTTATCATGGCATTGCAGCTAAGCCATCGAATTTAGCTAGAAAGGTTGGCAATATTCTAGCTTGGTTTGATAAATATAAAGACGCTGATAAACAAGAGTAACGACACTTTAGTTGTCTTGTTCTTTATGTAAAACGCTGAACATTGTTTGTTTGGCGTTTTATTTTTTATCGACCAATGAACTTTCTATTTCTTCAATTAATTTCTTTCTGTCTTGTTCAATTCTTTCAATAATGCCTTCAGGAATATCGGTATCTGTTGAATGTTTACTGCTCCAAACTAACATCTCTAAAAGAATGGGTAACATATCAATACCTACTGATGTTAAGGAATAAACTTTTTTCCGTTTATCTTTTTCATCGATGGTTTTTATTATCAAACCATCGGACTCGAGCTTTTCTAATCTGCTCGACAAAATATTAGTGGCCATCGCTTCATCAGAGTTTTTTAAATCTGAATAAGACTGCTTCTTGAAAAATATTAGATCTCTTAGGATCAGAAGGCTCCACTTATCGCCCACAAAATCTAAAGCGTTGGCAATAGGGCAGTTTGAACGTTTCGGCATTCTCATAACCTCAGCTGTGTAAATTAAAAATGATCATATATTACTTGCAAAATGCAATCAAATAATTTAGATTGCAAAATGCAAGTTAAATGTTAAGGGCAATTAGCCTCACTGGAGAAGGTAAAAATGAGTCAGCCAACAATCGATATTCAATCAATTGAAAAGGCACATTGGAGCGAACAAGACAAATCAAACGTGAAGTCTGTATTGGATTTTGTGCAATTAATCATGAATGAACACAACTTTGATCAAGTATCGAAAATGTTCTCAGGCAAGCCATATGTTCAACACAATAGAACTATGTCTGACGATATTGAAGGTGTATTAGCTGCGCTTAAAGATTTAACCAAAAGAAGCCCTGAGTTTAGTTATGACGTAAAGCATGTTTTTGTTGATGGGGATCACGTGATCGTTCATTCGCATGCAACGCTTTTTGCTAAGCACCGAGGAGACGATACTAAAGGGTTGAATATTATTGATACATGGAAGGTAGTTGATGGTCAGCCAGCTGAGCATTGGGATGCTGTTCAAGGGCTAGATGTTTCAATGAGGTTATATGGTTTATTTATGGGTGGCAAAGTTAAGAACGGTAATGGCGTTTTTTAATCCTGTTAGAAAGCTAGAAAGGGCGCTTGTAGCAGCGCCATCTTTGTTGTTAGTTCAGTATTAGTTCATTTGTACTTGGTGTCTCAGGTAATTTTTCTCCAATGATTTCACCCGTGGCTGCGTGAACTGCTAGCCCTGTCATGATTTTTCTAAAAACCGATTTCATTATTGGCTTCATTAACAAAACGCCCATTAACCATCCCAATGGGCCTGCTTTTGTTTCGAAATCTGTCGTCATAATTATTTCACAAGTATTCGTGTCTACTTCTTTTACGTACATACCTGCTTTCATGCTTTTTAGCGGCATAGAAAACTCTGATAAAGCCATTTCAAAGCCGTGACCTTCTTGGTATGTAATGATTTCTTCTACCAAAGAGTCGCCATTGTTAAAAGTACAGCGGCGTTTAGCACCAACACCCGTCTTAATTTCAGTTATCACAGGTGACGATTTAATGGTGACAGCAAATTTTTCAACACTGCTGTAATCCTCTAATACTTGCCAAACTTGTTGTGCTGGCAGGTTTACTCTAAGTTGATTTGATACATGGTGCGACATAATGATTCTCTCTCAATTGGTGCGTTATTACGGTTATTTGGCTAACAGTCCTTTCATAGTGACTTCTATCGCTGTGGTCAAACTCTGTTTAAAATTGGGTTTTAACATCAGAAACTCTTCTTCTTGATATAGTTTTTTCAAGGCATCACTTTGTTTTGATTCTGCTGCCCAATAGTTTGATGTCGCAGCAAAACTCAATGTTAGGAATGTAAAACACTTATCAATATTTAATTCTGGGTATAGCTGATTGATGTCTAGGGCTAGTTGGTAAAGCAGGTGTTTTGATTTACCCTTAAATATTACTAGCTGTTCGTACGAGCTATTGTTTTCAAGTGAAGTAAATAAAATAGGGATGAGATCTAGAAATTCTGGGTATGCAGAATAAGTTTCTACCCAAACCTTGGTGAATATTTCTAAATCTGCGCTTTGTTCTAAGTTTGAAAGTTCTCTATGTACATCATTAAACCAAGATTCAAATAAGTCTGAAAATATACTTAGAAATATTTCTTCCTTCGATGAAAAATAGCGGTACATATTTGATTTAGTGAAATTAGCTTGTGCAGCAATGCCATTAAAGCTGACTTTTTCGTAGCCTTTTTCTTTGAATAACATAAGGGCAGCGCTGTATATCGCTTCTTTTCGCTCGTCTTTTTTTGCTGTTGTAGTTGCTCTTTGCCAGTTCATAACTTTAGGTGACTAGTGGTCTCTTATTTTTATGTTAAGAGACTGGTGGTCTCTTGTCAACTGCAGTTTGAGTTCGACAATTTTTATATGCGCTATAGTGAAGTTATTGATTAGTTGTGAGGCTATTAAGATGACATCATTCCGCTTTGGAGTTACAGGCTGTCTTTTACTTGTTTTAAGTACCGTGTCAACTAAGGTAAGTGCCAAATTAAGTAGTACCGTGACCTTAGCAAGCGATTATTTGTTTAATGGTGTTACTCAAACTCGAGAAAACCCAGCACTACAAGTGAGCCTAGACTGGTCAAACAATGAAGGGGCTTATGCTGGGGTATGGGCTTCTAACGTTGATTTTGGTAATGAAATTGATATCGAATTTGATGGATATATGGGTTATACCGGGCAGCTCAATGAGGGAATGTGGTTTGACACTGGTTTTGCTTATTACAGCTACCATGGTGGTAGCAGCGCAAGTGACATAAACTATGTGGAAGTTTACGGGGCGGTTGGCGCTGGGAACACAACACTAAAACTATGGTATTCACCTGATTACGCTGGGACAGATGCCAAACATTACGTATTAGCCTTAATGCAGACAATACCAATTAATGACAACCTCTCGATTAATTTTCAGATAGATACTTCTAAAAGTCTCGATCAAAATTTGTTTGTTTGGGAGTCTGGTGATGATAGCTATATTCACTGGAAAGTCGAAAGTGCATTTAGTTGGCATGGATTTGACCTTGCCATTGGGGTTGAGGGAACTGATTTAGATACCTATGGTGAAACTAGATTACTTGCAAAAGTGAGCCGCACATTCGATTTCTAAATGTATGGTTATTATGAAATAATAACCATACATTTAGTAAGGTATTGTAAACTAAATAAAATTTAACAAATTTGTATTGGTAATTTTACAATGTAGAGGCTATATTTGGCTTAATCTCGATAATATTAGCTATCATTTGATGATACCCCACGTTCAGATAGGGAAATCACTATGCCTCAAGCAAAAAGTCAAACACAAGATATTCAATCATTAGTTGCAAAAGTTGATGCTTTAAATCGCGTTCAAGCCGTTATTGAGTTTGAACTTGATGGCACGATTAAAACTGCCAACGATAATTTTTTAGCCGTTACTGGTTATCAATTAGAAGAAATAGTAGGCCAGCATCACAGGATGTTCACCATTGGTGATTATGCAAATAGCCAAGAGTATGCTGATTTTTGGCAAAAGCTAAATAAAGGTGAATTTGACTCGGGTGAATACCAACGTGTTGGCAAGAATGGTCAAGAGATCTGGATTCAAGCTTCTTATAATCCTGTACTAGATGAAGAAGGCAATGTAGTCAGTGTAGTAAAATTTGCTACTGACATTACCGAGCAAAAACGAGTTCAAGCTGATTACGAAGGGCAAATTGAAGCCATACATAAGTCTCAAGCGGTCATCGAGTTTAATTTAGATGGCACTATTTTGAATGCCAATGATAACTTTTTAGCGGCTGTTGGTTATGAATTACACGAAATTGTTGGTCAGCATCATAGTATGTTTGCCGACCGTGAATACGCTGCGAGTAACGATTACCGCCAGTTTTGGCAGAATTTAAGAGATGGGAAATTTGATAGTGGTGAATACAAAAGGCTTGCCAAAGGTGGTAAGGAAATTTGGATTCAGGCGACTTACAATCCGATAATGGACCAAAATGGTAAACCATTCAAAGTCGTCAAGTTTGCTAGCGATATTACTGCTCGAAAGTTAGAGCAGGCGAATTTCTCTGGACAGATAAACGCCATTAGTAAATCGCAAGCAGTTATCGAGTTTAATATGGATGGCACCATCATCACTGCTAATCAAAACTTCTTGTCGACGATGGGATACTCATTAGAGGAGATTCAAGGTCAGCATCACCGCATGTTTGCTGAGCCGGGTTATGGAAATAGCCGAGAGTATGATGAATTTTGGCAAGACCTTAATCGCGGCAACTTTGCATCAGGCGAATACAAGCGTGTAGGTAAGTTTGGTAAAGAGGTTTGGATACAGGCAACTTACAATCCGATTATGGATCAAAACGGCAAACCGTTTAAGGTCGTTAAATTTGCTAGTGATATTACTGCTCAGAAACTTCAAGCAGCAGATTACTCTGGCCAAATAGACGCTATTAGTAAATCTCAAGCGGTAATTGAGTTCAATATGGATGGCACCATCATTACTGCTAACGATAACTTCTTACAAACAACGGGGTATTCGTTAGCAGAAATTACTGGTAAACATCATAGTATGTTCGCTGAGTCCGAGTATGGAAGAAGTGAAGAATACAAAGCATTTTGGAATAAGCTAAACCATGGTGAGTTCGATTCAGGAGAATACAAACGAGTAGGTAAGTTTGGCAAAGAAGTGTGGATTCAAGCTTCATATAATCCTATTTTTGACTTAAACGGCAAGCCATTCAAAGTAGTTAAATACGCTGTTGACGTGACTCAACGTAAGCAAGCTATTGCGGCAGTTAAATCATCGTTACTGTCTTTGGCTGATGGCGATCTAACACTACATATTGATGATGATTTTGGTAGTGAATTTAATGTGCTTGTTGATTCTATTAACGAATTAACGAGCAACCTAAGACAAATGTTCTCTAATATCACAGATACTGCACATAATGTTTTTGACGCTTCTAGAGAACTTACTGAAGGCAGCATGGATTTAAGCCAAAGAACGGAATCCCAAGCATCAAGCCTTGAAGAGACGGCTTCTGCGATGGAGCAAATTACTCGTACTGTTCAAGAAAATGCAAGCAATGCTGGCGAGGCGACTAAAACGTCTACTAGTGCAATGACAAAAGCGAGTAAAGGCGGCGAGATTGTTAGTAGTGCAGTAGATGCTATGGGCGCTATTGAAAAGTCGAGCAAGAAAATCGCTGATATTATTGGTGTGATTGATGAAATTGCATTCCAGACTAACTTACTGGCATTAAATGCCGCTGTAGAAGCTGCCAGAGCTGGTGAGCAAGGTAGGGGATTTGCGGTTGTTGCCAGCGAGGTTAGAAACTTAGCGCAAAGAAGTGCATCTGCTGCAAAAGAAATTAAAGGTCTCATAAACGACAGTGTAGAAGCCGTTAGTGAAGGAAGCACATTAGTTGATAATACCGGGCAAACCTTTAAGGAGCTTATTGAATCTGTGGAAGAAGTTGTTTCTATGGTTTCTCAGATTGAAGGAGCAAGTAAAGAGCAAGCCATTGGTATTTCAGAAGTAAGTGGTGCCGTTTCACAAATGGATGAAATGACACAACGTAACTCTGCCTTAGTTGAGCAATCGTCAGCTGCTAGTAAGTCCTTGGAAGATGAAGCACATGAGTTATTGGATTTACTTTCTGCCTTCAAGATTGAAGAAGAAGTTGAGGTTGTCAAGAAACCAAAATCAAAGCAAAGACGACTGAGAGCTTCAATGGCTGACTTTTAGCCTAGCAATAAAAGAATTAAGGCGGCTATTAGCCGCCTTTTTTTATTTTACATTCATTTCACATTCTTCTTTTTAGACTGGTGTTAATCGAACTTAATTAAAGGATTGATACTATGTTGAAGAAAATCACTATTATCACAGTCACTATCGCTGTATTAAGCTACGGAACCTTTACTGGTCTTAAATCTTGGGTCAAAGGCCTGTTACCTGAAAAAGCTCACTTTACTGCCTTAAAAGAAACTCAAGTGAGTGACTTACCTTATGTCACTGAAAATGTTCCTGCTTACCGAGGTAGAATCTTAGCAGTTGTGACTAGTGTCGATACGATGGGTGAAGATAAAGAAACGGGCTATGAACATACTGAATTAGCGCGTGCATACTGGGTATTTATTGCTAATGGCTTTGAAGTGGATATTGCTAGCCCTAAAGGAGGCAAACCTCCGGTAGTCATTGATGGCGAAGATATGGGTGCTTATGATTACGCATTTTTAAATGATCAATCTATTCAAGATAAAGTAAGTAACTCTATTCCTTTGGCGGACGTAGATCCTAATGAATATGAAGCTGTTTATTATGTTGGTGGTAAGGGCACCATGTTTGATTTTCCTGATAACCCGTATATTCAGGAGATCACTAAAACCATGTATCAAAATGACAAGGTTGTTAGTGCAGTATGCCACGGACCCGCTGCATTGCTTAACGTGAAATTAGATAATGGCAAAATGTTGTTGGCGAATAAACAAGTAAGCGGCTTCACCAATGAAGAAGAGTTATTCATCATCCCTGAAGCACGAGAAATCTTTCCGTTCTTGTTAGAAGACAAACTGAACGAGCGAGGTGCTAACGTTCAATTGGGCACAAAATATTTAGAGAAAGTAGTGCAAGACGGCAAACTAATCACGGGGCAAAACCCATGGTCAGTTTGGAAGATGGCCGAAATGGTTGTTGCCGAGCTTGGTCATGAGCCAAAAGATAGAACATTAACGCCTGAAGAAAACTCTATTGTTTTGTTAATGACATACGATGAAAGTGGCGTTGATGCTGCAAGTGAACTTATGAAGTCTCAGCCGCAATCATACCAACGTATTCTTATTGTGATGCACGGAATTTTAGCTTTTATGCAGTTTGAATTTGATAAAGGGATTGATATTTTTACTTTAGCTCAAGAGTTAAAAGAACTAAATAGTTAAACCTTCACTCATACAGCCCTATTGAGCAAACCGCCTCAGTAGGACTGTACAAATAGACTATAATTAGAGATTAGCGTCGCTGAGTTTACGGAGGGCGTATGTTTCTAAGACATCGTAAAAATGGTCATATGATTGATGTGTCTAATATGAGTGATTTAACCAACTTGTTTCATAGTACTGTTGAAGGTTGTTATCAAGCAGGTGAAGAAGTTCAAGATCCAGAAGAGTTTAATAAAGCCGATTTAACCTTTTTATCTGGAGAAGAATTGCCAAGGTGTTGGATGGATCCTCACTATCGAAAAGCTAATAACGGTTGATTCTAGTTTGAGGAGACAATGATGGATGTACAATTACTCGTTACGAGAACTGATTTTTGTGTACCTAATCTTGAACAAGAATTAAAGAGCATAGGCATTGATTATCACATTGACTACATTGAAGATAACCCCGGCTTAGTTGAGCAAAATCAAATAAGACATTCACCCAACATTTTTGTTGATGAAAAACTAGCATTTCGACATCAGCCAACGGTGCAAGAGTTAAGATCTTATTTTAATAAATAGCTAAAGCCTATGGTGAAAATTCTTCGGGCTAATCGAAACTTAGCTCTCGCCTTGTTTTGTCTATTCGATTAGAATACGCAAAAATTGTCTTATCATTTGTAGGTGTTTATGTCTCTTCCTCCTTGTCCAAATTGCCAATCTGAATATGTTTATCAAGATCAGGCTAACTTAGTGTGCCCTGAATGTGCGTATGAGTGGAACCCTGAAGAAAAAGCGGAAGAAGATGCGATCAAAGTCAAAGACTTTAATGGTGCTTTATTGGCTGAAGGCGATAAGGTTACAGTAATTAAAGATCTTAAAATCAAAGGTAGCTCTCAAGTGATTAAAATCGGCACAAAGGCCACTATTCGACGTATCTTCGATAAGAAAGATCATGAGCTAGATTGTAAAGTAGATGGCGCTGGCGAGATGATGGTGACCGCTAAGTTTGTTAAAAAGGCTTAATCATTCTTATGGGGTGAGTGTTCTATTTGCCCCTTTATTATTATTTATTTTTCAATAGTTTAACCGAAGTTTGATATTCAGATTTCATCTGGAATTTTTCTATTAAATTTCTATTATTGTTCAAAAATAAGGATTTAATAGGATTTCGATTCTACAAAAGTGCACGATTACTTCCATACTAATATCAAAAAACGAGAGCAATTAGTTATGGAATTAAATAAGCGTAGAAACTTTCTAAAACAAGCAACTATTGGCTCAGTTGCTGCGATGATTGCAAGCAAAGTTGGTGCTAAATCACTGACTCCACGTGAAGTGGAAGGGCCTTTTTATCCAATAACACCACAAAAAGACAAGGATGCAGACTTAACGGTTGTCGAAGGTAAAAATGGTGTCGCCAAGGGTACAATTATTGATATTGTCGGCCAAGTTTTTGACCAGCATGGCAATACCGTTGAAGGTGCTACGATTGATTGGTGGCAAGCCAATAGTTTTGGAAAATATCATCACCCTCATGATAATTCTGAAGCACCGATAGACGAAAATTTTCAGGCGTGGGCCATTTTACAAAGTGGAAATGACGGACACTTTAAATTACGAACAGTAATGCCAGGTGCGTATCCGCTTGGCGCCGTGCAACAAAGAACACCTCATATTCATCTTAAGGTCAGTAAACTAGGGTTCGAATCACTACTCACGCAAATGTACTTTCCTAACCAGTCGCTAAATGAAAAGGATGGCTTGTTCAAACGAAAGAGTAAACTAGAGCAAGCATTGATGACTGCGACGAATGTTGAAGGCAAGGATAACTTCTATCGCTATGATATTGTCATTGAAAAAGTCTAGATAAGTATGTATTTGATGCTTATTTAGTTGTTAAGATAGCACTTAACTATTTATATTCTGAGGAAGCTTTGTGTTAAGAGCCTTTTTATTTATTGTTGTCAGTTTAAGTGCGTTTGTATCATCAGCTAAGGAAGTGAAAGGGGAGTATATCCAACCCAATAATTTTTCACCCAAAGTGCGCGTTGAAACGTCTAAAGGTCACTTCATTTTGGAGTTAGATCGTTTAAAAGCGCGTATTACTGTGAATAACTTCTTAGGTTACGTCGCTCGAGGACAATACGATAAAACGATGATTCACCGTATTGAAGAGGACTACTTAGTACAAGGTGGTGGGTACAACGCTGATTTTTCAGAAATTAAGCCTGATGATCCAATCATTAATGAGTCTGGCAATGGCCTCAAGAACGACCAAGGCACTATTGCGATGGCGAAACAGCTAAGTGATGCTCATACGGCTACGAGCCAGTTTTTCTTTAATTTAAATGATAATGACAATCTTAACCCAGGTAACTCATGGGGCTATGCCGTTTTTGGTGAAGTGATTGAAGGGTACGATGTGCTTGATTCGATGTCGCGAGTTGAAGTTGGTTATAGCAAAGAACTTGGTTACCCAACAGTACCAACAGAGATGATCACGATTATCCGTATGGTTATTTTGGATGAAGAAAAATAGTACCTGGTAGTCAAATGTTTATCGACTTTCTTCTTAGCTGAAGGAAATTGAATACTCAATATTACAACGAGCCTTAAATTCAACGTCTGTCCCATCGAAGCAGAATGAAAATTAACTAAGCTTTCAAAATTTTCTACACGAGACACGGACGTCGAGTGCTAATGCAGGTACATGGATGTAACTTCATTAGGTTTAGGAAATTTTGCTTAGTTCATTTTCATTGTTGTCTGCTACGTTGGGTGATGAGGAGGATGAAAGGAGGAAACAATCACTTTTTCCTCCTTTCCTGCTGCCGGCAGCCCGGCAATATAATCTAAAAGTTTCTCAGAAAGATAGAGTATTTAGCTCTTAGTTGGATTGGAGGCCGGAGTGGTTATTCAAACTCTAATCCAGTCTCGTCTAAAATTCAGTCTACCCCATAACCAATTGGTTTATCCTAGCTCCTAACTTTTAAGCCTGAGCCTGTACAAGAAGATATCTCAGAATGAGAAGGCCCTTCGATATATTCAAGGCGAAAGAGGCGTTAAGTCTTGTTTCATTTAAAAAGTATCTAATTCTAAACTCAGAAGAATCATCAAGCAGTTAGCATTTCATTGATAAAACTACTTGCAATTAACGTATAACAAAAATATTATATAACAAATTTGTTATATAAGTACTCCAATGAAAGTTCTGTTTTTGTGTACTGAAAATTCAGCTAGGTCGATTATGGCGGAAGCCATACTTAAACATCACGGTAAAGAAGATGTTGAAGTATACAGTGCTGGTGCTAGCCCTACAGGAGTTGATCAAAGAACGATTGAGGCAATCAAGCACTTTGGTTTAAATACTGAAGGTTTGGTTACCAAGCATATTGATGAATATAGCGATATTAACTTTGACTATGTGATCACCTTATGTGAATCAGCAGCCAAAGAATGTGATAGCCGTATTGATGGTATCAACTGCCTTGCGTGGAATATCACTGAACCAAAAGTTCGTGATGAGATAAATCCTTTTGAAAAAACACTGTATGAGCTAAACGAACGCATTAAGCAATTCTTGATTGAAACTGAAAATCATCTGCCCACGATGATTACGCCGACTGCTTTTTATAAAGCACTTGCCGATGATATTCGTTTAAAAACTTTACTTATTGTTTCTGTAGAAAAAGAAGCTTGTGTTTGTGAACTCATGACCGCACTAGAAGAAGTCAGTCAACCCAAGGTGTCGCGACATCTCGCGCAGCTAAAAAAGACGGGCATATTGTCTGATCGCAAACACCAAAAGTGGGTTTTTTATTCGTTAAATCCAACATTGCCGCTTTGGATGAAACAAGTAATAACGTCAACAGTCGTTAATGATCCGAGTTTTATTGAACAAGAATTAACACGTTTAAATGAGATGGGCGATCGTCCTACCCGTGTTGCAAACTGTTGTGATTAGGAGGCTTTCATATGGGTATTTTTGAACGGTATTTATCAGTGTGGGTTGCATTAGCAATCGCTGCTGGCGTTACGCTTGGCGTTGTTTATCCTCCTTTTTTTGAACACATTGCTAAATTAGAAGTAGCTCATGTCAACATTGTTGTTGCTGTTCTCATCTGGGTAATGATTTACCCAATGATGGTTCAGGTTGACTTTTCTACCATTAAAGAAGTGGGAAAAAATCCACAGGGACTTATGCTGACAATCGTCATCAACTGGCTATTAAAACCTTTTACTATGGCTGCGCTTGGTTGGCTATTTTTTGAAGGACTTTTTGCCGATTTAGTCTCCCCTGAAACTGCTCAACAGTATATTGCCGGCATGATCTTACTTGGCGTTGCGCCTTGTACTGCAATGGTCTTTGTTTGGTCTCAACTGACTAAAGGCGACGCCAACTATACGCTGGTACAAGTTTCAGTGAATGACATTATTATGATTTTTGCTTTTGCACCAATTGCAGGTTTATTGCTTGGTGTTAGTGATATTCATGTGCCTTGGACAACGCTGTTTTTGTCGGTTTTACTTTATGTTTTGTTGCCGTTGCTAGCTGGTGTTGTTACTCGCCAAAGATTAAACAAGTCTAGCCGTGATGATGCAGCAGTCATTGCACTATTGGATAAACTAAAACCTTTTTCAATTGTTGGTTTGTTGGCAACCGTTGTTCTTCTTTTTGGCTTTCAAGCAAATACAATCTTAGAGCAGCCACTAGATATAGTGCTTATTGCTATCCCGTTGATCATACAAACATACGGTATTTTTATTGTTGCTTATGTCATTGCACTTAAGCTTAACTTGAAGCACAAAATAGCGGCACCCGCATGTTTAATCGGTACTTCCAACTTCTTTGAACTCGCTGTCGCCGTCGCTATATCGTTATTTGGATTACATTCTGGTGCTGCATTAGCCACCGTTGTCGGTGTGCTGGTTGAGGTACCTGTTATGTTGTCACTTGTAGCAATCGTTAACAAAACCAATCATTGGTTTAAATAGAGGTTCATATGAGTAAACACCCTTACGACCAATTGACACTTAATAACGGCGGGGCATTTATTTTTACGCCTTGTCCAGGAACCAAAGAGGCTAGCATAGCTGAGTCCATTTCACAGCTTAAGGAAGCAGGTACACAAGCTATTGTTACTTTGATGTACGACGAAGAGCTTGAACGTAATCATGCTCAATCTCTTGCCGCAGAATGTGAAAAACAATCAGTTAAGTGGTTTCAACTGCCTATTTCAGATGAAGACGCGCCAAATGAAGATTTCCTAAACGCAGTAAAAACTCAACTAGCGAGTATTCTAGCGATTGTAGAGCAACAAGGTGTTGTAGCTGTGCATTGTAAAGGCGGTTCAGGGCGAACAGGTTTAGTGATAGGACTATTGATGTATCACTTGGGGTATCAGAAAGAAGAGATTATTACTTTAGTGCAATATTTCAGACCAAAAGCACTTAAGCATCCAGTGCAATTGGACTATTTCAACAAATTCGAATTACTAGGAATTTAACAATGACTATTAAAATAGGAATTAACGGCTTTGGCCGTATGGGACGTCTAACTTTTAGAGCAGCTTTTGCATGGCAAGATGTGGAATTTGTTCAAATTAATGATCCAGCCGGTAATGCTGAGACGCTAGCGCACTTGTTAAAATATGATTCAGTGCATGGCATTTGGCCAAACGAAGTAGTAAGCGATGAAGACAATATTATTGTTGATGGTCACAAAATTAAAGTGACACAAAATAAAGCTATAGATGACACGGATTGGTCAGCTTGTGACATCGTTATTGAAGCGTCAGGTAAAATGAAAACAAAAACCATTTTGCAGGACTATTTGAATCAAGGTGTAAAGAAGGTAGTAGTTACTGCGCCGGTGAAAGAAGACGGTGTTCTAAATATCGTGATGGGTGTTAATGATGACCTATACGAAGTAGATAAATTCGACATTGTTACAGCTGCTTCATGTACAACAAACTGCTTAGCGCCTGTTGTTAAAGTGCTCCAAGACAATATCGGCATCAAACATGGCTCAATGACTACGGTTCACGATATTACCAATACGCAAACGATATTAGATGCACCTCACAAAGATCTTCGTCGAGCTCGTGCTTGTGGTATGAGCTTAATTCCTACTACCACTGGTTCAGCAACTGCTATTACTCATATCTTCCCTGAGTTAAAAGGAAAGCTAAATGGCCACGCTATTCGTGTGCCTTTGGCAAATGCGTCTATCACCGATTGCGTTTTTGAGCTAACTCGAGAAACAACAGAAGCTGAAATCAACGCATGGATGAAGGAAGCAGCAGAGGGAGAGTTAGCAGGTATTCTTGGTTATGAAGAAAAGCCTTTGGTGTCTATCGATTACAAAACTGATCCTCGTTCTAGTGTTGTTGATGCGTTATCTACAATGGTTGTAAACGGTACACAAGTTAAATTATATGTTTGGTACGACAATGAGTGGGGTTACGCCAATAGAACCGCAGAATTGACACGTAAAGTAGCAGCGTCAATAGCAGGGTAGTCAATATTATATGAAGGACTTGGCATCACTTTCTGATGAGATAAAACAATATCTCGTAGTCACTGGTAATTATTGGACATTCACTTTAACCGATGGTGCGTTAAGGATGTTGGTTGTCTTGTATTTCCACCAATTAGGATATTCACCACTAAGCATCGCTATGCTGTTTCTGTTTTACGAAATTTTTGGTGTGATAACAAACTTAGTTGGTGGTTATTTGGGGGCTAGGTTAGGGCTTAATAAAACGATGAATATTGGCTTAGCCATTCAAGTTATCGCTTTGTTAATGCTTGCAGTGCCATCAGAGTACCTTACCATCGTGTATGTGATGATTGCTCAAGCGCTTTCAGGTATTGCTAAAGATTTGAACAAAATGAGCGCCAAGAGCTCAATTAAGATGCTTGTTGCGTCAGGCCAAGAAGGGACCTTATTTAAGTGGGTCGCAATTCTAACGGGCTCTAAGAATGCACTTAAAGGTGTAGGTTTTTTCCTTGGCGGTTTGTTATTAACGCTAGTTTCATTTAAAGGCGCAATGTTACTAATGGCTGGCGTGCTTGCACTCGTTTGGAGTTATAGTATTTTTGCGCTCAAAAATGACTTAGGCAAGGCCAAAAATAGACCTAAATTTACAGAGATCTTTTCTAAGAGTCGTTCAATCAACGTTTTATCAGCCGCAAGGTTGTTCTTATTTGGAGCAAGAGACGTATGGTTTGTAGTTGCTTTACCTGTGTTCTTAGCACAAACCTTTGGCTGGGATCATTGGAGTGTAGGGGGCTTCTTAGCGACATGGGTGATTGGCTACGGTATCGTACAGTCGTTTGCTCCTAAGTTAATTGGATTTACTGACGGCGTCAGTCCAGCTAATGAAGTTGTCAAATGGGCATTCTTTTTGGCTTTAGTAACACTAGCCATCGCTTTAAGTGTTTATTTTCAGTGGGCAATTGAAGTTACGCTGCTGGTTGGCTTATTGATTTTTGGGGCGCTTTTTGCGATTAACTCTTCATTACACAGTTACTTGATTGTCAGTATGGCAGATGCAGATGGTGTTTCTTTAGATGTTGGCTTTTATTATATGGCTAATGCCCTCGGGCGACTGTTAGGCACCGTTTTATCTGGTTGGATTTTTCAGTTATATGGTTTGGCTGCTTGTCTAAGCATCTCCTTTGCGTTTATCGTCATTGCAGCATTGACGTCAACAAAGCTACCTCGCGTAGTCAGTTCAGACCCTAAAGCACAGTAGGCGTACTTGCTTGGGTTACAATTATTCACAGAATAGAGTACATGACTGGGCTATATTCTCAGCCAATAAAGTTCAGGAGATGTGAAGTTATGCGTTATTGTTGGGTATTAGTTCCATTGATGCTTGGGGCTTGTAATTCAGATGAATATATTGAACCCGTTGAAGTTGTTGTAAAGACGAGCTTCATAGAAGGTGAAAACCTATGGCAAGCAGGGTTTTCAGACTATCCAGTTGATGATAAAAATATTTTTCAGTTAGTTACTGGGATTAAAGAGATTCCAGGTCAAACAGATAAAAAGGGCTATTTGTTAGGAGGCATGAATCGCAGCGACGATTTGTTTATGTATCTTAAACGAGAAGTGACAGGCTTAGCACCTAATACACGTTATCAAATTACTGTGGAAGTAGATTTTTGGTCTGAAGTTGGCAATGTATGTTTTGGTATTGGTGGCAGCCCTGGTGAATCAGTTTATGTTAAAGCTGGTGCAAGTGAGCAAGAGCCTAAACAAGACGAATACTATATGAATATTGACATTGGTCACCAATCTCAAGATGGAAGTGATGCAAAAGTGATTGGCAATATTTCTATCGACGGTTTGAGTTGTGACGGTGGGGAGTTTGCGTCTAAGCAAGTTAAGCTATCGACTGATGCTGAAATGGAAGTGGTCAGTTCACCTACTGGCGAAGTCTGGGTGCTTGTTGGAAGTGATTCGGGGTTTGAAGGGCTAACTCATTTGTATTATGAAAGTGTTAACTTCAAATTAACGCCTAGCTCATAAAATAGACTTAACAAAAACGGTACATATGAAGGTTATGTACCGTTTTAGCTATTGTCTAATATTATTTCAAAGCATGCACCACCTATATCGGCATCCTTAATTTTTATTGTTCCACTCATCTTTTGCACCGCAGCACTTGCTATTGCTAAGCCAAGCCCTAAACCGCCAGTGTGACGACTACGGCTTTTATCGAGTCGTGCAAATGGAAGAAATATGGTCTCTCTATCGGCTATTGATATACCTTGTCCGTCATCTGCAATAGAAATCACTAATTCATTTTCTTTTATTGCAGTGCTAATCAGCACCTGTTTATTTGAATAGTTGATGGCATTCTTAATAAGGTTATCAACTAGAAGTCGCAGATAAACAGGGTTTGTTGTTAGCTCAACAATGCTATTAGCAACAAGGTCAATCGATGTATCTTCATTGGGCACAAGTAATTTGAGCCTAGACCTAATAAAGGCATTTACATCGATTGTTTGGAATTGTGAATAATCCTCTTCCCGGTAGTCTTTTATTTTGGAGTATTCAACTATTTGGCTTGTTAATTCGTTAATGTCGTTGATATATCTGTCGACATCATCTAGTAGTGAAATCGTTTCTTGGCCTTCGTTTCTTTTTCTTAGTAAACCTGAAACTAATTGAATTCTGCTTAGCGGTGTTCTTACTTCATGTGGAATAGCTTGGGAAAAAATGCTGCGTTCTTTAACGTTATTAGAAATTGATTCAGCCATCTGGTTAAAACTCAAAGCCAATTCATCTAAGGGTTTTTGAATATTTGTATTGGCTCTCATGTTCAAAGAGCCCTTTTCGAATGCATTGTGGGCACTGATTAACGCGCGTATCTGAGTTTGTATTCTTTTTATCGGCCAATAGATCGTAAGCCCAATCAGTGTACAAGTGATAGTGATCAAAGAGAACATAATGAACGGACCATCATCAAATTCTTCATAATCTTGTGTCAATTTGTCTTGCTCTCTTTCACTATCAATTTTTTCATAAAATACAAGGCTGAGCGCAGAGTTTGGAATAGGCAATGAGACAAGCCTTTCGCCTTCTTCTAGTTCAAAATACAAGTTATCTTTTATTGTTCTTAAATAACGACAATCTTGGCAAGGTGTAATCACTTCTTTTGTCGGAGCTACCCTAGCGGAAAAATCAATATTGAGAGGGAAAGGGAGCTTAACGCGATCACCATCAAAAAATTCCATTTTGTCTTGATTAAGTTCAATGTATTGCAATGCCAAATGAGCTTCACGCACAAATACCTTAAACTCTTCTTGATCTGACAAATATTCAACAATGGCATTTGTAATGCCAATACTCAGCACAACAGCACATATCAAACTTAGGTATAGTCTAGAGAATAAAGAAAGTGATTTGTTAAACATTAATGAGTTTGTATCCTTGGTTTCTGACTGTAGTGATAACTTGATAAGGCACCTTATCGTCTCCCAATTTTTTTCTAAGCATGGAAATCCTCATGTCGATAGAGCGATTACTAAAATCATAATCTATGCCTCGTAGTGCTTGGCAACATTGTTCCCTGGTGATCACTTTACCGGCATGTTCGTCTAGCAGTTTTAACATTTCGTATTCTGCACCTGTTAAATCAAGGCGATTACCGTGATAAGTCACTTGATTTTTTTGTGCATCAATAATTAAAGGTTTGTCAGGCTCACCAAGTTTCACTCTTCTTAGCAGAGCTTCGATGCGAGCAACTAGTACATGAGGCCTTAGTGGTTTTACGAGGTAATCGTCAGCGCCCATTTTTAATAAACTAACTTCACTTACGTCGTCATCACATGCCGTAAGCACTAAAATAGGGTTGAAGAAAAATGACCGCGCTAGCTTACAAATTTCAATACCGCTGAGATTAGGCAGCATTAAGTCGAGAATGATTAAATCTGGTTGCTGATCTACGATACTTTCTATTGCTAGTGCGCCATCTTTAACAATAGAAACATGGAAATCTTCTGCTTCAAGATACATGGCCGTCAATCTTGAAATTTCGTCATCATCCTCAATAAGCATAATGTGCGGCTTAGTCATTTATTCTCCAAAGTACTTTATTGTTCGACGAGCCAAATTTAGCTCAAAAGTTCCCTTCATTGAAGCATAGCTTACATATGCTTACATAGGCGTAAACTTGCTTACTCTGCTTTACGCTGGCTTACCCTAAACAGCGGTCATTTGTTTGACAATATCAATCGATATTGATGCAAATTATATTGTTAAGGAATATGAATGACTGGACAAAATAAGCCACCGTTATTACTTACCTACGTCGCTCTAGCCATTATTGGCAGCCCAGGAGCTTTGTACGCCAATGAGAAAAAAGGTGATAAACAGGAAGATAAACAGCTCAAAAGTAGCGTTGAAGTCATTGAAGTTAATGGTCGTAGAAATCAAGCAAATACTGAAATGTCTGAAGAAACGGAGCGCTTACTTAGTACACCAAGTATCGCAAATGACCCTTTAAGTGCCGTCTTTTCTTTGCCTGGGATTGTTTATGCTGATGGCGACGAAGGAGAACCTGCCATTCGAGGATCATCGCCAGATGACAACGCCTTTTACATCGATGGTATGCCTGCCAATTACATTTTTCATTTGTTTGGTGACAGTATTTTTAATAAGAATGTAATCAGTGATTTCAAACTGCATCCAGCTGGTTTTGGCAGTCACTATGGCAACGCAACAGGTGGTGTAATTGACGTAAAGCTTCGAGATCCTCGTAATCAGCCAATAACAACAACCTTAGATGCCAGTATGCTAAAAACAGGCATTATGGTTGAGGGGGGCGTTACTGATGCCCAAGCATTTTATTTCTCATATCGCAGAAGTTTAATGCATTTATTCTTAAATGAAGGTGATGAAGAAGATGGCGAAACCATTAAAAAGTCACCAGTGAGTGATGATTATCAAGGTAAATATCAGTGGTTGATTGGAGATGACCAAAAATTAACCTTTAGTATTGCTGGTGCTAGTGACACAGGCGCCTTAGACATTTCTGCTGAATCAGAAGAAGGTAGACAAGATCCGGATGCAATAGGAGAAACGTCTCTAAATACAAAATTTGATCAGCAAACGCTGTCTTGGCAGTATTTTGCCGACAATCAAGACGTTTTTAGCATTTCGTTAGGTCACATGACCGAAAAGGTGAAGCAAAAATATGGGCAAGGGCAGTTTATCGACTTGACCACTCAAAGGCTTAACCTTAGAGCTTTGTATCAACTGAATTGGTTAGCTGATCATCGGTTGAATATTGGAGCAGATTTTCAACAAAGTAATAGTGATTATCGCTATGACATGATCCCGTTTTTCTGTACAGATCATGATCCTGACTGTGAACTAAAGAAAGGAGACCGAGTACAAGACCAAGACAAACTTAAAAGTGTCGATAGTGCCTTCTACATTAATGATATCTATAGCATAAACAACGATTTATCTATAGAGTATGGTTTTAGAGCAGAGCATAACTCTTATACAAAACAAAGCTTTATTCATCCTAGAGTTGCTTTGAACTGGTACCCGACTAATGACCTAACTATCAGCTCAAAAATAGGCACTTATTCTCGATTTCCTGATATCGACAAAGCACTAAAAAAGCTTGGCAATCCTAAACTGAAATCACCCAAAGCGACACACTATACCTTGGGGATGAACTACGAAATTAACGACATTTGGAATACCTCAGTAGAGGTTTACTACAAAGATCTTAACGATATCGCTTTGTCATTGGACGACCAAGAAACGACTAATCCAATCAGGTATAGCAATGATTTATCTGGCAGTGCTAAAGGCGTAGAGTGGGTTGTTAACCGGAGCCTCTCTAATGGATGGTACGGTTGGGCGTCTTTAAGTTGGTCCAACAGTGATAGAACAAATGACTTAACTAACCGAACGACAGAGTACTACTTGGATACACCTCTGTTGGCAAATGTTGTCGCGAATTATCAACTCAACGAAAAGTGGGACTTTGGGATGAGGCTAACTGTTCGTAGCGGCGCAAAATATACGCCTATTGTAGGCTTAAGAGACAACCCTAGATATCCAGGGCATTTCTTACCTAATTATGGTGAGTTAAATTCAAAAACGTTACCAACGTATTATCGTCTTGACCTGCAAGCCAACTATAAAACAACGCTCTGGGGTTTAGATTCAGAAGTTAACTTTGCCATTATCAATGCAACCAATAGCGAGAATGTATCTGGATACAGTTATTCACCAAATGACGATGATAGCTATCAACACTTTACCTTAACCAAAGATACAGGCATGGAAATGTTTCCATCCATTGGTTTAACGGTCACGTTTTAACTTTGAACGTCAACGACGGCGGTGCTTTGCTGTTCAGTTTTAATTGAGCAAAGCACCTGAATATAATTTTAAAGATAGGAATTATTGATGATGAAAACAAATATCCATTCTAAATTTCCATGTTTGTTGGCTTTAGTGATTGGGGCCGCAGTATCGGCATGTGGTGGTTCTAGTAATAAATCAACTACAGTAACCACACCGGTAATACCTACAAACCCTTCCTCTCCCGATAGTAACGAACTAGGTATTTCTGCGGTCCCCAATTCACTTAGTACAACCTATACTGCCGCATTAAACTTTGATAGATATACGAGTTATGATGCGCCTAATGGCAAATCGATTCACATTTTGGCTCAAAATGAAGTTTCTAGTAACCAAATAGTTCGAGCCAGAAATATACTTACTCATTACCTTACAAATCTACCGGGTTCTCAGTATGGGAGTGACAAAAGTGAAGTAGCTAACAAGATGGCTAACAATGGCGCAGTTCTTTTGTTATTGAATGGTGTTGATGATGGCACTAATGCTGCCGCTCAATTAGATGGTCAGCCACTTTATTATGGTGAAATGCAAGTGGAGGGAAGTGATTGGTACATCAATCAAAACTATGACCATAGGGATGCTTCATTTGAAGAGATTCTTCATCTGGTTCATGACTATGGTATTGGTGTTGACCAAAACGAGAAATTTGTTGGTGTGTTACCTGAATTTCAGGCTGATATTAGAGCTGCTCAAACAACTGCCGTTAATTCAAAGTTGTGGGCTTGGAGTCAGGATTTTGCCAATTGGCTACAAGAGCTTAGTGCTGAAAATAGTTTAACTCAGGAATATCTGGCGTCTGTCATCGATTCCTATTATGGGCTGTGGGGGGCTTACACTGGCGAATATGGTATGTGGGGTGGATATATAGCTAAAACTCGGAGCGACATAATAGACAAAGATCCAGAAGGCGCTTCTTTGATGGACAATAAGTTTTTCCATTCGTATTTGACTTACAATGCAAGAATTGATGAAAGCTTTTCAGGAGACTTTAGCCTTAGGCTTGACCAAAGCAAACCATACACATATCACGCACAATACCTAAAGGATGTTACATTAACGGGCGACAAAGACTCGAATATCATAGTGAATGCGATGGATAATTTTCTTACTGGGAACAGTGGTAACAATACTGTGATTTTTTCCGGTGACTCAAGTGAATACTCGATAACGCTTTCGTCAAATCAAGTTGTTGTAGAAGATTTGCAGGACAACCGAGATGGAAAGAACACCATAGCGGGCGTGGAAATATTAAAGTTCAAAGATACATCCATTGAAACCACCTCACTCTAATGAAAGTTTGTCTGTCATAGGAAGTGAGTTATATAGCTCACTTCCTGTAACGTTTTTATAACTTAACCACTTTGGGATAGTTCTTTTAACACTTCCTCAAAAGCAGCTTGAGGTTGGGCACCTGAAAAGGCGCTAGAACGATTAAAGACAAAAGTGGGTACACTTGATATTCCCAGTTTTTGCCATTGCTTGATAGTCGTTTTTACCTTTTCTTTTCTTTCCGTATCTGAAAGAACAAGTTGTGCTTGCTCCATTGGAATACCAACGTCTATAGCTAGTTTCAGCAATGTGCTGTGATCTGAAATATCTTTTTGCTCACTAAAATATGCGTTAAATAGTTTAAGCTTCAGCTGATGTTTCTTGCCTAATTCTTCCGCATAATCAAGCAATACGTGAGCATCCAGTGTGTTAACTATTTTCATCTCATCAAAGAAGTTAAAATCGAAGCCATATGCTTGTCCCCGCTCTTGGAGGATACTTCTATTGTTTGCGCTATCTTGTGGTGAGGCGCCGTACTTTCTAGCCATATGTTGACTAAGTATTTCTCCTGAAGCTGGCATATCTGGATTTAATTCAAATGGTTGCCACTGAATTTCAACCTTGTCACCAAGCTTTAGTTTAGCAATAGCTGCTTCAAGGTGTTTGTAACCAACGATACACCATGGGCATACTACGTCCGAAATGATGTCTAACTTAATTTTCTGACTCATGATTACGATTACTCTTTTGGCCTTTTTGACAAGGCATTATCAATATCTGATGCTTGATGTCTTTCTGCTAACTGTTCCCAAGGCTCTCCCCAAGTACGGTTAACAATTTTGCCTCTTTGCACCGCTTTACGTTTGGCAACAAGCTTTGTCCATCGAAGTAAGTTGGCGTATTCAGATAAATGCAAAAACTCCTGAGCGTCATAAATATTACCAAGCATCAAATTGCCATACCAAGGCCAAGTCGCAATATCCGCAATAGTATACTCTTCACCTGCTAGGTATGTGTTATTTGCTAGATGTTTATCTAATACATCTAGTTGACGCTTTGTTTCCATTGAAAACCGGTTGATAGGATATTCAAACTTTTCTGGAGCATATGTGTAAAAGTGGCCAAAACCACCACCTAAATAGGGAGCTGAACCTTGTAACCAAAATAGCCAATTCATTGTTTTTGTTTTGGTTTCAACATCTTTAGGCAACAACGCGCCAAACTTTTCAGCTAAATAAACTAAAATAGAAGCTGATTCAAAAACAGAAACACCGTCGCCTTGAGAAAAATCTACAAGCGCTGGTATTTTTGAGTTTGGATTGATGTTTACAAATCCCGAAGAGAATTGATCTCCTTCAGCTATGCTTATCAAGTGTGCGTCATATTCTGCATCCTTTCCTAGTGCTAACAACTCCTCAAGCATGATAGTGATTTTTTGACCATTTGGAGTGCCCATTGAATATAGTTGAAGAGCGTGTTCACCTATTGGTAGCTCTTTCTGATGTGTAGCACCTGATGTTGGGCGGTTAAGCTTTGCCCATTCACCGCCATTCTCACTATCAAATGTCCATACTTTTGGGGGAGTATATGCGTGGTTCATTCTACCTTCCTTCACTAAAGGTTAAATTAAATGAGCAGTCAGTGAAATTACCAACGCTCATTTTTTACTAATTATTGGAACTGTTTAAATGCGTCATCAACTTCAGTGTTAGCAACATGGTTAACATAATTGCTGATGACTTTTTGTGCTAAGCCTAAGATAACTTCTAGCACTTGTTTTTGGTTATATCCAGCGCTGAAGAAAGCATCCATTTGTTCATTAGATACATTTCCTCTTTGACGCACCATCGCTAATGTAAATTCATGTAGCGCTTGTAGCTTTGGCGTTGGCAATGTTGAGTTACTCCTTAACGCATCGATTAGTTGTGGATTAACCTTCATTGCGTGAGCAATAGCAGTGTGCGCTGGAACGCAGTAATGGCAACCGTGTTCGATATTAATGGTTTGCCACACCACGGTTAATTCTTCTGCGTCAAAGGATGTTGCGGTAAATAACTGATGTAGCTCTTTGTATGCTTTAAATAGTTCAGGTGACTCAGCCATTACTGAATATAAACCAGCTATAAAGCCCAATTCTTTTTGCGCATCTTCAAGCATAAGCCGACTACCTTCAGGCGCTGACTCGATTGTGTGTCGTGTAAAGTTACTCATATTCATTTCTCCGTTTCATTAAAATTAAGAGATGACCACTCAACATTCTCTTGCGTGATTATTAATATAGGAGTATTTGAACGATCGTTCAATGTTTATTTTGAACGTTCGTTCAAGTTTGTTTTTATCTATTTGTTTTATAAGAATATAAAGTTTTATCTGTTGTTCGTTTTGGGCGTTTAATAAACGATTTATAAACCGTTTTAGACTTTACCTTTTCATTTTGTTATTTATAATTGAACACATGTTCAAAATTAAGTGTGAGTATAGTCATGGCTAAAACCGCAAAGTTTGATAGACAAGAAGTGATTGATAAAGCTACTGAGCTATATTGGAGAAAAGGCTTTCACGCGACGTCTATGCGTAACCTTCAAGATGAAATTGATATGCGCCCAGGCAGTATTTACGCAGCCTTTGGTAGTAAGGATGAGCTATTTAAGGAAACACTACGCAACTACACCTATGCAGCCCTAGCATCCTTAAAAGAATGTTGTGAATTACATACAACTCGTATTGACGCCTTAAAGTCATTCATAACGACTGCGGTGATTAAGAAAGAGAAAAATACACCAAATGGTATGTGTATGTTAACCAAAACAATGGCCGAGCTAACCTCTGAACACCAAGATATTATTGATGTAACTGCAAGCTTTTTGGGGCAAATAGAATCAGCTTTCGAGGGTATCATCAAGGAAGCTCAAGAGGCAGGGGAAATACCTATGGACAGAGATGCAGCGTATCTTGCGAGTTATGTACAAATACAAATTGCCGGATTAAGGTCATATGCCAAAACTAACAATGATAAGCAGAAATTGGCCAAGATGATTGACGATTTATTTATTCACTATCCTTTTTAATTCTCCTGTGCTTCTTTCTTGGTATGCTAGTCTTTATTGTTAACAATCAATGTTAAAAAGAATTTTAATGCTATCCAATCCAGTGCGTTTCGAAATCAAGAACAGTGTTTTATATGCCAATGCACAAGGCGAAATATCATTTAAGGTTATTGTTGAACATTATCAGGCTTTATTTTCTCATCCTGATTTTTTTGTTGGTATACCAGCGCTTTATGACTTCTCTAATGTGAATAAAGTTGGTGGCGATATGGCTCATTTTGAGCAGACAGCGAGGGAAATGGGGGATAGCAATATCATTGATAAACCATGTAATGTTGCTATTTTGGTATCTGCTGAACACGCTTCTGTTGGAAAGGTATTCGAAGCCTATAGTTTAATGATGGATTATACCCTGATGAATGTCAGGGTTTTTTATCAACATGATGTGGCCGAAGAATGGCTGAACATAGAAAGTTAACAGCGCATTTCTAAACAACAAAGCTCTGAATGTTGCGGTTATTTAAAATACCAAATATCCGTTTTCAATGTTTTACCAACAAAGCTAATGTCTAAAGTAAGTGTGTGTTTACCATTTCTTAATGATTTTGGTGTTAGGTAAGCTACTATCACGTTTTTTTCGACGTCTTTAAGATATTGGTAGCCAAACATAATTTCAACTTCTTGTTCACCTATATTAACTGTGATCTGTTCAGCCACACAGGTCAACGTAACTTTTTTTGCATCATCGACTAAACAGCGCTTTTCAAATGCAGTTGTAAAACTCTTGTTTAAGGGAATGAGTAATTTTATTGGTAAACTATCAAAAAAGGTTTTTTCAATAGCTGGCATGTTCAAATAGGCAAGATCGTCATGTTGGCTAAGATCAACAATATACATACTCCCCATTTCTGTGGTGTTTCTTTTGTGCGTAATATCGGCAAAATTTGTAGAGTGTAGGGTATGTACTAAAAAACTTACCCAAAGAATGGTAAAACCGATTATCACTGCACCTATCTTGTTTGCGAAATAGCCTCGTCTAACTGTTAAATCTAGTTTTTCATAAACAAAATACAAAGACATATATCTCATGAAACGCTCAAAATGGCGATAAGGTCGGTTGAGTTTACTGCTGGCGACTTTACTGATACAGCCATTAAATATTAGATCAATAAAATAGACCATCATCAAGAGCGAGAAGCTGATCATGACAAAAACGACAATATTGGTCATAGGCAGGTTATTTTCTTCAAAAAACTGCATGAAAAAAATAAGTACAGCAACCTCTAACAATATAACAAATGCTGACGTGAAATAGCCGATGAATAAAAAAGCTATGGCAAAGATTTGACTGCCAATTTCGTCAACTTTATTGATATGTTTACCTATTGACCTCGACTTTACAACTTGTGCCAAATTTTGCTTGCGATTTGCGCTGTATTTTAAATAACCATAGGGTTTTTTAATTGAAGACAGCATACCAATTAAGGCAATCCAATAGGCTCGAAAGATGAGGTTGATAACTAAAAATATTATCAGTGTAGTGACAGCTAGGTATCCAATCACTAGTGCAGTTTTTATCAAAGGGTGAATAAGCGAGTCATCGGCAGCAATATGGTAATTTAACCATTGGTGTGCGTTATCAAATTCACCACTGACTTGCAGCAAAAGAAAAATCGCAAAACCGCAAATGAGGAGTTCCATTTCCCAGCTTCTTTGGTATAGAGATTTAATCCAATTTTCAGATTTCATTTGCATGCAACGGCAACCATATTTGAATTGAAAAATCATTATATTCAGGTAGATAAGTAAGGTAAACCCTTTAGCATATAACGTTAATTCTACACGTATAACTTCCGTTACAAGATAGCTGGGCTTTGGCGATTTGGAAGGCATTTATAGAGTTTTAATCTTCCTCATTTTTTACACATTTCATGCGTATTGTTTTGAAAAGTTGATTTTATACTGTGATTAAACTGTCAAGCATATATCTAAATGACGGTGTTTAGTTGAGGAAGAGTAATGAATAAACGATTGTTAGTGACAACTTGTGCTCTATTTACTTCTACCATTCTAGTATCTGGATGTGGAGGTGGCGGCGGTAGTGAGCCCGTGAATAGCGAGGTAGTGCCTGCAGTAAATCAGTCGCCTCAACTTAGTACATCAATACCAGATCATTTAATTCCAATTAACCAAGCGTTCTCTTTTGATGTCACTCAAAATGGCACTTCGTTTACAGATCCGGATAATGATGTTTTAACTTACGACATCACATTGTCACAATCGGATGTTGGTTTTACTGTCTCGGGCAATAATGTTGAAGGTGCACCAGAGTTGGCAGTTGATATCAACGTAACGGTCACTGCAACCGACCCAAATGGAGCGAGCGCTTCGGATACATTTGTTATATCTGTTCATGAAGGCCCTCAACTGCTTAAAGCAATCGAAGAGGTTAAATTGTCGGTAGGCGAAGTATTTTCAATTGATACTAGTCAGCAAGGACAAACGTTTTCGGATCCCACAGGGAAAGGGTTGACTTACCAAGTAAAAACTACACCTAATCAACCTACCTGGCAGTTTAACCAGGCGGTTGTTAGTGGTACACATCATGTACCTGAAACTGTTTTGGTAGAAGTCATCGTCACTGATAGCGATAACCTTAGCAACGAGACTGAATTTTCCGTTAGTTTTGAAGCAAGTCAGCAAAGCGAAAGGAACATTTTGCTGATTATTGCTGATGACCTAGGGCAGGACTCCTCTGCGCAATATAGCTTATCTACAGATGTGCCAAATACACCAAACCTAAATCAACTAGCTAGCCAAGGTATTGTCTTTGATAACCTATGGGTTAACCCGGTTTGTTCACCGACAAGAGCTACATTGATTACGGGAAAATACGGCACAAAAACGAGTGTCCTCTCACCGGGCGATAGTATTGATTTAGAAGAACACATTCTTCAAGAAGCGCTCAAAGATGATGAACTTAGCGAGGCTTACAAGACAGCAATTATTGGCAAGTGGCATTTAGGAGGCTCTGCAACGATGCCAAACGATGCTGGCGTTGATCATTTTGCTGGTGTGCTGGGTGGTGGCGTCGGCGATTACTTTAATTGGACAATTAATATAAATGGTCAAGAGCAAGCCAGAGATATTTACACGACCACCGAATTTACAAATCAGGCTGTTAGTTGGATCTCAGAGCAGAGTCAACCGTGGTTCTTATGGTTAGCATATAACGCGCCTCATACACCTTTTCATTTACCGCCAACAGATTTGCATAGTCGTGATCTAAGTGGTGATGAACAAGATATCAGTCGCAATTCAAGAGACTACTATTTAGCTGCAGTGGAAGCTTTAGACAGTGAGATAGGTAGATTATTATCATCAATGGGTGAGGAAGTAAGAGAAAATACGACCATCTTGTTTATTGGTGATAATGGTACACCAGGGAAAGCTAAGCATGAAGATGCATTAGTTAACGGCTCTAAGGGCAGCGTCTTTGAAGGAGGCATTCGGGTACCAATGATTGTCTCTGGTGCTGGTGTAACTAGAAGTGGTGAAAGGGAAAGCTCTTTAATTAACGGGACTGATTTTTACACAACAATTTTATCGCTTTCAGGCAAGTCAGGTGAAGATATACATGACAGCAGGTCGTTCCATTCTTTATTTACAAATAAAATCAACGAACAGCCAAGAGAGTTTGTTTTTTCTCAAAGTGAAACGGCTTATACGATAAGAAACGACCGATACAAGCTAATACTAAACACAGATTCCAGTTATCTTTTCTTCGATTTGAATACTGACCCAACTGAGCAAAATAATCTTTATGGTAATTCATCAGTGATTGAGCAGCAGCAACTGTTGGAAAATAAACTCAACCAAATCATTGCTGGTGAAGATAATAATATTGATTAGGAGGTTGGGATGAAAGAATTTTTTAAAAAGCCGTTAAGCGTATTTGTAAGTGTTTTTGTTGCTGTTTCTTTGATTGGATGCAGCCAACAAGATTTATCAAAGAGCAAGCAAATTAATGATGCAAGTGAGGTTTGTTTCTCGGATGACAATTTTAAATTCAAAGCAAACAAGCACTCATTTGATAGAAGGCAAGCTAAAGAGGTACAAATTAACGCGTTTTGCATAGACAAATTTGAAGTGACAGCAGCACAATTTAGTGAGTTTGTACGTGCTACAGGCTACAAAACCTTAGCAGAAACAGGACCATCCAAAGAAGAGTATCCAAATCAAGATAAGTCATTTTTTGATCCTGGTTCAGCTGTCTTCGTTTTCCCAACAAGTTCATCGCAAGGTGGTTGGCAATTTATTAAAGAGGCTAACTGGCATAATCCAAGAGGCGATTTTACTAGTATTTTTGAGGCAGAAAAACATCCCGTTACTCACATTGCTTATAAAGACGCTGTTGCTTACGCTACCTGGATTGGCCGAAGGCTTCCCACTGAAGCTGAATGGGAGTACGCCGCAATAAAAGGAGGATTAAACATTGACCCTAACGCTAATAAGCAAGCTGCAAATATTTGGAATGGCGATTTTCCGTATAACAATACGATGCGTGATGGCTATCAAGGTACAGCGCCAGTAGGCAGCTACGAGCCAGACCAAAATGGCATCTTTGACATGTATGGTAATGTATGGGAATGGACAGCTGATGTTTATGACAAAAAAACAACCAAGCGATACGTTATCAAGGGAGGCTCTCATTTGTGTGCTGCCAATTATTGCGCTAGATATCGTTCAAGTGCTCGACAACCTCAAGAAGTAGGCTTAGGAACTAGTCATATAGGATTTAGAACAGTAAGGGCATTACCAAATTAACCTTTGTTATTGGCAAAGTATTCGCTAGCTTGCTGAAAACTATCAATGTAATGAGTGATGGTATGTCGTTATTCAGGTTGAAATTGACCGTTCAGATAGGCTGTTCTGATTTTTTCGATGATTTCTTTGTTAGACATATTTAGCTGGTGGTTTTTACTAAAGCCAAAAGATGTTTCTTTGTCTCTTAGCTCATCCAGCTCAATTGGGGAAATTTTTAAATTCGCGTTACTGATCTCTGTTGATAAAGACTCCAACAAAACTGGGCTGGTCATCATCAGGTCGATTCTGTTCTTAAGCAAAAGTGATAAACCAACTCTTGCATTTTGGATCGATATTTTATTTAGCGATTTATCGTTATCAAATCTAGAGAAGTACATTGTTCCTCTAGAAACACCTATTATTTTGCCGGTAAAGTCTTCGTACTTATTTATTGTGATGCTGTTCTTAGAGATAACCTTTAACGCATCTGCTGCCTTAAAAGGTGTATAGAAAGCAAATTTTTCTCGTTCCGGTGTTTTTCCAAGTCCGGCGATAACATCAACTTCGCCATTATTTAACAAAGCGATGCATCTGGCAAAGTTAGGCGATCGAACATAGTACAATTTCTTGCTTAATACATTGGCCATGACTTTAAGCGCATCTATGTGTGAACCATATGGTTCGTCTGCTAACACTTGATAAGGAGGGTGGTCATCTATGCAAGCACGTACGACGCCTTCTTCAGCATAAGCCAAAGAGGAAAAAAGTGAAATAATCGCGATGACAGTAAATCTAAGCATGGCGGTCAAGATAACGAAATCTATTGATGCTGTAAACCACTAGATTTGTAGGGGTTTAGTAATAAATAAGCGATATCTTAAGACCAGTGAATAGGATCTACTCGATACAGTTCTTTAAGTTGCTGATAAATAGATGGATGTCTATCATGCAATTTGTTGGCTTGTTCAAAAAATGTTTCGCTTGCAACGGCAAAAAACTCTGCGGGATTAGTTGCGCCATAATAGTTAAACAGTGAAGGTGTTCCTTGGCTAGCATGCCTTTTCAGCTGCTCAAATTCAGATTGGAAAACACTAGACCAGGTTTTATAGTTTTGACCTTCGTACAAGATAGGAGCACCATTTGCTCGGCCATTTTCTTGATCAAGTTGGTGTGCAAACTCATGAATAACAACATTATGCCCATCTTCAACGTGCATAGCACCGTGCACGGTATCTTGCCAAGATAATACTACTCTGCCTATATCCCATGACTCCCCTGATAACGCAAGTTGATGAGTAAAATGAACACCATCTGCATTTTGCTGTTGTTGTTGTTTAACAAATGCACGGGGGTACACCAAGATACTCTTAAGTTTTGGAAAATAATTAGTTTTTCTGTTGAGCAAAAGTAGGCAAGCTTGAGCGGCAATGGTGACTCTAATATCATCGTTTATCTTGACTCCATTGCAACCTATGAATGCTTTTTCCTCAATAAACACCTGAATGTGCTCTTTCAGTTGCAACTGAAGATCCGTTGGCATTTTCCGAAAATAAGGCATTCTTTTTTGAATGATCTTGCGCCATGCTTTTGGAAAAGGTTTCTTTTTAATCTTAGAGCGTTGAAAGTCGCGCCATCTTGGGTAAGCGACCATCAAGCCAATGATACTAAGGCCAATAAGTAGTGGTAATAACGTTTGCAAAATATCTTTTTTCTAGTTGAGTATATAGATGACATAGGTATGAAAGACTATCATTTCAAGCATTACTGAATATTAATTGGAGAGTAATAGACTTGATTTGCGAGTTGAAAAACGACGATGAAGTGCTACTTTTATTAGATGCTTTAGCTGTATTGCCGTATCAGTTGTTGGAGCATGAACAAAAGATGACTCCTTAAACACTACATTAATACTAGGGAATAGTGGTTAATTTGGAGTAGTACAGTACATGGATATGTAGAGATGCCCTTAACTAATGTCACTCGTTTGCAATAGAGGAGTTGACACTAAAATAAGGACACCGCTATGCCTAAAGTAAAATCTAAGTTTTATATATTGCTTGTGCTGATCGCTATTTGTACGCTGCCAGGTAAAGCATTTGCATCTGAAAAGAAAACGAGTTTGTCTGAGTCTTGGATTGTCATTGCTAAACCAGGCAAAACAGCAGAGCTTGCCAAAGCAATAAGTGAACACGCCAGTTATCGAAAATCCCTCAAAGAGCCAAGAAATTGGCAAGTTTATACGCCAGTGTTAGGCAGTAACCTAAATTCCTTTATCATCAGAAATTGCTGTACTGATTGGGCAGGTATGGATAAGCATGAACAATGGGGTATGGCATCAAAAGCATCTGAACACTGGAACAAAACAGCAGGTCATTTAGTTGCCAAATATATTCACAATTTTCATAAATGGGACATGTCTGTAAGCAACTGGCCTGATAATACTGAGCTCAAATTTGTTGGTTTAACTTCCTATAAAGTCAAAATTGGTCATTGGCGAGATATGAAAGCCGATATGAAGTTAATGAGCGAAGCTGCAAAGGCTCAGAAATGGCCTTATCGTTGGGCGTGGGGACATAGTATTGCGGGTGAAGGTGAGCTAAAACTAGCGATAGCCTACACCAATTTCGCGGCAATGGAACCACCTGAAAAAAGCTTTTCTTCAATGCTAGCAGAGCACATGGGGAATAAAGAAAAAGCGGCTGAGCTTATCAAACGATGGTTAAGTCATTTTGACCATATTGAGTACAATATCTATCGATTGCGTTCAGACATCATTAAGTAGACTCAAAGGTTAGGGAATGAGAGTTATCACTTTCTAGCCTTTACTTATTTTCGATAAAAGTCTAATAATCGAACGACACTTTGTCTAAAAACTTCTGTGGCGTCATCTATTGCGCTTGTGTCTTGAGTAATCGCGTGACCTAAATAAAGGCTATATAACTCATAGGCAACGGCATGACTGTCAACGCCAGATGATAATCTGTTTTTTTCTACGCAGCGATTGATGCGGTGTGCTAAGTAGTTTATTAGTCGCGTTTGTTGATCAATAGCAAAGCTTCTAACTTCAGAATCTGGGCGGTTCTGGTATTCAACAATTGCTTTAATAAATGGGCAGTTTACTTGATGTTCATTAAACATCTTGCTTGTCCAGTCTGCCCATTTTTCTAGAAGTGTTTTTACGTGTTCAAGTGGATCTTCGCGCCATGCAGGCGCTATCACATTTTCTCTAAATAGATGTTCACCATATTCGAGTGTGGCAATTTGCATATCTTCTTTACTCTTAAAGTGAGATATAACGCCCGTTCTCGATAGATTACAAAGTTTAGAAACCGTGCCAATAGTGATATCAGCAATACCATATTGGCTACTATAAATAAGACTTTGTTGTAAAATCGATAAACGGGTGCGTTCGCCTTTATTCATTAACTCGCTAAAACCTGTGAAACGCTATTAATGACGCTAGTATCACCTAAAATTCGTGTATGACCAAGTCCAGAAGTTGTAATTAATGAAGTTTCTTTCCCGTTTAGATAGTGTTTTACATCATGAAAGGGAGCATACCTGTCTTTTTCATCGTGAATAAAGGTGACATCAAGGTCGAGTTTTATTTTGTGGTTATCTAAATGAAGGTGTTGCCATTGACGACCATATTGTTGGCCAATACTTTCTAAAACACGAATTAAGAGTTTTCTTGAAATGCCAAATTGCTCTACTTTATCAAACATTAATTCAAAGAATTTAATAGGGGAGGAAATAAGAATTAGCTTTTTATTTTCAAGCGTTTGCTGTGGCAAGTTTAATGTCGCAATAGCGCCCATTGAGTGCCCAATAATACTCGCAACAGGAATTCGCTCTTGCTCAAAATGCTCTAACAACAATTCCATTGTTTCAATAAAACTCAGCAAGTGAGAGTTTTTACCTGATGACTTACCGTGACCAATGTGATCTATCGCGGCAACCAAATATCCTTGGCTAGTTAATTTCGAAATCATTTGTTCAAATGACTGGCTTGTATCTGCCCAGCCATGGCTCATGATCACAACCTCATTTCCCTCACCATAGATGTTGATATGAGCTTGTCCTAAAGAGGTTGATAGGTTAAGTTCCTTCGATGGCTGAATTTCTATCAGTTCATAGTGCCTTTTACCGTGAGGCTTCATCAGCAATTTTTTACCTACAAAAGCGCTAAAGCTCGGCAATAATCGACTCATTGCACCCGTGAATCCTCTACTAATAGTTGCGATACCAAACTTGCGTTCTTTTTCGTTGAAGTAGTTAAATTTCATTTTAAAAACCTTTCTTAATAAAATAGTACACTTGTACTTTTTGTGGATAATAGAACAGTTGTACTTTTTTGTAAAGGCGATTATTAAAAGATAACGTTGATAGGTTTGTTCTTAGGGAATTTAGAATTAGTTTGGAAGGTATGAAAAAGGCTGTTACCTATAGGTGCAACAGCCTTAAATTTAAGCTTAAATCTAAGTTTAGCTTGTTTGATTGCTTCTTTTGGACCTAAATGGAGTCAATAACGCCATCAGTATCACAAGGAAAATCGAAGAAGATCCACCACCTGACGAACTCTCTTGTTTTACTTCTACAACAGGAACAACACTTCTTGATGCATCTAGTGGGTAGGCGTCTGCACTATCTTCTACACCGTCATTATCGTCATCAGTATCTGCATTGTTGCCTATCCCATCGTTATCAGTATCAACAGTTTCATTTGGATCCAATGGGAACGCGTCTGAAGTATCTTCCACACCATCATTGTCATCATCAGTATCCGCGTTGTTACCAATACCGTCCTGATCACTGTCCATTGATTCTGTTGCGTCTAATGGGAATAAGTCTTCTTCATCATTTACGCCGTCGTTATCATCATCGTTGTCAGCATTGTTGCCAATTCCGTCTAGGTCTGTATCAATTGATTCTGTGGCATCTAGTGGGAATGCGTCATCAGTATCATCAACACCATCGTTGTCGTCATCAGTGTCAGCATTGTTGCCGATGCCATCAGCGTCAGTGTCTAACCATTCAGAGCTATCTTCCGGGAAAGCATCATCTTTATCAAAAGCGCCATCACCATCCGTATCTATGAAGTGATTTGCCGTTAACTCAACAGTAAAGTTACCAACGTTGGCGTCGTTGCTGGTAAAGTGAACATAGGATTCAAAGAAATAGTCTTCAAATGAATCTGATATCGAACTATTACCTGGTGTAAATTCAAAGACATACGTTGTACTTTCTCCAGGTTCGACAGTCCTCACTTTTCTATATGGAATACTTTTGTTTTCGTTTGAATTTTTAACAGAAAATACGCCGTAAGCAGATGTTTGGTTGTGGTTAAAAGTCGTTCTTCTTTGATGGACAAATTGAGCTAACTCTAGTGCCTTGGTACCATTGTTCTTAATAGTAACTGCTTTAGATACAGAACCTGTAGTTGATGTGTCGCCTACATGAACAATTAGCCTATTTCTAGCATTAAATTCAAAGCCATCCACTTCAAGTTTAGGCCCATTCTCTGGTTTAGGGTTTATTCGTATAGTTGGATCGCCAACAAAAACGTCATTAATGCCTTCTTTTTGTGCCGAGTTTAACCAATTTTCTGCAAGACTATGTCCTTGAGCCAGTAGTTGGTGTTGTTCTTCAAGTCCCCATTTATAGGAGTCGTAATTAGCAGAGTTAGTGTTCCCTACAGCGCTTATTGTAGAGTCATGGACTACTAAAAGGGCATTACCTGCAAACAACAGCTCAGAGGCAAGTGACCACTTAGGGTATATGAAATCAGAAACCGATCTGTCAGAAGTATAATTGCTATCTGATACATTTAGATCAACAATTTTAGCATTCACGGTTAATTGTGAAATTTCTTCTTTTGTTATCGTGACGGTATCATGTAAATCCGGAAACTTGATAGAGTCAGTATTTGCATCTGCCAGCAATTGAACATAACTATAATTTTGCGCTAGGGCATCGATAAAAAAGCCTCTTTCACGTTCGTCAAAATAATAGTAATTTGTTGTTTCTATGTTATCTAAACTAAAAGACTGCGTGTCTGTTACAATATCCGTGATTACCGCTGACCAATCAGGGTTTGCACCGCTATTATTAAGAGCACTTTTGAACCAGTAGCCATCATGTGCGTCGCTATTTCTTTGCGCGTGGTTATTATCAAAATAGCGCTTTAGCGCTTGAACGGTTTCATCGCTGTCCCATGTTGGTGGTTGAATTTCAGCTAACCACACTTTGGATTCACAACTTGCCATTATACTAGAGTTTTGTGCTCTCTCGTAAACGGGTGTCAGTCCAGGTTCGGCAAGGTTTTCCTCTCCAAAAGGACAATCTAGCATATTGTAATAAGGTCTGAATGACGTTGATTCGCCTGTTTGGTAGCCATCACCTTGGTAATCAAAATAGGAATTTACAGGTTGAATTTGACCAACCAAAAATACGCCCCATAGGTTGTCTTCTTTGTAGGCCGTTACTAATGCGTCGCGCGTGTCTTTAGCTGTTTCCCCTTGTAAGATAGTGACAACTTTAGAGTTTGTATCTTGTGCTACGTCATCAGAAAAGCGCTCAATTTCTTCTGAAAGATGCTCAAGAGTGAAAGCGTCTGCAACGATGTAGATAGATTTTTGTGTTGAGGATGCATTAGCATTTAAGGCTAGTGGTAGCGCAAGTAAGCTTGCGGTAATTGTTTTTATTAGTTTCATGAATGTCCGTATTATCTAGTCTTGCAATAATAGTTTGCTTATTGTTTTTTTCGAATTCTACTATGGGATACTTGGGAATTCTAATGACTTTCCAGGTGCTTTGTTACGACATGTTAACAAATCAGGTGTTCGCTGAAGGAATAAAGGCCAAGGAGGCTACCCTGAAAGGAATTAACTTTTTGTTGCTGAAATATTTTGATAATTATTTTATATCACTTTAATAGGCTTGGAATTGACAACAATCCTATTGAATGGATAAGGTAAAATCACATACTAAGGAATGGGATTGATGGACAAAATGAATAAAGTACTTACAGGGCTAACGTTAGCAATATTGAGTATTGGTATAACAAAAAGCGTTCAAGCTGAAATGTCTTATGAGCAGATATTAAACAAATATACCAATGAAAACTCTGCTGGTGTTGCAGTGATAGTGAAGAAGGGGGATGAAGTTTTATTCCATGATGCAGCGGGTAAAGCAAATATAGAACTTGATGTGCCATTGACAGAGCACCACGTATTTAGAATCGGTTCTATTACAAAGCAGTTTACCGCGGCTGCTATTTTAATGTTGCATGAGCAGGGCAAACTTTCAATTCACGACAATATCCACAAGTATGTGCCCGATTTTCCTACCGATGGTAATGAAGTTAAGTTAGTACATTTACTCTCACATACTTCAGGGATTAATAACTACACCAATAATCATGAAACATTTACTAAGCGCATTCAGGAATCTGTTACGACAGATGAAATGCTTGAACTCTTTGCTAAAGAGCCAATGTTATTTAAGACAGGTGAGCAATTTGGCTATTCCAATACTGGTTATGTGTTGTTGGGTAAGGTTATCGAAAAGGTGAGTAATCAGTCTTATGGTAATTACATTAAGGACAATATATTTAATAAGCTGGATATGAAAAATAGTTTTCATGGAGGGCGTCAAATCGTGCCTAATCGAGCGGCTGGATATAGTAAAATGGGTGCGCAAGATATCAACGCAGCACTAATCGATATGTCTTGGCCACATGCGGCTGGTGCATTATTGTCAACGGTTGAAGATTTAGCTAAATGGAACGATGCATTGTCGTCAGGAAAACTGATTTCCAAAGAAAACTATAAACTAATGACCACCGATTTTATCTTAAATGATGGCAGTGCATCAGCATATGGGCTTGGTCTTGGCACATCGGAAATAGGCGGCTTTAAATCCGTCGGGCATAGTGGTGGGATCCCTGGCTTTTCTACTGATTCTATCTATGTTCCTGAAAAAGACCTATTTGTAGCTACATTTGCGAATAGCGACGCCATAAGCCCGTCAATGATCCTTAATCTAATGACGGCTACAGCACTCGATATTGAGGTGCCAGCGTTCAAAGAGGTGGATTATGATGAACACAAAATTGATAGCCTATTAGGTAAGTATAAGCTTGACGATGGAAGCATTAGAGAGTTCATGAAAGTTAATGATAAGTTATATACGAAGCGTGATGGGGGGCAAATGTTTGAAGTGAAAGCCATGTCCAATAGCCGCTTTTTCTATCCTGATTCGCTCATTTATTTTGATATTAATAAAGAAGCAGGTAGCTATAAAATGAAGTTTTATCGTAACTTGAGTAGCACACCTGCTGTCGCGCAAAAGATATAACTAACTTTTCTTCTTTTTACCTTGAACGGCTTTGAATCGAGGGTTTGATTTACAAATAACGTAAACACGCCCTCGACGCTTAACAATTTGACAATCTGGGTGCCTGCTTTTTGCACTTTTCAGCGAGCTAAGTACTTGCATTATTTGCTCCCCAATTTTCCAAACTTATTCTTAAATTTAGCAACACGACCTTCATTTGTAGTTACACGTTGTTTACCTGTGTAATGGGGATGTGATGCACTCGAAACATCAATTGGCACGTACGGGTATGTTTTACCTTTGTATTCAATAGTACGGTCTGTTTTTACTGTTGAGCCTACAACAAAGTATGCGTCTGCTGCTGTATCGTGAAAAACAACATCCTGATACTCGGGATGGATATTAGGTTGCATTAACTTCTCCTTTTGAAATGTTATAACGTAACACTACCAGGGTTTCCATATGAATTCAATAAATAAGACTCATTCTCATTTGTGGGTTTGTAAGGAGTCGCTATATCAACTGAACCGTGCGGAAATGCCTAATGTGAGTTAGGTAACCTAGAAAGGACTATACAAATGGAGAGATAAATTTTTTACTTACTTCGTTAGATTACACGGTATAATAAAAGGGATTTACTGTTTTTATTTCTATTTAGGAGAATACTTTGCAATTTAATGATTTTGGTTTTGATAAGCGCTTGATGTCAGCGGTAGAGCATTTAGGTTTTGATGCCCCGACAGAAATTCAACAGAAAGCGATTCCTGTGGCTATGCAGGGCCTTGATCTTATTGCTTCTTCTAAAACTGGTTCTGGTAAAACACTTGCTTTTATTCTGCCTGCAATGCATCGCTTAACGAAACAGCGAGCTTTATCAAAGAAAGATCCAAGAGTACTTATTTTAACGCCAACAAGAGAACTAGCTAAGCAAGTATTTGCTCAACTTAAACTATTTACTTCAGGTAGTAAGTTCAAATCAGTATTGATTCTTGGCGGTGAGAACTTTAATGACCAGGTTAAAACACTTGAAAAAGACCCTCATTTTATTGTTGCAACGCCGGGAAGGATTGTTGACCACTTAACAAAAGGTCACTTCTACTTAAATGGTCTTGAGTTGTTAATTCTAGATGAAGCGGATCGCATGCTTGATTTAGGTTTTGAAAAAGAGCTCAAAACTATCAATGAAAGAGCTGATCACCGTAAACGTCAAACACTGATGTTTTCAGCTACCCTAGATAACGCTCAAGTTAATGATTTTGCTAGTTCATTATTAAAAAGCCCTAAGCGTGTTGCTGTTGGTGCAGCACATACAGAGCATAAAGATATCGAAAAACGTTTTTATTTAAGTGATAACTTAGACCACAAACAAGCGTTGTTAGAGCATTTTCTTACGACAGAAGAACACCAACAGGTGATTATCTTCACTGCAACGAGAGCTGATACTGAGCGTTTAGCAGCCGAGCTAGCTGAAAAAGGTATTTCTACAGCAGCACTTAGTGGTGAACTCATTCAAAGTAAACGTAATCAGATTATGGATAGCTTCAGTAAAGGCCATCAAAAGATTCTTGTGACAACTGATTTAGCCTCGCGTGGTTTGGATTTAGTGAATGTTTCTCACGTGATTAATTTTGACTTACCTAAACACACAGAAGAGTTTGTTCACCGAATTGGTAGAACCGGTAGAGCAGGGCGTAAAGGTATTGCTATTTCAATTGTTGGACCAAAAGACTGGGTTAGCTTTAAGAACATTGAAACGTTTTTACAACAGCAATTTGAGTTTTCTGCTATAGAAGAGCTACCTGCTAAGTTTAAAGGGCTTAAGCCTAAAGCTAAAAAAGCGCCTAGCAAGAAGAAGGCAGCGCCTAAGAAGCAAGCAGAGCAACAAGAGTCGAGAGGTAAGAGTGTTAGAAAGCGTACTTTCGTTACTGGTACAGATGCTGGTGATATGCCTATTTTACGCAAGAAGCCAGTTGCTGCTGATCAAATTGATCGTGATGACGGAGAAGAGTAGGCGTCGGCTTTCTCTTCATCCTGAGCTCAGTTACCTTTAATTCTGAGCTCCATAATCTCTCATCTTGAGCCCCATAATCTCTCATTCTGAGCCCCATTATCTCTCATCCTGAGCACCATAACTTGTCGAAGGACAACAGAAAAATACTACACTACACCTCAGTATCATATTTGGCCCGCATATGCTCGACCGAGCTGCTAATTAACGCGTTCAGAACATCCAAGTCAACGTCAGCCAATTTATTGATATATAAACAAGACTTACCTGTTTTATGTTTGCCTAGCTTATCCATTAATGGTTGGTAGTCGCTAAATCCAGGCATAATATAGAGTGAAAGATTACTCTTGCGAGGTGAAAATCCTACAATCGGCCAAGAACCACCTTTGCCCGTATTTTGGTAGTGATATTTACCAAAGCCAATAATACTGGTTCCCCACATTTTGGCATTGCTGCCGGTAATGGTTTCCATCATCTTGATCAATGCATAGCTATCTTCTTGCTTTTGCTGATTATCAACAGTAGCAATAAAAGCAGATATGTCGCCATCGTTTTCTTTTGTTTTTAAACCTGACATCATAGAGACTCTTATTAGGGTATTTAATAACCCTAGTTTATTTAATTACGCTGTTCAACAATTAAGGAAAAAGTAGATTGAGTACAAGCGATTACCAGTTTGAAATTATCAAAAAAGACTGGCAAAAACGCAGAAAGCCGGATGTAAATCAGATAACACCGCTGTCTGTGAATATTCCTGATTTTAGGAAAGAAAAAAATCACATGTGTAAAATGCATGTTTCATTTAGCGATGGTTCTGAAAAGTCACTAATCGCTAGGGTCATTCAAAACCAAATTACTAAAGTATGGACGGTAGATGGCATGGAGGTCGCTGTTAGGTTAATCGAGGAGGGTGGTCATGACTAATCGAGCAAGTTGCTTATGTGGACAGGTAACGTTCGAAGTTAAACGCTTTTTGCCTGCTGTTGCGCACTGTCATTGTAAGATGTGCCAGAAGTTTCACGGCGCCGCGTTTTCTACTTTTGCTGAAGTTAAGTTGGACGATTTCAAATGGACTTCAGGCGAACAGCTAGTGAAGCACTATCGAGCCGACAATGATTCGGTAAGATCATTTTGTACTGATTGCGGTTCAAGTATGTTGTTTGAATCTAAATACAATAAGCAAGATAATACTATTGAAGTAGCACTTGCTGTGTTTGACGAATTAGAAGATATCAGCGTAAACGCCAATATCTTTTGTCGTTCACAAGCTAAATGGTTTACGAATGATGAAATCCCTAATTTCAGCGCCTTTAGAGAGTGATCACTCCGTCCATAGTGGTGTAGATTCAGTTTTATTTAACGCGTCAGTGATATTGTCGCTAGTGGCTAAGCGAACTAAAGTCCATTTACCTTTGTAATGCTCGTATAGTGCATCAACGTATTCTAGTTGTTTTGCTTTTCGACCAAAATGGTCAACGAAGTGAGTTTCTCTAATAAATTTACTATTGGCAAATCCAGATTTAACAACAACTTCTATCGGCCTGACATCATTAAAAGTGACGTAGTTGCCAAATTCTGACCAAAGTTTTTTACCACGTAAATAGGCGTCTCTTTTAACGGTAATGTGTTTGTTCTGTTCAACACTGACATGTTGATAGTTTGGGTGGAAGTGTTGCTCGTACTGTGCAAACTCATCCTGGTTAATAGCAAAAGGTAGGTGCTCAGTAAAAGCAATAATTTCTAGCTGTTCTTGATTCCAGTGTGTTGCTTTAACACTAATGCTTGAAAGAAGTAAAATTGAAAACAAAAATGTTGTCCAGCGCTTCATAACAAAAACTCCTTGGGGTCCTGCTCCCTTTTGTGTAGTCGATTATAGTCTGTTTTTTAAGCGCTTTGTTATCAGGAATACGGTATTTGCGATGAATAACCAAAATGAAATGCCTTGTTACATTCTAACAAGGCATGCAATTATTCATTAATAAGTTGCTTTAATGTGTAAAAACTATCTTTGAAACCTAGTTTTTCAGATAAAAAAGGAAGCACTTCTTCCATCTCTTTGTTCAATGTCCAAGGAGGGTTAACAACAAATAGGCCTGTGCCTGTCATACCATATTCATCTGTATCAGCACGTGTGCAAAACTCTATCTGCAGAAGGTTTCGAACATCGCTGCTTTGAAACTCAGATATCATCTGATCAACTGACTCACGTTTGACTACCGGATACCAGATCATAAAAGTGCCCGTGGCAAATTTACGGTACGCATCAATGACCGTTTTTACTGCTTTTGTGTAGTCGTCTTTAATTTCATACGGAGGATCAATTAATACCACTCCACGACGTGTAACAGGAGGGAGTAATTTTAATAGCCCTTTGTAACCGTCTGTTTGGTGAACTTGGCACTTTCTCCAGCGCTCAGTATGCTCACTTAATAGCTGATGGTCAGTGCTATGTAGCTCAAACAATTGACAGTTATCTTGACGTCGAAAGAAACTGTGGGCAACACTAGGGGAGCCTGGGTAAATACTTAGTTTGTCACCATTATTAAAGCGCTTGATCAAACTAACGTAATCTTCAAGTAGCTCAGGTAAATCATTTGCTTGGTACAATTTTCCTATACCGTCTTTGTATTCACCTGTTTTTTCTGCTTTTTCGTCATAAAGGCTATACATGCCCGCGCCAGAGTGAGTATCAACATAACTAAAGCCTTTTTCTTTGCGAGTCATATAATCTAATACGTTCGCAAGTACAGCATGTTTTAGTACGTCAGCAAAATTTCCAGCGTGAAAGGCATGGCGATAACTAAGCATATGAATTCCTTGAAAAGCAAAGGCCAGTCAATTAAGACTGGCCTTGTGAAGCTAAGTACTCATCGTAAGTGCCAGCGAAGTCTACGTAACCATCGTCTTTGATTTCGATAATACGTGTTGCAAGGCTAGATACGAACTCACGGTCATGAGAAACAAATACTAGTGAGCCTTCAAATTTCTCTAATGCCATGTTTAATGATTCGATTGATTCCATATCTAAGTGGTTAGTTGGTTCATCCATTACTAAGATATTTGGCTTTTGCATCATCAACTTACCAAATAACATGCGACCTTGTTCACCACCCGAAAGCACTTTCACTGACTTTTTAATATCGTCAGCAGAGAACAACATACGGCCCAAGAAGCCACGAATAGTTTGCTCATCGTCACCTTCTTTTCGCCATTGGCTCATCCAATCGAATAGATTCATATCTTCTTCAAATTCGTGAGCATGGTCTTGTGCGTAATAACCAATGTTATGGTTTTCTGACCATTTGATTTCGCCAGAGTCAGCTTCATATTCGCTCATCAGTGTGCGAAGGAATGTTGTCTTACCAACACCGTTCTCACCGATAACCGCAATACGCTCGCCAACTTCTGCAATTAGGTTGATGTTCTGTAATACGTGATTATCATCAAAGCTCTTATTTAGATTTTCGATCTCAAGTACGTTACGGAATAACTGCTTTTCTTGTTCAAATCGGATAAACGGGTTTACACGGCTAGATGCTTTTACTTCATCTAATTGAATTTTATCAATTTGTTTCGCACGAGATGTCGCCTGTTTGGCTTTTGAAGCATTAGCAGAGAAACGAGCAACGAAGGCTTTTAACTCATCAATTTGTGCTTTTTTCTTAGCATTGTCAGCCATTAAACGAGCGCGAGCTTGAGTGGCTGCTAACATGTACTCATCGTAATTACCTGGATAAATACGTAATTCACCGTAATCTAAATCAGCCATGTGTGTACAAACACTGTTTAAGAAGTGACGGTCATGGGAAATGATGATCATGGTTGATTCACGTTCGTTTAACGTTTCTTCTAACCATTTAATAGTATGAATATCCAAGTTGTTGGTTGGCTCATCAAGCAACAAAATATCAGGATCAGAGAATAGGGCTTGTGCTAGTAGAACACGAAGCTTCCAACCAGGGGCTACTTCACTCATTTTACCGTAGTGTTGCTCAACAGGAATACCTAGACCCATTAGTAGTTCACCTGCACGGCTTTCTGCAGTATAGCCATCCATCTCAGCGTATAGTGATTCTAAATCACCAACACGCATACCGTCTTCTTCACTCATCTCTGGTAAAGCATAGATGCGATCACGCTCTTCTTTTACTTCCCAAAGCTCTGTGTGACCCATGATTACTGTATCAACAACAGAGTACTCTTCAAAAGCGAACTGGTCTTGGCGAAGTTTACCAATGCGATCGTTTTGATCTAAGTTGATGTTACCGCTAGTAGGCTCTAGGTCACTACCTAGAATTTTCATCAAGGTTGATTTACCACAACCGTTAGCACCGATAAGGCCGTAACGGTTACCGTTACCAAATTTTTGTGAAATGTTCTCAAATAATGGCTTAGCACCAAATTGTTGAGTGATGTTGTTTGCGACGAGTATAACAGGCTCCTTAGTAGAGCATTAAAGCGTATAAATTAATTGCGCGCGATTATACAGGTGTTTTAATTCAGTTGGTATAGGGTAAGTAAACAACGATAAGGAAGTTTCATGATATTAACTCAAAACTTCCTTTTGTTGGTTAGCTTCTTTTGATTCGAGTTCTCACTGTTAAGCCAAATAATACAGTTAATACAGGACCTATAACACCCGCAATTAAGTTACTTACAGCAATAAATGTATCAGGCTCGGTTAGCTCAAAAATCTTCTTCTTTTTAAGAGTCATGGTTTCGAGTGAATAAACTAGATTTCTAATGGAGCGTTCAATTGAGCCTATTAAACTGTCAAATGATTCACCAATTTGGTTGGCATCTAAATTTAAAATACCTTTTCCAAGTATGCTTATAGAGTTATTCCAAGTAGGTAAATTAGTTGATATGTAGTTATCTACTATTAATGAATGAGAGATTGCTACTGCAATTATGAAAATTAAGCACCTTATTGGACTTGTTCCATATTTACTCACATACCTATAGAGTGCTAGAACGCTAAATAGGTAGCATTTTATAAATGGTAATTGTCTACGTTTAGCATTCATCTCACCTACGAAGAAATCATTTGCAGTAGAGAAGTCTTTTTGGTCTTCTAATGTGAGCCTGATACTTCTACACGAGCTCTCTATTCTAGGCTGATATCGTTGTTTTACGTGATAGTGAGAGCTTCCAAATTTTACCTCATCGAATATACCGTTTCGATTCAATTCTACTTGATAAAAATTGCATCTAACAAATCTCACACCCAATAAATCAATGTTTACAAATGATGTCTTCCTCAAGTCAACGCCATCAAATGTTACCTGTTTAGGTTTCTCAAATACTGCATTTCTAAATTCTACTTCACTGTAAAATAGTTGCGCAGTAATATCTTCATCTTCATGTGGAAATCTATTTTTGAAGTTCTGGATTGAAGTACTTAGCTTGGTCTTTTGCTCATTAAGCTCTTTCTTATAGCTTGAGGCTATTTGAATGACAAAACTCTTTAACTTATTCCAAACGATTTTAATTCTTGATTCGTCAGTAGTTAAAGGACTAGAGCCGGAAATAGAAGCCGACTGGACCTCAAAAGCTGCCTTTCCTTTTATGATTAAGTTCTTTCTAGATACGAAATATGCCTGTCCATGAAATATTGTCTCAGCGAATAAAGCTCTACTATATAAGAAACCGCTCAACTCGAAGCGTTCTTTGACATTAGAGTAGATTAACGAAAAGTTTTCTTCAACGGTAAGCCAGTTTAAATAGACGCTCCTTTCAAATACACAATGACTAAGATCTAAATTGACAAAGTAGCATTGATTCACATTTATAACGTTTGAGAATTTAATATTTCTCGCGCTCAACCCTCTGTTAAAAGCAATATTTTTTAGATCAACACTGTCTATTTTCGATTCACTAATATCAACAGGAAAGTTGATATTTACTGAGTACCGTCTATCTAATTCTTTATCAGTTGATTCAGGTTTATCTCTTTTAAAAATCTTGCCTTGGTAAGAAATGTTTTTTGGAAAATTAAACCCTTGCCAATCTCCATCCCTTTTCTTAATTAGTTTAAAAAGCTCTTGGAAGAAAACACGATCAGAGATATTTTCTGAGTGGAATACGCAATTAGCACTCCGCATATAGCGAGCTCTTTGGCATTTATCTCCATTTGAAAAAATATATTCGCACATTACTTACCTGTATATTTAATACCAATTATCTGATTACTGATGATAATGTTAAGTTAATGATATTTCTATATTGTATTGACAAATATAGGTTTTCAATTGTTGTTAACCAATAATCACAAACCATTACCACTGGTTAACTGAAACTAATTTGAACATTATCTAATATTCACCACATGAGCTTTTGAGTTAACTCAGAAGAGTAAATGATTTAGTTCTAGAAGATAAAAGTTGGAAAAGCATAGGTGGGCTAATTGATTGGTCTTCACCGCTATCGCCTAGCGGCTTTCTTCAAATTATTAATTCTATTAACTGATTTGGAGGAAAACGATTATGTTCGACCTAGTAGATAATATAGGTTCGGTAGATTTTGTTACTCTTACTGATAACAGTAAGAGCAAGACTGAATGGAGAAATGAGCTTGTTGCGTTTGGTTTAAAGCACAACGATCGCTTCTTTTCTATTCATGGTGGCATTGCTCCTATTTATGCATCTTTAGCCGATGCTAAATATGAGAGCAGGTTTGGTACTAGTCCTAGGGTTAGTGTTGCTAAATCTGCGGAAGATGCCCCAATTTTTAATCATGTATGCGAGCACTTTGGTATTCGTGTCGTTAAGAATTTTGGTCTAGTCATCAACGGTTTTGATTTTGACGATGATAGAACAGCGCAAGAGATTGGCAGTTTTATCGTTGGCTTTGAACAAAGCTATAGAAAACTGAAAGCTATGACTAAGTTAGAAAAGAATGAAGATGGAGATTACGATTTTAAGACGACTAAACTCGTTTCTCCTGAATCTAACAATCTAGAATCTGGCACTAATGCGATGTTTAACAAAGCGTCGGAGCCTACTATTCTAGAGCAATTTTCTGATTTGGAGGTGTAGCCATGTCTAATCGACTGTCTGTTAAATTGCGTAAACTTTACTGCGATGCTCTATTTGGATCGGGTAAGCATGGTGATGTCCGCTGGTATAAAGGGGTCGCGTATGTTTGTCGAACCCAATCTCAATATTACGGTTGGTATAGCGCTTTAACAGGTAAAAAGCTCAGTAACGTATATGGCATTAACTTAGTCTCTAGGAGGTCTAAATGCTTAAAGTAGTTAGGATGATGTTTGAAAGTCACCTCACCACTAGAGGATTCGTTATTAATAGCTATGAAGTAATTAATAGACGAGAAATCGCATTTATAACGAATAGAGGTAAAAGAACCTTATTCCTTGATGCTAATTTTAAAATTAAGGAAACAGGGTAGTTAATATGTGTGCGTATTGTTATAGAGCTAATGAGGAGAGTGATGACTAGTAGTTATCATTTTCTAAATGGAAACCCATAACCTTTATTGGTTATGGGTTTTTCTTTTATGGAGGTTAGTTTAATGACGATAGACAAAATAAAGAGACTGTGCCCTAGCTTGAGCTTACTAACGACTACTAATGAAGAATCTATCTTTAGAGTTAAAAACGTCAAATATCGGCTAGAGACTGAGGAAATAAAGGAAAATAGCTATACGGTATTTGATTGTCTCAATAGAGACATTTTTGAAGGGAATATTAGGCGATATAAGGCGATTCCTATAGCTGGTCAATCGGGTAGTGAAACTATGACGTTTAATAGTCCAAAAGAATTTGCAAATTGGTTTAATCGGCACTTGAAAAGTTAGTTTTATGTAGTACGTTGAATGAGCGGATTGATGAAATTAACCCTGATTTAAAATTAAATTTTTATACTCCAAGCACTAAAACTCGCTTGTAGCCGTTATAAACCTTGAGTTTGAGTCATTTTATTAGTAGGCGCTAATAAAAATATAATTAAATTAAGGGTTTACAAATGGTTTGGGATGTTATACAATCCGTGCCAGTTGGTGAAAGTAACCAACTAATTAAAGAGGTCCAGGCAATTTTGCTGGGCTATTATCGTGTTCATTTGAGCACATGTTAACTCGTGAGGGTTAACGAAAAATTATAGGTTTTGAAATGAATATTTCAGCAGCGAAAACTTATGCTGGAGGTGTCAGACTGTAAATAGCTGGCCAGCGCAATCGTGCGTGGCTTCTTTATACCTTCCTGAAATGATTCTCCGTCATTAAGTTCAAGCTAAAACTTACAAATTTGAATTTAAATCCATTTTGATAAGGAGAATTTAATAATGAAAAATTTATACAGCGCTAGTGCGCATGAACAACACTCAGAGCTTTCTTTATGCATTTATGTCTTAGAGGAAGAAACTAGAAACTTGTCTAATAAATTCGTGAACGAGAAGTGTGAAATCAAATCGTTCTCTTATTTACTTGAGCATAGAAGGTTGGTTAAAGAACTTAAACTTCTAAGGCTTGAAATGATTAAGTTTGAAAGTGAGCATCCTGAGTTTAGAACAGTGTCTTAGGCTCAGTTAAACCGAACCTAGTGAACTTCTGATTCTAGGATTTCATCTAAATCTTGAAGTGTAAGACCAAGCTCTTGTAGCTTAGCTGCTGCAAGGGCTTCTTGCTCTTCTATGAATTTAGTAATTCTTTCTATTTCAATAGAGTAACCGTGTAACTTCATTAGTTACCTCCGAAAAAATTATTTTTATTAAGGATTTAATATAATACTACTTCGTTGCTCGTTTTTCAAACAGTTACGTAAAATAATCTAATGGAGTGTGTAGTGGAAGTGGGTGGTGTAAAAGAGTTCATGTTCTTCGTTGTACGTGAAAATATCACTCTTCCAAATATCTGTAGGAATATTATATCCTAATCCACTCTTTTGGAGTACGATTTTCAAATTGTCGTTTAACTGTCCATATACATGTTGAGAAATGCCAATATGGTTAGGGGCTTTACACTTGTCTCCAATCTTAACTGCTTTGTTTACAGGATTCCCTATCCATACGAGATCCCTGTTATTGAATCCTTGAATTCCAACTTTGGTGCAAACTATTGTGCCATGATCAACACCTATGCCGTAATTCAAAGCAGAATATTTAGCTAGTTTTGACACGACACTTGATTCAGTAAGCATATACTTCATTTGTAAGGCTGCTTGAACTGCAATGTTAATCGTGGTTTTAGTGTCACCTAGAAAGAAAACTAACATACCATCACCATTGAAACTTCTTACTTCGCCTCCTAAAGATTTGGCAATCTTAACTATTGTATGGAAGTAAGCCATATGAAGCTTCGCCACTGTTCCACGATTATGTTTATTTAGAATTTTAGTTGATTCCCTCATGTCGATGTATAGAGTCGTGGCTTTAAACCTTAATCCTTTATTGCCAAATGTTAGCTGTGAACAGTCAACATCAGGTATGTAATAGCAATCTTGAATATCAAATTTACTATCTATAATCGTCGCTACGGTATCTTCAATTAATTTTTTCATTACTTACCTACAAAAACAAACAAAGCGAATAGTGGCATTGATAGAATTACACCTAATAAAGTTGACCATACGGCTTTCTTGAACAAACGATACTTATACGATGCTATTGTAGAGTTAATAATTATCTGGTCAGCTAACATATAATCAAACGAAGTGAAGTCGTTTTCTGAGACTCCTTTAGATTTAGCTAGAGCTTTCAGATAAGCGTGGTTTCCGTACTTCTCTATATGATTGAAGAAAAGTAAATTGTCCTTTTCATTGATGTCTTTTTTATTCTCGACGAAAGGCAGTTTCAAAGATGGGATGAAACTACTTAGACAAAGTAATAGGCTGAAAGCAAATAACGAGAAGATAGTTGTTATGGCTATCTTAGGTAGCATTTCCAAATTTAAGCTCTGAACAGCTCTCAAAAGCCCAAATATAACTAACCCATTCGCAGCTAATAGCGTGGCTGATTTGGCTTCTGCAAACTTTAGCCAGTCGTTAACATTATCAAATATCGTTTCTAAATCTTCTTGCATAGCTTTATTCCTTATTACCTAGTCAAGAAGTGGTGTTTAAATGAACATTTTCAATGGGGGAGCTTAAGATATTTTCATTTAAATCTGTTGGTTACCCATTATTGGCAGGTTAATGTGAGATGTTTAAGTGGGAGGTGTTTAAGTGTTCAGTATTTCGGTGGCAAAACTAGATAAAAACGACATCTCGATAGACAGAAAATTTATCTAAAAAGGCATTACATTACTAGCCTAATTTACTGACAATTCAAGTCACTAAGTGGAATGTTAGGGTTTCCCTTCAGCCAATCATTTATTAAGTCTTGCTGGCGCCCAAGAGATCTACCTTTATCTTGCTTACTACTACTGAAGCGTATGTATGAAACTGCCTTTTTCAAATTGATTTACTAATCTTTTAGCTCGAAATTTGAGCTGAATCATATTCAAATAGGTGTCTTGTGAATAGGTGGGAAGTTGTAATTAAATAGAGGTAATTAGTAACTGAAACTAAAGTAAATAAACCATGTTTTCGTGCTTATACGTAATTCAAATCATAGTGTGATGTAGTTTGCAACAAGCATGGTTATTGAAATATCCAGCTAATCTAAATTGCGCGCGATTATACTGGAAACAGCATGCTTGTGCCTAGCTTTATTGCTTATTCAATGCTCAGTTTAACGATGTCTCGCTGCCTTTGTTCAACACTGCCTAATTTGATAGACGTATCCATACTCATCGCAATGATGTTTTTGCCACTTGTGATAGCTTTTTCACTGAGCAATTTATTTTCATGATAAGACCAAAAGTGCCATGTGTTATTTTCATTTTTGAAATTTAAATAGATCCCTTCTTGAGTTGGTATAGTGTTTCTAATATTGCTCTCAAATGACTCAATCACTTCAGTTCTATTTTCCATCACTAGCGATAATTTATTGTTATGAATAGTAAAAATACTATTAGCTTGTGAAAGTATGATTTGACCTGCTGGTTTATCAGCGACGAATTCTAGCTCACCAGCATCGATAAGATATTTGACAAGCTTTGTATTACCCTTGCCTTGTTGTTGGATAAGTAACGCCTCTTCATTATGGTACCAGCCAATAATGCGTCCTTGGATATTAGAGTGGTATTGAAGGTGTCTCTTGTTGGTACTTATATCAATCGTAAAAATATTGTTGCCCATGGAAAAAGCAACGTTGTTATTTGCAGCACTCCATACGGCTTTATCAACATTTAAGAATTCATCAGGATTTTCAAATATAAGCTGACTTTGCTGTGCCGCCACATCATAGATGAATAACTGAGGTTTGCCATAACGAGTGGAATAGAAGGCAATTTGTTTATTATCGTGAGATATCGATGGAAAATAGTCCATAGCTGTACTGTCAAATATAGTGTCCGCTTTAGAGAGCGCAGGATTAAGCAATTGGATATCATGATCTAAGCTACCCGAGATTAAATAGATGCTATTGTTCATAGCGTTTGCAAACCGAATAAATTGACTATTTTCAAATGGTAATTTGGTTAGTACACCCGTATTGTCTAGCGAAAATAAACGTCTTCCATTGTTAAGCAGCAGTATTTCTCTGTCGGTAAACCAGTCTATACTGAAGCGTTCTGTGACATCTAGCCGATAGCTGGTTACGAGAGAGTGTTCTTGCACCTTGAGTAATTTTACTTCAGTTTGTTTTCCCTTTGGCTGCCCCGTAACGGCTATCATGTCATTTGCGATAGTCAGTTCATAAGGCACAAAAGCTTCACTATCAAAAGCAACATTAGTTAGGTTCTTTGTTGCTAAATTGAAGTGGTATAACTGGGTTGTAGACTCGTGGTTTGAGATAAAATATAAATCGTGCTCATTATATAAGTGAACAGAACTGATCCATGACTGTTTGTCATCTTTAATTAGCGTCTCTACCTTTATTAAATCGAATGCTTGGTTTAAAAAGGCTTTTTTTACTTGCCACCCTTGCGTGGTCACTTCTACAAATAAGATACTTTTACCGTTAGTAGCCCAATTTAGATTTCTTATGTGAGCGCTTGAAACTGGTATACGTTTTTCTATGCCTGAGTCCGTGTTTTTAAGCCAAAGTGAGCTTGATTTTATGTCGCCAGATTTAAAGCGTGTAAAGGCAAGGTGATTACCATCTGGTGATACAGCAACAAAATCCTCCAACATCTCTGTAGCGGTGACTGGAGTCATGTCTAGAACGCTTAGTTCATCTTTTGATTCATCTGTGAAGACTAAGAAAGTTAACAGAGTAACAAATAATACTGCGCTTAATACCTTAACGAAATTATTAATGTTAATAGTCTTTGAAAGAGGGTGTTGTTCTTGAACATCAAGGTTTGGGCGAGCATTAATGCTATATCCTATTTTTGGGTGAGTACTGATTAACTTTTTGTCATCGTCTGAAAACGCTTTCCTTAGTGTCGATATGCAACGCCTTAGGGAGTTTGGGCTAAAAATAGACTTTGGCCATGCATGAGCAAATAAGGTTTCTTGGTCTACAACTTGTTCAGCGTTAGCAATGAGGTACAAAAGCACAGTCATCACTTTAGGCTCTATGGCTATCTCTTCGTCTTTTTTGATAATCAATCCACGCTTGGCATCTATTTCACAATCGTGAAATTTAAATGGTGTTGATGATAATTGTGCTAACGAATATTCCACAAGCTTTGCTCTATGCCTCGTAATTGTTGTTCTTCACTTTTTCTTAAGGAAAAAATCACCTTTTCTCTATCGCTTTTTTTTGCCATAGATTCATGCTCTTAAGTCTATTTTATACAATTTGCAAAGTCGAGATATTAAACTGACAAAAGGGAAACACATGAAAAGATTAAAACGAGATATAACAAATTCACTACTTGGTTTTATCGGTGTGATGGTAACGGCAAATACGTTTGCCAACGACGAGTTCAATAAACAGAAAATCATTGATTCGCTGCGTAATAACGTATCGTCACATTATGTGTTACCTGACAAGGCGAAAGCAGTAAGTTCGTTGATGGAATCGGCTGAGTTTATTAATAAGTTCAGTAACATAAATGATAAAAAGCAGTTTGCCAAAGCACTGCAAAAAGAAATACAAACCATACTGTCAGATAAGCACTTTAGGGTACTACCACCGAGAGTTCCTCAAGCAGCAAGTAACCAAAATCTGCTAGAACGTCACCAAGAATCACTCACCAACTTTAGAAAAGGTGGTTTTAAGAGCATAGAAATGCTGGACGGCAATGTAGGTTATGTAAAAGTTGATGGGTTTAGAGCAGAAGATAAGCACAAAGTAGATGGTTTGATGAATTACTTGAGAACAGCTGATGCGATTATTATAGACCTTCGTGAAAACGGTGGTGGTGGCCAACCAGTTAATTATTTTACCAGTTATTTTCTGCCCGATAATGTTGTTGTTGGTAAAACATATCATCGGTACAAAGATAGCTGGAAAGTATTGAAAACGGAGCCAATCAAAGGGGACAAACGATTAGAGGTGCCTTTGTTTATTTTAACAAGTGACTTTACTTTCTCAGCAGCTGAAGCATTCGCGTATAACCTACAAGCAAGGAAACGTGCAACTATCGTTGGGGAAGTGAGTGGCGGCGGTGCTCACCCGATTCAGTTTATGCCATTGCCAAATGGTTTTAGAATCATCATGCCTAACAGAAGATCTTATAACGAGATCACAAAAAGTAATTGGGAAGGGACTGGTGTCATTCCAGATGTCCTAACAAACGCTGAGCATACTTTAGACAAAGCAAAAGAGCTAGCAAAGCTTGCAGCACAAGAGTATAGAAGTGAGCTATTTGATGAACTTGCGACTATGTTACTTAAACAGTGTGACGGTTTAAAGAATAAAGAGAAAGTAGATAGTCTCGTGAATAAATTGCTGTATCGACGTCATATTGAACCTTTTATGGTTAAAGGTTTTTCTGAAAGACTAGCAAATGAAGGTCATCAATGTGGGGCTCAATTGTTGGCACCTTAGTCGTACCTTGATTCAACGTTGGAGCCACATATTAGTGGCTTGAAACCAAGCTACAAATTGTTACTTATGCGTTACGAAAGCTAAACAGCATGGTAAAAGGCGTCACGGTATTATTTCTCCACTAAATTAGAGGAGAAAGCCAAATGAAAAAGCTTATTGGTGTAGCACTATTGTTTGTATCTGCACAAGCGTTTGCATATGAGTCATCAAATGAACCTGTTTCGCTAAATGACTTCCCAGAGTGTTCACAGAGTATTAATGCTGATTGCCAAGCATTTGTAGAATCATTGATAGTAAACGCTGAAGAAAACTCAAGCGTTAAGCCTAATCGAAGAGACTTTGGCGACTGCAGAGATGACTGGAGTTGTGATAAAGAGGACTTAAAAAACTACTTAGGTAAAAACAGAGGAGACTTGATTGGTAGACCTGCGCCAACACCAGTGCCAGAGCCAAATACTATGATGGTCTTTTTGTTGGGGATAAGTGTGCTAGTAGCGGGTAGAGCGTTAAAGCTAAAAAGGAACCAATAAAAAATGGTGCGGGTTGTGTAACTCGCACCATTTTTCCGTTTTTATCTTTTCTTATTTCTCTGAGGCTTAGGTTTACGGTCGTTAAATTGGTTTTCACTAAACCTAGTTAGACCTTGTTTACCTTTACTACCATGGTTATTGCGCTTCATACCTTCACCTTTTTTAAGGCCGCTGGCGTTGTTTTTACCTTTACCTTTCTTTTTGTAGTGTTGGTAATTTTGCTCGTTTTTCGATTCTGCTGGTACTAAGCAACCTGGCTTACTGCCAATAAGTTTTCTAGCAAGTCCCATTTTAGTAATTGCTTCACGAATGATAGGCCAGTTCGCAGGATCGTGATAACGCAAAATAGCTTTATGTAATCGTCGTTGTCTTCCGCCTTTTGGCACGGGGACAGAGTCACTATTCTTACGTACATTACGTAAAGAATCGATTTCCGTATGATATAGCGTCGTTGCATTTGCTAATGGCGATGGATAGAAGTTTTGTACTTGGTCTAGCTTAAAGTCGTTTTCTTTTAGCCATAACGCAAGGTTGATCATGTCCATATCGGTTGTGCCCGGGTGAGCAGATATGAAGTAAGGGATCAAGTATTGTTTCTTTCCTGCTTGCTGTGAATACTTATCAAAAAGCTCTTTAAACTTATGATAGCTGCCCATGCCTGGCTTCATCATTTTGTTTAGTGGGCCTTCTTCAGTGTGCTCTGGAGCAATCTTTAAGTATCCACCAACGTGATGGCTTGCTAATTCTTTAACGTATTCAGGATCTTCGATCGCTAAGTCATAACGAACCCCTGATGCAATGAGTACTTTCTTGATGCCTTTTACATTTCTAGCGCGGCGGTACAAATTAATAGTTGGTGTATGATCTGTGTCTAAGTGGCCACAAATAGTTGGCCAAACACAGGATGGCTTTCTACATGTTGCTTCTGCCTTTGGACTCTTACAGCGCAATTGGTACATATTTGCTGTAGGTCCACCTAAATCAGAGATGACTCCAGTAAAACCAGGTACTTTTTCTTTGATATCTTCAATTTCTTGAATGATAGAGTCTTCTGAGCGACTTTGAATAATTCTACCTTCGTGTTCGGTAATTGAACAAAAAGTACAGCCACCGAAACAACCTCGCATGATGTTAATTGACGTTTTGATCATGTCATAAGCAGGGATCTTTGCGTCGCCGTAAACAGGGTGTGGTACACGCTGATAAGGTAATCCAAATACACCGTCCATCTCAGCTTCACTAAGTGGGTAAGCTGGCGGATTCAACCAAATAATACGATCACCGTGCTTTTGTACAAGTGGTTTTGCCGAGCCAGGGTTCACTTCTTGGTGAAAAATACGCGAAGCATGTGCATAGAGTACTTTGTTATCTCGCACTTGCTCAAACGTAGGTAAATTTATGTAGGTTGTTAGCCAAGGCTTCTTTTTGTCTTTCCAAGATTTGTTTTGATAATCAGCAATTTGTATTGGTTGCGCCGTTTTGGTCACGTCTTTAGCGTCGGGCTTAACTTCTGTAACGTCTTTACCTTCCTCAGCACAACTTGCTGGCGACATATCTTGATAAGGGCTAGGAATAGGGTCAATTTTTCCTGGCTTGTCAATTGAACGAGAGTCAATCCCTGACCAACCTGGCAATGCTTGTTTGGCCAAGAAAGCAGTACCACGCACATCTGTTATAGAGGTAATATCTTCACCTCTCGCAATGCGGTGAGAGACTTCGATTAGTGGGCGTTCGGCATTACCGTAAATAAGAATGTCAGCCTTGGCATCAAACAAAATTGAGCGACGTACTTTTTCCGACCAATAATCATAGTGAGCAATACGGCGAAGACTTGCTTCAATGCCACCGATGACTACGGGCACGCCTTTGTAGGCTTCTTTACAACGCTGAGAATAAACCATCACAGCACGATCTGGACGTTTACCACCTTCATTGTTTGGTGTGTATGCGTCATCGTGGCGGATACGTTTTTCAGCCGTATATCGGTTGATCATAGAGTCCATGTTGCCAGCAGTAACACCAAAATAAAGATTTGGTTTACCTAGCTTCATAAAGTCTTCTTTAGAGTGCCAATCTGGTTGAGCAATAATACCCACCCTAAAGCCTTGAGATTCAAGCATTCTGCCAATGACAGCCATACCAAAACTTGGGTGGTCAACATAGGCATCGCCAGTTACAAGAATGATGTCACAGCTATCCCAGCCTAATTCGTCCATTTCTTCTCTAGACATAGGTAAAAATGGTGCTGTGCCGTAGCATTCAGCCCAGTATTTTGGATAGTCAAACAATGTTGTTTTAGGTAATGGAATCATCTAATAACCGTTATTTTCTCTGTAAATGTGTACCGCCAACAAAGCGATTTAATTCGCTCGGGCGCGGGATTATACCAGATTTGGCAACTTGCGTTTACTATTATTTTGTCGCGCGATTAACATCTTTTAACGACTTTTTTTATACATTTGGTTTGAATGAATATATAGTGAAATACAATAATAATAGCCAATTAATAACTGTGACCATATGAAGATTCAATTACTTAGTGCTGCTATTGCACTGTCCTTAGCTGGGTGTGCTAACACAGATAAAGCTAGTACTTCCTCAAGTGCTGTAGATAAGACGCCAGTAGCTGCGGTTTCAATCGAAGCAACAGCTCAATCAAACCAAGATAAAAAAATAACCTTAGAGAAGATCATGTCAGATCCTGATTGGATTTCTCGCTCTCCTGAATCTTGGTATTGGGGTGATGACAACCAAACGATTTTCTTTAATCAAAAACAACAGGGTAACCCGTTAAGAGATTTGTATCAGGTTAGCTTGAATGGTGCAGCGGAAACTTCGCAAGTTAAACTTGCAGAAATGCATCGCGTCGCAGATAGGTTTGCACAAACTAACGCCGATAAAACAAAAGAAGTTTACGTTTTTGAAGGTAACGTATTTGTAAAAGACTTAGCTGGAAATAAAGTAACTCAGTTAACCTATACCTCTGCAACAGAGCGTCAAGCGATGTTCTTAAATAATGGCAACGTTGCTTATCGTGCAGGCAATGTGTTTTTTGAACATAACTTAGTGACAGGTCAAATTAAAGAGCTAGCGAATCTTGTGATGCAGAGTGAAAGTAAGCCTTCAAAGGACAGTTACTTAGCTAAAGAGCAAGAAGAATTAATCGCGTATATTGCATTGCAAAAGAGAAATAAAGCATTAAGAGACGAGCAGAAAGACAAGCTTAAATCTCAAAATGGCACGCTGACAGAAACAGAATTTAAACTGGGTGCCGGTAAACGTGTTGTGCATGCAAGCTTGTCACCAGCAGGTGATAAGATGATTGTTAGTATTGCAGACGCTAAATCTAGCCGAGCTAAAACTGACATTATGCCAAACTATGTCACAAATGATGGCAATATTGCACCTGAAAAGGTACGTGCTAGAGTTGCTGATAATCGCCAATACTCGCAAGAGTTATTCTTGTTAGATCTAAAATCAGGTCAAAAATTCCCTTTATCATATGAGAATTTACCAGGCTACGATGAAGATGTATTAGCGAGCGTGAAAAAAGAAAACTACGAGCGCGAAGGCAAAAAATACGAATCTAAAAAGTCACCTCGAAACATTCAGATAATGTGGGCAAGTAACCCAATTAAGTGGAGCCAGAATGGTAAGCAAGTTGCTTTGCTTCTTGAAGCTTGGGATAACAAAGATCGTTGGTTAGCTAACGTTAACTTATTAGAAAATAAATTGCAGTCACAACATCGCTTGCATGATGACGCATGGATCAACTGGACGTTCAATGAGTTTGGCTGGCTAAACGATGATAATACATTGTACTACTTATCTGAAGAGAGTGGTTATTCTCAATTATATAAGAAAACACTGAAAGGTAAGGCTAAGGCACTGACGTCAGGTAAATTTGAAATTAGTGATGTAACGTTAACTTCTGACGGAGAGCGTTTTGTTTTTAAAGCGAACAAAAAACACCCTGGCATTTACGAGATTTATCAAGTCAATGCTGATGGCTCTGATTTTAAAGCGCTTACTGACCTTGGTGGCATGAATAACTATGCGCTAAGTCCTGACGAATCTAAATTATTGATTGAACACTCAACATTAACTATGCCTCCTGAACTTTACGTGAAGGCAGTTGGCAGTGATGCAAGTGCATTAAAAATTACCGATACTGTTACTGATGAATTCAAATCAATGCCTTGGTCAACACCAAACATTGTGCCTGTACCTTCTTCGTACCAAGATGAGCCAGTTTACTCTAAAGTTTATCTACCTGAAGGGTATGATGTTAACGCTGAGAAAAACCGCGCGGTAATGTTTAGCCACGGCGCTGGTTATCTGCAGAATTCTCATATGGGTTGGACTGGATACTTGAGAGAGTTCATGTTCCACAGCATGTTAGTTCAACAAGGCTATGTTGTTATCGATATGGACTACCGTGCATCTAAAGGATATGGCCGTGATTGGAGAACAGCTATCTACCGTCACATGGGTAAGCCTGAAGTTGAAGATATGCGTGATGGTGTTAATTGGTTAGTTGAAAACGCTAATGTAGACCGTCAGCGTATTGGTACTTATGGTGGTTCATACGGTGGTTTCTTAACGCTAATGTCGTTATTTACACAACCTGACCTTTTCCAATCTGGTGCAGCATTGCGTTTAGTGTCTGATTGGGCATATTACAATCATGGTTATACTTCAAATATTCTAAATACACCGGGCGATGACGCCATCGCGTATGAAAGAAGTTCTCCTATCTACTTTGCAGAAGGGTTAGAAAAGCCATTATTAATCAATGCGCCAATGATTGATGATAATGTTTTCTTCCAAGACACAGTACGCTTAGTTCAACGTTTGATTGAATTAGAAAAAGAGAACTTTGAAACGGCGATTTACCCCGTTGAACCACACGGTTTTGTGCAACCAAGTTCATGGTTGGATGAATATCGTAGAATCTACAAACTGTTTGAAGATACTTTAAAGTAGGCAGTTTTAGATCAAAAAAAGGTTGGCTTTGCCAACCTTTTTTATTCGTTGAGTTTAGATCTATGAATTGACCACTTGTCTTCGATACGGTTCTTCACACCATTTTCTTTGATAGTTTCTAAGCCTTTACTTAATTGGTCAACAACCGCTCTATCTGTAGTTTTACTGCACGCTAAATAAAAGATAAATGGCGTAATATTCATTTTGTGGAAAGTCGTAAAAAGGTCTGGTGACAAGCCATTAAACAATGCTCTGTATTTGATTGTTAAATCATCTGCGAGAATTAGGTCAATTGATTTAGAGTCATGTAGTAGCTTTAGCAAAGAATAAGTGTTGTTAACGATATATAGGTTTTTATTCTCTTCAAAGCCATAAGACTTCATTGTTTGATGAGTGACATCGTCTCTTATTACTGCAACTTTGTATTGTTTTGCATCTTCTACTGAATTTATTTTGATATCTTTTCGTGACTTTAAACCAATAAAGTAGCTATCTGTGTAGGTGAGTTCACCAACCCATTGAAAAAGTTTTTCTCTATTTGGTGTTCTGGCAATTGAATATATGCACGTATTCTTATTATTTAGCGCCATATTATAGGCTCTCGTCCAGGGGTAGCCTTCAATAGAGCTTGTCAGATTAGTATGAGATAAGGCCTCACTAATAATTTCGGTGGCGTATCCAGTAACCTTATTATTTTCCACTATTTGGAATGGGGGGAGATGCTCTGTAACGATATTAACTTGTTTGCTTTTTACACTATGAGTGGTTAGCGTTAACAACATAAACACTAAAACCTGCTTCATAACGACTCCTTTACGTTTTTTTGCTCCCTACAACATAAAACAAAGCAAATACAGCTAAACCACTAATAGCTCCCCACAGATGTGCATCTGTGGCGACAGGCGCATCTATCATATCGGCTACACTATCACTGGCACCAAAAACTTGTTCATATACCACTTTTATCACAATGGCTAATAAAAGAATATAGCCTGTTTTTTCCTTTTCTTGTATATCTTTACATGCGCCAGCGACAAATAATCCATGAAGTACGCCTGACAAACCAACGTAGTCAACTAAATAAGTAGAGCCCAAATAGATTCCAAGACTGGTTAATGCACACAACAGTAGCACTAGCAGTATTTGGTTTAATGCACTTAGATATTTGGCGTGTAAGTTGGCAGCAAGCAACAAAGCGGCAGCGTTCATGATAGCGTGCATATCATTTGTATGGGCAAAGTGCCCGGAAAACCAACGCCACCATTGGCCATTGTTTATCTCTGTTCTGTGATAATTCACTAGGTTTTGAGCATGCTCAGGTAAAAAGTGGATAATCGTAATTACACACAAGATAGCTATTGAAATGATGTACTGTTTGTTTTTTTCAAAAAATGAGAGCATGGGTATTAATGGTCAAATGCCGTGGTTTCACGTTATTATTAGTATCAGTATGTTATCACTAAAAAGAGAAGATGAAGAGAGTTGTTTGCGGTAAATGCAAAAGACCTGAAAGGGCTTGTATTTGTCATTTGATGTATGAAATTAACAATGATGTACTTGTTGTTATCCTTCAACATAAGAGTGAGCAAAAACAAGCAAAAGGCACCGTCCCACTTATCTTGGGAAGTCTTTCAAATTGCGAGTTATTTGTAGGTGAACAGTTTGCTGAAGACACGCGTTTAGCAAAGATTTTAGCACGGCACCAAGGCAGCACTGCGTTGTTGTACCCGGGAGAAAAATCTAGGCCCATCAGCGAACTTCAAGAGCAAAACGTTACTTGTATTATCGTGTTAGATGGTACTTGGAAAAAAGCTTATCGTTTATTCGCAATTAATGAGTTTCTTCATACGCTCCCTCTTGTGACACTATCAAAATCATATCAAGGATTATATGACATTAGAAAAACGGAAAAAGAAAATGCGCTATCAACACTAGAAGCAACTTGCTACGCGTTAACTGAGCTTGAAGCTATTGAAGGAAAGTATCAACCGTTAATTAGTCGCTTTGTCGACTTTAATCGTTTTCTAATGTCGTTTAATATGGAACGAAAATAGTCCACACTTTTTTTAAGGTAAAAATAATAATGGTAAAGTTTAAGTGGTTTAAAACAACGCTCATTACCGCAGCTCTTTTTTCTACGTCTGCACTTGCTTTTGAACCGCAGTCTCAACGTGAAGATAGAGAGCCAGAGGCGGCTACAGGTTTACAGGCCAAGCAAGCCGTAACCACAAAAGACTACATGGTCGTTGCAGCACACCCGCTGGCGAGTCGTGTTGGTTACAATATTCTTAAAAAGGGTGGCACTGCAATTGATGCAGCTATCGCTGTGCAGGTTATGTTGACCCTCGTTGAGCCACAGTCATCTGGCATAGGTGGCGGTGCTTTTATTCTCTATTGGGACAAGAAGAAAAGGGCATTAACTACTTATGATGGCAGAGAAACTGCTCCAGCGGCAGCTGATAGTGACTTATTCCTCAAAAAAGATGGTACGCCAGTATCGTGGAGAGAGGCTATTGTTGGTGGCCGTTCAGTAGGTGTTCCAGGTGTACTGGCTGCGTTAAAAATGGCGCATGATAAGCATGGTCATTTACCTTGGAAAGAGCTCTTTTCGGATACTATTAGAATTGCCGAAAAAGGTTTCAGAGTTTCACCTCGTCTTGCAAAATTAGTTTCTCTTGAATTAAACCCCGGCGTTGAAAAGATTAGCGGCACTAGGCAGTACTTTTACCCTGATAGCTACCCAATCAAAGAAAACTATAAGCTCAAAAACCAAGCATTGGCTGATGTGTACAAAACGATTGCTAGTGAAGGTATAGAACCGTTTTACCGAGGTGATATAGCAAAACAGATAGTTGAAACCGTACAGAGGAGCCCAATCGCACCGGGTAAATTGTCACTTGACGATATGGCAAATTATAAACCTGTAGAGCGCGAGCCATTATGTAGTACGTATAGAGAATACAAGGTTTGTGGTATGGATACGCCTAGCTCAGGCGGTTTTGCTGTGCTACAGATGTTGTCTATTCTTGAGCCATTTGAACTTAGTAAACGAGATTTCTTAAATACACAAACATTACACTTGTTCACGCAAAGCTCTAGGTTAGCATTTGCTGATAGAGACAAATACGTAGCTGATTCTGACTTTGTTCAAGTGCCAAAAGAAGGGTTGTTAGATAAGCAATATTTGCAAGAGCGTGCGAAGTTGATTGATCTACATGTTGATATGGGGAAAGCGAGCCCTGGTAACCCAGCCGGTGCAACAGCGATGGTTGAAGGTGACGCTTATGAGTTACCATCAACTAGCCACATTTCAATTGTTGATAAATACGGTAATGCATTATCGATGACAACCAGTATCGAAATGGCATTTGGATCAGGTTTAATGTCACAAGGCTTTTTGTTAAACAACCAGCTAACTGACTTTTCTTTATCACCTAAAAAGGATGGTAAATGGGTTGCTAATCGTGTTGAGCCTAATAAACGCCCACGCAGCTCCATGTCGCCAATTATGGTGTTTGATAAATACGGTAACTTAAAGTTGGTTGTAGGCTCACCTGGCGGTAGCCGTATAATTAATTATGTAGCTCAAACTGTACTTGGTGTATTGGATTGGAAACTTAATCCTCAAGAAGCAATTAATTTGCCACGTATTACTAACCGAAATAAAGTGACTACGCTTGAAAAAGGCACTGATATAGAGCGCTTTAAGAGTTCTTTAGAAGCTAAAGGCCATAAGGTTTTTGTTAGAGACTTAAATAGTGGAATTCATGCTATTGAAGTTAAATCAAAGAGCTTAGTTGGTGGGGCTGATCCTCGCCGTGAAGGTAAGGTCTTAGGGGACTAGTGCTTTTCTCTATTGAAATTTATCACTCTGAGTTTGTCGCCCTTCGACAAGCTCAGAGTGAGTAATTCATCCATTCATATTTAATCTATCAATGTGTTTCTGTCATTCATTACTACTTCCATAATGCTAATCGTTTATCATCCTGAGCTTTTCGAAGGATAAACTTATCACATATAGATATCCCTAAAAGCGGATTGATATCGCCGTAATTTTAAGCTACTTTCAAACTGTCTTTATCTAACAAGGAAGTTAACATGGCATTTCGAATCCTTTCTATAGATGGTGGTGGTATTCGTGGAATACTCCCCGGTCAAATCTTAGTGGCACTTGAACAAAAGTTAAAAGAAAAAACAGGTGATCCTGACGCTAAAATAGGACAGTTTTTTGATATGGTCGCCGGCACTAGTACGGGTGCCATTCTGGCCGCAGCATATGTTTGCCCTGATGCTGATGGCTTCAAATACAGTGCTCAGGATGCCGTTGATATATACCTAAAAGACGGCGATGAAATTTTTGACGTTAGTATCTGGCAAAAAATTTCGACGGCAGTTGGCCTTAGTGACGAAAAGTATGATGCAGAGCGTCTTGAAGAATCTCTAAAAAAGACTTTTGGTGATACGAAATTAAGTCAGCTTAAAAAGCCTACATGTTTTGTGTCATATAATATCGATGAAAGAGAGCCGAGAATATTTAAACAACATTTAGCAAAATCTGCCAATGAACATGATTATTTGGTGATAGATGCGTTGCGTGGCAGTAGTGCAGCACCTACTTATTTCGAAACAGCGAAAATAAGATCATTTGATCCAAATGAGAAAGCGCAAATACTCATAGACGGCGGTATGGTCGCCAATGATCCCGCGTTAGTTGCCTATTCTGAAGCTATTAGCAAAGGTTACGCAACAGGCATTGCAGATATGGTTATTGTCTCTCTAGGTACCGGAAGAAAGTTAAAGCGTTACGATTATGCGAAAGCTAAAGGATGGGGGCTCCTTGGCTGGGCCAAGCCGTCTATTGATATAGCGCTTGAAGGAGGCCCTCAAATGGTGGAATACCATATGGAACAAATTGCCGCTACGGTGAAATCAAAGACCAAGCACTACATTCGCATCAAACCTAAACTCTTTGATGCAGCGCCAGATTTAGATAATGCTACACCTGAAAACTTAGCCGCGTTAAAGCAAGCAGGTATTGATAATGCTGAACTTTTAGATGCTCAGCTAGATGAGATAGTAGAGCTACTTGTATAGCCAACACTATTTTTGAAAGATAATAAAAACCCAGCTATTGAGCTGGGTTTAGGAAGTTGAATATTTAGAACGGGTCTTTCAGTATTTTATCGATAACCCATTCATCGCCTACTTGAATAACCGACAGTCGCTTAACGTCTTTGTAGTTGTCGCCTTGGTAAGTACCACTAAAATAAATGGTGATTACGGCTTTTTCTTTAAAACGTTCTCGCACCTTAACGCCAGTATCATCAGGTGTAATTTCAACCTGATCAAACTTCATATTGAACATATGGCGTGCAACCGCTTGAGGTGATTTGTAATGAAGAATAATTCGAGCAAGTTGTGGGCTACAAACAGACGCTGCTTTTTTGATATTCTTTTCGTTATACAAGGCGTCAAAAAATGCAATCGCAACATTTTCAGGGTCGTCTTGGTCTGTAATTTTGTCTTTTTCTGGTTCACCACAGGCAACCAATAAAATAAGAAATGGTAATAGGAAGAATTTAAGTTGTTTCATCTTTGAATAACTAACATTAATAAATTTTGCTCTTTTCAAGGTTAGCATTTTATTCGTAACTAGGTATAGCCTTAGTTACCAAAAAGACAAAATATTATTCCTCTTCAGGACAAAATTCGGCTTGCAGTACTTTTAGCAAATCAGTAATTACTGGCATTGCTACACTGTAATAGATATTTAAACCATCTCGCTCAGTCGTCACAATATTATCTGAACGAAGTTTTGCCAGGTGTTGAGACAAAGCTGATTGACTAATATCAATGCGTTCATTGAGTTCGCTCACCGTCAGCTTCTTTTCAATCAAGCTACATAAAATCAATAGTCTGACTTCATTACCCATTGCTTTTAATAAGCCTGAAGCTTCTTTTGCTTTTTCTGCGATATTCGCGTTTTGCATTTAACCACTCAATTATTTAATTAACTGTCGACATAATACATTAGACAAAGCTAATATTAAATAGTATATTAGTAAGATCTTAATTAGTATTTGCTAATTTAATTTGTTGGACAGTGTAGGTAAATAAATGAATTATGCCAATTTACTCAATTGGGTACTGAATAAACCAAAGCAGCTATACACAGTGCTGTTGATAACAGTCTTTGTAGCGTTAGCAATGTTTCCATTACTTCAGATAGATACTGATCCTGAAAACATGCTTGATAGTGATGCGCCTGCTCGTGTGTTTCACAATCAGGTTAAACAGCAATTTGTCATGCACGATATGGTTGTTGTTGGTTTAGTGAGTAAAGATACTATCTATAGTGTTAGCAATTTGACAACGTTACACAGTGTATCTTCTTTTATTCAAACGCTAGATGATGTCATTCTTAATGATTATTTGGCGCTTGATGTAGTTGATAATATTGAGCAACTAGTGGATGAGCAAAATAACAGTGCCGGCATTAAATTTTCCTATCTAATGAAACAAGCACCACAAACAGAGGGTGAAGCAGGAGAAGTCTTAAACGCAGTCAAGAACCTACCTATGCTTGAAAATACACTTGTTTCTGGTGATAACAAAGCAGCAGCAATTTATATTCCCTTAACGTCAAAAGACAAAAGCTACCCTGTTGCGCAGATGATTAGAGAGTTTGCCGCAGGAATAGATACTCCGTTAGATATTCATATTACTGGCTTACCTATTGCTGAAGACCAGTTTGGTTATGAAATGTTTGTTCAGATGGGCGTAGCTGCGCCATTAGCTGGTTTAGCCATTTTTGTTCTTTTGTGGTACTTCTTTAGAAACTTTCCACTTATCATTGCACCCATGATTGTGGCTATGTCTACTGTCATTATCATCATGGGTAGCTTGATAGGTATGGGGTTTACTGTTCACATCATGTCATCGATGATAGCTATCTTCTTGATGCCCATTGCCGTTGTGGACTCTGTTCATATTCTCTCAGAGTTTGCAGACCGTTATCGTCAGGGTGATAACGTAAAAGATGTTTTAAATAAAGTAATGAAACATCTATACAAACCAATGCTGTTTACGTCGCTAACATCAGCGGTAGGTTTTTATTCATTACTATTAACACCAATTCCGCCGGTTAAAATATTTGGTGCCTTTATTGGTACAGGCATACTGTTGGCTTTTGCATTGACGGTATTATTCATTCCTGCATATATTTCAAGAATGTCGCCTAAAGCTATCGAACATTTGCATGACTCTGTTACCCGTTTGGAGCAAAAAGGTATTCTGTCCAAACTGCTGGTTTCTATAGGTGGTTCTGCAAGGCAAAAATACAAAGTAATGATTCCTCTGTTCTTAGTAGCCTTGGGTGTAAGTATCTATGGCGTAAGTAAAATAGTGATTAATGATAATCCTGTTAACTGGTTTAAAGCTGACCATGAAATTCGTGTGGCAGACAAAGTACTAAATGAACACTTCGCAGGAACTTATGATGCTTGGCTAGTCTTTACTGCCAGTGAGCAAAATAGTGAAGAAAAAGCGCAATTCGAATCGTTAATCGAAAAGGCTCACAAAACAGGTGTTGATGTCTCTAATATTGAGAAACTCTACAAAGCATTCGGCATTAATCAGGATTTATTATTTGCCATTGATGATCTTAGTTTTTCTGTTGAAGATAAAGATACCGAGTTTGTTTCTCGGTTATTTGATGTCGCTGAATTAGTACTAAATGAGCAAAAGGCATTTACTCAGCCTGCACTTTTAAATTGGCAAGTAAACCTGCAAGAGGCACTGATTGAAACTGGCTTAGTTGGCAAGGTCAATGGTTTGACTGACATTATTAGAACCGTTAACCGTGAGCTTCAATCGGGCGAGAAAAAAGACTTTGTTATTCCAGACTCATCAAATGGCGTTGCACAGACTTTATTGCAGTACCAATCATCACATCGCCCTCAAGATTTATGGCACTTTGTAAATACAGAATACTCGTCTTCATTGATGTGGCTACAAATGACAAGTGGTGATAATCAGCACATGACTGAGGTTGTACAATGGGTTGAATCTTATATCAAAGAAAACCCTGCACCTGTCGCTTTATCAATCGATTGGGCAGGTAAGTCATACTTAAATGTGGTATGGCAGGATTTGATGGTAAGCGGCATGTTAGATAGCCTATTATCAAGTTTCATTATCGTCTTTTTAATGATGGTCTTGTTATTCCGCTCTTTGAAATATGGCATCCTTGCAATGTTACCTCTAACCTTCACGATCACTATGATTTACGGACTAATCGGCTGGATAGGTAAACCTTACGACATGCCTATTGCTGTGCTTTCAGCGTTAACACTTGGTTTATCAATCGATTTTGCTATTCATTTTTTACAACGTTTACGTGAACTAAGAAAAGAAACAGGTTCTATGCAACAAGCACTGTCACAAATGTGCTTTGAGCCAAGCAAAGCTATCTCTCGCAATGCCATTGTTATTGCTGTTGGCTTTACGCCGTTACTACTTTCTCCGTTGGTGCCATATGTCACGGTAGGATTTTTCCTAGCTAGCATTATGGCTGTGTCCGCTATTGTCACCCTGGTTCTGTTACCAGCCTTATTAACCTTATTAGATCGCTCATAAAGGAGATAACGATGAGAACTTTATTTAATTTTGCTCTTTTGGGTTCAACTTTGATGTTCTCGACTGTTGGCGCCACAATGTCGTTAACAGCAGAGCAAATCATCAGCAAAGCAAATATGGCTTCATATTATGCCGGTGACGATGGTAGGGCACAGGCTCGCATGATGATCGTTGATCAAAATGGCAATAAACAAATGCGTCAATTTACTATCTTAAGAAAAGATATTGAAGACCAAGGTCAGCAAAATATGCTGGTTACGTTTTCACGTCCAACAGATGTAAAAGGCACCGTGTTTAGAGTAGAAAAACATGTTGAACAAGATGACAACCGTTGGCTTTACTTACCGGCGCTAGATCTAGTTAAACGAATTTCTGCTGGTGATAAACGTACCTCGTTTGTTGGCTCACACTTTTTCTATGAAGATGTATCAGGCCGTAACCCACAAGAAGACCATTTTGAGTTGTTAGGTGCCAATAATGGTCTCTACCAGCTAAAGGCAGTACCTAAAGATCCATCAACAGTCGAGTTTTCACATTACTTAGTGAATATAGACCAAGAAAGCTTTATCCCGATGGAAGTTACCTATTTTAATAAACAGGGTAAAGCTAGCCGTAAAATGACTGTTAAGAAAGTTAAAGAAGTTCAAGGGCATGTTACCGTTGTTCACTCTAGAATAGACCAGCTTTCCGATGGCTCTTTCACTGAAATGCAATTTCGCAATGTTAAGTATGATTTAGGATTACCAGATAGCATCTTTAGTGAAAGAAGTTTACGTAAAGAGCCTACTAAGTGGTTGAAATAAATGGCCAGTACGATATTGAAAGCAAGCAAGCCTTTGTTGTTAAGCCTAGCGATCACCATGGCTATAACTGGGCAAGCGAAAGAGTCTGCTCAAGAAGATGATATTTGGGCGGACGAAGCATGGACAGTTGAAGAAGAGCAAGTATCACCTTGGCAGTTTTCTGGTTTCATAGAAGCAGGTTATGGTGTATTCACTCAGGGCAATGTTGTTTCAAAAGCCCAATCTCTATCTGAATTAAGAGCACAATTAGACAGCAAATATAGTGCGGACTATTTTCAAATAAATGGCAAATTGGAGCTAATTAAAGATGCAGTGATATCAAAGACTGATATTGATGTACGTGAATTAAACCTGTCGTTTTCATTGGGTGACAATACTGATGTTATTGCGGGCAGGCAAATTGTTACTTGGGGAACAGGGGACTATTTGTTTCTCAATGATTTGTTTGCCAAAGACTGGCAGTCGTTTTTTTCAGGGCGAGATGATGCTTATTTGAAAGCTCCCAATGATGCGTTAAGAGTAATGCATTACGCTGAAAATGTTACCGTCGATTTTGTTTATTCCCTAGAATTTACGCCGGACAGCTACATCAATGGAGAACGCTTTTCTTTTTATTCGCCAATGGCAGGAGAAGTTGTTGCGCCTCAGGACTTTAGCGTAGTTACAACAGATAAATCGCAATATTCACTGAGGCTCGCTACAACTGTTAATGGCACTGAATATGCGTTATATGGTTACAAAGGCTACTGGACAACACCTGTTGGTGCTATTGTTCAGGGAGCAAATGCAGGCGCTGCTTACTTTCCAAAGTTAAATAGCTATGGTGCTAGTATTAGAACCACTGCCCTAGGTGGCCTTTTTAACGCTGAAGTATCCGTTTACAACAGTACGGAAGATACCAATGGCCATAACCCGTTTGTTGCAAACGACCAACTACGCGTTTTGCTTGGTTATGAAAAAGAGCTTAAAGCTGATTTAACTACGTCGTTTCAATATTACTTGGAAAGAACTGACGACTTTAATGCATTTAAGCGCACATTGCCTGAATCTATTACTAAAGAGAATAGGCAAGTATTGACAGCACGCATTACTCATCGAGCTTTGAGACAAACATTGACGTCTAGTCTATTTGTTTTTTATTCCCCTTCAGATAAAGACGCTTACATTAAGCCTTCCATTAGCTACCGCTATAGTGATAACTGGCAAATGAGTGCAGGCGCAAATATTTTTTGGGGTGAGAGCCAACAATCCTTTTTTGGTCAACACGAAGATAATTCAAATCTTTGGTTGCGTATGAGATACAACTTTTAGGAGATTGATATGACAATTGAAAGAGCCGTTTTTGCATTTGCTGGTTTTATGGTACTGGTATCGATTGCGCTAACACACTACGTACACGCTAATTTTATTTGGTTGACGGTTTTTGTTGGTGCCAATTTGATGCAATTTTCGTTTTCTGGTTTTTGTCCAGCTGCGATTGCATTCAAAGCATTTGGGCTGAAAAGCGAAGCTGATATTGCTATTGAAAAACAGTCATAAGAAAGGATTGGATGATGTTAAAAAAGATACCTGAACTAGTTGCTGAAATAAGAAGTCAGATCAACTGTTTAACCGCGCAAGAAGCGGCTGCAAAGAGTCGTGAGGATAGCGGGATTCTAATAGATGTTCGAGAGCCTGCAGAGTTTGCTCAAAAAGCACTTAAAGGTGCGGTTAATATCCCACGTGGGTTAATAGAAATGAAAATGGTTGAATTATACCCAGATGCTATGCTTCCTATTTATATCCATTGCGCAACGGGTGGTAGAGCAGTGTTTGCGGCAGAGCAATTAATGCGATTAGGTTATCAGCATGTTTATGCGATCACTTGTCCACTAGATAAAGTGCTGACAACGTATAAATAATGACAACAAAAAGGGAGCTATTTAGCTCCCTTTTAAATGCTTTCAACACTAATTATTGAACAAGTTCTTTATCTGAGAACGTATCATTAAATAATGGGCTTGATAAATAACGCTCTGCAGAACTAGGTAAGATAACAACAATGTTTTTACCTTCGTTCTCTGGCTTTTCAGCTAAACGCTTAGCAGCCACTACAGCAGCACCAGAAGAAATACCTGCTAAGATACCTTCTTCACGCATTAAGCGGTGAGCCATTTCCATAGCTTCTTCATTAGAAACTTGCTCTACAGCGTCAATAACGTCTAAGTCTAAGTTACCAGGGATGAAACCTGCACCGATACCTTGGATCTTGTGAGGACCTGGTTTAAGTTCTTCACCAGCAAGTTTTTGGCTAATAACAGGAGAGTCAGTTGGCTCAACAGCTACTGAAACAACATCTTTACCTTTGGTATTCTTAAGGTAACGGCTAACACCTGTGATAGTACCACCTGTACCAACACCAGCAACGAAGATATCTACGTTACCTTCAGTGCCTTCCCAGATTTCTGGACCAGTTGTTTTTTCGTGGATTTCTGGGTTAGCTGGGTTATCAAACTGACCTAATAATACATACTTATCAGGATCTGAATCAGCGATTTCTTGTGCTTTTGCAATTGCACCACCCATGCCTTTAGCACCGTCTGTAAGTTCTAACTTAGCACCTAAAGCAGCTAATAACTTACGACGTTCTAAACTCATTGTTGCAGGCATTGTTAATGTGATTGCGTAACCACGAGCAGCAGCAACGAATGCTAAAGCGATACCAGTGTTACCACTCGTTGGTTCGATGATTTCTTTACCTTCTGTAAGAACGCCACGCTTTTCTGCGTCCCAAATCATGTTAGCGCCGATACGACACTTAACAGAGAAGCTTGGGTTACGAGCTTCTACTTTTGCAAATACGTTACCTGGTGTAACACGGTTTAATTTTACTAATGGTGTGTTACCGATAGACGTTGAATTGTCTTTAAAAATACTAGTCATGTTTACATTCCTGTGAGTGCGCTTCAATCAAATTTAACTGACAGCATTGGCCTCAATTCTAATTACCCGTTAAGATTAGCTAGTTTTGACAAAAAAAGAAGTGATTTTTAGTTATAACTTATATACTAAAAAAGAATAAAGAAAATTAAAGTAATTACTTTATTGTCAAAAATCGACCGTTTTTACAATTATTTGGTGACTTAATGAGCAACTTTGCCGGTACAAAAGACTATATCGCATCTTCTTCTCTCCAATTAGCAGTTAATGCTGCTATTCACTTGGAGCGTCCATTATTGATAAAAGGGGAACCAGGTACAGGTAAAACCATGCTGGCAGAGGAATTGGCCAAAAATTTAGACACTGAACTTATTCCTTGGCACATCAAATCAACAACTAAAGCTCAGCAAGGCCTGTATGAATATGATGCCGTTTCTCGTTTGAGAGATAGTCAATTGGGTGATGAGAAAGTGCATGATATTGGTAACTACATTGTTAAAGGTAAATTGTGGCAGGCATTCTCGGCAGGAAAACGCCCTGTATTATTAATTGATGAAATTGATAAAGCGGACATCGAATTTCCAAATGATTTGCTCTTAGAGCTAGATAAGATGGAGTTCTTTGTTTATGAAACACAAGAGTGTGTTGTCGCCAAACAAAGGCCAATTGTTATTATCACATCAAATAACGAAAAAGAACTTCCTGATGCGTTCTTGAGACGTTGTTTCTTCCATTACATTAACTTCCCATCCACTGAAGAGATGCAGCAAATTGTTGATGTTCATTTCCCAGACATCAAAAAAGACTTATTAGATGAGGCATTAGCCTTGTTTTTTGATTTGCGTGAAATCCCAGGTTTAAAGAAGAAACCATCAACTTCTGAGCTCATCGACTGGTTGAAGTTACTTTTGGCTGAAGATATTAGTAAAGACACGTTAAGAGAGACAAGACAGAGTAAAGTCATCCCTCCTTTACATGGCGCGCTGTTGAAGAATGAACAAGACGTACACCTATTTGAAAAGTTAGCTTTTATGTCTAGAGCAGGTCGCTAACAGCTATGTTGATTGGCTTTTTTTTAAAGGTTAAAGAGTACAAAGTTCCCTGTACCATCAGGGAGCTATTGGACTTAATTCGGGCGTTGAAAAATCATTTAGCATTTGCCGACATGGAAGCCTTCTATTATTTAAGCCGTACCATTCTTGTTAAAGATGAAGCTTATTTTGACCGGTTTGATAGAGCATTTGCTGACTACTTTAAAGGAGTAGAATCTTTAGAGTTAGATTTATCAAAAATCCCAGAAGATTGGTTGAAGAAAGATCTCATGCGCATGCTTTCTGATGAAGAAAAGAAGCAAGTTGAAGCATTGGGCGGCCTTCAAAAGCTGATGGAAACACTAGCAGAGCGCTTAAAAGAGCAGGAAAAGCGTCATCAAGGTGGTAACAAGTGGATTGGTACAGGTGGCACATCGCCATTTGGTGCCTACGGCTACAATCCTGAAGGTGTCAGAATAGGGCAGAAGGAAAGTCGCCATCGACGTGCCGTTAAAGTATGGGACAAAAGGGAATTTAAAAACCTCGATAATCAAGTTGAAATTGGTACTCGAAACATCAAAGTAGCATTGAGAAAGTTACGTCAGTTTGCTCGAACAGGTGCAAGTGAAGAGCTTGATGTGGATAGCACAATCGCTAGTACGGCAAAAAATGCTGGTTATCTAGATTTACAAATGAAACCTGAACGTCACAATGCAATCAAGCTGCTAATGTTCTTTGATGTTGGTGGCTCAATGGATGATCATATCCAAATATGTGAACGATTATTTTCAGCTGTTCACGGGGAGTTTAAGCATCTTGAATTCTTTTACTTTCACAACTGTATCTATGAGCAAGTGTGGCGTGATAATACACGTCGATATAATGAAGGGCTCGATCTCTATCAAGTACTCCACACCTATGGTGCTGACTACAAAGTGATTTTTGTTGGGGATGCGACCATGGGGCCTTATGAGATCACTTACCCAGGCGGTAGTGTAGAGCATTGGAACAAAGAAGCGGGAAGTACTTGGATGGCACGAGTGCTTGAACAGTTTAACAATGCAATTTGGCTTAACCCTCAGCATACTGACGATTGGGAGTACTATCCATCAATTCGCATTATGCGAGAAATAATGAACGATAGGATGTTTCCTTTGACGATTGAGGGGATAGGGGACGGTATTAATAGTTTGCTAAAAAAAGGGTAAATATATGAGCTACTGCGTAGTAGCTCATATGAAAACTCAGCGTTTTATGTTTTGTTTGAACCATAAATGGAAAGGCTGCCTTGAGCGAACAAGAGACATTCACTTCTATTCAAATTTCGAGTAGATTATCCAACAGAGCTTTATTTGGATATTCATAATAAAAGGACTTTCGTTAATAATGAAAAACTTACTCATAATTTTGCTTTTCTTAATTCCTACTGTTGTTCTAGCATCTGACACAGATTATCAACTACATATTCACGTTCACTATCAGCAAGATTCTGATTCATGGAAAGCTAACTATGAGCTGCCAATTGCTGTAGACCATGTTGCTTTTAGCAGACGGAGCAATTTTGACCGAAGAAAGTTGTATAAAATAGATGAATCAAAATTTAAGTGGGAGCAAGAAGGCGATGTACTACTGATAAAAAGTGTTGATGGCAGTATGTTTGACTCATTGGATATTACCTTTTCCTCTTATTATGACGATATACAAAAAGACTATACGCATAATCTAAAATATACTGACGGCAGTGTGCTGCTCTACACTAATCATCTAGCTTTAGGCGCTAATATAATTGAAGATAAATCTATTAGCCCTATTGGTGCATCATTCGAAGGCACAACATTTCATTTTAATAGCCCTAATCAAAGTATCGTATTTTTAGGGAAAAGCTATAAAAACAAAGCTTCTTGGCAGCTCAACGGTGATGGTACCTATATTTACTTTGGCAATATAAAACCAATTGAAAATGACAATATGATTGCCATTGTTGATCCAACATTACCTAAATGGGTTTGGGGTAAGACTCAAAAGCTTTTACCTGAGCTTTTTGAATTTTATAAGAAGAAAACAAGTCACTATTTAAATTTCAAACCAGTTGTATTTTTTAATTATGATCAGCTAGATGGTGATTATTTGCGTTATAGTGGTGGAACATTAGATGGCCTAGTACAACTTACCATTGGTGGTAAGCACTGGAACTCTCGAAATGAAAAACAGTTTAATTTGCTTTTTCAGTTTTTAGCGCATGAAGCAGCTCACTTTTGGAATGGTCAAATGTTCTCTTTTGAAAACCAAAATCACTCTTGGATGCATGAAGGTAGTGCAGATACATTTGCGTACATTGCAATGATGGAATTTGGATTAATAAACTATGAACAAATGATTCAGAAGTTTGAAGATGCTGCTAACAATTGTTTTTTAAACAAAGGCAAGGAACCTTTAGAGCAATCAGCCAAGCTTTGGCGTTATCGCAACTATTATGATTGTGGTGCAGCTATGGGGTTTGCAAGTCATGTGGCTGTTAAAGCAAAAGATTCTAGTAAAACAGTTTTTGATGTTTGGAAGAATGTGTTTGATGCAAATATTAAAAATAGAACTTATAACCAACAGGACTATTTTGACGCATTAAACCACCTAACTAAATCAAAAAAGCTATCTATAGCGTTTGAAAAGTTTAGTAGCAATGGTGACTTAAACAATCAATTAGAAATTGCTTCTTGGTTCGAGCATTCAGGAATAGCAACTCAACTTTCTGAAGATTACCCTAAGTCTGTAATTAGGCATTGGGGAAAACAAGTTATCTCTAATCTGATGAGGTCGCATTGTAAAAGTATCAGCTTTATAAGCTATGGTGACTTTGTAAAAACGTACCCAATTGATGATTGCAAATCATTTGAGCAGAGTATGGAAATACAATTTATCGATGGTGTTGAGATTTTTAATGATGGACTAAATGCATATAGCTTATTTAAAGATAAGTGCGAAAATGGTGAAACAGTAGCTTTACAAGATAAAGGAAAATTCGATGTTGCTGAGTTGAAGTGTTTAGAGAAGGTACAAAACTTGAAGCCGTATATGAAGTTGCAAGCTCAATTATAGTTTGCAGGGCTGAATGACCGGATATGGCACTTACTAGAAAGAGCTAGAAGCGGACATAGAACAGTTGATTTTAAAAAATCGGATTGCTAACTTAATGGTGCGGCAAATCGACTACAAGGAAAGTAATGAAAGCCATTATTGGTATAGTTTTATTAATATTCTCTAACTACCTAGCTTCTAAAGAAATTAAGGCTGAAGACTGGCTGCTTTGGTACAAGGTAGAAACGCAATTACCCTTTTCTTCTGCATTGACTATTTATCCTCCCGTAAACCTTTATACAGAGAGTGGGGAGCTAAGAGGTTCTATTGCTACACCGTATTCATTAAGTGATAATAGTAATAGAGTCATTGATGAGTTCCTCATTGTAGTCACGGATGGTGGGGGTAAGACTCATTTTCTGAAACCTAAAATAGAGTCTGTTGGGTTTGTTAATGATTATGGTATTAGCATGTCATCTCTTAGGTCTAGCTCATTTCAAAATGGCAAAGTTTTGGTGCAGTTATACAAACTCAATTCACATGAAAATCGTCAAAAACTAAAAGAACGTGAAAGCAATGACTTGAAGAAAAAACAAGGCGTGGAGAATGCACTAGCAAGAATTAATATCCCAAAGCCAACACTTGATGAGGTATGGGGGGTTAAGGCTTCTACGTTGGATGGACAGTTTTTAGATAAAATAGTTGCTTCATCAACCTATACTATCGTCCAGCTCTATAGCCCTTATTGTGGCTTCAGCAAAAAAGCAATTCCATTAAACAATGTATTAAACAATTCTCAACATATCAGTGTTATAGGTATGGCTGGCACAGAGAGCCTCAATGATTTCAAAGAACATTTAAAGACTAAAAATGTCCAATATTCTTTTATTGCTTACGAAGGAGAATATACTGAGTCAGCCCTCCTAAAAGCTGCTGGTCAACAAGGATTCCCTACATATTTTGTTTTGGATTCTTTTAAAAAAGTGCGTGGAATATTTGTTGGAACCCCTGCTCTTGAAAGTTGGCTTGAAGCTCAACCTTCATAAATATGCTGCTAGACTACTCGAATGACCGTAATTGGCACTTTTGCAAAGTACAGCAACGAGCGAAAAGCAGACATTGACGAGTTGTCTTAAAACATGGGATAAGGGTATATTATTGTGCCGAAGTAAAATACCCTATACATTGTTATGGATTAATAACAATTACTAATTGTTCTTGGCATGAAAAACTTATTATCTATTCGTTCATACAGCGCTAACCCTGTTTCTCATTCACATGACTTTAATCAAGTTGTTTTGCCGTTACGTGGTGTCATTAACATACAAGTTGAAAACTTTAATGGTAAGGTTTCTCCAAGGGAATGCGTAGTAGTCCGAGCCAAAGAAAAACATTTATTTGCGGCAGAGCGTGAAGCTAGGTTCATCGTAGCGGATATGGGCTGCCTTCCTGAGAATGTTAACTCTACACAACATATTGTCTTTGAGATAAATAAGCCTCTAATCAACTTTTTGCACTTTATTGAGAGTCAATTGGAAACTCAAATCAATTCTCAATTAGAGCAATCTATGTATAACACATTCTATCAACTGCTAGAGAGCCAACATTTACTGCCTAAACTGGATTCCAGAATCCAAAATGCACTACTTTTTATTAACGATAACATTGCAGAGCCATTGAAAATAGAATCAATCGCTAAGGTTGCTTTTTTAAGTCCAACTCAATTCAAAAAGACGTTCAAAGAACAGTTAGGCACAACTGTATTAGAGCATATTACACAACTAAGAATGGAAAAGGCTCAGGCATTATTAACGCATACCGATTACCCATTGCAGATAATAGGTGAAAAAGTTGGCTATAAAGAGTTGTCTTCATTCAGTCGAAAGTTCAAGCAACATTATGGTTTCCCTCCAACAAAGTTTAAAAACTAAACTTTGTCTTTACGGACAAGGATTGCGTCCAATTTGTTAAATTATCAAGGTGTAATTAGCATATTGTTTAGCCTCCAATTTTAACTGTTGAGGTAGCTATGCTAGTTAAATCTGATAATTTAAAAGGTGTACTTGCTGTTTTAGCTGCTAGTTTTCTGTGGGGTACAACAGGAGTTATGGCTAGCTTTACAACAAATGTAAGTTCTTTAGCAATTGGTGCTTTTGCTATGGGTGTAGGAGGTGTTCTTTTAGTTCTAGTCAATTTTTCTAGTTTGAGCAAGAACTATAGGCTTATCCTTAGACAAAAGATCCTCTTTGCTCTAGGGGCTTTATCTGTTGCCATTTATCCACTCGCATTTTATTCCTCAATGCGTATATCAGGAGTTGCGATTGGAACGATAGTTTCTCTTGCTACCGCCCCGATATTCGCAGCTCTGATAGAGCGTCTATTAAGTCAAAAAGAAATTTCTCAGCAATGGGTGATTAGTTTTGTGTTTGGTGCGATTGGTATTATTCTTTTGACTGCTGGAAAGGAAGCAACCCTAGGTAGTACGGCAAATGATTACCAGAATACTGTTGGCGTTGTTTTGGGTTGTATCGCGGGGCTAACTTACGCTTGTTATTCATGGGTAGCTCGTGCATTAATTGACAAAGGGGTTCATTCTAGAGCTGCACTATCGGGGTTATTTGGAGGAGCTGCAATATTACTTTTGCCGTCTCTATGGTTTACTGGTGACAACCTGTTTTCTAATACGACTAATGGCCTTATTTCACTATATATGGCAATTATTCCAATGTTTCTTGGTTATTTGCTATTTTCCTATGCTTTAAAGTTCATTGATACGAGTAAAGCTACATTAATTACACTCGTTGAACCTCTAATTGCGACTATATTAGCCGTCATTTTATTAGGAGAGAGCTTTCTTGTGACAGGTTGGTTCGGGGGCTTATTGGTGTTTCTTTGTTTGGTGATTCAATCAGTCAAACTCAATTTCAGTTTTAACTTAAGCAAATCGAACTAATTTAATTAAACTCGATGAGTGTCCGCAATTGGCACAAAGCTGATATCAGCAATAAGCGAAAATCGGACTGTGTAACATCTATATATTTAGGAACATTTTACTCATCTAAAAGCCAACCTTTCTTGAACCTTACGTATTGAGTCAAATAATTTACATAGGTGTAAGGTTCAAGAAAGTTTCATTCAATAAAGTAGTCATCAATTTATTTACTGACGAGAATTGAATGATGAAATCTAATTACCTATTAAAAGTATCGCTTTGTTTGTTTTTAACAGGGCAGGTGTCAGCTGCTGAAAGTCAATGGGGACTAGGTATAGGTGCTATGGCTGAGCAGCAAGGCTATGTTGATGTAGATACCAAAACAACTGTTATTCCTATTATTAGCTATGAATCTGAAAACTTACGCATAAGTGGACCTCAGTTAGAATACAAGCTGACGCAATATAAAACACCTGAACTTGGCACAGTTAATTTCTCAGTACTTGGGCAATACCGTTTTGATGGCTATGAAGCTGATGATGGTGATGTTTTTATTGGCATGGATGAGCGTTCTGGTGCATTTGAATTAGGCTTTTCAGTCGATTATCGAAGTAAGCTAGGTAGTTTATCTTTTGAGTTTTCTAATGATGTAACGAACGAGCACGAGGGGTATGAAACTAGCTTAACTTACTCAAAACCCTACTTCTTTAATTCGTTGGTATTAGAGCCGTACGCAAAAGTGGCTTATCTAAGTGATGATTTAGTGAATTATTACTATGGTGTTGAAGCCAGTGAAGCGAAAACCAATCGACACGCATATATCGGTGAAGCGACTACCAATGGTGAAATTGGTTTAAGAATGCGCTGGCAAGCAGGAAAACATCATCAATTTATTTCAAACCTTTCTTATAAGTCATTCGGAAGTGAAATCAAAGACAGCCCATTAGTTGAAAAATCAGGTGGGGCAAATTTAATTTTGGGGTATGTCTATGTTTTCTAATAAAGCGGTGCTGAATGTTAAAACGTTAGTCGCTGTTATGGCAATACCCTTAATGGTTGCATGTGATAGTGCTGACGATAGTACTAATATTCCTGCGAATATTATCGTTAGTGAAGTAACGCCACAATTAACGCTTGAATCACAACCAGTTCAGAAGCAAGTTCATGCTGATATATTGCGCTTTCATGGTGTTATTAAGGGCGGAGAGTCTTATAACGAAACCATTTTTGAGTCAGGAAAAATAGCATCTCTCAAAGTCAAAGAAGGGCAAGTTTTAACAAAGGGTGATGTTGTCGCTGAGCTATATTCACCTGATCTTGCTGAAAAGCTCACACAAGCAAAAACTAAATTGAATAAATCACTTGCCCAGTTACTGCTAGATAGAGAGTCGTTAGACAGAAATAAAGTATTACTTGAAAAAGGGCTTATCGCTAAGCAAAGCTACGACCAGTCTAAGCGAGACTATGACTCTGCTGTTGCAGCTAGAAAAGAAGCTGAGTCTGGTGTAACTCTGGCAAAAAACGGTTTTAAAGACACTAAAATAACAGCCAAAGACAATAGTATTGTTTCGCAAATATTTAAGCGTGAAGGTGACTTTGTTAGCCGTGGAGAAGCTATTTTTAGGTTTGAACTTTCTGATAGGCAAAAGGTCAGTTTTTCATTGCCTGAAAGGCTAGCTGTTCAAGTGAATATTGGTGATGAACTGGACGTTATTGTTCCTTCATTATCTCTTAACACTAAAGCTAAGGTTATCGAAAAATCACTACCCACTAGTGATGATATTCGGCTTCATGATATTACTCTCGAATTCAATCATTTTGACCCAAAGCTAATAGGGTTAAGAGCGGTATTAAACTTTGAGAGTAACCAAACACTTGCATATAAAGTGGATTACCGAGCAATTAAATATGATGCCAATAATCAGCCCTATTTAATTCAAACAGGTTCAGCTTTAACCCCAAAACCAGTGTCCATACTGAGTATGACCAATGAGCATATTTCAGTTGCTGGTCAGCTTAATGAAAGCGCTCCCGTGTTAATTGGTAATGAAGTAACGCTCCCCCTTAATTTATATAAACTTAAGGAAGAGTAATGGCTAGTAGTAAAAAACTGTGGTTTTTAGAAGAAAGACTGATATTTGGCTTAGTGCTTATCGTCAGCCTACTGGGCGTGTTTACTTGGTTTAGCATTAACGAGCAGGAAGACCCATTTTTCCCCTACCGTAATGGTCAAGTGATGATTGTTGCCCCCGGTATGTCTGCTAGTGCAATTGAAGATACTATTGTGCAGCCTTTTGAGCGTTTGCTTGCCAATGTTGACGGTATTGAACGAGTATCATCGAAATCATCAGACAGTAATGCGGTTGTCCATGTTGAGCTGCAAGAAACTATTTATGATACCGAGAAGGCATGGCAACGAGTTAGAGAGAAAGTCACTGAAGCGGCTTCTAAGTACGCCCACTTAGTATCGGTGTTTGAATTAAATGATCGCGTACAAGACACAGATGGTGTTCTGCTTAGTATTAATTCAACTAAGTCGTTGCTAGAAACAAGACAATATGCGCTATACGTAAGGGATGAACTTTATAAGCTTACTGAAATACGTAAAGTTGACGTAATTGGTGATCCGGGCGAACAAATTGAAGTTTTCTACCCTCAAGAGCTGATGTTAGAGCTTGGCATTTCACCACAAAATTTAGCCAATCAAATTAACGAAGCTAACTCACTTAAAAAAACAGGTGTGTTAAAAGGCAACCTGTATCAAAGCAATATTTCATCAGTTACTCGCTTAAATGATATTGAAGAGTTAAAAAAAGTTGAAATTGAAACGCCGGATAACCAAATAATAACGTTATCAGATATTGCCCAAGTCAATGCTGTTACTCCGCCAATTGATAGTGATAGTTTTTGGGTAAACGGCAAACGTACTATTGGCTTGTCTATTGTTGCACCGCCAAATGAATTAAGAGTTACTGATTTTGGTGAGCGCTTAAAGCGTAAAGTTGCGCAGTTAAACGAACAACATACTAGCTTTACTATTACCCCTGTATTCTTTCAGCCTGAATGGACAGAAATGCGCCGAAATGATTTAGCCTTGTCATTGCTATACAGCAGCATAGGTGTGGGGCTTGTTTTATTTTTGTTAATGTCAAAAAAGGTGGCTTTTGTTGTTACTTTAACCATTCCCGCTATCGCACTTTCTTCAATTACCTTTTTTGGTATTTGGGGCGGGGTATTGCATCAAATGTCAATTGCAGGCTTGGTTATTAGCTTAGGCTTAATGGTTGATAACAGCATTGTAATGTCTGAGTTAATTTCGCGGTTTAGGCAAAAAGGCTTTAGTAAAGTTGACGCGTCTGTTAAAGCCATTAAGGCGCTTTATCGACCATTAGCAACATCTACTTTTACAACCATAGCGGCTTTTGTACCTATGTTATTGTCAAAAGGCAATGTGGCTGACTTTATTAGAATGATCCCCGTTATTGTAATAATTGCCATAGTAACCAGCTATGTATATTCGTTAGCGCTATTACCAGCGATCACAAACAATTTAAAAAGTTTCAAAGAAGGTGGAAATTCTCATTACTTTGAAAAGTTAGGTCAGTACTTTTCTCGAATTGGAACTCGCTACTCTATGACTGTGATAATGGGGTTTGCTATTTTAATCGTGCTGTCTGTTAGCTTTACCAATAATGATAGCGGTGAATTTTTTCCAAAATCGGGACGAAACCAAGTTGTTATTGATATTGAAGGCAGCTTTGGGTTAAGTCATTCGGCTACATTGCAAACGGTTAAACAAGTAGAAGCGATTGTAAATGCCAAAGACTATGTGAATAAGGTGGTAAGTTTTGCGGGTAATTCTGGTCCAGCATTTTATTACAACCTCTCAACGTCACCCAACGAACCTAATGTGGCAAGAGTTGTAATTGAAACTAATTTAGAAGTATCAATTCCCAATGTTGTAAACCAACTAAATGAAGAATTTTCAAATTACTTTAAGTCAACCAGAGTTTGGGCAAAAGAGATAGGGCAAGGTCCTCCTGTTGATGCGCCAATTGAAATTACTGTGCTTGGCGAAGAACGCAGTAAAGTACTTGCTGCTGCGGAAGAGGTTTTTATGCTTGTTAATAATAATGAGTACACCTTAGATACAAGACGTGGCTATGTTGTTGCAAAACCAACGTTGAGTTTTAAGCTTGATGAACTGAACTTGCACCAAGCAGGCATTAAGCGCTCAGATATTTCCGACTTTATTGCGTGGCGTACAATTGGTCTTAATACGACAGATATTCCAAGAGAGCGAGATTCTGTCAATGTAGTTATCAGAGACAATCAACAAATTGAAATAGCAAACTCTCAGTACATAATGAATAGCGTAATTCTGAATAATAAAGGGCAGCAATATCCACTTAGTTTATTTGCAACACCTGAGTTTATTGGGGAGTCGCCAACCTTGAACCGTTGGCGAGGGTATAATAGCCAACTGATAAAGTCTGAAGTAAGTCAAAACATTAACCCAACGGTAGTTATTGAAAAATTACAAGACGAGTTCATGGTAATTGCCGATAAATATAGTGTAATTGTCGACATTGATGGTATTGCCGCAGAAACATCAGACTCTAATGCCGCATTACTAAAAACTTTGCCTATTGGCGTGTTATTGCTGTTTGGTGCACTTATATTGCAGTTTAATTCGTACCGAATAGCGGGTTTGGTTATGTTAACTATTCCACTGGCTATGATAGGTGTTTTTCCAACCTTATTGCTTGTTGGCGTAAACTTTGGTTTTATGTCTGTACTAGGATTATTGGCTTTAACCGGAATTGTTGTTAATACTGCAATTATTTTAATTGATAGCGTTCTTGTAAAAATAAAAGATGAAGGGCTAGCTTTACTGAGTGCAATTGAGCAATCAACCAAAGAAAGGTTTAGACCCGTTGTATTAACTGCTTGCACTACAATTATTGGTATGATCCCGCTAACATCTCCGACAAGCCCTTTATGGCCACCTATGGCTTGGACGATTATTGGTGGCTTATTGACCTCTACAATTTTAACTTTGCTGGTATTGCCTGCATTTTTAAAGCTAGTGCTAAACGAAGAAAAAATAAAAGGGATAGCATAATGAGAATACTGATCACAGAAGACAATGGTGAGCTTGCTGAGTTCATTCAAGAAGCACTTTCTCAGCAAGGATTTTTGTCTGATGTCGCACGTAGCGCAGGTGAAATGAAACTTTGCCTGCAAGAGTCTAGCTATACCGCAATTATTTTAGATTTAGGGCTGCCAGATATCGATGGCATTGATGTACTTAAAGGCTTGCGAAGAGATGGAAATATGGTGCCTGTTTTGATACTTACTGCGCGAGGCGGCGTTCAAGACAGAATTGAAGGCTTAAATTACGGTGCTGATGACTATTTAATAAAACCTTTTGTGATTGATGAGTTGATTGCTCGGTTGCGAGCATTACTTAGAAGACCAACGTCACTTTCAAATACTGAATTAAGCTCTGGCAATGTTAAATTAGACACTATTTCAAAAGCTGTTGTTGTTAATGAAAGTAACGTTGTTTTAGGTAAAACTGAGTTTTCAATTCTAGAGCATTTTATGTGGAATGTTGGCTTTACTGTATCTAAAGAGGCGTTGGAAGACATTGCATATCAAAATGGCGAATCAATTACTGAAAACGCATTACAAGTAGCCGTTCACCGTGTTAGAAAAAAGCTGGAAGATGCGGGAGCCACGCCAGAAATCACGACGATTCGAGGAGTCGGTTATCTATTTAAGTAGTATAAAATCCAACTCGATTGCAGCTAAGCTTCTGCTTTATTTTGTTGGCTTTGGCGGGCTGGTATTTGGCATTGTATTGTTTGCATTTCTGACATATTCACATGTATTTGCAAATTTAATTTTAAAAAACAGTATGGCTGGGTTAGCTGACTCAATAGCTGACACCTTGTATGTGGAGAATGGTAAAGTAAAACTAGATGATTCAGAGCTAAAACTTAAATGGGGGTTTGATGCTCTGTACTCAAATTTTGGCTATCGCCTTGTTGATAAGCAAAGCAATGAGGTTGTTTTGTATTCTGTGCCTAAAAACACGCTAGGTTACCTATTCAATAATGTTTCGTTAAATATACCCACAGAACATTCAAGGCTGGATGAAAGCGATATGAGCTTATATCGGGAAGAAATGGTACTGGCAGGTAAAGCATACTATTTTGATATTGCTCGTAACGATCTTATCGCTGACTTTGCCAATGAAGGAATTGAGCCTGCAATTATAGACGTAGCAATAGGCATTATTATTGCGGCATTTGTGATGTTTTTAGCGATGAGTGTGCTTGCGATTAAGTTAGTGGTAAAGCCAGCTAACTCACTGACGCAACAGATTGAACTGATCAAGCCTGATGATCTTAACCAGCGCATTTCTCTTGATAATATTCCACAAGAGTTTATTCCAATTGTGTCAGCACTTAATGATGCGCTTGACCGAGTGGAGGAAAGCTTTGCGCAGCAAAAAAGATTTATTGCCAACGCTGCCCACGAGCTTCGTACCCCATTAACTATCTTGTTGAATCGTTTAGAGTTGAAATTTCCAGCGTCAAAAGACAAAGAAAATTTAATTTTAGATGCTCAATTTATCTCAAGAATAGTTGAGCAACTGTTAGATTTGTCGCGCGCGCAAAATATGGAGGTAAAAAGACAAGGTGCTGTTAATTTAAACAATATTATAAAAGATGTTTGTTTACACCTTGCACCAGCAGCAGTGGAAAAAGCCCAGCAGTTTGAACTAGTCGTTACGGGTGAAAACGTATTAGCTAAAGCTGATGAAGGTGAATTGACTGTTGTTGTTAAAAATTTGATTGAAAATGCAATTAAGCACAGTCCAGAGCAAGCTAAAATTAAAATTACGCTTTCTGATTTACAACTTATTGTAGAAGACTCTGGTACAGGTATTCCCGAGCAAATAAGGGGAAAAGTATTTGAACGATTCTGGCGGAAAAATCAATCAGACCGCTCAGGTAGTGGCTTAGGGATGGCGATTACGCAAGAAATATTAAATCATTATGATACTTCAATTGTCATTAGCGAGAGTACTGAATTAGGCGGAGCTTTATTTGAAGTTTCATTTAAAGGTAAAGAGTTATAATTTTTAACAAATAGTAAGCTACTATATGTGAAAACCGTAAACCATGGTATATACAAGCTCCCTTATTAGAGGAGCAGACAATTTCTACATTTTCTTGCTTCAAATGAAAGCAAACTATTTTAGTCAATAAATCTGCTATTACCGCAGTCTGCTTTTGGCACTTTTACGATGTACAACTATGAGCCAATTACAGACATAGAACATTTAAAAATGGTGTCTTCGTCCCCTATAAATACGCTAAACAATTTGTTATAAACATTGTATCGAAAGGATTAATCATTAGAAACGGACTTACTAAATGAATGTCTCCCTCTATGCAAAGCATTTAATGTATCTCACATATACTTTAATTATTTCCTTATCTGTTGCTAGCTTTGCCCTTCATGGACAAGAGATACCTAAAGAAAAGTTAAACGCTGCAATTGCTGAACTTGAAAAGGCATTGATAGACGGAACATCGAAAAAAATTAATGGCTCTAGGATTTATTTTAAGAGTGAAGTCCCATACACGGTCGATGTAAATGGAAACTTTGAGCTATTCTTTTATATCGCCTCTGATACTGATATCAAGGACTTAAGTTGGGATATTAAACTAACTGTATATAGAAAAGAAAAAACACTTTTAACTCAAAGAATGTATGAGTCAAAAGAATTTAAAACGCCTCCTTTTATAGCTCACAACAAAAATCAGCGAATATTCAAATCAAGTTTGAAAATTGAAGAGATCGGCGGTTACTTCGTTGTTTTTGAATCAAGCACTGTCGATAAACAAGGCAAACGAATACTACATAAGGCTACAGAAGAAATCAGAGTTCAAACCCCACCTGCGATTTCTTTAACAGGTGAGATTATTGATACACTTATAGATACCAATAATAACGGGCTCGCAGATAAATTAAGGATTGTATTACCATTTAATAGAGTTACTAATTCAGATGAAAAATATTTGGTACATGCGGAAATAGGAAATGAAAAAATTGATGGAATTGGAGAAATTGAGGAAACCAAAACTGTTGTGATAAACAACAAGCCCTTAATACGTACGTTTTCAACTAAAAACATAATTGCCCACGGACAAGGGATTGTAAATAGTTCAGACACAGCTGTTGAAATCGAGTTTAAAGGTAAAGATATTGCTAAAAAGCATCGTGAAGGGAAGCTTAGGGTTATTAATATATCTATTAAACCACTCAACTTTTCCATTTTAAAAGGTATTAAAAGAATTCCTTTTCTAGGCGAAATTCAGTCTTATTCATACAAACAGTTTGAGCGGCAACTGATTACTGTAAATCAAGAGAAAGCTGATATTTCATTAGTTGATCAAGATTTGGATGGTGTCTTTGAAGGTCTAAATATTAAGTTTGATGTTTCCGTTGTGTTTGATAGTGAATACGAAGCAAGAATGCTTTATGGAGAACAACCATACCCTTTATTTGAAATTAAAGAATATTTTGAATTAAGTGAGGGGCAACATGAGATTAATATATTTGTACCAGCTCAAAGGTTAGTGAATGCCAAAGCCAACGGCCGAACAGTTATAACAGCTTTTCATTTTAGGAACATTAAAAGCAAAGACTGGACTACAGCGATAAGGCATAACTTTGGAGTAACGCCTCCATTTACATGTGAAGATTTTGGTGACTGCACAATCAGATCACCTAAACCAAAAAAAGCAACGCAAAACAACTACCATTAAGGTATGTCCGTTCTTAGTACATGTCAGACTGGCAGCTTTGTTAGTGGTCTCTGATTAGACACTTAGTCTTGTTAAACAACTCGTTTTTATTGATGGGCTTACCAATATGGTCGGCAAATCCACTTTCTAAATAATGAGCTACCTCTTCTGTCATAACATTCGCCGTTAAAGCCACTATCGTAGCGTTAGGTTGATTCTCTTTAATTAATTTGCACGCTTCAATACCGTCCATTTCTGGCATTTGAATGTCCATAAATATGAGATCAAATGCTTTATGCTCTGCTAGGTACACAGCCTGTTTACCGTTTTTAGCTGTTGTAATTTTAGCTCTTGTAGGAGCCATCATTGCTTCAAATATCTTTATGTTTATGTTGTTGTCTTCAGCTAACAAGAAATGAAACTGAGAAAAGTCGGGTAATGATTCTTGATTTCTAAGTTCTGAATTTTCATTCACTTGCGCACTGTCTAATGGAAGATTGAATTCAAATGTGGTGCCTTTATCCACTTCACTTTTTACGTTTATTTCTCCACCCATCAAATTCACTAAACTGTTGCAAATCGCCATGCCTAAACCAGAGCCACCAAACCGTCGGGTGGTAGAATTATCTGCCTGTTCAAAGCGTTCAAAAAGTCTCGCTAATGCCTCTTCTGACATACCAATGCCAGTATCGCTTACCTTTATTGAAATACCTTTTGATTGTGGGCTTGGAAATACGTTTATGCAGATGCGCCCGATGTGAGTGAATTTGGCGGCATTTGAACAAATATTCATTAGAATTTGTTTAACCCTAACAGGGTCGCCTAGCCAGCCGTCTTCAAAATTTTCGGAGTAAGTTATTTCTATAGTAACTTGTTTTTGTGATGTTAAGTGCTTAATTGTTTTTACCACTTCATCAATGATTCTCTTTAGTAAAAACGGTTTTGATTCTAATCTAAGGCGGCCTGCTTCAATTTTAGAAAAGTCCAAAACATCATTAACAATATATAGTAGCGTGTTCGAGGATTCCACCGCCGTATCTATCATTTCTTCTGTTTCTGGGGTTTGGTTTCTACTTTGACTTTTGATTATTTGCAAAGCGCCTGAAATCCCGTTTAGTGGTGTTCTTATTTCGTGGCTCATATTGGCCAAGAACAGAGACTTTGAACGATTTGCTTGGTCTGCAAGCTTTTTGGCTTTTTTAAGATTCGTTTTTTCTATGGAAAGTAGGTTTATATTATCTTGCAGTTTTTCATTGGCTAATGCCAATTTCTTAGTTTGAAGATCAACTACTCGCTTTAACCTTTGATTAAAACGATGTTGAATAAAGCTATAGATACTGAATAAAAATATGGCGCAAGCGAAAGCTATTATCAGTTTAAAGTTAAATTGCTCGGTAATTTTTTCATAGTCTAAAATCAGTAAGCCCTCAATAGTGCTATTTATTGGGGCCATCTCCAATTCTTTGTATATTTGCGCAATGTGATTAAAACGCTCAGGAAATACAGTGCCTAAGGCTACAAATCCAGGTTTGATTTGGTTTTCTGTTGCTCTAGCTTCTGCTAGCAAAGACGTCATGTTTAGTTTGGGGTTGTATTTATCAATGATAAGTTGCGCGATTTCTTCTTTATTTTCTAACGCGTATTTCCAGCCTTTTTTACTTGCTTCAACAAAATCAGTCACTCTTTTTTTATCTGTTTTAACAATGTCCTCTGTTGTAAAAATCAGGTCACCATAAAAGTCTATTCCATAACTAGCAGGATCGAGAATATTGAGTTCCATTTCTTTTTCTTGGTACTTAAAAGGCTGGTCTGTTCTATATGCGGACATGACATCAATGTTATCACATAGAAGCGCCCAGTCATCAAAGTTATGGTTTACAAAGGTGTACTCTTCTTCTCGGACACCAAAGAGCTGCAGTAGCGCTAGTAGAGAAGCATCATCGACACTCTTTTGAAACATTATTCGCTTATTTTTTAAATCATAAGGGCTTTTAATTTTCGAAGATCTTAAAGACGTAAACACCAGAGGGCTTGATTGAAAAATGGTGCTTGCAATCACTAAGGGCTCACCATTTAGCTTTTTAACAACGATTGACGAGTCAGCAATACCAAATTGAGCTTTACCGGAGAGTACATCATCAATAGCGTTAGAACTGATATCTCTTTCTCGGATTTCAACATCCAATCCTACCGCTTGATAATATCCTTTTTCTTTCGCTGCATAATAACCAGCAAATTGAAACTGATGGAACCACTTAAGCTGTAAAACCACTTTTTCGTTTGCAAAAGCAGTAGATGTTGTCAGTATCATGCTCCATGCAAATATATTGACCAATAATGATAAATAATTTTTTGTCGTCATATCGTCATTAATATTTTAGTGCTAAAAATAATCTCGAGAGGTGAAAAATTATGTACTGTGTCCTTCTTGACAACTCATGATTAAGCATAGAACATTAATCTGTGATTATGTAATTATCTGTCAATATTAAGAAAAATAGAGAATATGGAAGAACAAAAGCAAGGTAATGAGATAGCTAGCCAAGTGGATGCAAACGGGGCACATGCTCTGACATCTAGCGAAACAAGGCAAATATTGACGCCGTTTGCCTTTAAAATTGATAATTCTCTGTTTGGATTGCCACTTGCTCGACCTTGGAAGCGAGGAGTCGCGCTGCTAATTGATTTGATGTTGATTGCCATGTTAGCTGAAACACCAGGTGAAGTATTAGCTATTGTTGTAGCGATCACTTTTTATCGATTAGGCAGTCGAAAGAAGCAAAATGGTGGTGCTTTTAAAAAGACCGTTAAGGTACTTCTGCGTCTTATCGCCGCGTTTATATTGTTTGTTGTTGCACTAACTTTCTTTGGCTCTGTGTCTAATTACTTCTACAACTATACTGGACCAGGCAGCAATAATGAAAAAACCAAAGTTGTGGATACTTCTGTTTCAATAGATGATATGGAAACAAAAGATGCGCTGCTTGTGGCTGGATTGGTAACCAAGGCTGTTTTAGCTTCTAAGAATAGCGAATGTAATGAACAAGACTGCTGGTATGAGTTGATATCTTCAGACTTGAAAGACATTTCAAAAACAAATTTGTCACAAGAAGAAATGATAAATATCTCTAATGGCATCGTTAAAGAGTTAGATATTTCTGCGTCGGACAAAAAAGATCTGGAGTCACAGTTACGTAAAGATATTGAATCTTTGCCTTCAAAGGAGCTTGCCAAAGAAGAATCGAATGATCTGAAAAATAGCGAAGAAGTCCAAGTGCCTGAAACTGCAAAAACTAAAAAGAATGATAGTAAGAAAAAATCTACTGTGTACAAAGGTTTGGAGTGGTTTAAAGGAATCGTTGATGACCTAGGGCTTAGTTTTGGTTGGGCAGCATTTTATTTTTCTGTCTTTACGTCAATGTGGAAAGGGCAAACTCCAGGTAAAAAGCTACTGAAGATTAAAGTTGTTCAGCTCAACGGCACGCCGCTTTCTTTTTGGGACAGTTTTGGTCGTTACGGTGGTTATGGTGCTGGACTAGCAACTGGTTTATTAGGATTTTTACAAATCTATTGGGATCCAAACAGGCAAGCTATTCACGACAAAGTGTCGGCTACAATTGTTGTGGATGTTAAAGCAATTAAAAAAGAAGCCTCAGAAAAGTGATCAGTGGATATATTGATTGATTATTTGGTTCTTAATAGCTGGCGTTAGAGCTTTAAGGGCTTGATTGAATTCGTCTCTTAACTGTTTGTTGTTGAAGCCAACATGTGCAGAAATATTACTCAAAAGTTGTTCGTTGCTTTTGATATTAGCGCGCTCAGCGTTAAGGCCTTCTTCTTTAAGAAAATAATAAAAAATGTAGTAGTCAAGAAATACAACGTCGACCTCTTTGTTGATTAGCATTTTTGGCAGCATCGACATGTCGTGTACTTCGCGGTAGTAGTTTACTTTACTCATCTGTTCAAAGTCTTTACCAAAATAGCCAATAGCACCTTGAAAGGTTGCTACTTTTTTATCTTTTATTTGCGAAAAGTTAGAGACGTTACCAAGTAACGGCTCTATGGAAAAGAGTGTTGGGCGGTACTCTATAATTGCGTTTGATACAAAAATGCCATTAGTGTCTTGTTGAAAAAATGTGGGTACAAATAGATCCGCCATTTTACTTTCTACTAATTTCTTGCCTCTAGACAATGGTGCAAACTCGACTCTGGCAGGCATGCCCATTGATTGAAGTACAGCAAGTGTCAAATCAATGTCTATTCCAGCGTTCGTTTTTTCAATAACATGTGGTGGAGCATTATCAGACATGATGAGCAGTTCAGACGATTGTTCAGCATTGACTACTGGTATATAGGCCAATATAACGCTGGCAATTAAACATCCTAACTGTTTCATTAGATTCTATTATTTATTTTGATATGTTCTTGAGTATAGACAAAAAAAAGAGGGTCGGATGTATTCCTAAGGAATAATAATCCAACCCTCTTTAATATATTTGCTGAGTGAGCCGTTATGGCATCCAAGCATAGCTAACTTTAGTAAAGAAGGTTTTCTCCGCTCTAGATAAGCTAGTGATATCGTCATCTTGTAGGCTGAAATCTGAATATCCTAGGTAGAACACAGTCTGTGGGTTAAGCTTGTAAGCGTAAATTAACTGTGTGCTTAGGTTCTTGTTAATCTCAGACGTGTAAACATTAGGGTTGTTTGCAGGGTTTCTATCTACATCGCGATAAACTAAATTTAGTTTTAGGTAGCTATTTACATTGAACTGGTAGTTCAAACGAAGTTCTGACAAGTTTGCTTGATAAACATTGGCGCCATCGGCATCTAACTCCGCAAGCGTATTGTAAAAGTCCACTTGCAAGTGTTTAGTAGCATACCAAGTTACATTGCTATACAACTCTTGATAATCGCCAAGGCGGTTATTAGCGTAGTCGATTCTATCACCAATTTTAAACTCAGCTTCTAACTCAATCGTGTTTAGTGGGCGAATACTGGCGTAAAACGTTGCCAACTTTTCTTCAAAGCGGTCAGTATTTCCATCAATAGCTAAAGAATTACCATTGTGACGAAGGCCAACTTTTTCATTTTGTTCTAACATGACGTCAAACATTGATAGCATTGGACCGTTAAAGCCTGCACTCACAGCTAGTTCACGGCTAATAAGCTCATTGTTTTGATTGTGCTTAACGACATATTGCCCTGCAATATTAGCATCTTGCCAAAAGCTGCTTTCATCACCGTAAAACACGCGCTTTAGATAAGCTCTATTTTTCTTAAAGTCGACTTTGTCGATAAAACCTAAATCTGCTCTAAAATCTTCGCCAACTGACTCGTGATTTAAAGTAGCTTGCCAGTTTTCGGAAATGTGTTTGTATTCCACTTTTAGCGCGTGATCATCAAACTCATCTTGCTTGTTAGCTCTGATTGCTTGTTCACCATATAGTGAATCAGCTAATTCAGTAGGGTATTGTGTTTGTGAAAATAATGCTTGCGCAAGTACGGTATTACTTTCATCAAATTTATATTTTGTATCTAAACCATAAACGTAGTTGTGGTAATCATCAGCACTACGCAAGGTAGAGATTGCACCTATCGTTAAATCATCAGAAACGTCGTAACGATAACGTAATGCTGCTGACTTACTTTCAGCATCTATTGAAGCGATATCTGAGCCCAAATTGCCCGGTAATAAGAAGTTAGTTTGTGTATCGTTTGTAGCAAATACACCATAACTTTGTTCGCCTACTTTGCCTGTAAGCTTTGCACCGTAATCTGGATCGGCGATATTTCTTGTGTAAACTAAATCATAAATTGTGTCGAAGTAGTCTGTGTTTTCCAAGAAAAAGTTACGCTTTTCATCGTAGTAGAGTGAAAAGGTCTTGTTGATACTTAGTTGGCCCGAATCAGATTCAACTGTTGAAAAATCAGGATTAATTGTTGCATTGAACAAGGTATTAGCGTTGATGCCCCAACGTAAATCGACACCTGCATCAACATCAGAGTCTTTATGCCAATCCGCATCGCTACTATATACATCTCTGGTTTGGCTTTGCTGGGCAACGACGGCAGGTGTTACCATGATGTTTTTACCCGTTTTAGCTTTTTCAAAACCGCTAATCTCAGGTGCCTGACACAACCAGCAATCGTCATTACGATCAATTTCCATGTGGGAAATTCTAAGTCGACTATCTCTTGGGTATAATCTTAGTAATTCGATCGCCCAGGTTTTTTTGTCGTTGTTATCTTCGAAATTTAAAACACGGTATGGAATTGCAATTTCAACGTTGTAACCAGTCTTAGTGATTTTACCGTTTGACGCCCAGATGCCGTTCCAGGAGTCATTGACATCGCCAGTTATCACGTTAACGATGCTATCGTGTTGCACACCAAGCGGGTTGATTAAGAATTCGTAGTTGGCTCTGCGATTGTTGTAAGTGTCTAGTTTTATACCGACTAAATCGTCACCCCAGCGGCTGTCTCTATCACCCAAGAAAGCTAGAATATTCTCAGGGCTTGGATCTTGTGCTTCAAAAGCAATATATACGTTTTCACCGTTTTCGAAAATTCTTGCTGTTGTTGCAACCGGAGAAGGTTTGTTGTTCCAAGGGTGGTTTACGATGTTTAGCTCTATAGCAAGTGCTTTTTGCCAAACACCTTCATCTAACTCACCGTCTACTTCAACGCTCTCTTCAAGATAAGGGATTTGAAAGCCACTGACTTTGTGTGTTTCTGTTTGTTCAGCATAAGCAAAACTTGCCGGCAGTGCGAGAATCGCTACTTTTAGGGCATCCTTGTTAATTAGCATGCTGTCTCCGCTTTATTATTGTCTTTATAATTGGCGCGGATTCTTACAAAATTTAGCTATTTTTTCAACGATTTATTTAGACCTCATGACATTATCGCCATGAGGTCAGATCAGGTTACTTCATCCAAGCATAGCTAAATTTCATGAATACGCTGCGTTGATTCTGCTCTAAATCACGGAAATGCTCTTCGGCATCTCTTCTATCTGAATAGCCCAAATAGAAGACTGTTTGTGGATTTATTTTGTAAGCATATAGTAGTTCTGTAGAAAGCCCTTTGCTATGTTTGCTGATATCATCAGGATCAGCGTACAAGTAATTATCGGGATTTCTAGTGGTATTGTTATATATAAAGCTCACTCTCAAGAAACTTTGAATGTCGAATTGGTAGGTTGCTCGAGCATCAAATAAACGAGCTATAAAAACATTTGCACCATCGGCGTCTAAATGGCTTAGTGTTTGGCGCAATTTAAACTCTAAGTGACGGTTGGCGTTCCAGTCGATTGAACTAGTGAAGCGTTTACGTTTACCAAGTCTATTGTTGCTGAAATCAATTTTGTCTCCAAATGAGTAATTTGCACCAAGTCTTAGGCCTAATATTGGTTTTATATTACCGTTGATAGAATATTCTTTTTCAGTAAACAGTGTTGAATTTCCATCAATCGCTAAACTAGCTGCGTTCCAGCGTTTACCAACCAAGTCTCTATGGCTGAAAGCGACTCTAAGATGAGAATTTAATCTAGCATTAAGCTGAGCATTAATATCAAATTCTTTTTCAATTAACTCACCTTCATCGTTATGTGTGATATCCCAGTCACTATATACTTTTACTCTAGTCCACCATTGCCCTGGATCTGCATACCATTTGTGGTCACCACCAATAGTAAACTTGTTGTAATCAACTTGAGAGATAAAGCCTAAATCACCACGAAAGCCGTCATTTTGCTTGTCGTATGTCACTCTAAAGAAGTTCTGACTATCATTATGATAATAGCCGATTCTAAAAGCGTTGCCGCTGAACGGTCCTTGATTATTAACACGCATTAATTGTTCTGAAAAGTCACAATCGCCAAAATCACAGGCAGTTTGCTCAGTTGGCGTGCAGTTGCTAATGTCTTCTTCATCACAAAATTGTGCAACCAGTTCATCAGGGTATTCTGTATTTGAATAAAGGCTTTGGAACTTAATGACATCGTAGGTGTTGAGCCTAAATCTTGCGTCAATACCGTGTACATTGTTGTTGTAGTCATCCGCAGTTCTCAGCGTACTGATCCAACCTAATGTTATATCTTCGTTGTAGTTATAGCGATAACGAAGTGCTGCTGCTTTAGATTCTGTGTCTAGTGAAGCAACAGACGAAGCGCGGTTGCCCGGAATCAAAATATTGGTACTCTGATCATCGGTAACAAACAAACCCAACGAATGTTCATCTTTTCTTGCTGTTAGCTTTGCACCAGCATTAGGGGCGTTGATATTTCTAGTATAAACAAGGTTGTAGTTTGAATCGAAATAATCAGCATTGTCTAAAAAGAAAGGTCTTTTTTCAGCAAAGAACAAAGCAAAAGTGTTATTGATATTAAGTTGAGCGTTGTCAGTTTCTACGGTTGAAAAGTCTGGGTTAATTGTTGCGTTAAGCAAAATGTCTGGGGTAATCCCCCAGCGAACATCTAAACTTAGCTCGGTGTTGTTTTCCCTAGTCCATTGTTCGTCTTCTTTTACTTCATTAGCACCAGCAACCACTGCAGGAGTTATCGTTAAGTTGTCCCCTTGTTTTATGTTCTTAAAGCCATCGACAGTAATAAGCTGACAGATCTCACAGTTATTGTTACGGTCTAAGTAGACGTTTGAAAGTCTTAAGCGTTCATCTCTTGGGTAATTTCTAATTAACTCTATGCCCCAAGTTTGCTCTGTCAGGTTTTCGTTAAAATTGAGTATGCGAAATGGTAGGGCAAATTCTACTACATAACCATTTTCATTAATCTTGCCAGCTGAATCCCATATACCATCCCAAGCATCACTTTCTTTCTTAGTGACTTCGCTTTCTATTCCATCGATTTGTGCACCAAGTGGATTACTAAAAAAGCGATATGCGGTTCTTTGGTCGTTAAATGTGTCAAGTTTGAAGCCGACAGTATCATCTGGCCAAGCTCGATCTCTGTCACGTAAGTATGCTCTTATTTGGGATGTATCAGGATCTTGTGCAATAAAAGCAACGTAAAGGTTTTCATCATCAGCCATTAACAACGCTTCCGTCTTGACCGGGCTAACAATGTTGTCGTGAGGTCTAGATACGTTGTTTATATTTACTCGGGTTGCTTGTTGCCATAAGGCTTCGTCGATAACACCATCGACTTCGATAGCGCCTTCAACTTTTGGTACGGAAAGTGGAAAGTTGTCTATATGCGCGGGTAAGCTTTTGGCGAAAATAGAGGGAGAAACAAGTGCAAAACATGATGCCAAAAGGTACTGCTTTTTGACCGGAAACATGGAAAACCTTTTTTTTATTTGTATTTATAGTAATTGTAATCATGCTAGCTTGCTTACATAGGTTGTCAAAGCAAATACGATGTAAGGAGTGATGAGTCGGTTTAATTGCAATCGCCGACGCTTTTTAATACTTGATTAACATCGTAAATAAGATGATATTGTCATTGGCAAGTGCTGACATCATTTTGCTCGAATAAATGCTTTGGCTATTGCATAATATAACTTTTAACGCAATTTAGGTTTGATATGCCGTTTACCGTCCTTGATATCATCGCTATTACTTGTTTTATTGGTCTTTGGTTAGGTTATACCTACTTTGCCAAAAAAAAGGCGAAAACAACTAATTGCATTGCTCGCTGTTTACATCAACACAGAATCCACTGGATGTACGAACTTATGTTCAGAGACATCAGAGTTGGAGATGCTGCTTTACTTGCAAACCTAGAAAGAAACATTGCGTTTTTTGCCTCTACCACCTTACTTGTTCTCGCCGGTGTATTAACCCTATTTTCACAAGTTGAACGATTAGAAGAGGTGATTGCCTCAATTCCATACGCGAAAGCGCCTAATCACGATTTAATTCAAATAAAGTTAGGTATGTTGGCTTTTATTTTTGTTAATGCGTTTTTCCAGTTTACTTGGTCAATGAGGCAATATGGCTTTCTAAATGTAATGATAGGTGCAGGGCCAATTCAGTCTAAACGCGACGACGATAGTTTAAATGCTTATGCTAAGCAAATGGCGGTGGTACAAGATCAGGCTGCCCATTCTTATAATTACGGGCTGCGCTCATATTACTTTTCTATTGCAGCACTGTGTTGGTTCTTCCATCCAATACTGTTTATTTTGATGAGTATTTTTGTTGTTTACACCTTATATATACGTGAGTTTAAATCTAAAGCGGTGAAGGCGATTACTGTTGGCCAAGATTTACTTCGTCAAGAAAGAGATAAGCACCTTGCAAAGTAAAGTTATGAATAAACACCCAATGTCTGATTTTTCGCCGAGAGATTTTGACAAATACGATTGTGTTAAGCTCTCTTGGTTAATCTATATTTGTTTGGCTTACGTGCTACGAGGGTACGTTGTTTGGATAATGTCAGTGACTAATGTGCAAGATAGGGTTGGCGTGATTCAATCTATTTATCCTGAGCAAAGTTTGTTCTACCTTAGTTTATTGTCGGGCAGTCTAGGCATTTTCTTAGTGTTTTTATTAAGTCTAAGACGTCCTGAAGCGAGTAAATGGGTCAAGCGACTATGCAAAAAGCTTAGAATACTATTAATTGCCACCATGTTGTTTGATTTAGCAATTAACGCAGTGGCTTATTTTAAATTCGAAATGATCTCCGGTATATGGCTCGCAGGACAAGTGATGATAGTTGGGTTGTTGACTATTTTACTTATGAGCAGCAAACGTATAGCTTTTAATATAGAAGAATTTCCTGAAAAACTTCCAGAGAAGTAGTTGGATTATAAAATGATTGAAAATAAAGAAGAACGATTAGTTATTCTCGATACTGAAACAACGGGTATTAACCCAAAAGAAGGGCACCGTATTGTTGAAGTAGGCTGTGTTGAAATGATTAATCGTCAGCTTACCGGGCGAAACTACCATGTTTATATCAACCCTCAATTCCAGATGGAGCAAGAGGTTATTGATGTTCACGGATTGACCAACGAATTCTTAGCTGATAAACCACTTTTTAGAGATGTTGCACAGGACTTTATTGAGTTCATCAGAGGCTCTGAGCTAGTCATCCATAATGCGAAGTTCGACGTTGGCTTTATGGACCATGAGTTTGCAATGGCCAATCTTGGTCTTCCAATGACAGGTGATATTTGTAAAATCACCGATACGCTGCATGTTTCTAAAGATGAGTTTGGTTCTCCTAAAACACTAGACTTTTTAGCTAAACATTATCGAGTAGATGGCTTAATTGATCGTACCTATCACGGCGCATTAATCGATGCTCAGTTATTAGCGTTTGTTTACATAGAAATGACACGTAAACAGTCAACGCTAAACTTGACTGTAGGCGATGGTAGTAATGCAGGAGGAGACGCAAATGCGATTCGAAGACTGGATGCTGCAAGAGAAAAATTAAAGGTTATCAGTGCAAGTGCCGATGAAATAGAACAACATTTAAATCGATTGGACATTGTTGCCAACAAGGGGAGTGCGCCAATATGGCCAAAGTAGCAAATTTGATAAATGCTACAATAGTTTCAATTGCGTGTTTAAGCACGCCAACTGTACTTGCACAAGAAGAGCAAAAAACGGAAGTTGAATATTATAAACAGGATAATATTACTAACCGTATTCCTTATTTTGATAACCGTTTCAAAATTGATGCGGAATTAGAAGAAATTACCTTGATTTTTTATCGCGAAAGCGGTTCTCCACCTATAATTCTTGTTAGACCTGATGGCAGTAAACTCAGAATAAACCATTTACCTGAAGATAATAGTGTTGATTGGTTTGATGATAGAACGTTTGACATGGTTACTATAAGAAAGCCGATGCCAGGTCCTTGGCAAGCGATAGGTCAAATTAAACCAGACAGTAAAATAATGGTTGTCTCTGATGTTTCTTTGTCGGCAGAGCCTTTACCTGAAATTCTATTAGCAGGTGAAACATTAAAAGTTATCGCAAAAGTGACCAATCAAGAGAAGGTCATTAACGATCCGTTATTTAATCCTGTTGTAAACCTTGATATCGACTTCTATTCAACCAATAACTCAAACTATGACAACTTTGGTGCCGAGCCAGTGCAAATTGGCAGCTTTAGAGACGATGGTTACGATTTGGATGAATATGCGAGAGATGGAACGTTTACAGGTGAATTTACGTTAGAATTTGCACCTGGGGAATGGGTGCCAATATATTTAGTAAAGATGCCGATGGCAACTCGGGAGTTGAGGCAACAACCTGTCATTGTTCGCGCTAATCCAATCACAATGAACATTGATATCACGATGGATAAGTTAGGACAGCATAAACTTAACATTGATATTGACGACAGCTTTGTAAAACCAGACTCTTTGGTGTTCCAAGGTAAGATTACTTTTCCAGATAGACAAACAGAACCGTTCTCTATTATGGAAGGAGAGGGCAAAACTAGGGTGAAAGAGTTTGGCTATACAGAGCCAGGTGTTCACCGAGTGAATTTAAATGCGTTTGGCGAAACAGTTAACGGGCGAGAGTTTAGGTTAGTTGTCCCTGAGTTCTCTTTTAACGTTGAACGTGACGAGTTACTTGTACCAACAATTAATGAAGATGGCAGCCGATTAAGTTCTGCTGAGCAGGAAGCTGCTCGACTACAAGCAGAAATAGAAGCAAAAAGAAAAGCAGCCGAAGAGGCTTTTGAACTTGCTAAACAAAAACAAATAGAAGAAGCAGAAGCCGCAAAAGAAAAAACTTATATGACGATTGCTATTATTAATGGAATAATAGTGCTTATCGGCATAGGCTTGTTTGGCTTTTTTAAATTTAGAAAGAAGAAGCAAGCTCAATAAGCTAAGTTATTGAGCGTGAATAGTGATAAGAAGTAGACAAATTGCTTTGTTTTTCATCTTATTGGTTATCAAATGTGCATACAGTAAAAAGATTTAAAAAAAACTGTTGACGCGATACTTTGTTATCCGTATTATTCACGCCGCATTCAACGACACCTTGTTGAAAAGTTGAAGATACTGCGGAGTGGTAGTTCAGTTGGTTAGAATACCGGCCTGTCACGCCGGGGGTCGCGGGTTCGAGTCCCGTCCACTCCGCCAAATCTTTCAGCTTATGTATCTCTGCGGAGTGGTAGTTCAGTTGGTTAGAATACCGGCCTGTCACGCCGGGGGTCGCGGGTTCGAGTCCCGTCCACTCCGCCAATTGATACATAGAATACAAACAGTCGAAGAATCGTAAGTAAAATACTGCGGAGTGGTAGTTCAGTTGGTTAGAATACCGGCCTGTCACGCCGGGGGTCGCGGGTTCGAGTCCCGTCCACTCCGCCACGTTTTACTAAAGGGGAGCCTTTACTCAACAATATCCTTGTGCGGAGTGGTAGTTCAGTTGGTTAGAATACCGGCCTGTCACGCCGGGGGTCGCGGGTTCGAGTCCCGTCCACTCCGCCAACTCTTGTTTTACTGTTCAGTAAAAATCTATATTCTTTTAACATATCTCTTTTAGATTAACTTTTTGTGATGAATAAAAGAATTATTCAAGTTGTTTCGTATAATCCCATTTGGCCAAAATGCTTTAAATCTGAAGCTGAGCAGTTATCTGTAGTTCTTGGTGATAATCTTAATCAAATAGATCACATCGGTAGCACGGCTGTGCCAGGTTTATCAGCTAAGCCGATTCTCGATATCTTAGTAGCTGTTCACCGTCTAAGTGAATTAGATACCCTTACTTCTGAGTTTTTTGCTTTGGGGTATGAAGCCAAAGGTGAATTTGGCATTGAAGGTAGAAGATATTTTCAAAAAGGCGGAAATAATAGAACTCACCATCTGCATGCTTATCAAAAGGGAGATGAACATCTAACTCGTCATATTGCCTTTCGTGATTATTTAATAGCAAATAACCAAGTGGCTAAAGAATATCAACTCATTAAAGAAAGTGCGGCTAGAAAATGCGCTAATGACAGTGCCATTTATCAAACGCTGAAAAACGACTTTATCAAAAAACATGAGCGTATAGCACTTCAGCAGTTTACCTAACCCCCTAAATTTTAGCGCTTTTATTATTCGAACGATTTATATACTATTACGTAAAGGTTCGTAGAATAATAAAAAAGAAGGGAATTACATGGTGAAAGCATTCTGCAGTCTAATAGCTTTATTTTTATTTGTTAACGATACAGTTGCAAATGACATAAAGTCACTTAACCCTATAGAAGAACTGGTTATAAAAGTTCCTCACTTCAAAGAGGCAATGTCATTTAATGTAACGCTGCCTAACGGGTATAGTGAACATCCGAATAAAAAATATTTTGTCTTATTTGATCTTCATCCTAGGAGTCAGCCTTTCTTGGCGGGGACACAAGATTGGTTAAGTCACAACGGCGAATGGCCTTGGTTACAAACCATTATTGTTAATCCAGCAAACTATCACCAAGAGTTTGCAACGTTATTTGAAGAAACTGCAAAAAATCCAAAGAGTAATAAGATGCTGGAGGTATTTGAGCAGCATATCATGAAGCAAATTGCCAATAATTACAGGACTAACGGTTTTAATATATACAGTGGTTTCATGAGTAATGGCGCGATAGGACTATATTTACTGGCACATAAACCCAATTTATTTAATGCTTACCTGCTTGCAACTCCTACCCTCGCAGACAACTTTCTGTCACTTGAAACTGAATTTGAAAAGAGAGTGGCTTCGTTAACCGATAAAAAGCGATTTTTATATATAACGATAGGTGATCATGCCTATGAAAAAGCACATAGGGCAGGTGTCGATTATATCCATCAAGTATTGGAAAAACGCGCACCTAAGTATTTAAGTTGGGAAGTTGATGATACTAGAGAGAATTATTATATGACTCGGCCTGTTATGACGGTGCTAAACGGTATCGAAAAGCTCTTTGATGATTATCATCAATCTTTAGCACCCGATTCTTCCATTTCTCGGCAGGGTGCAAGAGCAATTATCGAATATTACAAGGAATTGTCTGATTTAAAGTATGGTTTCCCAGTATCAGCAGAGCAGTCATTGAAGCGCCTCGCCAAAATGAAGTTACTAAACGAACCACAAGCAGCTTTATCCATATATGAAAAAGTAATGAAATTGTACCCAGAATCTGCTTACGCTTATTCGGATGCGGCTGCGGCATATAAGAACCAAGGAAACATAGTAAAAGCTATTTCACTTCAAAAAACTGCTGTTGAAAAGGCAAAGAAAATGTCCGTTTGGCATCAAAATAACCATAAAAAGATACTTAAACAACTCGAAGAGCAGGTCAATTAATATGATCAAAAACATAATAAAAAAGTATAGTTCACTACTGTTAGTCGTCAGTTGTTTTACTGTTGAAGCTCAAGAATCTAAGCTACAGCCGACTATCGCTCAACATTTTGATATTGGAGGTTTCAAACTCTATCTAGAATGCTACGAAAATAACAAACCAATGTTAATCTTGGAACAAGGTTTTGGGCGTTATGGCTCCGATGGGGTTTGGTTAAAAAACATCGAAAAACTGCAAAATGAGTACAGTGTTTGCTTATATGACAGGTCTGGTCTCGGAAAAAGTGAGCAAGGTCCGATACCATTCACAGTAAATGACATGGCTGCTACATTGAAAAAGTTGTTAGAAACAGCTGATATCAAAGGCCCTTATTATCTCGCAGGTGGCTCATATGCTTCTCATATTCTACGAGCCTATAACCATTTATATTCTCAAGATGTATTAGGGGCCGTATTAATTGATCCACCAGCACTTGGGTATTTTAAAACAATGGCATCGAGATGGCCTGAGAATTTTCAAACCGATAATAAGCAACTAAAGCGCTTATATGAATTTGAACAAACGGTAAGAGATCCTCTGTTTAAGCGAGTACCTGAAAAAGTGGATCATTTAAAAAGCTATCAGCAACTCGTCAATTCTTCTAATTTTGGAGATAAGCCTGTCATTACCATCAGATCTAAACAAGTTGATGAGCCTTATGATGCTCCTTTTGTACCAAAAGAAATTGCCGGTGTAATGGATAAGTTTATGGCTGGAGCCGAAGCATACTTTAAGGGGCTTTCAACTAATAGTGTTGTTATTTACTCTCAATCGGATAAGCATCATTTACATATCGCTGATCCTGAACTTGTGGTAAAAAGCATTCTGGACTTAAAACAAATGAAGAATAAAGATACAGAGTAGATAATGTTAAAAACCTTAACTTTGTTATTGAGTGCATTAGGGCTATCGTCGAATGCATGGGCGAATAGTGTATATGATGAAAGTCGTAGCAGGACAATTCCTATTGAAGTCACTAAACCAAAAGTAAATTGTCATTTAAAAAAGAAATGCCCAGTGGCTTTTATTAGTGCCGGTTATGGTATCCCTCATACCGAATATTCATTTTTAGCGAATACGTTAAATGACATGGGTTTTCTTACTATTGCTGTTGCTCATGAATTACCTAGTGATCCGCCTTTATCTGTTTCTGGAAACCTGTATGAAACTAGAAGTGAAAACTGGCAACGAGGCAGTGAAACACTTCGTGTGCTTAAAAGTAAACTAGCAGCCAATTACAGTCATTTTGACTTCGATAACGTGGTACTTGTTGGCCATTCAAATGGCGGTGATATTTCCGCTTGGTTGGCCAATGAAAAAGCTTCATTTGTAAATCAGGTCATTACTTTTGACCATCGCAGAGTGCCTTTGCCAAGAAACAAAAGTATCAAGGTACTTTCAGTTAGGGCGAGTGATTTTCCTGCTGATAAAGGGGTCTTACCTGCTAAAGATGAGGTGGGCGTTCAGCAAATTTGTGTCATCAACATTAAAAAAGCAAAACACAATGACATGGCCGATCATGGCCCGAAATGGCTTAAAGATGAAATGACTCATTACATGCGAGAGTTTTTATTGGGAAAAAGTTGTGATTCGATGTCAGGCGAGAATGTAGATGGATAAAATCAAAAAGCGAGCACTTGTATTAGTTGATGTGCAAAATGTCTACTACACGTCGCGCCAAGCCTTTAAACGTAATTTTGATTACAATCAATTCTGGGCGCAGTTAGCCGCAACTAAAGAGATAGTGCACGCATTTGCTTACGCAATAGATCGCGGTGATCAAAAGCAGCGGGAATTTCAAAATATTCTCAGGGCAATTGGATTTGAAGTTAAATTAAAGCCATTTATTCAACGCTCAGACGGGTCTGCCAAAGGTGATTGGGACGTAGGTATCGCTGTGGATGCTATGTTGCATGCCCCACTAGTCGATGAAGTGGTGCTTGTTTCAGGTGATGGTGATTTTGATATTCTTGTTGATACGATACAGTCTAAATTTGGTAAGCCAGTGAGCGTCTATGGTGTAGAAGCGTTAACGGCTGATTCATTGATATCGGTTGCAAATGAGTTTGTTCGGATAGAACAGGAATTATTGCTTTAATAAAGAGAAAAATTCGGCTTCACTTATTGGTTGGTATAAATGAAGCCGAAGGTCGCCAATGACATTTCAACAGATTATTGGCTTAGTAAACTTAACGGCTGATTATGCTGCATGAGCCTTAAGCATTGAATATAGTTCGTCTTTTAAGTGAAGGCGTTTAAGTTTTTGTTGCTCTAAATACTCGTCAGTTGTATTTTCAACACCTTCTTCAATACGAATTACTTCATGATCTAACTCGTGGTATTGTTTGAATAATTTAGAAAAATGAGCATTGTTCATTTTTAGCTCACGGATTTCTTCTTTGAACTCAGGAAACTCATGGTGAATATCATGTTTTTCAATAAACATAGCTTGTCCTTATAGATAAGTCGGGAAACAGAACAACAAACGTCGGCTAGGTTGTTATTGTTTTGCTTCAATTGTTCTTTGATTGCTACTTTACTCGATTCACTATGGCGTGTTTTGATCTGGCACAACAAATTATAACTTCTGCTTACATTTTAAAATCTTTATTTTCCAGGCTTATTCATCTAGTATTTGACCAGTAACTATTAAAGGAGTTTATTATGGACAATTACTTATTTATCTTAATGGTACTAACTTTTATTAGTGTGTTTGCTTGTTATTATATTGCTAAAGGAAGAGACGCGTCAGGTATGTTTTGGGCATTCATGGGTGCAGTTTTTGGTCCTTTAGCTATTCCGTTTGCATTCTTTTCCAAGCCTGAACCGCAATAGTTCTAGCCCTTAACAGAAAGGCCAAGTGACTTCAGTCTACTTGGCTTTTTTTGTACCTGAATTTCAAAATTTCAGGCTACCTTAATGGTAGTTTTTACGATTTTTTCTACACTTACTTTTATCTTGTCTTAAAAATATGTGGTATGACCAGTTGTGTTTTCAATCATAGTTGCATAGTATGAAAAGATAACAACGATAAATTAACTAGGTGTTTTGCAAAATGTTGACATATAAAGCCCCACTTACCGACATCAAATTCTTATTTGAAGATGTACTCAATTTTTACCCTCACTATGAATCATTTGGCAAATTTGAAGATGCTACGCCAGATTTGGTTGATGCTATCGTTCAAGAATGTGCAAAATTTTGTGAGAACGAATTGCTGCCGATTAATCAGTCAGGCGACAAAGAAGGCTGTCGCTTTGATAATGGCCAAGTGGCAACACCTAAAGGATTCAAAGAAGCTTATAACCAATATGTTGAAGGTGGCTGGCAAAGTCTTTCACATCCAGAAGAATTTGGTGGGCAAGGCATGCCACCGTCACTAGGTTTGGTCAAATCAGAGCTAATGGGTACGGCAAACTGGTCTTGGGGTATGTACCCAGGTCTAAGTCATGGCGCTATGAACACATTAGAAGCTCATGGTACACAAGAGCAAAAGGAAATCTATTTAACGAAATTAACTGAGGGCACATGGACAGGTACTATGTGTTTGACAGAGCCACAGTGTGGTACTGATTTAGGGCAGGTAAAAACAAAAGCGGAACCTAATGATGACGGCTCTTTTAATATTTCCGGTACTAAGATCTTTATCTCTGCAGGTGAGCATGATTTAACTGAGAATATTATTCACATTGTGCTTGCGAGGTTACCGGATGCGCCAAAAGGAACAAGAGGTATCTCTCTATTTATCGTGCCTAAAATGCAAGTAGATGAGCAGGGGAGTGTAGGTGAACATAACAATGTAACTTGTGGTTCAATCGAAGAAAAAATGGGCATAAAAGCATCATCAACGGCAGTACTAAATTTTGATAACGCAAAAGGTTATTTAATTGGGCCGGAGAATAAAGGTTTAGAATGCATGTTCACCTTTATGAATACTGCTCGTGTAGGAACCGCACTACAGGGTGTCTGTGCAACGGAGTTATCTTATCAAAATGCCTTAGCGTATGCTAAAGAAAGGCTATCAATGCGTTCACTTAGTGGCACTAAAAACCCTGATGGCGTGGCAGATCCAATTATTGTTCACCCAGACGTGAAAAAAATGTTGATGACTCAAAAGGCCATTGCTGAAGGTGGTCGTGCAATGATCTACTACGCTGCTAAGTTGGTGGATATCATTGAGTCTTCGGATGATGAAAAAGCGAAGAAACGCGCTGACTACCGATTAGGTTTTATTACGCCAATTCTTAAAGCTTTCCTAACTGAAGCTGGTCTTGAGTGCGCGAATCATGGTGTCCAAGTCTTTGGTGGTCATGGTTATATCAAAGAGTGGGGCATGGAGCAGATTGTTCGAGATACTCGTATTGCTACGCTATATGAAGGTACCACAGGCATTCAGGCACTTGATTTACTTGGCAGAAAGATTCTACTTAGCCGTGGTAAGTCGTTAAAGAGCTTTACCATGGAAGTACTGGGTTTCTGTAAAGAGAAAAGTATGATTTCCAGCAATCCACACAAACGCCAAATGAACAAGTTTATTTGGCCATTGAGTAAAGCAGTTGCAAATTGGCAGCAATACTCAGTTCGCATTGCAATTAAAGCGAAAAAGAATAGAGATTTTGTAGGCTCAAGCTCAGTCGATTATTTGATGTACTCAGGCTATATCATGATGGCTTATTTCTGGGCCCAAATGGCTCAAGCAGCTTATGAAAAGCTAGCGACAGATGTTGAAAACAGAGACTTCTATCGTGCAAAAATTAAGACGGCAGAATTTTACTTTGAACGTATTCTACCGAGAACTAAATCGTTAGCTGTTACTATGATGGCAGACCCTAAATCAATTATGCAGCTAGACCCTGATTTGCTTGATTTAACGAGCTAACCTTTACTTTAATACATCCAGGGGCATGAGCTCTTGGATGTCTCCTTCTTTTTAACCCTCTTAAAATCACAATTACTATCATTCTCTGGATTTGTTGATTAGAGTTTATTGGTATTCTGTGGTATATATATTTAAATCAAATAGTTATGATGCTGCTATGTCAGTGTAATTAGGTTTGGAGCGTTTCATGGATGAAGAAATCAAGGCACTTAGGTCGGAATTAGCCTTATTAAAACTTCAGTTCAGCCAGCGGGTTGATGAAGTTGAGTCGCGGTTAGAAAGTCTGTTGAGCAGTCAAATCGAACGTGAAGAAGAAGCACATAGCGCTAAAGAACTAACTCAAGCAAATCCGTCTAACGTCAACCAAACAACGCAGATGAACACGGAGCTTGATGAGTTTAATACTAGCCCCGCAAAAGACAGCACCCCTATGAGCAGTGCCGTATCATTAGGAGAACCTGCTAAGCCATCCTTTGTCACAATGTTCTTAATGTCACTGATGTCTTACTTGTTTGATTGGTTTTCACCTGTCGAAAAGATATATCAATCATATAAAGAAAGAGGCATGTTAGGCACTTTTGTATTAACAATTGCTGGGATCGGGTTAACACTAGCGGGCTTTGGTTATTTAATGCAACTGCTCATCGACCAATTAGGTACGGGGGCAAAATCAATGCTAATGTGCTTTGCCGCGCTATTTGTCATTGCTTTAGGCGTAACACTCAAATTCAAAACGCGTTTTCGTGAGTTTGCTGCCGCGATAGTCTCTCTAGGTCTTTTACTCAGTTATAACACTGTCTATTATTCAGGTAGCGTATACGATATTTTACCAATGCCTGTTGTCCTAGTCGCTTATTTGGCAATTGCATTATCCTGTCATTTAATAGCGTTGTGGCTGGACACTAAAGTTATTGCCGTGTTAGGTATTGTTGGTATATCGACAATGCCAATTCTATCAAATACTGTCCAGATGGAACCCATCTACTATCTACTGTCTTTGATATTAGTCACCGCTAGTAGCCTTGTTTTAGCTCATAAGCGAGTAGGTACTTGGCTTGCTAACATCACTTTAGTCTTTTCATATCTTTCAATAGAATGGGTGTTAAGCTTTGAAGGGCTTGTTGTACCTCCTTGGGTAGTTGAAGCCTTTTTCGTGATGTTTTTTAGTTTTGTTGTTGCGAATTTGTATCAACAAAATAAGGCAACCAAGCAGTTACTTGTTTTCCTTGCTGCCACAATTGGTGCCACTGTGTTGTTAATTTATCAAGTTAATGGTGTTGGTAATCTTCAAACAAGTATCAGTTTTGGAATAAATACGCTGCTTGCGGCTGTGGTGGCATTTGCTTTTCATCGTTTCAATAGAGAAATTACCTCTTTTCTTGTTTTAGTAAGCGCCGTTTGGGCAGTGCTTTCGGTAGTCAATTTATTTTCTAATAGCTATTGGGGAATGGCTTGGGCTGCAGAAGGTGTTCTATTGTTGCTATTAGGTCGAAGATACGATTCTTCCTTTATTGTCAATCAAGGGCAGGTGTTAACAGGCTCTGCAATCGTATACTCGCTTGTTGGTTTAAGTGTTTACTTCCCGTTACCAGCACTAAAAACATTTGATGGCTGGATGCTTTCATTATTTATTGTTGCGTCATTGGCTATCTGGCTGCGTTTTATCAACGAAGCAAGGGCATTTAATGCTTTCACTAAAACTAAAGTTAGGCCTTTATTGGAGCTCGCAGAGGTTGTTTGGATATCAACCTTAACGATTGCTTCGCTTGACATTATTCTTGGTAACTGGACTGGCGCTGTGGTGATTCTTGCTCAATTAGCAATATTATTTAGGGCAAGACAGTGTCGTCATACCATTATGGAAGTATTTGTTGCATTACTTATTTTGGTGCCACTGTTTTATGTGTTCCAAGGTGCTGAGCTTGTTGGAAGCTACAGGTTTACCACGCTACCGCTTTTCGCAAAACTCGCCCTTGTTTCAGCTTTCGTTCAGTTGTGGCTTTGGTCTGAGTTTTATAGACGTTTTTATCGAGGCAGTAAGTTGGATAAAGCAGCCGAGTGGGCAAGGATCGTATTCTATGTTCTGATACCTATTTGTTGGATAAACTCTGCTGCTAGGCATTTAGATAGAGATATTTTACTCGTGCTTTGGTTGTCTCCATTATTGGCGTTATTTCTGTTTAGGAAAGTGCAGCATAAAGCATTAGAGATCGAAACTAAGATTCTTACTGTTTTAACAAGTGTGACTTTTGTTTTGTTAGTGGGGCAGCTCTCGGATGTGTTCAGTATCATTGCTATGAGTATTGGGCTTGCATATTTTGGGCTGACTTATTGGCTAAATAGCCGAAATGAACAAGCTATTTATCAGTATATATGCAGTTGTGCACTGATCACTTTAGGCTTTGCCATTCCTCACTTTGTGGGTAGCTTAACGGGTGAATTTTTCTATGGTCTACTGGCAGCTAGTATATATTGGTCGGCTGCAATGAACTTGCAAGAACTATCAGACCACTTAAAAAGAAATAAAAAGTTAATTTCAATTGTCAGTTTGTCGTTAGTTTTCATCTCATGGGGGCTATTAGGTTTTGGTATTGAATATTTATGCCCTTCTTTGATTTACATTGCTGCAGCACTATACCAAAAGGATAAGAGATTTATGCAAACGCCATTAGGTCAGTTGTTTAAAGCTAATACTGATCTAATGCTACATGCCATGTTTGCCATATCTTATGTATTAGGTTTGTTAAACCTTGCCGATATGCGCTTAGATTTGTTAGTTGCACCTGCCTTGGCTGTGCAAGGAGCCGTTATCCTCTTCTTAAAAGACAAACGCCCTACAACGGTAAAATTCAGTTTTATGCTAATTGGGTTAGGGGTCTTAAAATTAGCATTTATAGACGCTGCAAGCGCGTTATTATGGCAAAAAGTTATTTTATTTATGGGGATTGGTGTATTTATATTATTTGCGTCTTTCTGGTATCAAAAACTGGTCAAAAGTCCTTTAACTGATAATTTTAATGAAAATGTAGACGCATAATTTGTACTAATGAATTCAAGTGGGAAGTATAGGGAAGCTAAATGATTAAGCTTCCTATATTCCCAAAGTAACTCTGCTATCGAACTAGTTTAAGTAACTTGTGTTTTAAGTTAGTGAACGGTGCAAACCTGATGGGTAAATCCCTCAAGAATGGCCTCTTTAATACAGATTTAAGGTGAGAGAAGTTATCAAAGCCAGATTTTCCGCTATATTGACCCATGCCGCTTGGGCCTGTGCCACCAAATGGTAAATCAGCTACAGCGTTAAACAAAATCACATCGTTGATGCCTTGATTACCAGCACTTATTTCTCTGATCCAAGCTTTTTCTTGTTCTTTGTCTTTAGTAAATATGTATGCTGATAGCGGCTTATCTCGTTCCTTGATAAACGCCTTTGCTTCATTAAAACCGGATACTGGTACTATCGGTAAGATTGCACCAAAGATTTCATCCGTCATTAGCTTGCTATCTAGTGGTGGATTAACAACAATTGTTGGTTCAAAGTACTTATCATCAACATCAAAGTTACCACCATATTCTACGTCTAACTCTTCAATATAACTCGCTAATCGCTGACAGTGCCTTTCATTAACAATGCGGCCATAATCCTTGCTGTTTTTAGCATCACTACCAAACATCTTGATAATATGTTTTTTCATTGCTTTAACAAAGTCAGGGATAAGCTCACCTTTAATTAGAATGTAATCAGGTGCTATACAAGTTTGGCCTGCGTTTAACCATTTTCCCCAGGTAATGCGTTGAGCACTGATATCAAGGTCTGCTGTGCTATCAACGTAGACTGGGCTTTTACCACCTAATTCAAGTGTTACAGGTGTTAGGTGTTTGGCTGCTGCTGCCATTACGATTCGACCGACCATACTATTGCCTGTATACATGATATGGTCAAAGTTAAGTTCGAGTAGTGCAGTGGTTTCTTCAACAGCACCTTCAACAACTGAAACGGCCTTATTGTCGATATATTTAGGAACCAATTCAGCAATCAAGCGAGATGTTGCTGGTGCTAATTCTGATGGCTTTAAAACTGCACAGTTACCAGCAGCGATAGCCGCTATCAAAGGCGCAATAACGAGTTGAAGAGGGTAGTTCCATGCTCCAATAATTAAAACAGTTCCTTGTGGCTCTGGCACTATGAATGAACGACCAGGTTGAACAACTATAGGGGTACTTACTCTTCTCGGTTTGCTCCACTTTTTAAGCTTCGCCAACATGTGGTCTACGTCGTTGGTCAAATATGACGTTTCAGTCATCCACGCTTCAATGCTTGGTTTTCCAAGATCTAATTGCAATGCTTCTAGCCACCTTGACTCATTTTCAGCGACCATTGCTCTAATCTTAATGAGCTGGCGGCGTCGCCAGTTAAGATCTCTAGTTGTATTGGTTAAGAAGTACTGTTGATGTGTATATAGTTGTTGTTCAAACTGCACGATAACGATTCCAAGCTAAGCTTTTTTATTTAAATTTAACCTAAATTGTACAGATGTGCAATTTGGGTTTATAGGGCTTTCATTACCCATTCGATAATACGATGCACTCTACTTCTGATTTCATCTTTATCAATTTGCTCACCTAAATTACCTATGTTTCGATATTCAAGTTGTGTAAATACCGTAAACATAATATCAGCATCTACCTCTGATGTACCTGCATTGAAAGCTGCACACAGTTGTTCAAATGGTTTTAGCAAGGTTGCTCTGTGGAATTGGGCTAATTCTGTAAAGTGAGTTGTGCTATTGGTTAAACTAAACAGCAGTCGTTCAACTGCAAGCATAGTGGGTTGGGTTTCCACTTTATGTACGATGTATTCAACAGCAAGGTTAGTTAGTTGAGACTGGATATTTGCTTTGTCTGCTTCAGACAAAGGCCTTGTGTTATCTAGCTTTGACAATAAACTAAACGCGTCTTGCCAAGCTGTAGCTGCTTTTTCTATGGTTAGTTCAGAGTTACGCTTAAATGCTTGGAAGATTAGATCATTAATATCTTTAAAATAATAGGTAGTTAAAGATAGCTGAAGCCCTGAATAATTGGCTATCGCTCGATGTGTGGTACCTTTTATACCTTGTTCCGCAAGAAGCACAATAGCGGCATCCAATATGCTATTGCGGCTTTGTTCACCTTTGCTTCTACGTTTGATTGTTTTGTTATCCTTCACAATATCCATAGATTACAACCTAGATTAGTTTGATTTGACTAGTGTACTCGTTGTATTTGCGGATGTCTCGTTTGCCGTCACTTTTAAGTAGTCAATTCGCTCGTCTTTTTCCTGCCATATGCCATTTAACCAACGTTGAAAATCGATTCTAAATTGACGGTTATTGTCATAATCACCAATAAGTTCAGGTAAAATATCAACTTCTTTAATATCAATGATGATTTGCTTGGCTTTGCCCTTTAAAATATCCATCATAATATGGCCCGAATTAGCAGGGTATACGATTGATATATCTAAGATCTTTTCAAATTGTTCACCTAATGTCGCAAGCGTGAAAGCTATGCCCCCAGCTCTAGGTGTTAATAAGTGCTTATACGCAGACTTTGATTTTTTGGCTTTTTCAGGGCTTCTTCTTGTTCCTTCAACAAAGTTAATGATCGCTGTTGGCTTATCTTTAAATGCAAGACAGGATTTACGTGTAGTTTCTACATCCTTTCCCTTTAAATGAGGATTTTTCGCAATAAAAGACTTAGAGTATCTATGCATAAATGGCATGTCTAATGCCCAACATCCCATACCTAAAAAGGGCACTTTCTTAAGTGATGCCTTTAAAAAGTATTTAGGCTCTGGTGTTCTTGTGCGAGTTAAATGAGAGATCACCATAATGTCTAACCAACTTTGGTGGTTGGCGATGATTAAGTAAGAACCGTTCTTTTTCAAAGCGTTTGGTTCACTTATTTGCCAATCAACTTTGTTGGTCAGACAAATAATCAGGTAATTGTTAAGCGCCCAACAACGGTAAATAGCGTGCATGGGACGATAAACTAGTTTTTCTAAACCAACTAATTTAAGTAGCAACTTGAGTAAACCGCCGACAAATATAAGCGAACCACAAACCGCTAGGTTAAGACAAAATAGAACAAAATTAAGAGGTGCTAATATAAAACTGGGTAAAAAAGACAACATGGAAAACAGATATTAACAATGACTTTGTTGCTATTTTACGCATTTATGACATGAATATGAATTATTTTGTTTGTAACGAGTGTACGCTCAAATTACTTGGTATACAAAAAAAGCACAATTAACCTTTTGGTTTAATTGTGCTTTTTAATTCTATGCTAGTTGTATTTTGTTAGCTTGCTTTCTTTACTTGAGCCGGCTTCATGTGGCTATATGAAACAAGTTCTTCGTTGTCAAAGTCATCTACGTTAATTGTATCTAAACGACCTTGCTCTGCACGACGTAACAAATTAGCTTCTTCTTCAGAAATAACCTTAAGGGCTAGGCCTTTATCTGCAACCAAGTTTAAGCGGTAGAATGGAAGTTTCTCTCCTGCTGCTTTACATACTTTATCGAAGATTGGCTCTGCAGCAAGGATATCATCTAATGCTTGCTCTAATTGACCCATCAGGTTCTCTTTATCTCTAGTCAAGTATTGACCTTCACCTAATCGTGTACGCGCTTCACACGGTGTTTGTAAGATGCGAGCAACTTTGTGATCAGTAACATCCGAAGGTTTCTTCAACCAAGTACCAAATGGGAACACTAATACACGTAATGCTGCGGCAACAACTTTGTTAGGGAAGTTACTGATTAGCTCATCTAAAGCAACTTGTGCTTGATATAACGAGTGCTCAGCTGCCCACTGTACAAGTGGTAAATCAGCTTGCTGACGACCTTCGTCGTTAAAACGCTTTAATGTTGCACTTGTTAAGTATAAGTAACTTAACACATCACCTAAACGTGCAGAGATGCGCTCTTTACGTTTAAGGTCACCACCTAGCGTAGCCATTGCAATATCAGATAGCATTGCTAGGTTAGAGCTAAAGCGAGTCATGATCTGGTAATAACGCTTAGTTTCGTCCGAGTATGGACCTTTAAGTAAACGAGCGCCTGTTAATGAGAACCAAACAGAGCGAACAATGTTACTTGTAGCAAAGCCAATGTGACCAAATAATGCATGATCAAAGTCGTCAAGTGCTTTGTTCTCATCTTTATTATTCGCTGCTTCTAGTTCAGCAAGTACATAAGGGTGACAACGGATTGCACCTTGACCATAGATAATCATACTACGAGTCAGAATGTTTGCACCTTCAACGGTAATAGCAACAGGAGCACCTTGATAACCACGAGCTAAGTAGTTATTAGGACCCATACAAATACCTTTACCACCGTGGATATCCATTGAATCAACAATTGAGCTACGAAGCTTCTCTGTTAAGTGGTACTTTGAAATCGCTGAAATAACAGAAGGTTTTTCACCTAAATCAATAGCACCTGTAGACATGGTTGTTACAGCATCCATTAAGTATGCATTACCGCCAATACGCGCTAACGCTTCTTCAACACCTTCCATTTTACCAATAGGTAACTTAAATTGGCGACGAATACGGCTGTATGCACCTGTAGCTAGTGCGATTGACTTGATACCACCTGCTGAGTTTGAAGGTAGTGTAATAGCACGACCAACTGATAAACACTCAACAAGCATACGCCAGCCTTGACCAGCCATTTTCGGGCCACCGATAATGTAGTCTAGCGGCACAAATACTTCGTTACCTTGAGTAGGACCGTTTTGAAATGGCACGTTTAATGGGAAGTGACGACGACCTGTGATGACACCATCGATATCTGTAGGTATCAGTGCACAAGTGATACCTAAATCTTCTTCTTCACCTAATAAACCGTCTGGATCTCTTAATTTGAACGCTAGGCCAAGTACTGTTGCTACAGGAGCTAGTGTAATGTAACGCTTGTTCCAGGTAAGCTTCATACCTAAAACTTCTTTACCTTCAAACTCACCTTTACACACGATACCAAAGTCTGGGATCGCACCAGCATCAGAGCCAGCTTCTGGGCTAGTTAATGCAAAACAAGGGATTTCGTCACCTTTGGCTAGGCGTGGTAAGTAATAGTCTTGCTGTTCTTTTGTACCGTAGTGTTGAAGCAACTCACCTGGACCTAATGAATTAGGTACACCAACTGTACTTGCTAATACTGTGCTAGCACCAGATAGTTTTTGTAGTACTCGAGATTGCGCGTAAGCACAAAACTCTAAACCGCCATATTCTTTCTTAATGATCATGGCAAAGAATTTGTTATCTTTTAGGTATTGCCAGATTTCAGGTGAAAGGTCAGCGCGATCATGAGTTGTGTCCCACTCATCTACCATACGACAAACTTCTTCAACAGGACCGTTTAAAAAGGCTTGTTCTTCAGCACTTAAGCGTGGTTGAGGGTAGTTGTGTAGTTTTTTCCAATCAGGGTTGCCGCGGAATAAATCAGCTTCAAACCAAGTTGTGCCTGCATCAATTGCTTCTTGTTCTGTTCTAGACATTTCAGGCATGATCTTTCTAAACATTTTTAACAGCGGTGCTGAAATATGTTTTTTACGAATATCTGAAATGTTTAATGGGATAGCGAAGATAGCAAATACAACCCAGCCTAAAAATGAGACTACATCGAAAAATGTACCAACCGCCATCAATGCTGCAAATGACAATGTAAATGTTGAAAGGTTAGCTCGCGTATAGGCCATAAAGCCACTTAGAAAAATCGCGAGTAAAAACCAAGTTAAAGTTTCCACAATAATTCCTTACTATCAAATTAGAGGTCTGACCACTTGATAGAATCATAATTGGCGATTTCAAAAATAGCAATGATTTTTTCGTGAAATCTCCGTGACAACTTGAAAAGTTGCCGTTTATTGGGCATGTGAGCGTGGTCTAAAGGCTAGTAATTTAGTTGATAAATGACAATTAATGCTATACACCAACGTTGTACACGCCATAATATAAGCATAGAAGTAAATTTGTGATTTTGGGAAGTATCCATGTGTGAATTGCTGGCAATGAGCGCCAACGTACCTACAGACATTTGTTTTAGTTTTAGCGGCTTAATGGAGCGTGGTGGAAACACGGGGCCTCATAAAGATGGTTGGGGAATTACTTTCTACGAAGGTAAGGGCTATCGAACTTTTAAAGATCCACTACCAAGTGCAGAGTCAGCCATTGCTAAATTAGTAAAAGACTACCCAATAAAAAGTGAGTCAGTGATTTGTCATATTAGGCAAGCTAATTCTGGCGGTGTATCGTTAGAGAATACTCACCCGTTTACTCGTCAAATGTGGGGCCGGCACTGGACATATGCGCACAATGGTCAGTTAAAATCATTTAAAGATGAACTGCCGGTTGCCTTGCATATTCCTGTGGGGCAAACGGATAGTGAGCATGCTTTTTGTTGGATTTTAGATCAACTTCACTACCAGTTTGGACAACAAGAGCCTGAGCCAGCAGTGCTATTCGAATTTGTAGCGAGCTTATCGCAGAAGATAAATCCGTTGGGTGTATTTAACTTACTGTTAAGTAATGGCGATTTTCTTTTTTGCTTCTGTTCAAATAACTTGCATTGGATCACACGCAGAGCACCATTTGGTAAAGCGAGTTTAATTGATGCGGAAATGGTAGTGGACTTCCAAAAAGAGACAACCAATAAAGATGTTGTCACGGTTATTGCTACTCAACCATTAACGGACGATGAAAGCTGGCACAAAATGGAAGCAGGGGAGTGGGTTGTGTTTAGATTAGGTGAGGTTTTTGCGCAAGGAAAAACAGCAGTAGCAGAGAAGTAGAAACAATTAAGCAGCATGTAAAAGACATGCTGCTATTTCAGTGTTTAGTTAGGGTAGCTTACTTTGTTGAGCTGTGCTTCAAATTGTTCTACACCACCTTTGATTTGGTATAGCTTTACCATCATATAATCTAGTTCAGGCGCAAACCATGCATAGGTTATTCTTTTCTTTTCAACTACTTCACGTTTTAGTCTGATAGTTTTTACAAGCCCGTAAGGCAACATTAGATCTTCTTCACCGTCATATTCGTAAACATAGTTCTTGATGCTGCCTGATGTCCCTATTACCGGATAAACAAATTGTTGTTGTTCAGGGTTACTAATTAGGTTCAAACGGTGCTGTAGGTGATAACTCAGTTTATCTTGAATGTTATCGGGGAAAGGCACCGATTTAATTTGTTTAGATTTTAAGTTAGTTGCTTGCTTCGCGGGAACATCATATTGCCAAGCATAATGCTTGTCTTTACCTGTACCTTCTCGAGTGAATTCATAGGTAATAGGCGTGACCTTGTTATCGGTGATCGACAGCGTAGAGCTTTCATTTCTTGTGTCCGAAAAAATAAACCACTCTATGTCAGTATGATAATTGAAAGCGTAGCTACCATCCTGGTTTTGACGGAGCTCTCGATAGCCAACGCCGACAGGATCTGATTTTCTAAGTAGGGTATATTCCGCTTTAAAAGGTTTAACAACTAAGCTGTTACTTTCAGTGTTATCGGAAGTCGCAAAACAAAATGACGACAGAGAAATAGTAAATAGTAAGCTTAGTTGTTTAATCATAGATAAACCTTTTATTCGTTTTCTTCGTTAGCGTAGCCTTGTGCTGGTAGTGCTTTCGAATCAAGTACCGCAAAGTCACCTTGCATAGTTAAACGCTCTTCACAGAACCATTTCACTACGAGTGGATAGATACGGTGTTCTTGTTCATGAACCCTGCCAGCTAAGTCATCTGCTGTATCTTCAGGGAATACTGGCACTTTTGCTTGTAAAATAACAGGGCCACCATCTAACTCTTCTGTAACAAAGTGTACGCTAACACCGTGTTCTTCATCACCTGCGTCAATTGCGCGCTGATGTGTATTAAGTCCTTGATACTTTGGCAACAAAGATGGATGAATGTTCAATAATTTTCCATGAAATTTTTGAACAAAGGCTGGTGTAAGGATTCTCATGAAGCCTGCAAGTACAACTAAGTCAGGTTGGTAAGCTTCAATTTTCTCTATTAAAGACAGGTCGTAGGCTTCTCTAGAATCAAATGCTTTATGAGATAAAGTGAATCCTTCGATGCCCGCGTCACTGGCTCTTGTTAAGCCGAAAGCGTCGGCTTTGTTTGAGCCAACCGCTACAACTTCGCCAGGGTATTGAGCGTTATTGCAGGCGTCAATGATCGCCTGCAAATTAGTGCCGCTACCCGATATTAATACGACAATACGTTTTTTCATCGGGGTCTACTTAATGATAACTTGCTCTTCGCCGTCAGCCATTGGCTTGATCTCACCAATGTGCCAAGCTTTTTCACCGTGAGCAGACAAAATTTCAATGCTCTTTTCAACTTGATCCGCTGGTACAGCGATAATCATACCAACACCACAGTTGAACGTGCGGTACATTTCGTGACGAGTGATGTTACCTTTTTCTTGTAACCAGTTGAAAACAACAGGCCATTCCCAGCTTGATTCATTGATAACTGCTTGAGCACTTTCAGGTAGCACACGAGGAATATTTTCCCAGAAACCGCCACCAGTGATGTGTGATAATGCGTGCACATCCACTTCTTTTAATAACTCAAGTACAGACTTAACATAAATCTTAGTTGGTGCTAATAAGTGCTCCGATAAAGGCTTGCCTGCTAGGTCTTCATTTGTATCAGTGTTGTTAACTTCTAATACTTTGCGGATTAAGCTGTAACCGTTTGAATGAGCACCAGTTGAGCCTAATGCAATTAGTTGGTCGCCCGCTTGAACTGAGCTACCGTCTAAAAGACGTGATTTTTCAGCAACACCAACACAGAAACCTGCGATATCATAATCGCCTGCGTGATACATGCCTGGCATTTCAGCTGTTTCACCGCCTACTAATGCACAACCTGCTTGCACACAACCTTCAGCGATGCCTTCAACAACAGATGAAGCAACATCAACATCAAGTTTTGCTGTTGCATAGTAATCAAGGAAGAATAGTGGCTCTGCACCTTGAACGATTAGATCGTTTACACACATTGCAACAAGATCAATACCAACACTGTCGTGCTTGTTTAAGTCGATAGCTAAGCGTAACTTAGTGCCTACACCATCTGTGCCTGCTACTAGTACTGGTTCTTTGTAACCTGTTGGTAATTGACATACTGAGCCAAAACCACCTAGGCCACCCATGACTTCTGGGCGAGTAGTGCGCTTAACTGCACCTTTAATGTTTTCTACAAGTGCGTTACCTGCATCAATGTCTACACCAGCATCTTTATAGCTTAAAGACTGTTTTTCTTCACTCACGGGAAATCCTCAATTGCAATGTGTGGTCAATTTCGGGCGCTATTCTACCAGCGCTAACAGCCCGTGAAAATCTTTATAACAAATTATTTTTTTTACAGGGTTATTTTAGGCTGACTTGTGGTAAGATCTGCTTACTTGATTTTTACCTTTTAATTTAGATGTATAGATACGGAATCATTCTTCTTTTTATATTCTGTTCAACTATTATCCATGCCGCTGAAGAGGTAGATCTTTTTACGGCTAAAGCTGTCGCTCAGTCAAAATCTAGCAAAGATCGAAACCAATCACTTAAAGTAGCATTTGAATCAGTATTAATTAAGGTTGCTGGTAAGTCTGATGTATTAGACTCAAGTAGCCTTAGAAAAGCGATTACTAATTATCGCAACTTCGTTGCAAATTATCGATATCAGACTATCGCTGAGCAATTATATATTGTTGCTTCATTTAATGAACAAAAAGTATCTCAATTATTCGTGTCAAATAATATTCCGATTTGGAGTAAGGTAAGGCCTCAAATTTTAGTGTGGTTAATTGTGGAAAACGGCCTAAAGAGAGAGCTTGTTTCTGCTTCAAGTCATGCTAAATATGTACAGGCTGTAGAAGATATTGCGCAAAAACGCGGCATTCCTTTTGTATTACCCTTGATGGATTTAGACGATATTGAAGCTATTTCAGGTTTTGACGTTTGGGGGCGCTTCAATCAACAGTTAAGTATTGCTTCTGAACGGTATTTGGCTGATGCATATGTTGTCGTGAGAGTTTCTGACAATAGTCTTATTGAACAACAAGAGGATATTGCAGAGGAATGTACATTGTGTCAAAAGCCTATTGCTGTTGATTGGAGTTTAACAGACGAAACACGACTAGATAGCCCTCTAATGGAGGGGACAAATGACATTGCGCTAATTACAAAGGCATTTGAACAAGTAGCCGATGAGATTCATGCTAGATACGCTTCGGTCACTTCCGAGTCAAATGAGTTGTTGATCGAAGTAGCAAATATTGACTCGTTAAAGAGCCTTGTAGCTTTAACTAATTTTCTCAAAGCTTTCACAACAGTGAACGCTGTGGAATTGGTTAGAGTAGAAGGCAGTGTAAAAACTTTTAAGCTATCTTTGATAGGTTCTAGCGCTACATTTTTATCTTCTCTAAAACTAAATAGAGCATTGCAGCACGCTTACGATCCATTGGCCCCACCTAGAGCCGATGATATTCCTGTTTTCGTTTGGAGCAAATCATAATGAAAGCAGATACTCAATTAGCATTGTCGGTTCACCTACCAGATGATGAAACGTTCAAGAGCTATCAAGGTAGCGTTAATGACTTGGTGATTAAACAAATCAAGACATTTGTTGAGCAAAAGTTGGCGGGTAGCCCAAGCATTAACGGTTGTTATCTATTCGGTTTAGATGGCGTAGGAAAATCACATTTGTTACATGCTGCTTGTGCACATGCGACCGACCAAGGGCTAAGTTCAGTGTGTTTGTCTTTAGCAGATAAAGATCAGTACGCTATTGAAATGCTTGAAGGGTTTGAGCAGTTTAACTTGGTTTGCTTAGATGATATTCAAACGTTGTCAGATTCAACACAATGGCAACAGGCCGTTTTTGATCTGTTTAATCGTGTTAGTGAACAAAACAATTTAATTTTAATTTCTGGCAATAAGAGTGTTTCTGAACTTGATTTAACCTTACCTGATTTGCTTTCTAGGCTATCTTGGGGCTATGTTGAGCAAGTCAAACCGTTATCTGATACAGATAAACTAGTAGCACTACAATTTAGAGCGCAACAAAGAGGCATGGTGTTGTCTGATGAGGTGGGCAGTTATTTATTAACTCATCACTCTAGAGATATGAAAAAGCTTATAGAGTCATTAGATATACTGGATAAAGCTTCAATAAGGGAACAGCGAAAAATCACTATTCCCTTTATAAAGTCGACCTTATTTTAGTCCTTTAGATATATGCATAGGTAAAACATTAACAGGCCTATGCATTGCGCTCTCTTCTTTAGAACGCATCAACATGATTTCAGCAATACTCGTTTTACTTTTCTGAGTACCTAAAGACAAATTTTCAAGCCAATCATTGCCCGCGGTCATCATTGTTGGTGCAGGCAGGTTAGTAATGATTGTGCTCGCTTCGGTAAACTCTGGCAATATTCTAGGTAATACATAGTGTAGCCTAGGTTTTATATTAACATCGCCAATGCGACCACGTTGTCCCCAGGTAACAATATAGTCAGCAGCGCTAACATTATCTCCGCTGGGTTTATTCGTTACCGCTACATCTCGCTGTACACCGTAACGAGCATTCATCATAAAGCCGTCAAACAATATTGCGTAGTCTTCTCTACGGCTCGTATAGCTATAGAATTGAGGAGCACCTTGATGTGAAAAGAAACCTGCTATATCTGTAGGTGTATACGATTCTTGTGTTTGTGATGCTGTACTTCCGCCAAAACGAACACCAGCAAGCGCGCGCATTTCATTACCTAATAGAGGTAAAGCCGTATTTAGTTGGTCTGATTGATAACCCGTATCAGAGCCAATTTTGTTTGCTGCAACAAGAATAGGATCGTTTGTATTCAAACTTGACCAAATTGAACTTGGAAAGAAATCATTTGCATGCGCTAGCTCGTGATACATCAGTGCTGCTAATCGATACAAGCCATCTTCCATGGTACGCTCTAAACGTTGATCCGGAGCGAAATAAGCAGAAGCATAGTCATTATCTTTTATATAACGCCATGGCATTTCAAACTGTAAGGATTCTCCAAACGAAGAGCGAAAATCTGGAGCTTCGTTAATCGTGTCTCGCTCTTCTGGGGTTGTCCAGAAATAAGTAGGATCTAGGTAAATAGCCCCCGTGGCAGCCCAGTAAAAAGACGGTCTAACATCGTAGGAGATGACTACACCGGTAGTTGCTCTAAGTAAGTTCCTAAAATCACCATGAGGATCGTGATTCGTTAGAAATTCTTCGAAACGCTCTCCCATCCAATCATGAGAAACAACGACACGATTCATTATATCGTCAATGCTTGGTGTTAATGAATCTTGCGCTATTAGTGGTAATTCGTTAAAGCGACATGTGTCATTTGACGTCATTGTATTGTTGTAAATACAGCCTTTTAGTACGTCGGCGTATGGTGAGGCAGGCTTATACGCATACACATTCGCTGTTCTTTCATCAAACAGCGCACTGCCGTTGATAGCCACAGTATTCTCAATAAGTACAGTCACATTATCGGAAATACTCTCTCCATTAATGTTTGCACTAGCAGTAAATGTTAGCAACGTATCTTTAGTTACTTCGGGCGCATCAAAAAATAACACCTGTCTTGAAGCGCCAGTTCCGGTCGTAAATGATACTGTAGGGCCATCAATTTGCTGCCAACTAATATCCGCATTACTGACATCGCTATTTAAATGTGCGCGTAAAGAAACCTTATTACCTTCAAGTGCCGCATGACCTAATCTAGCTTTCACAGCTAAAGTATGCTCTACAATACTAATTGAAGTTGTTTCAGATTCACTTACGCCATTGCGATTAAAGCTTACTTCAAAATCATAATTACCAAGTTCACTTGGTACAAAAGTAAGTACTTTAGAGCGCACAGATTGTAACGTCGCTTGTGGGCCTGATGTTTGCTGCCAAGTGATATTGGTAATTTCATCATTAGGGTAGAAGAGGGCAACTTCAGTTGGTTGATTAACACCTAAGTAAGTATCTGCAACTACTATCTGGTTTTCTCCGTCAACTACTGGAGGGGTAGGTGTTGGGGTAGGTGAACTACCGTCACCATTAGAGCCACCGCCGCAGCCAGATAAAACGGCTAATGTGATCAGGCTCACAATTGGTTTAGTGTTAAATTTCATAATTAGCCTCTACAATCCTTTTAATCTTCTATCCTAAATAATATTTATTTCTTTTTTTTGATACTTAGACCTAATTCTTGGCCTTTATATTTCGCGTAATAAGTACCTGATGTGAACATCATCGAAGCAAGAATTAACTCAATGCTCGCCCAAATCAGATCTGAACTACTCACCCACAGCGTTGTTAAACTGTGCAAGAAGTAAATCATGACAATAAAATTTGACCATGCAAACGTATAAGGGTTTCCTTGTACTAGCCCTTTTAGTGGAAACAACAAAGGAACAGTGAAAAACAACAAACTAAGTGTTGGTGATAATCCTTCAGACGGGTTTAACCATAACAACCATAGTGGCATGTAGATTAATAACGAAAAATAGCCGGTTAAGGCTATTTTTCTATGTGTTTCAGTTGATAGTGTTCTTTTCATCTTAAAATAATGACAATACGTTTTCTGGAGGACGACCAATTACCGCTTTATCGCCTTTAACAACGATTGGGCGTTCAATAAGCTTAGGTGTATTAACCATTGCCTGTACTAATGTAGCGTCATCGGCACCTTTTAATGACTGCTCTTTGAACTCAGTTTCTTTTGTACGCATCATTTCAATTACAGATACACCTAGTTTATCTTTTAACTCGTTAATCTGCTCTGCATTCAAAGGCTCTTTTAGATATTCCACCACTTCAACCGTTTGGTTATTTTCTTCGATAAGTGCTAGTGTTTGACGGCTCTTAGAGCAACGAGGATTATGATAAATTGTTAACATGTTATTCTCTGTAATTAATTCAATCGTTTAAGTTTGTTTTCTTGATCTTGAAATTGCAAAATCTTTGCTCTAATGCGCTTTTTGGCTAGCGGCATGTCTTTGGCGAAGTTATATCCAGTTTGTAGCTCATCAACAGCTTTGCTGTACGCACCTAATAAACCAAATACTTCAGCTTTACTCATGTGCATGAGCGCAGTTTTATTTTGCTTGCGATAGACTGTGGTAAGTAAATCATGCGCAATAAAACTATCTGGATTTAGCAATAAATAATCCTGCAATATTACCTCAGATTGCGCGTACTGCCCAGCTTCTTTCAGGACGTTTGCATAGTTTAATGCAACAACTTGGTTATTTGGCATCAGTAGGTTTAAACCCGACAACATTGCGATAGCTCTATCAAACCTTTTTTGTTTTATTAACACGTCTGACATTAAGTCAACGTAGAATAGGTTATTAGTATCAGCATTTAGCAAAGGTAATAGTGTGTCATGGGCCTTTTCAAATTGATTATCTTCAAAATAGGAAAGCGCTAAACCATAGAGCATGGCTTCCTTATATGCATATTGTTTCTTATCAATCTTGCTCTGAAATCTAAGTATATTGTCTCTGGCGTTGCTTTCGTAACGGGCCTCAATACGCGCCTTGGCCAATCTAAAGCTCTTACTAGGTGCAACTGGTTGTTGCCTCATGCTTTGCGCTCGAAGTCTTGCATCTGCAATTCTCGATTCAGGCAAGGGGTGAGTAAGCAACATTGCTGGAGGTTTACTTGTATATCTGTATTTTTCTGCCATCTTGCCAAAAAAGGCGGGCGCAGCATTTGGATCAAAACCACTATTGGCTAACAATGAAATGCCAACACGGTCAGCTTCTTTTTCATTGCCTCTCGTGTAATTAATGCCTGCTTGCTGCGTTGCTGCCATGCTTGTGCTAATCGCAGCCATTCCGACAGTAGGGTTTACCAAGGCTAATAATACACCTGAAATCATACCTGCCATCGTCAGCGGTTGATTTCTGCTTTGCGCCTCTAATCTTCTTGCTAGGTGACGTTGTGTCACATGAGATATCTCATGAGCGATTACTGATGCTAGTTCACTTTCAGTTTCTGCTGTAGTTAGTAATCCACTGTGGATACCGATGTGACCACCAAAAAAGGCAAAAGCATTAATTTCCTGGTTTCGAATAATGAAAAATTCGAATCCGTAGTGAACGTCTTTAGCATATTTAACCATACCATTGCCCAAATCATTGATATATTCATTGAGTACTGGGTCGTGCAAAATAGGCGAAGAAGCACGCAAATGCTTCATCATTGCGTTTCCAATGAGGCGTTCTTTTTCCAATGATAAGATACTACCGCCGGCTGCGCCTATGTCAGGCAATTTATTCTTATCGTTTTGAGATGCATTTACTGTTGTACTTAGTACTGCCGACAATGCTAGGCTAACAAAAAAGCTGGCTTTTTTAATCAAAATTATTCCTGTTGTTGATTCGATTCTTCAAGAAAATCTTGCAGTTCTTTGGTTGTTTTTCTGCGACTTAACTCTTGGCAAAATTGTGCTATGTTTAATCCTTTGATAGCGGTAATGTCAAAAGATTCATTAATTTCACCCATTAAATTTTGCACAATATTGTGCGCTAGTTTAATCAGTTCTAAATCTGCTTGGTCACCTTTTTCAAAAGCATAGATTATAAACGAAACTAAACTGTTTACCCGAAACAGCATTTGCATCGCTTCTGGTATCCAGTTGCTAAAGGCGCACATTGGGTGTGCAGTCATTCCTCTTGTAATTCTTTCCCCTTGAATCACAGGATAACAATGGAGTTCATAGTGCTGTTCAGTGTAAACGTGTCGTAATTGGATCTTTGGCTTGGTTTTTACTTGTACATTGCCTTGCTCATCCTTAAACCCGCCTAGCATTTCTAAGTTCCAATAGTTTTTATTAAACAGTCGTGTGTATGGGTTTTCAAAACCGTGTGTAGTGATACCTTCTAATTCGCCGATGGAAGAGGCCGCTAAATGATAGACAGGTGGAACATCACCCCAATTTAGTTGTTTTTTCAGAGCGTTCACGTCTCTTAGTGTGGCGTCTTTAGGTAGGTCATTCATCTTGCATCACCTTTAACTTGTATAGCTATTATACATTTAGCAACAATACACTTATATTTAATCATTGTAATCAATTGTCGCAAATTAGATAATGAATCTAAAGCTTTGAATTTATATTCTTAATGATTTATCAATATGATGGTAGCAATGATAAATGCCCACTTCCCTTAGTCACTGTTAGGGTGCAGCTTAAAACACTTAAGCAAGGAGATGAGTATATTGTTTTGCTTAAAGACAAAGGCTCTAAAACAGATATTCCCAAATATTTGATGGCAAAGGGCTATGACGTTGTGTCACGAGAATACGCTCCTCAAGTGATTGAGTTAACAATAAAAAAAGGTAGTTGTTTGTAATGGTTTCACTTTTTTCTCAGTGGTATAAGAAGAACTTCTCTGATCCTAATGCTGTTGCATTAATGGTTATTCTTATTTTTTCTTTTATTGGGATCTATTTCTTCAGCCATTTATTGATGCCTGTATTAGTGGCACTAGCGATTGCATTTTTACTTGATTTACCTACTAATCGATTAACTCAAAAGGGCGTTTCAAGAGGATTAGCTACATCGATTGTTGTCACCACTTTTGTTGGTGTGGCTTTAATTGCAATGGTTGGTTTATTGCCTGTTATTTGGCAACAAGGCAGTAATTTATTGGCTGAAGCACCTAACATGTTTACCCAAAGCCACGAATATTTAATGACACTCCCGGAAAAATATCCAGAGCTAGTAAAGCCTGACCAAATTAATACAGTCATGTCGCTTATCAACGAAAAAGTGATTGAGTGGGGACAGTTAGCGTTAAAAGCTTCATTGAATTCGATTTCAGATTTAGTGGCATTACTTATCTATCTTATTTTGGTGCCGATTATGGTTTTCTTTTTTATCAAGGATAAATCTGAATTAATGTCTGGGTTTACCAAATTCTTGCCTAAACAAAGAAAAATGGCTTCGCAAGTAGGCCGAGAAATGCATGTTCAGATTATGAATTACATTCGTGGCAAAGTGTTTGAGATATTAATTATTGGTGGCGTGACAACCGTCACTTTTATTATCTTAGGACTCGACTACGCAGTGCTACTTGGCGTGTTAGTAGGCTTTTCAGTTTTAGTGCCTTATGTAGGTGCGACTATTGTCACTTTCCCTGTAATGCTTGTTGCTTTATTTCAATGGGGCGTTTCACCAGAGTTTGGCTACGTTATGATCGCATACGGTATTATTCAAGCATTAGACGGTAACTTACTTGTACCATTATTGTTTTCTGAAGCCGTGAACCTACATCCAGTTACTATTATCATTGCAGTGATTATTTTTGGTGGTTTGTGGGGATTCTGGGGCGTATTCTTTGCGATTCCACTAGCGACACTAGTGAAAGCAGTAATTAATGCTTGGTCTAGTTCAAAGCCAGTTGAAAATACTGAGCAAGAAGCATAAAAAAAGGCCCCTTTTAAAGGGGCCTTTTTTTAATAGTTAGCTAGTAAATTATGCTTCAGCAAGTGTATCTAACACTACTTGATGGTGTTCTTTTGTTTTGAACTTGTTTAATACGTGACTGATTTTGCCGTCTAGACCAATGATAAAGCTCATACGGTGAATACCATCATACTCTCTACCCATGAACTTTTTTAGGCCCCAAACGCCAAAATCATCGGCAACTTTGTGGTTTTCATCTGACAAAAGTGTGAAGTTTAAGCTATCTCTTTCACAAAACTTTGCCAATCGCTTGCTAGCGTCAGGACTGATGCCAAACACTACAGTATTTGCTGCTTCTAGGTCTGCTTTAACGTCACGTAGGTTTTGCGCTTGAGTAGTACACCCTGGTGTCATTGCTTTTGGGTAAAAATATACTAGTACACGCTTCTTACCAATAAAGTCAGCTAGTTTTACTGTTTCGCCATTTTGGTCTGCTAATTCAAATAGAGGAGCTGTGTCACCCACTTGTAAAGTATTCATGCTTATTCCTATAGTAAATTTGAGTTTACTTTCTTAATACAGCCTTGCACGTCAATTTGTTCACAAAGCTCAATAAAATCTTTTTCTAATTCATCAATACTGTGATCATCGGTTAGGGCAATCAAAATTGCTGCGCTCATATGATTAGTATTTGGATCTATTTCTGATTTAAGTGATGAAATATCGATATTTCTTGTCGCAAAAAAAGCGGTAACGGCTTTTAGCACACCTGGTTGATCAATACCTGCATATTCAGCTTGGTAATGATGAGTGAAATCACGTGAATCATACCCTGAGGTTCTTTTCATCATTGTGATTAGATCTTGCTTAACTGCAAGTGCAGGCATTTTGGATTCAATCTGGTTAATGGCTTTTGCATTGCCATTAACGAGCATAATCAGTGTAAACTCCAAGCCAAAGATTGCCATTCGACTGTCAATAATGTTACAGCCACACTCACTAGCGAGTTTAATTAACGAACTTACACTGCCTGTTCTATCGGCGCCCATGGCTGTAATTACAAGGTATTGCGACATTCTTTTACTCAGGGTATCTAAAATCGGGGCGTATTGTAGCCTAACTGGTTAAAAATGACATTATTTTAAGGATTGTCGAGTGTTTTTTGTACTAATCATGCGTGTTCATCACCAGAAAAGCGATATAGGCTGAATTAATCGACGATCTATCTTGTCTTTATTAAGCTCTGCAAGTACCATGTTTGCTTTCAAAATTAAGCAATAAATAAAATAAAAGTAGGCAAAGGAACTTCTCACAATATCTGCAATCCAATTTGCCAAGTTGAAAATTGTTCCCCTATATTCGCTTAATAAGATAAAGGCTTAGTTCTCAGGAGTATTAATGAACCGTAAATATTTTTGTCTGTCGTTGATGAGTTTGGCATTGATTGGCTGTAGTACTGTAAGTAAAAAGCAGGCAAATGGCGATTTTGAATATGCTAACAATTCACAACAGCAACCATTGGTGATTCCTTCATCATTATCTAAGCCAGCTGAAAAGAATTTGTATTATGTTGCAACTGATTTCAATCAAGAAGGCCCAGTTGGAGCAAATGTTGATGTAAGAGCACCAACGTTAGTTTTACCAGTAGCAACGTCAACACGAGTAGAGCAGGATACTAGTGCTGCCAAGGTTTGGTTCGATCAAGTATTAGACCAACGCTCGCTTATCGATTTTGTTAAAGATGCTGTTATTGAGCGCCTAAAAGCTCACGAAACAACGATGAGCAAAATATCTGAAGATGAAAATAGATATTGGTCAGGTTGGGCAAAAGAAATAGAAGACGGCAATCGCTGGCTAGTTGTTGATGAAGACTTTGCTGAGCAAGCGCAATTTTCTTTCTTGTTTGAAGTTAAGCCTCATGGTCGAAGTGTTGCGTTAACGGTTGACTTAACTGGTTATGAAAGACAAAGTGAAGAAGGTGTTGTAACCGACATAGATGCCATTGATAAGCAGCGCTTAGAAATGATCATGTTAAACGAAATTATCGGTCAGGTAGATTATCGATATCGCGAGTTAAAGCGAGATAATCGTTTAATGAAAGCGAATCAAAAGATAGTAAGTATTGATCAAACAGACTCTGGTGAAGCTGCATTACTAGTTGAAATGGAGTTAGAGCAATTATGGTCAAATATGACAAACTTCTTTGCTGATAATGGTTTCACTGTAAACGACTTAAATGAATCAACAAAAGTTTATTACGTTGATTATGTCGAACCGAGCAATAGTTTATGGGATAGGGTTTGGGGAGATGCAAAACCTGTCATTGAGATTCCTGAAGCTAAATATCAATTTGAATTGATAAAAAAAGCGGATGAAAGTACTTTGGTTGTGATCAAAGATGAACAAGGGAATGCATTAGATCGAGCTACGCTTGATAACATCTTCCCGGTTATTGAGCCGCTGTTATCATTTAGAGATACATTCTAATAAAAAACGCTGACTTTAGTCAGCGTTTTTTTTGTCTTGAGAATTAAACTCATACTTCGTTTTGTTGCTTCTGGGAAGGGTCTCTTTTAAATCATTTAGACCCTTTTTACGAAGTGGTGTTTTAGCGTTTCGCTTTACCGTACTGAAGTTTCCTATAATTGCCATTGCGGCAACAATAGCGATAAGTACCATTACCCAACCATTCATCAATAGCCACCTATATTTGTCACATATTGCTCGACGATTTTGTCAATGTTATTAATTATCTCATGTTTTAGGGCAATTGGATAACATGAAAGTATATTTACCAGCTCAGCTACCTTAAATTGTGCTTGTAGCTTTTGTGAAATAGGGTAGTAAGATAGGTGCCAAGGTTCAGCAGCTACACCGCCACGATAGATGTCATAAGGAAGGAAGAAGCCATATGACTTTGCGTGTTCAGATAACCAGTTTGAAAGGTTGAAAAAGGGGCCATCTTGTTCATATTCCCAAGGCTGCAGATGCAATTTTTGGTTATCTGGTAAACTACTTGGTGAGTAAACGTCGATGTCTGAGCCCCAATGATGTCTACTAGTACCAGGTAGTGCCGAGTAGAGTAGTATTGACTCTAGCTTTTGAGTGTCAGTTAACTTCGTTAAATCTAAGACTTGTTGTTGCTTATCATAAACGGGTAACTGACCATTGGCTTTTCTATTCCAAATTGAAAGTTGGCGATCAAAGTTTCTAAAACCACTAACAATACAGATATCAATGCCGTCTTTTTTGGCTGCTGCAACCATTTTCAAGTAGTCGCTCAACATCTCCTGATGAATACCTGCAGTTGAATTAAGCATGGTAATGTGAGCTTGGCTTAGGCCATACAATATTGGTTGTTTAGTCATTGGCCAATACATTTACTAAACAATGGTAGTAAATGTCCGTTAACTTAATTAGGTCCTGACAAGATACTGATTCGTTTATTTGATGGATTGTCTTGTTACTCGGTCCTAGCTCGATAACTTTTGCACCTGTTGGTGCTATAAACCTGCCATCAGAGGTGCCGCCAGAAGTAGATAGCTTGGCATCTATGCCTACTACTTTTTTAATGGCGCTGGTTACTGCTGAAGTAAAGTCACCGGTTTCGGTAATAAACGGTTGACCATTGTAGGTCCAATGAATGTCGTATTCAAAGTCAAACGCTTTCAAAATATCATGTACTTGGAAGACTATCTGTTCAGCGTCTAGCTCTGTGCTATAACGTAAATTAAACCATGCTTTTAAATCGCCAGGTACTACATTTGTAGCGCCAGTTCCTGATTGAATATTTGAGAACTGAAAACTCGTTGCTGGAAAATATTCATTGCCATTATCCCATTGATGGCTACTAAGCGCGGCAAGCGCTGGCGCCGCAATATGTATAGGGTTTTTGACGTGCTCTGGGTAAGCAACATGGCCTTGCTTACCATAGATGGTTAACTCGCCTGAAATTGATCCTCTACGGCCGTTTTTAATGACATCGCCAACTTTATCTGTGCTAGAGGGTTCTCCAACAATACAGTAATCTATTTTTTCGTTCCGAGCTTCAAGCGTATCAATGACCTTTGTTGTACCATTGATGAAAGGACCTTCTTCGTCACTTGTTATCAAGTAGGCAATAGAGCCTTTGTGATCAGGATAATCCTTTACGAAGCGCTCAGTAGCAATCATCATAGCTGCCAAACTTCCTTTCATATCTGCAGCACCACGACCATAAAGCATTTCTTCTATAATAGTTGCTTCAAAAGGAGGAGTATGCCAGTTAGATAAGTCTCCAGCGGGGACAACATCAGTGTGACCAGCAAAGCAAAAAACAGGATGGGTTGTGCCTTTTCTTGACCATAAGTTGGTTGTGTCGTGAAAAACCATTGTTTCATTCATAAAACCACATTTATCCAAATGTGCTTTCATCAGCTCTTGGCAACCCGCATCTTCAGGTGTAACTGATTCTCTGTCGATCAATGCTTTTGTAAGTGTAATGACTGGGTGTGTATTCATTAAGCTAACTTTTCTTGGTAATTTGCTTCTTTGAAGCCAACTTCATAGCCTTCATCATGTTTAAGGATAGGCCTTTTTAATAGCGTAGGTTGCTCCAAAACGACAGCAAGAGCTGTATCACCAGATAGGTTACTTTTAACTTCTTCTGACAAATTTCTATAGGTTGTGCTGCGTTTATTTATGATGTTTTCCCATGAAAGTGCGCTAGCGAATTCATGTACCAAATCAGCATTAATGCCATCCACGCGATAGTCATGAAATTGGTAGTTAATGTTATTGCTATCTAACCATTTAAATGCTTTTTTCATTGTATCGCAGTTCTTGATGCCGTAAATCGTTGTCATTATTCTTCTCTTAAATTACGTGATAGTCGTTTGCTGTGAGTGCCTCTTTGGCATGAGGCACGTTGTTTTCTTTTACCAATATATAGTCAGTATCAAAGGTCGATATAGCAAAAATAGAGATATTAGCATCTGCCAATACAGTAGAAATATTAGCTAGAATACCGGTCAATGTTAGATCTAACGGGCCAACTACTTCTAGTGCCTTCCAGTTGGTATCAACATCTTCACTATCTAAAACGACATTTTCAGGAACAACGACAGAAACTTCCTCTGCTGTTTTTCCAATGAAGTAGATTGATGACTTAAAGACCGTACTTGGGATGCTCGCATCGGCTGGTAAGCTATGTATAGCAAAAGTAGGGGCTAATACTCTCAACGTTTGTTTTGTCATGCTGTTCCTTAACAATTGATATAGCACTAACTATAGCAATTTAGCCCTTGGTTTCGCTAGGAAAGGAGTAAGATATTTTTATTAAATTTTATTTTTAGCCCTTTTTGGCACGAATTTAGTTAAGGCTAGTAAATTTAACAAAGAAAGCTATTCGTTTAAGCTGGCTTTTATATATTTGACTTATAAACAATATCCACAAAAGTTGTGGATATCTTTGTTAGCAACCTATGGTGATGTTTGTAAGTTTATGTAATTAAAGGGTTATTGGGATAGGTTAAAAAATAACACCATACTACTTGTTCACAAGTGGATAGTTCTGGCTATTATAGATTAAGAACACGATGATAAAGGCGTTTTACTATAGCTATTAATATATATACCTAACAATTGAGTGGTTTTATTATTGAATCTAACTGATTGTACTGATGAGTTGATTTGTCGTTTGTTATATTATGCTTATCTACCACCAACAGTCTTTAGAAGATTCGTATTCGCGCTGTTAAACGCTTTACGGATGTTAATTATCGAGAATATGCTATCTTTTGTTTATTGGTTGTTATATCTTTAGCCGTATGAATATGAGCGTTTTCGAAATTATAAAACTTGGTAGAAAATACATGTTGTTGTGGCCGGAAAGGCCAGAGCTTAAACAGTATTTTGCCGAATATCATGCAGTACATTTTGCAAAATTGGCTTATAAGTTTTTGCCAGGCATTGCTGTTTTTATGTTAGTTATGCAACTGTATATTTCTGGCTTTGAACAATTACCCATGGCATTGGTTTATTTCTTTTTTACGTTAAGTTTACTGGTTCAAGCGTTGGTAATGTTAGGTGTTAAAGCGGATAAATTTTTACCTCCTTCACTTGCAACCTGGTATAAAGAAGGCGTTGCAAAAGTCAACCAGAATGGCGGAAAAATTAAATTGTCTGTTTCTAAACCGAGATATATGGACTTGGCCTATCTTCTCAGTATTTCTTATCAACAGAGCCGTCATTAGAAGAGAATGATTCAAAAAATAAAGGCGCAGATGGCGCCTTTATTTTTGGTATATTCTGATTAGGAAATCAGCTGTACAAGAAAACGAATCCATTTTTTCTAACATTTGTGTAAGGTTTTCACTTCTCTTAAATGCAAACGGTGTCATGGCCAATAAATTAAATCTGTCTTCAACTTCATTAAGTTCAAGCTGATAAGTCAGTTGTTCTTGATGAACTAAATTCATTTGTGCGATGGGTAGCTTTTCATCGTCATGTGCCTTGGCTTCACGATAGATAATAGATTTTAATTCAAATAAGTGGTTTTTCGCCGGGGTTACGGTGAGCAAATAGCCACTAGGTTTTAATAGCCTAGTAAACTCTTTTTCAATAATTGGTGCGTATATACTGTATACCCAGTCAAATGATGCCTCTGAAAATGGCAGGTTTGATAATGTACCAACACTGAAGTGGCATTCTTTGTGTCGTTTAGCTGCCCTTTTTATCGCTTCTTTTGCGATATCAACGCCATAGATTTGTCTGTCTTGAGAGGCGTGTTTTTCAGTGTAATAGCCTTCGCCGCAACCTGCGTCTAATAAATACTCGGCATTTGGAGAGAACTGATTTACCAATGAGATGAGTTTTTTCGCAAGTGGTGAATAATAGCCCTTTTCAAGAAAGTTTCGACGGGCTATTACCATGTCTTTATTGTCACCTGGCGCCTTAGATTTTTTAAACTGAACAGGCAAAAGATTAACGTAACCTTCTTTAGCAACATCAAAGCTGTGATTTGCTTCGCAAATCAGTTGCTTGTCTTTTTGCTGCAATGCTTGTTGGCAAATAGGGCAGAGATAGTAAGTATTTTCCATGAATAAATAGCCCTGCTCAAAGCAAGGCTAACCTTAATTATTTAAATGTTGACCAAATAGGGGCGTGATCAGACGGTTTCTCAATGCCTCTTAGTTCATAGTCTATATCAGATTCAACACATTGCTCAGCTAGAGAGTTGGTTGCAAGGACTACATCTATTCTTAGGCCTCTATTATCATCAAAACCACGAGAACGGTAGTCAAACCATGAATAACGCTCTTCTCTAGTAGGGTGAAGCTCTCTAAAGGTATCCTTAAAGCCCCAATTCATTAGTGTGGCTAACCATTCTCTTTCTTCAGGTTGGAAGCTACATTTACCTGTTTTTAACCAACGCTTTCTATTTGGTTCGCCGATACCTATATCCAAATCGATAGGAGAGATATTAATATCGCCCATTACTACTATGTTTTCATCTGGCGAATGATGGTCATTTAAATAAGTCATTAAGTCTTTATAAAATTGTCTTTTATAAGGGAACTTGGTTTCGTGAGCAATGTTATCACCTTGAGGAAAATAACCATTCAATACTGTTACTTTTTCACCTGCGTCATTTGTCGTTGTAACCATAATCATTCTGCGCTGGGACTCTTCGGTATCAGTAGGGAAGCCTTTTGTTACTGAAGTCGCTTCTTTTTTACACAGCATCGCTACACCGTAATGAGCTTTTTGGCCATGAAAATATACGTGATAGCCTAATGCTTCTACATCTTCTAGTGGAAACGCTTCGTCATGCACTTTAATTTCTTGAAGTCCAATAACATCAGGTTGATGTTTGTCTATTAATGCTTTTAGCTGGTGAATACGCGCTCTAAGCCCGTTTATATTAAATGAGACTATTTTCATTGTTCTTTTTAAATTTAGGTAAAACTAGACGCATTGTATCAATGATATTTATCAAACGTCATATTTTTATCAAATAAAACTTAAAGTTTTACGAAGCCTGCCGATATAAACATTAAGCGTTAATCTGGTTGGTAGTTTTGTGATTTCACAAGTAGAAAATACTCAACATTTACATGAAGAGTTACAGTTAGGCAATAAGTTAAATCAGTGTGTACATACAGGTGAACGCTCTGAATTTGCTTTACTGCTTGCCATGTTAGATCAAGACGTACAGCAGCACAGTCAATTTACATTGCCTAAAACGGAACAAAAAGATAAGCAAATAGATTGTGATAGCTTAAGAAAGTTATTTAAATTACCCGCCAAGCAGCCTTTGGGGTTGGATTCCGTTGATAAAATTGAGCAATTTAATCAAGCAGACTTAGTTGAAAAGGGGTGCATAGACTCTATTCGATTGAAGGCATGCTTAAACCCAAGTGCTGTGGCATTTAGAGATGATAAAGGCCATATTGAAACTGCCTTAGTAAACAATCTTAGCTTGCATTGCCGTCATAGACTCAATCAAAACCAATTGGAAAAGCAATCAAATAAGCGGCTATCTTTTGACGCTGCAGCTTGGCTATCAGGAATAAGAGATGCAGTCGTTGCTTCGTCCTTGGTATAAGTAATAATGTTTATAATGATCTTGGTTTTATTTTAATTTCAGTAAACAGCACTTTTTGAATTTTTTGCCTGATTGACAAGGGCAACTATCATTACTTTTAACTTTGCCTAAATCCGTATGTTCAATATCGTCACCATCTAGATACCGCCATTCCCCATCTTCTATTAAAAAGCTCGATAGTTCGCTCATTTTATATAGTCGCTTATCGTGTAAATAAGTTGCTGTAAATCGTACCTGTTCGTGACTAGTATTATCTGCTTCGTTCAAAACGAGTATTGAGCGCTGAGTTACTTCAAGTTGAAGCCATTGTGTCTGTCCTGCCCAAGCTTGGATGTCTGCAACAGAGTGTTCACTTCTCTTTGATGAATGATAAGTGTCAACAATGTATTGTGCATCTTTAGTTGCATACGCTGAATAACGAGAGCGCATTAATTCGGTTGCCGTTTCTGCCTTTTTTTGTTTTTTAATTATCGGTGCACAGCACTCGTCAAAGTTTTTTAAAGAATCACAGTAACACATATGTAAATTTGAGCGGCTTAAACAATTTGCCGCAAAGTTACCATACTTAATGCAGTAAATTAATGCCTAATGAATAATTTTGTCTAATACAACACAAGTAGTGTTTCCAACTTGAGCACATTTATTCAAGCGAGCCATACTTTCACTATCAAATGCTTTATTTCCAACAATTACAGCTGAGCAGTTACCTTGCTTCAGTGTTTTTTCTAATGTTTCTAAAGACAGCTGTTTACCATCTGTATCAACTTTTAGAATTTTTTTTGTGTCTAATTCGTCTTCATAACAGATTGAGTTTAAGGCGTCGTCTTCAGGGTCAATCATCATTATCCACTTGTTATTCAATTGATGTGCTTTACAAACGTCAGCGTATACTCGACCAATCTCAGACTTGTCTATATTGCCTAAAACCATCGCCTTACTAGTGGTTGAATCTAAAGTGTTATTAGAAGATTGTAAGTTGTAATTTTTCATCTTTGCTGTCTATTTATATAGTAACTGTATGGATATACAGTATGTCTAATTTAATCGCATTGCAAGCTTTTTTGTTACTTTTTGTACAATCATTTTGGTGCAACAGAGAGTGAAGCAATTGGAAGTGATATTAGTGAAACAAAAAAAAAGGTTATGAATTTGAGACAAAAAAAAGCCTACTAGTAAGTAGGCTTCATATTGCGATTACATTGATAGCTCATGGAGCTCTTTTATTCGCCTTTGTGTATTCTTTATATAACACTCTTTGAAAGCATTAGCTGCGTTCACATCTGGAGATATATAAAGATATTGCCATCGGCAATTATTCGTCCTAAAAGTGATGAAATTCCTTTGTGAACGTTTAAACATCTCTAGCGCAGATCTTCGCCCAGTTTCTAAGGCGTGTTCTTCAAGTATAAAAGTTTGATTGTTTATCCAAGTTTGCAATTCTTTGTCAACGTTACGCTTTACAATATCTAAGCATTGTGACAACTCGGCAAGCTCACTATATTTACTTTTACATTCCTCTAAAGTTTTTTCATTACTAGCATTACTTGGTAATGAAACCATAAATGATAGAGGTAATAAAAAGCAATGGAACAATCTTAATTTCATGCAGGTAGTACTTTCTTATAAGGTTTTACTGTAACACGTTGATATACGCCAGCAGCAATGTATGGATCATCATCAGCCCATTGTTTAGCTGTTTCTAAGTTGTCAAACTTAGCAACTATCATTGAACCTGTAAAACCGGCTTCACCAGGATCTTCAGAATCAATTGCAGGGCAAGGGCCAGCAACCAACAGGCGACCTTGATCTTGTAAGTCTCTTAATCTAGCTAAATGCTTGTCTCTTACAGATAATCTAAGCGCTAAGCTATTTTCTACATCTTCACTATAAATTAGGTAATACATCTTTTAATCCGTTACTCTTTTTCTTGCTGTTCTACTTTGTCTTCTTCAGGCATGTATTTGTACAAAAACATGATTGAACCAATTGCAAATACAAAAGTTAAGCCCATTAAGCCAAAAACTTTAAAGTTTACCCAAGTTTCTAATGAATAGTTAAACGCAATGTATAGGTTGAGAATAGCACACAATGCAAAAAAACCACTCCATGCTAAGTTCAATTTATCCCATATTGATTCAGGTAAAGTAATTGCTTCGCTTAATAGTTCTTTTATCGCATTCTTACTAAAGGCGTATCTGCTAATGATTAAACCAACAGCAAATATTCCGTTAATAATGGTTACTTTCCATTTGATAAAAGCTTCATCTTGGAAAAATATTGTAAGGCCACCAAATACAGCAATTAGACCAAAAAACACCCAGTTCCTTTTAGGTATTGGTTCTTTCTTAATCTTAAAGGCAATTAACTGAATAGCGGAGGCAACAATAAGAGCGCCTGTAGCCCAATACAATCCGGCGAGCTTCCATACAATGAAGAAAACAATTAATGGTAAATATTCTAAAAACAGGTGCATCTAAACTCTAATAGTAAAATTTGAATAGAGTGATTTTATCGAATGTTGGCGGGATCTCAAATAGTTTATGAGATAACCGCCAAGTTAAAGCTTACGAATGACACAACTGTAATTCGATTGTGGCTAACTAAGCTTCATAACCAAATGGATCATCAATTGAATGTGATGGCAGGGTAAACCATTTAGGGCCATTGTCTGTCATGTAGAAGTGATCTTCTAGGCGAACACCAAATTCACCTGGTAGCACTAGCATTGGCTCATTTGAAAAACACATGCCTTTCGCGAGCGGTGTTCTGTCACTGCGAACTAAGTATGGCCATTCGTGAATATCTAATCCGATGCCGTGACCTGTTCGGTGCGGACAACCAGGTGTTTCATAATCCGGCCCCATACCTTGGCTGGCTAAATAATCTCTAGCTGCAACGTCTACATCTCCACATGGAACGCCAATTTGCGCTGCTTCAAATGCTTTTTCTTGTGCGTCTTTTTCTATTTGCCACATCGTTCTTTGGCGTTCATTGGCTTCACCGTAAACGTACGTCCTAGTGATGTCTGAATTATAACCTTCGATTTGACAACCTGTATCAATCAATACGATGTCATTCTCTTCCAGTGTTTTAGGTGTTTTAACTCCATGTGGGTAAGATGAGTCTTCTCCAAATAATACGATACAGAAATAAGAGCCTGCTTTTGCGCCTACTTTCTTATGCGCCTGATCGATAAACTGTGTTACTTCTTGAGTTGATATACCCGGTCTCAAGATTCTAGCCGCCGCCTTATGAACTTCCAAAGTCATATCTTTTGCTTTTTGAAGCAAAGCAATTTCAGTATCTGACTTACAACCTCTTAAAGCTGCAGTAATAGGTTTAGAGTCAACTAAGTTGATATCTGGTGACGCTTGTTTGATACCGTCAACAATAAAAAATGCAGTTGATTCATCAATCGCTACTTTCCCTGACTCTAGCCCCATTTTGTCTAGCGCAGCAGCGAAAAGCTCATATGGGCTTTCATGTTCTTGCCAGCCAAGGATTTCACCTTTAACTGACATATATTGATTAAGCGTGTTAATTTCAAAGTAAGGCGAAATATATTTAATTTCTCCTTTACGAGGGATAATCGCACCTACCATACGCTCACTGGCATACCACCTAGTACCCGTGAAGTAATACAAATTCGTGCCTGCATTGATATACATCGCATCGATGTTTTGTGCTTGCATCAATTGCTGAGCATTGCTAATTCTTGTTTGGAATTCTGCTTCACTGATAGGTGAAACATCTGCTGTCATATTTGAAAGTCTTTCTAGCTCTTTTTCTGCTGTTGAGCCGCCAATACCAATGGTCATTACCTGCTTCCTCATAATTCACTTTAATAATCGTATACAATATATCAGTAATGTGAGGATGTTGTAACTACTAACCGATAATATCCATAGTCTAATTGTGAATGACTAATAACTCTGACTTTAAATTTCGAGCGTGAGCTACCAACTCTGGATCTTCTTCTTCAAATTGAGCCAATCGACTAATCGCCTTAGGTAGACCATTATTTGCAGCCTCAATTAGCCAGGCAAGGCCAAGTAACTCATCTTCTGGACAGCCTTCAGCTAAAAAGTAGGATCTAGCTAAAGCGCCCATAGCATTCGCATTGCCCAAGGTGGCAGCTTGCTCAAATAAGTCAAACGCTTTGTTTAAGTCTCCACGCTTTCTAGTCGATAGAGCTTCTTGGTAAACAGCCTCATGATCGCTAGTATTGTGTTTAGTTTCATCTGTAATGTTAACGACGTTGGTATTATTTGGATCTGATTCTGGCCCGTCTAGTTGAGAGGATATAATATCATCTGTGCTGTGATCTTCTTCTTCAATAATATCTCGAAATCTAGATTTAGTTTGCTTTTCTGCAAGTAAGTAGTGCATGACGGTATCATAACGTTTGTTAAGGTCAGTGATTGTCGCGTGTTGAGTTTCAATTTGATTTTTATAAAACGCCACATCTTTGGTCAATTGAGAAATCTGCGCTTCTTGCTGTGCCAACTGAGCTTGATGTTGTTTTTTTAAGTCTTCTAAATGAGCTTGGTTAGCGTTATCAACTCTTTCTTGTTGAGCTTTTGTGAATTGCTCATAACGCTTAAGTACTTGATGAATAGACTGTTCATAATTGGTTTTCATCTTTTCGAACCAGCGGAAAATTTGGCTGGGAACTTTTGTAGATTTATCTGACATAGGGGAGACCTGAAAAGATTTTTATTATTACTTTAACATTAAACCTAGCTGGGGGGTAAATCAACTAAATCACATGTGAATTTAAAAAAACGGAATTAAGTTTTTGTTGATATTTAACTGGTCAAAATCGGTTCAAATATAAACTTAATTGTAAATGTATGTAAATGTTGTTTAATTTTTTGACTTTATTGTCGATAAAATACTTGCGATGTCTTCAATTTGACATATATTTCTATTAAAAAGACAAAAACAGTTAAGGAAGATGGCTTTGTTTAAGTTGCCAACAGAACTGACAATTGCACAGGTCGAATCTTGTAAATCTGCTTTGATGCAATATATCAACGAAAACGAAACATTGTCGTTTGACGATAGCGACGTTAAAAAAATAGACACTATAGGTGTTCAATTCCTCCTTGCTGTAGTTATCTATATTGCTTCCCAAAATAAAGAACTTACCTGGCAATGTCAGTCTTCCATGATCAAAGAAAGTATTAGTCAGCTGGGAATTAATGAAACGATTTTGATTCAGTATATAAGTGCTTAGGCATTTGTTGTTTATATATTAATAATTATAAGGAAAAAAACATGACCAAAGTTTTGGTTGTAGACGACTCCAATTCAATAAGAGATATGGTTAGCTTCACGCTTAAAAGTGCAGGTTATGAAACTGTCGAAGCAAAAGATGGCGTTGAAGGGCTTGGTAAGGCAAAAACTGGAGCATTTGATCTAGTTATTTCGGACGTAAATATGCCAAACATGGATGGCATTACCCTGTGTCAGGAGTTGAGAAAACTCCCTAATTTTAAATTTACCCCTATACTCATGTTAACAACGGAAAGTTCAGGTGAAATGAAAATGAAAGGGAAAGCTGCAGGTGCTACAGGCTGGTTAGTTAAGCCATTCAACCCTGAAAAACTCTTAGCAACCATTAAAAGAGTAGTAAGGTAGTCACGATGACGGTCGATCTCTCGCAGTTTATTCCTAGCTTTCTAGAGGAAAGCTTTGAGGGCTTAGAGCTCATGGAGTCTAGCCTTCTCAATTTAACTCAGTCTGAAGATGAAGAAGTTATTCACTCAATTTTCAGAGCAGCCCATTCGATTAAGGGTGGAGCGGGTACGTTTGGGTTTGAACACGTAACAGAATTTACTCATTTAGTTGAGACACTGTTAGACGAAATGCGAGACGGTCGTCGTGAAATTGTTCAAGGTGATGTAGAAATATTGCTTGTGTCTGTGGATTGCATTCGAATGTTGATTGAAGCCATTCGAGATGAATCTGATTATGACCAAGATAAAATAGAGCAAACAGCAAAGCTCCTTGAACAGACATTATCCAATTCAGATATCGTTGAGCCAGACTCAGCAAAAGATGAAGAAACACAAGTCGATAACGCTTCAGACGGGAATGTTTGGATAATTAATTTTATCCCTGAGCACCATCTCGTTCAAACGGGCAATGATCCAATCTTTTTATTTAGTGCTCTGGAAGAATTTGGTGAATTAGAGATCGAAGCGAATACTTCTGATTTACCTTGCTTAGATAATATTGATCCGGAAGAGTTATATTTAAGCTGGCGCTTAACATTGACGTCAGATTGTTCGGAAGATGATATTCGTGAGGTATTTGAATGGGTTGAAGATGAGTGTGAGTTGCATATTGAAAGAGTGCAATCAGCTTCATCAACTACTCAGTTAGAAAATAGCGAGAATGAAGCTGGCACTGAACAGGTAATAGATGAGCCGAAGGCAATAGAAAAGTCGGTTGAACCGAAAAATGATGCCTCTCCTGAGCCAGTTGAAGAAAAACAAATACCTTCCCCTGAACCTCCTACAAAATCTGCTTCTGCAAAACCAACACAGACAAAAGCAAAAACAGATGTTGGCTCCATCAGAGTTGGCGTTGATAAAGTAGATAGCTTGATAAACCTAGTTGGTGAGTTAGTTATTACCCAGTCAATGTTGTCTGAATTAGGTAATGACTTCGATCTTTCAAAGTTAGATAGATTGACCTCAGGTTTAGAGCAGTTATTGCAAAATACGAAAGAATTACAGGAAAGTGTAATGAGAATTCGTATGTTGCCAATTAGTTTTGCTTTCAATCGTTTTCCAAGATTGATACATGATTTATCGATGAAAACAGGCAAAGAAATTGAGCTTGTGATAAATGGTGAGCAAACCGAATTAGATAAAACGGTTATGGAGCAGATAGGCGACCCGTTAGTCCATTTGGTTCGTAATGCAGTTGATCACGGTATTGAACCTGCCGATGTAAGAGCGAATAAAGGAAAGCCTGTTAAAGGGACTGTTGAATTAGATGCTTTTCATCAAGGCGGCAACATTGTCATAGAAATTAAAGATGATGGCGGCGGAATTAATCGTGACGCAGTATTGTCGAAAGCTATAGAAAAAGGCTTAGTTGACGAGCATGCAGTGCTAACAGACAGCCAAGTATTTGAGTTGATCCTTGAACCTGGGTTTTCAACTGCAAAAGAAATAAGTGATATTTCAGGCCGCGGCGTAGGCATGGATGTTGTTAAGAAAAACATTCAAGCGCTTGGTGGTCGTATTCAAGTTGAAAGTCAGCCAGACAAAGGCAGCACGTTTAGAATTCATCTTCCTCTTACATTGGCTATTTTAGACGGTCAGCTAATTAAGGTGGGTACTGAAATATACGTTATTCCTTTAATCACAATTGTTGAATCCTTACAAACTAAACCAGAATCAATTAATCGAGTGTCTGGCGATATGGTCTTGTATCGATTGAGAGAAGATAACGTTCCTGTCATTCCTATTCATCAGTTATTCAATATACCTGCAGATAACGAAACGATAGAAAACGCACTATTAGTTGTTGTCGAGGCAGATGGACAAAAAGTTGGGCTAATGGTTGATGACTTATTGGCTCAACAACAAGTGGTTATAAAGAGCTTAAAAGATAATTACCAACAGGTGAATGGTATATCAGGTGCAACTATTTTAGGTGACGGCTCGGTTGCCATGATATTGGATATTCCAGGATTAATTAATATGGCGATGGAAAGATCAAATGAACGTCGCAATAACCATTTCAAAAATGGTCAAAGAGTAGGAGAGGTGAATTAATGGATATTCAAACTCTAGCTCAAGACATTCCTGTTGAAGGCGAGTACTCATTAGAAGGCATCGACTTCATCACTAACGGTGAACAATACCTAACCTTCGTATTGGAGAATGAGCAATACGCGGTGGATATTCTTTGTGTAGAAGAGATTAGAAGCTGGGAATCGCCAACACTAATCCCCAATGCACCTTATTACGTGAAAGGTGTTATTAACATGCGTGGTGTGATAGTTCCGATTATCGATTTACGTTTGAAATTCGGCATTGGCGAAGCTACATACACCGAAACCACAGTAGTTATCGTCTTGAAGGTAGAAAATGAAGGTTCAGCCAAAACGATTGGTTACGTTGTGGATGCCGTTTCAGATGTATTAAATGCTGAAGAAAGTGAGATTCGCCCAGCACCATCATTTGGTGGGCTGGTACCGCAGCACTTTATCTCTGGTTTAGTTAATGTTGGTGAAAACGTAGTGACATTACTAGACGTAACTGTATTACAACAACTCGAAAAACATGAGTCATAGTAAAGGAAGCATCATGGAACAAGAGTACTTAACATTTATCTTAAATAATGAAGAGTATGGTGTTGATATTCTATGCGTACAAGAAATACGTGTTTGGAGTAAAGTGACCGAGCTTCCAAATAAGCCTGAATATATTAAAGGGGTGATAAACCTGCGTGGCGTGATCATTCCAATTATCGATCTTAGGCAAAGGTTTGGTATCGACCCATTAGATTATAACGAGCAGACCGTCACAATTATTTTAAAGAGCCTAGATAAATCCAATCCATTAGTGGTAGGGATTGTTGTTGATGCGGTATCTGAAGTTTACAAATTTGATAGTAATACTATCCGAAACGCGCCAGGTTTCGGTAGCAAAATAGATAGTTGCTTTATTAAAGGGCTAGCAACGGTCGAAGAAAAGCTAGTCATCTTATTAGATGCTAACAGTTTATTAGATCAAGAAGAACTTTACAGTGTTGAGCCTGAGCCTCTAGCAGTTGCTGAATAAAGTGAAGTCAATAAGGGAAGTATGGGGAAGGGCAAATGACACCAAAACAGATTAGTTTAGTTCAAGAAAGTTGGCAGAAGGTAGCACCTATTGCTCCTCAAGCAGCGGAGATTTTTTACACTACGTTATTTGAGTTAGATCCTTCGTTAAAAGCCTTATTCAAAGGCGATATAAAAGAGCAAGGTAAGAAGCTCATGACCATGCTCGATACTGCCGTAAAGCTACTTGAACATCCCGAAAAACTAATGCCTGCCGTTGAAAAACTAGGTGAGAGACATGTTAATTATGGCGTTAAGGAAGAGCACTACAAAACGGTTGGTGAAGCTTTAATCGCAACTTTGCAAGCAGGTCTAGGTGACGCATTTAATACCCCGTTGAAAAGAGCTTGGACTGCTGTTTATAAAGTGCTCTCTACAACTATGATTGAAGCAGCGAAAAAAGCTGAAAACAAAGCCGTAAAAGCCACAGGAAACATACAAAAAATGACTAAGAATACACTTGAACTTGGCGGATTCATTCAATCTGCATTAGAGCAGTCAAATACGGCTTTCATGATGATTGACCGCGATTTCATCGTTAACTATGTAAATAGTGCAACGATGCGTTTACTTGAGAAACACGAAGCAACATTTGCCGCTACGTGGCCGGGTTTTGTGGCGGATAAAGAAAAGGTATTGGGCACCTGTATTGATGTTTTCCATAAAGATGCAAGTCATCAGCGTAAGTTACTAGATGACCCAAATAACTTACCGTATTCTACTGATATTAGAATTGCAGATTTGATCATTGAATTAAACGTCACAGCGATTCTAGATCCTAAAGGAGAATATATTGGCAACTCATTGGAGTGGCAGGATGTAACAGAGGTTAGAGCGCAACAAAATAAAGCCGTTCAACTTCAAGGGGCTATTGACCAATCTGCAACAGCTACTATGCTAATTGATCGAGACTTCAACATCACCTATGCAAACGAAGCAACGCTTAAACTGTTAAAAGAACACGAAGATACTTTCGCTGCAAAATGGCCTGGTTTTACTGCCAACGAAGACGATGTGATCGGCACTTGTATTGATGTGTTTCACAAAAAGCCAAGTCATCAACGTACGTTGTTAGCCGATCAAAGTAATCTTCCATACAAGACTGATATTAAGATAGAACATTTGACGTTTGAATTAAATGTTACAGCTGTGATGGACTCTAAAGGTGAATACATTGGTAACTGCTTAGAATGGCAAGACGTAACTGCGGCAAGAGAAAGCTCAATCCAAGTGGGCCGTTTAATGTCAGCAGTTGAGGGCATGACTACCAACCTAATGATGGCCGATACAAACGGAGTAATTGTTTATGCTAATCCATCGGTAAAAACCATGCTTCGTCGTAGAGAAGACAAACTAAGAGAGGTTCTTCCAGGCTTCAGTGTCGATAGTGTTGTTGGTACTAGCTTTGATAATTTCCATCGCAATCCAGCACACCAACAGAACTTATTAGGTAACCCTGATAATTTACCATATGAAACAGAAATTTCAGTTGCAGGCTTAACATTTGGCTTGATGGCAATAGCGTTAAGAGACGAAGACGGAAACCATCAAGGTACAGCGGTTCAATGGTTGGATTTAACTGAAGAACGAGATGCTCAAGGGCAAGTTGAGCAAATGATCACAGATGCAATTGCTGGTCAGCTTGATAGCCGTATTGATACTTCAGCTTATCAAGGTTTCATGAAAGGTTTGGGCGACAATATTAATAATTTAATGGATGCTATTGTAGAGCCTATTACTGAAGCGATAAATGTAGCTCAAGCACTAGCAAGTGGTGATTTAACGTCAACGATGGACGGCAGCTATGGCGGTGAATTCTTAGCATTAGCTGAAGCTATGAATGGCTCAATCGACAATTTGAGCAACATGGTTGAGGAAATTCGAGAAGCGTCTACAAATGTGTTTGACTCTTCTAGAGAGATAGCAGAAGGCAATAATGAATTAAGTCATCGTACCGAATCACAAGCATCTAGTTTAGAAGAAACAGCGTCAGCGATGGAGCAGTTAACAAGTACTGTTCAACAAAATGCTGAAAATGCTTCTGAAGCGAGCAAACTAGCTGAATCAGTGATGAAAAAAGCTACAAACGGTGGTGATGTTGTTAAAAATGCAATCACTGCGATGAGTGATATCAATAAATCGAGCAAGAAGATTGCAGATATCATTAGTGTAATTGATGAAATTGCTTTCCAAACCAATCTATTAGCGTTGAATGCCGCGGTAGAAGCGGCTAGAGCGGGTGAACAAGGCCGAGGTTTTGCCGTAGTTGCTGCTGAGGTTAGAAATCTAGCACAGCGTTCTGCTGGTGCTGCAAAAGAAATCAAAGGCCTAATTAATGACAGTGTTGAAGCCGTAGGCTCTGGTACTAAACTTGTTGATGACACAGGCAAAACATTTGAAGAGCTTGTTACTTCAATTGAAGAAGTTGGCAATATGATTACGGATATTGACAGTGCTGGTAAAGAACAGGCTGCAGGTATTGGTGAAGTGAGTGCAGCAGTGAGCCAAATGGATGAAATGACTCAACAAAACGCAGCGCTTGTAGAGGAAGCAGCTGCCTCAAGTAAATCAATGGAAGAACAATCTCAAAGCTTGTTAGATCAAGTAGCATTCTTCAACAATGGTGAAGAGGAAGAGCCAGAAGTTAAGCCAACAAGGGTGGCAGGCCGCAAGCTAAAAGCTGTTAATAAAACACCTACACCGATTAAGCCAAAGCGCAAGCAAAGGGAAAAAACGGAGTTAGATCAAGAATGGGAAGAGTTCTAATCAGCAAAAATGGCTAACGAAAGAGAAGAACACTATAAGCTGTCGGACAAAGCGTTTAATTTTATTTGTAAGTATGTCTATGACATCGCAGGTATTGTCTTAAACAACAATAAACGAGAAATGGTTTACCGACGGCTTTCAAGGATAGTTAGAGAGCGTAAATTAAGTAGCTTTGAAGAGTATTATCAGGTGTTGAAAGCTAACCCTGAAGGAGAGCAAAGCTATTTTATTAATGCTATCACTACTAACTTAACAAGTTTTTTTCGAGAGAAGCATCATTTTGACTACATGTTATCAGATGAATTGCCTCGCCTGATTAGAGAAAAGCAAGCTAACTCAAAGCGTATAAGAATTTGGTCAAGTGCTAGTTCAACAGGGGAAGAACCCTACAGTATTGCTATTACATTGGCACAAGCATTAGGCGAAAAGGTAGCTACTTGGGATGCCAAGATTTTAGCTACTGACATAGATAGCGATGTGTTAGCCAAAGGTAAACAAGGGGTTTACCATCAAAATAGAATTCAAGACTTACCTGATAATATCGTGAGTGATTATTTTCACCGTGGTACAGGCAAAAATAGTGACATGGTTAGAGTGGCTGAAAAAGTGAGACGTTTGATCACATTCAAGCAACTAAACCTCTTACATGAATGGCCAATGAAAGGACCATTTGACATTATTTTTTGCCGTAATGTCATTATCTATTTTGATAAAGAAACACAGTTGGATTTATTTGCGCGCTATTACGAGTTATTAGCACCGGGCGGCTTGTTAATTTTGGGGCACAGTGAAAACTTAGGTTACTACCAACAATATTTTGAGAACGTTGGCAGAACAATATTTAGAAAGCCGGTTAAAGCTTCTGTAAAGGATAAGGTGTAGCGTGGTTTTTAAGCACAGAACTAACAGTGATGTAGAAAATGTTGTTGAACATTGCTTACCTGAGTTTCAACACATAAACCACTATTGGGATAAGCAGAGAGATTCAGTTGTTGCCAAGATTCTTCCCGGAGAGTTTTACATGACAAAAGACGCAGTCATGATAGCTACAACACTTGGCTCATGCATTTCAGCTTGTATTTGGGATGACAAAGTTGGAATTGGTGGGATGAATCATTTTATGTTGCCATTGACTAACAAAGAAGTTCATGAAGTTGATTGGGGTCAAAGAGGTAAGGCGAGTGATGCTACACGATATGGCAATTTCGCGATGGAACACCTTATAAACACTATCTTAAAAAACGGAGGCCGCCGGGTAAACCTAAGAGCCAAGGTGTTTGGTGGTGGCAAAGTGTTAAAACAAATGTCAGATGTAGGCCGGAAAAACACTGAGTTTGTGATGAACTATCTCAAGTTAGAAGATATTCCGGTCGAAAGCTCTGATGTGGGCTCTTTTTACCCGAGGAAGGTTCTTTTTGAACCAAGTAGCGGCCGCGCTTTTGTCAAGCGTCTCAATAATTTACATAACGATACTATCGTCAAACGTGAAAATGCATACCGCAGTGAAATTGACCATCAAGATGTTGAAGGCGATGTAGAGTTATTTTAGGTAAAAAAATGGACAAAATTAAAGTATTAATCATTGATGATTCAGCCGTCATTCGTTCAATAGTCAAAGAGCTATTGTTAACGGATGAAAGTATTGAGGTGGTTGGTGAGGCTAAAGACCCATTTGTTGCTAGGGATTTAATTAAAGAGTTAAACCCTGACGTATTAACTTTAGATGTTGAAATGCCGAAAATGGACGGCATTACGTTTTTGAAAAACCTAATGCGATTAAGGCCCATGCCAGTTGTTATGTTATCTACACTGACAACAAAAGGGGCAGAAATAACCTTTAAAGCCTTAGAGCTTGGTGCTGTAGACTTTATCGCAAAGCCTAGTTTTGAACAGCTAAATCAAAACAAGGACTTGTTTAAAGACAACTTGGTCGAGAAAGTTAAATCAGCCGTAACCGTTGATCAAAAAAGCTTTCGATTAAAACAAAAGCTACAATCAAATGAAGAAGTTAAAGTTCATGCTTTTACAGGTTGTAAGAGAATGAATCACTTAGTGGCGATTGGTTCATCTACAGGTGGTACCGAAGCTATTAGGGACGTGATAACTTCCCTACCAAATAACGCTCCTCCAGTCGTTATTACTCAGCATATTCCCCCTGGATTTAGTGCTAGCTTCGCAAAAAGAATGGATGGCATTTGTGATGTAACTGTACAAGAGGCACATCACGGTCAAAAAATAAAAGAAGGCAATGTCTATATTGCCCCGGGTGACAAACACCTAAAAGTTGCTAGTAAAGGTGGCAATTTGTTTTGTGTTTTAGAGGACTCTGAACCAGTCAATCGCCATAAACCCGCGGTTGATGTTTTGTTTGGTTCATTAGGGGATATTGCTAACAATGTTCAAGCAGTGTTGCTAACTGGTATGGGGCAAGACGGTGCTAAGGGGATGCTTGAACTAAAAAACAGTGGCGCCTTAACAATGATACAAAGCAAAGATACAAGTGTTATATGGGGGATGCCAGGTGCCGCTTCCTTGCTAGGCGCTCAGTGCCTAACTGTTGATTTGCAGGATATTAGCAAAACCATTCTTCACTATGCGAGCTTAAATCGTAAAGAGATAAAAGAGGCTATGTATGAATTTGAACATTAAAACCGTTAAGTACTTAGCCATTGCTTTAGTTGCAACTTTGTTTGCAGAAAGGTTATTGCTAAATTCTGATGGTGTATTTTACTTTGTCGCTATTTTACTTGTACTTACGCTAATTTGGATAGCGAAGTTTGATTTTTCATCGTCAGAAAACGTGGAAGCTAAAGTCTTTAAGCTTGGAATTGAAGAAAATGGTTCAGAACTTATCGTGGATCAAACATTTCAGTCACTTGCAGACCTTGTGGAACAGCAAGTCAATGTAGTGGAGCAGGAATTAGCTAGAACCAGTGGCTTAGTCAGAGAGGCTGTAGGCGATATTTCTAGTAGCTTCAAATACTTGGAAGGGTTAAGTCATGATCAGCGAGAGTTAATTGAACGTGTGTTGTCTTTCAATCAAGATTTGGGGGATGAGCAACATACTACATTAACTTCATTTGTAAATGACTCCGGGAAAACCTTAGATAATTTTGTAAATGTTATCGTCAATACGAGCAAACAAAGCCTACAAACAATGTCTTTTACGGATGAAATGACAAGTCAGTTTGACGGTATTTTCAGTTTACTTGAGCAAGTTGAGAATCTTGCCAGCCAGACCAACTTGTTGGCGTTAAATGCAGCCATTGAAGCGGCTAGAGCAGGTGACGCAGGCCGTGGCTTTGCAGTTGTTGCAAATGAGGTCAGATCCTTGTCAATCAGTTCAACTGAATTAAATGAAAACATACGAGAAGAAATTAATGGTGCAAAAGACACTATTTCTAAGCTTAGGTCTTCAGTGGAGACAATGGCTTCTGCTGACATGACGGAAACATTAGAAGCGAAAGATAGAGTCAGGGTCATGATGGATCAAGTGAACTTAATGAACCAAAAGTCAGGGGATGTTGTCGCGGAAATTGCTGCTATAGCACCGAAAATCGACGACGCCGTAGGTACCGGGGTAAGGTCTCTACAATTTGAAGATCTTACCTTTCAGTCTATCGATTCATTAACCACCAATATCGCGTCATTGAGAGAATTAGTCTCTCAAATTAGAACCTTAGAGTCTGCCGATAATACTACTCGAGCTAGTCAATTAGCAGTGATTTATGAGCAAATTAATCAGTTAAAAGCACAAACTTCTCAGGCTGAATTAAGTCGCAGTGTTTCTCAGGAAACGATGGACGAAGGCGAAGTTGAGCTTTTTTAGAACGATAAAATGGAAGTAAGGGGATGTACTCATGACAGTTAAAAAAACAGTAAGTAACTCAGGCAAAGAAATCAAAATTTCGATAGAAGAAAGGTTCGATTTTTCTCTGCATCAGGAGTTTCGAGATGCATATTCTAGCGAAGAGGCGCAAGGTGGGAGGTTCGAATTAGATTTGTCAAACACTAGTTATATGGATAGTTCTGCTCTAGGCATGATACTACTTCTTAAAGACCACGCCGAAAAGTTTGGTGGTACAGTGGTGATTCAAAGGCCAAATGAAGCCGTAAACAAAATATTGGAAATAGCACAGTTTCATCGCTTATTAACTATTGAAGCTTAGTGGGCTGATATGAAGAACGAAAACGGAAAATTAGCACTGGTAGTTGATGATTCAGTTATGCAGTGCAAAGTTTTGAGTGTACTTCTTGAAGAAGAAGGCTATCGAGTGGTTACAGCTAATGACGGTGCTCGAGGCGTGGCCATGTACGTTGCCTATTCTCCAGACTTGGTGTTAATGGATATTAATATGCCAGTCATGGATGGATATGAAGCAGCAAGAAAGATCAAAGGATTATCAGCAAGTAATCTATGTCCTCTAATATTTATAACGAGTATGGACACGGATCAGGCTTTCATAGAGGCCATAAATGCCGGTGGTGATGGCATTTTAGTTCGACCGTTTTCTCCTGAAGTATTTAAAGCCAAAATAAAATCGATTCAGCGTATTAGTGATTTGTATGCACAAGTTAAAAAGTTGCAAATGGAGCAACAAAAAGACGCTGAACTTGCCGAACAGTTAATGTCAGGGGTTATTGAAGCAAGAAATTATGCGCTGGACAAGATAGGCATTTTGAAAAAAGCGGCTGATTTGTTTAGTGGTGACATTCAGTTGACAGCCGCGTGCCCTAATGGTGATGTTAATGTTTTGCTTGGCGATTTTACTGGGCACGGGTTAAGAAGTTCGATAGGAGCGATACCACTAGCTGAGACATTTAGAGTAATGACAAAAAAAGGTTTTGCGCTAAATGAAATTATCCAACAAATTAACAGGCAACTATACGACCTTTTACCACCAGATCTGTTCCTGGCAGCATCTTTTGTTACCGTTTCGTGCCACGATGAATCTATTTATGTATTTAATGCTGGCCTACCTCATACTTATTTGGTTGATGTAACAGGGAATATCAAAACCCGCATTGAGTCCTTTCATCCTCCGTTAGGTGTCTTACCGGAATTGCTACCAGATGTTAGAGCTAAGATCTTTACTGTAAGTGATACCGATAGAATTGTACTTATTAGTGACGGCATTGTTGAAGCGAGAAACCAAGAAGGTGAAATGTATGAATTTGAACGCTTTGAAACTGCGTTGAAAAAAGGCGTATTAGCTGCCAACGTTACCGATATTGTGTACGAAGATATTAATGAATTCTGTGAAGGTATGAGCCAAGAGGACGATATTTCTCTTATCGATGTGCCTTGCCACGGTTGGCAACCTAGCTTGTCATTTAGTAAGTCTGACGATATTGAAAAAGGACGTATTGCTTCTGATATTACTAGTATAAGTACGCCTGATTGGGTTTGTAATTTAGAGTTATCGGGAAAACGACTCTCTAAAGTTAACCCGATTCCAATGCTAATGAACCAGATACATGACATTGAGGACAATGCAGAACACTGGCAAAACTTATATACGATATTAACTGAGCTTTTTGTAAATGCTCTAGATCATGGTGTTTTAGAATTGAGTTCATCTATGAAACAAAATGCTGAAGGGTTTGCACAATACTTTGCCGAACGAGAAAGTAGACTCGCAAAGTTAACAACCGGCTTTGTGAATATCTCAATGAAGTACTATGGTTTTGATAATGGTGGAAGTGTATTAGTTGCTATAGAAGATAGTGGTCAAGGCTTTGATTACTATGATTATAAAAGTCAAAAATATTTAAGTGATAATGCCAATCCTTTGAGTGGAAGAGGATTGGAACTTGTTGAGCAATTATGCTCTAGCCTTAACTTTTTTGAGCGAGGGCGAAAAGTTGAAGCTTTATATACTTGGGCTGCTAGTTAGGAATTAGAAACTTTTGAATATATTAGTTATTGACGACAATCGAATTATGCGTGAAACCATTGCCGCTCTGATAGGCAGTGAACACTCAATTGAACTTGCTGATGGTTATAAACAAGCGTTAAGGATACTTGAAGACCATCCGGTTGAGCTTGTCTTAATGGATATAGAAATGCCAGAAATGAACGGGTATGAGCTTACCCAGTTAATTCGTGCTGCTCACCCAGAGTGGTTTCCTATTATCTTTTTAAGTGCAACGTCAAGTGAGCAGGGGATAGTAAAGGGAATTGAAGCTGGTGGCGATGATTACCTGAGCAAACCTGTTAACGAGAAGATTCTAAAAGCAAAAATAAGAGCAATGGAGCGGATAGCAAATATGCGCGCTATGTTGCAAGAAGCTAATAATCAATTAGCACAATTGAGTAACTTGGATTCGTTAACGCAAATTTTAAACCGTAGAGGTTTGTCTGAAAGGTTAGAAGAGTGCTGGCAAAGTCACCGGAGGATAAAGGACAGCATGTCGGTGCTAATGATTGATATAGATGATTTCAAAGCATACAACGACCATTATGGACACCTAAACGGCGATGATTGTCTTAAAACTGTAGCCAAAGTCATAGAGGAAAGCATTGAGCGTGCAACGGATATTGTGGCTAGATACGGTGGTGAAGAATTTATCATCATTTTACCTCATACTGATGTAGACGGAGCAAAGCTAAAAGCTGCACAGCTATTACAAAATATTAGAAAGGCTAACATTGAACACGTTAATTCTTCATGTGCAACTCATGTTACCTTGAGCCTAGGGATCAGTAGTACTTCACTTGGTGCAAAGTCTGCTGAAGATTTGATTAATGAGGCAGATACCGCTTTATATAAGGCTAAAAGCTTAGGAAAGAATCGACTGGTTTGTTATAAGAAGAGTTTAGCGAATTAGCTATAGTAGAATTTCAAATAAATAAGGATTTATAAACCGAATGTCAAAACCTAAAGTGTTAATCATTGATGACGACAGAGACTATCTTGAGTTGCTAACAGAGGCGCTTGAGCATAGCTTTGATGTAAAAACGGCGGACAGTATTGAAGGCGCCGAAGAACTTGTTGATGAAAGTGTTATTTTTGATATTGCATTGGTTGATGAAAATATTGGCGAAGATAAAGGTTCTGATTGGATAAAAGAAAAAGTTGCAATGCATACTGTTGCGACCTCATTTGTATTATATTCAGGTTTAGCTACCGAAGATGCCATTTTAAAAGGTTTAGAGTGCGGCGCTGACGACTTCTTAGCAAAACCTATTTCGTTACTTACGCTAAATACCAAACTAGAGAAGCTCATCTCGTATCAGAATAAAATTCATAGTTTTGAAAGTGAAATTAGCTCTAAAGATCGCGTTATTAATATTTCAATGGCGCAGGCTTCAAAATATGGAAGCTGTATGCAGCTGACATCTCGCTTAAACAATTGTTTTACGTTTGAGCAGATAAGAGACGAAGTTTTTAGCTATCTATATAGTATGAGCTTACAAGGATGTATTGCATTTTACCCACTTAATGATTCGCCTCTTTACTTTAGTTCCAAAAATGGTTTTTGTTCACCTGTTGAAAAAGGCGTGATGGAATTACTAAAAGTAAAACCTCGATTGTACCGATTCGGTTCAAGGACGATTTTCAATCATCCGTTGGTTTCTATTTTAATTCTAAATTTAGAAGAAGGGTCGATTGATACCGATATCTACATAGATGCGTTGGCATCTGTAATAGAGTGCATTGGTGCGAGAATGGCTTTTATCACTTATAAAAACTCGTTAGTGGATGTACAAGAGCAAATTCAAAAAGCCGTGCATACGACTAAAAAAATGTTAGAAATATCCAAGCATCATCAACAGGAAGTGATGAATGAAATTGTTCAAAAAATTGGTATGAGTTTTCATGTTTTAGATATGACCATGGAGCAGGAAGAATATTTGACCAGTCTTGTGCATGATGCTTTAAAAAAGCATACACAAGACGATGTCAATTTTTTAGAGGTAAGTAGGCTGTTAGACGGTGCGTTAGAAAGCGTAGATGAGCTTAAAGCACTTAATTCAATGCAAAGTCCTCCTGATGAAGAAGTGATGGAAGATGACGATGACGATGACGTTTTGTTTTAAAGATTATGAGCAATCTATCCGTTAATGAATTACCTTTTGCTACCGTAATTTTTGATGACGACGGTAGTATTGTTAGTTGTAACGAAGCATTCTCTCAATTGGTTGGTGCTGAAAGTGCTGTTGTTAAAGCTTCTCAAATCAATCAGTTTTTTGAGTGTTTTACTTGTGTAAACGACAAGGGGAATACTCATCACTCCATACCTAGTACTATCGTTTTGACGGACGCCAAAACAGTTAAGTACGAGTGTAAGATCCAAAGAAGCTATTCGGGTGGCCTTACTAATTTATTTATTGAATCTGCGGTACCTGTTAGTGAACTGTCTTCCGCGCATATCAATTGTGACCCTCAGTTATTGCTCGACACCATCGAAGAGGCCTATTGGGAGTGGGACATAGCGATCGACTCTATGTATTACTCTGCTAAAGCAATGGAAATATTTGGTTATGATACGGTTGCTTATTTAGACTCGAAATCTTTTTGGGAAAAGCATGTTGAGCGCGAATATTTAGAACTTATTTTTGAACAGTTTGATGAACACCTAGCCGGTGAAATCCCCTGTGTTAGCTTATCGTATCCAATTACTTCCGTAGACGGGAAACGTAAATGGATTAACATGGTTGGTAAAGTAATTGAGTGCAGGAATAATAAACCGGATAGAGTTTTTGGTTGCATCAAAGACATAACTGGTGAGCACTTTCTAGCTGAGCAACTCGAAGAGCAGAACAATTACCTCGCACTAGCTGAAAAGCTATCACATACAGGCCATTGGCGATTTGATATACCTAAAGAAAATTTATATTGGTCGTCAGGTATTTATGCTATTCATGGGGTTAATAGTAAAGACTTTTCTCCTACTGTAGAAACGGCTCTTTCTTTTTACCTGGATACGGAACAAGAGAAAGTTAGAAAATTTCTGCAAAAATCGATTGAAAGCGGTCAAGGTTTTCATTTTAAAAGCACAATCGTTCAACCTAGTGGAAAGAAAATAAAAGTAGAAGCCTTAGGTGAAGTTGAAAAAAATAGCAAAGGAGATGTTGTTGGCGTTTTTGGGGTTTTTAGAGACATTACTAAAGCAGAAGAAACGTTTGAAAAATTGAAGCTGCTAGCCATGGTGAATTACACCATCAAAGTGCCCATCTTTTTTATCGATGAGCGAGACAATATTGTTTATCAAGATTTATCACCACAAATAGGTAACCAAAGCTCAGTACTTTTCAATTATATTAATTTCAGTATTACTGACTATCTTGGGTTCAAAAGCAAAGCTAAAGAAAGAGGGCAGATCAAAAAAACGAATATTAGCTTTGATAACTACAACACCGTATTTGATATGTCTATTACCTATGAAGCTGATGAGGGTATTTATATATGGATTGTTGAAAATGTCACAGAGAAATTCAAGACAGATCAGCAACAAATCATTAGTAACCGACTGGCGTTGTTAGGTAATACATTTGGCACGGTTTCGCATGACATCAACAATGTACTTGGTGTCGCTTTGGGCGCAATTGAAATGTTAGAGCTAAAATTCTCTCAAGGCGAACAGAACATCTCTAATTATATAGATAGAGTTAAGAATGCAATTGATAAAGGAAAGAGTGTTACTGAACGTTTATTGGCTTTTACTCGCAAACCAAGTGTAAATGTTGTTCAGTTCAACCCTATTAGAGAGATAGAAGACAATAAGTACTTATTTAAGCAGTTATTGCTTAGCACGATAACATTGGAATTAGACATAGATAGTGTTAACTGCGAAATTAAGTTTCCTCAAGCAGAGTTCATTAATATTATTCTAAATATTGTACTGAACGCTCAAGATGCAATTAGAGAGAAAGGGATGCTCGGGACGATCTCTATTTCTGCAGCTATTAGTGCTAAAAACTACCTTGAGGTTCATATCAAAGATAGTGGTGTTGGTATTGAAAGTGAAAACCTGCAAAAGATATTTGATCCTTTTTATAGTAGTAAATCAGTCAACAAAGGTAATGGTATTGGGTTAGCCAATGTTTACAACACCATGTACAAATACAATGGTGAGATAAAAGTACAAGGTAAATGTGAATTGGGTGGAGCTCATTTTACTCTGTTATTTAAATGTCAGCCTAAAACGGGTGAGAATTTTGTGTCGGCAGGGCAAGAAAAAGTGCTCAGTGGGGTAATCAATAAGAATATTCTTATTTTAGATGACGAATTGAGTATCGCTGAATTTGTTTCTTTATTTTTGGAAAGCGCTGGCGCTAATACAACATTTGTAACATCCAAGTCCGCTTTGGAAAAAGAGATAACCAATGGTATCAACTATGATGTTTTTATCACTGATATGATCTTGCCAGATATTTCAGGAAGAGAAGCAGTTTCATTGGTTCTAGAACGTTTTCCAGAAATAAAAGTCTATTCAATGAGTGGGTACATAGGTGAAGAAGACAGAAAATGGCAATACCCTGTATTACGGAAGCCATTTAATTCGAAAGAATTAGCGGAGTTCTTAGTTAATTAAGATCTGTTATTTAGCAACAAAATATAATATTGGGCGAGGGTATAGGTGAAATCAGGTATAGCACTAGCACACAAGATACCGTTAGCAGGTTTCTTCATTACGGTAACCGTAGCCTTGGCTGTTGGGCTAGTGTCTTATTTTGAAAGTATTAAGCTAGTCAAAGAGCAAGAATACGATAAGCTCAAGATTGAAAGCCAGATAGTAACCCCGATACTGAGTGATTTTTATAAACAGAGTGCTTTAGACGCCTCTTTTTTAGGTAATCTGCCTGCTGTTCAAAAGGCTATAGAGGCCGGTAACAGTAAAAATGAGTCTGAGTTTAGTGTTTGGCAAGAAAGGCTAAATGTAACTTTTCTTGAATTGATGAAGACAAAATCTTCTTATCGCAAAATATCGCTTGTATTGTTTAGTGATGAATTTGGTACAGTAGCAAGTGTTATTAGGCAAGAACAACGACTTATTAGTATAAACCCCAGTGTACTTTCTTCTACCAATGAAGTTGATGAATTTGGAAAGGTTCATTTGTCCAAGTCATCATCGGCCTATTTCTCTAGTTTGTATCAAGTAGTTGAAGAAACGGGCAAATTTAAGAACGTCTTGTCAGTGGCTGCTCCTGTTTTTGATTATCCTTACAAGCAACAAGTTGGCAATATTGTTATTGAGTTAGATTTCGATACCTTTATCAAAGACTTAAAGGATTCTTCTTTAAAAGATATCCCATTTTTTATCGCTAATCCTGATGGTGAAATTATCTATGAGCCTTTGGGCCATGTTAGTGTGCGAGGCTCGCAAAATATCAGAGATATTTTCGCTGGTTTAGATAGTGTTTTATTAGGGGAAAAGCACAACTTGAGACTAGGTGAAGTACAGCATAAAGGTAAACAATATTCGCTTGGTTATTTTTTTCGAGTGCAAGCCGAAGGTTATCCAAGTGTTGAACCTATTTTTGTTTTATTTGAAATCGGGTCTGATCAATACATACTGGCAGCTCAAGCCATTCGCTCCAGAGCCATATTACTTGGTGTCGTATTAGCTTTGATGTGTTTAGGGTTGTCTTATGTGGCAGCAAGGAAATTGACCAAACCGCTTGCAAAATTAGCCAAGGAGCTAAAGTTATTTGAAGAAAGCGGCAAAATTAATAATCTTCCAACAAAAAGCAAGGATGAAATTGGTGTTTTGGCTAGGGGCTTTGAACAGTTATTGTCTCGCATTCAAGAGAAGTCACTTCAGCAATATCAAGCTATCACTAAAGCTCAAATAGCTAACTCTAAATTGGAAGCTGTTTTAAACTCAATTGCAGACGCTGTCATTAACGTAGATAGAGAAGGCAATATCTTAAGCTTTAATTTGGCTGCTGAGAAAATATTTGGTTATCTAGAAAGTGAGGTGTTGGGTAAAAACGTATCGCTTTTACTACCGATGGAATACGACCAAGAGCACGGTAGTGATATTCAGCCATTCTTAACAAAAGACTCAACTAAGGTAGCTGGTATTGGCCGCGAAATGCCGGGTTTAAGAAAGGATGGCGAGAGGTTTTCAATGCATTTAAGTGTTTCTCAAGTAGAAGCTGAAGACGGGATTGTTTATACCGGCCTTATAAGAGATATTACCGCTAATAAGCTTCTTGATGCTGAAAGAAAAAGAGTACTAAATGGAGCTAAAGAAGCAGCTTGGCGTTTGGACTTCGCTTTATCTGCACCGGGTATCGGTGTTTGGGACTACGATTTAAATACCAAAAACGCCCAATGGGATTCTCGTATGTATAGCCTATTTGGCACAGATGAAAAATCGGGACTTTCTCCCGATGAAATCTGGAGCAAGTGCATACACCCTGACGACAAGGTCAAAGTGAATTTATTGCTAAGACAGTGTCAATATGATGGCAATGATCTTAATTTCCAATATCGCATTATTACTCAAAACAAAAATATAAAGATTATCGAAACACACGCCAAAGTAATGTACGACGAATACGGGCGTCGGCAACGGATAGTGGGAACTAACCAAGACGTTACTGAGCAAACTTCAATTCAAAAGTTGAAGGAAGAAGCGCTAGAGATGGCTGAAGAGTCGTTACGACTAAAATCCGAATTCCTCGCTAGTATGAGCCATGAAATAAGAACCCCTATGAATGGTGTTTTGGGCATGTTGAATTTACTTGAGCAAAGCAGCCTTTCTAAGCAGCAAAAGAAACACCTTAAACTTGCTACCTCTAGTGCACAGTCGCTACTTACCCTAATAAACGATATTTTAGATTTCTCAAAGATTGAAGCGGGTAAGTTAGATCTAGAGATTTTAGACTTTGACATTGTTAGTCAGTTTGGTGATTTTGCTGAATCGATGGCGATAAAAGCGCAAGAGAAAAATGTTGAGTTAATCCTCGATTTGACCGGTGTAACCAACACAATGGTGAAAGGTGATCCAAGTCGGATAAGGCAAATATTAACCAATCTAGTTGGTAATGCGGTTAAATTCACGGAACAAGGTGAGATAGTCATAAAAGCTTTGCTCAAAGAAATTGGCGAACGATACATTCTAAAGGTAAGTGTTTCGGACACTGGAATAGGTATTCCTAAAGACAAAGTAAATGATTTATTTGACTCATTCACTCAGGTAGATGCTAGCACCACAAGGAAATACGGCGGTACTGGATTAGGTTTAGCTATTGTAAAACAGCTGTGTGAATTAATGGGGGGGCGCGTTTCCGTTGTCAGTGAAGTTGGTAAAGGTAGTCAATTTACATTTGAAGTTGAGCTGCAAAAAAGCCATCAAAAAGTACTAATGATGCCCGACAATGATATTAGTGGGTTGAAGATATTAGTTGTTGATGACAATGAAACTAATCTTGCTGTTTTGACTGGCCAATTGAATATATGGGGAGCAAAAGTTACAGAAGCGAAAGATGGTTTCGAAGCACTAAATATTATTCAGTCTCGAGAAGCCAACTACTTTGATGTAGCAATACTTGATATGCAGATGCCAGGAATGGACGGTGCGGCATTGGGTAAATCGATAAAAGATCATGACCATAGCAAGCAAGTGAAAATGATTATGATGACGTCAATGAGTGAGAGAGGTGATGCTCGATACTTCTCAGAGCTCGGTTTTTCAGCATATTTTCCAAAACCAGCCACTAATTCCGATTTATATGATGCATTGTCAATAGTCATGGATGATGCAAGTGATTTTACTCATGGTATTGTTACTTCGCATTTACTTCGTAGTGCCCAAAAAGACTCAGGAAATAGGTCTATCGAAGATACTACAAGAATTTTATTGATTGAGGATAATCGCATTAATCAAGCGGTCATAATAGGAATTCTCAAGAATTTTGGGCTTTCTTGTGACGTTGCTAACAACGGTGTCGAAGCACTTCAGATGTTAGAAAGTTCTCCTCAAAATTTGCCATACAATATTCTGATTATGGATTGCCAAATGCCTGAAATGGACGGCTACCAAACGACTAAAGAGATACGTAAAGGCAGCGTAGGTGCGCGTTATGTAAAGGTGCCTATAGTAGCGATGACAGCAAATGCGATGAAAGGTGATAAAGAGAAGTGCTTAGCTGTTGGTATGAATGATTATACTTCTAAACCAGTTAGTGCTAAAACTATTCACGAAAAGCTTGTTGCTTGGTTACCTAGTCATTTAGTTATATCGGAAGGTTTGCGAGAGGAAAAAGACGCCGATGCAACTTTAGATGCGGACTCGTCAGAAGATTTAGTTTGGGACAAGAAGGGCTTTTTTAATAGGATTCGAAATAATCAAGATATCGCCAGTAAGTTGATTGACTTATTCAAGGAAGATATGCCCAAGTTGGTTGCTCAACTTGATTTTGCTTTAACTGAAAAGGAAGTAGATAAAGTTAAGGCGTTAGCTCATAAACTAAAAGGTTCTGCTAGAAACATTGGTGCTAATCGATTAGGCACTGTTGCGGAGCAAATAGAAAATAGTTTAAATAAGTTGGAAAAGCAGGATAGTGATGTAGTTGATTTTGATTTGAGCAATGAACTAAACACAGTGCTGAGCGAATTTGAACAACAAGGTTTGAAAATAACAGAGGTACAAACGAATCATGAAGGATGAGCTATACACTATATTAGCCGTTGATGATGCAAAAGACACTTTGATGTTGTTAGATTTTGATCTGTCTGATGAGGGGTATAAGGTGCTATCTGCTGAGTCTGGTGAGGAGTGCCTAGAATTAATGTCCTCAGAGAATATAGATCTAGTTCTATTAGATATTTACATGCCGGGTCTCTCAGGGCTAGATACCCTCACTAAAATAAAAGAACAACCGGAATTAAGCGATATTCCAGTGATTATGCTTTCAGCATCGGATGATGAGGATCAAATTGTTGCGGCTCTGGAAATTGGTGCTGTTGATTATGTCACTAAACCTTATTTGGCAAAAGTGTTATTAGCAAGGATACGTACCTCTCTAAGATTAGTCGAAAAGACACGTGCATTATCTGAAATGGCTAAAGTAGATTTTTTAACGCAAGTGAACAATCGCATGAGCTTTGAGCAATTAGGCAAGATGGCTTTAAATCAATGCACTCGTTCTGGGCAAGGGATTAGCATTGCGATGTTGGATATTGATTATTTTAAACAAGTGAATGATCAATATGGGCATCACGCAGGTGATGAGACGCTAAGAAGTGTTGCCCAAGCAATTTCCTTTGTCTGTAGAGATTATGACATTTTAGGGCGTGTTGGTGGTGAAGAGTTTGCTTTATGTATGCCTAATACTTCTGAAGCAAAGGCATTGAAAGTTTGCCAAAGATGCTTGCAGGCGATAGAAGAATTGCAAGTCTCTGTTATTGATCACAAAGACAATTACTGTGATTTAAGTGTTACCATCAGTATTGGCTTATTTACCCTTGATGTTGAAGATAACTTACGGCTTGATGATATGATGAAAAAGGCAGATGCAGCTTTGTATCAAGCCAAACAAGAAGGCCGAAATCGAATAGTGGTGCATTTGACAGATGGAGAGAATGAACCGTCTTATGGTAGCCTAGAGGAGGTATCTATGATGAATCATGAAGATATGTCAGTAACTAAAGAAAACCAGCCTCAACGCATTGCTGGCATTGATTATGATATTGGTGTAAATAATGTTTTGGGTGATGATGCCTTATACCAAGAAATCCTGCTTATGTTCTTGCAAGACCATGGCGAAGATAAAGACAATATAGAAAAAGCGATAGCCCAAAATGATGAAGCTAGGCTAAAGAGCTTGGTTCACACACTTAAAGGGGTAGCCTGTTCGATAGGCGCTATGGAGTTGTTTGAGCATTGCAAAGTGTTGGATGTTGCTGTTAATGAACATGAGCAAGACCAGTATCAAGTGCTGTTTACTCCTGTTGCCGAGCAACTCGAGATTGTTTATAAGGGAATAGATGTTTTTTTGAATGAGTGAGGAAACTACATTGCCATTCAATGTAAAAGGCAGCAAAGATATTCATTCAACTTCGATGGTAATATCGCTATGGGGTATACAGCAGCAGGGTAGTATTTCGTCGTCTGCAACAAAAGCTAATGGTTCACCGTTTGGATAACAAACTTGGCCGGATTTAAGTTTTACGCGACAGGCGCCACAAAAGCCATCTCGACAGTGATAATGTACTTCTACATCATGTGCTTCAAGACAGTTTAAGAGCGTTTTATCTTCTTGCTTATATTGAACTTGTTTACCCTGAGAGTCTGCTTCAGGGTAAACAGTCACGATCTTTATGTGATGCTGATCACTCATTAGGTTTCAATTATAAATCGAAACCGTCAAAGTCATCTGAAGATACAGAAGAGTCTACTTGACCAACAAGGTAACTAGAAATCTCTGCTTCTTGAGGAGCTACTTGCACGTTATCACTAACTAAGTATGAGTTCATCCACGGTAATGGATTGCTCTTAATGTTAAATGGTGCAGTAAAGCCAATCGCTGCTAAACGTTGGTTAGCAATGTACTCAATATATTGATTTAGGATTTCAGCGTTAAGGCCAATCATTGAACCGTCTTTAAATAGGTATTGTGCCCATTCTTTCTCTTGCTCAACAACATCCATGAAAATTTGTAAGCCTTCTTGCTCTAATGTTTCTGAAATTTCTTTCATTTCAGGATCATCTTTACCAGACTTCCAATTGTTTAGGATGTGTTGTGTACCTGTTAAGTGCAATGCTTCGTCACGTGCAATCAGCTTGATGATTTTAGCGTTACCTTCAAGAAGCTCTCGTTCTGCAAAGGCAAATGAACAAGCAAAACTTACATAGAAACGAATTGCTTCTAGTGCGTTAACAGAGCAAATAGCAAGGAATAAACGTTCTTTTAATTTACGTTCACTCACTTCAATCGACTCACCTTCAACTTCGTAAGTTCCTTCACCTTGAGATTGAAGCAATTGAGTAGTTAAGATTACTTCATCAAAGTATTTAGCAATGCTACTTGCACGCTTTAAAATCGCAGGGTTTACCACGATGTCATCAAATACTTCACTAGGATCTGTGAATAGATTGCGCAGGATATGCGTGTATGAGCGAGAGTGAATTGTTTCACTGAATGCCCATGTTTCTACCCAAGTTTCTAACTCTGGGATTGATACGATAGGAAGCAATACAGCATTTACAGAGCGCGCAGCAACACTATCTAACAGTGTTTGATACTTTAAGTTAGAAATGAAAATGTGTTTTTCTGAGTTTGTAAGGCTTTGCCAGTCAGCTCTATCTTTTGAAACATCAACTTCTTCTGGACGCCAGAAGAACGATAGTTGCTTTTCGATCAATTTCTCAAAAGAGATAAACTTTTGCTGGTCATAACGGGCAACATTTACGCTATTCCCTAAAAACATCGGTTCCTTTAATGGATCATTTGGGACTTGGTTAAATGTACTGTAAGTCATTATTGCTCCTAAACGCTTACTATCGGTAAGCAAGTATTACGTCGTCGATTGTTATTGTTATATACGGATAAAAGTAAAGAAGCGCTCAGCGCTTCTTTTCATTATTAGATTTTACAAGCGCCGCCTTCACAGCCTTCGTCTTCAACACCCGTTTGGTTGTCGTCTGCGCCATCTCTAGTGTTATGGTAGTAAAGTGTCTTCACACCTAGTTTGTATGCAGCAAGCATATCTTGAAGGATTTGCTTAACAGGTACTTTACCGCCTTCATATTTAGCAGGGTCGTAGTTCGTGTTAGCAGAGATCGTTTGGTCGATAAACTTTTGCATAATACCAACTAATTGCAAGTAACCTTCATTGCTTGGCATGTTCCAAAGCAACTCGTAGTTGTCTTTTAAGCGGTCGTATTCAGGTACAACTTGTTTCAGTACGCCATCTTTACTTGCCTTTACACTGATTAAACCACGAGGTGGTTCAATACCATTTGTCGCATTAGAAATTTGTGATGATGTTTCAGACGGCATTAAAGCAGAAACTGTTGAGTTACGAACACCGTGCTCTTTAATCGAGGCACGAAGTGACTCCCAATCTAAGTGCAATGGCTCGCCAGTCACGTTATCAACTTCTTTCTTGTATGTGTCGATAGGTAGGATACCCTGTGACAAACGCGTCTCGTCAAATTTAGGACAAGCACCTGCTTCTTTTGCTAAATTATTTGAAGCTTTTAATAGGTAATATTGAATCGCTTCAAACGTTCTGTGTGTTAAGTTGTTTGCACTACCATTAGAGTAGAATACACCATTCTTAGCTAAGTAATATGCGTAGTTAATTACACCTATACCTAGTGTACGACGACCCATTGTTGCATTGCGTGCAGCTGGGATAGGGTAGTCTTGGTAATCTAATAAGCTATCTAGCGCTCTTACCGCCAAATCAGCTAAACCTTCTAATTCGTCTAAGCTTTCAATAGCACCTAAGTTAAATGCTGACAAAGTACAAAGCGCGATTTCACCATCAGGATCATTCACATCATTTAGAGGTTTTGTCGGTAAAGCAATTTCTAAACAAAGGTTACTTTGGCGAATTGGCGCGTACTCAGGGTTAAACGGACTGTGTGTATTACAGTGGTCAACGTTTTGTAAGTATATACGGCCAGTGCTTGCACGCTCTTGAGCGAACAAGGTAAATAGCTCAATTGCTTGGATACGCTTCTTACGAATTGCCGGGTCTGCTTCGTATTTTGTATATAGCTCTTCAAATTTTTCTTGGTCAGCGAAGAAAGCATCGTATAAACCAGGAACATCACTAGGGCTAAATAACGTAATTTCTTGACCTTTGATCAGGCGTTGATACATCAGTTTATTGAACTGAACACCGTAATCTAAATGTCTAACACGGTTTTCTTCAACACCACGGTTGTTCTTTAAAACAAGTAAGCTTTCAACTTCTAAATGCCATAGAGGGTAGAATAATGTAGCCGCACCACCACGAACACCACCTTGCGAACAGCTCTTAACCGCTGTTTGGAAATGCTTGTAGAAAGGAATACAACCTGTGTGGAATGCTTCACCACCTCGAATGTCACTACCTAATGCTCTAATACGACCAGCATTGATACCAATACCTGCACGCTGTGATACGTATTTCACAATTGAACTAGACGATGCATTGATGGAGTCTAAGCTATCACCACATTCAATTAGTACACATGAAGAGAATTGTCTTGTTGGCGTTCTTACACCGGCCATGATTGGCGTTGGTAATGAAATTTTGAACGTCGAAATTGCGTCGTAGAAACCTTTTACGTAATCTAAACGAGTTGCTTTGTCGTACTTAGCAAATAAACAAGCAGATACTAATATGTAAAGGAACTGAGCACTTTCGTAAATCTCACCAGAAACACGGTTTTGAACTAAATATTTACCTTCCAATTGTTTAACCGCTGCATAACTAAAGTTCATGTCTCGACTATGGTCAATAAACGATTCTAGTTGCTCAAATTCTTCTTGAGAATAATCAGCTAGGATATGTTGGTCGTATTTACCGTTTTCCACCATATCAACCACATGGCTGTATAGTTTAGGTGGTTCGAATTGACCGTATGCTTTCTTGCGTAAGTGGAATATAGCAAGTCTAGCAGCTAAGTATTGGTAATCAGGTGTTTCTTCAGATATTAAATCGGCTGCTGCCTTGATAATCGTTTCATGAATATCTTCAGTTTTGATGCCATCATAAAACTGAATATGAGATTTAAGCTCAACTTGAGACACTGAAACATTGTCTAAGCCAGCTGCTGCCCAATCGATTACTTTGTGAATTTTTTCGAGATCGATTGGCTCTTTTTCGCCATTTCGCTTCGTTACAAAAAGATTATTATTCATGAAAGACCCGTAAATCTAATTATTATCTTGTCGTTATAGTTTTTGTTGTTTGACAATTTATTCGTCAAATCCATTTTATTGCGCAAACAACCACCGAGTTGAATAGTTAATGCACTATGTTGATGCACTATATCTTGGGGTTGTTTTAAATTCTCATCACAAGATAATGAGGTTTTGAGGTGAATGCAAGTGTAAAAAAAACTTGAAATCTGACCAAATATTCAAGTCCAAAATGCGTGTTAGTAGAGACTAACTTACCAAGGCTTTTTTAATTTGATTTGATCAAAACGCAACGACTTTTTTAACTTTTTTTTATGCTATAGATTTATTTTTGTGTTTTTTATTGATGCCATATTCCATTTTGTAATATGACATCTAAGTGATTAAAAATTATAAAAAATGGTTACCTGTTTATAATGTGTACAGTTGGCTATTTTATAAACTGAAGAATTTCCTGAGGTGTTTTAGTACTAAAGTCTGCTTGCCAGTTTTTTGTACTATCCAAATCATCAATATATCCCCATTCTGCAATGATGGTTTTCATATTACACGCATTTCCAGCTTCTATATCGCGCGGTGCGTCACCCACGTATAAACAGTCACTTGGTGCTACATTGAGTTTCTCAGCGGCAAAAACTAGCGGGGCAGGGTCTGGCTTTCTTTGAGGCAGCGTGTCGCCACCAACGACAACGCCACAAGACTCAAATAATTTGTAATGAGGTAACAACTTCAGTGTTAAATATTCTGGTTTATTAGTAACAATACCCCATGGAATGTTCATGTCATTCAAAGACACTAACAGCTGCTCAAAGCCTTCATAAAATGTTGTTCTTACGGCTATGTTATTTTCATAGTAATCTAAGAACATGGCTCTTAACTCAGCCATATCATAATTTTCTAGACTATCTCCGAAACCTAAAGTCAAAAGCCCAAGCGCACCGTTTGAAGCTTGATTACGGTATTCTGATTCCGTTTTCTCAGGAAAGCCAAAATGTCTTAATACGTGATTAAGTGCACCGCCCAAGTCAACAGCTGTGTCGAGAATAGTGCCATCTAAATCAAATAGAACTGCTTTACCCATTGTTTTACCCTAATTTTTGGCAGCACAAGATATAGTTAACATCCAGTGAGCTGATTAATTTGTGGTTCTCAGTAATCGGGTTGTAGTGAATTCCCGCTGCATCGATACACTTAAGCTCTTCGCTTTCTGCCCAACCTATAAGTGTAGAAGGCCTAATAAAATGGTCGTGGTCATGTGTACCATCTGGCACGATTTTGAGAATCTTTTCAGCCGCTAGAATGGCCATTAAGTATGATTTAACCGTTTTGTTTAGTGTCGAGAAGAAAACGTAACCACCAGGTTTAACCATATCAGCACAAGCCTTTACAATAGATGCAGGGTCTGGGACGTGTTCTAACATTTCCATGCAGGTAACAATATCGAAATGTTCAGGGCATTGTTGTGCTTTTTCTTCAGCAGGGATTTTTTCATAGTTAACGTCTACACCTGATTCTAGTGCATGTAATTTAGCCACGTTAAGAGGCTCATTGCCCATATCGATGCCAGTCACTTTGCCACCTAGCTTTGCTAAACTTTCAGCTAATATACCGCCGCCACAGCCGACATCTATAATTTGTTTATCAAAAAGATCACCAGCATGTTGCACAATAAACTGTCTTCTTACCGGGTTAATTTGGTGAAGTGGCTTAAAGTCACCTGTTAAATCCCACCATTGGCTTGCTACTTTTTCAAATTTAGCAATTTCGTCTGGGTTTACATTGAGGTTTTCTGACATAAGAGTAGGGAAGACTAATAAAATGATGAAGCGATTCTAAACTAGCAAATAAGCGCTGGCAATTGCGTTTGTCAGATAATTTCTAAAGTAGTTAACTTGCGTAGTATTTGACCTGCAAGATGGAATTAGTTATAAAATAGTACATATGTGCAATAAACTAGGGTTTACTCATGAAAACAGCTTTGGAACAGTTAAGTACTTATAAAAGCGTGCATCTAAATAAGCAGAACATAAAAACACACTTCTTTGGCATTCCAATGATCATATGGTCTATCGCTGTTTTACTTGGTTTGTTGCAGTTTGAGTTATCAGGTGTAGTTGTTTCTCTGACGACAATCGTTGGTGTTGTCGTTGCTTTATATTATGTGATGCTTTCTAGGCCGTTAGCGCTATTTGCTCTTGTTATCTTTGGACCACTCATATACAGCGCAAACGTTTATGCTAATGCTGAAGAAAGTTGGATGGTTGCTATCGCTGTTTTTGTTATTGGTTGGGTTCTTCAATTTATCGGTCATGCATACGAAAAAGCAAAACCTGCATTTGTAGATGATTTAAACCAATTATTTATTGGTCCGTTTTTTCTTATTTCTGAAATTTATTTTGCGTTGGGCTTAGACAAACAATTTGAGCAAGAAATTACAGCATTGGCAGTCAGTAAAAGAGAGGCCTTTGAGCAGAATAAATCGAACTAGATTATCAACTTCTTATATCCTTTTATTCGTTGGTCGTTCGATTTTTGTTCGCTTTTATACAAGGATAATATGTTAGGTCTTTACTGCTGGAATAAATGGATTTTAAAACAAGAGGTTACATCTAATTTTAGATAACTAAAATAAAGGCTTGAATTGATCCGCCAAGCAAGACAAAATGTCAGGTTATAAAGCTGTATGGCATCGACTAATTTTATGTTAGACTTCGATGTCCAAATACAATAATAATTTCGAAGTTCAATTTAGGGATACCGTCTTTTTATGACCGATCTGGCTAAAGAAATTCTTCCTGTAAATATCGAGGATGAACTCAAAAGCTCGTACCTAGATTACGCCATGAGTGTAATTGTAGGTCGTGCATTACCTGACGTGCGTGATGGTCTAAAACCGGTGCATCGTCGTGTTTTATACGCGATGAATGTATTAGGTAATGACTACAATAAACCATATAAAAAATCAGCACGTGTTGTTGGTGACGTAATTGGTAAGTACCACCCTCACGGTGATACTGCTGTATACGATACTATTGTACGTATGGCCCAACCATTTAGCTTGCGCTACATGTTGGTTGATGGTCAGGGTAACTTCGGTTCTGTTGATGGTGATTCAGCGGCAGCGATGCGTTATACGGAAATCCGTATGGCGAAAATCTCACATGCTATCTTGGCTGACTTAGATAAAGAAACCGTAGATTTTGTACCTAACTATGATGGTACAGAGCAAATTCCAGCGGTAATGCCAACAAGAATTCCTAACCTACTAGTCAATGGTACTTCAGGTATCGCGGTAGGTATGGCAACCAATATTCCGCCACATAACTTAACTGAAGTTATTAATGGCTGTTTAGCGTTAATCGATAATGAAGACATTACGATTGATGAGCTAATTGAAATCATTCCAGGTCCTGATTTCCCTACAGCAGGTATTATCAGTGGCCGTGCTGGTATCATGGAAGCATACAAAACGGGTCGTGGTAAAATAAAAATCCGCGCTCGTGCTGAAATTGAAGTGGATGACAAAACAGGTAAAGAAACCATTGTTGTTCATGAACTACCTTATCAAGTTAACAAAGCTCGTCTCATTGAGAAAATGGCTGAGCTTGTTAAAGATAAACGTTTAGAAGGTATTTCTGCCTTACGTGATGAGTCTGATAAAGACGGTATGCGTATGGTTGTTGAAGTGAAGCGCGGCGATGTTGGTGAAGTTGTATTAAACAACCTGTACAAGCTAACACAGATGCAGGTTTCATTTGGTTTAAACATGGTTGCCTTAACAAATGGCCAACCTAAGTGTTTTAACCTTAAAGAAATGCTTGAAGAGTTTGTACTTCACCGTCGTGAAGTTGTTACTCGCCGTACAATCTTTGAATTGCGTAAAGCGAGAGAGCGCGCGCATATCCTAGAAGGTTTATCAATTGCCTTAGCGAATATTGATCCAATCATTGAATTAATCAAAACTTCTCCATCGAGAAAAGATGCGGAAGAGAAATTAATTTCACAAGGTTGGGATTTAGGTAATGTTGGCGACTTACTTGCTCGTGCAGGTACTGATGCTGCTCGCCCTGAGTGGTTAGAAGAACAGTATGGTATCCGCGATGATAAGTACTTCTTAACAGAGCAACAAGCGCAAGCTATCTTAGATCTTCGCTTACACAAATTAACTGGTTTAGAGCACGAAAAGATTCTAAACGAGTACAAAGAGTTATTAGAAATCATTGCTGAATTATTGCATATTTTATCTAGCCCAGAGCGTTTAATGGAAGTTATCCGTGAAGAGTTAGAAGTGATTCGTGCTGATTACGGTGATGAGCGTCGCACAGAAATTACATCAGCTTCACATGATTTATCACTAGAAGATTTAATCAATGAAGAAGATGTTGTCGTAACACTTTCTAATGAAGGTTACGTTAAATACCAAGCGTTAACTGATTACCAAGCACAACGTCGTGGTGGTAAAGGTAAAGCAGCGACTAAGATGAAAGAAGAAGATTTCATCGAACGATTATTAGTTGCTAATACGCACGATACTATTTTGTGTTTCTCTAACCGAGGCAAATTGTACTGGCTGAAAGTATTCCAGTTACCATTAGCAAGTAGAACGGCACGTGGTCGTCCTATTGTTAACTTATTACCATTAGAGAATGACGAAAAGATTACTGCTATCTTACCAGTACGTGAATACGAAGAAGACAAGTACATCATTATGGCTACTGCTTCTGGTACGGTTAAGAAAACGCCATTAACGGCATACTCTAACCAACGTGCAAACGGTATCATTGCCTTGAACCTACGTGATGACGACACATTAATCGGTGTTGATATTACAGACGGTTCAAATGACATTATGTTGTTCTCAGATGCTGGTAAAGTTGTTCGCTTCAATGAGAAGCAAAAAGACAGCGAAACAGGCGAAGTGAAACGTGATCCTGAAACAGGTGAAGAGTTGTTAGCACTTCGTCCTATGGGCAGAACGGCAACTGGTGTACGTGGTATTAATCTTGAGGGAGACCAAAAAGTAGTATCACTGATTGTACCTAAGACTGACGGTGCTGTGTTAACGGTAACGCAAAATGGTTACGGTAAACGTACTGAGCTTGCTGAATACCCAGCTAAGAGCCGTGCAACTAAGGGTGTTGTTTCAATCAAAGTAAGTGAGAGAAACGGTCCTGTAGTTGGTGCTGTTCAAGTTGAAGACGCTGACGAAATCATGCTTATTACTGACAACGGTACATTAGTACGTACACGTGTGAATGAAGTAAGTATCATTGGTCGTAACACTCAAGGTGTTCGTATTATTAGAACTGCCGAAGAGGAAAGCGTAGTAGCACTTCAGCGAATTGATGAAATAGAAGAGGATGACAGTGTAATTGAAGGTGAGCCTTTGCCTGAAGGTGAACAAGCAGCTGCATCAGATGCACCAGATGAAAATCAAGAAGGTGCAGAATCGTTTAACGAAGGTAGCGAAGAATAGTTACCGCGAGTTAAATAGCAAATAGGCGGTTTTTAAACCGCCTATTTTTTTCCTTAATGAAAACTAAAATAGGGTAGGTATTAAATCTCATGTCAGAAGTTTTTAATTTTTGTGCAGGTCCCGCAATGTTACCTAAAGCGGTAATGAATAAAGCACAAGAAGAGTTTATCAACTGGCAATCGTCAGGTTGCTCAGTGATGGAACTAAGTCATCGTAGTAAGCAGTTTATGGCACTAGCAGCAACGGCTGAGTCTGATCTTCGAGAGTTAATGCATATCCCTGAAAACTATAAGGTACTGTTTTGTCACGGTGGTGGTAGAGGGCAGTTCTCAGCCGTACCTTTAAACTTATTACCTGCTGGAAAAACAGCTGACTATGTAGTTACTGGCTCTTGGTCAAAAGCTGCAGTAAAAGAAGCAAAACTTTTTGGTGATATTAACGTTATTGATGATGTTGTTATTGAAAATGACGGCATTAAATCAGTGAAGCCAAGTGCTGAATGGGCACTAAATAAAGATGCTGCTTACGTTCATTATTGTCCTAATGAAACAGTTGATGGGATTGAAATATTTGATCTACCTGAAACGAATGGTGTACCTATTATTGCAGATATGTCTTCGACTATATTATCTCGTGAAATTGACGTATCAAAGTTTGCAGTTATTTACGCTGGTGCGCAAAAGAATATCGGCCCATCTGGTTTAACGATTGTTATTATCCGCGAAGACCTTTTAGGTAATGCTCAACCAGCAACACCTTCTATCATGAATTATCAGATTATTGCTGACAATGATTCAATGTATAACACACCGCCTACTTATGGCTGGTATTTGGCTGGTTTAGTGTTTGATTGGCTTAAAAACATTGGCGGCGTTGAAGCGATAGCAAAAGCTAATCTTGAGAAAGCCAATGTATTGTACGACTTTATCGATAGCTCAAGCTTCTATAAAAACTCAATCAAAAACGAGAACAGAAGTTTAATGAATGTTCCTTTTTGGTTGGAGGATGAGTCTCTTAATGATGAGTTCTTAAAGCAAGCCGAAGCAAATGGTCTCGTTGCGTTAAAAGGCCACCGTATTGTTGGTGGAATGAGAGCTAGCATTTATAACGCTATGCCAGTAGAAGGTGTAAAAGCGCTTGTAGCTTTCATGAAATCATTCGAAGAACAAAATAAATAGTTAATCAATAAACAAAATAGGCCACTGCTCGCTGGCCTTTAAGTAGATAGTTGGAAAAAAAATGTCAGAAAATAACAATAGTCTTACTTTCATTGCTACACCTGGTGGTGCTGTTAATGGTGATATCACGGTCCCTGGTGACAAATCTTGTTCACATCGTTCAATTATGTTTGGTTCATTAGCTGAAGGAACAACACGTGTATCGGGTTTCTTACCAGGTGATGATTGTCTAGCAACGATGAATGCGTTTAAAGCAATGGGAGTTGAAATCGAAGGACCAGATGCTCAAAACAATGTAGTTATTCACGGTAAAGGAATGCACGGTTTATCAGCGCCTAAGAACACAATAGATATTGGTAATTCAGGAACGTCAATCAGACTATTGTCAGGTATTCTCGCTGGTCAAAAATTTGATAGTGAAATGATTGGTGATGTCTCACTAAACAAACGTCCTATGGGTCGAGTTGTTAACCCGCTTAAATTGATGAACGCAAACGTTTCAGCATCAGACGATGGCACGCCTCCAGTTGTGGTTAAAGGTTTAGCTGAAAACCAACAGTTAAAAGCGATTGATTACGATCTGCCTATGGCAAGTGCTCAGGTCAAATCATGTGTGTTATTAGCAGGTATGTATGCGGATGGTACTACTACTGTTACTGAGCCTGGTATTACACGCGACCATACAGAACGTATGCTAACAGCTTTTGGTTACCCTGTTAACGTTGACGGTAATAAGGTAACTATTGAAGGCGGTCACTCGTTAAAAGCGTGTGATTTCCAAGTCCCTGGTGATATTTCTTCGGCAACTTTTTTCATGGTTGCTGGTCTTATTGCTAGTGAAGGTCAAATAATCATCAAAAATGTTGGTATGAATCCTACTCGTATAGGTGCAATTAACATTTTGAAACAAATGAACGGTGACTTAACCGTTTATAATGAGCGCATGGCTGGTGGGGAGCCGGTGGCTGATGTTTTAGTTAAGGCATCACAATTAAAGGCGATCGAGATCAAAGAAAGTGATGTTCCACTTGCTATTGACGAATTCCCCGCTATATTTGTTGCCGCTGCATGTGCTGAGGGAACAACAGTACTTCGTAATGCAGAAGAATTACGTGTAAAAGAAAGTGATCGTATTCAGGCAATGGCAGACGGATTAATTGATCTTGGTGTACAATGTACTGTTTACCCTGATGGTATTGATATCACTGGTGGAGAAATGAACTCTGCTGTTATTGATAGTCATCATGATCACCGTATCGCAATGTCATTTGCGATAGCTTCATTACGAGCAAAAGGTGAAATCAAGATTTTACAATGTGAAAACGTGGCGACGTCATTTCCGAACTTTGTCGCGTTAGCAAATGAAGTAGGACTTAATCTACTTCAGCAGTAATCGTTTAGGATTAAAATATGAATGAAGTTATACCTGTTATTACTATTGATGGGCCAAGTGGTGCTGGTAAAGGTACTGCAGCTCGTTTAGTAGCCGAACAGTTAGGCTGGCATTTACTAGATAGTGGCGCCATTTACCGAGTATTGGCCGTTGCTATTCAGCACCACCATATTAGTGTCGAAGAAGAAGAGCCGTTGATACCTATCGCTGCGCATTTGGATGTTCAGTTTGAGATATCAGAAGATGGCCAAAGTAAAGTTATTCTTGAAGGCGAAGATGTTACTCATGTCATTCGTACAGAAGAGATAGGCGCGCTTGCATCACAAGTAGCGGCTTTTCCTAGAGTACGTGAAGCGTTACTTCGCAGACAAAGAGCATTTAAGGTTGCACCTGGCTTAGTAGCAGATGGTAGAGACATGGGCACAGTTGTATTTATTGACGCACCTGTAAAAGTGTTTTTGACTGCTAGCGCTGAAGAGCGAGCTGACCGAAGATTTAAGCAGTTGAAAGAAAAAGGCGTTGATGTTAAAATCGGGCGCCTTTTAGATGACATACGTCAACGCGACGAGCGGGATCAAAACCGAAAGGTTGCTCCGCTAGTGCCAGCTGAAGGTGCGTTAGTTATTGATTCTACTTCACTTTCTATTGAGGTGGTGGTAGAAAAGATACTTGCTTTTGCAAATGAAAAGCTAACACAACAAGCGGCTGTTTAGCCGTTTAACAACTGACCTAGAATAAGGATATTTTGGGTATTATTAACAACCCCATGAAACATGTATGTTGATTGGATATATTATTGAGTCTATAGACAAAATTATGACTGAAAATTTTGCACAACTTTTTGAAGAAAGTTTAAAAGAAATCGAAACACGCCCTGGTTCAATCATCAAGGGTACTGTAGTACAAATCAACAAAGACAACGTATTAGTTGACGCTGGTCTTAAGTCTGAGAGTGTTATCTCAATTGACCAATTCAAAAACTCAGCTGGTGAAGTTGAAATCAACGTTGGTGATGAAATTGATGTAGCGTTAGACGCAACAGATGATGGTTTCGGTGAAACTATTCTTTCTCGCGAGAAAGCAAAACGTCACGAAGCTTGGCAAGTTCTTGAAAAAGCTTACGAAGAAAAAGAAACTGTTATCGGTGTTATCAACGGTAAAGTTAAAGGTGGTTTCACGGTTGAAGTTAGCAACATTCGTGCTTTCTTACCGGGTTCATTAGTAGATGTACGTCCTGTACGTGACACTGCTCACCTTGAAGGTAAAGAATTAGAATTCAAAGTTATTAAGCTTGACCAAAAGCGTAATAACGTTGTTGTTTCTCGTCGTGCTGTTATCGAATCAGAAAGCAGCGTAGAACGTGATGCACTTCTTGAGTCTCTAGCTGAAGGTATCGAAGTTAAGGGTATCGTTAAGAACTTAACTGATTACGGTGCGTTCGTAGACTTAGGTGGTATCGACGGTCTATTACACATCACTGATATGGCTTGGAAGCGTGTTAAGCACCCAAGTGAAATCGTAAACGTTGGTGACGAGATCCAAGTTAAAGTATTGAAGTTTGACCGTGAGCGTACTCGTGTATCTCTAGGTATGAAGCAGTTAGGCGAAGATCCATGGGTAGCAATCGCTAAGCGTTACCCAGAAGGTTCTAAGCTTTCTGGTCGTGTAACTAACTTAACTGACTACGGTTGTTTCGTTGAAATCCAAGAGGGCGTTGAAGGTCTTGTTCACGTTTCTGAAATGGATTGGACTAACAAAAACATCCACCCATCTAAAGTTGTTAACTTAGGTGACACAGTTGAAGTAATGGTTCTTGAGATTGACGAAGAGCGTCGTCGTATTTCTCTAGGTCTTAAGCAATGTATCCCGAACCCTTGGGAAGAGTTTGCTAAGAACTTCAGCAAAGGTGACAAAGTTACTGGTAAGATCAAGTCAATCACTGACTTCGGTATCTTCATCGGTCTTGACGGTGGCATCGACGGTCTTGTTCACTTATCTGACATTTCATGGAACGGCGGTGAAGAAGCTGTTCGTGAATACAAGAAAGGTGATGAGATTTCAGCTGTTGTATTACAAGTTGACCCAGAGCGTGAGCGCATCTCATTAGGCGTTAAGCAAACTGAAGACGATCCTTTCAATATGTATCTGACAGATAACAAAAAAGGTGCTATTGTTAAAGGTAAAGTTGTTGAAGTAGACGCAAAAGGTGCTAAGATTGAATTAGCAGATAGCGTTGAAGGTTACTTACGTGTTGCTGAGATTTCTCGTGACCGTATCGAAGACGCAACAACTGAATTGTCTGTTGGTGACGAAGTTGAAACTAAGTTCATTGGTGTTGATCGTAAGAACCGCACAATTAGCTTATCAATCAAAGCGAAAGACCAAGCAGACGAGCGTGAAGCTATGGATAACTTAAACCAAGCTGAAGACACTGGTTTAAGCGCTATGGCTGAAGCATTCAAAAACGCTAAAAGTTAATTTTAGCTGGTACGAGTAAGGGAGAGATTCTTCTCCCTTGTTATTGAAGGGCACAGCGTGAAGCTAGGAATAGCACACTGCTAGGTGAATGACTGGAGGGTCGGATGACCAAATCAGAACTCATTGAAAGATTAGCTGATAAGTTAAACCATTTGTCAGCGAAAGAAGTAGAACAAGCTATTAAAGAAATCCTAGAAATGATGGCGCAAACTTTGGCAAAAGGTGAGCGTATCGAAATTCGTGGTTTTGGCAGTTTTTCTCTGCACTACCGAGCTCCACGTACAGGACGTAATCCTAAAACAGGTGAATCAGTTGAATTAACTGGTAAATACGTGCCGCACTTCAAACCAGGTAAAGAGTTACGAGAAAGAGTAAATCTTTCAATGTAGTAACATACGCTTTATAATAAAAACGGCAAGCATTAGCTTGCCGTTTTTTTTAAGTTCGCGTTTATCATTTTAGATAGACATACATTATTGAAGGACTAAATTGTGCGCATTTATTTAACAATAGCATTACTTGTAGTTTTGATCGTAATTGCTTTTATATTTGGCAGTCAAAATAGCCAAGAAATAACATTAAATTATTTGGTTGCTAGAGCTGAAATGCCTGTTGCACATGCTGTCGCAATCTTTACTATTATAGGTATTGTTATCGGTGTGCTTATTTCATTACTTTGGAAATTATCTCGCGTATTAAAACCGAAAAAAACACTTCCTATCACAGAAGGGTAATAGATTAAATGTTAGAGCTGTTGTTTTTATTACTACCTGTTGCCATGGGCTATGGCTGGTTTATGGGACGTAATAGCGTTAAGCAAAATCAACACTCTGCCAAACAAGATCTATCTATCAAGTACTCTACGGGTCTTAACTACCTTCTATCCAATCAACAAGACAAAGCTATTGATTATCTTATCGAAGCGTTAAAAGTCGAAGACGATACCGTTGAAGCACATTTTGCCATGGCAAACCTATTTCGCCGACGTGGTGAACTAGATAGAGCATTAAAAATTCATGAACATTTGGTCAGGCAAAAGCATTTGCCTAGCAAGGCCAAACAGCAAGCAGCTTTTGAATTAGGAAGAGATTTCTTAAGAGCCGGTTTATATGACCGTGCAGAAAAGATGTTTCATCGTTTACTTAAGTCAAAACCATATGGCTTAAAGTCACTCAATTATTTAATGCAGATTTATCAGTCTACAAAAGATTGGCAGGAAGGTGTATTGCTTGCCAAGTCAATTGTTAAGACAAAAGACAAACGCCTTCTACATTCATTAGCGAATTTTTATTGTGAATTGGCTACTACTGCATTGGAAAATGATGAGTTTATTGAAGTCATTGAGTTATTAGAGAATGCGTTAAAATATGACCCTAATTCCTGTAGAGCGAATTGGTTGTTAGCAACTATCTACGAGAATCATCAACAATATAACGAAGCAGCTCAATGCTATCGTGATATCTATCATCAAGACAAAGAGTTCTTCCCTGATGTCATTGATAAAATGCAGGCGGTTTACCTAAAACTGGAAGATGAAGCAGGCTTCTATCAGTTTATTCGTAAAGTTTATGACGAGACAGGCGCAACCAGTGCATTGATAAAATATCTAGAGCATATAGAGCGTTCAGGTGGCCCTGCAAAAGCACAAGAGTTTATCTTAGTTGCATTAAAACGCCGTCCAACCATAAGAGGCTTTAAGCACTTTATTAAAATGCAAATGCTTGAGAATGGTCAGGGTGAAAATCATGATAACTTGGATATGATCAAAGAGTTAATATCAGAATATCTAAGTGTAAAACACAGGTATGATTGTCGAAATTGTGGGTTTAACAGTTCAACTCACTATTGGTCGTGCCCATCATGTCATGACTGGGAACAATTAAAGCCGGTTAGAGGCTTAGAAGGGGAGTAATGCTTCTTTTTGGCGCCTGCTAGCACCCGTATTTACACCCAATTCAAATTTAAATCATATTTAGCGCAATTTACTATACTGCTTATCGGCCTAAATATTGTAAAATAATACTTAATAGAAAATAAGATTTTGAGGATACTAAAATGACAGATCCACGTGTTGTGGTTGCATTAGATTTTGATAAAAAAGATGATGCATTATCATTTGTTGATCGTATTAACCCAGCTGATGCTAGGTTAAAAGTAGGTAAAGAAATGTTCACCTATTTTGGTCCTGAGTTTGTTAAGCAGTTAACAGGGAAGGGCTTTGATGTATTTTTAGATCTTAAGTTTCACGATATTCCAAATACGGTGGCCAAAGCGGTTACCGCAGCCGCTGATCTTGGCGTGTGGATGGTAAATGTTCACGCAAGTGGCGGTACAGAAATGATGACTAAAGCCAAAGCAGCGCTTGAAGCATATGGTAATGACGCACCGTTGTTAATGGCCGTAACGGTACTAACAAGCATGGGGCAAGAAGACCTTGATGGCCTTGGCATCAAAAAGACGCCTGCTGAACAAGTGATGGCGCTAGCTAAGCTTACACAGCAAAGTGGCCTTGATGGTGTTGTATGTTCGGCTTGGGAAGCTGAAGCATTAAAAACTAATTTAGGAAGTGACTTTAAGTTAATTACACCTGGTATCCGTCCTGCGGGCAGCGCAAGTGATGATCAAAAACGTATTATGACACCTAAGCAGGCAATAGATGTAGGTGTTGACTATTTAGTTGTTGGTCGTCCTATCACTAAAGCTGTAGATCCTGCGCAAGTGTTAAGGGAAATTAACGCATCAATTGCTTAAATAAATATTGAGTAAAAAATACAATATTGGCTCACTTGATTTTATAGCCTTTTGAGCCAAATCTTATAAGCCAGTGCATTGACGCACTGGTTTTTTATTTTATAAGGAAATAACACATGAACATACTAAAAAGAGTGGCCACGCTGGTTGCTGTTACATTAACTTTAGTTTCATTTAACGCTCATGCTAACGCCCCTATTGGCGATGAACTTAAATCAGAAAGTTTAGTCACAGAACAATCGTTAGTAATAAACATTAATAAGGCAGATGAAAACGCAATAGCGCAACTAAAAGGAATTGGCCTTAAAAAGGCTCAAGCAATTGTAGCGTATCGGAAAGCACACGGTGACTTTAGCACGATGGACGAGTTATTAAATGTTAAAGGTATTGGTAAGTTTGTATTGGATAAGAATAGAGCTTATATTCGCCTATAAAAAAACGCCAGCGATAAGCTGGCGTTTTTAAATGCTATTTAAGTAAAGCTATTAAAGTTGTGCTTTAACAGGGCCTGACGCGCTTCTATTAGTCGCATTGGCTACGTTGGCTGCTTTACCTGATGTTTTTGCTTGAGCACGCTCTTCAGCACTTGCAGCTGTAGTCGGCAGCTCATTAACAGTATTTACTGTCTCTGGTTTAGCCATACCCGCAGATGCTCTGTTCTTCACTAGCGCAACTGAAGTCGCTCGGTGCTTACTTTTAACATCAAGCTTAACCTTTTTAGGACGCTTTTGATTTGAAGACTTAGCTTTCGGCTCGGCTTCTGATGTAGGTGGCTCTGGGCTTTCTACTTCAGTTTCGGCCTTTGCTTCGGTCTTAACGTCAGCAGCCGCTTCAGCATTAGTTTCTTTAGCTACAGGCTCTTCTGTCGTTTCAACTTTTACTTCTTCAGTAGATGTTTCTACTTTAGCTTGCTCAGCCACATCAACTTTAATTTCTTCGGTGGTTGCTTCTTTGCTGGCTTCAGTTTCGACTTCTGCAACAGGTGCTTGAACAGTTGAGTCAGTAGATTCAAAAGACAAATCTAATGGAATAGTTTTAGTATCTTCTACCGTACTTTGAGATTCAGCGTTATCTTCTGGTGTCGGTGAAACTACTTCGCTAACTTCTTTAGCCGCTTCAGTCTGTTCTAAAGGTAAACTGTGTTGAAACTCTGATGATTCAACCTCAGCCGTTTGAGTACTTGGATAACGAGCGATAACCGGATCTTCAGTTATCTCTGTTGTCTGTACGTCAGCTGATTGAACTTCTGTCGCTTCGTCTTTTTGTTCATTAGGTTGACGACGACGTTGACCGTGAGAACGTAAATGTCTTGGCGATCTTCTGTTTCTAGAACGCTCTTTACGCTCTTGTTTAGGAGATTCTTCACCTGCAACTTCGCTATTGCTCTCTACTGCATCTTCAGTTTTTGCAATGTCTTCTTTAGCTTTAGCACGCTCTTTCTTTTGCTCTGGCACAGGCTTTTTAGCTTGTGTTTTTGCTTTTTCTACCGGCGCTGCGTTTTCATTAGCTTCAACAACCGCTTCACTTGATTGCTCAGTTACACGAACTTTCTTACGTGTTTTACGACGTTGTCTGCGTTCAGCAACTTTTTCCTCTTTAGGCTTTTGTTGCTTCTCATGCTGAGGCTTGCGATTAGGCTTGTTAGTAGACTTCTCTTCTCTGTCTTTGTTTTCAGCCTGATCTTTTGACTGATTGCGTTTGTTTGCGTTTCTGTCATTACGGTTACCACGACCTCGTTGGTTGCGGTTCTTGTTACGACGTTCGCCATCACGCTTGTTATTGCGGTTGCCTTGACGCTTAGGTTTGTGCTCTTTTTCTTCTTCTTTAGCTTCTTCACCTGAGAAGACTGAACCTAACCAACCAAATAGCGTAGCAAATAATCCTTTAGATTCTGCTTTAGCTTCACTAGGCTTAGCTGCGCTCTTAGCTGGAGCTTGAACAGGTGCTGGCGCTTGTTTTGGCGCTGTCATCCCTTGTAAAGCTGGCTCGTCTCGTTTTACCGAAGCTGTTTCAAACTTGGGCATAACGGCTTCTTCAAGTTGAGCTTCTTTAACAGGAACGTTGTAGCTTGCTTCAGCAATTGATTCGTCTTTACGAACACGCAACACTTCATATTGAGGTGTTTGCATGTTTGGATTTGGAATAATTAAAACTTTCACGCCATGATGTTTTTCAACATGCATTACTGAACGACGCTTCTCGTTCAATAGGTAAGTTGCTACCGGCACTGGTACTTGAGCGTGCACTTGGTAAGTGTTGTCTTTAATTGCTTCTTCTTCCATTAAGCGAAGAACAGAAAGCGCTAAAGATTCTACGCCACGAACATGGCCTGTACCGTTACAACGTGGACAAACGCCTTGGCTTGTTTCACCAATAGAAGGGCGTAAACGCTGGCGCGACATCTCTAATAAACCAAATCGAGATATTCTGCCTAGTTGAATACGTGCACGGTCTTGCTTAACAGCATCGCGCATGCGATTTTCAACTTCACGTTGATGGCGAACTGGTGTCATATCAATGAAATCAATAACAACTAAACCACCTAAATCTCGAAGTCTAAGCTGTCGTGCAATTTCATCTGCTGCTTCTAGGTTTGTATTAAATGCAGTTTCTTCGATATCACCGCCTTTAGTCGCTCTAGCAGAGTTGATATCGATTGATGTCATTGCTTCAGTTGGGTCAATAACAATTGAACCACCTGATGGTAATCTTACTTCACGTTGGAAAGCAGACTCTATTTGCGTTTCGATTTGGTAATGTGTGAAAAGTGGTACATCGTTTTTATAAAGCTTAACTTTACTGATAAAGTCAGGGCGTACAACTTCAATGTGTTGTTTTACACTTTCAAAAATCTTAGGGCGATCAATAATGACTTCGCCGATATCTCTTCGTAAGTAATCACGAATAGCACGTAAAATAACGTTAGATTCTTGGTGAATTAAGAAAGGAGCAGGGCGGCTTGCTGCAGCATCTTCGATTGCTTTCCAGTGGTGCAATAGAACGTTTAAATCCCATTCTAACTCTTCATAGTCTTTGCCTACACCGGCAGTACGAACAATCAGTCCCATACCTTTAGGTAGGTTTAGCTTGCTAAGAGAGTTTTTAAGGTCTGTTCTTTCATCGCCTTCGATACGACGAGAAATACCACCAGCTCTAGGGTTGTTTGGCATCAATACCAAGTAGCTACCAGCAAGGCTGATAAAAGTAGTTAATGCAGCACCTTTTTGGCCGCGCTCTTCTTTATCAACTTGAACGATAACTTCTTGACCTTCAGTAAGAACGTCTTTGATATTTGGACGGCCTTGGAAGGTGTAACCTTTTGGAAAGTATTCACGAGCAATTTCTTTCATTGGCAGGAAACCGTGGCGTTCGGCACCATAGTCAACAAAAGCAGCTTCTAAAGAAGGCTCAATACGAGTGATTTTGGCTTTATAGATATTAGCCTTTTTTTGTTCATGACCAGGGCTTTCGATATCTAAATCGTAAAGCTGTTGACCATCAACAAGTGCTACACGCAATTCTTCTGACTGTGTAGCGTTGATTAACATACGTTTCATAGTTTCTGTGACTCATTTTTTAGTCACAGCACACCATTTGCTCAGAACACAAAGCAATTCATCGCAATGTTAACAGCATTTTGTCAGCCTCTCGGATGTCAATCTTACTACGCCATGTTACGCAATAAGCTGTTAAATCCTAATTGTCATGTACTTAACCGTTTTGTCTGAACCGTTAAGTGAAATCTGTCTTTATGTGCTCAGCTAATGTGCTGTGCTTAAGTTTGGTAGCTTTTAATGCGTGTTGGTGACTCATGTCACCTGACAATTAAAACTTTTCACCACTAAAGTTACCAATTTCTCTTACTTATACTTTATTTGCGCTGGACAACATGTTTATGTTCATTTTGTTGCAACAAGTTACTCACGTTGCTGTGAACAACGGGCCGTACAATTCAACGTATCTAGAGTTCTTCTTCGCACGTTAAAGTGGCCGCATGTGCCTCTTACAATTCGCAATAAGCTTCCTAATTTTTTGCTCAAAGATGTTTTCATGCTTTGATCTTTATGAATTGTAGACATTATTTTCTACAATGCGAACGCATTATCCCACTTTTTACTTTAAAAAGGCAATTAAAACGGCGCTTTATTTGTGCCTTTTTGTCAAAAAAGTATGATAAAATTCGATTTATGAATGATACAACAAAACCTCAAGTCCGATTTTACACTGTTGATAGTGATGAAGCCGGTCAAAGAATAGACAATTATTTGCTTAAAACGCTTAAAGGCGTGCCAAAGAGCATGATTTACCGATTATTACGAAAAGGTGAAATCAGAGTAAATAAAAAGAGAACCAAACCAGAATATAAAATTTGTGGTGACGACGTAATTCGCGTTGCTCCAATTCGTATATCCGAAAAATCTGCGCCTGTTTCAACGCAATTAAATGTTGTTGCTAACCTAGAAAAACAGATTTTGTTTGAAGATGACAGGTTATTAGTTATTAACAAACCATCTGGCATGGCCGTTCATGGTGGTAGCGGCGTTAATTTTGGTGTAATAGAAGCGTTACGTGCTCTACGTCCACAAGCGAAGATGCTTGAGTTGGTACATCGCTTAGATAGAGACACTTCAGGTTGTTTAGTTGTTGCTAAAAGAAGATCAGCACTTCGTAATCTACATGAGCAACTGCGAAATAAGAATGTTAAAAAGTATTATCAAGCGCTAGTTAAAGGGCGTTGGTCTGCTAAGTTAACAAAAGTAACCGAAGGGCTGAGAAAGAACGATCTAAAATCTGGCGAGCGTGTCGTCATTGTTGACAATATCAATGGCAAAGAGTCAGAAACACGATACAAAGTGTTACAGCACTTTGAAGGTGCTACGTTAGTGAGAGCCTTCCCAGTTACCGGACGTACACATCAAATACGTGTTCATTGTCAATGTAAAGGTCACCCAATTGCAGGCGATCCAAAATATGGTCACGAAGATTTTGATGGTCATATGAAAACACTTGGCTTGAAGCGCTTGTTCTTGCATGCAGCAAGTATTGAATTTACACATCCAAAAACTGAACAGCGATTAATGGTAGAGGCACCTTTAGAGGATTCTTTACAAAAAGCATTAAACAAATTGAAGAAGGCAAAATAGGCACTCAATGCTATCAAAGTACGAGCTAGTTATTTTTGATTGGGATGGCACACTGATGGATTCAGTTGGCCGTATTGTTTCGTCGATGAAAGGTGTTGCTAAAGAGTTATCGTTGCCACATCCGAGTGATATAGATGTTAAAGACATCATTGGGTTAAGTTTAAACGAAGCATCTAATCGTTTGTTTCCTGAAGCTTGTGATGCTACTAAAGATCGAATTAAGCTAGCCTATAAGAAACACTATATTGAACTTAATAATACGCCTACGCCTTTGTTTGATGGTGCTCATGAAACGCTATCTGCGTTAAAAGATAGTGGTAAAACATTAAGTGTTGCTACAGGTAAGGGCAGAGATGGCCTCAATCGAGTTATGATGGAATCAAAAGCAACTCATTATTTTAGTGCAACAAGAAGTGCTGATGAATGCGCTTCTAAGCCGCACCCAGAGATGATTCATACTTTATTGAAGGAATTAAACATACTACCTGAAAAGGCAGTAATGATCGGTGATTCTGCTTTAGATATGGAAATGGCTAAAAATGCAGGTGTAGATCGTATTGGTGTTTCCTATGGTGCTCACGATAGAGACAAACTTAAAATCTACGAACCGATAGCCATCATAGATTGCTTAACTCAACTAAAGCCTTAATGGCATTATAGATTGCAGATACCGCTTTTCTACTATATCTAAAGGGTATCTGCGCTTTAAACTTATTCTGTATTTATTATTAGCTTTGCTCAGCTAATACATCTAAGCCATGAGCTAATAATAACTCTGATAATCTTATCAGTGGTAAACCAATCAATGAATTTGGGTCATCACCTTCTAACTTTTCGAACAAACAAATGCCTAACCCTTCGCTTTTAAAGCTACCAGCACAGTTATAAGGTGTTTCTGCTTTTAGGTAATTATCGATAGCAGAGGCGGTTAGTGATTTAAAATGAACACTAAAAGGTTCAACAACTGAATGTACTTCTCCTGTCCCACTGTTGTATACAGTAAGCCCAGTTAAGAATTCAATTTTTTTATTACTGAACTTGGTTAATTGTTTTATCGCGTTTTCATGAGTATGTGGTTTACCAAGAATTTCATCTTCACAAACCGCGACTTGATCTGAGCCTATAATAAGTGCATCTGGAAATTCATCGGCAACAGCTTTTGCTTTTTCTACCGATAACCTTTCAACAAGTGCTTGAGGCGTCTCGTTTTCTAATGGAGATTCATCAATGTTTGGTTTAGCTGTTTCAAAGGGAAGATTGAACTTTTCTAACAGAGATTTACGAAATGGAGAAGTTGAGCCCAAAACAATGGTTTTCATGTATAATTACTCATTATTTAATCAAGTTAATAGCCTATATAAGGGCAAACAAGAAAATTTAAAGAAAATTAGTGAATTTTCTTTGACACAGGGCGCTAACAACATTATTATGCGCGCCTTATGCAAAGTCTGAAGCTACCAATTACGATCGATCCGTATAGAAGTGCACAACGTAGATTAGTGTGCGAAGGTATATTTGAATCGTCGGAAATGAATAGATTACTTGCTGCTTGTGTTACTTGCAGTGAGTTTGTACAAGTGAAACTTGAATTTGATGTGGATGAACAAGGGCTGATTACAGTTACTGGTTCAGGATCGGCATCAGTTGAGCTAGCTTGTCAGCGGTGTAACGAAGCGTTTGAACATATACTGGAATTGGACTTTTGCTTTAGTCCAGTGAAAGACGCGGAGGCCGCAGATGATTTGCCGTCATTATATGACGCAATTGAATTAGATGAAAATGGTGAAGTTAACTTGCGCGAATTAGTGGAAGATGAGTTGATACTCGCGATTCCATTAATACCACGGCATGAACTCGAAGATTGTCAGTCTTCTTCTGACAGTGTTTGGGGTGAATTGCCTGAAGAGCTTGATAAGCCGAATCCATTTGACGTATTAAAAAAACTTAAGTAATTAACCGATTTTAGGAGTTAGGCAATGGCAGTTCAAAAGAGCAAAAAGTCTCGTTCAAGACGTGGCATGCGCCGTTCACATGACGCATTAACAGCAGAGAATCTATCAGTAGACCCAGTATCAGGTGAAACTCACCGTCGTCACCACGTGACAGCTGATGGTTACTACAAAGGCGTTAAAGTAATCAACAAATAAGGCTTATGCCTTTGAATAATCTAACCATCGCGTTAGATGTTATGGGGGGCGACAAAGGCCCCCTTATAACGATCCCCGCGGCTATTATGGCAATAGATGCCGAGCCAGAACTCCACCTCATCTTGTGTGGAGATAATTCCGTTATATCATCTGCTTTATCTCAACAGGGTTATGATAATCACCCAAGACTGTCTATTGTTGATTCAGTTAATGATGTATTTATGGATGACAAACCAAGCGTTGCAGTGAGAACTAAACGCGAATCTTCAATGCGTAAAGCCATTGACTTGGTCAATGAAGGTAAAGCTGATGCTTGTGTTAGTGCAGGTAATACCGGTGCTTTATTCGCTATCGCTCACTTCGTATTGAAAACACTACCAGGTGTTGAAAGACCAGCCTTAATTTCTGCATTGCCAACCCATGAAAAAAACAAACATGTTTTTATGCTTGATTTGGGCGCTAATGTATTTTGTGACGCGGATGTACTCTCACAATTTGCGGTAATGGGATCAGTGATGTCTGAACAAGTCGAGAACATCGAGAAACCACGCATAGCGCTTCTAAATATGGGGGTAGAAGATATAAAAGGCAGTGATCATATAAAGTTGGCTGCTAATAAACTTCAACAAAACCCCATGTTGAATTATATTGGCTTTATCGAAGGTAATGATATCTTCACCAATAAAGCGGATGTCATTGTTTGTGATGGATTTGTCGGTAATGTTGCATTAAAGACCTGTGAAGGCGTAGCCAAAATGGTCTACAACCGTTTGATTGAAATCCTCTCTCGTCACACTTTTGCACGGTTTTTAGGTAAAATTCTATCACCAAGCCTAAAAAAACTGTTCAAATCATTGAACCCCGACCAGTATAACGGCGCAAGTTTGATAGGATTGCGCGGCATTGTCGTAAAAAGTCATGGTAATGCTGGGGCAAGTGCACTTCGAAATGCAATTTTTGAAGCGATGAAAGAAGTTGAAAGACAAGTCCCAAGTAAAATTAAAGATCGCTTGCAGTCAACATATTCTGACGGATCACTTGATTTCTGATCTCCTCGTATATATATCTGAGCAAGTAACTAAAATTTCTTACTGTGGATAATAAGTTAAGTCATAATGTCGGCAGTAATATAAGTAGGATAAATCATGCAAAATAACTTAGCTTTTATTTTTCCTGGCCAAGGCTCACAAGCTGTAGGCATGTTAGCGGATTTCGCAGAAAATGAAGTTGTTCAAAATACGTTTAAAGAAGCTTCTGAAGCTTTGGGTTACGATTTATGGGCGCTTATCTCAGAAGGTCCAGCTGAAAAACTAAATCAAACACATCACACTCAGCCAGCATTGTTAACATCAAGTGTTGCTTTATGGCGTTTATGGCATGAAAAATCAGAGGTAACACCAAGTATTGTTGCTGGTCACAGCTTAGGTGAATACTCAGCTTTAGTTTGTGCTGGTGTAATTTCGTTAGCAGACGGTGTTCGTTTAGTAGAGAAGCGTGGCCAATTCATGCAAGCTTCAGTTCCAGAAGGCACTGGCGCAATGTATGCAATTATTGGTTTAGCAGATGACAAAATCATCGAAGCATGTGAACAAGCTGCGCAAGGCCAAGTTGTTTCTGCTGTGAACTTTAATTCACCAGGACAAGTTGTTATTGCAGGTAACAAAGAAGCAGTAGAAAGAGCAGGTGCTTTATGTAAAGAAGCGGGGGCTAAGAGAGCTCTACCATTACCTGTAAGTGTTCCGTCTCACTGTGCTTTAATGAAAGATGCTGCTGATAAGTTGGCAGTTGAGTTAGATCAAATTTCATTTAACGAACCTACTGTTCCAGTTGTAAATAATGTTGATGTTGCTATTGAAAGTGATGCGGCTGCAATTAAAGAAGCGCTAATCAAACAATTATACAGCCCAGTGCGCTGGACCGAGACAGTAGAGTACTTCGCAGCAAACGGTATTGAAAAAGCAGTTGAAGTAGGGCCTGGTAAAGTATTACAAGGCTTAGTGAAACGTATTTCTAAGGCGGTAGCATGTACATCTGCAAATGATGAAGCATCTCTAACGTCTGCTATTGAATTAGTTAAATAAGGTAAATTATGTTCTCTTTAGAAGGTAAAGTAGCACTAGTAACAGGTGCAAGTCGTGGTATCGGTAAAGCGATCGCTACACAGTTAAAATCATTAGGTGCTACAGTAATTGGTACTGCAACATCTGAACATGGTGCAGAAAATATCAGTGCATACCTAGGTGAAGGTTTAGGTCAAGTATTGAACGTGACTGATGACGCTTCAATTGATGCTTTATTTGCAACAATTAAAGAGCAGCACGGTGCAGTGGATATTTTAGTAAATAACGCTGGTATTACACGTGACAACTTATTCATGCGTATGAAGGATGAAGAGTGGTCAGATATTATGGATACGAACCTTTCTTCAGTATTCAAAATCAGTAAGGCTGTAATGCGCCCAATGATGAAAAACCGCAATGGCCGTATTATCAATATAGGTTCTGTAGTGGGTACAATGGGTAACGCTGGTCAAGTAAACTACGCTACTGCTAAAGCAGGTTTGATTGGTTTTACTAAATCGCTAGCTCGCGAAGTAGCTTCACGTGGTATTACGGTTAACACGGTAGCACCAGGTTTTATTGATACTGACATGACACAAACATTAACGGACGAGCAAAAAGAAGGCATCTTCTCACAGGTTCCAGCTAATCGCCTAGGTAAGCCTGAAGAAATCGCAAACGCAGTAGCATTCTTAGCTTCAGACGGCGCTGCTTACATTACGGGTGAAACTTTGCACGTAAACGGCGGAATGTATATGGTTTAATTATTGATTATTTTCAATAATTAAGTCTAAAATAAACACGTCAACAGGTTAGACCAGCACAAAAAGCAAAACAAGAAGCTTGCATGGACGGTTGTTGACGAATACACTACACGCAATTTGAAAAAATTGTATTTTCTAGTAAAGGAAAAAAAATGAGTACTATCGAAGAACGCGTAAAAAAAATTACTGTTGAGCAACTTGGCGTAAGCGAAGACGAAGTTAAAAATGAAGCTTCATTTGTTGACGACCTAGGTGCTGATTCACTAGACACAGTAGAATTAGTAATGGCGTTAGAAGAAGAGTTTGACACTGAGATCCCTGATGAAGAAGCAGAGAAGATCACTACAGTTCAAGCTGCAATCGATTACGTTACTGCTAACCAATAATCGATTAAATCAGGCGGTGTTTACCGCCTGATTCTTTTTAGGCGATATATTTTTATGATAAACGTATCGCAAACCCATCTTCATTTATTTCATTTCTATCGGAGGCAACTCTTCCAATGCGTCGTGTTGTAGTTACCGGTCTAGGTGTATTAAGCCCTCTTGGCAATACCGCAGAGCAAACTTGGGAAAACCTTTTGCTTGGCAAAAGTGGTATTAGTAATATCGAACATTTTGATACATCTGACTACACAACTAAGTTTGCTGGCTTAGTTAAAGATTTTAAAGCTGATGATTATATGCCGAAGAAAGAGGCCAAAAAAATGGACCTTTTCATTCAGTATGGTATTGCAGCGGGTGTTCAGGCATTAAAAGATGCAGGTCTAGAAATTACCGAAGCAAATGCAAGTCGCGTAGGTGTGGCAGTAGGTGCTGGTATCGGTGGTCTTGGCTTAATTGAAGAAAATTACGAAAAAATGTTAAAGAGTGGTCCTCGTAAATTATCGCCATTCTTTGTACCTTCAACCATTATTAACATGATCGCTGGTCATTTATCGATTATGTATGGATTGAAAGGACCAAATATTTCTATCGTTACTGCCTGTACTAGTGGTGTGCACAATATAGGTCATGCAGCTCGCATGATCGCATATGGTGATGCTGATGCTATGGTAGCAGGTGGTGCTGAAAAAGCATCTACTAAGATGGGGATGGGGGGCTTTGGTGCTGCTCGTGCTCTTTCTACTCGTAATGATGCTCCACAACAAGCTTCTCGTCCTTGGGACAAAGACCGCGATGGTTTTGTTTTAGGTGATGGCGCAGGTGTGGTTGTTCTTGAAGAATATGAAACTGCTAAAGCTCGCGGCGCTAAAATTTATGCTGAGTTAGTGGGCTTTGGAATGAGTGGTGATGCTTTCCATATGACATCGCCTCCAGCTGACGGCTCCGGTGCTGCTGCATCAATGCAAAACGCTATCAATGATGCAAAAGTAGATATTGCTAAAATTGGTTATATCAATGCACACGGTACATCAACACCGGCTGGTGATATTGCTGAAACCAACGCTGTTAAGTCTGTTTTTGGTGAACATGCTTATAATTTAATGGTTGGCTCTACTAAGTCGATGACAGGTCACCTTCTTGGTGCTGCAGGCTCAGTTGAAGCTATTTTTACTATTCAATCTATTGCCAATGGTAAAGTAGCACCAACGATTAACTTAGATAACCCAGATGAAGGTTGTGATCTCGATTATATTGCCCACACAGCACGTGATGTATCATTAGAATATGCATTATGTAATTCATTTGGCTTTGGCGGTACAAACGGTTCTTTATTATTTAAGAAAATTTAATAAATAAATCGCTTGAAAGTCAAAGAATAAGCCTGAATACTGTGCGCAGATTCAGGCTTTTTTTATTTATATGCTTTATTGTTCGGTTAATGGTCAACAGACCAATCAAATAGATGTTCGAGACAGGGCGTTGCAGTATGGCGACGGCTTGTTCACTACTGCGCTTATACAAGAAGGGCGAATCCAACTACTCAAAGAGCACCTACAAAGGTTAGATGCAGGTAGCAAGGCCTTACAAATTGAAGTAGATTTGAAGTCATTAGAAATAGATTTAGTGAACTGTGCTAAATCTTATAAAGAAGCCGTACTAAAGGTTACACTCTCTGCTGGAAGCGGTGGCCGGGGTTATTCCAGAATAGGGGTTTCAAGCCCTACAGTTATTATTCAAGTGTTTGATTTTCCAAAGCACTACCATCAATGGCGGTCTGAAGGTATAGCATTAGGCGTCGCAAAACAGAAGCTGGGTCATGCAAGTGTGCTTGCTGGCTTAAAGCATTTAAATCGCCTTGAGCAAGTATTTATTAGACAAGAGTTAGATAATCTATCTGTAGATGATGTATTGGTTTTAGATATATACGATCACCTGATAGAAGCTTCTAGTGGAAATGTATTTTGGTGTATCGGCGAACAGTGGTTTACTGCTAAGATAACTCATGCTGGCGTTAACGGTGTTATGCGGAACTGTATTATTGAAGCGCTGCCTTCAATTCAGGAAGTAGAAGTCGGCTTGGCTGCTCTGGACGAGGCCAGGGCTATCGTCGTTACCAATTCAGTTATGCAGATGGCGCCAGTTAAAAGATACCTTAATAAGCCTTTGAGCGTTGAGATTGCAACGTCTTTCATCAACACAGTTAAAAAGAGAAGTGATATTAATTAATGATAAAACGTATATTAATAATTAGTTTGTCTGTGCTTTTGTTGATGTTTTCAATAACAGTTGGATATATTTATATAAACGTCAACCAGCCTATTACTATCAATACTAAACAGCTTATTACGATCGAAAAGGGTACATCATTCTCTTCGTTTACAAGTCGCCTTGTAGAGTTGGGTATTATTGATGACCGCTTTGCTTTAAGAAATTATGTTCGTGTGAATCCAGAATTGTCTGCCATTAAATCTGGTACCTTTGAAATTAAACCTGGTATTTCGCAAAAAGAATTACTAATGACATTGGTAAAAGGTAAAGAGCATCAATTTACGATTACACTGATTGAAGGAAATACTTTAAAGCAATGGCTGGAACATATTAAACAAAACCAAGCGTTAAAACACACGATTACTGATACTTCCTATGCCAATATCGCTACGCGTTTAGGTATACAAAAAAGCCAACCAGAGGGGCTTTTCTTCCCAGATACATACGCTTTTACGAAAGGAACAACAGATATTGCGATCCTAAAGCGCGCGCACAAACGTATGCAAAAAGTAATCGAGCAAGCTTGGTTGGATAGAGATAAAAGCACGCCTTATAAATCGCAATATGAGGCGCTCATTATGGCTTCCATTATTGAGAAAGAAAGTGGTGCTCATGCTGAACATAGTGTCATAGGCTCTGTTTTTTCTAATCGCCTTCATAAAGGCATGAGGTTACAAACAGACCCTACTGTTATTTACGGTTTAGGAGATCGTTATAAAGGCGATATTAAACGTAAACATTTAAGAGAGTATACAGCGTATAATACTTATCGTATTAATGGCTTGCCACCGACGCCAATAGCAATGCCAGGTTTTTCAGCCATAAAAGGCGCATTGAACCCTGCATCAACTGAGTATTACTATTTTGTCAGTGATGGTTTTGGCAAACATGTTTTCTCTAAGAATTTACAAGAACACAACAAGGCTGTAGCACAGTACCTCAAAGTGACATCAAATAACTAAATTGCTACTACTGCTTGAAAACAGCGTTGTGGCATAATAGCTAAAATTTATAAGAGTAATTATCGGTAATGAAACCAGGAATAATGATCGTTTGTGATGGCAGCAATGGTGCTGGTAAAACAACGGTAATAGAGACTTTAGTTCAGCATATTAAATCGAAAGGCCGAGAAGTAGTTGTAACACGAGAGCCCGGCGGCACGCCCATTGGGGAAAAAATTCGAGAAGTCATTCTTAGCCCGGACACACCTGAAATGTGTGACATGACGGAGCTAATGCTATTCGCCGCGGCTAGAGCTCAACACGTAAAAGAGAAAATATTACCTGCGCTTGCTCAAGGCAAAGTAGTTGTGTCGGATCGCTTTGATTCAGCCACCATTAGCTTCCAGCACTATGCACGTGGTTTAGATTTGACCTTAATAGAGCAGTTAAATGATTTAGCCCTTGATGGTTTTTCACCAAACAAAACAATAGTGTTAGACCTTGATCCCGAAATAGGGCTTCAACGAGTGCACGATAGAGGTGAAGGTTTAGATAGGTTAGAAGATCAAGAATTGGCGTTCTTAACTAGAGCAAGAAATGGTTACTTAGCCCAGGCAAACGATAATCCGGACAAATTCCATGTGGTTGATGCGAGCAAATCGAAAGAAGAAGTGGCAGCAGAGGTATTGGAAACTATTGATAAACTGTTGGCCAACAACTAGCGATTAGGAATGTAATGAAAGCTTGGTTAAGTGCATATCAAAACAACTTTATTGACCAGATTAATTCAGGCCGGCTACCTCATGCGATCTTGTTATCCGGTGTACAGGGGAGCGGGAAAGTAGAACTCGCGCAGTGGTTAGGGAAAAATCTACTTTGCCAATATGACGACGGCAATGTACAAAAACCATGTAATCAATGTAAGAGTTGTCATTTAGTAAAAAATAAAACTCATCCAGATTTGTTAGCCGTTGATTCCGAAAGTGCTAATGTAGGTGTTGAACAGATTCGAGCGCTGACACGTTTTTTCGAAACAAAAACACACATTGCTAGTCACAAGGTAGCTATTGTTTATCAGGCGCACACAATGACGGTAGCAGCTGCTAATGCTTTGTTAAAAACACTTGAAGAGCCCAATGATAATAGTTTTATTATATTGATTAGCAACGATGAACAGTTAATGTTGCCTACCATTTTGAGTCGTTGCCAAGTGGTAAAGTTAAGAGCTAATGTTGAGCAAACTGGTAGCCTGTTAACAAGTCATTCCGATCAGTTTACAAATTTGACGCATTTACCGGAGATGACGAACCAAGAGGTAAATGAAGACTATCAAAAACTTGCGCAGCAGTTTGTCGCTTTTCTAGCTGATACCAAACAAGCTCATTCATTGATAAACTCGCTGACAGGTAACGACCATGCATGGCGTATGTTAGAGAAACTAATTGTCAATCTCGCGAGAAACAAACATAGCTGGTATAGTAATGCGAATTTCAGCGCAACTATCGAAAAAGAGCTGTGTGCTAAGTTATATCGTGCATTCTTAGACATAAATGAGACTAGAATGCGCCTACCGCAGGCGAATCAACAGCTACTATTAGAGAAGCTAATTTTTAATTTTGCAAACCTAATAATGCAAAGGGCATAACATGGAAAACATATATTTAGAGTTCATTACTGATAGAGATTTGTATCAATCATTTATGCCATTCCTTAAGAATGGTGGCTTGTTTGTTCGAACTAACGAACATTATGAGTTAGGCGCTGATGTTTTATTAGAAGTTACGCTCCCTGATGCACTTGAAGCGTCTGAAATAAAAGGCCAAGTCTGCTGGATCACACCTATTGGCGCTCAAAACGGAACGCCAGCTGGCATCGGTGTGAACTTTGTTGAAGACCCAGAAAATATAAAAAACCAAATAGAAAAAGCTATCGGCAGAATGTTAAATTCTGCCGAAGCAACCTTAACCATGTAATTTATTGGAGTAATTTTTTTGTTTATAGATTCTCATTGTCATTTAGATAGATTAGACCTGAAAGATTTTGACGGTGATCTAGATGTTGTTGTTGATAATGCGAGACAAGCTAAAGTAAGTAAAATGCTTTGTGTTAGCGTGACGCTTGATCAATTCCCTAGTATGCTCGAAAAAACTGAGAAGTTTTCAGACGTGCTTGTTTCATGTGGTACTCATCCGCTAAATCAAGAAGATGAAGTCGACTTTGATAAGTTACTCAAGCTGTCAGCAGATGAGCGGGTTGTTGCTATCGGCGAGACTGGTTTAGATTACTTTTACGCGCCTGAAACAAAGGAATTACAACAAGACTCTTTTAGAAAACACATTAGAGTCGCTCGAGCTTTAAATAAACCGATTATCATACATACTCGAGATGCCGTACAAGATACGCTTGATATCATGAGAGAAGAAGGTGCAGATCAGGTTGGTGGTATTCTTCATTGTTTCACTGAAACATGGGACATGGCTAAGCAAGCGATTGAAATGGGCTTTTATATCTCATTTTCTGGCATAGTAACCTTTAGAAATGCAGATGCCTTGAGAGAGGTTGCAAAACAAGTACCCGATGATAGGTTTTTGATTGAAACTGATGCGCCTTACTTAGCACCGGTCCCGCATAGAGGTAAACAAAATCAACCTGCCTTTGTTGTCGAAGTTGCTAATCACTTAGCTAGTGTCAGAGGGCAGTCTGTTGAACAGGTAGCGCAATTGTCTACTGATAACTTTAATCGTTTATTTAATTTAACTAGTTAAACTTTATTTAATACATAAAAATGGCCCGAAACAAACGTTTCGGGCTCAGGGGAATGGCTCAAAAGGAGATGAGCCGTGCGCTAATTAACTTGTCAGTGGTCTAAATTAGTCTTTAATACCTCAAAAAAGGTTAAAGTGTAACAACATCATGTGCGAGCATTTGTTTACTTTTTAAACTAAGTAAATTAATTGTAGTGCAATAATTACTAATTACCAGTTTAATGATTGTTGGTTTAAGTTACTGTAAATAAACGTATTTATCCACGTTGTTACATTTTGTTACATTTTTGGTCGTCCAGTTTCTTACAGTTTAACCACTGTTAATCCACTTAGAATAAACAGCTTATCCACAGCTGGGTTTCTTGCTTCGCTTATGTCAATATAGTGACATAACAATAACAAGGTTGTTTTTGCATGCTAAATAAGATTTGGTTGAGCTTTTTCATAATTGCTTTCTTAAGTGCTGTGTTTCAGTGGTTGTTCAATGATCAGCCTGCTATTTTTGAAAGTCTTGTCAAAGCTGTCTTTGATATGTCGAAAGTAACCGTTGATATTGCGATTGGTCTAATCGGCATTCTGAGTTTTTGGTTAGGCATGATGAAGGTTGCAGAAAAAGCAGGGCTTGTAGATAAATTGGCTCGATTTATTTCCCCTTTGTTTTGCAAATTGATGCCCGATGTTCCAAAAAACCATCCTGCATTTGGCTCAATGACAATGAACCTCTCAGCTAACTTCTTAGGGCTTGATAACGCGGCAACGCCTTTAGGGTTGAAAGCGATGCAAGATTTACAAACCTTAAACCCTCATAAGGATACTGCCAGTAACGCTCAGATACTTTTTTTAGTATTGAATACGTCTTCAGTGACTCTGTTTCCCATGGCAGTTTTTGTCTATCGAGCACAGCAAGGATCGATAAATCCAACGGATGTTTTTATTCCAATTCTCTTGGCAACATTTGTTTCAACCATGGTTGGTTTGTTAGCCGTTTCAATGGTACAGAGAATTAACCTGTTTAATCGTGTTGTGGTTTTATATTTGGGTGGAGCAATAGCATGTGTCGCAGCTTTAGGGTTTTACTTTACCACGTTGACTGCACAAGCTCTGTCTGAACAATCATCCTTATTTGGTAATCTATTAATCTTTTCAACATTGGTTTTGTTCTTAGTCACTGCGCATATAAAGAAGGTAAATGTTTACGATACGTTTATTAACGGTGCCAAAGAGGGATTCGAAACGAGTATAAAATTAATACCGTATTTGCTTGCCATGTTGTGTGCAATTGGTGTTTTCAGAGCGAGTGGGGCTTTGGATATGATTGTCGACATATTTAGGCAACTGGTACTAGTTTTTAATGGCGATACACGATTTGTTGATGCATTGCCTACGGCCATGCTGAAACCACTAAGTGGCTCAGGCGCTAGAGCAATGATGGTTGAAACCATGAATGCACATGGTGCCGACTCGTTTGCTGGTCGCCTATCATCAATAATGCAGGGATCTACTGAAACTACTTTTTATGTTTTAGCTGTCTATTTTGGTGCAGTTGGTATAAAACACACAAGGCATGCCGTAGGTTGCGGCTTAGTTGCTGACTTTGCAGGAATTCTTGCTGCAATCGGTGTTTGTTACTGGTTCTTTGGTTAACCAGTTGGCGTAATTCTTTCTTAACACTTTAGTCTAAAATTGTCGACAATCACATTATCGACACCTTGACTATTTCTCATTTAAAGCTACTATTCAGACATAGTTTTTAAAAGTGTCGACAATTTATGGCTTTTGACAACCCAACTAAACAACAAGCAATTACTACTGCAGATCGTATTTTTGAACAAATGCAAACGGCTATTGTCGAGGGTGAAATCGCTGCAGGTACTAAAATTAGTGAGCCTGAGCTTGCTAAAAAGTATGAGGTAAGCCGTTCAACACTAAGAGAGGCGCTTAACCGTCTGGAAAAATGTCACCTGATAGAACGTAAAGCAAATGTCGGCAGTCGCGTAGTGGAGTGCACAATAAAAGGCCTACTCGACATTTACGTAGTTCGTGAAGCATTAGAGGGCATGGCTTGTCGTTTAGCAGCTACTCATATGACTGATGAAGAAGTTGCTGCAATGCAAGCAATGTTAGATAAACACTCCAAACAAAAATCTTTGCAAGACGGCACAGCCTACTATCAAGAAGAAGGTGACTTAGATTTTCACTACAAAGTCATCTTAGGAAGTCACAATCAAGAGCTTATCAATATTTTATTAGGGCAACTTTACCATTTAGTTCGCATGTATCGCTTTCAATTTGGTATGCCTAGCCCTAGAGCTTCAAAAGCTTTCAATGAACATGCAAACATTATTCAAGCCATTGCCGATCGCGATGGTGAATTAGCAGAGATGTTGATGAGACGTCATATCGCTGCATCTAGAAAAAATATAGAACAGAAAATATCAGCACAACAACAAGTGTAAAACTGAGGAAGGCATTATGTCTGAACGATTATCACCGGGCGCGAAATTTAGACGCGCATTAGAAAACAATAAACCACTACAAGTTGTCGGCACTATCAATGCGTATTGCGCAATGATGGCAGAGCAACTAGGTCATCAAGCTATCTATTTATCAGGTGGTGGCGTTGCAAATGCGTCATACGGTCTTCCTGATTTAGGTATGACTTCTTTAAACGATGTAGTTGCTGATGTTCAACGCATTACTGCCGCTTCTTCTTTACCGCTAATGGTAGATATTGATACTGGTTGGGGTGGTGCATTTAATATCGCTAAAACAATTAGAGATATGGAAAAAGCAGGCGCTGCTGCAGTTCATATCGAAGATCAGGTTGCTCAAAAACGATGTGGTCACCGTCCAAACAAAGAAATCGTTTCAACAGAAGAAATGGTTGACCGTATCAAAGCTGCAGTTGATGCACGTACGGATAAAGACTTTTTCATCATGGCACGCACAGATGCATTTGCACAAGAAGGCTTAGAAACCGCGTTAGAAAGAGCAAAGGCATATGTTGCTGCTGGCGCAGACGGAATTTTTGCTGAAGCTGTGCAAACAGAAGAGCACTACAGAGCTTTTGCTGAAGCACTTGATGTACCGATTCTAGCGAATATCACTGAGTTTGGTAAAACTGAACTGTGGAACAAAGAACAACTAGGTGAATGGGGCTGTGCAATGGTGCTTTACCCATTATCAGCATTTAGAGCGATGAACAAAGCTGCTGAACTAGTTTACAAAACACTATTAGCTGATGGCGATCAAAAAGCAGTTGTCGACCAAATGCAAACTCGTATGGACCTATATGATTACTTAGGCTACCACGAGTACGAACAAAAGCTTGATGCATTATTTGCTGAAGGCAAAAACAAATAAAGAATTATAAAGATAAAGAATCACTAAAAATTACGAGGAAAGAAACATGGTTGACAAGAAGTTAGGAGGCGCAGGCTTACGTGGTCAAAGCGCAGGTGAAACAGCTTTATGTACTGTGGGTAAATCAGGCTCTGGATTAACTTACTGTGGTTATGACATTTCTGATCTAGCAGAGAATGCTACTTTTGAAGAAGTGGCGTACTTATTATTTAATGGTGACTTACCAAATCAAGCCCAGCTAGATACATACAAAAAAGAACTTTTTGAGATGCGTGATTTACCGCAGTCTTTAAAAGAGGTCTTACAACGAATTCCAGCAGATGCTCATCCGATGGACGTCATGAGAACCGGTGCTTCGTTCTTAGGTAATGTTGAACCTGAAGTTGATTTCAGTGAACAGAACAAAGCAGCAAACCGATTATTAGCTGCATTCCCTGCAATTATGACTTATTGGTACCGTTTCTCACATGACAATGTTGAGATTGATTGTGTAACCGATGAAGACACGATTGGTGGCCACTTCCTTAAGCTACTGACGGGTAAAACACCTTCAGATCAACATCGTCGAGTGATAGATGTTTCATTAATCTTATACGCAGAGCATGAGTTCAATGCTTCTACGTTTACAGCTCGTGTATGTGCTTCTACATTGTCAGATATGTACTCATGTATTACTGGTGCAATTGGTTCATTACGTGGTCCATTACACGGTGGCGCAAACGAAGCTGCGATGGACATGATCCAGAAGTTTACTTCTCCAGCCGATGCTAAAGAGCAAATGGCGGGCATGCTTGAGCGTAAAGAAAAAATCATGGGCTTTGGTCACGCTGTGTACCGTACGTCAGATCCTCGTAACGCTATTATTAAGCAATGGTCTGAAAAGTTAGCACACGAGTTTGGTAATACGTCTTTATATGACATCTCTGTAGCATGTGAAGAATACATGTGGGATACCAAGAAGTTGTTCTGTAATGCAGATTTCTTCCACGCGTCAGCGTACCATTTCATGGGCATTCCTACTAAGTTGTTTACACCAATTTTTGTGATGTCTCGTGTGACAGGTTGGGCTGCTCACGTAATGGAGCAAAGAGCAAACAACCGTATTATTCGCCCTAGTGCAGACTACATTGGTAGTGAACCTCGCGCAGTAACACCTATTGCTGAGCGATAGGCAATTACTTTTGCTATCGAGCAACTGCCTAGTGGGGTAGTTGCTCACAAAGACAAGCAACTTATTAATCTGATAACAATGTTGCTTGATTAGAAACCTAATTTTTGGACACGATTATGAATACTAATTATCGTACTTCCTTAGCCGGCACTTCTCTTGATTTCTTTGATACACGTAAAGCTATTGAAGATATCAAGCCAGGTGCATATAAAACGCTTCCTTACACTTCTCGTGTACTTGCTGAAAACTTAGTTCGCCGTTGTCAGCCAGAGAAGTTGACAGAGTCGTTAACACAAATCATTGAACGCAAGCGAGACTTGGATTTTCCATGGTTCCCAGCGCGTGTTGTTTGTCATGACATCTTAGGTCAAACAGCACTAGTAGACTTAGCCGGTTTACGTGACGCAATAGCTGAGAAAGGCGGTGACCCTTCTAAAGTTAACCCTGTCGTACCTACTCAGTTAATTGTTGATCACTCTTTAGCTGTAGAGCATGGCGGTTTTGAAAAAGACGCTTTTGAAAAGAACCGTGCTATCGAAGACAGACGAAATGAAGACCGTTTTCACTTTATTAACTGGACAAAAAAAGCATTTAAGAACGTTGATGTAATTCCACCGGGTAACGGTATTATGCATCAAATCAACTTAGAGAAGATGTCACCAGTTGTTCACGCAAAAGATGGCGTTGCATTTCCTGATACATTAGTTGGTACCGATAGTCACACGCCACACGTGGATGCTTTAGGTGTTATCGCTATAGGTGTTGGTGGTTTAGAAGCTGAAAACGTAATGTTGGGTCGTGCGTCTTATATGCGTTTACCCGATATTGTTGGCGTTAAATTAGTTGGCAAACGTCAACCAGGCATTACTGCAACGGATATTGTTTTAGCTATTACTGAGTTTTTGCGTAACGAGAAAGTTGTTTCTACTTATCTTGAATTCTACGGTGAAGGTGCAGCAGATTTAACGCTAGGAGATCGCGCTACGATTTCTAATATGACACCTGAATTTGGTGCATCAGCAGGCATGTTCTACATCGATGAAAAGACGATTGATTACTTGCGTCTGACGGGTCGTGATGAGCAACAAGTTAAACTTGTTGAAACCTATGCAAAAGAAACTGGCTTATGGGCTGATGATTTAGCAGAAGCAGAATATGAACGAGTATTAACATTTGATTTATCAAGTGTTGGTCGTAACTTAGCTGGTCCTTCAAATCCGCACCGCCGTGTATCAACGTCTGACTTAGCTGAAAAAGGCATCGTAGCTGATTACGTTGAAGAAGAAGGTTTAATGCCTGATGGCGCTTGTATTATTGCAGCGATTACAAGTTGTACAAATACTAGTAACCCTCGCAACGTTATCGCAGCAGGCCTGTTGGCTCGCAATGCTAACAAACTAGGTTTAACAAGAAAACCTTGGGTCAAAACATCTTTAGCACCTGGTTCAAAAGCGGTTCAATTGTACTTAGAAGAGGCAAACTTATTGCCTGAATTAGAGCAACTTGGTTTTGGCATTGTTGCGTTTGCTTGTACTACTTGTAACGGTATGAGTGGTGCATTAGATCCTAAAATTCAGCAAGAAGTTGTTGATCGTGATCTATATTCAACTGCTGTCTTATCAGGTAACCGTAATTTCGATGGACGTGTTCATCCTTACGCTAAACAAGCATTCTTAGCTTCGCCTCCTCTTGTAGTTGCTTATGCGATTGCAGGTACAGTTCGATTTGATATTGAAAACGGTGTTTTAGGTAAAGATGGCCAAGGCAATGAAGTTCGCCTTAAAGATATTTGGCCTACGGATGAAGAAATCGATGCAGTAGTAGGTGAAAGTGTTAAACCAGAGCACTTCACAAAAGTATATGAGCCGATGTTTGACCTAACAGTAGACTACGGTGAAGACAATGATCCGCTTTACGATTGGCGCGCACAAAGTACTTATATACGTCGACCTCCTTATTGGGAAGGTGCATTAGCAGGTGAACGTACGATGAAAGGTATGCGTCCTTTAGCTGTGCTTGGTGATAATATTACTACTGACCATTTGTCTCCTTCAAACGCTATCTTGGCAACAAGTGCTGCTGGTGAGTATTTAGCGAAGATGGGCTTGCCTGAAGAAGACTTTAACTCATACGCAACACACCGTGGTGATCATTTAACGGCTCAGCGTGCTACTTTTGCTAACCCTAAACTATTCAATGAAATGGTTGTAGAAAATGGTGAAGTGAAGCAGGGTTCTCTTGCTCGTATTGAGCCAGAAGGCACAGTAACTCGCATGTGGGAAGCAATTGAAACTTACATGGAGCGCAAGCAGCCATTAATTATTGTTGCTGGTGCTGACTATGGTCAAGGCTCATCTCGTGACTGGGCAGCTAAAGGTGTTCGTCTAGCAGGTGTAGAAGCCATTGTTGCTGAAGGTTTTGAACGTATACACCGCACCAACTTAGTTGGCATGGGCGTTTTACCATTAGAATTCATTAATGGTGAAACTCGTAAAACTTATAATATTGATGGTACAGAAACTTTTGATGTTATTGGTGAGCGTAATCCAGGTGCTCAACTAACACTTGTTATTCATCGCACAAATGGTGAAAGAGTTGAAGTGCCAGTTAAATGTCGATTAGACACTGCCGAGGAAGTATCTGTTTATGATGCTGGTGGTGTATTGCAACGATTCGCCAAAGACTTCTTAGAGTCTAACCAAGCTTAATTGAAAAGCTGCAATCATGGATTGCAGCTTTTTTCTTTCTATTAGGAAAATTTATGAGTCATTTACCTCAAATCAAGATACCCGCAACTTATATGCGTGGTGGTACAAGTAAAGGTGTATTTTTTAGCCTGAGCGATTTGCCAAAAGAAGCACAACAACCAGGTAAAGTGCGTGATGATATCCTTTTACGAGTTATCGGTAGCCCTGATCCTTATGGTAAACAAACTGATGGTATGGGTGGTGCTACATCAAGTACAAGTAAAACCGTTATCGTTGCTAAAAGTGATAAAGCTGATCACGACGTCGATTACTTGTTTGGTCAAGTAGCTATTGATAGGGCGTTTGTCGATTGGAGTGGTAATTGCGGTAATTTAACCGCAGCCGTTGGTGCCTTTGCTATCTATAGTGGTTTAGTTGATGCAGAGAGAGTGCCTGAAAACGGCATTGCTGTAGTACGTATTTGGCAAGCAAATATCAATAAAACGATCGTTGCTCATATCCCAATGGCGAATGGTGAAGTACAAGAAACAGGTGACTTTGAACTTGATGGTGTTACTTTTCCGGCAGCAGAGGTCAAAGTTGAATTCGTGTCACCTGTTGATGGTGCTGAAGCAATGTTTCCTACAGGCAATGTTATTGAAAAGCTAAACGTTCCTGGAGAAGGGGAACTAACAGCTACTATGATTAACGCAGGTATTCCAACGATCTTTTTAAATGCAGATGAACTTGGCTATGCTGGTACAGAATTACAAGATGACATTAACAATAGCGAAGAGATCCTAGCTCGATTTGAAAATATTCGAGCGCACGGCGCAGTTAAAATGGGATTAATTAAACATATTGATGAAGCCAAAGATCGCCAGCATACACCTAAAGTAGCCTTTGTTAGCCCGGCTAAAGCTTACGTATCTTCAAGTGGTAAAAATATTGCGGAACAAGACATCAATTTAAATGTCAGAGCTTTATCAATGGGGAAACTTCATCATGCGATGATGGGCACAGCTGCGGTAGCAATCGCTACGGCTGCCGTTATTCCTGGCACTACTGTAAATCAAGCCGCTGGTATTGAAAACGCAAATAGTGTTTGCTTTGGACACCCGTCTGGTACGCTAACCGTTGGTGCTGAAGCTGAGCAAATTGACGGTCAATGGAAAGTCAATAAAGCTATTATGAGTCGAAGTGCCAGGATATTGATGGAAGGTAACGTACGTATTCCTCCTGTTTTTTAAATTAATGTCTTTAAGGAGATGGAAACATGAGATTATTATCAACTTTACTAATAACCTTAACTCTTAGCCTGTCAGTCGCTGCACAAGAGCAGGGTATTTCAGTAAACGGCAAAGGGGCAGTGTTAACAGCCCCAGATAGTTTTACTTTATCTGTTCAAGTTAAAGAACGGGGCATGGTCGCTCAAAAGGTAAAAAGTATCGTTGATAGCAAAAGTAGTCAGATTGTTTCCATGCTCAGAAAACACGGTATTGCAGAGAAGCAAATTACTAGTTCACAACTGAGCTTGTATCCTATTTTTCAGAAACCTTCAGTTATTGTAAATGATAGCTACGTGAGGAATAAAAAAGAAAATACAATCACTAAGGTGACTCATGGTAACAAAGACAAGCAAGTGCTTGTTTATGATGTTTCACGTACGATAGAAATTGACTTTCACGATGCTAACAAATACGACGTTTTACTAGATCTTTTAGTTAAGCTGGGTGTTACTAATATTTCACCTTTACAAAAGAAAGTGAACGACAGTGAACGTTACTACCAACAAGCAATGGTTGCTGCGATTGCTGACGCTAAACAAAAAGCAAAACTAATGGCCGAGCAACTGGGTGTTAAGGTTGGCCAAGTGATTAGTATTAAAGAATCTTCTTCTTACCATGCACCCGCTCGTTTTCGTATGGAAGCGATGGCTTCAGGACCTGCTTTTCAGTCAAACTTTGGAGAAAATGAGATTACTGCTCAAGTAGTAGTCGTTTTTTCTGTTTTACCTAGGTAAAATACCCTCTTTTAAACGATAATGCTTTAATTTAAAGCATTATCGCGGTATGTTATGCGCATTTTTAACAATGGGTTGCATTAACATGCCAAAATCAGAATTTTATGCCACGTTATTAGAGCAAGCTAAAGCGATAACAGCAGGCGAGCATGATATGATTGCTAATATGGCAAATATCAGTGCGCTATTGTTTGAATCGTTAGACAAAGTTAATTGGGCCGGGTTTTACCGCATGGTAGACGGCGAACTTGTATTAGGCCCTTTTAACGGTAAAGTAGCATGTATTAGAATTCCTGTAGGTAAAGGTGTATGTGGTACGGCTGTATCTGAAAACAGCACTCAACGTATTGCCGACGTACACCAATTTTCGGGACATATTGCGTGTGATGCAGCAAGTAATTCTGAAATAGTAATACCTGTCAGGAAAGATGACGAAGTTATTGCTGTTTTGGATATTGATAGTGTTGCTTTTGACCGATTTGATGAGCAAGATCAAGCTGGCTTGGAGCAACTTGTTGCTATTCTAGAAGCTACTTTACGCAATTAGGCTGGTGAATAAGTGAAAGAATTTATTGTTATTCATGATTACTTAGTTTCTGAAGAAGTAGTAGGAGACTGGGATGGTAATGAAGAACTAGCCGCTGAAAAGATAAATCAGATCTATCATACTTTGTATGACATGGCTGAAGAAGACATTGCACCAGAGGAATTAGAAGCATTAATTGCTTTGGTGTGGGAGAATTGGATCGGGCAAGACGTATTGCCTGAACTATCAGATGACGAGATTATCGATTGGTGTCAACATGTGTTGATGAATCGAGATCAGTATCTTGTCGAATAATTAAGATAAAGTTGTATTTATGGAAACTAAACGCACTAGTACTAAAGAAATTATCGCTTATTTAGCAGAAAAATTTCCAGCATGCTTTTCTGTAGAGGGGCCAGCTAAGCCACTTAAAGTAGGTATTTTTCAAGAGCTAGCTGAAAAGTTAGCTGACGATGAAACAGTAAGCAAAACGCGCTTAAGACAAGCATTACGTCACTACACAAGTAGCTGGCGTTACCTTAAATCAGTTAAAGTTGGCGTATTTCGTGTAGACATCGAAGGTAACGATGTTGCTGAAATCGACCAAGAGCAAGCTGATTATGCAAGCAAAACATTAAAAGAAAGTCGCGAAAAATTTGGTAACAAATTAGCAACAGACAAAGGCGAGAAAAAAACCTATAAAGGTAATAACGCTGCTAAAAAGCCTGCCGCTAAGAAAAAAGACAACGCTAAATTTAAGTCAGTTAAGTCGACAAAACGTGCACAAACAAAAGAACCAGCTAAACTTATACCTGTAGAGTCAAGTTCTGTTGTTGTTGGTAGCAAAGTTAAAGTTCAGTTAGGTAACGCACCAATGGATGCGGTAATCACTGAAGTAGCAGGCGATGATATCAGCGTTCAACTAAGCTCGGGTATGGTAGTTAAAACTCAGGCGAAAAATATTTTCACAGTTTAAGTTGGAGTAGTTGGCATGCTAAAATTTGGTCGTATCGCATTAGCCGTTTCATTATCTTTTGCAAGTGTTTCTTTGCTTGCCTCGGTGGACAAACGTCCTGCCGAAGAGATACCAGTCCTACAACCAGAAAGTCAGCATGCTGCTTCTAGTAAGCGCGTTTCAGCACTCTTTTCTCGTGCACACTACAAAGCATTTTCAATGGATGATGAGCTATCAGAGCAAATCTTAGCTCGATACTTGAAAATGCTTGATTATGGTCGAAATGTATTTTTAAAGTCAGATATAGATGGCTTTGCCCAATACAAACATGATTTTGATAGCATGTTAGCCCGTGGTCGATTAGACGCAGCGTTTGATATCTACAATTTAAATATGAAACGTAGGGAAGAGCGATATGAATACGCCCTGACACTACTTGAAAAACCATTCGACTTCACAAAAGAAGAGCGTTATCACTTTGATAGAGAAGATGCAGAGTGGGCATCTTCAGAAGCCGAGTTAAACGAGCTATGGCGCAAACGTGTTAAATATGATGCGCTAAACCTAACATTGGCTGATAAAGAATGGCCGAAGGTTAAGGAAACCCTAACAAAACGCTACACGCGAGCGATTAAACGTTTAAAGCAAAGTGAAAGTGAAGATGCTTTCCAACTGTTAATGAACAGTTTTGCTCGAGTAGTAGAGCCTCATACTTCTTACCTTTCTCCTCGTAATGCTGAGCGCTTTAAAGTTGACATGAACTTGTCACTTGAAGGTATTGGTGCAGTATTGAGAGCCGAAGATGATTACACTGTTATTCAAAGTGTTGTTACTGGCGGTCCAGCGGATAAATCAAAACAGCTGAAACGCAAAGATCGTATTATTGGTGTGTCTCAAGGTGCGGACGAGTTTATAGACGTGATTGGCTGGCGTTTAGACGACGTTGTTGATCTTATCAAAGGGCCAAAAGGCAGTACTGTTCGTCTTCAGGTAATGGGTCAAAAAGATTCTGCTGATGATACGGTTAAAGTTGTTTCGATTGTTCGAGACAAAATTATCTTAGAAGATAAAGCGGCTAAGTCTGAAGTTATCTTTGAAGACATGGAGAAGCAAGCTGGTAGGAAATTAGGTGTTATTTCAATCCCTAGTTTCTACAACAACTTATCACGTCATGTGAAAAAAGAGATTGATAAGTTAAAAGCTGAAGGTGTTGAAGGCATTATTGTTGATTTACGTGGTAATGGTGGTGGCTCTTTAACAGAAGCAACATTACTAACTGGGTTATTTATTGATAAAGGGCCTGTTGTTCAGGTACGAAATCAAGCTAACCGAATCGAAGTTAACCGTGATACTGATGGCATTACTTATTATGATGGTCCATTAACTGTCATGGTTGATCGTTACAGTGCATCAGCTTCTGAAATTTTCTCTGCTGCTATTCAAGATTATGGTCGTGGTGTGATTATTGGTGAACAAACTTTTGGTAAAGGTACTGTTCAACAGCATAAACCACTAGGGCGTGTTTACGATTTATACTCAAAACCATTAGGCAGTGTTCAGTATACTATCGCTAAGTTCTACCGTATTAACGGTGGTAGTACTCAGCATAAAGGCGTAGTACCGGATATATCATTCCCTTCTGCGGTTGCACCGGAAGATTGGGGCGAAAGTAAAGAAGAGAATGCATTACCTTGGGATCAGGTACCTAAAGCAAGATACTCAACATTAAATAATGTTAACGCTGATATTTCGTTCCTTCACAGCTCTTATGCTGAACGTATTAAAACGAATCCAGAGTTTAACTATTTACTAACAGATATCGAAGAATACAAAAAAGAAAAAGATGATAAGTCTATTTCTTTGAACCTCGAAGAGCGTAAAGCTAAGCGAGTTGAGCGTAGAACTAAGCAACTGAAACGTGCAAATGAGCGATTAGCGTTAATGGGTAAAGAGAAGGTAACTTCCATTGATGATATTCCAGAAGAGATGGATGAATTAGATCCATTCTTAGATGAAGCGGCTCGAATTACTTATGACTATGTTTCATTAGGTAAGTTAGCTAAAAAATAGTTTACACTTTAAGTTTGAATAAAAATCCGCCTAAATTGGCGGATTTTTTTTTACTAATGAAAAAAAGCGCATAAATATGCAATGAATGCCTCTATGCATTGGTCTACATAAGCCTTAAAATAAAGAAACTACTTGCACTTGCACCAATTGCAAGGCATGTTACATGTCACAAATGTCGATTATAACGATAAATAATGTTGCACTCGCTAATACGTTTCAAAGTAAAAAATTAGCAAGTGCGGCGAAAAAGACAATAAGGTTTTAGATTTACTTATGACTGATTCACAACAGATCAGAGAGCCTAGTTTCCTAGACTCATTTATCCCACTCATTGCACTTATTCTAATGCTAGGTAGTGCAGTTTACTTGTTTTCAGATAACTCGTCTTACGGGCCTAACCAAATTGCATTGATGCTTAGCATGGGCATTGCAATCCTTATTGGTTTAAAAAATGGCTATAAGTGGCACGACATAGAAGAAGCCATTGTTAAAGGTATTTCTCTATCACTTGGTGCAGTACTTATTTTATTAACAGTTGGCGCGTTAATTGGTACCTGGTTATTATCAGGGACAGTACCGACGCTTATTTACTACGGTTTGCAAATTATCGATCCTAGTTGGTTTTACGCTGCAGCATGTGTTGTTTGTGGCATTGTTGCTATGAGCATTGGTAGTTCATGGACAACTGCTGCAACTGTCGGTGTTGCTTTCATTGGTATTGCAGGCGGTTTTGATATGTCTGCTTCAGTCACTGCGGGCGCTGTTATTTCAGGTGCATATTTTGGTGACAAACTATCACCGCTATCCGAAACGACAAACTTAGCGCCAGCTGTAGCAGGTAGTGAGCTGTTTTCGCATATTCGTTACATGTTATACACAACGGTGCCATCTATTGTAATTGCGCTTATTCTATTTTTGATTATTGGTTTTAACCATTCTTCTGAGCAAGTTGGTGATACTGCTTCAATTGAATCTTTGTCTAGTATTTTGCAAAACACTTACAATATCTCTGCACTCAACCTGATTCCTCTATTATTCTTGTTGGCGCTTGCTTACAAAAAAATGCCTGCTTTTCCAGCGGTTGCTATCGGTGCAATTATCGGCGCTGTGTGGGCTGCGATTTTTCAACAAGAGTTAATTTCAACCATGATGGCAGAGGGCAGTGAAGGCACCAAAGGCGCTATTATGGTCATTTGGACGGCGTTTTTTGACGGTGTAGTCGTTAAAACGGGCAATGGTGAAATTGATGATTTATTAAGTCGTGGTGGTATGTCTAGCATGCTTAACACTATTTGGTTAGTGATGTGTGCGTTAAGCTTTGGTGCTGTGCTTGAAAAATTAGGCATGCTGAAAAAGTTTGTACAGTCAATTTTAGCAGCGGCTAAATCTATTGGTAGTTTGATTGCTAGTACGGTTGCAACATGTATTGGTACAAACTTTATTACTGCTGACCAATATATGGCGATTGTTATGCCTGGTCGTATGTACAAAGAAGAATATGAAAGAAGAGGATTAGATCCGTTAGTATTAAGTCGTACGCTAGAAGATTCTGGTACTATTACTTCACCATTAATTCCATGGAATACTTGTGGTGCATTCATGTTTGGTGCACTAGCACTGACTTCTTATGATTACATCTTTTATTGTTTCTTCAACTTGATAAACCCAGTTTTGGCGATTATCTACGCATATGCAGGCTTTAAAATAAAGAAACTCGTGACAAATTAAGATTTTCTTTCCAAAATAAACAAAAAGGCTGTATTTACAGCCTTTTTTGATTTTAAAACAACTCATAATAACAAGGATACGTATGCCTGAATTTAAGACTCGTTATTTAGCAGATTATCAACCAAGCGATTATACAATTGAAACCGTCGACCTTACTTTTGATTTGGCGGATAAGAGCACAAAGGTGACGAGCGTTTGTCAGTTCAAACGCGTAAACAGTGGCGCTAAGAAATTAACATTAGATGGTGAACATCTTAAGTTACTCTCAATCCAATTAAATGACCAAGTTTTAGCGAATGATGCATACCAATTAACAGATTCTGATATTACGCTGAATGTCGACCTAGACGAGTTTGTTCTAACTGTAGTGACAGAAATAAACCCAGAAGAAAATACTGCGTTAGAAGGTTTGTTTAAATCTGGCAATGCATTTTGTACTCAGTGTGAAGCTGAAGGGTTTAGAAGAATCACCTACTTTTTGGATAGACCAGATGTACTCGCCGTATACACAACCAAAGTTATTGCAGATAAAAGCGCTTACCCATATTTACTTGCAAACGGTAACAAAATTGAAGCAGGGGAGTTAGCAGGCGGTCGTCACTTTGTTCAATGGCATGACCCTTTTCCAAAACCTAGTTACTTATTTGCATTAGTCGCGGGTACTTTTGAATTACTTGAAGATAAATTTATCACTGAATCTGGCCGCACCGTTGCTTTAGAAATCTTTGTTGATCCAGGTAATGTAAACAAAGCTCATCACGCTATGGAGTCACTTAAAAAGTCGATGAAATGGGATGAAGAAGTATTTGGTTTAGAATACGACTTAGACATCTATATGATTGTAGCTGTCGACTTCTTCAATATGGGGGCGATGGAGAACAAAGGGCTAAATGTATTTAACAGTAAGTATGTTTTAGCTGATCAGGCTACGGCAACAGATACAGACTACTTCAACGTAGAAGCGGTCATTGCTCACGAATATTTCCATAACTGGACAGGTAATCGAGTGACTTGTCGTGATTGGTTCCAATTGAGCCTAAAAGAGGGGTTAACGGTATTTAGAGATCAGCAGTTTAGTGCTGATATGCATTCGGCGGCGGTAAACCGTATTCAGAATGTTCGAGTACTAAGAGCACATCAGTTTGCCGAAGATGCTGGCCCAATGTCACACCCAATTAGACCTGAAAAAGTTATGGAAATGAATAATTTCTATACCTTGACGGTGTATGAAAAAGGCTCTGAAGTTATTCGTATGCTGCATACGTTATTAGGCAAAGACGGCTTTAGAGCAGGCATGGATTTGTATTTCAAACGTTTTGACGGTCAAGCGGTTACTTGTGATGATTTTGTTGATGCAATGGCTGATGCAACAGGCAGAGACTTAACTATTTTCAAAGGTTGGTATAGCCAGTCAGGTACGCCAGTTATTAATGTGAATGAATCTTATGATGAGGTTGCTAAAACACATTCACTAACGATTAAGCAATTACTTGCAAATAAAGACGGTGAGTTAACGCCATGCAAGCTTCACATCCCTGTGGGAATTGAGGTGATTGAAGCAGGACAATCTATATCGCATTTGTTGGAGCTAACCGAAGAAGAGCAAAGTTGGACATTTGACAATGTTCAATCGAAACCAGTTACCGCCTTTTTAACAGGCTTTTCTGCTCCAGTAAAAGTCACTAGTGAACAGGATAGTGAGACATTAACGACTATTGCTAGTCATGCAAAAGACAGCTTCGTTAAGTGGGATGCTGGTCAAAAGAAAGTTATCGCTATTTTGAAAGGGATGATGGAAGCACCAGAATATTCATTAGAGAAACAATTAGTTGATCATTTCGAAACAGTGCTTAATAGTGATGGTGATGCAGCATTTAAAGCTGAACAACTGTCGTTGCCTTCTTTTAATGAATTTGTAGACGAGTTGAGCAGTGTGGACCCTCAGCAAGCGGTAGCCGTTTTGAAAAAGGCAAAAGTGATTGTAGCTGCTGCTTTAGAGGATGTGCTTCATCGAACGTATTTAGATAATAGCGAAGCTAAATATAACAATAGTGGCAGCTCAATTGGCAAACGAAGCCTGAAAAATCAGTGTTTACACTATTTAGTCACTTTGGATAACTATCAACATCTTGTTGATGCCCAGTATCAAGCAGCGGACAATATGGAAGACGCTTTAGCTAGTTTAACTATCGCTGCAAGGGTAGGGCACTCATCATTTGATGAGCTAATGAGTGATTTTGAAAACAAGTGGCAAGAGACTACATTGGTAATGGATAAGTGGTTTAATATTCAAGCCATGCAAGGTCGAGAAGATACGTTGGCTAGAGTTAAAGCATTGCTTTCTCATCCTTTGTTTACTTTGAAGAATCCAAATAGAGCTCGTTCTTTGATTGGCGTCTTTAGTATGTCTAACCCTGAGTTTTTCCATGCGAGCTCTGGTGAAGGATACGAATTCTTAACCGAGCAAATCATTGCAATGGATGAAATTAATCCACAAGTTGCATCGAGGCTTATCACGAGCCTTATTCAATTTAACGCTTTTGATGAGCACCATCAGTCATTGATGAAAGCTTGTCTTAAAAAGATAGATTCGCTTCCAAAAGTCTCTCGTGACTTACGAGAAAAACTAACGGCAGCTTTAGCTTCATAGAGATGAAGTACTACTTTAATGTGTCTATGACTACGGATGAATTTCTGCCTTATTATCAAGGCAGGGTTCATGCCATTGTCGTCACTACAACGCAAGGACTTACCGTTCAATTTCCAGCAATGCATATGCGAAAATACTTAACACCTACAGGTGTTCATGGCTATTTTTGTATGGAAACTGAAAATAATAAGTTCTTATCTTTAACCAAAATACGTTGATTAGAGTTATTGCTTTAAACAGTGGTCAGACCATGAGGTCTGACTTCTTATTTTGCATAAAACTAAGTTGAACATAGTTAAAACGTAACTTTCAGCGTATTTTTATTTTAATTAATATTGTTTTAAACGGGTGTTTTAAACGGGGTTTCTTTAAATTGCTCAAATGCCAGTCAAGTCATAGGGTTTACGCTACTTCTGCGATAATTTTAACGCTTGATAAGCGACTAAAATGATGCAATTATTGTTTTATACCACTATAGTGGGAAATAAGAATAAAACTAAAAAAATACTCTGTTTCGGGTCTGGGGAGAGAATAATGAAACAAAGCCCAAGTAAGCGGTTTTTCAAAAAGCCACTAGCAATAGGTATTGCCAGTGCGTTGCTAGCAGGTGCGGCTGTACCGGTAAGCGCGGCCAACTTTTCATTAGGTGATTTTGATATTCGCTTTGATTCTAACTTTTCATTAGGTAGCAGCATTCGTGTTGAAAACCGCAATTGGAAAGACAACATTGGTAAAGCGAATAATGTAAGTAGTCCTTTGATGATGGACTTTTCTACTTATCATCCTGCATTTAACGAAACATATACCAGTGCGGACTTATGGTCTCGTGAAGGTGGTTATTCAACTAACGGTGATCTAGGTAACCTAAATTATGATTCAGGTGATGCCTTTTCTACCTTATTTAAAGGTACACATGAATTAGATATTCGTAACGAGAACATGGGTGTTTTCTTACGTGGCATGTATTTCTATGATTTTGCAATGATGGATGATGATCGTCCTTGGGCAAACCAAGTATCAGGTGTTCAAAACGACCCTTGTCGTGACGATGAAGCAAAAGATCAAGTTTGTCGTGATGTTCGCCTATTAGATGCCTATTTTTACGGCGATTTCGATATCGGTGAAATGCCATTCTCAGTTCGTATCGGTCAACAAGTAATCGGTTGGGGTGAAAGTACACTAATTTCACATGGTATTAGTGAAGTAAACCCAATTGATATTGCTCGCTTAAGAGCACCAGGCGCAGAATTAACAGAGGCATTTATTCCATTTGGTGCTGTTTGGGCGTCATTAGGTGTAACAGACACGTTCAACGTTGAGATGTTCTACCAATACCAATGGGAAAAAACAGTATTACCAGCACCGGGAAGCTACTTCTCTACAAATGATTTTGCTGGTGACGGCGGTCACTACAACAATATCCAACTTGGTTTCAGTGGTAACCCAGATATGGATTTAGATTACTTAATCGCAAGCATGAACCAACTAGGTGACATGATGCGTTCAGGTGATCCTGTGATGATGGGTAATGCCGCAGCTGCTTACTCAGTATTCCCAACTAAACTAACTTTAAAAGCACCTGGTGCTGCTGCTCAGGTTGAACCTGAAGACGGTGGTCAATACGGTGTTCGTTTATCTTGGTACTTACCTGAATTAAATGAAACAGAAGTTAGCCTTTATCATATGAATTACCACAGCAGAAGACCTATCTTCTCTGGTAAAACAGCTGATTTCGGTGCTGCGCAAATCGGTGCTGATGTTGCTTACTTAGCACAAAATCAAATTACAGAAGACAATTACCATAACTTGGGTGCTTTCTCACAAGTATTATTAGCTTACCCAGAAGACATCAAGTTATATGCGATGAGCTTTAACACCACAATCGGTGATACGGCTGTTGCTGGTGAAATGACTTACCGTCAAGATGAGCCACTTCAAATTGACGATGTAGAGTTATTATTTGCTGCAATGCCTCAGCAGTTAGCAAATACGGGTAACCCTGCATACGCTGCGTTTGATGGTATTTCACAAATGGACGTATTTGGTCCAGGTGAAATTGCTGATGGTTTTGTATTATCAGACACATTACAAGCACAAGTTACGATGACTCGTTTTTGGGGCCCTACATTGGGTGCTAGCCAAATGACAACGCTTCTTGAAGTTGGTGGTATCAATATTCAAGATATGCCTGATCAAGATGATTTGCGTTTGAATGGTCCTGGTACAGCTCGTAGTGGTGGTATTTCTAATGCAGCAGGTTTGAATGCTGCTGTTCAAGACGGTGTTGAGACCAACCCTTTCCCTGACGATTTTGCGTGGGGTTACCGTTTTGTTGCTAAATTAGATTACAACGACGTATTTGCAGGCATCAATATGTCACCACGTGTTGTTTTCTCTCATGATGTAAGTGGTATTACACCAGATCCTCTTTTCTTATTTGTAGAAGATCGTAAATCGGTAGCACTTGGTGTTGCATTTGATTACCAAAGCCGTTGGTCTGCAGACGTAAGTTACAATGGTTTCTGGGGTGGTGTAGGTACTACCAATGCGATGGAAGATCGCGACTTCGTATCTTTCAATATTAAGTATTCATTATAATAAGGGTATAACTAGATGAAAAAATTAACCTTATTGTCGATGGCGGTAGCAGTAGCGTTTACTGGTGTTGCTAATGCAAAAATCAGTGCTGCTGAAGCACAAAAATTACAGGGTGAATTAACACCTATGGGTGCTGTTAAAGGTGCAAATGCTGATGGCAGTATTCCAGCTTGGAATGGTGGTATCACTTCTGCACCTGCAGGTTATGAAGTTGGTAAACATCACGTTGACCCATTCCCTGGCGATAAAGTGCAATACACAATTACAGCAGCAAATGCTGAACAGTACAAAGATGTATTAACCGCCGGGCAATTAGCATTATTCAAAACTTACCCTGATACATTCAAAATGAATGTATATGAGACACGTCGTTCAGCGTCTTACCCACAGTACGTTTATGATGCAAACTTGAAGAACGCAACAAGTGCAGAATTGATCCAAGACGGTAATGGAATTACTGGTGCGGCAATTGGTATTCCGTTCCCTATGCCTGAAACTGGTTTAGAAGCTATTTGGAACCATATTCTTCGTTACCGTGGTGAAGCACTAACACGTCAAGGTGGCCAAGTAACACCAACTGCTGGTGGTGATTACACGTACATTGGTTTTGATGAGCAATTAATGTTGCCATATGGTAAAGAAGGGGCTTCTGCATCGGACTTAGAAAAAACAAATATTTTGTTTAAGTTCAAACAAAAGGTAACAGAACCTTCAAAACTAGTTGGTACAGCACTACTTGTTCATGAGACGATGGACCAAGTTAAAACACCTCGCCAAGCGTGGATTTATAACAAAGGTATTCGTCGTGCACAAAAAGCACCTACAGTAGCTTATGATGCACCGGGTACAGCAGCCGATGGTCTACGTACAACTGACGACTTTGATATGTTTAATGGCGCACCAAACCGTTACACGTGGACGTTAAAAGGTAAACAAGAGTTATTAATTCCTTATAACGATTACCGTTTACATAGTGACAAGCTGAGCTATGACGATATTGTACGTGCTGGTCATATCAATCCTGAGCACGTTCGTTACGAAAAACACCGTGTATGGGTTGTAGAAGCTAACTTAAAAGACAACACTCGTCATATCTACAAAAAACGCGTGTTCTTTATTGATGAAGATAGCTGGCAAATTGCTGTTACTGACATCTACGATGATCGTGACGAATTGTACCGTGTAGGTATGGCTCATGGTATCAACTACTATGAAGTACCTACTCAGTGGTCTACATTAGAAGTGTTTCACGACTTACAGTCGAAGCGTTATATTGCGATTGGTTTAGACAATGAAGCAAAAATGTATGATTTTTCTGCTAAATTAAAAGATGTACAGTTTACATCTCGTGCATTACAACGAGATAACCGCTAGTCATCTAAAATGAATAATATGGCTGGCTTTATGCCAGCCTTTTTATTGTTAGGCTTATTATAAAAGGTTAAAGAATGAGAGTTATTTTTGGACTAACGTTATTGTTATTCTCTGCGTTTAACGTATCTGCGCAAATTCAAACGTTAACGCCAGCTATTATGTCGGAGTTGGCAGTTAAGTCCATGTTGTTAGGGATCGACAACGCTGGTGAAGAAGCAGTGGTAGCAGTTGGAGAAAGAGGACATATTGTTCGCTCTACAGACGGTATCAACTTCACACAGGTAAAGTCTCCAACTCAAACAACACTAACAGCGGTAACTTTTTATAATGAGCTTTTAGGTTGGGCAGTAGGGCACAACGCTACTATTCTACATACTGCTGATGGCGGAGTATCTTGGAAAGTTCAACAACACCAACCTAAAAACCAGTACCCTATCTTAGATATCAATTTTAAATCAGCTACGGAAGGTGTAGCGGTTGGTGCCTATGGCATGTACTTTAGAACTCAAGACGGTGGTAATACTTGGCAGCGCGAATATCATGTTTCTTTATTGCCTCAAGAGGACGTTGAGTATTTAGAAGAATTGCGTAAAGAGGACGAAGAAGCATACCTAGAGGAACGCAATAGTATCTTGCCGCACTTTAATCGTATTTATGTCGATGGGCGCACATCTTATTTGGCTGGTGAATTAGGCTTGATTGCTAAGAGCAATGATTTTGGACGAACATGGGAGAGATTTGAAGACTTCTATCATGGTTCATTCTATGACGTTAAACGCTCTATTGAAGGGAATATTGTCGCGGTTGGTTTAAGAGGAAACGTTTTTCGTAGCGTAGATAATGGTATTGCTTGGAGCAATGTACAAAGTGATACAACCGCTTTACTAAATCAGTTGGTGATTTCTCAAAGCGGCCAACTATTTGCATTGGGTAATAACGGTGTTTTATTAGAAAGTAATGACGATGGCGTGTCGTTTTCTAAATCAGTTCAGGATGATGGTAAAGGGTTGTTGTCTGGTGTGGTATTCAATAACTCACTTGTGATTGCTTCTGAAGTTGGCATTAAAGTTTTGAAGGTGGTTAAGTAACGCATGAATGCTACAAGTTTTATTGATCGATTAGAGACGCTCATTTTTCGTCACCGTTTATTTGTTATTTTAACGTTTTTATTAGCGACTTTCTTTTTGGCTTATAAAGCCAGCCAAATTAAATTGGATGCGGCGTTTACTAAGAATATTCCGCTAAATCACGAATACATGCAGACGTATTTGAAACATCGCGCTAATTTTGGCGGTGCAAATAATATTCTAATTTCAGTTTGTCATAAAGAAGGCGACATTTTTAATGAAGAGTTTTTTGGTGCACTTAAAGGTGTGCATGACAAACTATTCTTCATACCAGGTGTTGAACGAACACAAGTAAAATCATTGTACAGCCCAAGTACTCGATTTGTTGAGGTTGTTGAAGATGGTTTTGCCGGCGGACCAGTAGTACCTGCGGACTTCATGCCAACAGAGGCTGGACTGGCAACGGTAAAATCAAACATAGAAAAAGCCGGTATCGTTGGCCGTATGGTTGCTGACAACTACAGTTGTTCGATGGTACAGGCGACTCTGATGGAACATCACCCTGAAACAGGTGAAAAGCTAGATTCAATTGCTTTGGCAAAAGTGCTTGAAGATGATATTCGAGGGCAGTACGAAAAAGACAACATTACTGTTCATATCATCGGTTTTACCAAAATGGTAGGTGACGTTGCTGAAGGTGCTAAGGGTGTAGTTACATTTTTTGCTGTAGCTATTGCCATTACAGCAGTGATGGTTTATTTCTTCTGTAATTCCATGGCATTGACTGCTTTACCTATTGTTTGTTCACTTATTGCCGTTATATGGCAAATGGGGCTGTTATCTTCGATGGGATTCGGTTTAGATCCTATGTCGATTTTAGTGCCGTTTTTAGTCTTCGCTATTGGTGTAAGCCATGGTGTTCAGATGATAAATGCAACGGGTAAAAAAGTTGCTGAAGGTCATAGTACTAAAGCTGCGGCACAGTTTAGCTTTAGAATGCTGATTATTCCTGGTGTGGCTGCGCTGTTATCTGACACGGTCGGTTTTATCACCTTATTGTCAATCGACATTGGTATTATTCGTGAATTAGCAATTACAGCATCAGTAGGTGTTGCGGTAATCATTCTAACAAACTTATTCTTGCTACCTGTCTTGATCTCATACATCAAGATGACGCCTAAAAAAGAGAAACCTAAACCTTCATTTTTACATGAAGAGCCAAAAACAGATATTTGGCAGGTTATGGTGAAATGTAGCCAACGTGGCACAGCTTCTGTTGTACTTTTCATTACTGCAATTTTATTTGGCTTTGGGCTTTATTATTCACAAGATCTAAAAATAGGTGAGTTACATGCAGGCGCACCTGCGTTGCACGAGTCTTCAAGGTATAACCAAGATACGTTCTTAATTACAGATCGTTATGCGATTAGTGTTGATTACATGTCTGTCATTGTCGAAACGACGCCAAATGCATGTACTGATCCTCGTATTCTTAAAACCATGGACGCGTTCCAATGGCAGATGGAAAACGTGCAAGGTGTTCAATCTGCCGTTAGCCTGCCTTCAGTTCTAAAGATTATTAACTCGGGTTATTACGAAGGTAATTTGAAATGGCGTATCATTTCGCCAAATCAATATGCTATTGCACAAGCGCTTTCTAACGTTCCTAGCTCAACAGGTTTGTTAAACAATGAATGTAGCGTTATGCCTGTTATTTTATTCTTAGAAGATCACAAGGCAGAAACGATTAATAGAGTTGTCGATGCTGCCAAAGCAGAAATAGCTAACTTAAATTCTGATGATTTACAGTTTAAATTAGCATCAGGGCCTATTGGTGTTATGGCAGCAACCAATGAAGCAGTTGAAGCAGCCCAAACGCCTATGATGTTATATGTTTACGGTGCTGTAATTGTATTGTGTTTGATTAGCTTTAGAAGTGTAAGAGCGACAATTTCAGTTGTTTTACCGCTGTTTATCGTATCAACATTAGCTCAGTGGTTAATGACTAAACTAGATATTGGTCTAACGGTATCCACTTTACCTGTTATTGCATTAGGTGTAGGTATAGGCGTAGATTACGGTATTTACATTCTATCAACTATGTCTAACCAACTAAGAGCTGGTGCTTCATTATCTGAGGCTTATTTAGCTGCTTTAAAAGAGCGAGGTAGTGCTGTACTAATCACTGGTGTGACACTTGCAATAGGTGTTTCTACATGGTTCTTCTCTGATTTGAAGTTCCAAGTAGATATGGGCATTTTGTTGACCTTTATGTTCTTAGTGAACATGATTGCGGCTGTTACCGTCCTACCAGCCATCGCGTCTTTCTTGTGGCGTGAAAAAAAGTAAAAAAAATTAAAACTTTTTACTTTGAATAAATAAACAGAAAATGGCCGTATTGGTCATTTTCTATTTATTCTTGGTGAATAAACAATTATCTTTTTTGTCTCTTCTAACGTCTTGCTAACATCTTTATTGGTACGTCCAGTAAAAATCGCTCGCAATAGCCTAAATTTCTTAATAAAATTGCAATCATAGTCTATCCTGAATAACAGGAGACTAGACATTAGTCTATATAATCATCAAAAATGAAGATTAATGGCAATATTGTCGGCCGTACAAGATGATATTCGTTAATTAGAATTTATAGCGAATAAAACAGCAAAAAGGCCGGAATATACACTAAGAATATTACATAAATTATTTCAAGCGTTTTATCCAAAAAGGAAAAAGGCATGGCGTTAGTAGACGGTTTACCCTCAGTGATACTTTCGAACGTAGCACAACTAATTAAAGACAAAGTTTCAGCTGATACGGCTCCATTAGTTGAGCAGTTCGCAGAACTTTTATATAGAAATATTTCAACGTTAGACTTGGCGCATCGAAATGATAGCGACATGTATGGCGCAACATTGAGCTTATGGAACTCGCTTAATAATCATCAAGATGATACTCCTGTGATTAAAGTGTTTAATCCACAAGTGTCAAAACACGGTTGGAAATCAAGTCATACAATTATTGAAGTAATTGTTAAAGACATGCCATTCCTTGTGGATTCTGTGCGTATCGCATTAAACCGTTTAGGTGTTTCTCCACACTTGATGCTAAATTCCCCGATCAAAATTGTTCGTGGAAAAGACAAGAATATTCAGCAACTATCTGCAGCAGCAGACAAGACGATCAAGTCAACGTCTATAGAGACCGTTTTCTTTATTGAGATAGATCGTCAAAGTGAACAATCTGAACTGGACAAAATTGCTAGTGAATTAAGCTCAGTATTGAGTGACATCGTTAGCACAGTTGAAGATTGGCAACCAATGAAAGAAAAGCTAGCGGACGTTATCGCTGCTACTAAGAAAGCAAAGCTACCTTGTGACAAGCAAGAGCAGAAAGATGGCTTAGAATTCTTGCAATGGATGCTAGACAATAACTTTACACTTTTAGGTTACCGTTCATACGATGTGGTTACACTGAAAGGTGATATGGCATTGGCAGCAAACGTTGATAGTAGCCTTGGTCTAATGAAGAAGTCTGATGGCACACAGCAACGTTTACTTTCTGGATTAAGTGAATCAGCACGTGAAATTGCACTTGGTTCAAACCTGTTAATTCTTACAAAAACGAATTCGCGTTCTCGTGTTCACAGACCAGCTCACCTAGATTACATTGGTGTAAAACGCTTTGACGCCAAAGGTAATGTCATCGGTGAAGAACGTTTTATTGGTTTGTTTGGTTCTGCTTATTACACAAACAGCGCTTTAGATTTGCCGTTAATCAAAACGAAAGTTGCCGCAGTTTGTGATGCGTCAGGTTATGCGCAAGGCACACATGCATATAAAACGTTAATCAATATCTTAGAGACGTACCCTAGAGACGAGATTTTACAAACGGGTACACAAGAGTTATTGAAAAACGTACTTGGCATCTTCCAAATGCAAGAGCGTGACTACTCTGGCTTATTTATTCGTCGTGATGCGTTTGACCGTTTTTATTCTTGTATGGTTTACGTACCACGTGAGCGTTACAACACGGCATTACGTATTAAAACACAAAAATTATTACAAGAAGCGTTTGGCAGTGAACAAAACGTTGAGTTTACAACGTTCTTCTCTGAATCAGCGCAAGCAAGAACGCACTACATTGTACGTGTGAAAACAACTAAAGCAGATATCAACGTGAAAGAAATTGAGAAAAACTTAAACGAAGCTGCGCGTAGCTGGGATGATAAGTTATCAGACGCGTTAAACTCTCACAAAGGTGAAGAGTTAGGTAAGGCACTTAGCCGTAAATATGTAAGCTTCCCACAAGCCTACAAAGATGAAGTGCTACCAGGTACTGCTATCGTTGATATCGAAAAGTTAGAAGCACTTTCTGACGATAATGATTTAGAAATGTTGTTCTATCAACCGCAAGAAGAAAAAGCGGGCAGCAACTTTGTTAAATTGAAGTTATTCCACAAAGGTGAGCCATTACATTTATCTGACGTATTACCTATGTTAGAGAACTTTGGTTTGCGTGTTATTGGTGAAAGCCCTTATTCAGTTTATACAGCAGATGGTGAAGCGTGTTGGATTCTAGACTTCTCGATGTTATTGACTGGTAAGAATGATTTCAATCTTGAGAAAGTTCAAAGCTTATTCCAGAATGCGTTTGCAAAAGTATGGGGTGGTGATTTAGAAGATGATGGTTTTAACCGTCTAATTCTAGGTGCTGGCCTAGCGGGTCGTGAAGTATCTATTTTACGTGCCTTTGCTAAATACGAGCGTCAAATTGGCGGTACGTTTAGCCAAAGTTACATTGAAGATACGTTTGCTCGATACCCAAATATCGCTGAGTTATTGATTAAGTTCTTTAATTTACGTTTCGATCCTAAAGCGAAAAATGCTGAAAAAGCAGCTGCTAAAACAGCAGATGAAATTGAAGCATCATTAGATAAGGTTGCAAATCTTGATGACGACAGAATTATTCGTCGTTTTGTTGAAATGATGAGTGCGACTATTCGTACTAACTATTTCCAACCGCACCCAGAAAAGGGTGATAAGCCATATATTTCATTCAAGATTACGCCTGAGTTAATTTCTGATATTCCTCAGCCAATTCCAGCGTTTGAGATCTTTGTATATTCTCCACAAGTTGAAGGTGTTCACTTACGTGGTGGTAAAGTGGCTCGTGGTGGTTTACGTTGGTCAGATCGTCGTGAAGATTTCCGTACAGAAGTATTAGGTTTAGTTAAAGCACAACAAGTTAAAAATACTGTTATTGTACCTGTAGGTGCAAAAGGTGGTTTTGTTTGTAAGCAGCTTCCTAATGGTTCTCGTGAAGAGATTTTTGAAGCAGGTAAAGAATGTTACCGCACATTCATTCGTGGTTTATTAGATATCACAGACAACATTGTTGGTGGTGAAATTGTTCATCCATTAAGTGTTGTTCGCCACGATGAAGATGACCCGTACTTAGTAGTTGCAGCCGATAAAGGTACTGCTACATTCTCTGATATCGCCAATGGTATCTCTGAAGAATATGGCTTCTGGATGGGTGATGCCTTTGCGTCTGGTGGTAGTGTTGGTTACGACCACAAAGGTATGGGTATCACAGCAAAAGGTGCTTGGGAATCTGTTAAGCGTCACTTCCGTGAAATGGATATTGACTGTCAAACCACTGATTTTACTGTTATCGGTGTAGGTGACATGGCGGGTGACGTTTTTGGTAACGGTATGTTGTTGTCTAAGCATATCCGCCTACAAGCAGCGTTTAACCACTTACACATCTTTATTGATCCAAACCCTGATGCTGCGTCAACGTACAAAGAGCGTGAGCGTATGTTTAATACGCCAGGCTGTAGCTGGGAAGATTACGATAAGTCTTTAATTTCTGAAGGTGGTGGCATCTTCAGCCGTGCTGATAAGTCGATTAAATTAACACCACAAATTAAGAAGATGCTTGGTACACAAAAACAATCAATGTCACCAAATGACTTGATTCAAGCTATCTTAAAAATGAAAGTAGATCTTTTGTGGAACGGTGGTATTGGTACGTACGTTAAAGGTGCTTCTGAAAGCCATTTAGAAGTAGGAGATCGTGCAAATGATTCACTACGTATCAATGGTAACGAACTTCAAGCTAAAATCGTTGGTGAAGGTGGTAACTTAGGTTTAACACAATTAGGCCGTATCGAATATGCTGCTAAAGGCGGTCGTATTAACGCTGACTCTGTTGATAACGTTGGTGGTGTTGATTGTTCGGATAACGAAGTAAACATCAAGATCTTATTGAACGGCTTAGTTCAAAATGGTGACTTAACGGTTAAACAGCGTAATCAAGTGCTTTACGACATGACTGACGATGTTTCAGAAATTGTTTTGCACGATTGTTACCGTCAAACACATTCATTGTCGATCACTGAATTACGTGGTGCTAATCAATTAAAAGAGCAAACTCGTTTTATTCATGATTTAGAGCGCTCTGGTAAGCTAGACCGTGGTTTAGAGTTTATTCCAAGTGATGACGAAATTGCGGAGCGTTTAGCACAAGGTCAAGGTCTAACACGTCCTGAGCTGTCTGTATTGCTTGCGTACAGCAAAATGGTATTAAAAGAAGAGTTAGTGTGTGATGAAATTACACAAAACCCTTACCATGACCGTTTGTTAGTAGAAGCATTCCCACAACTACTTCAAGATAAATACATTGAACAAATGCAGGAGCATCCACTTCGTGCAGAAATCATTGCAACTAAACTTGCTAATGAAATGTGTAACGACATGGGCTTTAACTTTGTTAACCGTATGCGTGAAGAAACGGGTGCAACAACAGCAGAGATTGCAAATTGTTACGCAATGGCAAGCGCTGTCTTTGAAATGTCTGATATTTGGCAGAAGGTGAGTGATTTGGATAACAAGATCACTACATCTGTTCAAACAGAGATGTTGTTCCAATTACGCCGCACAGTTCGTCGTGCAACACGTTGGTTCTTGCGTCACCGCAATAAGTCTTTTGACATTGCAAATGCTATCGAGTTCTACAGCAAAACATTTGCAACCATGACTAAGAACTTACACAAGTACATGATTGAAGATGAAGTAGAACAACTTAAGCGTGTTGAGTCGGACTTAGCAAATGCTGGTGTACCAAAAGCGATTGCTAAACGTATTTCTCAACTAAGCACAATCTTCTCTGTAATGGATATTGCTGAGCTTGCTCACGACGATGGCCGCAGTGTTGATTTAGTTGCAGACGTATACTTTAAAATGGGTGCTCGTTTGGATTTACACTGGTTCTTGGATCAAATTACCAAGCAAGCAGTTGCTAACCACTGGCAAGCATTAGCTCGTGCGTCATTCCGTGAAGAACTAGATTGGCAGCAACGTTCATTAACAGCCGTTATCTTGCGTGCTGATAGTGAAAGTAAAGACACTGATGAATTGTTAGATACATGGTTTGAGCAGAATGCTCAGCCGCTTGATAGATGGCAACACATCCTTGATGATTTCAGAATCGGACAAACACATGAGTTTGCTAAGTTCTCTGTAGCGCTTCGTGAACTAATGTTGTTAAGTTTAAACTGCGATCCAAGTAAATAAATGATAGAATCCCCGCCGCGAGCGGGGATTTTTTTATCAGCTTGAAAATATTACAAGAATTTTGCCAATAGGTAGGGTTCTTACTAACAGTCAAAGTACCTAAATACACGAGGCCATAGGGGAATTATGTTTTATTCGGCGATTCGAAATGTTCTTTTTAAATTTGATGCAGAAACAGCTCATGAGTTTTCAATTAAGAGTTTAAAAAATACAGGCGCAACACCGCTTAATTTCCTTTATAAGCAAAAAATAGAAGGTAAGCCAGTTCAGGCGATGGGTATTCATTTTCCAAACGTTTGTGGCTTAGCGGCTGGTTTAGATAAAAATGGTGAGTGTATTCGTGCATTTGACGATATGGGATTTGGTTTTGTTGAGGTTGGAACAGTAACACCGCGCCCACAACCAGGTAATGATAAACCTCGTATCTTTAGATTACCTGAAGCTGATGCGATTATTAACCGTATGGGCTTTAATAACAAAGGGGTAGATTACTTAGTTGAGCAAGTTCGCAAAGCTAAATTTAAAGGTGTCTTAGGGATTAACATCGGTAAGAACAAAGATACACCTGAAGAGAATGCGAAAGATGACTACATTCACTGTATGCGTAAAGTATATAACTACGCAACATACGTGACGGTTAACATCTCGTCACCGAACACGCCTGGTCTTCGTTCACTTCAATATGGTGACGCGTTAAATGAGCTTCTATCTGCATTAAAAGCTGAACAAGAGTCATTGGCCAAAGAGTACGACAAGTATGTTCCTGTTGCTGTAAAAATAGCGCCAGACCTTAATGAAGAAGAAGTTAAGTCGATTGCAGAGTGCTTAATGGCAAACAACATTGATGGTGTTATTGCTACTAATACTACGCTTTCAAGAGAAGGTGTTGAAAACCTAGAGCACGGTGGCGAAATGGGCGGTTTAAGTGGAGTGCCTGTAAGAGACAAAAGTACAGAGGTTATTCGTTTATTAGCTAAAGAACTAGCGGGTAAATTGCCAATTATTGGTGTTGGTGGTATTTCAAATGGTAAAGATGCTCAAGAGAAGATCGATGCCGGCGCAACACTAGTGCAGGTATACACTGGCTTTATATACCAAGGTCCTGATTTAGTTAAAGATATCGTTTCGACGGTTAAATAGTCATCGTAAATCAGCAAAGTATTCACAAAAAAAGCCTGAGATTACTCAGGCTTTTTTATTAGTTAAATTCAGCGCTATTATCGTCTTTGGCTTCACTTACATGGCTCTTGGTAAAGGAGTGATGTACCTTAGTTTTGCTTACACATGTCTTATATTTATTCCAAAGTTTCACGGCGTAAAGTGTAGGTTCGTCTGCTGAGTGAATCTCTTGAACAAATAGCTTTTCCTCTTCATTTTCGGGCATTAACGTGCCGTCACATAAGCACATCAGTGTATAGCCAAAGGTTATCAATTCTTCAGATTGACGTTTATTGAAATAACCACTTCGGTTAAGGCCTTGTGGAAAATAAGCATCACCGTAAAAAGGTGATTTACCTTTTCTGATTGCCGTGTTCATCATAACTTGTTTCTCACTAAACTAATGACAATAAAATTAGATGTAGTTGTAACGGTTATATATGACAGAATTTTGAATAATGAAAAATTTAATTTAGCAGAAGCAATAGGCTTGCTTCTGCTATTTCTATTACTATTACTAGTCGTTATCGATTAGTCCAGACAAACCTTTTTGTGCAAAGGTAGGTAGGGCAAACGCTGCACTATGAAGAGCAGCGTTGTAGTAGTCAAATTCAAGGCCACTTTCTTTAACTCTATTTGCATTAAAATCATGCACCGGATGGTATTTTTTACTTGCAAAAGTGAAGCTCCATAAACCACCAGGGTATGTTAAATTACTAAAACTATACAGGTAGTTATTTGGAAAAACGGAGTTTAGTACCGTTAATAGAGACTTTTGAATATCCATTGCATACCATGAAGATTCGCCTTGTGATACAACAATCCCGTCTTCGGCCAAGCAATTGAATACATCTTGGTAGAATTCTTCACCAAATAATGGTTGAGCAGGGCCGATTGGATCTGTGCTATCAACAATAATAACATCAAACTTTTCATCAGTACTCTTTACGAACTCAACACCATCACCAATGATCAAGTTCATTTTGGGATGGTCTAAGTCTTTAGAAGTTTGTGGTATATGCTCTCGACAGGCTTCAACCACCATACCGTCAATTTCCACCATGGTACACTTTTCTACGCTACTGTGGCGCAATACTTCACGAGCAGTGCCGCCATCACCACCTCCAATAACAAGCACGTTCTTTGGAGCAGGGTGAACAAACATTGGAACATGAGCAATCATATCGTGATAAGCAAACTCATCACGCTCTGTTACCATGATCAAGCCATCATTCAATAGCATTTTGCCATGGCCTTTAGTTTCAACAACATCAACGGTTTGAAATTCACTTTTGCCAGAGAATAAAACACGTTCAACTTTAAATTTAATACCTAAAAAGTCTTCAAACTTTTCTTCAATCCATAAATTAGAGTGCATGATTTTCTCCTGCAATATCCAACTTTGTTGCCTCTTTAAAGTTAGTTTGAGGCAATACGTAATTTGCGAAACATACAAAGTAACCATTGCTAAGCGTTTCTCTTACTAGCGATGTACTCATGTATTGTGATGGAATAAGGTTTTTAGCTAACTGTTCGAATTCAAACTCATTAAAACCAAGTAAATCAAAAGATGCGGGGGACAAAATTGATAAAAAGGTTTGTGCAGATTCAAATAAATTGAGATTTGATTCGATGCTCACGTAACTGCTATTTTCTTGTGGGGTTACGTGAATAGTTAAGTATTGCTCACCTTTAATAGCGTTGACGGAATAACCGTACGGGTCAAAAACAAAATCATCGATTTCAAAACTAGGCAGAATAAGATCAAGCTGCAAATACGATCTGATATCCTCGGCTGATAAACCGGGCTTACTCAGTTTTTCAGAAGCTTCTTTACTTATTTGATAAGCCAGTAATTCATAGGTTTTATCGTTCTTATCAGCTGTAAAAGCATTGTCTAAATGGAATATATAGTTGTGATGGCCATCTAGCTCGCCGAACCTATATGCTTTGCCTGAAATGTACTTTGACAATAGTTTGATGTCATCACCAAAACTGCTCAACTGTGCATGGGCGAAATATTCGTTTTTTCGTTGATAAATGACGTGTCTAATTTCACTGCTACTTACTGATTTTAGAAAAAACTCTAGTGAATTAACTAACTGAGTAATGCCGCAGGTAAGTATCAAAAACCTGTCATCCCAAACAAATAGGCTAGATTCTGACAATAAATAGGCTTTGCAGTTTTCGTTTTTGACGCTAGATAAGATCTGCGCGTTACAACATGCCACTAATGACGACCAAAACTGATCATCAAAATCGTTTAATAAAGAAAGTTGGTTATTATCAACAATAACTTCTACTTTTTTTTCTGAACCTTCAAAAAACAAGCTCGTATCCTCAAAAGAAGCGATTGCCAATGCTGGCTACCTAAATAACTACCAACATAAATAAGTGTTGGTACTCATAAAATGTGCTATTTTCAAAAAAAAAGCGCGCTATTTTACAAATAAAATCGATTTATTCAACTACAAAAATTAGCCTGACGCAAAAAATATTTGGATGTCAGTATTTTTGAATTTAGGTGCTATTTTTACTATACATTTGCAATTTTTTACGCATAATCTGCGCATTCGTATTCAGTTAAGCATAATTATTCGTTAATTGCTTCTTAATTAAGGTCGGTTTTGATGAGTAATCCGTGTATTTCACCAATTAAGGTGGCATTAACCCAACCAACAACAGTATTCGATTTTGCCTTGAATACCCCTGGTGTCTTTGCAAACAGTATCCATATTCTTGGTTTTGAATTTGATGGCACTGCTTGCTTTAGAAAAGGTACAAGAGCTGGACCTAACGCGCTACGTGAGGTTTCTGATGGCATAGAGTCATACTCTCCGTATCTTAATGAAGATATTGAAGAGATAACCTTCTATGATTTAGGTAATTTGCCTGTTGAAATTACACCGTCTGGGGATGAGCACAAAGATATTGAAGCGCAGTGGCAGTTGGCGACAGATGCATATTTTGAACAATTCTCAGGGTTAGACTTTGCCAAACACAATATTAAAACGTTAGTGCTGGGCGGTGAACATTCGATATCGTATGCGCCGATAGTTAAGCATCTCCAACAATATCCAGACTTAGTACTATTACATTTAGATGCTCATGCCGATTTACGTGATGGATATCTTGATTTTCACTATTCTCATGCATCTATCATTAGAAGGGCGCTCGATCATTTTGGTGAACAACATCAGCTAATTCAGTACGGTATTCGATCTGGTACAAAAGAAGAATATCAATGGATGCGCAACAATAAAACGATTAGAAACTCTAGAGAAGAGTTTCTAGAGAGTGTCAGGAACATTCCAAATGACAGGCCAATCTACTTAACTTTTGATCTTGATTATTTTGATCCAAGTTACTTTCCTGGGACTGGAACACCTGAGCCGGGTGGTGAGGATTTTCACTCTTTTGTGAGCTTGTGCAAGATATTAAAAGAAAAACGCTTTGTAGGTTGTGATGTCGTAGAGTTATCGCCGGAAATCGACAGTACCGGAAATAGTGATGTATTTGCTGCAAAAGTCGTTCGTGAACTTATTTTGACTATGCAAGATTGATGTTGAGAAAAGATAAATGACAAAAAATAATGAAAATCAAACGTCAAATTGGTCTGTTGAGCAGTCTGAACAAATTTATCGTGTACAACGTTGGGGGAATGGTTATTTTGATATTGGCGAAAGTGGAGATATTAACGTAACGCCGAGATACGACCAACCTAACTTACGAATTAACATGCGTGAAGTTATTGAAGATATGGAAAGTGAGGGAATTCAATTTCCTGCTGTCATACGCTTCCATGATATCTTAAGATCACAGGTAGAGCAGTTAAACCGCACTTTCCGTAATACTATTGAAGAAGCTGATTATGAAGGGAAATACTTGGGGGTATTTCCTGTTAAAGTGAATCAAATGCGCGAGGTTATCGAGGAAATCGTTGATGCTGGCGCTCGTTATGATTATGGCTTAGAGGCGGGCTCTAAACCCGAACTTATCGCTGCCCTTGCGTATAATACAAACAAAAACTCCCTAACGATTCTAAACGGTTATAAAGACGAAGAGTATTTAAAACTAGCACTCATTGGACAAAAGATTGAGCGCAATATCGTTATCGTTATTGAGAAGTTTAGTGAACTTGAAAAGCTCATTCCGCTAGCTAAAAAAATGGATATAAAACCTCTGATTGGCCTGCGTGTAAAAATGATGGTTAAAGGCCGAGGTAAGTGGGAAAGCTCTAGTGGTGAGCGTGCCAAATTTGGCCTAGGCATTGCTGAAATCCTAAATGCTGTTAGTTTACTTGAAAAAGAAGGGATGGCTGACTGCATCAAATTGCTGCATTTTCATATTGGTAGTCAGTTGACCGATATTCGTGCAATCAAAGAGGCTGTACAAGAATCATCGCTTATATACAGCAAATTAGTTAAGCAGGGCATACCGCTAGAATACGTTGATGTAGGTGGTGGCCTAGCCGTTGATTATGATGGTTCACAATCAACTAATGATTCCTCTTGTAATTATGGTTTGCAAGAATACGTGTCAGATATTGTCAATGGCTTTAAACAAAGCTGTGATTTGGAGGGTGTACCACACCCAAATTTAGTGAGCGAAAGCGGTCGTGCGATGACAGCTCACCATTCCTGCGTTGTGACTAAGATTGAAGGTGAAATTCGCCCAGGTGGCGTTGAATATTCAACGCGCAAAGCAACTGGCGAGCACTTTTTGGTCACTAATATCCGAGCGCTAAAAAGTGAACTAATACTAGAAGATGATAAAGGGAATATTCAAGAAACCTTTAACGACATTTCTCAGATTAAGTCTCAAGCACTAGAAGCATTTAAGTTAGGGATTTTGTCATTGGAAGAAATGGCAAAAATAGAAACACTGTACTGGCAAATTCTGGAACAAATTGAACAAGGGCTAACTCAACTAGAGTTTATCCCTGAAGAGCTAAATGACATTGCAGATTTACTGTCGTCTCAATACCTCGCAAATTTCTCCGTTTTCCAGTCTACAGCTGATTCTTGGGCAATCGATCAAGTTTTACCTATTGTTCCTATTTCTCGATTGGATGAAAAACCAACTAAACTCTGTAGTTTGGTTGATATTACTTGTGATAGTGATGGCAAAATTGACAAGTTCATCGGTGATGACACTGTTGCCAAAAATGTACCTATGCATAAGCTAGAAAAGGGCAGTGATTATTTCATCGGCATTTTCTTAACCGGTGCCTATCAAGATGTCATGGGAGACATGCATAACCTGTTTGGTCGTTTAAATGAAGTGCATATAGTCAGTTATGATGATGATCCAAAGGACTTTTATATTGAAGAAGTCGTGAAAGGTTCATCAATTGAGCAGGTGTTATCTACCATGCAGTATACACCTGCAATTCTGGCTCAATCGGTTAAAAAGGAAATAGATAAACAAATTGCTCGCGGTAAAATAAAACCGAGAGAAGGTGTTAATTTGATCGACTTTTATGAAGATTGCTTAAGTGGTTATACTTATCTCAAATAATATCAAACAAGCGTTCATCATTAGATAGAAGTGGAATGAAAAAAGCGATTCAAGCGAATTATCAAGGAACATTAATATGTATGTTGATTGCTATTGCATCATTTGCTTTAGCTCAGCATTATCAAGCGCCAGTGATGCTATTTGCGTTGCTGTTTGGTCTGGTTTTTCATTTCCTATATGAGTCTCCCAAGAATCAGCAAGGTGTAGAGTTTTGTTCTAGAACGATCTTACAAATCGCTGTGGCACTGCTGGGAGTGAGGATAGCTTTCTCAGATATTGTCGCTTTGGGTTTAATGGCACCTGTCGTTGTGATATCTGCCATGGTTATTATTTTCATTGTTGGCATATTACTTTCGAAGTTACTTGGACTTTCAAAATACTTTGGTGTTTTGTCCAGCGGCTCTGTTGCAATCTGTGGTGTTTCTGCTGCCGCCGCTATTTTAACTGTATTACCTAAGGACAAAGTTGATGAAAGAGACTTTGCACTAACGGTGATTTGTATCACCGTCTTTGGCACTATGGCAATGATTGTTTATCCAATGGTCGCTGAATTTATTGGGCTGGACAGCAATATGACAGGTGTTTTTCTAGGTGGTTCGATTCATGACGTTGCACAGGTTGTTGGTGCTGGATATTCTGTTTCATCCGAAGTAGGTGATGTTGCGACCTATATTAAATTAATGCGTGTTGCGTTATTACTGCCAATCGTTGCTTGTATTTTTTTGATATTTAGAACTAAAGCAGAAAAACTAGAAGGTGGTGTATCGAGTTTTGTGCCAAACTTTCTAATCGTTTTTATTGCTCTCGCCGTCGCTAATAATCTTGGCGTGATACCTGAAGCTATCGTGGAGTTAAGTAAGCAGTTATCGAGCTGGTTGTTAGTTATTGCGATTGCTGCAATCGGTGTTAAAACATCTTTAAAGCAAATTGTTTCGGTAGGTTGGAAACCCATATTTCTGGTCGCTACCGAAAGTACTCTATTTGCGGGAATGATTGTCTTAGGTATTTTTTTATTTTTATAGTTATTAAATTATCGATAAACCTCTGAGCGCTCAATAACCTCTATTGAATAACCATCAGGATCATTGATGAAAAAGAACTTCGCAACTAACTCATCACCGTTGTGAAACTCTTTTACGTCATTCGGTCGGTAGCCAAGAGACACAGCATTTTGATGAAGCATTTCTATGTTATTTGCAGCGAACGCTAAATGACCGTATCCATTGCCCATTTGATACGCTTCTTCTTGGCTGAAGTTGACGGTAAGCTCTAGTTCAAAATCAGTTTCCTCGTTACCCAAATAAATTAAAGCAAATGATTCAAAGCTAAGACGACGTTTTTCTCGCAAATTGAGCACGTCTTGATAAAATTGCAGGGTTTTTTCTTCATTTAAAACGCGAATCATACTGTGGATCATTTTAGCCATATTGGAATTACCTATTATGTGTGAACTCTATGCCTCTCAACCTATCGAAGGTTACCAAAGTCAAAAACGCTCTATTCGAATTCAAGGTGTTGTTACTAGCCTTTCTCTTGAAAATAAAATGTGGCAGATATTAGAGCAAATGGCTAAAACTGAGGGCGTGTCAGTAGCGGCATTTATTTCTACGTTATATCAAGAAGTCATTGAGCGTCATGGCACAGTATCCAATTTGGCGTCGATGCTGAGAGTGACGTGTTTAACTTATGCTTTGAATATTAATACAGAATTTACTGAGTAAGGTAGTAACAGACTACTACACGCTAAACTTTTTTAGGTTTCTTAGTTGACCTGATCATAAGATCATAGTTTAACTTTCATCGCTTCAATTAACCTTTTGGAGTTTTTGTCATGTTATCTGATGAGTCTTTTGTAAAGTCGTTTGAGGATCTTTCACTAGAACCTCACCACTTCAACCATATTGGTCATATCAGGTTAGCTTGGTTATATTTAAATAAATATAACCAAGCTAAAGCAATAGAAAAAGTGCTTGATGGGATATATCGATACGCTAATCATTTAGGCGCTACTGATAAATTTAATTACACGTTAACGGCGGCCATTTTAAAAATAATCGCATATCGTGTAGGTAAGAAACCTGCTAATACATTAGACGAGTTTCTTGCATCAAATAATGATCTTGTTAGTAACATGGTGCTTGTGGTTAACAAATACTACAGTAAACATATACTTCATTCTGATGAAGCAAAGAGAGCTTTTGTTGAACCTGATCTAAAGGCATTGCCTAATTCACTCAAGATATTTTAACGGATTATCATGTACACGATTAAACAATTGACAGAGCGGTTTGGCTTATCTAGAAGTACCTTGCTGTACTACGATAAAATAAATTTACTTAAGCCTAGTGCTAGGAGCGATGCGAACTATCGTTTGTACTCAACAGCTGATGTTAGTCGAATGCAGAAAATTGCTACTTATCGAGAAGCTGGACTGTCATTAGATTCGATTCAAGCAGTGCTAAATGCAGACTCATCTAATGTAACCAATATTCTAGAAAAGCGATTGATTAAACTAAACGGTGAAATTAGTCGCCTGAGGGAGCAACAGCAGCATCTATTAGCTTTGCTGGGAAGTGAATCTAATGTTCGTCTCAGCAAAACAATGAATAAAGAGCAGTGGGTAGACTTACTTAGGTCGTCTGGTATGGATGACAAAGCTATGCATCTATGGCACGTGGAATTTGAAAGGAAACTACCTGAAATGCACAAGGATTTTTTGCAGTCGCTAGGTTGCTCTGATAAAGAAGTTGAAGAAATAAGACATTGGTCGCAACAATAAAGCGACCAATGTACGAAGCATTAATTAACCGTTGTTAGCTCCAGCAGGTTTAGCTACTCCTGCAGTTGTTCTTTTTTGAGTTTCTAACTTCTCGATACGTTCAATCAACATTTTTAGTGACATATCTAGTTCACTCACTGTTGTTGCTACTTCTAATTGTTGGCTATCTCGTCCTTGTGATTTCTGTTGCAGATTAGCTAGTTCAGTTCGAATATTACCTAGATCTGTTTTTAAGTTATTTGCAGACGATAACTGCTCAGAGAGCGCTTCAACATTAAATTCTGCTGCAGTTTGTTTTTCTTGAATGTCGCCAACTGTTTTATTCAAATTAGCAAGGGTAGCATCTTGCTTTTTATCTAACTTCGGTTGCTTAACAGTGAATGTGCGAAGTTCTTTAATTTCAGTTTGATTGCGGCGCCATGCTGAGGCCCACAATTTATCCATTTCTCCCCATAGGGTGTTTGTTTTCTCTGTGATAGCTTCGAGTTTTGCTCTTAGTGCCACGGTTGATTCGCCCATTTCTTCACCGGTTGCTGAAAGTTGGTCCTCCAGCTGAGCGATGCGGTTATTAGAGTTTGCTAACGTTGCTTTTAGTTTTTCATTTTCTTGATAGAAAAAATAACCTGTGCCGGCTAAGCCTAAATAGGCAATCACCAAAAACGTAGTGAGTGCAGGTGATGACTTTGCTGGCGCCTGAGGAGTTTCAGGAGCTGATGGTGTGGCACTTCGACGAGACTGAAAACTGTCGATTTGTTCTTTATCTGGGGTAATACCTGTTAGCGTTGGCTCAACTCGCTTGGTCAAAACTACTTTCCTAATGACAAAACTGATAATCAGTTACTTTAAAACAATTTTCACTGATGGTTAAATGATTTTGCTCAATATTCACATTATTAAACAAAAAAACCAGCAAATATTGCTATTCGCTGGTTTTTAGTCACTTATTTAGCTACTAGTAGCTGTCGTTATGTACGCTTTGTACTGCTCGACCTGATGGATCAGCCATTTTACTAAAGCTTTCATCCCACGCTAGCGCTTCTGGTGTGCTACACGCAACTGATTTGCCTCCTGGGACACACCTGGCTGCTGTCTCTAGTGGGAATTTCTCTTCAAACACACTGCGATAGAAATATGCTTCTTTTGTGTCTGGTGTGTTAATTGGGAAACGGAAGGCTGCGCTTTCCATTTGTTGATCAGAAACTTGCGACTCAACGTAAGTTTTTAAACCATCAATCCAAGAATAACCAACACCGTCAGAGAATTGTTCTTTTTGGCGCCATAAGATTTCTTTTGGTAAATAACCTTCAAAAGCGGAACGCAATACTGCTTTTTCCATTTTGCCGTTGCCACACATCTTATCTTCTGGGTTGATGCGCATTGCAACGTCCATAAAGCTCTTATCCAAGAATGGTACACGTGCTTCTACACCCCATGCAGACATTGCTTTGTTTGCACGAAGACAATCAAACATGTGAAGTTTATCAAGCTTACGGTTTAGCTCTTCATGGAACTCTTGTGCGTTTGGCGCTTTGTGGAAGTATAAGTAACCACCAAATATTTCATCTGCACCTTCACCAGAAAGTACCATTTTAATACCCATAGCTTTGATTTTACGAGCCATTAAGTACATAGGTGTAGATGCTCGAACAGTCGTTACATCGTAAGTTTCTAGGTGATAGATTACTTCGCGTAAGGCATCGATACCTTCTTGCTCTGTAAAAACAACACTGTGGTGAATTGTACCAATGCTATCAGCTACTTTTTGCGCTGCAACTAAATCAGGTGAACCTTCTAGACCACAAGCGAAAGAGTGAACTTTTGGCCACCAAGCTTCAGACAAATCGTTTTCTTCTACTCGGCGAGAGGCAAATTTCTGTGTAATAGCAGACACTAATGAAGAATCTAAACCGCCCGATAATAATACGCCGTATGGTACGTCTGTCATTAGGTGGCTTTTAACTGACTCTTCAAGCGCTTCACGAAGTTTAGGAAGGCTAGTGAAGTTATCTTTAATTGGCTCATATGATTGCCAGTTGCGTACATAGTACTTTTCAAGTTTACCTGTACGGCTATCTAAAATATGTCCTGGAGGAAACTCTTCTACAGTCTTACAGATTGGCATCAACGCCTTCATTTCTGATGCAACATAGAAGTTACCGTGCTCATCATGGCCCATATATAGAGGAATGATACCAATATGATCACGTGCAACTAGGTAAGTGTTTTGCTCTGCATCATATAAACAAAAAGCAAACATGCCCTGTAGTTTATCAACGAAAGCCGCGCCGTGCTCTTTATATAATGGCAGAATAACTTCACAATCAGAATGTGTTTGGAAGTCGTAATCTACCGTCAATTTTGATTCGAGCGTTTTGTGGTTATATATCTCACCGTTAACCGCTAATACGTGAGACTTATCTTGGTTGTAAAGTGGTTGTGCACCATTTTCTGTATCAACGATAGCAAGTCTTTCATGCACAAGGATGGCATGTTCATTGTGATAAATACCTGACCAATCAGGGCCACGGTGACGTAATAAGCGAGAACATTCTAGTGCTTTTGGACGTAATTCGTCTGCACTTGTTTTAATATCTAAAATACCAAAGATCGAACACATTGAAGCGCTACTCCTTTATCTATTTAAAAGCAAATTGTGAGAGGGTAGACCTTGTCTACTTGTCTAGATTAGCGAGACTAATAAAAACAAACGAGCAGCCTTGCTGCTCGACGACTATCACTGTGAAGTGTTTTTACTCTAATTGCAACGTTTTTTTTAAACCATAGAGAAACAAGCTGTTATAACTAATTACAAAAATGATTTATTGATGGAATGCGCTATTAAAATAAGTTGTATTTGTCGGCTAAATAACCTAGTTTAACTGCCCAACATGGACCGACAAAAAACATAATATGATCCGCGTTGAAAATATTAGCAAGACGTTTACGCTGACCAAAGAAGCTAAGAAACAAATGAAGCAAGGCCAGGTAGACGTGCGTCAATCTGGTAGTCAATTCCAAGCATTGAGAAATGTCTCTTTTAGTTGTGATAAAGGACAGGTGCTTGGGCTTTTGGGGGCCAATGGCGCCGGAAAAACGACGACTTTAAGAATACTTGCATCTGCGCTTAGTGCAGACAGTGGTCATATCTATATCGACAACGATGATGTTACCCATCAGCCTTTGTTAGCCAAAAAAAACATTGGTTTCCTTTCTAGTAAAACAGGGCTATACAATCGCCTTACCGCAAAAGAGAATATCGAATACTTTGGTAAGTTACATGGCATGGATAAAGCCAAGTTAAAAGAGAGTGGTGAAAAGCTGTATGCGCAATTGGGGATTGAAGAATATCTAAATCGCCGAGTAGAAACACTCTCTTCGGGAATGACTCAAAAAGTGTCAATAGCCCGAGCTGTTATTCACCAACCTAAAGTGATTATATTTGACGAGCCGACAACCGGTTTAGACATCATGGCAACCGAAGTCATTTTAGAATTTATTCAAAGCCAAAAAGAACAAGGTGTACCTGTTATCTTTTCGACACATCATTTAGATGAAGTTCAAGCCCTAGCTGATAGAGTCGCTATTATTGATCGAGGTATTACTTGTTTTGACAACACTATCGAAGTGTTTCGTGACTTAGCTGAAGGTGGCGATTTACGTGCGGCGTTCAAACATGCAATTTCTCTAAGTGAGGAGCCAGCGTAATATGTTCATGGTTTATCGAAAAGAGTTATTAGAATTGTTACGAGATAAAAAAACACTCTTTTTTATCATTGCGTTACCTACCTTAATCTTTCCTGTACTTTTTGGCTTGATGGGGCTGTTAGTCGCCAATATCGCTCAAGACGAGCAACGTCGAGTGCTGAATTACTCTATTGTCAATGCTGAACAAGCACCGGAGTTTACCAAAGCAATAAAGTACCATCGTGACTTTAAAGAATATATTTTGGAAGCTAAAACACAGGAACAGATTATACAACAAGTACGAGCAGGGACGGTCGACTTGGTAATTGAGATCCCTTTAACACATCAAAACCAAGTAAACTCTCATGAAGAAGTACAGTGGCAAGTTTATTACAACGATGCTTCACAAATTAATTCTGTTAAAAGTAAACTAAATAAGGTTTTCAAGCCCTACACAGAAGATATTCGACGCGATTTGATGCTTTCTTTCAAATTAACGGAAGAACAGTTTGCACTGCTTTCAAAGCCCATTTCCCTTAAAACTGTAGATACTGCTGATGAGCGAGAGAATTTGGGCGAGAAGATCGGAGGGTTTATTCCTTACCTTCTTATCATTTTGTGCATGACAGGGGCTATGTATCCTGCTATTGATATAGGTGCGGGTGAAAAGGAGCGGGGAACGTTAGAAACGTTATTGTTAACACCACAGTCTCGCTTAGCCATTGTACTAGGTAAATTCTTCACCATCATGACTACTGGTATTTTTACTGCGTTAATCGCTGTATCGAGCTTGCTGTTCTGGAGCTATTTCATCGGTGAGTTAGCTGACATTGACGCCGTGAAGCGTGTAATGTCGTCTGTGGGCATTATGGACATGAGTTTAGTTTTGCTGATGTTACTGCCTATCTCAGCTATATTTGCTGCAATCCTCTTAGCTATCTCTATTTATGCAAAGAGTTTTAAAGAAGCTCAAAACTACATGGGGCCGGTATCTATATTGGGCTTCATGCCCGTGATGATAGTTATGCTACCTGGTGTTCAATTGGATGGTGTTTGGTCGTATATACCAATTTCTAATGTTGCGTTAGCCATTAAAGAAATACTGAAAGGGACAATTGAATACCAGCATTTGATTGGAATATTTGGCTCATCAGTCGTATTTGCATTATTATCCGTTTCGTTTTGTGTATACTGGTTTAAAAAGGAATCAGTACTCTTCAGGTAAGAATATGATGTTTAAAAAAGTTTTTAATGTTTCGCTAGTTGCTGCTTTGCTAGTTAGCGCAAATGTCAGTGCTCAAGAATATACGACATTGTCAGTCGAAGAAAAGCGAATCCCGAAAGCTAAACAAGCTATGCCCAAAGTTACTTCTGCATTCGATGAAAGAGTTAAGGGCTTTGCGGAACAAGTGAAGTTAGCTAGAAGTTACACGACTTTAACTCAGTTGGTGATTCGCCACGGTGATGGCTTGTGGCGAGATGCGGTTCTACAATTTGAGCAAGCAGGTAAATCAGATGATCGGGCACTTTATTGGGCACGATTAAAAATGTCTAAAGCGCTAAAGGCTAGTGGACCTTTTAATGAACTTTTTCCTATGCAGCAAGAAAAGTTGCTCTGGAAATTAGAGCTGCTTACTCGTGGTAAACAAGACGTTAAATTTAACAAAAAAGCCGATAAAAAGATCTTAATTACTGGTTTTGATCCGTTTTTCTTAGATCGAAACATCGGTCAAAGTAATCCTTCCGGTGTTGCTGCGCTAGCATTAGATGATCTGTTTATCACTAGTGATGGTCGCTCAGCGGAAATTGAAAGCTTGATTATCCCTGTCAGATTTAAAGACTTTGATGAAGGTATGATTGAGGAGTTGCTGACGCCTTATTTGAAAGATGTTGATATGATCGCGACCATTTCGATGGGCCGCTCAGATTTTGATTTAGAACGTTTTCCAGGCTTAAGAAGAAGTGCGCAAGCGCCTGATAACTTGAACGTTCACACTGGAGCGAGTAGCAAAAACCCTATTATTCCGCTGCTTCGCGGTGAACGACTTGATGGTCCTGAATTTGTGAAATTTAGTCTTCCTGTGGATGCTATGAGCACAGCAAGAGGCCCATATAAGATAAATGATAACCATAAAATAACAACGTTAGAAGGTGATAGAGAGCCTAAAACATTGAGTGAACTACAAGGTCAGATTTCAGTGCAAGGCGCTGGTGGCGGTTATCTTTCGAATGAAATCTCTTACCGAAGTATTTTGTTAAGAGATGCGCTAAACCCTAGTTTACCTGTTGGCCATATTCACACACCTAGAATTAATGGTTATGAACCAGGTAAATCAAAAGCGATTGTTGAACAAATCAAACAAATGCTAACTAAGTCGATTGGTAGTATCTAGTTAGGAATTCCAAATAGATCAAAAAAAGGTGCTCATTATGAGCACCTTTTTATTTATCACACGAAAATACTAAGCCGGTTTACTTGGATTAGATATTATTTGTAACGTCAACCGAAAGCCTTAACATTTGACCTGGCTGCAGATAGTTCTTTCGGCTAATCTTATTCCAGCGTTCAATATCTTTAATCGAAACATTAAACTTATCCGCGATGCGGGCAAATGAATCGCCTTTTCTTACGCGATAGTTGATATTTCGCATCACTGGTTTTTCAACATTGTTTTGCGCAAATTTCGTGACTTGCTTGGTATTTCCCTTTTTCCAAATAACAAGTTTTTGCCCTAACTTAAGTGTGTCTCGAGGAGCCATACCATTCCATTTTGCTAGGCTACGGTAGTTAACTTTATAAGCGCGGCTGATATCCCACAAGGTATCACCTTGCTTAACAATATGCGTTAATTTAGTACCTTGCTTTTTGCGATTTTGCGTTGCAGCTAAACGTTGGTCAGAAGATAGAATATACTGATCAAGTGATTTGGCTGCTACTGGAATTAACAGGTGCTTACCAGCCCTAATGTTATTACCGTTTAAGTTATTTACTTGCTGTATAATTTTTACTTGAGTATTAAATTTTTGAGCAATCTTACCTAAACTGTCACCGTTTTTGATTTTGTAACGTTGCCAAGCTAATCGGTCTTTCTTGTCTAACGTAGCTAGTTTAGTTTTAAATCCTTCAGCTTTATGCTCAGGAACAACTAGATAGTGTGGGCCATCTGGATCGGTTGCCCAACGATTGTAACCAGGATTCAAGTGCTGCATTTCACGCAAAGATAGATCAGCAAGCTCAGCTGCTTTTGCTAAATCAATTTGCGATCCTGTATCAACTTGCGTAATGACACTTTTGTTTTCAATTTCATATAACTTGATATTGAACTTTTCTGGATTCTTAACGATATCAGCTAATGCTAATAATTTTGGTACATATGCTCTTGTTTCTTTAGGTAAATCAAGCGACCAAAAATCAGTAGGGATGTTGCGTCGAGCATTGTTCTTCATTGCACGCCTAACACGACCTTCACCAGAGTTGTAAGCTGCAAGTGCTAACATCCAGTCACCATCAAAATACTTGTTTAAGTATTTCAGGTACTTGATAGCACCTTGTGTAGATGCTATTACGTCGCGACGGCCGTCATACCACCAGTTTTGTTTCATGCCAAAGCGTTTACCTGTACCTGGCACAAATTGCCACATACCCGACGCACGACCATGAGAATAAGCAAACGGGTCAAAAGCACTTTCTACAATAGGGAGTAGTGCCATTTCCATTGGAATATCATGCTTTTCAAGTTCCTGCACAATGTAAAATAAAAAAGGCTCAGCTCGTTTGGCTACGCGATCCAAATATCTAGGATGCTTGGCGTACCAGTTTCTTTGCATCACAACACGTTTATTTTCAGGAATATCAAATGTAAGTTTAGCGCGTATACGCTGCCAAAGGTCATCAGTTACGTATATATCATTTGGTGTTAAAGCTATTTCAACGTCTTCTACAGGGTGGATGACATCGGCTGTTTCATCAGCCCAAATAGCCTGATTGATCTCATTTGGAGAGGCTACTAAGTCAGGTTCGATACTACTGTTTGTAGTTGACGTCTGAGGTCCTATGGACGTTGATTGACAGCCCGAGATAGCGGCGGCGATAGCGAGAGATAATAGTACTTTTTTCATAACATACAACTTCATTTTGTTGATGTAGCTGGTAGCTCTTAAAAATTAAAGTAAAAAACAAGGTTTTTTAAAGTGCTACATCAACTAAAAATTATTTTTCCATTCCCTGATTGCAGTAAACGTATCAATGGTAGAACGACACACTCTACCACAATAATCACTAGCTTGCTTAGCAATTGTTTGTTGGTTGGTCCTGAGAAAAGGGTTGATTGCTTTTTCAATACCTATAGAGGAAGGCAGTGTCGCTAGTTTATCTTTTCTAAGTGCTCTAATTTCTTCGGTATACTCACTTAAAATTTCATTATTAGGCTCTACATGTCGAGCAAAGTTCAAATTCGCTAACGTGTATTCGTGAGTACAGAAAACAAGCGTATCATTTGGTAGAGCGGCTAGTTTTTCTAATGATGATAACATTTGAGCTGGTGAGCCTTCGAAAATTCGTCCACAGCCACCTGAAAATAAAGTATCACCACAAAAAACAAAATCATCAGTGTAATAGGCTATGTGATCTAACGTATGGCCTGGTATTTCCATTATTTTTAGTGACAGACCAAGCGAATCCAATGTAATACTGTCATTTTCCGTTAATTCGACATCTACACTTTCAAATTTACCGTTCTTAGGCCCAAATACTGTTACGCTTTGACCTTTATCTTTAGCGTAAGAAAGCAATGGTAAGATGCCATCAGTGTGATCCCAGTGATGATGAGTCACTAAAATAGATGTCAGTGTCAATTGATGCGCTTCAAGAAACGCTATACAGGGCTTTTCATCCCCAGGATCAACCAACACGGCAGACTTTGTCTCATTAGAAATGATGCACCAAATATAATTGTCGTTGAATGCGGGAATCGCTCTAATAGTTAAGTTGCTTATATTTACACTAGGCATGATAACTTTTCCTTAATATACTTACCTTTATAATATACGAATTAGCTATCGCAATGAAACCTGCATTATCATTCAGACAACCCCATTTCCCGCGTTCTTGGCAAGAATTGCCATCCGGTGATTTGGTATTGTCTGAATTGGATGATATGTTAGCGCCATGGTGGCCAAAGTTCTTTGGTTATCACTTAGCTAAGCTAGGTCCATTGAGTGCTCAATTGGATTCCTCAGGCAGTACTATCAGGCATCAATTTTCTATCGCTGAACCTGACTATAATTGCCAGATTTCAGCCGATATTGACGATCTGCCATTGCAAAAACATAGCGTTGATGTGTGTGTGTTGAGTCATGTGTTTGAATTTTCAGTTGATCCACATCACATCATTCGAGAAGCTAACAGGGTACTCATTCCTAATGGCTATATGGTGATTACTGGTTACAATCCGTTTAGTCTTGCTGGCTTAAATAAACTAATTCCTTTTCGTAGACAACGAACACCTTGGAATGAACGATTTTTTTCACCTATGCGAGTAAAAGATTGGCTACACCTGATGGGGTATGAAGTGCAGTTTGATGAGCGAGGCTTACACTCCTGTTTAGCAGGCGAAGCTTCAGCTAATTCGTTTACGCTAGGGTGGCAAAGGCTAGCAAGTAAGGTGATGCCGAGTTTAGGTTCGATATATGTGATTGTTGCTAAGAAGCGTCAATTGCCATTAACGCCAATTAAACCAAAATGGAAATTGCGAGCAAAACTTTCACCCGTTAATGTTTCTACGATGAATTCTAGTCATCGACAATAATTATAGAGAACAACATGTTAAGAGAATCTTTTGAGTTGGCTTTAAACGAACTATTGAAGCCTGAATCTATTAAAGACTTTTGTCCAAATGGATTACAAATCCAAGGGACTAGTGAAATTAAAAAAGTCATTACCGGAGTTACTGCCACTCAAGCACTAATAGATAGAGCTATTGCCGAAAAGGCAGATGCAATCGTAGTACACCACGGGTATTTTTGGAAAAACGAATCTTATGTAATACGCGGCATGAAGTACAATCGAATCAAAGCGTTATTAGACCATGATATTAATCTCTTTGCTTATCATTTGCCTCTTGATATTCACCCTGTATATGGAAACAACGCTCAGCTAGCTAAGCTACTCAATATTAACGTTACAGGCCCATTGGAACCAGGCAATGAGCAAAGTGTTTCTATCCGAGGAGAATTAGACAAACCAATTTCTGGAGAGCAGTTCGCCAACATCATTACTGAAAAATTAAACAGGGAATGTGTGCATGTTGCGCCCGATGTCGATAAGCCAGTTAAGACGCTTGCTTGGTGTACCGGTGGTGGTCAAGGTTTTATTGAGCTAGCTGCCGAGCAAGGTGTTGATGCCTTCATTAGTGGTGAAATTTCTGAACAAACCACTCACGTCGCAAGAGAAATGGGGCTTCATTATTTCGCTGCAGGTCATCACGCGACAGAGCGTTACGGTGCAATGTCTCTAGCAGACTATATTAGCAATGAGCTAAACCTCGATTGCCAATTTATAGATATAGATAACCCGGCTTAATTGAAAAAGTCGTAGTTGCTAAACGGGCGCTACGACTTTAACCACTGCACAAACTCTCCAACTGTTTCGTACCACAAATTTGTTGTTTGTTTTAGCTTAACAACTGATGGTGTGTAATACCCCCAAGACTTTTCAAGGTTGCGACCTTTGACAAAATGACTAGCCGGTGCAGGAATTACGTTGGCACCATACTTATTAAAGTAGTTTACAGCTCTAGGCATGTGGTCAGCATTGGTGACTAATACCGCTGTATGGCCTTTTATTCTTGGTGCGATAAGTTGCGCTTCTTCTTCAGTATCTTTTGGAAAATTCTCAGTGATAATTTTATTGCTTGGGATACCTAAAACTTCGGCTGCAGCCTTTACCATTTGTGCGTTGCTGTTTGGGTCTGAAAATGAATAGCCTGAAGTTATTACTTGAGCTTCAGGGTGAAGACGAAATATACGAACTGCTTCTACCAGTCTTTGTAAAGAGCAGGTTCGTAATTGAGAGGTAATTGATAATTCCAAGTCAGTGGTATGCCCGCAGCCAAGAACAACAATATAATCAACAGGGTGAATTTGTTTCGTAAATGCATGAAATTGACGTTCCTTTTTATACATAAAGAAATCAGAAACAGGTGCCATCGACGACAGTAACAAGATAGAGAAACTCGTTAATAGCGCCATAAAACTAAATTTAGGCTTAGACTTGAAAAAGAGTATCGAGAGTAACAATAGTATGAGTGTTATTGATAAAGGCATAATGGCAATGCCAACAATTTTCTTTAATAGAAATAATACGTCCATAAATTCATCAGTTTATTTTGAAAACACAGCAGCTTAAGTTTAACTTGCTTTAGACAAAATGAAAAAAAATAATTAGCCGTCTAAAAGTCTATTGCATTACAGCCTTATTTGATGTTTAATACCTGAGTTGGTTAATTAGACTAAATACTCAAAAGTGAGTAAAGGTTCAAATTTCCAACACCAGAAGAGGAGCGATAGCTAGGTAGATAATGTTAGGAACCACAATTCCATTGAGCATTATTGAGGGAGACTGTCGCCGAGGACTTTACTTGATGTGGAAAGTAGTTGTTCGGTCACTGGGGTTGAATCCTCAGGATTGTCACCGTTAGGTGGAGAGCTTCTGGCTGAAAATTTAAGCTGTACGCCTTTTCGGTTATCTTATTCATTCAGTCACGCTCTTCCTTGTTAGTTTTTGTTATGAAAAAGGGAGAACTTCTCATGTTAAATCTACTCGCTGTTAACGCTGAGTCTGCTCTTTCTTCTCACTGTTGTGAGGAGTCAGTTAATGTCTAATTCAAATCTATGTGTGTCAAAGTTTGGTGGCACTAGTGTCGCTGATTTTGCTGCTATGCAAAGATGTGCTCGCATTGTTATCGATAATCCTACCAATCGAGTAGTTGTCGTTTCAGCCAGTGCAGGTGTGACGAATTTACTTGTTCAATTGAGTCAGGCGAATGTAGACCAGTCATTGCAAACAAGCATTATTGAAAAAATCCGAACGATTCAGTTCTCAATCTTAGAATGTTTGGAAGAGAAAGCACTATTGGCGGATGAAATTAATTCGCTGTTAGACGATTTGGCTAACTATGCCCAAGCACAGTCGTTAAATCATAGTTTGAGAATTGCTGACTCTATTTTGTCATTTGGTGAACAAATGAGCTCTCGTATTTTTGCCGCGGTATTAAGGCAGGAAGGGGTACGCGGTCAGTATTTTGATGTTCGTCAGGTCATGAAAACAAATGACTTATATGGCAGCGCTGTTGTTGACGTGAAAGCCTTAAAGCAACACTCAGAAGAGTTGTTGGCGCCAAAGCTTGTAAACAACGTTATCGTTACACAAGGATTTATCGGTCAAAATGACTCTGAATATACTACAACGTTAGGGCGAGGCGGGTCTGATTATAGTGCAGCTTTGTTAGCTGAAGCGCTCAATGCTAATGATTTAGCGATTTGGACAGATGTCTCTGGTATTTTCACCACGGATCCAAGAATTACTGACCAAGCACGTGCTATAGAAGAAATTAGTTTTGGTGAAGCAGCAGAAATGGCAACGTTTGGCGCAAAAATTCTCCATCCAGCGACGTTAATTCCTGCTATGCGTCAAAATATTCCAGTATTTGTTGGTTCCAGTAAATCACCGGAGAAAGGTGGTACAAAAATTCAGCAATCTGTTGAGTCTAGACCTACATACAGGTCAATTGCTTTACGCAGAGAGCAAACGCTTGTTACTGTTAAAAGTCCTGCGATGTTACATGCAAGTGGTTTCTTGGCAAAAGTTTTCACAATCTTAGCAAAACACGAATTGAGTGTTGATTTGATTACCACAAGTGAAATTAGCGTGGCATTGACTTTTGACAACCCAACGGGCTCTACACAATCGCTTATTACTAAGGCTGTTGTTGCCGAACTTGAAGAGCTATGTGAAGTAACGGTAGAGCATGGCTTGTCGTTAGTCGCTGTTATCGGCAATAAAATCAACGAAACGCGAGGTATTGGTAGCAGTATCTTTGACAAGGTAAACAATATTAACGTTCGTATGATTTGTCATGGCGCAAGTGAGCATAATTTATGTTTCTTAGTCCCAGAATCAGACGCAAATGCTGCAGTAGAGCAGTTACATAATACTTTGTTTGTATAACTGGTTACTCAAGAAAAAGGGGCTATATGAAAGCCCCTTTTTTGTTAAGCTAAAATTCAGTTAGCTATTGATACACTTAAATCATACAAATAAGAGGCTCTATTAGCCGAGGAGAGTATGATGAGAGTAATTTTATTAATTAGCTTGTTAATGACCAGCTGGGTGAGTAGTGCACATCACTATCACAAACCTAAATATCACAAACCTCACCATCAGAAACACTACAATGTTTATTCAACAGAACGCCATTATGATGAAGAACAAGGCTATGCGGTTCGAGGTAAGGTGAAATCTGTTAATTATTTTTGGAAAGAGTATCGAATTGATAACCGTCATATGAGCTCACTTGGCGGCGCTATCGTCGGAGGAATTATAGGTAATCAGTTTGGTAGTGGAAGTGGTAAAGATATTGCCACTGCTGTAGGTGCGTTAGTCGGAGCGAGCACTGCTCACAATCACAGCAGACCTAAATATAAACAAGTAAAATACGCGACGATTAAAATAAAAGCAAAAAATGGGCGTACTTATCGCATTACTCAACCAGTGACACGCTCGCAACACTTTTATAAAGGTCAGAAAGTTGCGCTGGTGTTTGCAGAAGATGGCACACGTTACGTTGAGCGTTACTACTAAGGCAACCACGAAAATTAGAGCAGCATAACCTCGATATCATCTTGACTTTGCTGCTCTACATAAAGCTTTGCCATATCAACACTGCCAAAGTGTTTTTCAATGTTTCTAATCGCTATTTCTTTCGATTTTTCGAGTTTTTCATCGGTAGTTTCTAGGTAGAATAGCCAAGTTTTGACTAGCGCAGCAGATAAATCAGACATGTATCGCTTCCTTGCAATGTTAACAGGTTGTAATTCCATTCTAGTTAAAAACAGTTACTTTTCAACACTCATTTTAAAATTAGTGTAAATATTTGCTACCTGTTATTATTCGTATACATTCAAATTTTATGAGTTGCTTTAGCCGCCCGTGAATATTCAATCTCCAGTAATATTGGTTAATACCGCAGAATACAAGGATGAACAGAGGAGAACAGACTTCGACAAAGTTGTTTTTGAACAGCCTTTATTAGTGCTGTTATCCTTTGAGGGAAGTAGTGAGATTACTCGATACACTATTACTATGCGAACACCCGGAGATGATGAAGCGCTTATCGTTGGATTATTGTTAGCAGAAGGCATCATTCGAAAACCCACTGATATTTTATCAATAGGCCCTAATCAGGAAGAGCAATATGGTCACGGAAATACTTGGTTAGTTGATCTTAAGGTGCAATGCCAGGCAAGAGTAGAAAGTACGTTAACTTACATGCAAACATATAGTAGTTGTGGCTTGTGTGGTAACACTTCTATTAACAGTATCGAAAAAAAACATCCACCATCCATTTCTGATAAGAAAGCTTGGCTCAATCCCTGTATTCTGCCATCTATGTTGCAGCAACTAAACGAACAGCAAAACCTGTTTTCTGCTACTGGGGGAGTACATGGCGCAGGGTTATTTGACAAAGATGGCCGCTGTTTCTTAGTGAAAGAAGACATAGGACGACATAATGCACTTGATAAGGTATTTGGTGCTGCATTTGAAGCTGAATACCCAATTGCTTCAACTGAGAGCATAGTTGTACTGACTAGTCGTGTTAGTTATGAGATGGTTCAAAAGTCGGTAATGTCAGGTGTCTGTGTGATAGTTGCACTTGGTGCAGTCTCCTCATTAGCCATCCAGGCTGCTACCAAATTTGATATCACACTTATCGGTTTTGCTAAAAATAATCGATTTGTAGTTTACCATGCAGACTGGCGAATAAATAAATAGTGAACTTTGCTATATTTTTCTGGTAGTACCAGTTGATGGTGTGCTAAAACATTGCTAGTTAGAAGACTATGGTAATAAAAATGACAAAAAAACCAGAACAAATGAATTCAGGCTTCGCGTTGCAACTTTCCGACGACATAGAACTACCTTCGTCTGCACGTGTTGTTTTAGCTGATAAACCAATGCCATCCCTTGCCCCAGGGCAAGTTTTAGTAAAGATGCTTGCCTCTCCTGTTAACCCCTCCGATCTCGTTTATCTGCTAGGTAAATATGGCGTGCCGCCAAAAGAAAATGCCTACGTGGGATTTGAAGGCGTTGGAATCGTCGAAGAAGCTAATGCCGGTATCTATGGTCGATGGTTAAAAGGTAAGAGGGTAGCGATTTCGGCTCAGCCAGGTATTGATGGTGTTTGGGCAAAGTATGCGGTGACCAAAGCAAATTATTGTCTTCCTGTTCGTGATGACATTAGTGATGAGCAGGCCGCTACGCTCATTGTTAATCCATGTACTTCAGTGTGTATGGTTGAGCGAGCGATTGAACTAAATGCAAAAGCGATAGTGATTAACGCTGCAGCTAGCCAAGTTGGTAAAGGTGCTATTCGTTATGCAAAGCTTAAGAATATTAAAACAATTGCTACGGTTAGAAGTGAAAGCAATAAAAAAGCACTAGAAGCGCTTGGTGCCGATTGTGTTTTAAATATTCAAGATGAAACCTATGCGGTGCAATTGAAGGAGGCTTGCAAGAATCTAAAGGCTAGCGTTTTATTAGATGCTGTGGCTGCTGAAGACACTCCTACTGTATTGAAGTGCATGCCAAAAGGCTCAACTGCTATTGTTTACGGAAGGCTAACGGAAACTCATGATCCGCTAGGCGGACTTTTCTCGGTGGCAGATGTTATTTTTAGAGATATTCGTATAGAAGGGTTTTGGCTAGCAACATATATTGGTAAAGCTAATCCGCTGCAAGTGTTGGCGCTTAGTAGAAAAGTACAGAAGTTGTTTGCCCAAGGAATCTTTAATACTGATATATATGCTACTTGTAATTTTAAAGAATTTCCGGCTTTGTTGGATTATTATGCTCAACACAAAAGTGATGGTAAGGTCATTCTTAAACCAAACAGCTGATAAATTAATAAAAGTCGCTGAATCGCTGTGATTTATCAGATACACTAGCTCGATAAAATTACAGGGCAAGAGCTAGATAATAAGAGCTTCGTTTCAGCGACTATGACATTTCGACTATTACACACTTCAGATTGGCACTTGGGTCAATATTTTTACGGAAAAAGCAGGGCAAAGGAGCATAAAGCTTTTTTATCTTGGTTATTGGAACAAGTCGATTCTTTAGCGTTAGATGCTATTGTTGTTGCTGGCGACATTTTTGATACATCCACTCCACCAAGTTACGCACGTGAACTGTACTTTAATTTTATCAGCCAACTTAATGCGCTTGAGTGTAAACTGATCATAATAGCTGGTAATCATGATTCGGCAGCCATGTTGTCGGAATCTCAACAGTTGCTTAAACAAGTAGATTGCACCGTAATCGCGACACCGTCGGATAATATTCAACACCAAATCGTGGTGGTTGAAAGTTCTCGAACAAAATCGAAAGCTGCATTTGGTGTTATACCGTATCTACGTCCACAAGACATCGCAAGAAGTGAAGCTAAACAATCGGCTAAAGATAAACAAAGCAATCTTCAAAAGGCCATTGCTGATCATTATCAAGAGATTTTTACTCATGCGAAGTCTCAGGTTAATAATGAAACGCCTATTATTCTTACCGGCCATCTAACCACTGTTGGAGTGACCAAAACAGATTCTGTTCGTGATATTTATATTGGGACATTAGAAGCATTTCCAGCTAGTGCATTTCCTGAAGCTGACTATATAGCGCTAGGACATATCCACCAAAACCAAATCATTGCTCGAAAGGAGCATATTCGATATAGCGGCTCGCCAATTCCACTGAGTTTTGATGAGGCTAAACAGGTTAAGAAAGTGAACGTGGTCACTTTTGAACAAGGGAACTTGACTGATGTTTCCTTAATTGATGTTCCTTGTTTTCAACCACTACTGATGATTAAAACTAACATCGATTCAGTCAATGATGATGTTGAAATGGCTGTTGAGCAATGGTTTAACGAAAATACCAAAGCATCTAAAGCTGATTTTGAAGGACAGTTTTGGCTTGATATCGAGTTAGACACTGGTGATTACATTGAAGGAATAACCCCTTTAATTAAGCGTCTTACAGAAGACTTCCCAGTGGATATTCTATTAGTTAGAAGAGCTAAAAAAGAACGTGCAAGAATGCTTGAACAGGTTAATACTCGTACACTTTCTGAATTAACGGCAAAAGACGTGTTTTCTGCGAGAATGGCACTCGAAGATTGGGAGTCTGAAGCACTTCAATCTCGCCAAACTCGACTAAAGGTTCTGTTTGAAAAAACGTTGCAACAAGTGCAATCTCCAACAGAGGGAGAAGCATAATGAGAATTTTGTCTCTTCGTTTCGAGAACATCAATTCATTAAAGGGCGCTTGGCATATCGATTTTACCAAAGCTCCGTTTGTTGATGATGGTTTGTTTGTTATTACTGGTTCTACGGGCGCAGGTAAAACGACTATTCTTGACGCTATTTGTCTAGCGTTATATCACCAAACCCCGAGAACTACTATCAGTGACAAAAATAACCCATTAATGACTCATCACACTTCGAATTGTCTAGCTGAGGTTGAATTTGAGGTTAAAGGAGTCGGTTATCGTGCTTTTTGGAGTCAACGAAGAGCTAAAAACGACATTAACGGGAATTTACAAAAAGCGACTGCTGAATTAGCGACGCTTGATGGCAAGATCCTAGCGACAAAAGTATCACAAGTGCGTCAGAAAATAGCGGAAATCACTGGACTCGATTTCACACGCTTCACTAAGTCTATGATGTTATCGCAAGGCCAATTTGCTGCTTTTTTAAATGCTTCTGCAAATGAAAGGGCAGAATTGCTTGAAGAATTGACGGGTACCGAAATATATGGGCAAGTGTCTCAGCAAGTTTATGAGAATAATAAAGCACTGAAAGCAGAGCTTACTTTGCTTGAAGCTCGTTTGGGGGAACATAAGGTACTTTCCACCGAAGACAGGCAAATACTTGAAGCCGATAAACAGTCTATTGAAGCAGAGGCTAAGGCGAACAAAGAACAGATTGAAGAGCTGACAAAATCGGTCAATTGGAAAGAAAAAGCGGTTAAAATTGAGAAGCAGAAAGAAGAGCTCAGTCAGAAGAAGCATGCGCTTGATAATCTCATTAAAGAAAGTGAAATCAGGCTGAATAAACTGGCCAATGCTGAACCTGCTGAACGCCTGATGCCTTATATCGAACAGCGTGACAAACAATATGTCCAAGTTGAACAATTAAGTACGCAGTCTTCTGTATTAGCCAAACATAAAGGTGAGTTGACTAAGGAAGTAAACCTTTTACAAGTGCAACTTGACGAACTAATTGAACGGCAAAATAAACGGAAAAGTGAAATAGAAAAGCAAGAAGCTAGCATTGTTGATGTGCTTGTACCGCTTGACAACGATATAAAGCACCTGACTCAACTGCATGCGGAAGTGTCGACATCACTTAACCAGCAAAGAAAGCAGCACGACAGCACTATTGTTTTGGTTCAAAATAAGCAAACTGAAATTGAACGTTTAAATGAACAGCAAAATAATTTAAACAAAAAAATAGCTGGCCTTTCTCATCTAGAATCTTGTCATAATGAAATTAATGTTTGGCGACAACAGCTTCATCAAATAAAGGCTAATAAACAGGCTATTGAACAGCACAGCCATGAGCTATCACTAGAGCAGGGACGACAGACCGAAAATCAAACTAAATTAACGCAACTAGAGCAAAAGTTATCGAATGCAAATACCGAAATAGAAGGGCGAAAAACAGAGGTTGGACAGCTCAGTGCATCTATTCAAGGCTCGCTTTCAGCTTGTGGTGTAAGCGATATTGCTCAGTTACAACACTTGTTAATTGAGCAACAGCAGCGACAAAATGACTATTCTCAGCTGATTCAGTTATATCGAGACTACAAATTAGCAAGAGGTGAGTTTGAGCAACATAAACACAGCTTAAATGACTCGAAGGCTTTGTTGAAAGCACAAAATCAAGAATTGGCTGATTTTAGAATCCAATACAAACAGCAAAAGCAAACACAGCAAGATTTACAGCAAATTATTGAACAACAAAAATTAATTGCTTCTATGGCTGAACATCGCGCTAACCTAAAGCCAAATGATGCTTGCCCCCTTTGTGGTTCACTTGAACACCCTGCAATTGATGTATACCAAAATGCTCCTAGCAATGAACATCAAAAGCGATTTGAAGAAATAACTAATTCCCTGTATGTCTTGGAACAAAAAGGTAAAGAATTAAAGGAAAAAGTAGACCTGTTAAGTGGCAGCATTAGTTCTCAAGAGCAGCAACTAAAACGTTTACTTGAAGACAGCAAAGACTTTTCTGAAAAATGGTTTAGTTTGTCGAGCCAAATAGGTTTTGAACAACAAGACCTAAAGCACGTCGAAGAGTCCTCTATAAATTTAGCGAACGATGTTGCTAATAATCAGCTCATAGAAACGACTAACCTTGTTAACAAATGTCAAAGTGAACAATTGTCTTTGCAAACCAAAAATCATCAGTTAACTGAATTTCAATCTCAGATCGCTAGTGAGCAATCAGTGTTAGCTGATGCTAAGAGCATTATTGCGCAAGGTCAGCAAAAAGTTCAACACTTGCAACAGAAAATAGTTGAGCTAGAGACGTTCAATACACAACACTCAGAAAATATTTATAACGCATTAAAGGCGGTTAACTACATTGTTCATGATAGTGGGCAGGGAGAGGTTACTGCACTAGAAAATACACTTGTGGCGTTGGCAAACGATTTAACCAATTTGCAACAGAGTCAGCAGCAACATCAAGAAATTTTGCAGTTGGACTTAACAAAGCAAGCTGAACTAGGTTCACTGTCTACTCAACTTGAAGGCATGAAAAATACGTTAAGCGAGTTATCTGAAAGATTGGAGCAAACCACATCTCAATTAGACGACAGTAAAGCTAAAAAGCAAGATTTGTTTGGTGAATTATCATTAGCTGAAATCCAAAATCAGCTGAAAAATGAAAAGCTTAAAATGCATGAGGAACTGGCCGCGTTGGAGGGTCAGGGGCAAAAAACAAAAGAACATATTGAAACGATAAATGGACAAATGTCTGCCAGTCAAGAGCAACTTGTTAAACAAAAAGAACTATATGAAGAGTCGAAGGTAACTTGTTCACAGCTTATCGAAAAAAGTCACTTTTCATGTGAAGAGGAAGTTAAAGCTGCTTTGTTAAGTGACAAAGATAAGGCTGAGATAGGTGAACTAAAACATCAATTGGATAATGCTCAAAAAGAGATAAATACTCAAGAGGCTTTAGTTGATAACTTAATTCAAGAACAACAAGGATTGGAAGAGATATCTGCATATGCGGATGAGTCTGTGGAAGTGGTAAAAGAGAAGCTCACGTCACTTAATATAGCGCTGGAGAAGCAACAAAAGAGTCAAGGTCAATTAGAGGAACAACTGCGCCAAGATGATCAGCGACATAACGAACAGGCTTCAATTATGAAATCCATTCGTGATAAACAAGCTGACGCGGAAGACGTTGCACACTTAAATGGTTTAATCGGCTCAGCAGATGGTGCTAAGTTTAGAAAGTATGCACAGGGGCTAACGCTGGAGTATCTAATTCATTTAGCCAATGGTCAGTTAGATAGGTTACATGGCCGATATCAGCTGCAGCGTCAAGATAGTGAGAATTTAGCGATAGCAGTGATTGATACATGGCAAGGGGATGCGGTTAGAGACACCAAAACCCTTTCTGGCGGTGAAAGCTTTTTAGTTAGCTTGGCGCTTGCGCTTGCTTTGTCTGATTTAGTTAGTCACAAAACCAGTATTGACTCTTTATTTTTGGATGAAGGTTTTGGCACACTCGATGCTGATACATTAGAAATTGCATTGGATGCGTTGGATTCATTAAATGCTAGTGGTAAGAATATTGGTGTGATCAGCCACATTAATACCCTAAAAGAAAGAATCGCTGTGCAGATCAAAGTCAAAAAGCATAACGGCTTAGGTTACAGCGAACTTGCTCCAGAATTTAGGTTCTCACCTACAGAAGTTGAAGTTGTCGAGTAAGCTATCGGTGTTTGGTGTATATATTTGGTATTTTTTGCTAGATTAACGACGAAAATGTATATCAGGGTCATGTTCTACATGGCCATTACTGTCGATAGTAATTAAGTCATCCTGTTTGCTAGCAATTGCTACCTGACCATCCTCTGTTGAGCGGACAAAATCCAAAGAAAAGCCTAAATCGATCATCTCCATAAGGGCTGTTTCTTGAGAGTCTGATAACTTACTCAAATTTTCTTGTAATTTAGACTGCTTTTTTCGTCTGCCAAACATGGTCTATGTTGTCTCTGCTTCCTATAACCTCTCAGAATACCTGAAGCATAATTTATACCTGAGAATTTATAATGTATGTTTTTCAATGGTTTAGTTTGAATTGTAGTCACAGATAAAGCCGATGTATAGGATTGATGTAAAAATACCTGACATCGTTGAACTGTGCTAACACGTTGTAAGTCATAGTAAAAATTTATAAGTAAAATATGCTCACCTTGTCGGTTATCGGCTATCATATTTATTTCTTTAGGGATTTGTTTCATTGGATACTTGGATATATTTCACTCTGTTAGCTGCATTTATGCAGGCTGTACGTACTGCGGGTCAGAAACAATTGTCAGCGCAATTATCGGCGATGGCAACAACTGCTGTGAGATATGTTTTTGCTCTTCCTTTTGCTATTGTCTATTTGTGGTTTATCACTGACGTAAGAGAATCTCCACTACCGGTTTTAAATAATCAATTTATTTTTTATGCAATGGTCGCTAGCGTCATGCAAATTATTGGTACAGCGTGTTTAGTTGCCGCGTTTAGGTATCGAAACTTTGCTGTTGCTACGAGTTTGGCAAAAACCGAAGCAATTCAAGTTGCGGTAGTTGGCGCAATATTATTCTCTGTAAGCTTGAGTGCACTAGGGTGGCTGTCTGTTATTGTAGGTGTTATAGGTGTGATATTGGTATCTAAAGTGAGGTTTAGCTATCAAGATGTATTCAAAAATCCGGGTGCCGGTTATGGTCTAGCTTCCGGTCTAGGGCTAGCGATAACAACCTTGTTAATCAGAGAATCAAGCTTGGCGCTTAATACTGATTTAATGGTGAGTGCTGCTGTCACTTTAGTGTTTATGATCACCGTTCAGTCAATTTTATCTGTATTCTACTTACTTGTTACTGATAAAGAACAGCTGTTTCTTATGATTCAAAAATGGAAGTTGGCCTTATTTGTCGGTATTACAAGCGTTCTTGGGTCTATTGGTTGGTTCACCGGGGCAAGTTATCAAAACGCCGCTTACGTAAAGGCCTTGGGACAGGTAGAGTTTTTTATTACGCTATTCCTAACTTACCGAGTTTTCAAAGAAAAGATTTCGATGAAAGAGTATGTAGGTATGCTTTTGATTATCGCTAGTGTTGTTATTTTACTCGTTTGGGCGTAGTAATTAAGCATTCTTGTGATCCAGGGGTAAATAGCTGCTACAATGCGCGCAAATTTAATATTCATGGAAAAATTATGAACATTACTAACAACAAAGTTGTTCAGTTTCATTACACGTTAAAAGATGAAGCTGGTAAAGAAATTGAAAACTCATACGAAGGTGATCCTTTAGCTTACTTACATGGTCACAAAAATATGTTAGTGGGTGTAGAAAATGCATTGACTGATAAAAAAGCTGGTGACAAGTTTTCGGTAACTCTACAACCTGAAGATGCATATGGTGAACGCCAAGAAGATGCAATTCAGCGCATTCCTACAAAGCATTTAATGGGCTCTGAAAAGTGGAAGCCAGGTATGACAGCTGTAGTAAACACTGATGCTGGTCAACGACAAGTGACGGTGTTAAAAGTAGGTCGCTTTATGGTAACTGTTGATATCAATCCACCATTAGCAGGTAAAGTGCTTACTTTTGAACTTGAAGTTGTCGACGTACGTGACGCAACTGAAGAGGAAATAGAGCACGGTCATGCTCACGGCGTAGGTGGTCATCAGCACTAGCAGCCAGCAATAAATTATATTGAAAAAGCCGAACGTTAGTTCGGTTTTTTTTTGTCGATAAAAAAGCGCATGTTAACGACATTTCTCTTGTAAATTAATCGCAGCTTGCTATGTTGGGTTATCGCTTTACCAAAATAAGAAGAATGAAAATGGCCTTTATTAAATCCAAAGCAAAACTGACTACATTAGTATTAGCTACATTGTTTGCTAATCAAAGTTATGCGGATACTAAAGTAATTCACGCAGGCGAATTACTTGTTGAAGCAGGTAAAAAGACACTTAGTAAACACTCTGTCGTTATAACGGACGGCAAGATTATTGACGTTAAGAAAGGGTTTATCAAACCAGGCTCAATATCTAAAGATGCTGTGCTAGTCGATCTTTCTGATGATTTTGTTTTACCGGGCTTAATGGATATGCACGTGCATTTACAGGGAGAGTTGGGCCCAAGAAATGATAGTGATGCCTTGCGACTTTCTGATGCAGATAAATTAGTGAAGAGTGCGATGTATGCTGAGCGAACATTAATGGCTGGATTTACAACGGTGCGCGATTTAGGTGGTTTGCCAGAGCAAAGCTTTGCTTTACGTGATGGTATTGCCAAGGGGTGGATTGCTGGCCCTCGTATCGTTGCTGCTGGTAGTAATGTAGCTGTGACAGGTGGTCATGGTGATGTTGATGGGATGAAACCAGATCTTCTTCATATGCATACGGCTAAAACAGTATGTGACGGTCCATTTGATTGTCGAAGAGCAACTCGTCACGCCATCAAATTCGGCGCAGATGTTATTAAGATTACTTCTACCGGTGGTGTTTTATCGGATACCAACACAGGAACCGGTCAGCAAATGGCTGATGACGAATTAAAAGAAGTTGTTGAAACCGCTCACGCTTTAGGACGTAAAGTGGCTAGCCATGCACATGCTGCTGCCGGTATCAATGCCGCTCTTAGAGCTGGAGTAGACAGTATTGAGCACGGTAGTTATGCAAATGAAGAAAGTATTCGTTTATTTAAGGAAACAGGTGCTTATTTAGTACCGACTCTGATGGCTGGGGATACAGTTGTTGGCATGGCCAAAACTAGTAACTTCATGTCAGATGCGATTAAAGCGAAGGCGATACGTGTGGGTGGCGATATGATCGCAAACTTTAAACGTTCATACAAATCGGGGGTAAACATCGCATACGGTACCGATAGTGGTGTTTCAAAACATGGCACTAATGCTAAAGAAGCGGTTCTTATGTTTGAAGCCGGTATGAAGCCTCAAGATATCCTTAAAGCAGCAACCGTTAATTCTGCAAAATTACTGGGGTTAGATAGTAAAATAGGTACAATCGAAATTGGCAAACAAGCTGATATTATTGCGGTTAAATCAAGCCCGATTAAGGACATATCTGTGCTTATGGATGTGAACTTTGTTATGAAAGGTGGCAAGGTTTTTAAGCAGTAATTTACTACATCAAAAAATACGTAAATCATCCCAAGCGGCTCAGAGCACTCTGTTGTCGCTTTTTTTGTAACTGTCGTTAATCAAAATCTCCAATTGAAGATAGTTTGCTTTTTGATATACACTGTCATTTCATTCTCTAGTGCGGGGTGTTATGAGAGTTCTAGTATTATTCTTCGCGATGATTGTCTCTTCTTCATCATATGCTTTTAAATTTACTTCGGAAAATGTACTTTCTATCCCATTAAATAACTGGACGAGCCAACGAGTACTGTCAATTGCAATTGGCGAATATATTGCTCAATCAGGTATTGATGTTGATTATGTTAATATCAGTTCGGATGACCAATGGGGAGCAATGGGTCGAGGATCAATTCATTTTCAACTGGAAGTTTGGGAACCCTCAATGAAGGGGCTACTGTCTCATTATTTGGCTAAGGGAAGTGTTGTAGAAATGGGCGATCATGAGGCCAAAGTGATCGAGGATTGGTGGTACCCTAAATATGTGGAACAGCTTTGTCCTGAATTACCTGATTGGCGAGCATTGATAAGCTGTAAACACCTCTTTCAAGTTGACCCTAATAATAATGATGAAAAAGCTATCTATTATGGCGGTCCTTGGGATTATGGCGATGCTGACGTTATCAGAGCGCTAGACCTTGAGTTTACAATTGAGCGAAAAACGTCTGATAAAGAACTATGGCAGCAACTTGCTGTATCTGTAAAAGCGCAATCACCAATCATATTGTTAAATTGGAGTCCTAATTGGACCGACAAGCATATTCCAGGAGAATTTATTAAATTCCCTGCATATTCTGAACAATGTGAAACGGATCCTACTTGGGGGCTGAATAAAACATTATCGAAAGATTGTGGCAACAAAAGACATGGCTGGTTAAAGAAGGTTGCCGCTAGTAGTTTTCAAAGTGAATTTCCTTGTGTTTATGACTTTATAAAACAAGTACGATTTACCAGCAAAATGATCGCAGACGCATCTTCATTAGTTGTAGTCGATGGTTTAAGTGAGCAGGAAGCAGCGCTAGTATGGTCAAAAAACTACCTAGAGAACTTAAAGCAATGGTCATCAACCAGTTGCATGGTGAACAGCATTTAAAAATTATTACTTGAAACACTTTTTTAAGGTGATAAATTAACTTTGTATGGTCAAAAAAGGACTATTTGAGCCTCTTAAATTAATTTTGCGGTATTAAGGAGCCAATATGCAAGCACCCCATGGCGCGTATACTATCGAGTGGTTAAAAGACGTCTTATACGTTGAATTGATTGGCAGTTTTAATCAAGAAGGCATGAGTAACTATATCGAGGCGGTAAAACAGAATATTTCCAAAATTGAAAATAGTTTTTCACTGGTTATAGATGGCTCTGAATTTGAAGGGGCGACTGTAGAGTCATTTGATGTGTTGGAGCAATACAATGAGTGGCTAAATAAACTTAACCAACTCAAAGTTAAAGTCATTATTCAAGACTGTAAAATACAAGAGCAAATTGCTCATAAATACGTTCCAGCCTTAAATACTCAAAAAATAGTTCGGTTTACTAATAAAAAAGAAGCGATGGCTTGGCTTTCTGAGCAGTAATGCGCCTTGGTTTAAACGCATTACTGACAGGACATTAAGTTTACTTCTTTTTAAAAGAGAGACGGTCAAAAATCCCTGTAGTCAGGGCGACACCAAAGAGTGTAATTAAGCTCGTTGCTATCATCTTGCTAGTAATTTGCTCATCTAGAAATACAAATCCCCAAAAAATACCGAAGAACGGGATAAGGTACGTCACTGAAATAGTCTTAGCAGGACCTAAGGCATCTATTAAACGAAAGAACATGATGTACGCAATTCCTGTACATATTATTCCTATAGCAAGTACCGAAGAAATAGCTTCAGTGCTGGGCATTTCATCTGGAATGAACATTAACCCAAGTGGTAATAATGCAATAGTTGCACTCGCCTGACTGCCTGTAGCCAATAACAAAGGTGATAGACCTGACAAATACTTCTTGGTCATACTAGCAGCTATTCCATAACAGGCTGCGGCCCCAACGGCAGCTAAAGCTGGAATGAGTGCTTCTTCATTAACAGACACTTGATCTGCCATTAAGAGGTATACACCTAAAAAGCCAAATATCAGACCGATACTCGCACTCATCGACAATTTGTCTTTTAGCCAAACATAGGCTACTAAAGCACCAAACATTGGAACGGTCGCGTTTAGCACCGACGTTGTTCCTGCTGTCAGTGTTAAGGTGGCATAACTAAACAAGACAAATGGAATAGCCGTATTCATAACGCCAACACAGAATATTTTAAACTTGTAGCCTTTTAAGTGATAACGCTTTTTAGCAATTTTAATACACGCAATAAGAAATAGGGCGGCTATGCCAGTTCTTAATAGTGTAAAGAGAAAAGGGCCAAGTTCAGGTGAGCCTATTCTCATAAACAAAAATGAAGCACCCCATATTGCAGCCAAGGCTAGTAGTTCTATGAAATGTGTTGTTTTCACTTAACTTCCTCAACTTGCATAACTTGTATTGTCGTTAGTGACTTCATCGACCACATAATATTTAAATCAAATAATTGCATGCCATATACTTTGTCGTCAGTTTTGGCTTTTTTATAAGCAGGTCTCGGGTCTTGAGCGAGTACTTGTTCAATAAAAGCGGCTAGGTTTCTGTGGCGATTTTTAAAAGCACTCAACTGTTTCGTCGCTTGCTCACTGAAAACGACGTCTACTAATTCAGGTGCCTCCTGAGCAATACCGCCGTCTGCTTGCGAAATAGAATCGGCATAAGGAATATAAGGCTTAATATCAATAATAGGTGTTTTATCTAATAAATCGTGAGCACCAATATGCAGAGTTACTCTTCCTTTGTCATTTGAAACTTCTTTTAACTGAACAACCGACATGCCAATTGGATTTGGCCTAAAGGTAGAACGTGTCGCAAGCACACCTATTTTCTTATTGCCGCCGAGTCTTGGTGCTTTCACTAAGGGCTTCCAACCTTGTGCCATTGTTCCGTGGAAAGCAAATATTACCCATAAGTGAGAGTACTGCTCGATGCCCTTAATCATATTTTCTGCATCTAAGGCATCATTAAAGACTATCTCTCCAACTGCTTCAGCTACTAGACCTGGTTGTCGAGGAATGGCAAATTTCTCTTTGTAAGGAGAGTTCACCGTTGCAATAGGCTTTAATGCTAAACAATCCATTTTACGAATCTACAGATACCACGTCATATGCCTTGGCATAACACACCAATTCCTGATGACAAACGTTTGTACTAATCGTTGTACAACCTGTGAAAATGATCGCATTTGCGCCTTTATCATAAGCACTCTTTTTCGCGTTAGTGCGAGCTGTTGCTAAACTTGGTGTCGCGTCACTAGGTTTAGCCTGGCAACTCACACCTTCAACAACACTTACTAATTGATAGTTGCTGACAAATTCACTCTCTGATTTGAAAACCGGCATATTGCGCGAGCCAAAGTAATTCTTAAAATTTTGTGGGTCGACATTCGTTTGAAAGCTAGTGATGGGAGCGCAACTTGTTAATGTCAACATTGCGGCTATTGTAGTTATTAATTTCATCATCAGTTATTCCTTTACAGACAAAAAAGGGTAAGTATTAAACTTACCCTTTTGTTAATCAGTTTTGCGTTACTTAACACGCATACCTGGCTGTGCACCTTCTTCTGGATTCAATATCCACAGGTCTTTACCACCAGGACCTGCTGCTAATACCATGCCTTCAGACATACCAAATCGCATTTTACGAGGTGCTAAGTTAGCGACCATTACTGTGTGCTTACCAATTAAGTCTTCTGGTTGGTAAGCCGATTTGATACCAGCAAATACTTGACGTGTTTCGCCACCTAGATCTAACTCCAAGCGTAATAACTTGTCAGCTTTTTCTACGTGCTCAGCGTTAACAATTTTGGCAACACGCAAATCAATCTTTGCAAAGTCATCAAACTGAATTTCTGGCGAAATAGGATCGTCTGCTAGTGGACCTGTTGGTGCAGGCTTTGCTTCTTGTAAACTTTCTTTTGATGCTTCAGTCATCGCTTCTATCTTATCCATCTCAATACGTTGCATTAACGCCTTAAACTTATTGATTTTGTGATTGGCTAATAATGATTTGTGACCTTCCCAAACGAGCTCATCGTTTAAGAACGCCTCTGTCTTCTCTGCAAGTGCAGGTAGCACAGGCTTCAAGTAAGTCATAAGAATGCGGAATAAGTTAATACCTAAACTACAGATATCCTGAACTTCTTGTTGTTTAGTTTCATCTTTAATTAACTGCCATGGTTCTTTTACAGCGATGTACTCATTCACCTTGTCAGCTAAGGCCATGATTTCACGCATTGCCTTACCAAATTCACGATTTTCGTATAGTGCAGCTAAACTATCACCAGCAGCCATTACTTCGTCTGCCAACGCTTGATCATCAACGTTTGCTGATAACATGCCGTCAAACTTCTTCGTGATAAAGCTTGCACAGCGTGATGCTATATTAACTACCTTGCCGACTAAGTCAGAGTTTACACGTTGTGCAAAGTCTTCAAGATTTAAATCTAAATCGTCGATACGGTTAGTCAATTTTGCAGCATAGTAGTAACGTAAGTACTCTGGGTTTAAATGATCTAAGTAAGTACGTCCTTTGATGAAAGTACCTTTTGATTTAGACATTTTAGCACCGTTAACAGTAACAAAACCGTGTGCGTATACTGACGTTGGCTTTCTATATCCAGCACCTTCTAGCATTGCTGGCCAGAATAAACTGTGGAAGTAAATAATGTCTTTACCAATGAAGTGGTAAAGTTCTGCATCAGAATCTTTGTTCCAGAAAGTATCAAAATCGATATTTTCACGATTACATAGGTTTTTGAAACTACCCATGTAGCCAATTGGTGCATCTAACCAAACGTAGAAGAACTTACCTGGCGCATCAGGAATTTCAAAACCAAAGTATGGTTTATCACGACTGATATCCCATTGTTGAAGACCAGACTCAAACCACTCATTTAATTTGTTAGCCATTTCTTCTTGTAACGAACCACCGGTTGTCCAGTCTTTAAGCATTTGCTCAAATGCTGGTAAATCAAAGAAGTAATGTTCTGAATCACGTAGTTCAGGTGTTGCACCTGACACTACAGAGCGAGGGTTGATTACTTCTGTTGGTGAATAAGTTGCACCACAGTTGTCACAGCTGTCACCGTTTTCATCTTCACTCTTACACTTAGGACAAGTACCTTTTACAAAACGGTCTGGCAAAAACATGCCTTTTTCAGGATCGTAAAGTTGTGAAATGGTACGAGTGTGGATATGACCACTGTCACGTAATTTAGTGTATATCTCACTTGATAACTCGCGGTTCTCATCACTGTGAGTAGAATGGTAGTTGTCGAAACTGATCAAGAAATCGCTAAAATCGGCCATGTGCTCTTCACGAACACCTTCGATCATTTGCTCAGGTGTAATACCTAATTCTTGTGCTTTAAGCATGATCGGTGTGCCATGAGCGTCATCAGCACAAACAAAGTAGGTTTCATTGCCACGCATACGCTGGAAACGCACCCAAATATCAGTTTGAATATGCTCTAAAAGATGACCTAAATGAATCGAACCATTAGCGTATGGTAACGCACAGGTAACAAGGATTTTTCTTTTGTCTGCGCCACTAGCAGACTGATTAGTATTCGACATATTAAATTTATGATTTTTTTGGTGGTAATAATGGGGAGAATGGTACAGAATTTGACATTAATTTTCATTAAGAAAAGTCGTCTTTCTTAATAATTTTTCATTTTTCTGTCATTGGTATATTTCCATGTTTTCAAAACTTTTCTCCAAGGCCACTGGTAAAGCCGAAAAAAAGACCAGCGAATTTCAGCAACTGGCTGATAAGATTAAACAATTTTTGAGCGAGTTTCGTTCAGATGTTTTTCCTAATGGTATCTTAGAAATTGAGCAAGAAATTGAAGTCGTAAAAGTGGCTGAGCATTTTGTCGCTGCGATTCAAGTACCATATCCTTGTCAGTTAGTCTTAGACGAGGTGAGTTGTCAACTTTCATTGGCGTTAGAGCAAGAAATTCATTTGGAAGCTGATGTACGTGTTGAGCCTACTAAAAAGCACGATATCAAAAATGTTAAAAACATCATCGCAATCTCTTCAGGCAAAGGTGGCGTGGGTAAATCTACAACCTCAGTAAATTTGGCTTATGCGTTGATAGCCGAAGGGGCGACAGTGGGTATTCTTGATGCTGACATTTATGGCCCGTCGATTCCAACGATGCTTGGATTAGCTGGCCAAAAGCCTGGTTCAGATGACGGCAAATTATTAAATCCAATGATGAATGAACAACTGCATGCAATGTCTATTGGCTTTTTAATGGAAGCAGATGATGCCACCGTTTGGAGAGGGCCAATGGCAAGTCGCGCGTTGAGCCAACTGCTAAATGAAACCAAATGGCCTGAACTCGATTATCTTATTATTGATATGCCTCCAGGGACTGGCGATATTCAATTGACGCTTGCCCAACAAATCCCCGTGGTAGGTGCTGTTATTGTTACAACTCCACAAGATGTTGCTTTAGCTGACGCAGTGAAGGGAATAACGATGTTTAACAAGGTAAATGTACCCATTTTAGGCGTTGTTGAAAACATGAGTTATCACCTTTGCGAGAACTGTGGGCATGAAAGTCATTTATTTGGTAAAGCTGGTGGTGCTAAAGTGGCTGAAGACCACAAAATTCAACTGCTTGGTCAACTTCCAATGGTGATCGACATCATGAAAGGTGCCGATAATGGAAAATCTCCAATTATTAGTGAATCAGAGGGTGACATTAGCCAACAATACCGTAAAATAGCGCACAAAATGGCTGCTGGTTTATATCATCATCAAGATGCTCGCAGCAGTCAAAATAACGATATTTTTATCAAGGAACTTTAGCCCAAAGCGCCGCTTAGGTTAACACAATAGAAGAATAGATTATGAGATTATGTGACCGCGACATCGCCGCGTTGATTGAACAAGAACGCATCGTGATTACACCGACGCCTGAGCCGCAAATGATTTCAGGTGTTAGTGTTGATATGCGCCTAGGCAACGAGTTTCGTGTATTTAAAAACAATACTGCGCCGTTTATTGACCTTAGTGGCCCAAAAGAAGACGTACAAAAAGCAATGAACTCAGTAATGAGTGAAGAGATTTTCATCGAAGATGGTGAAGCATTCTTCTTACATCCAGGTGAACTAGCTTTAGCTGTAACATATGAGTCAGTGACTTTACCTGATGATATTGTTGGATGGTTAGATGGTCGTTCTTCGTTAGCACGATTAGGTTTAATGGTGCACGTTACGGCGCACAGAATTGATCCAGGTTGGTCTGGTCAGATTGTTTTAGAGTTTTATAACAGTGGCAAATTGCCATTAGCACTTAGACCTAAAATGAAAATTGCAGCACTTAACTTTGAAACCATGTCTGGCAGTGCATCAAAACCTTATAATAAGCGTGATGACGCTAAATATAAAGGTCAGATGGGCGCTGTTGCAAGTCGCATTAGCCAGGACGATGCGTCAGAGTAATCTATTAACTTAGTTTATTTTGTTGAAGAAGCAGCTTTGTCGCTGCTTTTTTTGTACTTAGAGACGGGGTTATTACGTTATAGTTTTGAACACACAGCATTGAAACATTAGTTAACAATGATTGTTGGTCGATGTGTGTAATATTCTGTTATTCTTTTACTTTAGCTTTACACCAAAGGGACGCTTTTATGGAAACAGAGGCAAAAGTATTAACACGTTCAAAGCATGGATTGCTAACCGGTAGCCTGCGAGGACTTGCAGATTACTATGGCTTAAACCTAAATAAGTTACAGCTTGTATTTGTTGTACTCGGTTTCTTTGGTATCGGATTTGTCTTTTATTTTGTTCTTTGGGTGAGTCTTCCTAGTTATTCTCAACGAGCGTATTTGCTTCAAGAATTGAGGGAAAGACAGCAGATGCCGGATTAAAGGTATCTTAATCATTTAATATTAAATTGAGCGAGGGATAGCTTGATAATCATTTCGGTTTCTGAAGAGATACAAACATCTCAATACAGTGTATTGCTCTATTTAGGGGCTTCGTTTTCTATAGTCATGTTACTGGCTTGTCTTTTTTATGCCAAAAAAGGATTAAAGTTGAGCTTGTTTTACACTGCTTTATGTTTTTCTTCTTTTTATTGGTGGGCTTATTCTAAAGCCGATAAATTTTATGAACTTGCGCAGGTAGGGGAGTTTTTAAAAGTGAGTTATGTTTCTCCTGTATCTGATCAATTAATACCTTTGTCAGATATTGCATCTGTTACTTTTGGTACAAATACTCGAGGCGCTAAAACATGTTTTATTTCTTTGAATACAAAGTCAGGTGAAAAATTTAGAAGTGCCAATCTGCCTGAGGATACACAGTATTGTAAAGATATTAGAGTCAAGTTGATGGATTTGCTAATGTTAAGTTAGCATTGCTAGGGATCACTTTCGTGTTTACTTCGAATAAGGAAATATATGCAAAACCAAAATATTAATGAAGAGATAGACCAGGTTAAAAGTGACCTCACAACCATTAAACAACAATTGAATGTGGTGACTGACGAGCTTTTTAAAATGCGTATTGCTCAATCTGAAATAGCTAAGCATAAAAAACAAACGAACACAGCAGTAGGTATTGTACTGCTAGCTTGGACTCTGTTATTCGCTCTGTTTTATTTAAGCGTTTAAGCCTTTGGGACAATGTCAGCTTAATGTGAAATAAGTATATTGATTTAACATCAGGTTGTTACTATGTAGGTGATTGGGCGGATAAGTTTTTCCCTGAGCAGCATGGTGAAGCATTATACCTTCAACAATTAGGTAGCCGGATTTTATTGGTTGACCTTCATGGAAGTGGCGAAGATATACTTGAATGGTTGAATAAAGCGGTTATTGGGCTTAACTAGTGCGTAAAGAGAAAATGATAAGAGAAATTACAAAAACAGATTTTGAAGTATTTTGGCCGACGTTTGAACGTGTTATTCAAGCACAAGAAACCTATGCCTTTGAACCTCACATGACCTTTGAAGAAGCCTACCAATTGTGGTGTGAATCTTCTTTAAAGACTTTTGTTTATGAAGAGGAAGGAGCTATTTTAGGCAGTTATTATTTAAAGCCTAATGCAATGGGACCGAGTAAACATATTAGTAACTGCGGTTATATGGTTTCTGAACAAGCGCGAGGAAAAGGTGTCGCTCGTCAAATGTGCGAGCACTCCCAGAAGGTTGCTTTAGCTCTTGGTTTTAAAGCGATGCAATTTAACAGCGTCGTGTCCAGTAACGAAGTCGCGGTTAAACTTTGGCAAAAGCTGGGTTTCAACATCATAGGGAGTATTCCTAAAGCTTACCAACATGCAAAGTTAGGGTTAGTTGATAGCTATATTATGCACAAAATCTTGTCGGAGTAGTTCATATTGAATTACTTACGCTTTTTGAAATTCAGTATCATTACCTTAATTACCGTTGGGCTTTCAATTCTAATTTTTCCTTTTATCGCTGCGTTATCGCCAAATGCTAATAGTTTAGAAAACGCTGTCAATATTGATGTTTCAACGATGCTAACAGGGGAAAGCAGAACAGAAAAACTCGGTTTATCAACAATATTCGTTACGCGCCTAAGTGATGATGAATTTAACGTTTTTCACTTGCCTTACAAAAAAGGTGAGTTCTTGCTGCCTGAATTTGATTGGCAGCGTCCAGTGTTGCCATGTGTGTTTTTTATTCAAGAAGATGGCTTCCAATGTCTCGATACTAAAAATGAAAGTCGACTTTGGTATAGTTACATGACTTGGAATAAAAATGGTAAATATATTGGTGAGCATAAGTGGGGCCATAAAGTGCCTGACTTAATGTCGCTTGATTATATCATTCAAGGCAATCAGCTGATTATTTTAGGTGTTTAGCCGAGAACGTTGTTGCTTAAATTCAATCACAATAAATATAAAGAATTGAGGTTTGTTCATCATGTCACAAAATAAAGTTTATTCACCTACACAAGCTGCCTTAGGCTCTTTTATAGGTGGCCCTATTGCTTCTGTTTATTTTGTTTTTCAAAATTATCAAGCCATAAACAAAAGAGAATTCGCTAGCAAAGCACTTACCTTTGGTGGGGCAATTGTTGTCTTTTTGGTTGCGCTTTTGCCGTTTTTACCGGACGATTTTCCGAATATGGTTATTCCATTGGCAACTGTTGTGTTAACAAGAGTAATGGTAGAAAAATATCAGTTTGATCGTAAGACTATTGTGGAAGACGAAAGCCTGAATTTTCATTCCGGCTGGCGTGTCTTTTTTGTTGGTGTCATCTCATTTTGCCTATTTATTGTGAGTGCAATGAGTTTCTTAATTTTAATGGATCTACTTGGTTTTGGTCAGGTAGCTTAGTGAATAATACGAGTATTTAATAAGATGATCTTGAAGCTAAATCACGCCGATGAATTAGTCGCCCAGCAAATTCACAATGTTTTTCAACGATCTTATCGAATCGAAGCTGACTTGGTTGGTGTTAAAGTGTTTCCGCCGCTTGCTAGAACCATTAAAGATATTACTCTCTCGATAAGCTTGTTCTACGGCCTTTATGAAGATAAAGAGCTTGCTGGTGTTATTGAGATTGAATATAAAGGTAGTACATTGGATATCCATAGTTTAACCGTTGATCCTAGTTTTTTTAGAAGGGGGATAGCTGGTAAGCTTATTGAATATGTGATGGCATCTTTTAGTTGGGAAAAGGCATTTGTTGAGACAGCAGCAGTTAATTCGCCCGCTATCAAACTGTACAAAAAATTTGGCTTTCTAATAGACAAACAGTGGATACCAGAGCATGGGATTGAAAAGGTTGCCATGTCACAAGCTAGAATAAACACAACAAATTAGCAGATTATCACTCTGTAACAAATCAAATTTGCAGCCAAGCGAAAGCTCTGTTTATCATATTACAGTCAATCAAAAACAATAAAAAAGAGACTAATGATGGACTATTTAAAAATTAACAAAGAAGCATGGAATAATCGGACCGATGTGCATGTGGAATCAGCGTTCTATGATGTTTCATCTTTCAAGGCTGGCAAGTGTTCTTTAAATCCAATTGAGCTAACACAAGTAGGAGACGTTAAAGGAAAGTCTCTCCTGCATTTGCAATGTCATTTTGGTCAAGACACTTTGTCTTGGGCAAGACTAGGCGCTAAAGTAACGGGGGTTGATTTATCTTCTGCTGCAATTAACAAGGCGAAGGAATTAAATGATGCGCTGCAATTAGACGCTGCTTTCATTGAGTCAGACGTTTATGCGTTTGGCGAAGAAAATGAGCAGTCCTTTGACATTGTCTACACTTCTTACGGGGTTTTGTGTTGGTTGCCTGATTTAGACAAATGGGCACAAACTATTCATGATGCTTTAAAGGTAGGTGGAGAGTTTCACCTTGTTGAATTTCATCCATTTAACGACTTGTTATCTGGTTATGCATACTTTTCAAAAGCAGAGCCAGATATTGAGGATGAAGGCACCTATACCGAAAACTGTGATGGTAATTTGCAAACGATGGTGACATGGACACATGCAGTTAGCGATGTTATTTCTGCGTTAATAAGAGTTGGGCTAGCAATTGAGGTTTTCAAAGAATATGAACATAGCCCCTATGAGTGCTTTGAAGGACTAGAGAAAGTTGAAGGCGAGGGATTTAAGAAGACCATCAAGAAACAATCGATACCTATTGTGTACTCTATAAAAGCGATCAAAAAGCAGTAGGCGCATCTTATGTTACTTGGATTAAACCACATTACTGTAACGGTTACTTGCTTGGATGAGTCATTGATATTCTATTGTGATGTATTGGGTTTTACTCTACACGCTAAATGGAATTCTGGTGCTTATTTATCTTGCTCAGATGTGTGGTATTGTCTTTCAGAGGGAAAACCCGAGCCAAGTGAAGATTATACTCACATTGCTTTTACAATCGAAGAGAGCAACTTTGAGTTAATGGAAGAAAGGTTACAACAAAACAAGGTTAATCTATGGAAAGAAAATAGTAGTGAAGGGCTCTCTATGTATATCCTTGATCCAAATAAACATAAATTAGAAATACATGTTGGCAATTTACAATCAAGGCTAGAGTCTTTAAAAACAATGCCTTATGATGGTTTGGTAATTTACAACACTAACTAATTAACAATACTATCTATGAAATTATTGTCTCTAGCTTTTTTAGCTACTTGTTCTTTTGGGATAAATGCTGAAATCGGTAAATCTCTGTCTGTCTCTCATTTTAAGCAAATAAATAATTTACCTTCGGCGTCCGCCAGTGTGAAATTAGGTAACCGACTATTGGTTGTCGGTGATGATTCACCGTCGTTATATTTTCTTAATGAAGATTTTCAAATCACTGACAGCGTTGATATCAAAAATGGCAAACCAAATAAACAAGGTCGCATTCCTGGCAAGTTCAAAGCTGATTTGGAAGCAGCAGATAAACTGACTATAGATGAGCAAAACTATGTTGTTATGCTTGGCTCCGGCACGTATACAGATACTCGTGAGAAAGCGCTGTTGTATTCAGTTAATGAGAACACCATTAAGTGGAAAAGTATCAAACCTTTTTACCGTAGTTTAAGAGGGGTAGCCAACCTTAGTAAGACTGAGTTTATTAATATTGAAGGATTTGCTACCAACGAAGACAAGGCCTTTTTATTAAGTCGCGGTTCTCATGGACCTAATCTTATTTTTGTATTAGATAAGACAGCTTTTTCCCAATATTTATCAGGCTCTGTTAGCGTAATTGAAAATGTCAACGCTATCCAAGTACAACTACCTAAACTAGATAATGTAGAAGCTACTTTGTCTGGAGCAACGTGGAATGCGCAAACAAGGCAACTTTTTGTTACGGCTTCGGTAGATAAAGATAACGAGCATATCTTAGGAAGTTTTGTTGCTGTGATAGAATCTGAACAATTGAAACAAAAAGGGCCTTTGAAGCCTAAGTCGTTTTTGATTACACATAAAGGCAATCGATTAGAAAGTAAAGTTGAGTCCGTCACAATAACGACTAGTGCTAAGGGGACTGTTACAGGTACTTTGTTGGCGGACAACGATGATGGTACAAGTCAGTTTATGCGTTTCACACTTAAGAACAACTAACAAAGATGTTGGATGATTATAGAGGGTATGATGAGAACTAAAGTAATGACAATAGCTGCAACAATTAGCGCAGTTTTTGCTTGTAATACGACAATGGCTACAGAAAACGTTTGGGACAGCTTTTTGGCATTATCTTCTGAGTATCCTGAAAGATTCGCAGGCAGCGAAGGTGAATTACGTGCAGCTAATTGGCTTAAGGCTAAGTATAAGGCTTTAGGGTACAGTGTTAATGTACAGAACTTTGATTTTGACTTTAAAGGGCAATCGTTAAAATCGAATAATCTTGAGGTGGTCGTGAAAGGGCAAACCGACAAGACGATTATTATTGGTGCACATTATGATGCTATTGGTCATCAGAATGGTTCAAAAGGATTCACTGATAATGCTTCTGGCACAACAACGCTACTTGGCTTGGCAAAGAACCTAAAAGATAAAAAACCTTACTACACAATTAAAATAGTATCGTTTGGCGCCGAGGAAATAGGTAAGGTTGGCTCTAATTTTTATGTAAATGCGCTAGGTGATGTTAAAGAAAGTATTGTAGGTATGATCAATCTTGATACTGTGGTTGGTGGTGATAGCTTATATATACACAGCGCACACTCTAACGCCTATCCGTGCAAAAACATCAAAGATGTGAATTACTCTAAAGATACTTGGGTAAGGGATGCTTTATTAGAAGAAAGCGGTAAGCTGCCTACCACATATGCGTTACACCCAGAAACTAAAGGTTACCCAGAAGGGGAAACCGGTGGATGGTCTGATCATGCGCCATTTGCATGCGCCGGTATTCCGATTGCACACATCGAAGCAACAAACTTTTTAATTGATGGTGAATCAGGTACTGATGGTTACTCACAAACAAAACATGAAAAGTACTGGACATGTTTTGAAGAAAGTAAGATGGGTGCTTGTAATCGAAAAAAAGAACAACATTGGGGCAAAATATGGCATACCCAATTTGATACGAAAGAAGCTGTGTTCCCTGAATTGGAATCTCGTATTAAATCGCAGTTCCATTCAAACATTACATTGTTAACCAACTTTGTTTTGAATAAATCCTAATAAAGGCATAGGGTTAACTAAAAAGCGATGAGTTATCATCGCTTTTTTTATTTCTGCAATAAATTGTTACTAATAAGCTTGGCAAGTGCCAATTAAGACGAGGTCAACCAGATGAATTTCAGATAGACTCCACGAAGCATTAACAATAAAAAAGGATTATTTCTGTGGAACTTTTAACAGCGTACCAACCAACCATTTTGATTTTTGGGTTAACAGGTTTCTTAATGTGGGTGCAATTAGCTGTCTATGACGTTCATGCGATCAAAAGTAAACATACACCTGGGTTTTCGGTTGAACAAAGTCACGGCGATTTGTTGTTTCGACTGAGTAGAACATTTGCCAATAGCAATGAAACCGTTGCAATTTTTGTCTTATTTTCCTTATTTGGCATATTGAGCAATGCATCTCCGGAGTGGTTAAATTATAGCGCTATTGTCTATTTTGCTGGCCGAGTAGGCCATATGATAAGTTACTATTTGAATTACTGTTTGCTACGTAGCATTAGTTTTGGATGCAGTTTCATCGCGTTATTGAGTTTGTTCTTAGCGGCGGCAACTGGTTGGTTGAGTTAACAAAATGATAGTTAATAAATTATTTGTATATGGCACATTGGCACCAGGAAAGCCAAACGAACATATCTTAGCTGGGAAAACTGGTACTTGGGTCCAGGCTAGTGTCAGAGGTACTTTATACCAAGAAGGCTGGGGAGCAGCACTTGGTTATCCCGGCTTGATTTTGGACGAGCAAGCAGAAAAAGTAACTGGTCTCGTTTTTACATCAGATGAATTACCAGAATCGTGGGCGATGTTAGATGAATTTGAAGGCGATGGCTATCAACGTGTATTGACCTCAGTAGAGTTTACTAATGGTACAAAGGCTCAAGCCTATGTATATCACATCAAAAAAGCAAATGAGTAAAAGGACGTTTTATGCAATATTTGGTTACTGCTTATGATTATACTGATTCCGAGGCGCTAAATAGGAGGCTAGAGAACCGCGAATCTCACCTCGTAGGTATAGAGAAGCTAGTGCTTTCAGGCAATTTTTTGAGTGGTGGAGCTATTTTAAGTAATCACGGAAAAATGATTGGTTCAACGGTTCACGTATCGTTTGAGACAAGAGAACAACTTGATAGTTGGATTTCACAGGACCCGTACATTCTAGGAAAGGTATGGGAGAAAGTAGAAATCCAGGAAGTGCTACTTTTTCCTGTAGATAAGATCATAAACGGTTAATATTTTTCGGAGCAGTTATGATAGCAGAAACACCTAAGCCGCCGTATTATGCAGTGATATTCTCTTCTTTAAAGAATTCTGAGGATACTGGCTATGCCGAAACAGGGGCTAGAATGATGGATTTGGCGTCACAGCAAAAAGGTTTCTTAGGTGTTGAATCAGCTAGAGAAGATCTTGGTATCACGGTCTCGTATTGGCGAGATCTTGATTCAATCAAGCAATGGAAGCAAAACATAGAACACATTGAAGCTCAGAAGAAGGGTAAAAAGCAGTGGTATGACTCATATCGTGTTCGAATTGCCAAAGTTGAAAAAGAGTACGGATTCTAATGATAAAAGGGAATGAAACAATGAAGTTGGTAGTTGGCACTGAGTCTACTTGGTCACTAAGAGCTTGGATTTGCAGTCAGTTAGCGGGTATAGCGCTAGACATTATCGTCATTGATTTAGCAGCCCAAGATTATAAACAACAAATTTTAAAACATTCGCCAACAGGACTTGTGCCCGCGCTAATAACGGAAGATTGTGTTATTCATGATTCACTGGCTATCGCGGAATATTTTAATGAATTGTCCGATCACAAATTGTACCCAGATTCTGCTTCAGAAAGAGCTATTGCGAGAAGCCTATGTGCTGAGATGCACTCAGGCTTTACAAGCCTCAGAACCCAATGTCCTTTCAATGTATCAGGTAATATTGCCTCTGTTGCAATAAACAAAAATCTGTCTAATGAATTAGAGCGAGTGAAAGCTATTTTTGAATGTGCCAATGGCCGATTTATGTTCGAAAAGCCAAGTGTTGTAGACGCATTTTATGCGATTTTGGCCTATAGAATGGCTAGTTTTGGTATTTCTCTGGACGGTAAAGCAGGTGAGTATCAATCTTCGCTATTAGCTTGGCCTTTACTAAAGGACTCAATAACACTAGCAAAGCGGTGGAGTACAAAATAAAGGAAAAGCTTTTTGGCCGTTTTTACACTTTTATGTGTTATTTCACTGTGCTTCTTTTGATGTGTAAGCAGCAAATATCTTTGATATTAATAATAAAACCGCGTAACAAGTGAATTGGCATAGCAATAAAGTACCAAGACCAACAGGAAATATATTTAGCTTTTCTTCAAAACAATATTTTGAATATTTAACTAAACCATAGCCAAATCCGCATTCTGCTGATTGCCACTCCCACCAGAAGAAAAATAATGCGCCTACGGTCACACCGCTTATCAAAAACCAACCATAGAGCTTTGCTATTTTGCGGTAATTAAAAGGTATAAGGCTTGATTTAGTGAGAATTGCTATTAAGTTTCGCAAGGCAAACTGCGCGACTACAAAAGCTAGCGTAACAATCGCTAAAACGATATTAATCCCAATCAAGTCGTAGACAATGTGCATAAGCGAATTATCAGCATTATGGATGAATTTGGAGGTACTAGATTGTGGCATTATCTACGTGATAATGAAAGCGGATAAAAGGGCGAGTATTCTCTTGGTATCTGTGTTGGAAATTCTAGCGCAATTAATTTTTTTCTTATTTAAACTTTTTTGCTTGGACTCGCTACTAATAGAGTTTACAAAGTCTTAAAGGCAGATGATGAAACTAATAAACGTCTTACTAATAACACTTGCTCTAATAGCAACTTCTGCTTCGGCAAATCAAAAGAAAATACTTATTGTGGCTTCCAATATGGTTGATATGGGGGATCCTGAAAAACACGATGCTCGAAACAATCTCTGGGAGTTTGCTCCTCCATATCATGTTTTTCTTAGTCACGGGTATGATGTTGATTTCGTTTCACCTAAAGGAGGCGAAGTACATTTCATGATGCAGCCTCAAGGTATAAGCAGCTATACCATTAAATATGAAGGATTTATGGAAAAAGCGAATGCATCATTCAAGCCGTCAGAGATTAACCCTAATGACTACTGGGGAGTTTATATCGGAGGTGGTTATGGTGTGATGTTCGATGTGGCTAACAACAAGGAAATCCATTCGATCATTAGTAGCATTTATGAGTCAGATGGTATCGTTGGGGTTGGCGGCCATGGTTCTGCAGGCATTGCTAATGTACAACTTTCAAATGGTGAATTTTTGGTTAAAGGCAAAAAGGTAGCAGGATTCCCTAACTCTACTGAAACGTCAAAACCTTGGGCGAAGCAGGGAACATTGTTACCTTTCTTGATTGAAACGCAACTAAATAAAAATGGCGCAATAGCGTTAAATAAAAAGCTATTAACAGACAAACACGCGGTGGTTACTGATAAACGCATTGTTTCCACTATGTTTTTGCCTTCTGCTGCATTAGTAGCAAAAGAGATGATAATAGCATACGCCGAGTAGTTGTTAAAAAGAAAGAAAAGGTACTTGAGTTAAACGTATGTTGTGTTTAAAAGCACTATTTAAATAAATATAGTGTTGCAATTTTGCACCAAGTCAGTTCTAAATCTATCCATGACGTCTGTAAATTCCTTTGTTAACATCTTTAGGTAAATGATTAATAAGGAATTGAAAATGAGTAAGTTAACTATCTTTTTCTTTAGCTCAGTACTGTCGATGATGTCTTATGTCTGTACAGCACAAACTCAAGATGAAGCAGCAATACATCAGCTTTTTTCAAATTATATGGAGAAATATAATTTCTATATTCAAACAGGGGTACTGCAACATAAGCCCGCTCTGTATAGTCAAGAGGTAATGGTTTTGTCTGATAGTAGAGCGCCGAGAGTGGTAACGGAAAGTGTGCTGTATAGCCAGATCGAGGTGTTTTTGGACTCACTAAAAAAGCGTGGTGTGACTAAGGTTAATTGGCAAAAAGTCGATATTCATATGTTGGGCAGTAACATGGCACTGGTGAGTAATATAGCCATTAGGTATAACAAGCATGGTAACGTAATTGATAGAGTAGGTGCGAGTTATACAATATATAAACACGATGAAGAATGGCGTATTTCGTCATTTGCTATCCACAATGCAAATAATGCGTTTCGCTTTAACCCTATAGTGGAAAATCAAAATGGAAAACTGGGAAGACTATCGACTGATTATAGCAGTGCATCAAAGCAATAGTATTCGTGAAGCGGGCAACCAATTAGGGGTCAATCACACTACAGTCTCCCGTCGGCTGAAAAGTTTAAATCAACAGCACCCTTTTGAAGTGTTTGAGTCGACGCCAATGGGGTTTGCAATCACTGAGTATGGTTCAGTTTTGCTGGAAACTGCACTGAAAATTAGTGAATTAATGGACAAACAGAGTCGTGTATTAGCAAACAAAGACTTTGCGCAGTCAGCTGCTTTGTCTCTTTCTGTACCTCCAGCGATTTTGCAGTTTTTACTGCTTGATGATCTCACGTGGTTTCAGCAACAAAATCCAGATATTCGGTTAACTATTCTAGCATCGTATGAACTTGCAAATTTAGATGTGGGAGAAGCAGATGTAGTGGTAAGAGCTTCCAATAAACCAGGTGATGATTTAGTTGGGCATAGGGTTTCTTCTATTCGGGTAGGGTATTTTTCGTCGCGAGAATATCTTACTAAAACGAGTCCCGAAAAGCGCGGTTGGATAACAGGGAAAAATAGTGATTGGGTTCAGAGTTCTCCATTTCCTGATTTGCCTGTTCATTATCGTGTTGAAGACTTAGTTACACGTCACACGATGGCCGCAAAGGGTTTGGGAATGATTCGTGGAGCTTGCTATATTGCTGCGCAGTTTAAGAACTTAATACCTGTCGCTGATGAATTTGAGCCTTTTCAAGATTTATGGGTACTGACTCACCCTGAATTGCGTAACTCAACGAGAGTAAAAACCTTAATGCAATTTATATTAGAACGTTTGAGAGCGAAATTTTGACAGGATTAAATAATCAGGGATCTTACCAATACTGTTGGTTATTTATCTTCTATATCAAAAAAAGGTAGAACGTATTGCTACCCTTTTTCGTTTTATTCATATTCTGAAGCGTAAGTATCTTCATAAGAGTGGGAATAGAATTCAAATAGATTGCCAAATGGATCCTCTAGGTAAACCATTTGTGCTTGTTTTAACTCATCTTCAGGGTGATATCGCATGATGTCCATCCGCACTTTACCACCGTACTCTTCAACACGTTGAATCGCACAATTAAACTGCTCTTTTGGCAACTGTAGACAGAAGTGAAAGATGCCAAGACGAGAGAAGTTAAGGTCGTGACGATCTTCACGGTCGACCATTTCAAACAACTCAACACCGATACCGTCAGTCGTGACTAAATGTGCAATATTGAAACCTTTAAAACCTTTACCAAATACAGCAATGCACATGCGCCCAATGGCAGATTCACGTTCTTCGACTACTTTTGTGTTATTCATTACAACTCTAAGGCCTAGTGCTTTAGTGTAGAACTCTACAGCCTTATCCATATCACCAACCATGATACCTACATGATTCATCTTCATCGTTTACTCCTAGAAATTTTTGAAAAAACCGCTTTAGTTGTTGAGTAAATAATATTAAAACTGTTTGATTAGTTGAAATTATCAAATATTATAAAGTTGATAAAATTAAGTTATTTAAGGTGTTTATGCTTAATCCAATTTGGTTAGAAACTTTCGTGACGCTTGTTGATACTGGTCATTTTACACGCACGGCGGAAAAGCTTCATATGACGCAGCCTGGTGTTAGTCAGCATATTAACAAGCTTGAAGGTGCTTGCGGGCATCATTTAATTAAGAGAGAAAAGAAATCATTTGTCATTACTGAACAAGGTCGCTTGGTTTATGAATACGCAAGAGATATGGTTTTGGAGGAAAAGCTGCTTTTCAATCAACTTAACTTTGATGACCCTTTATCAGGGAGTTGTACATTGGCGTGCTCAGGTTCAGTGGCATTGCATCTTTATCCAAAGCTATTGAGCCTGCAACATCAAAACGCCAATCTTCATATTAATGTTAAAGCTGCTCCAAATCATCAAATTTTGAATGACATTAAGCATGAACACGTTGATGAAGGCATTGTGACAGATTTACCAAATGAGAGTTTTTTTGATTTTGAAGTACTTGGCCAAGAAGAGCTTTGCTTGGTCGTGCCAGATAAAATTGTCGTTGATGATAATAATTGGAGACAGTTACTTTTAGATTTGGGGCTGATTTATCACCCCGATGCAGAGCATTATCTATCTTTGTATTTTAAACAATGCGAAAAACAAGAATTGAAGTCATTGGATATAGTTAAAATACCAGTGGTCGGTTCAATAAATCAAATCAGCCAAATCTTGGAACCGTTAACTCAAGGCGTAGGGTTTACGGTGCTGCCCAAAAGTGCCATTGACTGTTTTCATAGTGTTAAACGGCTACAAGTTTTGAAACCTCATCAGCCAGTGATGGAAAGCCTATACTTGGTGCGTAAAAAAAATAAAGACTTGCCAGCACGCTACGAAGCGTTTAATTCAATTATCAAACAGGCGTGGTAGTAACTTTGTCTAGCGCCTTTTTGTCCTATAACCCCATTTCTTCAACTATTAATTTGAGCAAAAATGTCTCTCGCTCGATCGACATTCCCTTTTTTTCACTCGTTGCAATGGTTTCTTCGTTGTGACTAATTGCTTCGTGAATATTCATCCACTTGGGCGTCATACCGTTTTGAATTTCGTGATGTTCTAATTCAGGCTCTTTAAGTTCTTCATCAATATCGCAGTAGTAGCAATAAGACTCCATGTGAACAATATCAAAATCCGGTTTGTACCATGGTCGGTACTCTTCGTATAAACCAAATTCACGAATATTAGTAACATTGTGAGCGCCAGTTTCTTCACGAAGTTCTCTTATCAACGCGCATTCGTGCTGCTCACCTTCGTCGATACCCCCGCCTGGTAGGCTGTAATCGTGATACCTTTCTGTATAGAGCAATAGTATTTCATCGCCACGCAGGACTATTGCACGCGTTGCTTTTCTATTGAAGCTTTTGCCGTCTTTGTTTTTGATATCAGGATGGTAAGTAGATTTTAGTAGTCTCATATTCACTTCTTGTTATTTAAGCGTTTACGACAAAATTTCTTTTACTCGGCCAACGATGCCACTTTCTAATTTAACCTTGATACCGTGTGGGTGGTTGGGGCTATTAGTTAGTAATTTAGATACTACTCCTTCGGTTAGTTTTCCAGAACGCTGATCTTGTTTTTGCACAACGTTTACCTTTGCGCCAATTTTAACATTTGCTCTGATATTACCGTTCATTTATAGGTCCTCTTTATTTAACGCGGCTAGGGTGCACGATTGCTGGTTATTTCGCAAGTATTCTATGTATTTATCCTGAGTTGATTCACATAGCTTGGCAAGGTAATGTGTCAAATTGAACAGATGATTGGACAAAGGACACACATTGAATAAGAAAGTAGTAGTTATTACAGGTGCATCTAGAGGCATTGGAGCGGCAACGGCAAAATTGTTAGCTAAGAAAGGATATGCCATAGTTGTTAACTATTTTAACAATCATCAGGCGGCTGAAGCTGTTGTTGAGCAGATAGAAGGCTCAGGTGGGCAAGCTATTGCCTATCAAGCTGATGTGTCAGTTGAGCGGGAAGTGAAACAGATGTTCAATGATATTAACAAGGAATTTGGCACTGTCACTCATTTGGTTAATAACGTGGGCGTGCTGTTTACTCAGTCGAAACTTGTCGATATCACGCTAGCGCGCTTTCAAAAAGTCATGCAGTCGAATGTCGAGAGCTGTTTTTTGTGTTGCAAAGCACTTATCAATCAATGCGCAGGTGAAGGGGCTATCGTTAATGTGTCTTCAGCAGCTTCTAGAACTGGCGCGCCGTTTGAGTATGTAGACTATGCCGCTTCAAAAGGTGCAATGGACACTTTAACTAAAGGGCTATCTCTCGAACTCGCTGAGCAAGGTATTCGTGTAAATGCGGTAAGACCTGGTTTTATTTACACCGACATGCATGCCGATGGCGGAGAAGCAGGGCGTGTTGATAGGGTAGCGTCACAGATCCCACTAAAACGTGGTGGTCAACCTGAAGAAGTCGCTCAGGCCATTGCTTGGTTACTGTCTGATGATGCGTCTTACGTTACTGGTAGTTTTATCGATATAGCCGGTGGCAAATGAGTAATAGATTGATCTGCATTATGTTTTCTTAACAACATTGTTGAACACAAAAGGAGGTCAGCATAAGCTAATCATCACCAGTAAACCTTATTGTTTTATGCAAAAGGAGTTAGCTTGAACAGTCAAACCATTCAATCTTTGTGGCAAACCACAAGACCGCCATTTTTGTTGCTTACGCCTATCTGTGTTTTATTAGGCATGAGCTTACATTTAGATGTAGCTAATTGGTTTACTCAGACAATTCCTCTATTGATTTTGATTGGCGCACTAGCTGCACATATCAGTGTCAATGCCCTTAACGAATATTTTGATTTTAGTAGTGGGCTAGATTTACAAACCACGCGTACTCCGTTCAGTGGCGGTAGTGGAGCTCTGCCAAACAACCCAAGTGCGCATGGGGCAGCATTAATCTTGGGGATTGCCTCGTTAACGTTGTGTATTTTAATCGGACTCTACTTTATATATTTAAAAGGTAGTTTGATTCTACCTATTGGCGTATTCGGCGTTGGCATTGTTATTTTATATACAAAATGGATAAATCGTTTGCCTTGGATTTGTTTAATTTCACCGGGTTTAGGTTTTGGAACGTTTATGGTGATAGGAACCTATCTAGTTTTAAGTGGTGAATATAGCACACAGGTGTGGTTAGTCTCTCTCGCGCCATTTTTCCTTATTAATAATTTGTTGTTGCTAAACCAATATCCAGATATTCATGCTGACCGTCAAGTTGGCAGAAGAACATTTCCGATCGTATATGGTGTCAATGCAAGCAACCTTATCTACGCTCTATTTGCAATATTCGCTTATCTTTCAATTGTTTATTGTATTATTCAACAGTATTTACCTGTACTAGCCTTTATTGCTCTGCTTCCGGCATTATTGTCATTTGCCTCTCTAAGAGGGGCTATCAAATTTAAAAAGAACATAGCGCAGCAGCCACAATATTTAGCATTTAACGTAATGGCTGCCTTGTTAACGCCTAGTTTGCTTATCGTTTCCATAGTTTGGGGAGCCTAATATGTTTGGTTTATTGCTTGTTGTTCATCTGTTGGCTGCTACTATCTGGACAGGAGGGCATATCGTTTTGTCCGTCGTGGTGCTGCCGCGAGTGTTAAAGGATAAGTCACCATCATCACTTTTAGCATTTGAATCCGTTTTCGAAAAAATTGGTATGCCAGCGCTTATTCTTCAAATAGTGACAGGTGTGATGCTAGCTTATCGGCTATTACCTGATGTAGGCTTATGGTTTGATATGTCGAACCCAGTAGCGCACGGCGTTGTAGCAAAGTTGACACTGTTAACGTTAACCTTTCTTTTTGCTTTAAACGCTAGGTTTAGAGTGATTCCAAATTTGAACAAAGATAATTTGCATATCATGGCTTGGCATATTATTCCTGTTACAGTATTTTCGATTTTGTTTGTTATTGTTGGCGCGTCTTTTAGGACAGGATGGTTATACTAAATTGGTGAGTGCAGCACATAACCATTTATTATGTGCTGCCTTATACGGTTAATTGACTAGCTTTCTAGCTCTAAATGAACGTCCTTTCATTTTCCCTTCACTAATAGTAGCAAGGGCAAGCTTGGCTATTTTTCTCTCAACTGCGACATAAGAGGCAATTGCCGTTACTTTTATTTTACCAATTTGAGAGCCCTTTATTTCTTTACTTGCTGTAAGTGCACCTAATATATCGCCTGGTCTTAACTTACTCTTCTTACCACCATCAATTTGAATGGTTACCATCGGTGCTTGTGGCGCTCGATTTGTAAAAACTTCTTCAGAAGGTAACGCTGTTGGCTCAATGGATAATGATAAATATTCTTCTAACGCAATAATTTTATGCGATTCTTTGTAACTCATTAATGAGCAGGCGACACCGGTATTTCCTGCGCGGCCAGTACGACCAATTCTATGAACGTGTACTTCTGGATCATGGGCGATGTGATAGTTGATAACCAGTTCAACATGGTCAACATCGATACCTCGTGCTGCGACATCTGTTGCTAGTAAAATGGTTAAACTCTTATTTGCGAACCTTACCAAGGTTCTATCGCGTTCTTTCTGCTCCAAGTCGCCATGAAGTGCAGCACAATCAAACCCTCTTGTTTTTAGCATGTCTGAAAGAGATTGGCATTCTGCTTTGGTGTTGCAAAAGATGACTGCAGATAATGGTTGATGTTGAAGTAATAAGCGGTGAACCGCGTCACTTCGTTGATCGTTATTCTCAACTTCAAAAAAGTACTGATTGATAGAGCTGCTATCATGTTTTGATTCAACCACTACGCGTTCAGCATCGGTCATTACATGTTTGGCTAACGTTTCAATCTTTTCTGGGAAGGTGGCACTGAATAATAAATTTTGTCGCGTAGATGGACACGCCGAAATGATAAAGTCTAATGATTGTTCAAAGCCCATTTCAAGCATTCTATCTGCTTCATCTAAAACAAATGTGTTCAGCTCTGACAGAGATAATCTTCCTTTTCTTAAGTGCTCCTCAATACGTCCTGGTGTACCTACTATAATATGCGCGCCATGTTCTAATGAGCCTATTTGTGGCCCCATTGGAGCACCGCCACATAAGGTTAATACCTTAATATTGTGAATGGTTCTTGCCAATTTGCGTATCTCAACAGCAACCTGATCCGCAAGCTCCCTAGTCGGGCAAACTACGAGAGATTGTACCCGAAAGCGCTTCACATTTAAGTTATGCAACAATCCTAAGGAAAAAGCAGCTGTTTTACCTGAGCCGGTTTTACCTTGAGCAATAACATCTTTGCCATCTAGGATTAAAGGGAGAGACTGAGCTTGAATTTCAGTCATCTCTTTATAACCAAGAGAGTTTAAGTTGTCCTTAAGAGGCGTTGATAAAGTGGTATTAGAAAAAGAAAATTGTGACAAGGTGTAAATCTGCATTGAGTAACGAGGGCAGCATTGTATCATATCGGTTTATCTATTCCTGCAAACTTTAAACAGTAGGACGACTTAAGGAGAAGAGTTAATGAGTTTTGAGATGTGGCTGCCTTTCTTAGCTGCTTGTATCTTTCTCTGTTTTACACCCGGTCCAACCGTATTTTTAGTGATAGGGCAGGCGCTTTCCTATGGCAAAAAATCCGTTATTCCGCTGGCTTCAGGTGTGCTGGCAGGTGACGTGATTGCTATGTCCCTTTCTTTTATGGGGCTAGGTGTTTTGTTAACAACTTCAGCTGAATTATTCAGTCTGTTGAAGTGGACTGGTGCTATTTATCTGATTTATCTAGGATTAAGAACGTTCGTTTCAAAGCCTTCGGATCCAAAACTTACTGGTATAGAAATGAATAGTCGCTCGGTATTTAGGAATGCGCTAATTGTTACCGCGCTTAATCCAAAAGGCATTGTGTTCTTCCTTGCTTTTTTTCCATTGTTTATGGATACAAACAAGGAAGTTGTGCCTCAAATGATGACAATGGCTAGTACTTTTTTATTCGTCTCATTATTAAGTGTTACAAGTTACGCTATTTTTTCAGGTGTAATACGAAGCAAAGTAACAAGTGACAAATTTCAGTCCCTATTTAATAAGATGAGTGGGGGCTTGCTAATTGGAGCAGGTGCCTTAACGGCAACTATAAAAAATAATCAATAAAAACAATCAAAAAGAGAAAAAAGTAATCTAATGAACAAATATCTAATTGGCTTATTTGCCGGACTTGGTTTTTCATCTCCTTTATATGCCGGCGAAATTTATGATGAATTTCCAAAGGCAATCGATGCTCATGCTTCTTATGTCTTCTATTCTCACGGTTATATCGTCGAAGGTGACAACCCAAAACCAATAAATACAAAACAAGGGTGGGGTGTTTATGACTTTCCTAAAGTGAAGCAGGCATTGTCGGATGAAAGTTACCATTTAATTGCCTTTCATCGATCAAAAAATACCGACGAATTCAAATACGCTGTTTCTTTGGAAAAGCAAGTTAGAAAGTTGATAGCGGCGGGTGTTTCGGCAAAAAACATTACTTTAGTAGGCTTTTCTAGAGGAGCATTCATCACAGGGTTAACATCTGACAAACTATCTGATATTGGTGTTAATACGGTACTTTTAGCAGGGTGTGGTCGTTTAGTCTCTCGTAATCATAGCGACATTAAAGTATACGGCAATGTTTTGTCTATTTATGAAGAAACTGATAGATCTCACACTTGCGCACGCTTAAAAGAGAAGAGTAAACATGTAGAGTCGTTTAAAGAAATCTCAATCAATACAGGACTCTCTCACGGCGCTTTTTATAGACCGCTAGCCGTTTGGGTAGACCCAATCAAAAGTTGGATTAAGTCGAACAAGTAAGTTAGCTGCATCATTTAAGTGTTTGATTTGTTGGTCTTTGGTAGGTAGAGTGTATGATTAATTAAGGCAAAGGGATGCCGTTGGTTAGTTGTGCACCTTTCCTACCATTATCAATGATGAGGTTAAGGATTTGAATAAACTCGTTTATTTTTTAGCACTCCCCCTTCTATCGCCTATATCAGTGCAAGCGCAGTCTTCTGAGGAACGATCGATTTCTCATTTCTTATCAGAATATGTCTCCAAAATTAATAAAGACGTGCCACGGGTTTTGGATCATGAAACTCGTTTAGATGGTGTTTTTACCACAAAAAATTTGCTTGTTTACAACTATACGCTGCTCAATTATATATCGTCACAAATCGACCCAAGTCAATTAGAGCCAAATATTCAAAAATCGGTCATAAGTACTTTGTGTAATGAGACTAAATACGATGCAATGAAAGAAATTGGCACGGAGATTATTTTTCGCTATCACGGAAAGGAAGGTCGTTTCATCACTGAACTGTCTCAAAAGATGGCCAATTGCGACAACTAGTACGTTTTTTAAACACTTACGTGCTGCGTTGATTTAACTCCATCGATTCAGCACTAGTTGGTTTGGAGTTAAAATAATAAAAAAGGAAAATGTCGTGAAAAATATCTTTTTCTTCGATTCAATGTTAACACCTAAAATTATCACTTTTGTTTATTGGTTGATGCTAATTGGTTGTTTTCTTTCTGGCACAGTATCTATGTTTGCTGGACACGGAGGTGGTTTTATCGCAGGTTTAGGGATCATCATTTTTGGTGCTATCGGTGCGAGAATATGGTGTGAGTTATTAATCGTACTGTTTAAAATTCATGAGAATCTTCAAAAAATAGCTAATAAATCAGAATAATAGGCTGTATTGTTATTGGAAGCTGTAGTTATTTAACTACAGCTTTTTTGATCTCGTTTCTTAGTTTCATCCATTTAAAGAAGATATAATGCGCTTAGTTTATATTAGAGTAAGAGGTTCAAAGTGGATTGGAAGATATTTCTGACGATTTTTTTGTCAGTGTTTTTGGCTGAGCTTGGTGATAAAACCCAGCTGGCAACCATGCTATTTGCAGCCGATAAAGAAGTAAGCAAATACACAGTATTCTTAGCTGCCTCAGCTGCGCTAATCTTCGCCAGCGCAATTGGTGTTTTAGCAGGCTCCATTATTTCTGAATACGTTAACCCTAAACATTTACATTATGTTGCAGGGATAGGGTTTATTGTTATAGGCGTATTTACTTTATATAAGGCGTAAAACTCGATTTCTTTTGCGACCAAGATAATAAGGTTGTAAATGCAACTGAACAAATTGTTATATTATCACATCGTGTTTTTTTACGCTTTTATCTCAAAATTTTGACTAATTTATAACAATACCTGACAATCAAGCGGCTAATTATTATAAAAATTCCACGGAAATATCTATATGAAAAAATTATCCGCTTTATTTTTAGCTTGCGCTGCGTTTGCTTCACAAGCTGATGAAGGTATGTGGCAACCACATCAATTGCCTTCAATTGCTTCAGATCTTAAGGCTGCTGGTCTTGAGCTAGATCCAAGTACTTTAACTAACTTAACTGATTTCCCAATGGGGGCAATCGTAAGTCTAGGTGGTTGTACGGCGTCATTTGTTTCAGACAAAGGCTTAGTAGCTTCTAATCATCACTGTATTTACGGTTCTGTTCAGTACAATTCAACTGAAGAAAATAATTTATTACGTGACGGCTTCTTAGCGAAGAGCTTTAAAGATGAATTGCCAGCTTCTCCTGGTAGCCGTATTTACGTGACAGAAGAAATTTCAAATGTTACTGACTTAGTAAAATCTTCTTTGAATAGCAAAATGTCGGGTCAAGACCGCTATGAAGCTATTGAGAGTAGTAAGAAGAAGCTAGTAGCAGAATGTGAAACTGACGATAAGTATCGTTGTAGTGTCGTTACTTTCCACGGTGGTGTAGAGTACTTCCTATTCAAACAGTTAACTATTCGTGACGTTCGTTTAGTACACGCTCCAGCGATGTCTGTAGGTAAGTACGGCGGTGATATCGATAACTGGATGTGGCCACGCCATACCGGTGATTACGGTTTCTATCGTGCTTACGTTGGTAAAGATGGTCAACCGGCTGATTACAGCGAAGACAACGTACCATATGAGCCTAAACATCACTTGAAAGTGAACATGTCTAGTGTTGATGAAGGTGATTACATCATGGTGCTAGGTTACCCAGGTCGCACAAACCGTTACCGTGTAGCAAGTGAAGTAGAAAACCAATTCACTTGGACTTACCCTCATGCAAAAGTTCTTCGTGAAGAAATTATTGATATCATCAAGTCTAACTCAGAAGAAGGTAGTCAAGAACGTATCAAATACGAAGGCACATTAGCTGGCTTAGCTAACTACGCGAAAAACTACGGCAGTATGGTTGAGAGCTACAATAAGGGCACAACACTAGAGCGTAAAGTAGCACTTGAGAAAGACCTTGCGAAGTGGATCAATGCAAATGCAGATCGCAAAGCAAAATATGCTGATGCACTTGATGGTTTGAACAAGCTAATCAAAGAAGACCAAAGCACTCAAGCAAGAGACTTACTTGTTGGTTACATGCGTTATTCAGCAATGCTACGCAGTGCTACTTCTTTACATCGTTGGGCTGTTGAGCAACAAAAACCTGATGCAGAGCGTAAGCGTGGTACTCAAGCTCGTGATAAAGCTCGCTTTGAACAAGGTTTAAAAGCACTTAACCGTCGTTACGATGAGAATATCGACAAAGCAATTTTAGCGCACGTATTAACTAAATACGCTAAATTACCAGCTTCAGAGCGCATCGCTGCGTATGACCAATTCTTTGGTATTACTGATGGAATGAGCGAAAAAGCTATTGTAGCTAAACTTGATTCAATGTACGCAACTACTAATTTAGCTGATACAGAAACACGTATTGGTTGGATGGAGAAGTCAGTAGCTGATTTTGAAAAGAGCAACGACCCATTCATTCGTTTTGCTGTGAAAACATATGAAGAGCGCAAGCAAATTGAAGAAGCTGGTGAAGAGCTAGTGGGTAATATTCAATCTTACCGCCCTCGTTACATGGAAGCATTAATTGCTTACTACAATGACAAGAACTTACCTGTGTACGCTGATGCAAATAGCACATTACGTATCACTTACGGTAACGTTAAAGGTTACAGCCCTAAAGACGGCTTATATGCTCCTCCGTTCACTACTTTAGAAGGCATCGTTGAAAAAGATACTGGTGAAGTACCATTTGACGCGCCAAAAGAGCAGTTAGCACTTATCAAAGATAAAAAATACGGTAAATACAAGAAAGACGATTTAGGCACAGTGACAGTAAACTACTTAGGTACGTTAGACATCACAGGTGGTAACTCAGGCTCACCAACGTTAAACGGTAAAGGTGAATTTGTTGGTTTAGTGTTTGACGGTGTATATGAAAGCATCATTGGTGATTGGGATTACGACCCTAAACTGAACCGTTCAATTCACGTAGATGTGCGTTACATGTTATGGCAAATGGAATATGTTGACGGCGCTAAAAACTTGATTGAAGAAATGGATATCGTTAAATAACGATTTCCTTTCACTAAAAAATCCGGCAGTAAGCCGGATTTTTTTTATGTTAACTACTAGAAATTGTCATGAGGGCCAAACACTTCGTAATGCACTCGATTGGGCTCGACACCCAAATCGACAAGAGATTGTTTAGCATACTTCATAAATCCAACCGGTCCACAAAGGTAAAAATCTGCATCTTCTAAAGGTAAATCAACGGCAGAAAAATCCATCAACCCCTTGTGGGTATTGTTTGTTGATGAATCTAATCCTTCGTTGTACCAAGTGTGAGCATGCCAGTTTAAGGATTGGCAAATATCGTTGGTTCTTACTTTAAACGAATGCTGCTGTTCATTTTCACATGCGTGCAAGTAGTAAACAGGCTGCTGGTATGCAATTGACGCTTTATATTCAAGCATGGCTTGCATCGGGGTTACACCTACACCGGCTGAAACTAGTACGACAGGCTTATTCTTGTTGGCAAAGAAAAAGTCTCCGGCAGGAGCGTATAAATCAATGATATCACCTATAGCTAATTGATCATGCAGGTAATTGGAAACTAGGCCGGGTTGTGGTAAAAGCTCTTTTTTTACTGAAATGCGGTAGTCCTTACCATTAGGAGTGTTTGATAAGGAATACTGTCTGATCTCTGTATAAGGAAAATTCTTATCCGCTACTTCTACGCCGACATATTGCCCTGGTTTGTAGTCAATTACGGGCTGCATATCTACTGGCGAAAATACAAAACTTGTCACTAGATCTGACTCCACGTTTTTCTCTACTATTTTGAATGCTCTTTTTCCAGTCCAACCACCGTTGCTTGCCAAGTTGTTTTGGTAAAGCTCGTGTTCTCTATTGATAAAAATAGATGCCAATACTTGATATGCGTGCAGCCAAGCTTGCTCAACTTCTTGCGTAAATAGCTTTCCTAGGAGCTCTCTTAAGGTTTCTATGAAATGCAAACCTACAATCTTGTAATGCTCTGGCTGTATGTTAAAACTGGTATGTTTATGAGCAATTTTTTCTACTACAGTTTTTATTGTTGATAGATCTTCAATGTTCTTGGCATAACCAATAATTGCTTCGATAAGGGCTACTTTTTGGCGACCATTATGCTGATTACTGATATTGAATATATGTTTAACTTCAGGGTGATGCTTAAACATTCTTTTGTAAAAATGGTCAGTGATTGAGCTTCCTCCTTCTTCTAGCAGCGGAATAGTAGATTTTACGATGTCGATATCTGATTTAGACAACATTGATAGTTCCTTAAAGTTTGTTAAGACGTGCCTTGGTAAGCACTGGAAAATAAACACAAATAAAAATAGTGAAAGCTAAGAGCCACAAGAGGGCGCTTATCCAAATAGCCTGAGAGAAGTAACCTAGGCTAGGTAGAACGCTGCGCGTAATGGTTGCCAATACCATTAAAATAAATGCAACGGTAATTACTGGTTTAGGTTGTAACAATCTACCTGTATGTCCTAAAGAAACTCGACTCATCATGGAAAGGATCATTAAGCCGATAGCACCCACCGTAATCATGTGAATACCTTGTGAGATTGTGATGTTTAAAGGTAAATCAAAGTAGCTTAAACCCATTACAATTAGGCCTGATGCCATAAAGTAATAGGAGAGGTGTAGAGACCAAAGTAGCGGAATGGCAAACAGCCTAAAGTTGCACCAATGTATACTTCGTATTAAGTGCAAAAAACCTAGGCAAACCATAATGTACGAGTGAGAAATAGATATGGAGTAGAATCCAGATAAAGCAAATAATGATATGCTTAGTAAACTAAGCAGTAGAATAGTGTAGTCTAACCAGATAATTGGTTTAACTTGACTAAGTTTTGTAGCGTTTGCAGTAAAAAATGGAATCACTCTACCTGCTACAATAGCAATGAGGAGTGTGAAAAGCAGAACAGCTGTTTTACTTAAGTGAAGAGCTGTAGCCACATAACCTAACTGATCGAGCGCAAGTACTGTAATATTTAGTGAAGCAATCGCTACTAACAGAGGGATAAATAGATAGTTTCTTCTATTTTTTGCTATGAAAACAAGCCGGGAATAGGCGCCTATTATTAGTAACCACCAAAGTCCTTTAAAAAGGGTGCCGACAAAGACGCTCGATTGAGTATTGAACCAAAACAATGTGTGGCAAAAGAGCCATAATAAAATGAGAAATAATGCCTGGCCGTTACGAATACTTGATTGTCCTGTCCAAGTTTGTACTGCCGTTAAAATAAACCCTACCGCGACGGTACTTGCAAAACTAAAGATCATTTCATGTGTATGCCATACAAGAGGGGAAATACCATTTTTATTTAATAAGCTTCCATGAAAGTAAAAGCTGAGCCAAATGAACAAACTGATGATTGACGCAAAAGCGGCTAATAAAAAATGACTTCTAAACAATAGATCCAGAAATGGGTGTTTAGTTAATGACGCATTTTGACCAACAGCAATATTTTCAGATTCAGTAATATTAATCATCTTAAAACCTCTCGTGGCCAAGCGCGTGAGCACCAATACAGCGGATGACGTAGCCCAATTTAAATAGTGCAGAAAATATGATAGTTGCTATGTGAGCAGCAACTTGCAGTTGTAAAGGCACATATGCATCAAATGCAAAACTTGCCAAGAGTGAAATAATGGTTGCAATACCACACAACAACATCACTTTGTTGCCTAAGGACAGGCAAGCATGGTAGTCAATAGTGTTATTTTTATTTTTGCTGTTATTGAGTTGCATAGTGCCTTGAGTAGCCATCATGTTAGTTAACCTCATATTTTTGGTAACTCTACTATGGCAATTTTTAGGCCTAAACTATAAAGTTTATATTTATCAAAGCATTAATTGTTTTTTCAGAGATCGTGTAGTCATATTGACTCATTGATATGTGTAGTCTTTTTGACTATTATTGTACTATTATGTTTGTCAGGGGACATTGATGAGTACTATTTCCTCAACCGCTCTAATTGAACTTGCACTTGATCTATCTAAAGCTATGTCTTCGGAAAATCGGTTGGATTTATTGATTTCAACCGTACGAAAGACAATTGTTTGTGAAGCGGTAGCAATCCTAGCTTATCAAGATGATGTGCTTATCCCACTTGCGCAGCAAGGTCTAAGTTCAGACACACTTGGCAGACGATTCATTGTTTCAGAACATGTTCGATTTGAGCGCATTTGTAAATCGGCTAAAACTGTTAGGTTTTCGCCCGATTGTGGCTTACCTGATCCTTATGACGGTTTGTTGATTGATAGCGACGAAGAGTTACCCATACATGCTTGCATGGGAATTCCATTATATTTTGACGATGACCTAATCGGTATATTAACGTTTGACAGCTTAACCACAGGAGCGTTTGATGAAATTGCTGAAAGGACCTTGGAGTTAATAGCGTCTTTAACAGCTACCCATCTTCATACTGCATTAACCATTAACAAGTTAGAACAAAGCTATTCACATTCAAAACAGGTAGTAGCGGCTTTAAGTGTTGGCAATGATAGTCATCACCAGCATGAACTCATTGGTCAGAGTGCGGCAATGGAAAAACTAAGAAAGGAAATTGCTCTGGTTGCCTCTTCGGATTTTAATGTATTGATTCACGGTGAAAGCGGCGTCGGCAAAGAGCTTGTTGTACACAATATCCATGCTCAATCAGATAGGTCAAAATCAGCTTTAGTTTATGTAAATTGTGCCGCTTTGCCAGAAAACCTGATTGAAAGTGAATTATTCGGCCATCAGAAAGGAGCATTTACTGGGGCTGATCGCAATCGACCAGGTAAGTTCTTGATAGCAGATAATGGCACCTTATTTTTGGACGAAGTTGGGGAGTTGCCTTTAGCTGCGCAAAGCAAACTGCTTAGAGCCATTCAAAGTCAAGAAATACAACCTGTTGGCCAGGATAAGGTTATTAACGTAAATGTTCGGGTGCTTGCAGCGACTAATAGAGACTTGAAAAAGGAAGTAGAAAATGGAAACTTTAGAGCTGACTTATTTCATCGCTTAGAAGTCTTCCCAATTCAAGTACCAACGTTACGGAGCAGGCGTGAAGATATTACTTTACTCAGTGGTTTTTTTGCTGAGAATACACGACGAAAGTTGGGGCTACCCCAATTAAAATTCTCTTCAGAAGCACAAGCAAGACTACTTGCTTATCAATGGCCAGGCAATATCAGAGAACTTGAACACGTTATCAGCAGAGCTGCGTTAAAAGCTATGGGGCGAAACGCGCATCAAAACAACATTTTTGTAACGATACAGTTAGCTGATCTGGACCTACAGTTGTCAGGCTTAGCGCAGATTGAAAATGAACCAGATGCTAAGCCAACTAATTTTAGTCGAGTTAACTTTCAGGGAATTAAAGAACAAGACTTGGGATTGCGAGAAGCCGTAGATAGCTACCAACGTGAGATTGTCGTTGATACGTTAAACCACAATGGAGGAAATATAAGCGCTTCCGCGAGAGATTTGAAAGTTGATAGGGCCAACTTAAATAGATTGATTAAACGCTTGGCAATTGGTATTGATACGATTGCTTCTTAACAAAAGCTACACAGTTAACATTTTGTATCAATATCTAGCTTCTAGTGTTAATTGTCTTATATGTATACTTTCTGCAATCAGGATGTACAGATAGTTTATATGGATAGTTGTGATGATAGATTATAGTGAATATGGAGATTCTGATGGCGAGTTAGTGATTTACTTTCATGGCTCACCCGGTACTGTTAATGAACTAGATTGGTTCAAAGACCGAGTATCTAGCTACAACGTTAGAATTGTTTGTTTTGAACGATATACCGTAGCACTTGATAGTTCAGCGAAGGAGTATTATCAAACACTCGCAACGGAAATTGACCGAGTGGCACAGGGAAAGTGTATCCACCTAATTGGCTTTTCTATTGGCGCTTTTATCGCAACCAAGGTTGTGCCTTTCGTGACCGCTCCTATACAAAATGTTCACCTAGTTTCTCCGGCCGTTCCTCTATCTTTAGGTGATTTTTTACCTCAAATGGCGGGTCAACAAGTATTCGCAATGGCACGAGATAAACCCAAGTTATTTAGTTTATTATCCTATGTACAGTCTTTTATCGTACGTTTATCACCTAAGTTAATGTTCAAAATGGTCTTTGCGGATGTAAAAGGAAAAGATAAATTACTCGTTGAGGACAGGCTGTTCAAAAAGGTGATCTTGAATGCATTTAAAGGTACGTTTATTGACCAACTAGAAGGGTATATGCGTGATATTTCTGAATATGTTAATACTGAACATTTCTTTTTGCTTCAAATAGGCATTGATGTTCATTTATGGCACGGCGGTAAAGACAATTGGTCGCCGGTTGAGATGTCACAATCTTTGGCTAAGCTATTAAACCAAGAAAAGCGATTAACTGTGTTGCCTGATTGTTCTCATTATTCATGTTTGTTAGAAAGTTTGCCTAACATCTTTGAACAGTTAACGAATAGTAGTGAGTTGAACTAGATATTTGTTTATTAATAAAAAATTGTTATTCTGTTGGTTGAGTGCTGAAAACATTTAACTACAATATACTCATGTTTTAGCCGTTAGAATAAGCTTGAAGTGACAGGTAATAATCAAGGAGTCTGGATTGACTGTATTCGAAGCGAATAATTTCTTAACTTTTACTATTAGTATTATTGTGTTTTTTACTGGTGCAAAACTCAATAGACAGATAGACCTATTAAGAAAATATAATATTCCTGAGCCAGTAACAGGAGGCTTGTTAGCCGCGCTTTTCTCACTCTTCTTATACCTAGCGTTTGATACTCAAATTAGGTTCGATTTAGCGATTAGAGATATTCTTCTTATCTATTTCTTCACCGGTATTGGTTTAAATGCGAGATTAAGTGATTTATATGCTGGCGGAAAACCTTTACTTATTATGTTGGGTTTAACGTTAACGTATATTGTTGTGCAGAATCTAGTTGGCGTAACGGGGGCGTGGTTTGCAGGAGCACCTTTACAAATAGGCATGCTAGGAGGCTCTGCTTCACTTATTGGTGGCCATGGAACGACTATCGCTTGGGCGCCAGAAATTGCAAGGCAGGGGATAGATAACGCGCTAGAAATAGGGATTGCCAGTGCGACTTTGGGTTTAATATTAGCCAGTATGATCGGCGGTCCTATCGCACACTTTTTGATATCGAAAAGAAAATTGAAAGGCGACGAAAGCGAATCGCCAATGGTTGGTGTAGCATACGAACAAGAGTCAGATAGTCAAATTAGTCATACTAGCCTGATGTCAGTTTTTTTGACTTTACATGTCACTATCATTATCGGCTGGTCTCTGAGTAACCTTTTATCTGAATTGGGCTTCAAATTACCCATATTTGTTACGTGTTTATTAACGGGTATTGTACTTTCTAATATCCAACCGGTTTTATTTTCAAAAGTTAAATGGCCAGCAAGAACCAAAGCTTTGGCCGTTGTGTCTGATTTCTCATTAGGGCTATTCTTGGCAATGTCCCTAATGAGTATGCAGTTATGGTCAATCAGTGGTGTAGCCGGTTCATTGATGATTATATTATTATTGCAAGTAGTGGCTGCAATCTGCTTTATATTATTTATACTCTTCCCACTCATGGGGAGAAACTATCAGGCTGCCGTCTTAAGCGCTGGTTTTGGTGGATTTGCTTTGGGCGCTACACCTACTGCTATAGCTAATATGACTGCCGTAACCAAATCACATGGGCCTGCGCCTCTGGCTTTTGTTATATTGCCTTTGGTGGCTGCTTTCTTTGTTGATATTGTAAACGCTTTTGTGATTAAACTAGCACTTCAGTTAATTGCATAGAAGAATAAGGAAATACCAATGGAAATGAATGCTTTTAGAGGTAGTTGTCATTGTAAAGCTATTACATTTGAAATTATCTGCCCTGACGAAATTGAAGTGGAAGATTGTAATTGTTCAATATGTAACAAAGCTGGCTTTTTGCATTTAATTTTGCCATTAAAGCAGTTTAAGTTACTTTCCGGCGCTGAAAATTTATCAACCTATACGTTTAATACTGACGTAGCGAAACATACCTTTTGTAAAACTTGTGGTATGAAACCTTTTTATACACCTAGATCAAACCCTGATGGTATCGATATTAATGTTCGTTGTTTAGATACAAAGCCTAATAAAATAAACATTGTTAAGTTTGATGGTCAACAATGGGAAGAAAATGCCCACAAAGTAGCTCATAAGAGCAAATAGCTACCACTAACTAGTAATAAAGGAAGCAATAATGGATAGTTATTTAACGCCATTTGGAAATACTCAAGAAGAAGCATTAAACAACTTGATACCCATTGTTAACTTAGCGATAAACGCTCATGTTGAAGGAGACTATCAACAATTTAGTTCAGTTTGTTCCAAGCGGTTTCTTTCACAAGTTACACAGGAGAGCTTTGAGCTTGCTTATCACCAATTCCAACCACAAATGGGGGCATTTATTGCGAAAACCCTTGTTACGATCATCAAGCAGCGTGGCCAAACTGTTCTAGTGTATATCGCTAAATTTTCTATGACTGATGACGATGTACTGATAAGGATAGCTTTTTGTAAAGAAGGTGAAGTAATTAAAGTTGACTGGATGTATATTGAATAGTGGCTTTTTAAAAGGAATAATTACAGTTGAACGGATTGCCTTTTCACATATTAAGAGATTTCTCTGCTCGTTTTTTTTTCAATAACTATCGAAGCAAATGTCAACAATTGTCAGAAGTAGATGTTGATACTACTGATGTTTTATCCCATCAATATTTTATCTCTCTCAAAGAAAAATACGCTTGTCACTTGCAGTGGCTAGACAACAAGAATCTGCTAAATAGTGCCAATGAAATTATTTCTTTACCTTACTTATCAATTATTGATAAACATCCAAGCTTAAAAATAAGCGAGCCTAGAGAATATGTGTCTTTCGCTCCTTACTATTGGTTAGATGAAGATGTTCCTGTGATGAGTAAGTCTAAAGTTAAGCCTACTAAGAAAGATGGACAAGCTAACCCTTTTCTTTCGCAAAGGTCCGACAAACCAAAACTTGCACAATTATGTGGTCGTACTCATCTACTGGCATTGGCCTTTTTAAAAACCAAAAATATTAGCTATTTGCACTACATCGAAAAACAGCTGAATATATGGTTTGTTGAAGATGATACACGCATGTTTGCTCATTTGAAGCGTGCGCAAATTTTTCCTTGGTCGGGCAAAAAACGAGGCTTTGGTATAATTGATGCTCGATGGCTTATTCTCTTGATAGACGCGTTAGCGATGATAAAGCCAGAGAAAGAAAGCGATAATTTATTAATAAATAAAGTGTGTCATTGGCTATTGAGATTTTGTGATTGGTTACTTAAGTCTTTTAGTGGCATTAGTGAATTGTCACGTCGAAACAATAGAGGTTCATGGGTCGATGCATTGTTGTGCTATATAGCGTTGGCAGTGAACCGAACTGACCTAGCATTGCATATTTCATCGTTTTCGTTGTCAAATCGTGTTACTAAGCAACTATCAGATGACGGTTTGCAACCTCTTGAACTTGTTAGGGGCATGCCAGTGAGTTATTCCTTATATAATATTTTTCCGGTTCTATATTTGGCCGAAATAAGTGCGCAGCTTGAACAACACAACGTTACCTGCAGTAATGTTATGCGGTTAGAAAACAGTACAAAGGATTTGATTAAGCTAATAGATGGGCGAGAAGAAGGTAATATCGAATCTATTGACTATAAAAGTACGTTCGATTTAAATCTTTATTATCCGTACTCGTTCGAGCAAATTAAGTATTTTCCTGCTGTTATGCCCTTTACACACAATCGATTGAATTAGCCTTAAATTATTTAGAAAAGAAATGGAGTTTTAAAGCATATGAAATATCTAATGATAGCACTTTGTATATTACTTTCAGTACCTTTAAGTGCGGTTGCCGATTCTGTGGTAAATCAAAAAGATGGAATTGAACTTGAAGACGACGGATTTCCATGGGGACTAGTTGTAGACCGGGGGAAAATATTAGGTTGTGTTTACGATAGTAAATTTTACTCCTTAGGATCCATTTTGATTTTGGAATCGCTTCCTCGAAAATGCGAACAAGCGAGTGATAGAAATGGCGTTTGGCAAATACTGTCTGAGCAAGAAATGGCAGACTTTAAACAAAGTATCAAAGAGCAAGATCAAGCGCAAAAAGAGGTAACATTTGTCGGTGGAAAGCAGTTGACCGATGAAGAAGCAAGATTGATCAGGTTTTTGCGACATAACAAAAGGATGTCAGCCAAGAAATCCAAATAAAACAAGTATTGTTAAGTTTGAAAGCTAGGTATGATTAGTAAATCATGCTTACAGAATCTCAAAAGTATATGTAGAGAGGTAAAAAGCCACCTCTCTACTAGAGCAAACTAATTTATAGTTTGGCCGCTGTTCAAATTGCCTGCCGAGGTCGTAGCAGAGCGCCATTGAAAATCTTCATACTTATTGCCGGAGCCATAAAGCTGCAAAGAACTTGAAGAACTAGTACTTCCGGTTTCAGATACGCCAATATCAATTGATGTCATACCTGCTGCAGAGCCATTAGAGGCTGTCAGCGTTCCTTCATAGCTGATAAATTGAATGACTTCCCCTTGATCATCAACCAAAGCGATGCCATCGGCACTTCCATTTTGCAAACCTTTTGTCTTAAATGACAATGCACCTAGCCCACCTTGCTCATTATCGATTGAGCCTGAAAGATTGAAGGTTTTATAAAGTTTACCATCGCTACCATTGTACGCTTCTATTTTCCAGCCAGACAAATCGGTATTAGCAGCACCGGCTATCTCAACTCGTTCATTTCTATCGCCACCGCTGTTATCATAATGAAGTTCGTTGATCCAAGGAGTTATGTTAGATGCTGTTACTTCTACGGAAATCATATGTTCAGACGTAGCTCCTTGATTATCAGTAACCACAACTCTGACGTTGTAACTGCCCCCATTTGTGTATGTATGTTCAATTGTTGTTCCGCTCTTGCTAGAACCATCTCCTAGCTGCCAGTCAAAAGCTGTTATTGAACCATCGCTATCAGTGCTACCACTAGCATCAAACTGACATATTAGACCGTTACAGTTGAAAGTGAAACTTGCTTGTGGCGCTTGGTTTACAGGAGTGCCACCTGTAAATGACTGTCCACTATTTAATAGGCCTTTGGTGTTGACTTGTGGAGCTTGCCAAGTGAAATCGCTGTATTTATTACCTGAGCCAGTCAGTTGTAGCGAATAACCAATGGTTGTTGATGTAGATTCAGCAACTCCAATATCAATTGATGTTTGACCTGCTGCCTCTCCGTCGGTGGCAGTCATACTCCCTTCATAACTAATAAACTGAACAACGTTGCCTGAACTATCAATTAAAGCGACTCCATCAGGTCCTCCATTTTGTAATCCACTAAAATCAATCGCTATTGTCCCCCAGCCGTTTGACTGATCAGGAATTGAACCGCTTATGTTGACGGTTTTATAAGCCGCACCACCATTGCCATTGTATGCAATTAGTTTCCAGTTTGTTAAGTCAGTGCCTGCAGTACCTGCTAACTCCACAAATTCGTTAGTATCGGTACCGTCATTGTCATAATGCAGTTCATTTATCCAAACGACATTTTCAGATGGCACACCATTATTCTCTGTTGTAGCATTTACACTACTTGAGGTACTCGATTCATTGTTGCTTGTGTCAACTGCAGTAATCTTGTAAAAATATGTTGTGTTACTTGCCAACGAACTATCTGTGTAGTTTGTCGTTGTATGTAATGCACTATTAATTCTAATGTAATTACCAGAAGCATTATCACTTCTATAAATGTGATAACCAGCTAGGTCTGAATCACTATTAGGTGACCAAGATAATGTAATTTCGTTACTACCACCTGACGCAAGTAAGTTGCTTGGTATTGTAGGCGGCGTAGTATCGCCAGAGCCGTTACAAACCCCTTCAAATACACAAGAAACATATTCTGGGTGATCTATAAAAGGGTTTCTGTTTCCTTGATGACTGTAAACCACCTCGTTATGTCTGTGTTCAAATGCATCAACAGGATCGTCCTTATGCCATTGAATTAAAACTGATTTCAGCCCCATGTACGCAACACTAATGTTACTGCCAGCGTTTGAGTTTTCTATCAATGTTCTATCATCTGTTAGGATGAGATCTGGCTCCGTGACACCTGTCAAACTATGGGTACCACCTTCATAACGCACAGCCATATACATCAGTGCTCTGGCAACGTCACCTTTTCTGCCATCCCATGTTTGCCAACTACCTTGTGTAAATGAACCTGCTGTCCAGTTTGAGTCATTTGCTGTTCCGCCTCGCCCATTGTTGCTTAGCGTTACTTTTTCATCACACCCAGAACAGTTGTCATAGGGCTTATTACTTCGACTAGAGTTGTAACTACTGTCTGCAATGAATAAGTGGTGAGCATCGGTGTATGCATAGTTGCTGCTGCCATCTTTAGGGAAACCATAAGACTTAGGCCAACTATGCTCTCTGTTGTAGAAAGAGTTGCCACCACCGGCTTTGGGGTAACTTGCATTCTTATAGATATCAATAACATTTGATGAGTTATTGGGATCCTGATCTGCCGATTCTAAGATATCCCATGTGTCTGTTGAACTAGACGTGTATGGAAATCGTTGGTGATCGTCAATAATCTCATGAAGTGAGGATTTTAGTGCGGCGGCTGAGCTGGTGTTTACTGAGTTATAATATCCGGTTGGAATATCAGCGAACGTTGAGGCACTTAAGAAAAATGCCATCGAGAGTACATACTTCCTTGTCAAAACTTCGTTTTGATATTGGTTCCGTTTTTTCATAATTAAACCTTTTTTATTTTTGTTGTTTGTTTTCATCATCAAAGAACTGAAATGCTGAACTTCTCAATTTTTTAATATTTTGGTCGCAATCTAGCGGTAAAAAATTAACGTTTAGTGAACGTTTTAAGAACCTCCTATTAAATATTTTGTTACATATTGTGTGAGGTTACTTTTTTATTGTCTATCTGGTCAATAATTACACATGATTTATATTGTATAATTTCAGTGGGTTGTGATGTATTTCTTATTATTTGATCATTGGGTCAAATATCCATTCGGATTTTTTGGTTTTTGGGAAAATGTTTTGTAAATTAATTTTATAGCGCTACAGATATTAGGCGAAACCATATATATTGAGAGCTATTTTATTCTTGGAGTTGTTTGCTCGAAATTGTTAACAAACGAGTAATACGAATGGTCTTTGGTAAGTATTGTCTGAGCCAGAAATGCCAAACATTAAACATAGTGCTATACAGTAAGTCATAAAGGGATATGAACTTTACCTGTGATAAGTAGTAATTGATGAAAAAGCCAGACTATTCTTGTTTATTCATGACCGCAAAGCACATTTGCTAAGAAACTGAGATGAAAAATGAAATTACCCAAGCCCAATTAACTTAAAAGAGGTACTTAAGTGAAATACACATCTGTATTGGCCATGATCGGCCTATTTTCTTTCTCTAGTTTTTCACAGGGCATAACCATCAAGCAGTTGATGCCAAACCTATATCAGCATGTGTCTTATCAAGAAGTTGAAGGCTATGGCAATGTGCCTGCGAATGGGTTGGTTTATGTTGAAAACGACAATGCCTACATTATTGACAGTCCGTGGTCTAATGAAGGGAGTCAAAAATTACTAAGCTGGGTAAAACAAAAAGGGATGAAGGTTAAAGCGGTAATTGCAACACACTTTCATCATGATGCAAGTGGTGGGCTTGCTTTCTTTAATGATAATAATATTCCAACTTATGCCTCTCAGATGACAAATAGTTTGCTTAAGAGAAATGGTAGGGCTTCAGCAAAGCATGAAATAGTTGGAAAGCATTTTGCTTTTGAGCATTTTAAGGCAGAAGTATTTTATCCTGGAAAAGGGCATTCTCCAGACAATATAGTTGTTTGGTTACCTGAAACTGAAACCCTATTTGGTGGTTGTTTTGCAAAAACTACGAAATCAAAAACGTTAGGAAATTTAGGTGATGCTTCAGTTGAACATTGGCCAGATTCAATTGATAGTGTTTTGGCAAAATATCCAAATATTAAACACGTGATGCCTGGGCATGGTGCAGTTGGGACCATTGAAATGTTAATACATACAAAGAAACTAGCCGCTGAAAAAAACACTAAAGTGAAGGAAGCTGGTTGATGAAGGGATATCGTATTTCATGTGACGCAAAGGACATGCAGTTATCTGCAGTTCACGCGTTTATATCTAAAACTTATTGGGCAAAAGACATTCCGATTGAAACTATGGCGTTGGCAATAAAAAACTCACTTTGTTTTGGTGTTTTTACTGAAACGGGGGAGCAGGTTGCATTTGCACGGATGATTACTGATAGAGCTACCTTTGCGTATTTGGCTGATGTTTATGTTGATCAACAACACCGTAGCAAAGGCTTAAGTAAATGGTTGATGTCAGCGATAATGCAACATCCTGATCTACAAAATATTCGTAGAATGGTGTTAGCAACGAGTGATGCACATGGTTTATACGAGCAGTTTGGCTTTAAAGCGCTTGCTAACGCAAATATCTTTATGGAAATTCATGATGCTAATGTTTATAGCAAGGCGTGAAAAAATAGGGTAGGAGTCGTGTATAGGTTATGAGCCTAAATTCATTTAGTTATAGTCCTTTTGTCATAGGGTTATACAAAGCGTTACTGTGGTGTACGCTTATAGTCGCTTTTGTTGCCCCAGCTTGGGTAGTTTACTATTTTTCTTGTTTGATTCTACTCGGTCTATTTTTAAAACCGATTTTGATTAAGTTGGGGCTTAATGCTCTATTTCAGAGTGTCGTGGGTAGCTATCAGCAGCAATCCAATATCAAATTAAAAAATGCTTATTATCAAAGAAACAAAAGTGAAATCTTAAAGCGCGACAGGCACTTGTCAAAAATGAAGGAAAAGTTGAATGCCGAGTAACTAAGCTGTTACGAATTCTATTACTTTTTTTAGCTATCATTTGAAGTAAAGTTAAGCCGAATGTAAGTTCAATCGTTATATTGTCGTAATTATATGTAATTGACGTTAATGGCTGCGTTAATAGAGTTAATTTGACCTATCCTAAAATAATTTCAACACTGCTTGATTTTTCTCAAAAAGTGACACAATATTTGCAGGTCGATGATTTCCAAGTTTTGATGTTAAAAGGATGTTTTTGATGAAGTTGTTCAAGCTTTTCGCATTTTCCTTAAGTTGTTTATTTTCCAGTGTCTCTGCTCAGAGTATTTCTTCTAGTGATATAGAGGTATTTTCTAATGATATGAGTGTTTCTCGCGATAAAAATACATATACCTATATCGGTGATGTGGAAATTCATTTTCATCAAAGTGCTTTAGTGCAATCGAGTTCAAAGTTGGTTAAGTATGAAAAGAACAAAGTAATAATGTCAGGAGATGTAGTTGTTACTTTCGTTTCAGGAAAAGCATATGCTGATGAGATGACGATAAATGAGAAGAACAACAAAGTGATTGCCACTACCAATCAGCTGGTATTTAGGATGTCACCTAAGAATAATGAAGATACACCTGAAATTTAATAAGAGAGGGATAAGTTGGAAGATCTAGCAAAACAACTTAGTTTCATATTAGAGTTAGATAAATTAAAAGCAGTTGCCCGTAAGGCAATTGTAAAGCCAGATAACAATAGATACGAAAATAGTGCGGAACACAGTTGGCAGATTGCGCTTGCAGCTGACGTCCTAAAGGAGTATGTGGATCATCAAATCAATATTGTTAATGTGATCAAAATGTTGTTGCTGCATGATATTGTAGAAATTGATGCAGGTGATACATTTGCTTTTGCTGCTGTTGAAGATTTGGATGGTCAACATGAAAAGGAACTAGCGGCGGCTAATCGAATTTTTGGCATGTTACCTGAGTCGCAATATCAAGAGTACTTAGCCCTTTGGCTTGAATTTGAACATGCTGAGAGTTTTGATGCTCAATTTGCAAAAGCCGTTGACCGTATACTACCTTTAGTACAAAACGTAGCAAATGAAGGTGGAAGCTGGGCTCAACATAGTATTAAACGCTCTCAAGTACTAGCGCGAAACAAGTATCTAAAAGGTGTTGCTCCTAGGTTATGGGAATATGCGAAAGAGCAAATAGATTTGGCGGTAACAAAAGGGTGGCTGATAGCAGATTGATAATTGATTATGAGCAAGTTTAGAGAAAGTAAGTTCTTGAATGAATCGGGTACTAAGCGTGGCACATGGTACGTAAATCGCCTAGATTACTTTCAATTTCATGAATATCCAGAATATAAAAAGCATAAAGCGGTTGCGCTTGTTCTTTTTATTTTTTCGTTGTTCGTCATTATAGAATTGTTACCTGTTAGCTTTTTCTTAGCTTTGCCAGTCATGTACGTAGCTTTTGTTTCTGTGCGCACATTTGATATTTTAAGGAATAGAGTTTGCCGATATCGAGGCTACTTCTTGTATCCGCGCTCTTTCGTTTCATTTTTTGAAGCTAGAAAAGTAGACGTTGATGTTAATGATTATGATTCAGTTGCGACAATGAATGATAAGTAGCCAATTATTCATTGGCCACTTAACATCTAAAAAACATCCCTTACCAAACAATTTTGTCTAACTGATTTTCACCTTCCGCAAGGCTCATAGCGATAATTTTACCATTATCTACCGTAATCATACGTGGGATACCGGCCGCTGCAAATTGCTTAAATATGGCTCTGTCAGGGTCTACAGCAAGTGGTACTCTTATATTGTTTAGCTCTCGCCATTTCGAGACGGTTTCTTTTGTTTCTTCTCTTGCTATAGCGATTACGTCAATATTAGGGTCTTTTAATATATCTGAGTTATTAAGTGCTTTTAGCGCCCGATTAGAGTCTGAACACCATGTAGCAAATAAAATAACAAGTTTTTTGTTCTTTCCGTCTGTAAGTTCTACTTTGTTACCGTCAATATCGACAATTTGAGAAATTGGAAGAGGACTATTAGCTGTAACAAATTCTTCGTATTTTGGTTTTGATATATTTTCTGCGACTTCTACGTTGGTTTCCTTGGTAGCCGTTGTGCTGTTACACCCACTAACTAATGCACTTGTTAATACGGCAAAGACAAGAGTTTTATTTATCATGCTAGTTCCATTCATTGATTATTGCTATTGCATTGAAATGCTCTTTTTAACCTAGCTAGCCTAAGCCGTTTTTTAATCCATCACAAGCATTCATCTTTGGTAATTATCTTTAGGTAAAAGTTTAAACGTATTGCCTACTTGATATTGTGCCTTGTTCTCTATAAATTCAAACAAATCTTGGTGTTTGAAAGGAAAGTAATATGGATCTAATGCAAGGGCTATTAATAATCACTACTGTACATTTATTAGCTGCAGCTTCGCCTGGTCCTGATTTTGTACTTGTTTCACAGCAAACACTTCGCAATGGTAGGGCTGCGGGTATGTTAACAAGTGTCGGTATTGCACTGGGATTATCGGTTCATATCATTTACTCTGCATTTGGATTAGCAGCTGTAATAGCCAATTCTGAGACTTTATTGTGGATGATAAAAATCGTAGGTGGCTTATACCTGATTTATTTAGGTTATAAGAGTATAACGTCAAAGAAATCTGACGCGTCAACGTTAGAACAGACAACACATGTTGAAAACAAGCCTTCAAAGATGGTTTCGATGGGATTTCTTTGTAATGTACTTAACCCTAAAGCTCCGGTCTATTTTGTAGCTTTATACACTATCGTTTTGTCGCCAGAAATGCCTTTGTATCAGATTGCTATTTATGGCGTGTGGATGATGGTGCTACAATTTCTATGGTTTGCAACGGTAGTTTTACTACTTTCAAGACCTACGATGAATGCTCAGTTTCAAAAAATTTCGCACTGGATTGACCGAGTGTTAGGCGGCGCGATGATTGTACTTGGTTTGAAGCTAATAACATCAAAATTGAATTAGAAGGTTCACATGGGACACCATTTTGTTGATGTTCAACCAGGCTATATTTTGGCATTTGGGGAGTCGATAGACGCACGACCACATAGTCATCCCTTGTGGCAAATCTGCATTCCTTATGGTCATGCTTTTTTAAATGACATTAGACAAGAGAGTGGTTTTATTATTCCTCCGAATATAGAGCACAAAGTTAATATGGCGTGTGGCTGGATCATATTGGCAGAGCCTGAAAGTGAATTAGGCGCTTGTATTGAATCAATAGCCGACACTAAGTTCTCGCTCTTATCTGGTGCTTGTGCAAATAAACAGGAACTCTTTGAGGTATTAGATAATAAAGCACTTGAAAAACATCTATCAAGTGCACATACAAGCCGTACTCTGCACCCCAAACTTATGTTGTTAATGGAAAAGCTTGATAGTTGTTTCTCTCATAGTTGTGTAAAGCCTGAAGGGTGGCGAGCTAGTGAAGTTGCTAAAGGTATAGCGTTGTCCGAAAGTCGTTTTTTACATTTGGTGAAAGAACAGCTGGGCATAGCTTGGCGACCCTATTTACTGTGGCGTAGGTTATTATGTGCTATCAAAGTTGTTCTGGAAGGAAAAAACGCAACTGAAGCAGCCTATATTGCAGGATTTAGCGATAGTGCTCATCTGAGTCGAACAATTAAGAAGACATTTGGTATGAATCTCACCGAATTACTTAAAAACTTTTCTAAAAATAGTTAGTTCACCCAATGATAGAGTAATTTATCAGGCGTTAGTAAGCTTCTGTATTGCAATGATTTGCATCACTGGAGCAATCTTAAGGTGAACACTATTTAGGTCGATAGTTTAAATAAAGGCTAGCCTACTGCTTTGTTAGGTATGTCACTTGCTATAGAATCAACACATCGTTCTAATGCTTGAATGAGTTTCTCTCTGTCGTGATAGTGTGCAACATCTGGGCAAGATAAGTCTGCATGGATGACAGGTAATATGCTCGACGTTGTTGTTTGATCATGACAAATAACCGAGTCTATAGGAAGTGACCCAATATTGTCTTTTATCCATGTGAGCTTTTCGTCTAGTGTGAGACTTGCAGCAGGACTATTCTCAGAGACGATATTCTCTACAAAGACACAATGTGCATTACTGGCGTTGATGGCATTTGATATGTCACGTACCAATAACGGTGGAATAACACTGGTTAGGAAGCTTCCAGGTCCTAATATAATAAGGTCTGCTGAATGTATAGCATCAATGCATCGGTCCAAAGATTTAACTAACGGCGCCAACATCAGGTTTTTGGGCATTATTGGCATTTCATCAACAGATAGTTCTCCTACGCGACATCGACCTTCCGGATAGAAAGCCATTAAATCAGTAGGTGTTTCTGACATTGGTAGAACTTGCGTCTTTACCCTTAATATTCTTCGAACAAGCTTTATGGAATTTAAAGGGCGAGATTGAATTTGTCCTAGGCCGTATAGAATAAGATTACCTAGGTTGTGACCACCTAGTTCGTCTTGACCATCAAATCTAAAATCGAATAACTGGCTACCAACAGAGTCTTTATCAACGAGTTGAGTTAGGCAATTACGTAAGTCGCCCCAAGCTATTGAGCTACTACGCTTTCTTAGCCTTCCTGTTGAGCCGCCATTATCAGTGGTAGTTACGATCCCTGTTAATCTATCTTGCATAAATGAAAGGGTAGACAGTACACGACCTAAGCCGTGTCCACCACCAATAGCAACTACATTTAAATCTTTTAATGGCATGTAAAATCTTATTAACAATTAATTAGGTAAACAATAACGTGAAATCCAAGAAAAATAAAGTGAACTAACCTTAGCTTGAATTATTAAATGTCTTTATATTGTATTAATGGATCATTCTGCAGGTGAAATAGTCAAAAATTTTCATACGATTAGGTAAAATTTCACCACCTTGATGGTTATCTAATCAGTTAAACCAAAATATTGGAAAAAATGCACTTTTATCCAAAAAAACTGTTGACACTGGATAGGTGGCTGCTTAGAATGCGCCTCGCTTTCAACGAGTAACTGTTCAAACGGAACGTTGAAGTTTAACTGTAAGTTAAGCAAGGTTACGGGGCTATAGCTCAGCTGGGAGAGCGCTTCGCTGGCAGCGAAGAGGTCTGCGGTTCGATCCCGCATAGCTCCACCATTTTATGGTAGCTGAATATTATACGCTATAATCTTTATCTCGTGAGCAAGATTTTAATAGGGTAGAGCAATCTAGGTCATGCTTTGTCCTGTGACGTAAGTTACAAAATTTTTATTTGGTGTTTATCAGATAACGACGCAAACTAATTTGGACTTTTAGTTCATTTTAACTCAGCGTCCCGTTCGTCTAGAGGCCTAGGACACCGCCCTTTCACGGCGGTAACAGGGGTTCGAATCCCCTACGGGATGCCACTTTTTAATAGGGTAGAGCAATCTAGGTCATGCTTTGTCCTGTAACGTAAGTTACAAAGTTTTTATTTGGTGTTTATCAGATAACGACGCAAACTAATTTGAACTTTTAGTTCACTTTAACTCAGCGTCCCGTTCGTCTAGAGGCCTAGGACACCGCCCTTTCACGGCGGTAACAGGGGTTCGAATCCCCTACGGGATGCCACTTTTTAATAGGGTAGAGCAATCTAGGTCATGCTTTGTCCTGTAACGTAAGTTACAAAGTTTTTATTTGGTGTTTATCAGATAACGACGCAGAAAGCCATCAGTAGTAAGGCGCTCGAATTAGCTAGCTAATTCTTCGGTTTTACACTGAAATAGAAAAGCAGTGCTTTTCTGGCAATTTCAGTGTCCCGTTCGTCTAGAGGCCTAGGACACCGCCCTTTCACGGCGGTAACAGGGGTTCGAATCCCCTACGGGATGCCACTTTTTAATAGGGTAGAGCAATCTAGGTCATGCTTTGTCCTGTAACGTAAGTTACAAAGTTTTTATTTGGTGTTTATCAGATAACGACGCAGAAAGCCATCAGTAGTAAGGCGCTCGAATTAGCTAGCTAATTCTTCGGTTTTACACTGAAATAGAAAAGCAGTGCTTTTCTGGCAATTTCAGTGTCCCGTTCGTCTAGAGGCCTAGGACACCGCCCTTTCACGGCGGTAACAGGGGTTCGAATCCCCTACGGGATGCCACTTTTTAATAGGGTAGAGCAATCTAGGTCATGCTTTGTCCTGTAACGTAAGTTACAAAGTTTTTATTTGGTGTTTATCAGATAACGACACAAGTAAGGATGGTCAATTCCAACAAAGGTTGAAATTAACCGCTTTACACAAAGTTAACGAAATGTATTTCGATAGCAAACTTGTGTCCCGTTCGTCTAGAGGCCTAGGACACCGCCCTTTCACGGCGGTAACAGGGGTTCGAATCCCCTACGGGATGCCACTATTCTTCTTTCTAGCGCTTGTTAGAAAGGATAAAGAAGCCGACGTAAGTCGGTTTTTTTATACCTGAATTTCGTATATCCAAACTTAATTTTATTAATAAAAAAGCCTTTTAACTGATTATTAAAAGGCTTATGTGGTTATTTATTGTAGCTTTGTTTAAAGCTATTCACCCTGAGCCTGTCGAAGGGTCATCATTTCTTTTAACTGCTTACCAACAAAGTCAGCAATAAGCGGTTGAGCTTCTACATTAGGGTGAATACCATCTTCCATCATTAACTCTGGTTGCTTCGCTATCTCTTCCATAAAGAATGGAATCAAAGGCACGTCTTTTTCTTTCGACACACTATCAAAGACGTTTTCTAACATCTTTGTATATCGCGGACCATAGTTAGGGGTGATCTTAATTTTGATCACGGTAACAGGAATGTTTTGCTTCTTGGCTATGTCTATCATTTGTAACAAATTATTTTTGATTAACTTAGGAGAATAGCCTCTTAAGCCATCATTTCCGCCTAACTCAATCAAAAGATGATCAACTTTTTCTTTGCCTAAAATACCTTCTAACCTAGATAATCCGCCACCTGTCGTCTCACCACTTATACTTGCATTTTTGATCTGATAGCCTGCTTTAGAGGCTTTTAATCGTTCATTTAATATGTGAACCCAGCCTTGATTTTGTTGCATACCATAACTTGCACTAACACTATCGCCTAGTAGTAGAATAGAGCGATTAGCAAAAGCATTATTTACAAAAAGTAAATTGCTGAGAATAAATAGAATCAACAGTGGGTAATTTTTCATGAATTCTAGTTCCGATATAATTTTAAATGTTCAATCTTTGACAAAATCAGTTCAGTTGGAAAACAAAACACTCGATCTGTTGCAACCGATAAACCTTGAAGTACTTTCTGGTGAAACTCTCGCTATAGTAGGCTCTTCAGGCTCTGGCAAAACAACATTGTTGTCAATATTAGCTGGCTTAGATTTACCAACTTCTGGGGAAGTCTATCTTAAAAACCACCCATTGCACCAGTTTAATGAAGAACAACGTAGCCACGTTCGAGCACAACATGTTGGCTTCATTTTCCAACAATTCCTACTGGTAAACAGTTTGACTGCTCTCGAAAACGTAATGTTACCAGCAGAATTAGCGAATCAAGACAATGCTAAAGAAGATGCTTTAGTATTACTTGAAAAAGTAGGCTTAAAAGAACGTGCAAATCATTATCCGTCTCAGTTATCAGGTGGTGAACAGCAGCGAGTAGCTATTGCTCGTGCTTTCATGTCAGCACCAGACATTCTGTTTGCTGATGAACCTACTGGTAACTTAGACACAAAAACCGGCGAACATATTTCAGATTTATTATTTGAATTGAATAGAGAATCAAACACTACGTTAGTACTTGTTACTCATGATCCTAAACTAGCTGACAAATGCCAACGTCAGGTGCGTATGGATAGCGGTGTGTTAACAGAAACTTCGACTACTAAGCTTGAACAGGCTGCTAGCTAAGGAGTTTTTTGTGAGTAAACAAATGAATAATTCGTCGTCTTATTGGTTTAATCACTCGCTTCGCTTATTACATCATGAGCTGAGAAGAGGGGAGTTAACGATTATATTTTTGGCCATCGTTTTGGCCGTAGCTACCGTGTTTTCATTGTCTGGTTTTTCTGAGCAAATTAAGCAAGCAATCATGGCAAGCAGTACAAATACGATTGCCGCTGATCGCGTATTGCGAACGAGTAAAGTGTTAGACACTGAAATCCTTGAACAAAGTAAACAGCAAAGTTTATCAATGTCGAGAAAGCTTGAGACAGAATCAATGGCTTTTTACGGCGATAATATGTTGTTGTCTGAGTTAAGTGTGGTTGATGAAAACTATCCTTTAAGAGGTAAACTTAAAGGACGTACGTCATTAGAAAGTGATGTGATAGAACTATCAGCACCTAAGAAGGGAACCGTTTGGGTAGAGCCTAGTGTATTAAGTCGTTTAGACACAGCGATCGGTGAAACAATCGAGATAGGTGCAGCACAATTGGTTATTGCTGGTGTAGCGACAGACATCCCTGACAGATCATATTCTATGTTTATTGCAGGTCCTTCTATCTTAATAAATAATAAAGATTTAGACGCGACTCAATTATTACAACCAGGCTCTCGTACTTTCTTTAAATATTTGTTTGCAGGTGAGCTGTCAGATTTGGAAGCTTTTGATGAGTGGATTAAACCAAAGCTGAACGATACTCAACGTTGGTACGACGCAAAACGTGCACAAAATAGATTATCACGAGTGCTTGATTCGGCAGAGAAATTCCTTTCACTTGCCAGTATGTTGGGTATCGTCCTAGCTGCTGTCGCGGTGGCTGTTGCAAGCCGTAGATACGGCCAGCGTCATCAGCCAACGGTTGCCGTTTTTAAAGCAATCGGTGCGTCAATGTCTCATATCCGTAAGGTGTATGTGTTGCATTGGACAATGCTTAGTTTGTTAAGTATTGCCGTTGGCTTGTTACTTGGTTACGGTTTAATCTTAATGGGAATTAGCGCCATTCAAGCCTATTTGGATTTGGATCAAACCGCGTTAACTTCCAAACCATTTTCGATTGCAATTGCCACCGGCCTTATCTGTTCTGTAGCATTTGCTATTCACCCGATGAAGTCTCTAATTGATACTGCACCTTTAGCTGTTATCAAAGGCTTTTCAAAAGAAAAACTAGGTAAGTTTGGTGTTCACCAAGTTATACCATTAGTTGCACTCTTTGGATTACTGTACATGTTCAGCGGCGATCTAAAAATGAGTTTGTCTTTGTTGGCTGGTGGTCTGTTAGCGTCACTAGTATTGCTTGGCTTTGGACGTTTGTTGATGTCTGCGGGTCGGAGTGTAGGCGCGAAAGCAGGTAAATCTTGGCATCTAGCGCTTGCAAACTTAAAACGAAGAGCAGGTGAAAATAGTGTTCAGTTAGTTAGCTTTACTATTGCAATCAAACTATTGCTCTTAATCACAGTGATGAAGTCTTCATTGTTTGATGAATGGGAAGCTCAGTTTCCACCTGAAACACCAAACCATTACCTACTAAACATTGCTAGTAATCAAGTTGAGCCGTTAGCAGCTTTCACTGAAAGTGAATCTATTGATAATCAAGGTTTCTATGAGATCTATCGAGGCCGATTAACAGCAATCAATGGCGAGCAAACACAGACGTTAGAGCAACGAGAAGAAGAGAACGAGCGCGAAGAAAAAGGTGAAGCTGCTAGTGAAAACACTGAAGGTGAGTCAAACACACGTAGAGGCATGGGCAGAGAGCTGGGGCTTACTTGGCGTGATGAACTACCTATCGAAAATGATATCACAGAGGGTAAGTGGTGGACTGGTGAAGACACTAGCCCTCAAGTTTCGATTGCTAAAGGTGTTGCTGAACGTTTAGAAATTAAACTGAATGATCTACTAACTTTTACGGTTGGTGTTCATGAATTTACTGTGCCAGTTACCAGTATTCGAGAAGTTAATTGGCAAAGTAGGCAGCTAAACTTCGTGATGATTTTTAACAAGCCGGTATTTCAAAACATCGAAACGACAAGTATTTCTGCTTGGAAAGTTGAAGACAATGAGCGTGATAAGGTATACCGCTTCTTGGCTAAATTCCCAACGATTTCAATCATGGATTTTGATGCCATCATGAAACAGCTAAATACAATGATTGAACAGGTATCAGTAGCTATTGAGCTAATCTTGTTATTAGTTGTTTTAGCAGGAAGCTTGGTGTTGATAGCACAAGTTCAAGCAAGTATGGAGGAACGTGAGCGTGAACTTGCAATACTTAGAACTCTTGGAGCTAAAGGCTCATTGCTAAGAAACAGCGTTTTGTACGAATTTGTTGCTCTTGGCGCAATAGCTGGATTAATGGCTAGCTTCGCGATGGAAATTGCAGTTTTCTTCTTGCAAACAGAAGTGTTTGACATGGAGCCAAGCTTGCATTTGGAGTTCTGGTTAATGGGTATTGGCGTTGGCGCCGTATTCGTTGGCTTAATGGGTATGCTAAGTTGTTGGCGATTATTGAATTTATCAAGTGTGACACTGATAAGACGAACGATGTAATCGCACTAAAAAATACGCGCGTTTACTTGTAAATTCGCGTATAGTTTAGCTAACTATAGATATCAAAAGGAATTTTCCTTCCATGGGTGTTTTAGATAACTCAGGCAGTACAGTGAAGGTGCTGGTAGTCACTGCCGCACTTTTTATTGTCTTGGCAGGTATTAAAGTATCAGCAAATATTTTAGTACCCTTTTTACTTGCCGCATTTATAGCGATTATTTGTAATCCACTAATTGCCAAAGCATCTGAATATAAAGTGCCTAAGCCACTTTCAGTGACATTTGTCATTTTGCTCTTTGTTGGGATAGCATTGTCTCTCGCGGGCTTAGTTGGCAAGTCACTTAATGAATTGTCATTACTTTTACCGGAGTATAGAGCACAGCTCACGGAACAGTTCTCTTGGTTAACAGCCAAATTAGCCGAGTTTAATATTCAAGTATCATCTTCATTGCTTGTAGAGTATTTTGACCCTGCAGCAGCAATGGGATTAGCTGCTGATATGCTAAGTGGACTAGGTGGCGTAATGGCTAACTTATTCCTAATCATCATTACCGTTGTTTTTATGTTATTTGAAGCGTCTTCGATGCCTAAGAAACTACACTTAGCGTTGGATGACCCGGAAATGCGTCTTAACCAAATTGATCGCTTTTTAGCGTCAGTGAACAACTATTTAGCAATTAAAACACTAGTGAGTATTGCAACAGGTGTTTGTGTTTCAGTGATGTTATGGGCTTTTGGTTTAGATTTCTTTTTACTTTGGGGTGTATTTGCATTCTTGTTGAATTACATTCCAAATATAGGTTCAATCATCGCTGCCGTACCAGCCGTTTCTTTGGCTATTTTGCAGTTGGGGCCTGCGCAAGCTGGTGCAATAGGTATAGGCTATCTTGTCATTAATACTGTGATGGGCAATGTAGTTGAGCCAAGGTACTTGGGTAAAGGCTTAGGCTTATCAACACTAGTTGTTTTTTTATCGTTAATCTTTTGGGGTTGGTTATTAGGCACTGTTGGTATGCTACTTTCGGTTCCATTAACTATGATTATAAAAATTGGTTTAGAAAGTTCACATGAAGGACAGTGGTTTGCAGTGTTACTTTCTGGTGACGAGGACTAATTTCAATTATTTTGGAGGCTGTTCCTTAGCCTCCTTACACTTTCTCACGAAATCCTACATTTCAAAAACACAATCCTAAAAGTAACTTACGCCGTCTTAACCCATTATTAACCTATTGGTATTGTTGATTACAAATAGGGATTTATTATGGTTAAGCAATTATTGCTTATTGGTTCATTTACATTGCTAACAGGTTGTGCATCTCAATCATTTCACATCCAAGGGAATACTGAAGCAGAGCCAACATACGAAGACACACAACACTTCTTTTTGAGTGGTATTGGCCAAGAAGAGAGTGTAGATGCTGCTGAAGTATGTGATGGCGTAGATAACATCATCAAAGTAGAGGCGAGGCTCTCATTTTTCAATGGGCTGTTAGGTGCAGTGACTAGAGGGCTTTACACACCACGAGAAGTAAGGGTGTATTGCAAGCTTGAAGTTGAATACTCAACTTTTGACTCGGCGAAATAGAGACCGTCATTATGAAAAAAACAATCTTTTTGCTACCTGTTATTCTATTTTCAGCAGATATTGCGGCCCATTCTGGCGTTGAGCCTGGCTTTTTCGCACGAGTTGAAAAGAACCATACTGATACTATCGTTTCGATTGGTGGAGAAATCCTTAAGAAACATCAAGAAACTAATATTGGTTTTAAAATAGAAACAGGTGTTATTGCTGGACAAGTGCTTGATCAATTTAATAACGAGCAGGAATACTTATCGTGGGAAACCGGCTTCAAGTTCGGCTATTTCTCTGATGTTTTTATTTACGGAGAAGCTGGTGTTGATTTTGGAGAGTTAATCTTCGATGACCGTGACGAAGATATACATGTAAGATTTTCAACGGATGAAGAAATCGTTTTGGATCTCAATAGACAGCACCATGACAGACAAAACGATATTGATGGTTATTTAGGTATTGGCGCTGGCATTAATTACGGACACGTGACACTAGAAGCTTTTGCTCGAATTAGGCAAATAGATGGTGAGTATTGGAAGGCGGCACACACAGGATTTACCGGTGTGCGCATGGCTGTTACATTCTAATATTAATAACCTAAATCGCATCCTGTTACAGAGATAAGGTGCGATTTAAGGCATTGATTTCATAAAACTCTGGTAATTGTCTTGGGTTGCTATTACCCAATTGGGTCTAGCTTCTCCAAAGCCGCAAGGTGTAACGTCTGGGTGCGTCTTCATCACTTTCGATATTGCTATTTCTTGCTCAGGTCTAACATCAACAAATAATATATGTTTACCTTTGTTTAATAGCTTTTTAAAACGTTTAAAATCTACATTAGTCGTTTGTATGCCAATGAATCCGCCTTCCCACGTGCAGAAACCTGTAATAACGATAGCTAAAAAAACAAATGGCATCCAACCAGCGGCAGACTCATGCCATCCTAGGATATAAACTAATAGCAAAGTACACGCTGACAACAATATGCCGATTGCAGCTCCAAGCTCTGTTGAATGAACAACGTCTTTTCTAAGCACTGATTCTACATCAGGTATACCAAGCTGTTTAACGTTATGGTCGTCTTCGCTTAACACGTGAATTTGTGGTGTGGTGAATCCTTCTTGGTTTAATTCACCCGCTACTGTTTTGAGTTCGGGCAAATCGTTCGCTACGTAGTAATGTCTCAACATAATAAGCTCCAATTATTAAATAATTTGTCACTTCCTTTACGTTGTTCTTTTTCGAGGAGGGGCAACTAACCAAAACGGTGTTGTTTGTTAATTATAACAGAGATGACAAGGCCCTGCTTTTTACCATATTACGTATCAGCAGGGCATTTGGATCAGCTTAAAACGAAGAGCCAGGCTCTTTTAAAAAGACTAATTCTTCGTTTGTTGAATCTCGGCCTAATATATCGTTTCTATGAGGGTAGCGACCAAAACGGTCAATGATAACTTTATGTTTGATTTCAAACTCGTAGTTAGACTGATTACCATTTGCTTTAAATAACTTAACAGCTTCTTCATGTATGACTTTTGATTCACTATGCATATAAGGCATATATAAAAAGCTGCGTTGAATTTGACTCAGTTCTTTATCGACGCCAAGCGAAACGGCTTCTTGTGCTAAGCCTAGCGCTAGAGGATCGCTAGCAAATGCTTGTGGCTTATCTCTAAACATGTTTCTTGAAAATTGATCGAGAATGATCACTTCAGCTAACCTTCCGCTTGCTGTCTCTCGCCATTCAAATAATTCGCCTTGATGTGCTGAAAAGTGAATGTCTGAAAATCGATTTTTAATTAACTCATCAAATTGCTCATCCTTTTGCCACCATTGTTGAGGTGATATTTCGCTAAACCAAAAGTTAATTATCTCGTTTGCTTCCATTATTCGATTTACTCATTTTTGTGACTTCCATCACACAATGGCGCGTTTTTTGTTACTTTACAACCACAAAAAAAGATTTTTTTGCTCTCAGTCGCAGTATAAATAATAGGAGTAAAGCTAGTGCCTGAATGGGAACCATCACAAAAGGGTTGTTTTGTACTTTTACCACAAGCACACCAAAAATATTTTTTTCCTGATTCGACTTCTATTGCGAAAGGCGTGTCAGAAGCTCTAGTAGGGGAGGTCATACTATACTCTCTCAAGAGGTTGTCTCATTAGAGAGTATAGTCTAAGCAGAGTGCTAGTTTGGTTTGTTTCCTAACTGACAGCTGCCATCGGAAAAGAATTGAACAGCTTGAGAACGTTTTTTGCCAATAAGAATCGAACCATCATCCATGAACAGGAAGTTTTTCCAGCAATCCTTGAAGTTACGCCAATTGGTTTCGATAATCATATCTCTATTGATACAAAAATAAACAGTGGTGTTTAAATCCCAATCTAAGTGTTCAATGATCTCTTCTGGCAGCGTTGACTCTTCGCTATCCCATTTAGGCTCCCATTGAATTTTGCTTAACCAGTTGTTGTCGTCAAATGGCCAATCGCCAATTTTGAAAAAATCTGCATGATCAACTTGTTTGCTTATAAAAGTATCCCAGAGTACGTTTGCTCTGGCTTTTACCATAGGCTTAATTTGCGACTTGTGTTCCTCATCTAGAGGTAAGCTTTGGTGACGAAACACCCAAGCATATTTAAATTCTTCTAATGGGTAATAGTTCATTGATTATTGAGATGTACTACGAAATTGGCACTAGTATAACCGATTGCTTATCGAAGTAGATAATAAAAGGTGTAAACCTTTTGGTTTACACCTTTTTTGAGGTTAGCGGTAAACTTCAAAGTTCTCGTTTTCAAAATCAAAGGAACTTACTCTGCCGCCTATACACATAATGCCTATTGCCAAACAATACAGGCTAGTTAGTGCTGGTTGGATAAAGTCTAAACCATCTTGTTTGGTGATCTGTTTGATCATCATGAAGACACTCATACCAATGCTAATATATAACAAGGTTTTAACGGTTAACGTAATATGAGCAATTCTATCTTGTTCATCTTGATGTGGATTCAGCTTGCGGCTGAACACGTTACAATACATTAATATAAATAAGAGTCCGTTAGTAATTACGATAACCAGGCTTCTTTGCATAGGCCCTTCAGACCAATCCGTTGCCGTATTTAATGCAAAGTCTACGATGATAGATAGTATTATCATTGCTAAAGCTGCGACAAACAGGCTTGCTGAAGCAAAATCAGTGAACTTTCTTGGTGTTAATGCGGCGAATTTCTTTTTTGTTGTATTTATCGCTCTCATTAGTTTGTAGTTAGATTTTTCAGATAATTCTAAGAACGCCATAGGAACTAGCTGAAGTAGGAAAAATACAACAGAAATTTCGTCGAGGATTCGGGTTAAATCTCCTTTAGCAAAAAACTCCAACCAAAATATGACAGTGATCCCAAGGATGACAACTAAGACGTTTATTACCTCAAACCTACGTTGAGATTTCTGATAAGTGTCCTCAGACAGAGGATACAGCTTAGGGAATTCTTGAGGAGGATGCGCATCGAGTATTCTTCGCATTCTCGATAAAATTCTTTGTGGGAAATAAATTGAAAGTACCGCTATTTGCAATGCAAAAGTGATATAAAAAATAGTATGTGCTGACATTGTTCTTTCCTTAGCTAAGCTTTGTTAGCCATCATATTGTTAAACGCAATTCTAATTTCAGAATCTGTAGCGCCTAAGTTTCTTAATGATTCAATTGTTTCTTCTAGTTTGGTTGCTACTACGGCTTTAATATCAATCAAGCAGTTTTCTTTTGCTTGCGGATGTACAAAACTACCGCGATAGCCCTTACTTTGAATAACACTGTCTCTTTCCAATAATTTGTAGGCTTTTGCCACTGTTTTACTGTTTAGATCTAGGTCATTTGCTAGCTGTCTAATCGAAGGTAATGGCGCGCCGGGCGCTATATCTTCATTAGCAACTGCTTGCTTAATTTGTTGCACGAGCTGTTCAAAGATTGGCAACACTTCATCTTCATCCACGACGATTTCCATTTGTTTCTCCATTGAACGTTTTTATGGTGTACCATATGTACCACTTGTATAAATGGTACATATGGATCGATGTTAGATCAATAAAAAAGGCGAAAAATTATTCATTTTTCGCCTTTTTATAGTTAAGTTGTTGTTTTAAATATGATTTAAATCGTTTGTATTAGTGAGGTTAAGATGAAGAAGAGCAATAAAATGAAAATTGAGAGCTTAAAATAACGCAAAATAGCGATACCCGCGATCACTAAGATGACATCAATTACCGAAGAAATAGCATTTATTGCTATCGGATTAATAAGAGCTGCGGCGAGTATACCTACAACAGCAGCATTAATACCTTTAACTGCATTTGCTAAGTTTGGTTTGCTCATTAATGCTGACCACCCAGTTTGGAAGCTTAGAACCAATAGAAAACCAGGAATAAAAATGGCTAACGTTGCAATGGTTGCGCATATGATTGGTGATTGAGGTAATAATAAGAAGCCCAAGTAAGTAGCGAATGTGAACATTGGACCTGGTACTGCTTGTGCAGCTGCATAGCCAGTTAAAAATTCACCTTGTGATAACTGCTCACCTACGCCTTCTTGCAGCAGGGGTAAAACAACATGACCACCTCCGAACACTAGACTACCGGCCTGATAGAATTTGTTGAAAATATCGATCAAAGTAGAATGTTGGCCAATCAATGGTAGTGCAATAAATAATACACAAAATGCGGTTAACCAAGGCCAGGCAATAGTACTTTTAGCGGATTGACTCTCTACTCTTGCAGTAGGTTCACTTTTATCTCTAAATAGCAATATGCCTATTATCCCTGCACAAATTATTACCAATACTTGTGCTACAACACTGCTCAACAAAACAAGAGATAAGCAGCTTAATAATGCTAAAACAGCTGCTTTTACATTATTGCAAAAGCTTTTGGACATGGTGTAAATCGCGTCTATTACAATAACAACCGCCATTAATTTTAGTCCGTTCACAATTGCTATATACCATTGATTATCAGCAAAATAACTAGCGGTAGTTGCGATTGCTACCATAATGAGAAATGAGGGGAGCGTAAAAGCGATAAAAGCAGCTATTGCACCAATTAAACCAGCTTTCAAATTACCAATGGCAAAACAAACCTGGCTCGAACCTGGGCCTGGCAAAAATTGACTAAGTGCTACTAATTTTCCGTATTCCTCTTGAGATATCCAGTTTAGTTCTTGAACGAATCGCTTTTGAAAATAGCCTATATGAGCAGCTGGTCCACCAAAGCTGATCCAGCCTAAAATGAAAAATTGTTTAAATACGTCAATCATTATTCTTATTAAAAGTAGAAAAATCCCCCAGTATTGTGACACATATTGATGACATTTTTGTGAAAATTTTATCCTGTATTGTCTTTTCTCGAAGCTATGAATTTAAAGGGCTATCTAAACTTTCACATATCCAAATTGCATCTATACTTAACTAAGTTGACAAAAAAGTTAATTCTTGACACTTGTGTCAGAAAAATCTTCTGCTATAGTGATTGGGATTTTAAATCGAGCAAATTATACACTCAGGTGCATTTTCAGTATGTCAGGAACAACAGTACGGTTCTTATCAAATGATGAGTTGATCACGTTAGAAAACGTAGAACCAAATAAAACCGTTTTAGAATATTTAAGAGAAGACCTGTACAAAACAGGTACAAAAGAAGGTTGTGCGTCTGGCGATTGCGGCGCATGTACAGTAGTCGTTGCAGAACAAGATCCAGAAAATAATAACGAACTTAAATACAAAGCAATCAATTCGTGTATTAGCTTTGTTGGTAGCTTACATGGCAAACAACTCATAACTGTAGAAGATTTAAAACAAGGTAATGAACTTCACCCAGTACAACAATCACTTGTTGATAACCACGGCACTCAATGTGGTTTTTGTACTCCGGGTTTCGTCATGTCAGCGTTTGCACTACATAAAGATATTCCGACACCAAATCGAGAAGAAGTTGTTGAAGCGCTAGCAGGGAACTTATGTCGTTGTACGGGTTATCGTTCAATCATTGATGCTGCGATGGAAAGCTCTGAGGGCAAACGAGACTCTTTTGATGCTAATGCTTCAGTGATTGCAGAACAACTATCTGAAATAAACAAACAAGATGATTCAGCTATTGAGCATTGTGGCAAATCATATTATTCACCAACAAATGTAGAGCAACTAGCTTCTCATTTAATTAAACACCCTGATGCAACACTTGTAGCTGGTGCTACTGATTTGGCACTGATGGTTACTCAAATGCAAAAGTCATTTGAAAAGTTGGTGGATTTAACCAAAGTTAAGGAACTGCTCAGCGTTAATGGTGAGGGGGAGAACATCAACATCGGCGCAGCTGTTCCTTACTCTACTTTTACACCATTATTGGCTGAGCAATATCACGATTTAGGTGAAATGATTGAGCGTATTGGTTCAACTCAAATTCGCAACAATGGTACGCTTGGCGGTAATATTGGCAATGCATCACCAATTGGTGATATGCCACCAGCCTTAATTGCTTTAGATGCAACCATGGTACTGCAAAAGGGTGATGCTACTCGAAAAATTAAAGTAGAAGACTATTTTGTTGATTACAAGAAAACTGTGCTTGAACCATCTGAGTTTATTCGCAGCATTTCGGTGCCAAAAGCAAAAGAGAACCAAATCGTTAAGTTATACAAAATTTCAAAGCGTATTGATGATGATATTTCTGCTGTGTTAGCGGCTATTTCTATTGAGCTTGATGGTAATCAAGTTAAGGACTGTCGCATCGCATTTGGTGGCATGGCTGCCACTCCTAAACGTGCCACACAGTGTGAGCAAGCATTGCTAGGTCAGGCATTTGAACAGGAAAGTATCGATGCTGCAAAACAGGCATTAACAAAAGATTTTTCGCCAATGTCTGATGTTAGAGCCTCTGATCAATATCGTATGCGAGTTGCACAAAATCTAATTCAAAAGTGCTTCATCGAAATTCAACAACGAAACATAGAAACGCGAGTAGTTAGTTATGCGTAATTTAACGGATGTCAGTAATCAAGATAAAATCGAGCAACCGTTAAACCAAGCAGATATTGGTTTGGGTGGCGTTGGTCGAAGTAAAAAGCATGAAAGTGCTGATAAACAAGTCAGTGGCGAAGCATTCTATATAGATGATAAGCCAGATGCGCGTGGTCAATTACACGCTGCGGTAGGGCAAAGTACACATGCTCACGCTAATATTAAACGTTTAGATTTATCAAAAGTTAAAGCTGCACCGGGTGTAGTAGCCGTTATCACCGTTGATGACGTGCCAGGACACAAAGACATTGGCCCTGTATTTCCAGGGGATCCAGTATTGGCGATGGGTAAAGTTGAATACGTAGGACAACCAATTTTTGCCGTTGCAGCCATTTCTCATGAACTCGCTAAAAAAGCAGTTAAGCTAGCTGAAGTAGAATATGAACCTCTAGAAGCTGTGTTAACAGTTAAAGATGCGCTAGCAAAACAAAACTTTGTTCGCCCACCTTTTACAATGCAACGTGGTGACTCAAACAAAGCAATTGAAGGTGCAGAGCATACGTTATCTGGTGATATTTCGGTGGGTGGTCAAGAGCACTTCTATTTAGAAGGGCAAATCTCCTCGGTAACACCAACTGAAGATGGTGGCATGCATGTTTATTCATCGTCTCAACACCCAAGTGAAGTGCAAAAGTTAGTTGCTGAAGTACTTGATGTACCGCTTAATCGTATTATCGTTGATACACGTCGAATGGGTGGTGGATTTGGTGGTAAAGAAACGCAAGCAGCGCCGTGGGCATGTATTGCTGCATTACTTGTTAGAAAAACCAATCGTCCGGTTAAATTCCGATTGAGTCGAATGGACGATATGGCAATGACTGGCAAACGTCATCCATTTGAAAATAGCTATCAGGTAGGCTTTGATAGTAACGGTCAAATAAAAGGTATCAACATTACCGTTAATGGTAATTGTGGCTATTCGCCTGACTTATCTGATGCCATTGTTGACCGAGCAATGTTCCACTCTGACAATGCCTACTATTTAGATCAAGCAACAGTTACCGGTAATCGTTGTAAATTGAATACTGTTTCCCATACTGCATACCGTGGTTTTGGTGGACCTCAAGGGATGATGACTATTGAAATGGTCATGGACGATATTGCTCGTTACCTAAATAAAGATCCGCTTGATATACGTAAAGTAAACCTATACGGCAAAGAAGATAGAAATGTTACACATTATCACCAAACGGTTGAACACAATAAACTGCCTGAGCTGATTGCTAATTTAGAAGAAAGCTCTGATTATCAAGCACGTCGTAAATCGGTTGATGAATTTAATGCTAGTAGCCCAATCTTGAAAAAAGGGATTGCACTTACACCTGTTAAATTTGGTATTTCATTTACAGTACAACATCTTAACCAAGCAGGCGCACTTGTTCATATTTACACTGATGGCACTATTCATTTGAACCACGGTGGCACAGAAATGGGGCAAGGCTTGTTTACGAAAGTTGCCCAGATAGTGGCCAATGAATTTGATGTTGACGTTGATACAGTGGGGGTGTCTTCAACGCGCACTGATAAGGTGCCGAACACTTCGCCTACGGCTGCATCATCTGGTACAGATTTAAATGGTAAAGCAGCACAGGCAGCAGCACGAACGATAAAAGAGCGTTTAATAAACTTTGCTTGTGAAAAATACGAAGTAGCGGAAGCTGACGTTTCTTTTAAAGAAAACAAAGTAAATATTGGTGAACAGTCCTTTAGTTTTGCTGAGTTTGTACAGCAAGCATATATGGGGCGTGTGTCTTTGTCTTCAACGGGATACTACAAGACACCAAAAATCCATTTTGATAGATCTACTGGTAAAGGTAGACCTTTCTTCTACTACTCAACAGGCGCAGCCGTTTCTGAAGTTGTTGTGGATACACTTACTGGTGAATATAAAACACTTCGAACTGACATACTTCACGATGTTGGTCAATCGATTAACCCGGCTATTGATATCGGCCAAATCGAAGGCGCTTTTGTGCAAGGTATGGGATGGCTGACAACAGAAGAGTTAACTTGGAATGAACAAGGGCGTTTAATTTCCAATAACCCTGCGACATACAAGATTCCAGCAATTAGCGATGCACCAGAAGATTTCAGAGTTAATCTAGTACCTGATGATCCTAACCAAGAGCAAACGATCTACAACTCAAAGGCAGTTGGTGAACCGCCGTTTATGTTAGGGATGTCAGTATGGTCAGCATTGCGAGACGCAGTAGCAAGTGTTACGCCTAAAGGCCAATGTGTGAAGCTAGATACGCCTGCAACACCTGAACGTGTGTTATGGGCAATAGAAGCTGCACGAGCACTTGAAAAATAGGAGCGCGTTAGATGAATTGGTCAAAAGCAGTTTACCAGTTAAATAAAAGAGGCAAAGGCTACGTACTAGTGACTTTGGTAGGGGTCTCGGGTTCGACACCTCGAAATAACGGCACAAAGATGGTCGTTGCTGCTGACTCAATTCACGACACTATTGGTGGTGGCCATTTAGAGCATATCGCAACAAAATTTGCCCGTAACATGTTAGCTGAGAATAAAGATGCTCAGCATATAGAACATTTTCAACTGGGTGCGAATCTAGGGCAATGTTGTGGTGGCACTGCCACAGTATTATTTGAAGCTTTTGCGTGCACACAAACTAATTTGATGGTTTTTGGGGCTGGACATGTAGGTAAGGCGCTTATCCCTATCTTGGCGTCCTTACCTGTCCAGGTTCATTGGGTTGATAGCAGGGAACACGAGTTTCCCGACAATTTTGATGCTATCAATGTCAATGGCAATGTTCATCGTATTGTGACGGATGATCCTGTTGCTGAAATCGCCGAAATGCCTAGCAATAGCTATTTTGTGGTGATGACTCATAACCATCAACTAGATTTTGATCTTAGCCAAGCAGTATTAAAACGGGAAGATTTTGCCTACTTAGGATTAATCGCTTCAGATACTAAGTGGCGACGTTTTCAACAACGTTATAAACATCGTGAAATACCACAATCCTTGGTTGAACGAATGAATTGTCCTATTGGTAATAAAGACGTTCCCGGTAAATTACCAATGGAAGTAGCGGTTAGCATTGCCGCCGAAATTATTGCGAAATATCAAAATCAATCAAATACTCAAACAGAGACAAAACAAAAAGGCTCTCAAAAAGGGCTAAGTTGGCAAACATTAAAGCCAATGTTATTCGAACAAAACGAGGTAGCGTCGAACAATCAAGACGCATAATTAAAACGTTAAGTATAGAAATTAGGAGAGTGGCAAGGTGACACATTTTGCCTTAAAGACGACGCGCGCCATTATTAATGGTCAACAGCAGTCGGCAATCATCGAAGTTAATAATGGTTTTATCGTTGGCATTCATGATGACAATGTAAGCTTAGACTGTGACATTAAAGACTATGGCGATAAAGTTATCATGCCTGGTCTAGTTGATTGTCACGTGCATATCAATGAACCTGGTCGAACAGAGTGGGAAGGTTTCAATACTGCTACTCAAGCAGCTGCAGCTGGTGGTATCACAACATTAGTTGATATGCCTTTAAACTGTATCCCTGTTACAACGACGCCAGAATCCTTTCAAGAGAAGTTAGATTCCGTTCATGACAAATTATGGGTGGATTGTGGTTTTTGGGGCGGTGTTATTCCTCAAAACTTAGATGTCCTAGATGATTTGTTGAACGCAGGCGTTTTAGGTTGTAAATCATTCCTGATTGACTCTGGTGTTGAAGAATTTCCAAATGTAGAAGCCGAGCATATTCGCAAAGCGATGCCTATTTTGGCCAAACATGATGTGCCTTATTTGATTCATGCAGAGCTAGATTGTGGTGGCTTTGACGACGTTGTTATTGGTGATAAATACCAGAGCTTTTTAGCGTCACGCCCTAAAAAATGGGAAAACGATGCTGTTGCTATGATGTTGGATCTTGCAACTGAATGTAAAGATAACGGCCATGACCCTAAGGTACACATTGTTCATCTTTCTTCAGATGAAGCGTTAGGTATCATTACAGAAGCCAAGTCTCGAGGCTTAACTTTTACTGCTGAAACATGCCCTCATTATTTGACACTTTTTGCTGAATCTATTCCTGATGGAAAAACATTATTTAAGTGCTGCCCTCCTATTCGAGAAAACCAAAACCGCCAACATTTATGGCAAGCGGTTGAAGATGGTCGCATAAGTTTTATTGTATCAGATCACTCGCCATGTACACCGCAGCTCAAGCACATTGATTCTGGTGATATCGAAAAAGCGTGGGGTGGTATCTCAGCGTTACAATTTAGTTTGCCATTGATTTGGACTGAAGCAAAAGCACGTGGTTTTAGCCTGATTGATTTGTCCCGATTGATGTCAGAAGAAACAGCGAAGTTCGCTGGCTTGGACAGCATTAAAGGCAAGATTGCCGTTGGTCATCACGCAGACTTCCTAATCTTTGATGATCAAGCCGAGTATGAAATTACCAATGACATGATCAAGCATCGTCATAAGATAACGCCTTATGAAGGTCGTTACGTAACTGGCCAAATTATCGAAACATTTGTTCGTGGCCACTCTGTTTACGAAAACGACGAGTTTAAGGCATCTCCAATTGGTCGTCCTTTACTCAAAGGCAAATTATAAAAAGAACAAATTAAGTGGAATATACAAATGATTGAAAACACACAAGAACAAAACCACCTAACGGGTGAATTAAAAGCGTTAGACCAACGTTTTAAAAGGCAGTACGTTGATTTAGCAAGTGAACGTATTGGTGGCGAAACATTGAGTTGTAGCGATGATTTTTTCGCAGAAATGGAAAATCTACTTAAACCAGGCCGTGGTATTTTTATCGATGATAAATACACCGAGCGTGGTAAGTGGATGGACGGCTGGGAATCTCGTCGTAGTTATGGTCGTGATGATGGCCGTGAATTTGACTGGTGTGTGATTCGTTTAGGTATGCCGGGCGTTATTAAAGCATTTGATATCGATACTAACTACTTTAGAGGTAACGCGCCTGAATCTGTATCAGTAGAAGCTTGCGTGAGTGAAGGTCAACCCGATGAAAATACTAAGTGGGTAACTATCTTAGAGCGCAGCGATGTGCTTGCTCACAGCCAGAACTTATTTGAAATTGAAAACGATAAGCCATTTACACACGTTCGTTTAAGCATGTTCCCAGATGGTGGTATTGCAAGATTTCGTGTGTACGGTGAAGCGAAAATTGATCCAAACAATTTTGTTCAAGGTGAGTTAATCGACTTAGCTTATATTAAAAATGGTGCAAAAGCCCTATTAGTAAGTGACATGTTCTTCAGCGACAAAAACAACTTGATCATGCCTGGCCGTGGTAAAGATATGGGTGATGGTTGGGAAACTAAACGTCGTCGCGATCCAGGTCCTGATTGGTCAATTGTAAAACTTGCCACTCAAGGTAGTGTTGAGAAAGTAATTATTGATACTTGCCACTTTAAAGGTAACTACCCTGATACATTTATGCTTGAAGGTTGTATTTCATCAAGTGATGATTTTGAGTGTGAAAATAATAGCGCTCAGTGGCAGACGATCATTCCTCAAACAAAGTTATATGCACATCGAGAACATTTGTTTATCAATGAAATTACGGCAAACGCAAACGAAAAATTCACTCACGTTCGTTTAAGCATTTTCCCTGATGGTGGCGTATCACGTATGCGCGTATTTGGTCATAAAAAGGACTAAAGATGGAACTAGCTAAGTTAAACGAACTATCACATGCTGATGCAACGACTGCTTTTATGCAATGTTGCACAGCAACTGAGTGGGTTGAGCAGCTCGTTCAAGCGCGACCATTTGCTAGTGCAGATGAGTTAAGAACACAAGCCGATGCGATTTGGAGCACACTTGCTGAAAAAGATTTTCTAGAAGCATTTGATGGTCACCCTAAAATCGGTGACGTTGGTAGTTTGAAAGCCAAATATGCTAATACAAAAGCGCTAGCAAGTGGTGAACAAAGTAGTGTAAACGAAGCCTCTGATGAGGTGATTAACGCCTTAGCTGCTGGTAACACTGCATATGAAGAGAAATTTGGATTTATCTTTATTGTTTGTGCAACAGGAAAGAGTGCAGCACAAATGTTGGCACTACTTGAAGCTAGGTTGCCAAATGATAGAGACACAGAATTAAAGAATGCGGCAGAAGAACAAAGAAAAATCTACCACATTCGTTTGGAGAAATTACTATGAGCCAAATAACAACACATATATTAGACACGACACGTGGCAAGCCTGCTCAAGACGTGCCAATTACTCTATATCAAGAAGTTGGGGACGAGTGGCAAGAGCTTGCTAGTGGTGTGACAAACGATGATGGTCGTATTGCTGGTTTGTTGGCTGATTCAATCGTTTTACCCGCAGGCAATTATCGCATGCACTTTGATACAGCAACTTACTTTAAAAACAATGAAGAGCAGGGCTTTTACCCATATGTCGACATCGTTTTTACATTAAGTGGCGATGGCAGTCACTACCATATTCCATTGCTACTAACGGCATTTGGTTATTCTACATACCGCGGAAGTTAGTCAATGGGCGTTGATACGAAAGTGATTCAATGTAACCCCAACGAGTTCACGCCAAAGCCATTAACGGCTGAGGCGTTTGCTCCCTTTGGTGATGTTATAGAAGCTAACGACGATAAAAATCACTTTGCCATTAACGATGGTAATACTGAGCGCTATCACGATTTAGCTAACGTAGATGTTGGTGACGGTAAGGCGATTGTTAGTATTTTTCGGTCAACACCTTTAGCACAGCCAATTTCTCTGCAAATGATGGAGCGACATCCGTTTGGTAGCCAAGCATTTGTCTCTATGACAGGATTGCCTTATTTAGTTGTTGTTGCGCCCGCAGGGGAATTTGACGTAACCAAAATAGAGGTTTTCATCGCTAAGGGCAATCAAGGTGTTAACTATCATACGGGTACTTGGCATCACTATTGTCTGGCGCTGTATGAAGAATCTGATTTTCTTGTTGTTGACAGAGCAGGTGGTGGTGATAACTGCGACGTTGTTACTTTAGACGGCAATTATACAATAAAAACAATAACAAATTAGCATTTATAAAATATAGAGAGATAGAAGGAATAAGCGTTCATGTTACGAGCATATCGTGGAGAAATTTTGCATTTTCTAGCAGATCCTGCAAAGGTTCCACTTGCACAGAGTTACCAGTATTTTGAAGATGGTCTTTTATTAATAAAAGATGGTCATGTTCAACAGCTGGATGATGCGAGTACATTGCTTCCGACACTTGATAGTGAGGTTGACGTTGTACACTACCAAGATGGCCTAATAGTGCCAGGGTTTATTGATACCCATATTCATTACCCACAAACTGAGATGATTGCTTCATATGGCGAGCAATTATTGGAGTGGTTAGAAAACTATACTTTTCCTGAAGAAAAGCAATTCAAAGATTTTGACCATAGCAAGCAAGTAGCAGAATTTTTCTTATCTCAGCTCTTATCTGCTGGTACTACGACAGCGCTAGTTTTTGGCACGGTTCATCCTGAGTCCGTTGATGCCTTCTTCACAGCCGCACAAGCCAAAAAGCTTCGTATGATTTGTGGCAAGGTTCTAATGGATAGAAACTGCCCTGAGGATCTACAGGATACTGCAGAAACAGGCTATCAAGAGAGCAAAGCTCTAATCGAAAAATGGCACAACGTTGAACGGCTTCAGTATGCGGTAACACCTCGTTTTGCACCGACTAGTAGTGATGAGCAATTAGCTAAAGCAGGGGAATTATTAAAAGAATACCCTGATGTTTATATGCATACTCACTTATCAGAGAACAAAAACGAAATAGCTTGGGTAGCCGATTTATTCCCTGAAAGTAAAGGTTATTTAGACGTGTACGACCAGAAACAATTGCTCGGTCGACGTAGTGTTTTTGCTCACGGTGTTCATCTCCATGATGATGAATGTCAGCGATTACATGATACAGGCTCAGCTATCGCGTTCTGCCCAACGTCTAACTTATTTTTAGGTAGTGGCTGTTTTAACCTTAAACAAGCTGAGCAGTTCGATGTGAATGTTGGCATGGGAACAGACATTGGTGCAGGCACCAGCTTTTCAATGTTAACAACGATGAATGAAGCTTACAAAACTCAACAGCTTCGTGGTGACAAATTAGATCCTTTCAAATCCCTCTATTTAGCAACCTTAGGTGGCGCTGTTGCCTTAGATTTAGAAGGAAAAATAGGTAATTTCAGTGTTGGGGCTGAAGCTGATTTTATCGTACTAGATTATAAAGGCACTGATTTGATGGAACGACGTATTTCGCGTTGTAACACACTTGATGAGAAGTTATTTGCATTGAGTATTTTAGGTGATGATAGACACGTTAAAGTCACTCATGTAATGGGTGAACGGGTATCAGATTAATGTTTAAACAAAATAAGTATAATAATTAGAGGTTTTTATGGATCCGTATTTAAATGAATGGTTAAACCTGATCATTCGCTTTGCACACATGGTTACAGGTATTGCTTGGATTGGCGCCTCTTTTTATTTTGTATGGTTAGATAACCATTTACAAAAGCCACCACAGTGGAAAGAAGATAAGGGTGTTTCGGGCGACTTATGGGCGATTCATGGCGGTGGCTTTTATGAGGTAGCAAAATATAAGTTAGCGCCTCCAGCGATGCCAAGTACGCTGCATTGGTTCAAGTGGGAAGCATATACTACTTGGATCACAGGTTTCCTACTGTTGAGTTTGATGTTTTACGTGGGAGCAGAGTCTTACCTTATTGATAAGCGTGTTGCTGACTTAACACAATGGCAAGCAATTGCTATTGGACTGGGTTCAATTGTTGTTGGTGTAGGTAGCTATGAATTGTTAGTACGCACTAAACTAAAAGGTCATGGCCTAATTCTAGGCATTATCTTGATGGTGCTGATAACTGCATTGTCTTATGGTCTAACTCAAGTATTTAGTGCTCGAGGTGCCTATATGCACATAGGGGCTATTATCGGTACGATCATGGCTGGTAATGTATTCTTTGGCATCATGCCATCACAGCGCGCCTTGGTTAAAGCAGTAGAAGACGGAACAGCACCAGACCCTAAATATGGCCTGAACGCGAAACTTCGCTCTACTCATAATACGTACACAACATTGCCTGTGTTATTCATTATGATTTCTAACCATTACCCAATGACCTACAACCACGAATACAATTGGTTAGTCTTAATGGCCCTAATTGTCATCACAGCTGTAGTCAGACAGTTCTTTGTCTTACGCCACTTTGGCAAACAAAAACCGGCGTTATTGGTTGGTGCAATATTAGCTACAATTGCCTTGGCTATCGTTATCTCACCTAAAGCAGTCAAAGTAGATGAAAGTGTTGCGGCAAGTGTGACTGATGCACAGGTAGTCAATATCATCGAACAACGATGTGCGTCGTGTCATGCCGATCAACCATCAGACGATATTTTTAAAACCCCACAAGGCGGTGTGATTTTTAGTGGTATTGATTCTATCAAGCAGTGGGCACCTAGAATAAAGGCGCGTGCAATCGATAGCCAAGATATGCCTTTTATGAACAAAACAAAGATGACTGAGCAAGAAAGACAACAACTCGCTGGTTGGATTGCTCAGCAAGAAAAGTAGCTTGAGGAAAAGATGGAAAGAATTGAACAACATGGTTACCAGGTTGCAAAACCATTATTTGACCTAATTGAACAACAAGTGTTGCCAGAATTAGCAATTTCATCTGCTGACTTTTGGCAAGGTGCTTGTGCTATTTTAGATGATTTAACACCCATTAATCAGGCGCTGTTAGCGAAGCGTGAAACGATGCAGCAGGCTATTGATCAATGGCATATTGAACGCAAAGACCAGCCTTTTGATTTTGCTGACTATAAGACGTTTTTGACAGAGCTAGGTTATATCGTTCCAGCGGTTGACGATTTTAAAATAACGACTGACAACGTTGACCCTGAAATAGCGACAGTTGCAGGTCCGCAATTAGTTGTTCCTGTAATGAACGCAAGGTTTGCGCTAAATGCAGCGAACGCTCGTTGGGGTAGTTTATACGACGCACTTTATGGCTCAGATGTCATTTCAGATGAAGATGGCGCTGAAGCCGGGCAAGGATATAATCCAACAAGAGGCGCTAAAGTTCAGGCATATGCCAAATCATTTTTAAATGAAACATTACCACTTAATACAGGTAAATACGAAGAAGTAACAGGTTTTGCTGTTGTAAATGGTAGCTTGTCGATTTCATTAGCTAATGGGCAAACAACAACATTAACAGATGAAACTGCATTTATAGGCTTTCGCGGTAATACAGGCAAACCAGCGTCTATTTTGTTAAAGCAAAATGGTCTGCATGTAGAGATTCAACTCGATAAAGATAATATTGTAGGTAAATCTGACCTAGCAGGTATTAAAGATATTGTTTTGGAATCCGCACTAACTACCATCCAAGATTGTGAAGATTCGATTGCAGCAGTTGACGCTCAAGATAAAACACAAGTCTATTCAAACTGGTTTGGTTTGATGAAGGGCACGTTAAGTGAAGAGCTTTCCAAAAATGGCAAGACCATTACACGTGCACTTAATGCAGACCGTGTTTACACCAATACTCAGGGCGAAGAGATAAGGTTGCCTGGCCGAAGTTTAATGTTTGTTCGAAACGTTGGGCATTTAATGACGACTGATGCCATGTTAACAAATGATGGTGAGGAAATACCTGAAGGTATCCTTGATGGCATCGTGACTAGTCTAATTTCAATGCACGACATTAAAGGGTTAGGTAAATATTCTAATTCTCGTAAGGGTAGTATTTATATTGTTAAACCTAAAATGCATGGCCCTGAAGAAGTTGCGTTTTGCAATACTTTGTTCCAACGTGTTGAGCAGCTTTTAGGTTTACCGGAAAACACCATCAAAATGGGTATTATGGACGAAGAACGTCGAACGTCTGTTAACCTAAAAGCTTGTATCAAAGAGGCTCAGCATCGCGTTGTTTTTATCAATACTGGCTTCTTAGATAGAACGGGTGATGAAATTCATACGAGCATGCAAGCAGGTCCTGTTGTACCTAAAGAGTCTATGAAAGATGAAAAGTGGATTTCTGCATACGAGTTAAACAACGTGGTTGTGGGCTTAGAAACAGGGTTTCAAGGTAAAGCGCAAATAGGCAAGGGCATGTGGGCTATTCCTGATGAAATGTCTGCCATGCTGGCAAACAAATCAGGGCACTTAAAAGCCGGTGCAAACTGTGCTTGGGTGCCGTCTCCCACAGCAGCGACTTTACATGCCATTCATTACCATCAAATATCAGTAAAAGATATTCAAGATGCGATGACTAATGAGTTTTATGGCAACTTGCTAGATGATTTGATAACGATTCCATTGATGGCTGATGCAAATGCTCTATCAACAGAAGCCATTCAAAATGAACTTGATAACAATATTCAAGGTTTATTAGGCTATGTTGTTCGTTGGGTTGATCAAGGTGTTGGTTGTTCAAAAGTACCTGACATTGAAAATGTTGCTCGTATGGAAGATAGAGCAACATTACGTATATCGAGCCAACATGTGTGTAACTGGCTTATGCATGGCGTACTGACTCAAGAACAAGTTATGGAGTCTTTGCAACGTATGGCTAAAGTAGTTGATGAACAGAACGTATCGGATCCTCTTTATCAGCCAATGTTTAATCATTTTGATACATCAATCGCTTTTAAGGCAGGTTGTGATTTGATTTTTAAAGGTGACGTTCAGCCTAGTGGTTATACAGAGCCCTTACTACATAAAAGCAGAGTGCAAGTGAAAGCACAAAGCTAACTTTTTTAAATCAGCCGAGGCCAAAATAATGTGTGGTTACAGGTCTTGGCTTTGGCTGGTTTTCTTTATTGACTCGTCTCTCATTACATGTCACATTACTTATTAGCAGATAGGAAGTCGCGCTAAAAGATAAAAAAAGCAAAAATAATAACTAACCAACAAAAGGGATTTTGTTATGAGAGTTACCTCTTTCATTTCATTATGTGTTATCAGCTTAGGCATCATGCAAACAGCATGCGCCAAAAGTATACGTTTTGAATATCCAAGTGTTTCTTATGTTAATTTTCAATCACCTGATTTAAGCAAACCAGATGCAACAATCGATATTTCTGGCCAACTGAGAATCCCAGCTGATGCAACAAGCGCTAGCCCAGTTCCAGCAGTGCTGATATTACACGGCTCTTCTGGTATAGATAGCAGAGGCAGATTCTACACTAAAGCATTAAATGCACATGGTTATGCGACTTTAGAGATAGATATGTGGGCAGCACGAGACATTGATAGTCCATCTGAACGACCATCATTGCCTTCTTTAACCGTTCCAGACGCCTTTTCTGCCCTTGAATTTTTATCACGCAATGAAAAAATAGATAACAATAAAATCAGTATATTAGGGTTTTCTTGGGGTGGAGTAGTGTCTATGTTAGCGGCAACTAGCCACTATCAAGAGTTGTATGGCAACGGCAAGCGCTTTGCTGCCAATATTGCTCACTATCCTGTCTGTTGGGCATATACGGCTAATATTCCCGGTATTAGTTTTACCAACATCAACGCTGATGGCGTTCTGATTCAAATAGGTGAGCTCGATGATTATGATGAGAGCGCACAACCGTGTGAAGATTTAATAGCCGGATTACCAGAAGACGAACGTGAACTAGTACAGTTAAAAGTGTATCAAGATGCTTATCATGCGTGGGATAGGTTACAGCCGGCAATCGTTGTTCAAGATCCTTTTTCACATTTAGGCCAAGGTGGCGAAGTGAGAATAGAGGCCAATATTAGAGCAGCTAAGAAGTCTAAGAAGGAAATTATTAAATTCTTACAAAACAAAGTACTTAATTAGTTGTTTTTTAAGCGACATCATCAATGTTAATAAGCTAGTATGCTGTTTTCGATGTTTTGTGAGAATCTATAATGCCTCATTGTATTATTGAACATGCTAGTAGTATTTCCTCAGAGCCTTTGCTTAAAGCCGTATACCAAGGAGCTTTGGACAGTGGCTTGTTTGATTCAAACGATATAAAAGTACGCAGTACCCGTTTCGAACAGTATCAATCGGGTACAGAACGTTTTAAATTTGTACATGTCGTTATGAAGATATTAGATGGTCGAAATTTAGAACAAAAGTCATCTTTATCTAGTTTAGTCCTGTCTGAACTCTTAAAGCTACCTATTGAAAATGCTTCGTTTACTGTCGAAGTTGTTGATATAGAGCGAGCTAGCTATGCAAAAGAGGTGCGAAGATCATAAAGATGGAAGATAGAATTATAAAACCAGCAGATTTGCGTGCGAGTGATTTAACAGCCTTATTGACGAGCCATCTAGATAAAATGCTGTCATTGTCACCAGAAGAAAGTGTTCACGCGTTAGATATCTCTAAATTTGATAAGCCGAATGTTTCGTTATTTTGTCTCTATATAGATGATGTATTGGCAGGATGTGGAGCGTTAAGTCAAATTGACGATCGTCATGTTGAAATCAAATCAATGAAAACCTCAGATAACTTCTTACGAAAGGGGGTTGCTAGAGAAATATTGGCATTCCTTATTGCAGAGGCTAAAGAAAGAGGTTATACCAAAATTAGCCTTGAAACAGGCACTGTAGAAGCGTTTATTCCTGCACACCGTTTATATGAGAATGCAGGGTTTGTGCCTTGTTCAGCGTTTGCAGATTACCAAGAAGATCCCAACAGTCGTTTTTATTCAATGGCTTTAATTTAACCGTACAACCATAGTTAATTGAATGTTAAAGTTGACTAGAAGGGCGTATTCATATATCTATGCACCTGACAACACAAAAACTTGGCATTATAGGGAGTTCTCGTGGCCAGTAGTAAAGAATCCGGCGGAAGAATAAGAAAGAAAAACAAAGCCTTAATTCTTAATGCAGCAAAAACAGAGTTTGTGACTCATGGTTTTAAAGGTGCTTCAATTAAGCGAATTGCTGAACGTGCTGAAATACCAAGAGCCAACATTCATTATTACTTTGAAGATAAAACTGACTTGTATCAGCAATTGTTGACTGAAATTATTGATACTTGGAACAAAAATTACGATACCTTTAATGAAAAAGACGATCCAAAAGAAGCGTTAAAATCGTATATTCAAAGTAAAGTTATGTACTCACGTAATGAGCCAGAAGCATCACGTATATTCGCCAGTGAAATCATTCATGGTGCGCCCGTGTTAGTAGATTACCTATCTGGTGAGTTTAAAGAGTGGGTTGAAAGCAAAGTTGCTGTTATCAATGCTTGGATTGATGCAGGAAAAATTGATGCGATTAATCCTTACCATCTACTCTTCTTAATTTGGGGTTCTACGCAACATTACGCTGATTTCAACGTACAGGTACTTGCAGCGGTTGGTAAAAAGAAATTAACGAAAGCGGATTACCAAGAGATTGCAGATTCGGTGACTGGTTTTGTATTAAAAGCGTGTGGAATCAAGCCATAAGTTATATTACTACTGCCGAGCGATATTAGACAAAACTAATTAAACAACTTAACTGCTAAGGAAAGCGGATGTCAAAAGATGAGAATGGAGTATCAAAAGAGTCAAGCTTAGTTTCAACAATGACGGTTTTATTTGCGTTTCTTTGCGCAGAATTGTTCTGTAGTCGAACAGGACTGGAAACGTTGGTCAATTACTATGTTTACCTGTTAACAAAACTAGTAGTAATGTTTGCTTTTTATACCGTTTGGCACAAATTTTTTAGATGGTTATATCGCTGACAAGTAGCGCTAAATTATGAATAGAAAAAGGCTAGTTTAACTAGCCTTTTTTCATTTGATGGATTTAAATTATTGATTAAGAGCATCTTCCAAAGCTGCTAAACAAAGGGCTACATTTTCGTTGCGCGCTGCATAGCCCATCAAACCGATACGCCATGCTTTACCTGCAAAAGCGCCCAAACCAGCACCAATCTCTAGGTTGTAATGATTTAATAAATAGCTACGAACTTTAGCATCATCAATACCATCTGGAATTTGAACCGTGTTTAGCTGAGGTAAACGCTCATCTTCTGGCACAATAAACTCAAGCCCTAGCTTTTTAAGGCCTTTAGCTAGTTCTTGATGTTGTGCTTTGTGGCGTGCCCAAGCATTTACGATACCTTCATTATGTATCTGTAATAAAGACTCATGCAGTGCGTATAATGAATTCACTGGCGCTGTATGGTGATAGCTACGTTTTCCTTCACCTGACCAGTAACTCATTACTAGGCTTTGATCTAAGAACCAGCTTTGTACAGGCGTTTTACGGTTTTTAATTCTGTTAACCGCTTTTTCACTAAACGAAATTGGTGATAAACCTGGTACACAAGATAAACACTTTTGCGAGCCTGAATAGATAGCATCAATGCCCCAATCATCTACTCTTAGCTCAACACCACCTAAAGATGTAACGGCGTCAACAATAGTTAAACAGTCGTGATTTCTTGCAAGTTCACAAATTGCTTTTGCATCTGATAATGCGCCTGTAGACGTTTCTGCATGAACAAAGGCAACAAATGAAGCGTCAGGGTTGGCTTTTAGTGCCGCTTCTACTTTGTCAACTTCAACAGCCTTCCCCCAGTCAGTGTCAACCATTATTGCTGTAGCGCCAATACGCTCAACGTTTTCACGCATACGATCGCCAAATACACCATTACGACAAACAATAACTTTGTCGTCTTTTTCAACTAAGTTTACAAAACATGCTTCCATGCCCGCAGAACCTGGTGCTGAAAGGGCTATTGTGAATTCATTTTTAGTTTGGAAAGCGTATTGAAGAAGTGCTTTAACTTCATCCATCATAGCGACAAATAGCGGGTCCAAATGACCAATAATTGGGCGTGACAAGGCTGATAAAACATCAGCGCTAACGTCTGAAGGCCCTGGGCCCATTAAAATGCGACGAGGTGGTCTGAATGAAGAAAAAGTCATTGGCTCTATCCCTTATAAGTGATGGGCTTCTCAATGTGGAAGCAAAATTTATTATGATCAAAGGCTAATATTAAGTTGACACCTATGTCAAGATTTGCGAGTGTAATTGTGACAATTAATTGTCCATTACACATAAAACAAAGAAATTATAACGCATGTGAAAATAAAGCATGCTTATAATCAATATAAATATAACGATAATTAGATCTCAGACTTCGTTTCAAAAATGTAGGGGTTTTTTAAACGAAAGTTGATGAGCAAGGAAATTCTATGAAACATTACAAGTCGTTAACGGCTTTGGCCTTAACAGCTGCGCTTGGATGCCATACAGCTACCGCAGAAACATGGAGTACAACAGAAGTTCATTTACAACAAGGTGAACTAGAACGTGTTGGCTCTGGAGGAACAGCGGATACTACTATCATCACTTTCCAACACGCGGGCGGTTGGGAATATGGTGATAACTTCTTTTTTGTTGACCACCTACGCTACAACGAAAAAAACAATGGTAACTTTCCGGTCACCGATAGCAGTGAATTCTACGGTGAGTGGTACTCAAATTTCAGTCTTTCAGCTTTAACGGGAGAGAAAGTAGGCTTTGGTATCGTAAAAGATATCGGTGTTGTTGCTGGCTTTAACTTTGCTCCAGAAGTTGATTCTAACTGGTTCTTACCTGGTATGAGATTATCATTAGACTTACCGGGTTTTGCATTTGCTCAAGTAGATATTACTTCTTACATTCATCAAGGTGGCGGCAACGCGAATGGTGATAGCTTCACTGTTGTTGATGAAGACACAAGTTACATGATTGATTTTGCTTGGGCTTATCCATTCAAGATTGGTTCGACAAGCTGGAGCATTGAAGGGCACCTTGAGTATATAGATGGTCGTGAACAAACGACAAACTTCGGAAAATCTGACTTAAGATCTTGGGTATTGTTCCAACCTCAAATTCGTATGGATTTAGGTGAAGCATTAGGCAATAAAGCGGGTCGCTTATTTGTTGGCATGGAATATCAATATTGGAAAAACAAACTAGGTAGCCGCACTGATGAAAGTGCTGCTCAGTTGTTAGCCGTATGGCGTTTCTAATTTGACCGAACTGCCATAAAGAGCAGTATTTCTTAAAGATTGATAGAGGAGTTTTGGCGTTATCTTTGACAATAACGAATAAACCAAGTCAAATATAGTTAACGCCAAAAATATACAAAATGAATCAAGCAACAACTATGAATGAAGCTTCGAGCCAATATCGCCTATTTTCGCGTGGCGACCTCAGTGCCTTTTGGGCACTGTTTACTGATAATTTAACTAATCTAATTGTACTTAGTGGTGTATGTAAGTTTGTCTTTAACATGCCTACTGAAATTGTTTTTGGACGAATAGTCCCTGGTGCTGCTGTCGCTATCCTTGCCGGTGTAATGGTTTATGCATGGATGGCAAAAAGGCTTGCTGACAAAACAGGGCGAACAGATATAACTGCCTTGCCATACGGTATTAGTACACCAGTAATGTTCGTTTACTTATTTGGTGTAATTGGTCCAATTTATTGGTCTACCAATGATGCTATGTTAGCTTGGCAGGTAGGTATAGCTGCCGGCTTTGTTGGCGGTATCGTTGCTGCTATGGGCGCGATTGTTGGTCCATTCCTTAAGCGTGTTACACCAAGAGCGGGTATGTTAGGTACACTTTGTGGTATCGCACTTGTATTCATCGGCAGTGTTGCATTAGCTGAAATACTTGAGCACCCAGTCATTGGTTTCACTTCATTAATGATTATTGTTTGGGGTTTGATCGGCCGTTATAGATTGCCTTTTAACATTCCTGCTGGCCTAGCAGCGCTTATCGTTGGTACTGCCATTGCGCTTGCGATGGGCTCAACCAAGATTAGCTTTGAAGGCGTAGCTATTAATCCTCCGATGCCATATTTTGGTGATTTGATTGTAGGTGTTCAGCATTTAATTAATAACCCTGAATTATTCTTAGTGCTAATTCCGGTTCAAATCTATAACTTCATTGAAACCATGAATAATGTCGAATCTGCAGAGTCTGCTGGTGATAAATATCCTGTAGGCGCATGTCAGGTAACTGATGGAGCCGGTACTATGCTAGGTGCGTTGTTTGGCTCTCCATTCCCGACAACTGTGTATATTGGTCACCCAGTTTATAAAAACATGAACGCTCGTAGTGGTTATGTCTTGGGTGTAGGGGCAGTATTTTTCTTAGCGTCTACCGTTGGCTTATTAGCTTTCTTAAGTGATCTAATTCCATTGGCAGCAACAGCACCTATTTTAGTATTCGTAGCTATTACCTTGATTTCGCACAGTGCAGGATGTGTTAAGAAAAGCCATTTAATGGCGATTGCGATTGCTATGTTGCCACACGTTTCTGCCTTTGTGATGGTTAAATGGGGATCGATGTTAAATGCATTAAGAGATATTGGTGCTGAAAATATACCTAATATGACCGATGAAGCGCTGATTGCTGCGATGCTACAGCAGGGCGCTCATATCGTTGGTCACCAGGCTTTATCACAAGGTGCAATTATCACAGGTCTCTTATGGGGCGCAATTGTTGCTTGTGTTATAGATGGAAAGTTCAAGCATGCTGGTTGGTTCTCAGTCGTATCAGCAGCACTTGCATCCGTTGGTATCCTGCATTCAAGTGCTCTACATATGCCTGCGATTAGTGGTGTTGTTGGTGGCTACTTCATGATCGGATTGTTCTTACTTATTTATCCTAAAGTGGGTAAAGTTAGAAAGCTTGAAGAAGGCTAATACTGCTTAAGTATTGTTAATTTAACCGGTTAAAGGCTGCATTGGTAATGCAGCCTTTTTTGTTTATCTATTTTTCTACTAACTTCTAATGCACGTTTCTAGGGCAATTACTCAGTTTTAGTGCATAAACTACCTATCTAGAATTCTTTGTAAATTGTAAGTTATTGTTTTTATGGTTTTTATTTTATTTTGAAACCTTGGTATCTCGTTTGCTTTTGTTCAAATAAACAAATAAATATTCGAATAAAAGGAAACTATGATGAGCACCGATACTGGTATAAAAATAATGTCGTTTACTGGCAAAATGAAAATCCTGCATTTAAGTTGGATGGCGTTTTTTATTACTTTTTTTGTTTGGTTCAACCATGCACCTCTGTTGTCTGTCATCGGTGACAGTTTGGGGTTAAGTGGCAGCGAGATAAAAACGTTATTGATTCTAAACGTAGCACTTACAATTCCAGCACGCATTATTATAGGAATGTTAACTGACAAATATGGTCCTAGAATCACGTATGCTGCACTTTTAGCTATTTGTAGCATTCCTTGCTTTATGTTTGCTTTTGCAACGAGCTTTGAACAAGCTGCTATATCTAGATTCTTGTTAGGTTTCATTGGAGCAGGCTTTGTCATTGGTATTCGCATGGTGAGTGAATGGTTTCCAGCAAACCAATTGGGTACTGCTGAAGGCATCTACGGTGGCTGGGGCAATTTCGGCTCTGCAGCAGGTGCGATGCTATTACCTATCATTGCCTTACTTTTTGGCGGCGAAGATGGCTGGCGCTACGCGGTTGGTATCACAGGTTTACTAAGTTTGGTGTTTAGTTTCATTTGGTATGCAAACGTTAGTGATACGCCTAAAGGTGCTACTTATTTCAAACCGAAACAAACAGGGGCTATGGAAGTAACTAGTGTAGGAGATTTTTATTTTCTACTTATCATGAAGCTGCCTATGTACGGCGCCTTAGCATTACTAACTTGGAAATTGTCTCCAAGTGGCGTTTCACTACTTTCAGAGACGGTTACATTGATAGTGTACGCATCTTTGGTGGTGCTTTATTTATTAGAAGTAAGACAAACGTACAAAGTTAATGCACACCTTTTTAAAGCACCCGTAGATGAAGTACATCAATATAAATTTAAGCAGGTGGCTGTTTTGAACGTACTTTATTTTGCGACCTTTGGTTCTGAATTAGCGGTTGTCTCAATGTTGCCTTTGTTTTTCTCGGAAGTCTTTGAATTGGACATGGTCTACGCTGGGTTACTCGCATCACTTTACGCCTTTATGAACTTGATGTCTCGACCTGGTGGGGGATGGATCAGTGATAAGTTTGGACGTAAAAAAACCTTGCTAATTTTAACAGCTGGTCTTGCGGTTGGTTATTTTGTGATGGCATCAATCAACAGTGCGTGGCCATTAGCGTTAGCAGTCGTAGCTGCCATGGCATGTTCTTTCTTCGTTCAAGCAGGCGAGGGCGCTGTATTTGCTGCTGTACCACTTATTAAACGTCGCCTGACTGGCCAAATAGCGGGTATGACTGGAGCGTACGGTAATGTTGGTGCCGTCGTTTATCTTACAGTACTGTCTATGGTTAGTTATCAGACCTTCTTCTTAGTTATTGCTGGCACGGCGGTTATTGGTTTCTTTGCGTTGTTCTTCATGGAAGAGCCATCAGGGTCGATGACCGAGGTAAAAGAAGACGGCACTATTGAGCTGATAAATGTTGCATAGCGCTAGTAAAGAAACTCATCAAAGGCAAAAAGCTACATTAGAAGTTGCCTTTGGTGGGTACAGTATTGCAGGTAATAAAGCAGAAAACCAAGATGCGTTTTCTGCGTTTATTCCGAAGCTATCGGAAGTAGATAGTAAGGGATTTGTAGCCAATATTGCAGATGGCGTCTCAAGTGCGAGCAATGCACAAGAGGCTGCTCAGTTAGCCGTGACTCAGTTTATTCAAGATTATTATTCTACACCTCAAACTTGGACGGTTGCTAAGTCTGCAGAAAAAGTACTGTCTAGCTTGAATGAATGGATGTACTCAAAATCTGAAGCTTTTCACAATGAAGACCAACAGTGGCTGACGACTTTCAGTTCTATCATTTTAAAGTCTGCGACCGGTTACCTTTTTCACGTTGGCGACTCGAGAGTTAGTCAGTTTCGAAATGGTGAGCTTACCGCTATAACAAAGGACCATAATCATGCTAGAAAAAGACAAGCCGCTGTTCTAACACGTGCTTTGGGTGCGGACTATCGTTTACAACTAGATGCGTTTCAAATTGCACTTGCTGAACTTGATATCTATGTACTCAGCACTGATGGTTTACATGAATTTGTTCCGACAAAACAAATTACTGATGAGTTGAGCAAATTACCTGCATTGCCCACTAAAAATCAGCTGGAAGATGCGAGCAGAGTACTTGTTGAAAAAGCTATGTTAGCTGGCAGTGATGACAATGTTAGTTGTTTGCTTGTTGCAATCCATGCTTTACCTACAAAGCAATTGCGAGAAGTTGAACAGGCGTTACTAGGCAAAAAAGTACTGCCTGCTTTAGATATAGGTACGACTTTAGACGGTTATAAAATCATTAAGAAGTTACATGAAAGCGCTCGCTCTCATCTTTATTTAGTGAAAAAGAGAAACGCTGAAATACCGCTTGTACTCAAAGTTCCGTCTTTAAACTTTTGTGATGACGCCGTTTACTTACAAGGTTTCATAAGGGAAGCATGGTTAGGTGAGCGTGTAAACCACCAAAACATTATGAAAATTGAATCAGCTAGTCAGCATAGTCAGTACCTATATCACTTTTGTGAATATATTCCAGGCCAAACTTTAAGTGAATGGATGTTTGATAATCCTAAGCCTAGCATTTCTCAGGTACGCGAAATAATTAAACAAATCGTTACTGCGCTTAGAGTCTTACAACGTTTAGATGTGGTTCATCGAGATCTTAAACCTGAAAACATCATGATTGATGAATTTGGAAAAGTAACCTTGATTGATTACGGTACTGCTTTTATTGCTTCGCTTGAAGAAAATGACAGTTCCTTAACAGAGGAAGTGCCGCAAGGCACGTTGAATTACATCGCTCCTGAAACAATATTGACGCTTAAAGCTTCTCATCAGAGTGACTTATTCTCACTAGGGGTAATAGCGTATCAATTACTGACGGGGGAATTACCATTCAAACCTATGACAAGGAATCAGGCGACAAACGCCAAACTCGAACATTGGCAATATCGGTCCGTTAAACAGTTTAGAAACGATTTGCCACTTTGGTTAGACTTTTCACTAAAAAGAGCGACTGAGCCGAACAAAAGTGATAGATACCAAGCCTATTCGGAATTTGTGGCGGATATCTCCAAACCAAACTTATCTGCTGTTGAGGAGTATCACAATCAACCACTGCTTGAGAGAGACCCTGTTACCTTTTGGCAGGGGCTCTCTTTTTTCTTTTTTATTCTATTTTTGATTGCGTTAGCTTTTTAGTCGGCGCTTCTTCTACTGACAAAGTTACTCGCACACTCGTAGTGCACAAGTTTATATTTTTTAGTGCAAAGCTCGTGATGTTTAGTTTATGAAGTTTTTATCCTTTTGTTTTTAAAGGAGTTTAATTGTGGCATTGCCATTGCAAATGTATTTGTACATTTAACGCATTTTTAAGCACGCACTTCTTTGCGGCACTCATGACTCAATATAATTACTATCAAACTGGAACCAAAATATGAGCGCAAATAATCAACTAGACAATAAACTCAAAATTGTTGTTGTTGGCAATGGCATGGTTGGCCATCACTTTGTAGAACAAGTATCTGAATTAGATACAGGTGCTGAAGTAACTGTACTCTCAGCAGAAAATCACTTGGCATATGACCGAGTACACTTGTCGGAATTTTTTGCTGGTAAAACCGCAAGAGATTTAGCATTAACTGATGAAGAAACTTATCACAATTGGCAAATTGATTTTCGCAAGAATGCTCGCGTTGCCAACATCGATCGTGAACACAAAACAGTAAGAACTGAAACAGGTGAAGAATTCTCATACGATAAACTGGTGTTGGCAACCGGATCTTATCCATTTGTGCCACCAATTCCCGGTGGCGACCAACCACATTGCCTAGTTTATCGAACTATTGATGATCTAGAAGCAATTCAAAAAAGTGCAAACGCTTCAAAAGTTGGCGTGGTAATTGGCGGTGGACTACTGGGTTTAGAAGCTGCAAATGCTCTTAAACAGTTGGGTCTGGAGACTCACGTAGTAGAATTTGCTCCTCAATTGATGGCGGTACAAGTGGATTCAGGTGGCGGCAGGCTACTGAAAGCCAAAATTGAAGAGTTAGGTGTTCAAGTGCATACCTCGAAAGCAACTAAGGTGATTAAGCGAGGGACAGACAGCCGATATATTTTAGAGTTTAGCGACGGCACTGAATTAGCAACTGATATGGTGCTCTTTTCCGCAGGTATTAGACCTCATGATGAACTGGCCAAACAACATGACCTAGCTATAGGTGAGCGAGGTGGTATCGTCGTTAATAATCACTGTCAGACTTCGGATCAAGATATATATGCTATTGGTGAATGTGCACTTTTTAATAACTTCATCTACGGATTAGTTGCGCCAGGCTATACCATGGCTAAAGTGGCTGTCAAGCAAATATTGGCAACCGATCTAACGGCTAGCTTTAACGGCGCAGATATGAGTACCAAGCTAAAACTAATGGGGGTTGACGTTGGTTCTATAGGGGACGCACATGGGAAAACGGTAGGGAGCTTAGCGTATACCTATGAAAACCAACCAGAAGGGGTGTACAAAAAAATAGTTGTCTCTGAAGATAAAAAACGTCTACTCGGCGCCGTCTTAGTCGGTGATACCAGCGAATACGACAGCTTACTTCAATATATGTTAAATGAAATTGAGCTACCCGAAGCGCCGGAAGCTTTGATATTACCTATGGCTGGGGAACAAGTCTCTCTGGGTGCCGACGCATTGCCGGACACTGCCACTATTTGTTCATGTTTAAATGTGACTAAAGGCAACATTATTGAAGTGATCGACCAAGGCGCTTCTTGTATAGAGGGTGTTAAGTCTTGCACCAAAGCGAGCAGTGGTTGTGGTGGATGTTCAGCATTATTGAAAAACGTTGTGGACTCAGAGTTAGAAAGTCGTGGTGTTGAGGTCAAAAAAGACATTTGTGAACACTTTGCATATTCGCGAAAAGAGTTATACGACATCATTAAAATAGAAAAGATTACTGACTTTGAACAGCTTATCGATAAGCATGGACAAGGTTCAGGTTGTGAAGTGTGCAAACCGACCGTTGGCTCCATTTTAGCCTCAGTCTGGAATGATTACATCTTAGATACGGCTAAAGTTCAGTTGCAAGATACTAATGATAATTTCCTTGCCAATCTGCAAAAAGATGGCACTTATTCTATCGTTCCAAGAATAGCAGGCGGTGAAATTACACCTGATAAGCTCATTGTTATTGGTGAAGTAGCCAAAAAATACAACCTCTACACCAAGATTACAGGTGGTCAACGAATCGATATGTTTGGTGCCAGAGTTGACCAATTACCTGATATTTGGTCTGAACTGATAGAAGCAGGATTTGAGACAGGACATGCATATGGTAAATCAGTACGCACAGTTAAATCCTGTGTAGGTAGCACTTGGTGTCGTTACGGTGTTCAAGATAGCGTTGGCATGGCCATTTTCATTGAAGATAGATATAAGGGAATTAGAGCACCTCACAAGTTAAAGTTCGCTGTGTCTGGCTGTACTAGGGAATGTGCAGAAGCACAGAGTAAAGACTTTGGTGTCATCGCAACTGATAAAGGTTGGAATCTATATGTTTGTGGCAATGGCGGCATGAAACCTCGTCATGCAGATTTATTTGCCACTGATCTTGATGATGAAACCTTGATCAAATATATCGACCGCATTTTAGGATTTTATATTCAGACCGCTGACCGCTTACAACGAACATCCGTTTGGATGGAAAATTTAGAAGGTGGGCTTGAATACTTAAAACAGGTAGTTATAGACGATCACTTAAATGTATGTGACGAATTAGAACATCAAGTTTCAAACCTAATTGGAAAATACAAATGTGAATGGAAAGCTACGCTAGAAAACCCTGAAGCATTAAAACGTTTCCGTCAATTTGTTAATTCAGATAAAACAGATAGCAATATTCAGTTTGTTACCGAAAGAGAACAAATTCGCCCGGCTCGAATAGAAGAGAAAATAGATATCGTTCAAGTTGAAAGCAACACAAAAGAAGCAGTACTGGAGGAATAACAAAATGGCTGACTTAAAACAATGGAAAACCGTTTGTACAGTTGATGACTTGGTTGAAAATTCAGGTGTTTGTGCACTATTGGAACAAGCGCTTCAAATCGCGATATTCAGTGTGCCGAGTAGACCTGAGAAAGTGTTTGCAATCGATAATTTTGACCCGATAGGGCAAGCGAACGTTCTGTATCGAGGAATAACAGGCTGCAACGATGGTGAGCCTATAGTGGCATCACCTCTATACAAACAACAGTTTTCTTTGCGTACGGGCAAGTGTTTTCAAGAAGATATTGCGGTAACCGCTTACCCTACTCGTATAGAACAACAGGACGTTCAGGTTCTTCTTTAGGTTGTGGTAGGACTTATGACAAACGTTAACTTAGCGACAAATACAGGCACAAACGACATCGTAGTACAGTCTACTTGTGCATATTGTGGCGTTGGCTGTGGTGTTGATATCACAGTATCGAGCAATCAACCTTCTTCTTTGAGTGGAACGCCAGAGCACCCTGCAAACTACGGACGTTTGTGCATTAAAGGGCAGAACCTTTTAGAAACCATTGATACGACTGGACGTCTTCTATCACCAATAGTTAATGGTGAAGAGGTAGAATGGTCAAAAGCGATTGATGTTGTAGCTTCACGGTTTAAACAAACAATAGATAAATACGGCCCTGATTCAGTGGCGTTCTATGTATCTGGTCAAATGCTCACAGAGGATTATTATGTTGCCAATAAACTGATGAAAGGATTTATCGGCAGTGGCAACATAGATACCAATTCTCGCCTGTGCATGTCTTCCGCTGTATCAGCGTATAAACGTGCCTTTGGTGAAGATATTGTTCCTTGTAGTTACACCGATTTGGAAAATACAGACTTGCTTGTATTGATAGGCTCAAATGCTGCATGGACTCACCCCGTTTTGTTCCAGAGGATTGAAAGAGCTAGGCAGATTAATCCAGATTTTAAGCTCGTGGTAATTGATCCTAGAGCTTCTGCAACAACAGTATCAGCTGATATGCATTTATCAATTAAACCGGGCACTGATGCGGCGTTATATAATGGCCTACTGCGCTTCCTGAAAGACAATGCCGGTTTGGACATATCATTCATTAAATCGAGCACTGAGGGCTTTGATGCATGTTTTGCTGAATGTATAGACTGGACAATCGAAAAAACAGCTGACTATTGTCAGTTACCCGTTGATGAATTGTCACAATTTTATCAACAGTTTGTGGAGAGTGATAAAGTAGTATCAATGTATTCGATGGGCATTAACCAATCAACGTCGGGCGTTGACAAATGTAATGCCATTATAAATGTTCATCTCGCGTCAGGAAAAATTGGTCGTCAAGGTTGCGGTCCTTTTTCAATCACAGGGCAACCGAACGCGATGGGCGGACGTGAGGTTGGAGGTTTAGCTAATCAATTAACGGCTCATTTAGATATAGACAATAGGTCTCACCAGTCTTTGGTAAAGGAGTTTTGGCAGTCACCAACTATCGCTACTAAGCAAGGTGCTAAAGCGGTAGAGCTATTTGAGCAAATAAAGCAGGGTAGCATTAAAGCTGTTTGGATAATGGCGACGAATCCACTAGTTAGTTTGCCAAATAACCATAAGATACGACAAGCAATGGAGGCTTGTGAGTTTGTTGTGGTCTCAGATTGTGTAAGTAAAAACGATACCTTGAAGTATGCAGATGTGAAGTTGCCTGCAACGCCTTGGATAGAAAAAAATGGTACCGTTACCAATTCAGAAAGACGCATATCTCGTCAAAGAAGTGTGACGCAACCAGCCGGGCAGGCGAAACATGACTGGCAGATCATTAGCTTAGTCGCACAAGCGATGGGCTATAAGGGCTTTGATTATCAACATCCTTATCAGATTTTTACTGAGTTTGCTGCCTTAAGTGGATTCAAAAATGAAGCTTCAACAAAAAGAGTTTTTGATATTTCTGGTTTGTCGTCGTTGAGCAAACAGCAATACAACCAGTTAAAACCAATTCAGTGGCCAGTAAACAAACACCACGCTTCTGGCTGTCAGCATTTATTCTCCGATGGACAGTTTCCAACGGATTCAACTAAAGCCAAATTTGTCGCGATTAAACCAAAAACTCCCGAGCAAAAAACCGATAGCCATTTCCCGTTCGTGCTGAATAGTGGTCGTTATCGAGACCAATGGCATACGATGACCAGAACAGGTAAAGCAGCTAAACTTCAGCAACATTTGACTAAGCCATATCTGGCTATTAATCCTGTTGATGCGGCAACAAAAGGTATAGAAGACGAAAGCCTTGTGTTAGTTCGATCTAAAACAGGAGAAGTAGTCGTTCCTGCCAAAATCTCCTCAGAACAATCACCAGGCAATTGCTTCCTACCCATTCATTGGAATAACCAATTTGCAAGTAACGCTACTGTGAGCGCGCTCTTTCAAGATGTTGTTGATCCAATTAGCGGGCAGCCAGAGCTGAAGTATTCAGGTATTGCTGTTAGCAAAAAGACCTTTAGCCAGTACATAGATATTTTTATAGTTAAACCAATTGAAGTGAAAGGTGACTATTGGCTGAAAACTAAAACGTCATTTGGCTGGCACTATCAACTAGCATTGGATAAACGCATATTAGCCGACGAATGGTCAAGTATACTTGATTTAAATGGTGAATGGGTGAGTCTAATTGGCACTGGGCCTGAGCAGTTTATTTGCATTGAAAGTAACCAATTAAAGTGCGTTGTCTTTACGTCAGAAGAAACGTTTAGACAGCCAAGCTGGGTGACAAACTATTTTGAACAGAGCGAATTGAAGTTAGCCGACATTCAAATATTGCTTGCGGGTAAAGCTCCTTCTCCAGAGTTGCTTAGCCGCAAGGTATGTAGCTGCTATTCGGTGTCTGAATATAGTATTGAACAAGCGCTAAATGAGGGTTGCAACTCGTTGGATGCTCTGGGCAAAAAGCTAAAGTGTGGTACTAACTGTGGTAGCTGTAAACCGGAGATTCAGTTGTTGATTGAACAACATAAAACAACTCAGGCACTTGAAATTCCGATTAAAGAATTGGCGGTGGGGTAGAGGAAGTTATGTATTCACTATTAAAGTCTCAGCTGAACTATTTTCAAAAGCCGCAAGTGGATAAAAGACTTTGGCGACAAACGATATGGCAACGAATGTTCAAGCGTAGCAATTCACTTAGCGAAAATGAGCATGGACAGGTTGTATTTGTTGGTGCAGGCACAGGTGATCCAGATTTGTTAACCATCAAGGCAGTAAAAGCGTTGAGCCAAGCGGATGTTGTATTAGTTGATTGGCTAGTTAATCCAAAAATCAATGCACTTATTTCGCCAAAGGCAGAACGTATCTTTGTCGGTAAAAAGTGCGGTGAACATTCAATGGCACAATCCGACATTAATATGCTTTTGTTGCGTAAAGTACAATCGAACAAATTGGTTGTTCGCTTGAAAGGAGGTGACCCAAGTGTTTTTGCTAGGTTACCAGAAGAAACACAGATATTGTCTAGTCACAGCATTCGATTTCAAATTGTGCCTGGCATTACTGCTGCAAGTGGCTGTGCAGCATACACCGGGATACCATTAACTCATCGCGACTGTTCTCAATCGGTCAAGCTTATAACAGCACATACCAAAAAAGGGGGAAGTGCTAGCGATTGGGCCTACCTAGCAAAAGACAAAGGGACTTTAGTTTTTTATATGGGCTTAAATGAATTAACAAACATCTCTAGTAAACTCGTTGAACATGGGATGTCTGCTAATAAGCCTATCGCTATTGTCGATGAGGGGACTAGTGATAATCAAAGGCTATTTGTCGGAAAACTAGCATGTATCAATAGTGGCAAATTGGATGTTACTACTTTAAAGGGCCCTGTGCTCATTATTGTTGGTGACGTGGTGTCAAACCGAGTTGAAGTAGATAGGCTTATTGTGCAAAATCGCACTAACCATCGATATGCAAGCGCGATTGGCTAGTGCTAGTTTTAACTTGGTATGTTTTCTATTCCTTCAATATAACCAATGGTAAAGTCAATACCAAAGAAGCCGGCAAAAAGGGCTAGTGAGCCAATTAGCATGATGTTTTTATCATTTTTGTAATAGCCGTATGGTGTGGCAATTAAAAAAACGACAAGTAATGATAGTTTTAACATTTCCATGTATTTAAAGTTCCTTGTTTTAAAAGTAAAAAAGCCGTATCCAAAGATACGGCTTTTTTTGAATTTGGTGGGTGCGACTGAATTCGAATCAGCGACCTCATCCATGTCAAGGATGCGCTCTAACCAACTGAGCTACGCTCCCAAAATCACGTTGTTTTGAACAACGGAGCGCTATGTTAGCGTTATGATATTTTTGTTGCAAGCCCTTTTAAGCAATAAATTGATTACTTTTATCTGTTTGCACGTTATTTATTCAAACTGTACTTAATTCCAAACGATTTTGAACAAATCTTAATCGCCAGGCTAGGAAGATAGCAGCTGTTGTTAGTCCGGTTATGAATCCTATCCAGAAACCATAAGGCCCAATAGCAGGGATTATCCAGTCAGTTAAACCTAGTATACAGCCTATACTTAAACCAACGACCCAATAGCTGACAAAAGTTATATATAGAATAGATTTTGTATCTTTATATCCACGTAGTGCTCCAGCAGATATTACTTGAATAGCGTCTGAAAACTGGAATAAAGATGCTAAAAACATTAATTTGGCGGCTAGCATTAGAACAGATTCATCTGTTGTATAAATAGAAGCAATTTGCTCTCTAAATATTATTGTGCCAAATGCCGTAATAATAGCGAGTACTAAACCAAGCGCGATTGAGTAGATGCATATTTCTTTGGCACCTTGGTAGTTTTTCTCTCCAACGGCAAAGCCAACCTTAATTGTAACGGCCATCGCTAGGCTCAGTGGAACCATAAAGACAAGTCCTGAAAAGTTAATAGCAACTTGATGACTAGCAACGACTTCGGCACCAAATGGAGCTAGTAATATTGCAACAACAGAGAATAGACTTACTTCGAAAAGCAATGACATCGCGATAGGCACACCAATTGACAAAATGCTCTTAATTTCATTCCAATCTGGCCAATAGAATTTAGAAAACAGTGGCACATGTTTAAGCTTCTTGCTGATTAGTATGTATGACAACATGCCAACAAACATTACCCAATACACAATAGCGGTAGCGATACCACAACCTGCACCACCAAGTTCAGGGGCGCCAAATTTTCCGTAAATAAAGATATAGTTCGCAGGAACGTTGATTATTAAACCAATGATACTGATGATCATGGTCGGCTTTGTATGTGACAAGCCTTCAGAGAAATTTCTCAGTACTAGGTATAAGCAAAAGCCTGGTGCACCCCAAACAATGTAACCTAAATAATCAAACATTAACTGTTTTAAATCAGGCTCTAAGGTGACTCTATCAATAAGGTGAGGAGAAATCAGATAAAAGAGGGCGATCAATAACACACCTAAAGTCAATGCTATCCAGCCTGTTTGATAGGTTGGTTTGGCAACTTTATCAAAGTCTTTTCCACCTGCAAGCTGAGAAACAATCGTAGCCAACGCCATGATTAAGCCGTAAATAGTCAGAATCAAAGGCAACCAAATGCTACTAGCTACTGCCACCGCAGCCATGTCTGTTGGACTTACACGTCCTGCCATTACGGTGTCAGCAAATCCCATTAAGTTTTGGATTAACTGTGCAATCAAAATGGGATAGGCAAGCTTCATTAAGCTTTTTGTATTGTCTCTAAATTTATCAAAATCCATGGTTGCTCTAATTTTACTTCTTGGATAAGAGTGAGATAAGATCGGTGTCAATTATTCTATGAGATCTTATCTATGTTTACAGGTATTGTACAAACCAAAGCGATTGTTATTTCAACCAATACTGAAAATCAACTATGCCGCCTAGTGGTTAGTGTTGAAAAGGCCTTTGCTCAGCAATTAGAACTAGGGGCAAGTATAGCGATAAATGGCGTATGTTTAACTGTGGTTCAGTACTTCACCGAAGATAATAACTCGATAATACACTTTGATGTCATAGATGAAACCCTAAAGTTAACAAATCTTGGTAATTTAATTGAGGGGAGCGTCATTAATTTTGAACGTTCTCTAAAATTTGGTGATGAGTTAGGTGGTCATATCGTTAGTGGGCACATTCAAACTACCGCTAGTTTAGTTGAGCTTGCTCAGACAAATGAAAATTGTGCGATGAAATTCGCTATTGATAAAATGTACTCAAAATATGTATTACCTAAGGGATTTATTAGCGTTAATGGCATTAGTTTAACGGTAGGTGAAGCCGATGAAGGTTTTTTCTATGTGCATTTAATTCCAGAAACATTGATTAGAACAAACTTATCAGAACTAGAATTGGCAGACAAAGTTAACATCGAGCTTGATCAACAAACTATTACTATCGTGACAACAGTTGAACGTTTAGGTTTAAAATTGGCTAATTAGAATACTTGTTCGTCGTCGCTGTCGATAGCTAGCTGAACTTTTTGATGGTATTCATCAATGTGCATGTTTAGATGAATGTCTTTGCAGCAGGCAGGGCATTCATCGTAATAGTCTTGATCGCCTTGTGTGGGATCTAATGTCACAAATAGGTGATGACCACAATGAGGGCACTCAATTCTCTCTTCTTTCAGTTTATCAAGCATACAACCCCCTTATATATTGGGCGTGAGCGCAATTTATCTTATCTATTAGTATGACCAATTTTAGTGAAAGTGCTAATTTTATGCTAAGTGTTTGAATTCAATCTTTAAGCTATTGGAAAGCTAATATTCTTGAGATAGAAGCTTTTGCCTGATCAATATAAACTTCACCAAAGAGGTTGGCGTGATTCAATATGTGGTAGAGGTTATAGATGTGTTTTCGCTTTTCGAATCCTGGCGGTATGACAGAAATTGATTGGTAGCCTTGGTAAAAGTCCTGAGGAAGCGTGCCAAACAATTCAGTCATTGCGATATCGACTTCTCTATCACCGTAGTAACACGCTGGATCAAAGATCAATGGTTTACCTTCACAAAATCCCATATTGCCTTGCCACAAATCCCCATGAACAAGTGAAGGAAACACTTTGTGGTGTAGGAGTCCTTTGTGACATGCATCTACAATGTGATCAATATTTCCTAGTTTAATAGATTTTTCGCGTAACAGTTGCAATTGCCAACCGATACGTTGTTCAGCAAAAAAACTACGCCAATTACTTTGCCATCGATTAGATTGAGGGGTTACGCCAATGAAATTGTCTTCCTGCCACCCAAATTGACCATGAACAGCAGCTTCATGCAGCTGTGCAAGCTCTCTCCCGTATTGATACCAGTTAGATTGTAGTGATTTATCAATAATCAAATATTCAAGCACTAGATAACTTAGACTGTCAGTTGCACCGCGACATATGACATCAGGGCAGGCAATCGTCTTAGCATTATGTATTTCTTTTAGCGCGTATGCTTCTTGTTCAAACATAGCAGCCATTTCTGCATTGTTTATTTTTATGAAAAAGTGCTGTTGATTGTTGTATACGACAAACGACTGATTAATATCGCCGCCAGATATTCTATCTGCTTTTACAACGGAAAAATCAGTGCTGGTTGCAGCACTGATATCTTTACCTATCGTTTGCCAAAATGCGTTGTCAATCATGTTTTTAACGGGTTTTAAATCATACTTCTAATAATAGGCAATATTTACCAACTCAACTAGCAAGTTAAATTTTTATTTATTCTTGTGCTTAACATTGCATTATCAATCAATTTCCCCTATATTCCCGTGCTTATTACCCGCTATTTGATTGGGTTTTTTAGCAAATTCGCACATTTGGTGCACTGAAATAAACAATAAACAAGCGACGTTACGTAAGCGCCGCCACTGTAGAAAGGAAAATTCATGCCTGTAATTACACTTCCTGACGGTAGTCAACGCTCTTTTGAAAATGCTGTATCTGTAATGGATGTAGCGATGGATATTGGTCCTGGTTTAGCCAAAGCAACTATTGCTGGCCGAGTAAATGGCGAGCTAGTTGACGCATGTGAACTAATCGAGACCGATGCTGACTTACAATTGATTACCAATAAAGATCAAGAAGGTTTAGAAATCATTCGCCACTCTTGTGCGCACTTATTAGGTCACGCAATTAAGCAATTATGGCCAAACACAAAAATGGCGATTGGTCCTGTTATTGATAACGGCTTCTACTATGATGTCGATTTGGATGAGTCAATTACAGAAGATGATCTAGCTAAAATTGAAAAGCGTATGCTTGAGTTAGCTAAAACTAATTATGATGTTGTTAAGAAAACAGTTTCTTGGCAAGAAGCTCGTGATGCTTTTGAAGCTCGCGGCGAAACATATAAGATGGAAATCTTAGACGAGAATATCGAAAAAGACGATCGTCCAGGCTTATATCATCATGAAGAATACGTTGATATGTGTCGTGGTCCTCACGTTCCAAATATGCGTCACTGTCATCACCTAAAATTGATGAAAGTAGCCGGTGCATACTGGCGTGGTAACTCTGACAATAAGATGTTACAGCGTATCTACGGTACAGCATGGGCTGACAAAAAGCAGCTTAAAGCATACATTCAGCGTTTAGCTGAAGCTGAAAAACGCGATCACCGTAAAATTGGTAAGACATTAGATTTATTCCATTGGCAGGAAGAAGCTCCTGGCATGGTGTTTTGGCACAATGACGGTTGGACTATCTACACAGAATTAGAAAAGTTCGTGCGTGAAAAACTTCACGAATATGATTACGACGAAGTAAAAGGTCCATTAATGATGGATCGTGGCCTTTGGGAAAAATCGGGTCACTGGGACAAGTACTCAGATGCCATGTTTACTACTGAGTCTGAAAAGCGTGAATACGCAATTAAGCCGATGAACTGTCCTGGTCACGTACAAATTTTCAATCAAGGTTTGAAATCTTACCGTGATTTACCACTTCGTATGGCTGAATTTGGCTGTTGTCACCGTAATGAGCCATCAGGTGCTTTACACGGCTTAATGCGTGTACGTGGTTTTACACAAGATGACGCTCACGTTTTCTGTACTGAAGACCAAGTACAAGGTGAAGTAAGCGAATGTATTAAGATGGTTTACGATGTTTACAAAACATTTGGTTTTGAAGATATCATCGTGAAATTATCAACTCGTCCTGAAAAGCGCATTGGTGATGATGAGATGTGGGACAAAGCTGAGAAAGGCCTTGCTGACGCACTTAAGTCTCACGATATTGAATTTGAGTACTTACCAGGTGAAGGTGCATTCTACGGTCCTAAGATTGAGTTCACACTACAAGATTGTTTAGGCCGTAACTGGCAATGTGGTACTGTTCAACTAGACTTTGCTCTACCTGAACGTTTAGGTGCATCTTATGTAGGTGAAGATAACGAGCGTTACCAACCTGTAATGATTCACCGCGCAATTTTAGGTTCATTAGAGCGATTTATTGGTATTTTAATCGAAGAGTATGCTGGCAAATTCCCAACGTGGTTATCGCCAATGCAAGCTGTTGTGATGAATATTACCGATAAACAGAGCGAATATTGCGAAAAAATCGTTAAAAAATTGAAAGAAAGTGGATTTAGAGCAAAAGTAGACTTGAGAAATGAGAAAATAGGCTTTAAAATTCGCGAGCACACTTTAAAGCGTGTTCCATACTTGTTAGTTGTTGGTGACAAGGAAATGGAAAATGGCGAAATTGCTATTCGCACACGCGGTGGTGAAGATTTAGGTAAAATGTCTGTGGATGACTTTATCGCGAAAATCAGCGAAGAAGTTCAATCACGAACATAATTGTGTCAGTTCAAGTAGATGCTTGAACTATTAAAGTTCTTTTGGAGGGCATGACTATCAGAGGTCAAAGAGGCGGGCAGAAAGAGCCAGCGCATCGTTTAAACGAGAATATTACAGGTTCTGAAGTTCGATTAATTGGTTTTGATGGCGAAGCCATCGGGGTAGTTTCATTAAATGAGGCAATGGACAAAGCTGACGAAGCAGGTGTAGACCTAGTTGAAATCAGTCCAACGGCTAAGCCGCCAGTTTGTCGCGTGATGGATTATGGTAAGTTCCTTTACGAAAAGTCTAAGGAACAGAAAGAACAGCGCAAAAAGCAAAAACAAATACAGGTGAAGGAAATTAAATTCCGCCCTGGTACAGATGAAGGTGACTATCAAGTTAAATTACGTAACTTGAAGCGCTTTTTAGAAGGTGGCGATAAAGTTAAAGTTACTTTACGTTTCCGTGGTCGTGAGATGGCCCACCAAGAGCTTGGTATTGATCTTTTAACTCGTGTTAAAGGCGATTTAGAAGAATTAGCAAGCTGTGAGTCTTTCCCTAAGAGAGTGGAAGGACGTCAAATGGTGATGGTACTTGCACCTAAAAAATAGACAATACTTGGTTTAAGAAAGTAATCGTTGTTTCGGCAGCGATTCACCAATGTTGTTTTTAAGCGGGTGGTGTTAGGCCTACAAGTAGAATCACTTAGTTGATTTTCGCCTACGCTGCTAAATATTAATGGCAATACTTTGAAGCAATTTAAAGTAGAATTTGGAGTAATATTCAATGCCTAAAATGAAAACTAACAAAGGTGCTGCAAAGCGCTTTAAAAGAACTGCTTCAGGCGGTTACAAATGCAAACAAGCTGGTCTTCGTCACATCTTGACTAAGCGTCGTACTAAAGTTAAGCGTCACCTACGTGCTAAGAGCATGGTGGCAGCTTCTGATGTAAAAGCAGTAGATCGTTTACTGCGTAACGCTTAATTGAGAGGAGATTAGATAATGGCAAGAGTAAAACGCGGTGTTGTAGCACGCGCACGTCATAAAAAAGTTCTTAAGCAAGCGAAAGGTTACTACGGTGCTCGTAGTCGTGTATATCGCGTTGCTTTCCAAGCTGTAACTAAAGCTGGCCAATACGCATACCGTGACCGTCGTCAACGTAAGCGTCAATTCCGTCAACTTTGGATTGCACGTATTAATGCAGCAGCTCGTCAAAATGGTTTATCTTACAGCCGTTTCATCAATGGCTTGAAAAAAGCTTCGATTGAAATCGATCGTAAGATCCTAGCTGACATCGCAGTATACGATAAAGCAGCATTTTCTGTATTAGTTGAAAAAGCGCAAGCAGCTTTAGCTTAATATAGAAGACCTAAATTAGTGAAGGACGCCTCGGCGTCCTTTTCTATTTTTAGGATAAAGTAAACTTGACTTAATAGTCAGTATATTTGTTTTGATAAAATTCAACTCAGTAAATCTTGGTGGTGTACTTAGTTGAGTTTTATCCTTCGACAAACTCAGGGTGAAAGTTGATTGAATTATTGCTCTGTGACCAAATTACGAAGAAGGTTAAAGGCCTAAATTTTATTCATGCTGAGCTTGTCGAAGTATATAGCTGGTGTTTAAACACTATGTATGAAACACAACCAAAAGCTAAATAAAATAAACGAATTACATTGAAAACACACAAAGGTTATAAAATGAATCTTGCCGACCAAGTTTTAGCTGTTAATGATGATTTACCTATAAGAACAAACAGGCCCGTTCATAGTGGTAAAGTTCGCTCTGTTTACTGGTTAACAGAAGAAGATAGCAAGCGATTAATCCAAGAGAAAAACTATGATGTACCTGCTGATACGCCGCTAGCTATTATGGTGATTAGTGATCGTATCTCTGCTTTTGATTGCATTTGGCAAGGTGAGGGTGGCGTTAAAGGTGTACCTGGCAAAGGTGCAGCTTTGAATGCTATTTCTAATCATTGGTTTAAGTTGTTCAAAGAAAAAGGCTTAGCAGATAGTCATATTCTTGATATTCCACATCCGTTTGTATGGATAGTGCAAAAAGCTACACCAGTAAAAATTGAAGCTATCTGTCGTAGTTACATCACTGGCTCAATGTGGCGCGCGTACGAAAAAGGTGAACGAGAGTTTTGCGGTATTCAAATGCCAGAGAGGCTTCTTAAAGATAGTAAGTTAAATGAACTTCTAATTACACCATCTACGAAAGGTATTTTGGAAGGTATCCCAGGCGTTCCAGCAGTAGATGACGTAAACATTACACGCAAGAACATTGAAGATAATTTTGAATCATTTAATTTTAAATCAAATACAGATATTGATTTATATGAAAAGTTATTGAAAGAAGGTTTTTCAGTCATTTCTGATGCGCTAGCGTCATTAGATCAAGTATTTGTTGATACTAAGTTTGAATTTGGCTACGTAAAAGATACCAATGGTAATGACAAATTAATCTATATGGATGAAGTAGGTACGCCTGATTCATCTCGTATTTGGGATGGCCCGCAATATAGAGAAGGCAAAGTTGTTGAAAACTCTAAAGAAGGCTTCAGACAGCTATTACTAAATCACTTCCCAGATCCTGATATCTTATTGAACAAAGACAGAATGGATGAGCGTGAAGCGTTGGCTCGTGATAATGAGTTACCAATTGAAGTACTTACCGATGTATCTAACACATATACAGGGATTGCTGAGAAAATTACTGGGCAAAAGATAGTGCTAAGTGACAATCCTAAAGCCGAAATAATTGACGTGCTGAAAAATCAATATCAACTCGTTGATTAGCGTTAGTTTTAACAAGCCCTTATGCAAAACATAAGGGCTTTTTTATTGCTATACTAGTACAGTGAGCATAAGGAGGATGTACTGTGCTAAGGTTGCTTTGTGGTTTGCTGTTATGTTTACTGCCATTTACTAATCAAGCAAGCAATAAAATTTATCTCAATATTTACACTGAAAGTTTACCACCGTTTCAATTTAAGACAGAAACAGGGGAAATTGACGGTGTTAACATAACTATTCTAAAAAATCTGCTTACTTCAAGTGGTGTTGACTATTCGCTTGAAATCTATCCATGGAGTAGGGCTTATCGCACAGCGTTAAATAATGACAATGGTGCATTGATCTCTACAGCTCGAACTAAGTATCGCGAACCGCTATTTCACTGGGTAGGCCCTTTCTTATCAACGAGTACAGGCGTTTATTTATATTCATTAGCGAAACATGATATTGGCACTATCAAGCAAGTTGAAGAACTATCTAAATACAGCATTGGTACGGTAAGGGACGATGTTTTTGGTAACAAGCTTTTGATTTGGGGGGTACCTGAAGAAAATATTATTTCGTTCGCAGATAATGATACGGCTCATCAAATGTTGTTTAGTGGAAAAGTGGATTTAGTCATTGCTTCTCAGAATACTATTTTAGATTCGGCTTCAAAATATGGATACACATCTGTTGACGTTGTCAAAAACTATTATATTCCAGCCAGCTCTGGCAATTACTTGGCTATTAATAAAGCTGTACCTAAGGAGCTTGTAAAGATACTAAATAATAAATTAGTAGAAATACAAAAAGACACTGACTTGGCAAGGCTACAAACAAAATACAAGGTACAGAAAAAACTGCATTGGAGATAATAGCTCAAAGCTAAGATATCAGCTGAGCCATCTTCTTTTGTTCTTGAACAAAGTTATAGTATCTGGCAACAATTGAAATATTATCCCACATTTCTATGGTATTCGTTTGAGTAATTGTTTTCTGATGTCTAGTTAAAGAGAGTTCTTCCATTATAAAACTGGCCATATCTAAATTGCGATAAACAGCACTTTTAAGCTGTTTCATATCCCACTCGTTGAAGTTTACTTTGTCAATGCCGTTTTCTAGCCAAACAACTATATCATGTCTATTGTCTTGTTTTATTTTTTCACCTATCAAATCGACATTCTCCTTAGGTCCTTCCAAATACTGAGCAAAATAACCTTTTTGATAAATAAGAAAACCAGTAATAGATAGTTCGTTATTCTTCTTCTTTGACGTAGATGTTAAGTAATCTAGCTCTTTGTCGCTAAAGTACTGGTTAGATTTGCTCAAATATATGATGGAGTGAAGCATGTTTTTTCGTCCTTGAGTTTGCTGCAACGTGGTTAACTATTATTGATTTTCGTCTTATAGAATTAATTTTAGTATCTTTACTCAATATATCTACTTTTTACCCTAATTTTTGTGTAGAATCAGTGACCATTTTTATTAAACAAATCAGTCTATCAAAAGCGATAAAGCTTAAGAGAAAAACATGAACTTAGACGAAATCATACTACAGGCTAAAAAAGAGATTGCTGAAGCGTCTGATCCAGCAACTCTTGACGCTGTCAGAGTAAATTACTTAGGTAAAAAAGGTTCTTTCACAGAGCTAATGAAAGGCTTAAGTAAACTACCTAAAGAAGAAAAACCAAAAGCTGGTCAGGTAATTAACCAAGCGAAACAAGAAGTACAAAAAATACTTAATGAGCGTGGTGAATTTTTACGTGCCCAAGAAATCAAGAAAAAGTTAGCTGCTGAAGCGATTGATGTTACGTTACCTGGCCGCACTAACGAAGCAGGTGGTTTACACCCTGTTACACGCACTATTGAAAGAATAGAGAGCTTTTTTGGTGATTTAGGTTTTGCTGTTAAAGCGGGTCCAGAAGTAGAAGATGATTTTCACAACTTCGATGCACTAAATATTCCTGAGCACCATCCTGCACGTCAAGACCATGATACGTTCTACTTTAACCCTAAGTTGGTATTGAGAACACAAACGTCAGGCGTACAGATTCGTACGATGGAAGTTGAAAAGCCGCCATTGAGAATCATTTCTCCTGGTAAAGTTTACCGCAACGATTACGACCAAACGCATACCCCGATGTTCCATCAGGTTGAAGGTTTGATGGTTGATAAAAATGTAAGTTTTACTCACCTTAAAGGTATTTTGCACGATTTCTTACATCACTTCTTTGAAGAAGACTTAGAAATTCGTTTTAGACCTTCATACTTCCCGTTTACTGAGCCATCAGCAGAGGTTGATGTTAAAGGTAAAAATGGTAAGTGGTTAGAGGTATTAGGTTGTGGCATGGTTCACCCTAACGTATTAAAGGCCGTTGGTATTGATCCTGAAGAGTACACTGGTTTTGCTTTTGGTATGGGTGTTGAGCGTTTGACTATGTTGCGTTACGGCGTAAATGACTTACGTGCATTCTTTGAAAATGATTTACGTTTCTTGAAACAATTTAAGTAAGGCTATCGAATAATGAAATTTAGTGAATCTTGGTTAAGAGAGTGGGTTAATCCTGCAATTTCTTCTGATGAATTATCTCATCAAATCACGATGGCTGGTCTTGAAGTAGACGGTGTTGATCCTGTAGCTGGTGAGTTTACTGGTGTTAAAGTTGGTGAAGTGGTTGAGTGTGGTCAGCATCCTGACGCAGACAAACTTCAAGTGACAAAAATAAACGTTGGTGAAGAAGAGTTATTAGACATCGTTTGTGGTGCTGCTAACTGTCGTTTAGGTTTAAAAGTTGCTGTTGCAACTGTTGGTGCTGTACTACCAGGTAATTTCAAGATTAAGAAAGCAAAATTACGTGGCCAGCCTTCATTTGGTATGCTTTGTTCTGAGTCTGAGCTTGGCATGGCTGAAAGCGCTGATGGTATTATTGAGCTACCTCAAGATGCGCCTATTGGTGCTGATATTCGTGACTACCTTAAGTTAGACGATGTAACTATTGACGTAGATTTAACAGCTAACCGTGGTGACTGTTTAGGTATTCGTGGTTTAGCGCGTGAAGTAGGCGTACTAAATAGCTTAGCGGTAACTGCGCCTGTAGTTGAAGCAGTCGTACCTACGATTGATGATAGTGTTGAAGTAAAACTTTCAGCTGACGAAGCATGTCCTCGCTACTTAGGACGTGTTATTAATAACGTTAATGTAAATGCTCAATCTCCACTTTGGTTGGTAGAAAAGCTGCGTCGTTGTGGCGTTCGTTCAATTGACCCTGTTGTTGACGTAACTAACTACGTTTTACTAGAACAAGGTCATCCAATGCATGCTTTTGATTTGGCAAAATTAGATGGTGCGATTGATGTTCGTTTTGCTAAAGAAGAAGAGAAGTTAGTTTTACTTGATGAAAATGAAGTAACACTATCTACTGAAACGCTAGTTATTGCAGATGATAAAAAAGCCTTAGCGATGGCTGGTGTTTTTGGTGGATTACATTCAGGTGTAACTTCAGAAACTAAAGATATTTTCTTAGAGAGCGCATTTTTTGCACCTCTAGCTATCTTAGGCAAAGCTCGCTCATACGGCTTACATACTGATGCGTCTCATCGCTATGAGCGTGGTGTTGATCCTCAACTTCAACGTGAAGCGATGGAAAGAGCGACTCAACTATTGCTTGATATCGTTGGTGGTGAAGCTGGCCCTATCGTTGAAGCAGTGAATGAATCAGCTATTCCTGCTCCTTCGTCAGTAGCACTTAGAAGAGAAAAGCTAGATGGTCGTATTGGTCACCATATTGAAACAGAAAAAGTAACTGAGATTTTAGAGCGTTTAGGCTTTACAGTTAGCTTTAATAATGACGTGTGGCAAGTTGAAGTACCTGCGTATCGCTTTGATATTTCGATTGAAGTAGACTTGATTGAAGAAGTGGCGAGAATATACGGGTACAACAATATTCCAAACCTTGCTCCGACTGCCGATTTGACAATGCGTGAACAAAAAGAGGCGTCTTTACCTCTTAGTAAGTTACGTAATGTTTTAGCAGTAAGAGGCTACCAAGAAGCGATTACTTATAGTTTTGTTGACCCGAAGGTTCAGTCACTTGTTCACCCAGGTCAAGAAGTGATGACGTTACCACATCCAATTTCTTCTGAAATGTCGGTAATGCGTGTAAGTTTGTGGACAGGTTTATTACAAACCGTCGCTTACAACCAAAACCGTCAACAAGCTCGTGTTCGTTTATTTGAGACAGGTCTTCGTTTTCTTCCTGACGAATCAGCTGAGAATGGTGTTAGACAAGAGCAAATGATTGCTGGTGTTGTTAGTGGTTCTAGAAACCAAGAGCATTACTCAATGGAAAAAGCGGCAAGCGATTTTTATGACATCAAGGGTGATGTTGAAGCACTTCTTGCTCTTACGGCAGATGCTTCACAATACCATTTTGAAAAAGCAGAAATTGATGCGCTTCATCCTGGCCAAACAGCAGCTATTTACAAAAATGAGCAACTTGTTGGTTATGTTGGTAGCTTACATCCTGAATTAGAAAGGAAATTAGGGTTAAATGGCCGCACATTAGTTTTTGAACTTTTAGCGACTGAAGTATTAACTCAAAAAATCCCTGAAGCACGTGAAATCTCTCGCTTCCCGGCCAATAGACGTGACATTGCAGTCGTTGTTGAAGAACAAATGGAAGCAAAAAAAGTGTTACAACTTATTGAAAAGGTTGGCGGAAATTATTTAGTTGATCTAAACTTGTTCGATGTATACACAGGTAATGGTATCGATCAAGGCTTCAAGAGTTTAGCTATTGCATTAACACTGCAAGATATCGAAAAAACTCTAGAAGAAAAAGACATCAACGAAGTGGTTGATCGCGTGGTTGATACATTGAAAAATGAACTTAATGCATCACTGAGGGATTAAGCAATGGCGCTGACTAAAGCAGAAATAGCAGAGCACTTATTTGAAAAGGTTGGGCTAAGCAAGCGCGACTCTAAAGATATGGTTGAAGAGTTTTTCGAAGAGGTTCGAGAAACATTGGAAGCGGGCGAGCAGGTTAAATTATCTGGTTTTGGTAATTTTGACTTGCGTGATAAAAAGGAACGCCCAGGTCGTAACCCAAAAACAGGTGAAGATATTCCAATCTCTGCTAGGCGTGTTGTAACTTTTAGACCTGGTCAAAAGTTAAAGAGTCGCGTTGAAGACGGTAATGGCTAACGCTTAGTCGTTACTTCTACATTATATCCCTTGAAGTAGCTTACATTCATTGTAGGCTACCATCTGATTGAATAGCACAGTTGCATCATTGCAGTTGTGCTTTTTTATTGGTTAATGCTCTGCGATTTATTCAATTTCAAGTAGCAAGTTTTGCCTGCATAAAAGCAAGTTTTTTCAAAGGCAGTTAAGAAAACTGCTACTCCGATACCGGTAATCACGGCTTCAATCGTTAACGGTAACGACAACTCAAAGTAGTTCAAAGTGTCTCTGGCAAGTGAGCGGTCAAAATTTAGGATAAAATACTGTAATCGTTCAACATACTCACCTGAGTTGAGCGCATTCATATGCACTTCAAAATATTCTGTTCTGTTGATTAATTCAGCAATCATCTTTCCCGTTTGTTGAATGGAAAAATCACTATTCTTTAGATAAGCACTCACTAGTTTTTCCAGATCACCTTGATACTGAAACTCTGCAATTGATTTGAATTTGGAAAGCTGGATATTGGCTTCATTTAAATGGCCTGAAAGCCTTTGAACGTAAGCGCCTATGAAGGCAGGTAACTGCATGCCCAAAATGACAGTAATGGTGAACAGCACTTTGTCTACTAAATGCCATGTCCATTTACATGATTTAAAAAATAATTTATTAATAATGGTCACTTCAACTCGCTAACCACATTGGAATGTGGAAAATAGAATAGTCCTTTTCATTAGTATTTAAGACTATCATTTTAGTTCATTAAATACTTAATTAATTGCTAACTAACAAAATAGTTAGCAAAGTGGGGAGCAGTTCTATGTTAAAATAGAAGTATCTTGATCAATGATTTATATATCTTAAGAGTATCCATTGCGTAGAACTAATTACCCTGATTACGAAGTAACACGGATCAACTGGCAAGTTTTTCGTTCTTTGATTCCATACTTAATGGAGTTTAAATCTAGAATTGCATTTGCTATGAGTTGTTTGATTTTAACCAAATTAGCAAGTGTTTATCTGCCGTTTGTTTTAAAAGATCTTGTAGACACACTTGATACCAACCTCGAAAATAATCTTGTGCTTTTACCGCTTTCCCTTGTTATTAGTTATGGTTTGGTTCGTTTTTCGATTGTCATTTTTGCAGAGATTAGAGATACCTTATTTGGCCGGGTAACCGAAAGAGCAATTAGAAGAATTGGGCTCAATGTTTTTAAGCACCTCCACTCACTTGATGTGGCGTTTCACCTAAATAGGCAAACAGGTGGGATTTCTAGAGATATTGATCGCGGAACATCAGGTATCAATTTTTTGATGCGGTTTATGGTGTTTAATATAGTACCAACATTTTTAGAATTGTTACTTGTTGTTGGCATACTTTGGTACAACTATGGTTGGTTATTTGCTGGCTTAACACTAGTTTCCGTTGTGCTGTATGTCAGCTTTTCAGTAAAAGCAACAGAATGGCGTACGGGGTACATTAGAGAAGCGAATAAAGCAGACTCCGCGAGTAATACCAGAGCTATTGATAGTCTGCTCAATTATGAAACGGTTAAGTATTTCACCAACGAATCATATGAAGCTAAACAATATGATGAACACTTAGCAAAGTGGGAAAACGCCAAAGCCAAGAACCGTTTGTCTCTTTTTGCGCTCAATTCTGGACAAGCCTTTATTATCGCGTTATCAATGACAACTATGCTTGGGTTAGCTGCTTATAAAGTTAGCGAAGGCAACATGACCATCGGTGATTTTGTTTTAATAAACGCATTTATGATGCAGTTATTTTTACCTTTAAATTTCTTGGGATTCGTTTATCGGGAAATCAAAGGCTCTTTGGCTAATATCGAACAAATGTTCAGCTTGCTCAATCAAGAACCAGCAGTGAAAGATATCTCTAGTGCGACTAGTGTTGACAAACCCATTGGTAGTATTGAATTTAAAGCAGTGAACTTTGATTACGGAAATGAACGAACCGTTCTCAATAACGTTAGCTTCAAGATAAACGCAGGACAAAAAGTCGCTATCGTAGGTGAAAGTGGCTCAGGAAAGTCGACTATCGCCAAGTTAATTTTGCGTTTTTATGATGTTAGTGACGGTCAAGTGCTATTCGATGATTGTGATGTTAGGAATATGACGCAGTATTCATTAAGGAGCACAATAGGGGTTGTTCCACAGGATACTGTGCTTTTCAATGATAGTATTTTTGAAAATGTGAAATATGGTAACCCAGCGTCTACAGATGAACAGGTGTATCAAGCAATTGCTCATGCACACTTAAAAGATTTTATTGAGAGCTTACCTGAACAATATAAAACCAAAGTAGGAGAGCGAGGGCTCAAATTATCGGGTGGTGAGAAGCAAAGGGTAGCGATAGCGAGAGCTATTTTGAAAGCACCTAAAGTACTATTGTTTGATGAAGCAACTTCATCGTTAGATAGTCACTCTGAGCAGGCCATTCTTAAAGCCATAAACGAAGTTTCTATTGGGCATACCAGTATCGCTATAGCACATCGTTTATCAACAATCGTTGATGCTGATTTGATTTTGGTTATGAATAAAGGCGAGCTTGTTGAACAAGGCTCTCATCAAGAGTTAATACAATTAGATAGCTATTATAAAGAAATGTGGCAACTACAGTTATCTGAATCAGGAGATGAAAATGAGTGAGCATGCGTATAGTGACAAAGAAGTGATTGCGGCGACAAAAGATTGGTTAGAAGAGGTCATCATTGGTTTAAATTTTTGCCCTTTTGCGAAGAAAGAATTTGTAAACGATACCATTGATTACCATGTTTCAAGGCATTCTTCACTTGAGTATACTCTCAGTGAACTGGCGCATAAGTGTGCAAGAATGGAAAAACAGCCTGAAATAGAAACGTGCTTAATGATTTACCCTGATGGCTATAAGCAGTTTGAAACTTACTTAGTTCTACTAGATAGTGCTGAGCAATTATTGGCAGAGCTTGGTTTTGAAGGTACTTTTCAGTTAGCTAGTTTTCATCCTGACTATTATTTTGATGGCGTTGATATGGATGACGCATCGAATTATACCAATCGCTCACCATTCCCTATGCTACATATTATTAGGGAAGAGGGGCTTTCCAAAGTGCTCGATGTGTATAAGGATCCAGAACAAATACCTGAGGACAATATTCGGGTCGCCAGAGATAAAGGTGCGGACTATTTCGAGAACATTTTGAAGCGTCATAAGTAGCAGGTTTTGCATTACGTAGTTTTGCGTTTAATTATACGAGTGAGTCGATAAATTGGTTTGCGTTAGCAAAAATAGCTATAATGTCGCCCAATAAAAGCTTAGGAAGTTGTATAAGTGGAAGAAAAACCGGTAATTAACGTAGGTGGTAACATCGAAAAAGCAATCGCGGGTGACTATAAAATAGATACTCGAACGGTGTTAAGTGAAGCGTGGAAGCTAACTCAAAAATCTCGTGCGCCTATTAATTTATCATTAGCGATATCGTTTGGTATTGGGATGTTAGCATCAATGTTTCTCATTCAGTTTTTGGGTGGGTTTGATGCTGTGATGGAAGATCAAGGTGCTCATGCCTTGATTAATATTGTGGTTACACTTGTAATTTCTCCATTTCTTGTAGGTGTTGAAATGATCGGCATCTATCACGCGATTGGTATACAAACAAAAACTAGCGTCATGTTTAGTTTCTTGAAACGCGGCAGTTGGGTAGCCATCGTAGCTCTATTCACTAGTACACTAACTAGCTTAGGATTACAGTTGTTTGTTCTACCAGGCCTATTTCTATTGGTGATTTTCTCACTAACGTTGCCACTAGTTGCAGAAAAGCAACTTTCACCTATTCAGGCTATTGTTGTATCAACAAGAGCTTTGTGGCATCAATGGTTTCAAATATTCTTTAGTTATTTAGCAATATTTGCTCTGTTTGTTTTAGCTATGGTACCTGTGGTTTCAATAGCCAATACACCTTATAGTGTATTAGGTGTGGTATTGTTTTTGTTTTTTATGTCTTATCTAGCGCCTATGTTCTACCATTTAAAAGGTGTCTTATATCGCGAGATCTTTGGTATGAAACTACAAATAACGGACAAAAGCCAACAACCACCGATGAACACGTTTTCTGCATAAGGGATTTGCACAATGTTTAAAAAAGTAACGTTGCTAGCGTTATGGTTAGTTATTATTTACGTTTTGGTATACCCATTTGTTAATCAACCAGTCAAAGTTGAAAAAGAGCAAACGGAAGATACTAAACACGTAATGCTACCAAAACCTAAACCAAAGCCGCCTGAAAAGCCTTTGCATAATGTAGCGCTGCCAGATTTTAATCAATATACGGTTGTAGCTCAGAAAAAAAGGGCATTTTTCGACTTTTTGTCGCCAGATGTAGAAAGACAAAATCTGCTAGTTTTCTTGGAGCGTGAACAGGTAGACAATATTGTTACGGTGCTTTCCCTTGAATTAGCCTTAAATGAAGAAGAGCAAAGTACATTTGAACGTTTAAGAAAGAAATATAGAGTAAGTAAACGTTACTCTGATATGCAAGCGGCTCATGAGCTGCTAAATCGCGTTGATATTATTCCTGCGTCACTGATATTAGTGCAAGCCGCAAATGAATCAGCATGGGGAACTAGCCGATTTGCACGTATTGGTCTTAACTTTTTTGGTATATGGTGTTACTCAAAAGGATGTGGCATGGTACCAAATAGTCGAAATGATGGTGCTAATCATGAAGTACAAGCATTTCAGTCAGTAGACGAAGCTGTCGCCAAATATCTGCATAATATTAATACAAACCCTGCCTATCAGGTGTTTAGAACGATAAGGGCGCAGCTTCGTGCACAACAGCAACCTCTTGATCCCGAGATACTAGCCACAGGCCTATTACCGTATTCTGAAAGGGGCTCTGACTATGTTCTTGAAATATCTGCAATGATCAGACACAACCAAGCGTTCTTTGAATTAGAAACGACGGAATAATCTGTCGTTTTGACACTAACCAACTGTCTTCGTGCTGATTTGTTTATGCTTTACTATTTTCTAAGTACTCAAAAGTACGTATAATCCCCGCCTTAACTCTGTCTTATAGGGTTTTGATTAGTTTCGTAGTATGAGTAAAGGCAATGAATCAGCAAGACAATCGTAAAGAAGTTTTAGAATATAACAAGCTACATAAGAAGCTTCGCAGAAATGTGGGCAACGCAATTGCCGATTACAACATGATTGAAGAAAATGATGTTGTAATGGCTTGTATTAGTGGTGGTAAAGACTCTTTTGCAATGTTAGACATTTTGTTGAACCTCAAGAAAGCAGCGCCAATTCACTTTGATGTTGTTGCGGTAAACCTTGATCAAAAGCAACCGGGCTTTCCCGAGCATATTTTGCCTGAGTATTTTGAAAGTTTAGATATTCCATACTACATCGTTGATAAAGATACCTACTCAGTTGTTAAAGAAAAAGTACCGGAAGGTAAAACAACCTGTGGCCTTTGTTCAAGGCTAAGACGTGGTACTTTATATTCGTTTGCAGAAAAAATTGGAGCAACTAAGATTGCACTAGGTCATCATTTAGATGATATTGTGGAAACACTTTTCTTAAACATGTTCCATGGCGCGCGAATGAAAGCTATGCCTCCTAAGCTGCGTTCTGATGACGGACGTAATGTGGTAATTCGCCCACTGACTTACTGCCGTGAAAAAGACTTAATTAAGTATGCAGATATCAAGCAATTTCCTATCATTCCTTGTAACCTTTGTGGGTCTCAAGAGAACTTGCAGCGTCAAACAATCAAAGCAATGTTAAATGAATGGGATAATAAAACACCTGGTCGAATTGAGAATATCTTTAAATCCATTCAAAACGTGAGTCCAAGCCAACTTGCAGATAAAAATGTATTTGATTTTGTTAACCTACCTCTTGATAGAGAAGGGGATCGAAAAGAATACGGATTTAGTGAAGCAACAGTGTCATCAACTAATATCACTGACAAAATAGATGAGTCATTATTCATTGATGTAAGCAATGTTTAGCTGAATAGTTTTAAGTTAAGAAAAAGCAGGCTTTAGCCTGCTTTTTTTATCGCATTGCTTAACTCTGTAAAGGAGAAGAATATCCGTCAGGTTTGAGTGCTAGAACATCGCAGTTTAATCTATCAATGACATGTTCAGCAGTATTGCCAATTAAAGCTGCTGACAGGCCTGTACGACCAATAGTACCTAATATCACTAATTCTGCATCTAGCTCTTGAGAAAGGCCTTCAATAACGTCTTCTGGAAGCCCTTCTTTAACGTGCATGTTTTCCTGTTTAACACTAAATTTCTCACAGTGATCTTTCATAGCGTCTATATGATGGCTCATCATAGATTCATTGTACTCGGCAGCGTTAAATTCAGGGATCTCTATCGCGATATTGACTGGTGTGCCAGGGAACGAATTAACAATATGTGCGTTTGCTTCGATAATATTGGCAAGGTTAACTGCTTCTTCGGTTATGCGAGCATTAAGTGATTCGTGTTCTGATTCATCGCTACCCACGTTGACAGCAGCAAGAATATTACCGCCCTTAGGCCAATCATGATCTTTCACTAATAATACTGGGCAAGGGCATTTTCTTAGAATATGCCAATCAGTTGGTGTGAAAATAACAGACTTTAATTTGTCGTGCTCTTTGGTACCTTTGATTACGATGTCGTATCCGTTATCAATAACTTGTTGAATAATTGGTTCAAATGGTCTGTTATGCCAAATCACTTCGGAGGTGATTTCTATACCAGCATGTTCAATGTTGTCAATAAACTGCGTTAACCAACGAGCTTTGTCATTAATAACTGATTGACGCATTGATTCTCGCTCATCACTAGACAACATTGTGGTCATTTCATATGAAAAATCGAAAATTGTTAGAAAGGCAGTAATTCGAGCGCCTGTTTTTTTGGCAAGTTCGATAGCGCGATTAAGTGCTTTTTGCTCTTCTTCGCTTGGGTCGATAACAACTAATATGTTTTGGTACTTTTCCATCATTTTCTCCAGAACCAACTATTCATTCTAAGTATAGTTATTCTGGAGAAAATTTCGACAGATAATTTTGTTTTAAATCAAAGAGTAATGATTTAGGTTAGATACCTGCTGTTTCTTCAAGTGACGACATGTCAACGATAGTAATATATTTACCATCGATTTTTATTAGACCGTTTTTATCAAAACGATTTAGTAAACGACTGATGGTTTCTACCGTTAAACCAATAAAATTGCCAATTTCACTACGCGTCATTGACAATCTAAATTCTTTTGCAGAAAAACCACGTGCCTGAAAACGTTTACTTAGGGTACAAATAAAGGTAGCCAAACGTTGCTCTGCATTCTTCCTGTTTAACAAAGTCAACATATCTTGATCTGCACGAATTTCTTGACTCATTAATCTAAGCACTTGCATTTTTAATTTAGGCATCGTGTTAGATAACTCGTCTAGATTGGTGTACGGAATTTCACAGACCATAGATGTCTCAAGGGCTTTAGCAAAACTCACATGCATATGTTCAGCAATTGCATCAAAGCCTAAGAGGTCACCAGCTAAATGAAAACCAGTAATTTGCTCTTCGCCATTTTCATCGATGGTATAAGTTTTAAAGCTACCTGAGCGGATCGCGTATAGTGAGCGCATGTTCTCGCCATCACTAAAAACACATTCACCTTTATGGATCGGGCGCTTTCTATCGATAATATTGTCTAGCGTTCGTAATTCGCTCTCATTAAGAGAAAAAGGAATACATAATTCGCTGATACTGCAATTCATGCAATTGATATGTTGTGCACCTGGGCATTGACGGTCTGCCATAGATCCTTGTTCCTAAAATAGATACTACGTAAATGGTATTAAATCGTAAGACCAGTTGCAACGGATAATGTATAACTTCCATAGGAAATTAGTAGTAAAGCAACTGTATTTCGGAAAATATTATTTACCAAAAGTGGTTTGATATTAAGAATACCAAATGATGTCGTCATCATGGCCGGTAAAGTACCTAAACCAAAAAATAACATGATGAGTGCACCGTTAACTGCACTGCCGCTGGCAAGTGACCAACTAAGTGTTGAATAAATTAAGCCACAAGGTAACCATCCCCACAGCACTCCGAGTGCTAACGCTTGTCTAGTATTGCGAACAGGAATGAGTTTTTTTGTGTAAGGAGAAAGAAAGCGCCACAAACTTTTACCTAGGGCTTCTATCTTGGTTAACCCCATAAACCATTGGCCTATATACAATCCTAGTAATACCAGAAAGATACCTGCGACTATTTGAAGCGCGTCCAATGGTAATCCAAATCCTTTAATTGCCATTGAACCTGTAAAACCGACTATTGCACCAAAAATGGAATAGGAGAGTATTCGGCCTAAATGATAGCCAGTCACTTGTAGGTATTTCTTGCTACCCTTTTGGTCGATAGCAGTGGTGAGCATTGAGGAAATGCCACCACACATAACAATACAATGCCCTGAGCCTAATAACCCAATGGCAAAGGCAGAAAGCAAATCAAGATTCACTGATATCGCTTTCCTTGTTTTTATTAGGCTGTTTCTCGTTACCCTTTTTATCTTCAAACAAAATGCTTAAACCTTGTTTTTCAAGATCTTCAAATTGGTTACTCTTAACGGCCCAAAAAAACAGATAAACGCCCAATATCGTAAGCAAAATGGCTATTGGAATTAATACGTAGATGATACTCATTTCTTTAATAACCTTAATGAATTTGTCACAACTAAAATAGAGCTCAATGACATACCAATTACCGCCATATAAGGAGTAATAAAGCCACATACCGCTAAAGGCAGAACAATAGCATTATAACCGAACGCCCACATGTAGTTTTGTTTGATTATACGATTGGTCTTAGCTGCAACTCTTCTAAGTAAATTTAGTGTTGAAAGCTTATTATTTAATAGGATAACGTCCGCACCACTTTTTGCAATATCAGTTCCTGAACCCATTGCAATCGAAACGTGTGCTGCACCAAATACAGGGGAGTCATTTACGCCGTCACCAACCATGGCAACATTCTTGTTGTTCTGCAATCCTTTAAGCGTTTCAAGTTTATCTTGAGGCTGTTGTGCATAGAAATATTTGTCTATCGAAAGCGCCTTAGCAACTTTCTCACAGCCCGCTTTGTTATCACCTGAAATCATTGCCAATTCAATATTGTCATCATGCATCACATCAAAAACTTGTTTAGCGCTTTCTCTGATATTGTCGCTTAAGGTGAACGCAGCAATCAGATTTCCTTCTTTAGCAAGCAAACACTGAGCTTCTGTTGAACATAAGTCTTTTGATTGCTCACCAAACCAAGAAGATTTACCTAACTGGTAAAATGCACCATTAACATGGCCTTGAACACCTGTTCCTGTAACAACCTCAATTTCCGATACTCGGTCTTCGTTGTCACGATATGATTCAAATGCTTTCGCTAATGGGTGCTCAGATTGAGACTCTAGGCTAGCTGCAATTGCCAGTACCTGCTGTTTTGTCACTTCATCTGATAACAGCTCAATATTACTTATGGTAAAGTCACCAGTAGTTAGCGTACCTGTTTTATCAAATGCAAATAAGTCCACTTGAGGGATCGTTTCGATAACATGACCAGAGCGTACCATCACACCATCTTTGTTTAGTCTTGTTGTACCACACGTTAAGGCTGTAGGTGTTGCTAAAGAAAGTGCACAAGGGCAGGTAGCTACTAATACTGACAGAGTAATCCAAAAAGCTTCTGAAGGCATATGTTGATGCCAATAAATAGCTGTCCCAATGGCTGTCAGTAATATTAAGGCAACAAAGAATTGTGCTATTTTATCCGACAGTTTCGCCATTTTAGGTTTATGTGCTTGAGATTGTTCACTCAGTCTAATTAACTGATTCAAAAACGAGTTTTGATTATTGTGCTTTACGTTGATAACAATATTTGAATCGCCATTAATAGTACCCGCAAAAACAGCGTCACCGTTTGACTTTGTAATTGGCAATTGCTCACCAGACAACATTGCTTCATTGATTTGGCTGCGACCGCTTTTGATAACACCATCTGCTGGAATTGTTTCACCTGGTTTCACGATAACCTGGTCACCTTGAACAAGTGTTTTGGCAACGACAAAGGACTCTTTATCACCGTCAATCTTAGTTGCGGTTAGCGGCATTAATTTCAATAGGTTTGCTGATACTTCCGCAGCGCGATTACGGGCTCTAAACTCGAGGAATTTACCAATGAGTAGAAGGAAGGTGAACATCGTAATTGATTCAAAATATACTTCACCTGTTTGTGCTACGGTTGCCCAGACACTGGCACTAAAGGCAAGAATAATGGCGATAGATACAGGCACATCCATTGATAAGCGTTTTGCCCTTAGGGCGTTAATTGCGCCAACATAAAATGGGAAAGCACCGTACAAAATTACAGGAGCTGCTAACACCATACTAGTCCACCTTAAATAGACTAGGTTGTGTTCTGCCATGTCTGAGAATGCGCCAAAATATAAACCAATAGCAATCATCATGACTTGCATCATTAAGATGCCAGACACACCCAAGCGTTTAATAAAAACTTTAGTTTGTTGTTTGTTAGCTTTTTCTACATCATTCGCTTTAAAGGGCAGGGCATGGTAACCAATAGTGTCAATTTGCGTGAGAATTTCACTCAATTTGATTTTTTCATGTAACCACTTTACCGTTGCTCGTTGGCTAGTTGCGTTAACATTAATTGAAACGACACCTTCCAACTTGCTGATTTGCATTTCTATAAGCCAAGCACAGGCGGCACAACTAATACCTTCAACCGTTAAAATGGTTTCTTTTACATCACCATCAGTGAAAGCAAATTCGTTTAGCAGTACTTCTTCGTCGAGTAATTTATGCTTTTTCAAGTCGTCAGGAACAAGCTCTTCTGATTTATTTGCTGGCTCAGTTCTAAAACGGTAATAATCAGTGAGGTCATTTTCAACTATGGTTTCGGCAACTGCCTGGCAGCCAACGCAGCACATTGGTTGTGAAACGTCTTCAATAGAAACGTGCAAAGAAATGCCTTTCGGCACCTCTTCACCGCAGTGGTAACATGTGTTCAACATATGTTTAATTAGTTAGCTTCGTTAGGTTTAGGAATGATCTGAATGAACTCAGATTGTGGTAAAGAAATATTATTTTGGATTTTCCATTCGTTTTGGAAGCTACTAATGGTCAAACGCCACTTGCCTGACACTGACACATCAAAAGTATGTCTGAAGTTACCAGACGCATCAGGAGTAAGTCTTAAACTTATATCTTTTTCTTCAAGCGTTGGATGGAAAAGATCAATGTTTAAAAATGGGAACTTTTTTTCAATGCCGGTAGGTTTGATCACTAACTCATTGTTATGAAGTTTTAAATCAAATCTAATGCCAAGCTTTTGAGCAAGTTTAACTTTACCAATTTCTAAATTAATTGCTTTACCTTTCTTATAATAGTCACCAGCGACTAGAGTATCAGGATTTGTATTAGCTATGATTAACGTCGTTATGCCAGCTACTACTGCAGAAAGGGGAAGGAAGAAAACAAGCCATGCCCACGGCTCTTTGTACCAAGGTGTATTCATTTATCATCTACAATCAAATTTCGATGGTGCGTATTATACGTACTTTACTGGTTAGCTGCTATTAAAAGCGTTCAAATTTTTGCCGTAGATCAAATAAAAAACCCAGCAAAAATGCTGGGTTTTAAGTCTCTTATGCGAATTTATTATTCTTGAGATAAGCTGTAAACGTAACCACTGATTACGTGAACTTTTTGCTCACCTAAGATATCCTTCCAAGGCGGCATTACACCTGCACGACCATGACGGATAGATTCTTGAATAACACGTTCAGAAGCGCCGTATAACCAAATGTTATCGTTAAGTGCAGGAGCACCTAAAGCAATACCCATTTTGTCACTACCTTCACCATTAGCACCGTGACACGCTGCACACATAGCAAACATAGCTTTACCAGTATCAACGCTACCTTCTTTAGCTTCGCGGCCACTTAGGCTTAGTACGTAAGCTGCAACATCTTTAACACCTTGGTCACCACCTAACGCAGTTTCCCATGCGATCATACCTTGAGCGATACGACCTTCCATGATTGAGTGTTTAATGTCAGCAGGTTTGCCACCGTATAACCAATCTTTATCAGTAAGGTTAGGGAAGCCTGTTGTACCTGCAGCATTAGAACCGTGACATTGAGCACAGTTTTGCAAGAATAGGCGCTGGCCTACACGTAGTGCTTCTTTACGGTCAACTAAGTCTTGTTGCTCAGCAGTTAAATCACCGTCAGTGTCAAAATCAATTTCCTGGCTCTTTGCAGCAGCAATGTCTTCGATGCTGAAAGATGCTAATTTATCGAAAATTGGACCATAACGCTCATCAGCAGCTTTAACTTCCATATCGTATTGAACGATTAGGTTATTGTCTTTTGCTTCTTGCGCTAAACGCTTTGACTCTTCAATGCTTACAATACCTTGGTTAGAACTTTTCCAGCCAAATAGGCCTTCCCAGTTACCTAAACCAGGGTAGAATACTAAGTAACCAAAACCCCAAATAATAGTGATAAGGAAGAAAGTACTCCACCACTTTGGTAGTGGATTGTTTAATTCTTCAATACCGTCGAATTCGTGTCCCATTGATTCGCCTTCAGGGACACCAGCAAAGTTCTTAAGACACATGCGTAGTAATAGGTAACAACCTACTAACGTACCTAGTGAAAGAACTGAAACCCATATACTCCAGAAACTAGACATTGTTATTAGTCTCCTGTTTTTTCGTTTCTTTGCGGTCTTCTTCAAAGATAGAGTTTGCTACTTTGTCGAATTCAGACTTACGTTTTTTACTGTAAGCCCACACCACAATAATGATGAATAGTGCCAATATTATGAGGGCGATTAACCCTCTTAATGTTCCGTAATCCATGGCGGTTACTTCAACGCGTGACCAAGCGATTGTAAGTAAGCGATAATGGCATCCATTTCTGTTTTGCCTTTAACATCTGACTTAGCGTTCGCAATGTCTTCAGCCGAATAAAGTGGGATAGGGTTACCATTCTCATCTTTGTGGCTGCGGTTGCGAGTTAAGAAGTTGAATGTTTCTAACTTCTTAGCAGTTAATTCACCATCTAACTTGTTTTCTTCTAACCATCTGAATGAAGGCATGTTTGACTCTGGAACAACTGATCTAGGATCAATTAAGTGAGCACGGTGCCAGTCATCACTGTAACGGCCACCAACACGAGCTAGGTCAGGACCAGTACGCTTAGAACCCCATAGGAACGGATGCTCCCATACGTGTTCACCAGCTACTGAGTAGTGACCGTATCTTTCTGTTTCAGCACGGAAAGGGCGAATCATTTGGCTGTGACAAGTATTACAACCTTCACGGATGTAGATGTCACGACCTTCCATCTCTAACGCTGTGTAAGGACGTAAGTTCTCAACAGGTTGAGTTGTTTCTTTTTGGAAAAACAACGGAGTAATTTCTACTAAACCACCAATACTAATCGCAAAGATAGTAAAGATGAAAAATAGACCAACGCTTTTTTCTACTTTTTCGTGATTATTTTTCATGGTGTTTCTCCTACGCTGCTTCGCTAGCTTTTAACGTGCCTTTTTCGGCAGCGATAGTTTTAAACATGTTGTAAGCCATTAATACAAAACCTGCTACAACTAATACACCACCTAAGAAACGCATAATGTAGAACGGGTATGACGCCGTTAAACTTTCAACGAAACTGTATGTAAGCGTACCGTCAGTATTTACAGCGCGCCACATTAAACCTTGCATAACACCTGAAATCCACATTGCTACGATGTATAAAACGATACCAGCAGTGTGCATCCAGAAGTGAATGTTAATTAGTCTGATGCTGAACATACGACCTTGACCAAATAAAACTGGAATAAGGTGATACATTGCACCGATTGAAATCATAGCAACCCAACCTAACGCACCAGAATGAACGTGACCGATTGTCCAGTCAGTGTAGTGAGATAATGCGTTTACAGATTTGATAGCCATCATCGGGCCTTCGAATGTAGACATACCGTAGAAAGATAACGATACGATTAGGAAACGAAGGATAGGATCGTGACGAAGTTTGTGCCATGCACCTGATAACGTCATGATACCGTTGATCATACCACCCCAAGAAGGAAGGAATAATACGATAGACATTACCATACCTAGTGATTGAGCCCAATCAGGTAAAGCAGTGTAGTGCAAGTGGTGAGGACCTGCCCAAATGTATAATGAAACTAGTGCCCAGAAGTGAACAATTGATAAACGGTATGAGTAAACCGGACGTTCTGCTTGCTTAGGAACGAAGTAGTACATCATACCTAAGAAACCTGCTGTTAATAGGAAACCTACAGCGTTATGTCCGTACCACCATTGCATCATTGCATCGATAGCACCAGAGTAAATTGAATATGACTTCATCATAGAAACTGGGATAGCCATGCTGTTACCGATGTGAAGTACAGCAACAGTGATAATGAAACCACCGAAGAACCAGTTTGCTACGTAAATATGAGATGTCTTACGCTTCATTAATGTGCCGAAGAAAACAATCGCGTAACAGACCCATACAACAGCAATCAAAATGTCGATTGGCCATTCTAATTCAGCGTATTCTTTACTTGACGTGTAGCCCAACGGAAGCGTAATAGCTGCAAGTACGATAACTGCTTGCCAGCCCCAGAAGGTGAACGATGCTAACTTACCACCAAATAGTGTAGTTTGACACGTTCGTTGAACAACGTAGTAAGACGTTGCAAATAACGCACTTGTACCAAATGCAAAAATTACCGCATTAGTATGAAGTGGACGGAGACGAGAGTATGTTAGCCAAGGTGTATCAAAGTTTAGAGCAGGCCAAACAAGTTGAGCCGCAATAAGAACACCCACAAGTGTACCAACAAACCCCCAGATTACTGTCATTACAGTAAACTGACGAACAACATCAAAGTTGTAGTCAACTGCTGACGTATTTTCTTGAGTCATGTTATGGTTTCCACAGTTTTTAATTATTAAATGTTTCTGAGTTTAGATTTTTCCTCTAATAGTTATAGCCTATAAATCAGTCAATAACACATGAACTTCTAAACCCGCGCGAATAATAGTCATTTGGCGCTAAAAAGTCATTAGCCAATATGGTAAAATTTGTTTTAAATCAAAAAAAAGAGTCCAAGTGTACAAAAAGTACACGACTCAACTAGTTAAGCCTTGTTTTTACTGGTGTAGTGAGAGGATAAAAATGAATAGAAAGTTGTCACTTTGGGTGCTTATATTGCTACTTGTTTCTTGCTCAAAAGACAATTCGACTAAGGTCGAGTATCAAGCATTTTCCTGTACTGAATTTCAGTCAATTTGTGAAAAAAAACTAGCTGAAGGTAAACTTGAAATTTTGTTCAACGTGGCAAAAATCGCACCTGAATCTGAAGTGACATTAAAGCTGAATCCAACTTTTGATAAATCAATTGAAAAAGTGATTGGATTTATTGAAGGAAAATCTATGTATATGGGTAAGATACCATTACTTTTTTCCGCGCCTAGTAGCCAAGAAGAGGTACAGGCTACTTTTATGTTGGGTAGTTGTTCTGATCCTAAAATGATTTGGCAAACGAGGATCGAAGTTCATTTTGTGGATGGCACTAAAACATCTTTCTTTTTTGATTTTACTTCCTTCAATGGATAATTGATTTGCTATGAAAATAGCAACCAAATCGCCACTAAAATCATTAAACTACCAGATATTTGATTGAGCCTTTTTTCATTGTTTTGATGTGATAAAAGCCTAGCAACGGACTTTCCTCCTAAAGCATATATCAGCATGCAAATAAACTCAGATACCATTATTATACCAACTAAAACAATGAGTTGAGGTGGTAACGCGTAACTCTTGTTTATGAATGGAGGGAGTAGAGATATCATAAACGCCCAGCCTTTAGGGTTGGCAATTGCAGTGATATAACCTTGATTAAATAAGCTTAATCTATTGCTGCTATTTGGCTGCTCCATTGCTGCTAAATTAACACTAAGTTTGGATTTAGAGCGCCACATTTGAATACCAATAAAAGCCAAATAGGCAGCACCACAAATTTTAAGTATGACAAACAATTGTGGTGTTTTAGTCACTATAGCAGCTACACCTAAGACGGCCGCAATAGCAACTGTTGCTACACCTAGTACTTCGCCTGCCATCATCCAAAGTGTTCTTCTAATACCTATCGACATGCCAAGGGTCATTGCCAATGTCATGCATAACCCTGGCGTGATACTGACTAGAAAAAATGTAGGTATAAATAGACTAATTAGTGTTAAATCGATCAACTGTGCTCTACTACTTTAAAGGTTGCATTGTCATCACCGTACAAAAATATACTACAGTTTTTCCAAGTGCTAGGTATATTCCAAGTATTGTTGTCTTCAACTGTATATATGTGTCGCTTGTTGGCACATCTTACATCTAGTTTATGAAGTGCTCCTTCAATGCTAGCTAGTGAGAAACTGTTACGTACTAAAGAATGTCGCCAAAAATCATTCGTACCCATATCGCCACTGACAATAATATCTTGAGGACTTTCAATGAACTTTGTAATGTCCTGCAAAGATTGCTCTAGCTGAGCTTTATATTGCTGTGCATTCTCGCTTTCAATCAACTCTTTGTATGTACGAATAGCACTGCTAAATCTATTTGTTGTTACTTGTCGATTGTATCTACGATATAACACAGAAAATGACAGTTTATCTGATAAACCAGCATGTGTAGATACTTTGTTTAAGTGTTCTAGCTCTTTGTCTGGTTGATTCATTTTTTTATAATGATCAGCAAGGAATAGATGGTAATAGTTATTTTCAGACAAATGGCGGTTCTTCATCGCCTTAATTTTATCTAGGGTGAGCATCATATTGTTGTAGTCTTTGCTCTCCATAAAGGCTAGTGCTTTTTTATAATATCTCTTAAATTTTTTACTCGTACCGACCGTAGTTTCCCCCCCCATCTTGAAATTCATTCGTACAGAGTTCATGCATTGCTCTATTGGTTGACCGTTTTCAAGTGCGGGGCTGTATTTCCATTTTTTGACAGCTCTAATTGATTCTCTATCGAAGTCAGCGCTTCCAGAAGACTCAAGTAGTAGAACATCGTTAACATGTCCTTCTTCATTAACTACAAAGCTCAACCTTGTCCATCCTTCACGGCTTTGTCTCGCTGCACCTATTGGGTATTTAGGCTCTACACGCACAGTTGGTTTAGGCTCTTCATACGTTAAAATATGTTTAACTTGTTTACTCGGCTCATTTGCATAGGCAGCAGTTGTCGTCAAAGCCAAAGTCAGGACAGAAAGTAAAATTTGCTTAGTCAATTGTTTTCCTTAAATAATGTTAAGTCCATATTGTATTTTCAGCATTGTAGAAGTTGTGCTCGCTATTCACAAACAATAAATGGCACTTTTTGGTGGGGTTTGCCGTTAACAAAGATTTCCAAGTGATGATCACCAGGATAGTACTTTCGAGTGGTAATTGGTTTGAATGAAAACTGTTTTTCCAAGACTAGGTTCTGCTTACTTGCCAAATCAAAACTTTTTAACTTAAACATTTTTCGTTTCTGCTTACCATTTGCTTTCATAAAGTGAATTGCAAAATCAACAACCAGTTTTTGATTGGTCTTACTTTTCGAATCGATAACAAAAGAGAAAGATAATGAACCTCCAAGGTGGATTTTTTCTTCAGTAAGCGCCAAGTTACTTAAATTGACTTTAGGATTTTCAGTAAACCCTTGTAATTTCATCGCTTTGCTATGACCTTCTTTGATGAGGGTTCTCGCGGCATGTTTAATGACCCATGTAGTATTCTTGCAGTCAGGGTTTAACCAGCGCTCACATGTATCAGCAACGAGGTCAGGGTGATCTTTTGCAATATCATTTAAATGGTTAGCGACTGATCGGCGAACATATAGACTTTCGTCTTTATATAGTTCATCTAGCCAAGGTAAGTTAATGGCCGGGTTTTCTACAAAAGGTTTTAGTCTAATCCCCCATGGGAGTCTTGGTCTAGTTCCTTCTGACACCAATCGTCGAACATGTTCATCTTCATCGGTTATCCATGTTGAGAATCGCTCTTGGCAAAGCTCTGGATACTTAAGAATAAATGGTCTAATAGCAAACTCTGAAGAAAAAAGGCTAGTTAGGTATTTCAAAGTGTCTAATGATTGTTCTGGGTAATCTAAGCCATGCTTGGCAATGTAATCTGTAATGGGCCACGCAGCGAAACATGCAAGTGGATCTTGAGGATCTCCGTGATCCCAAACAGGTTTGATTTTATTAAAATACTCTACGTGATTTAAATAGTCGCCAGGTAAACTATGTGAGAGTGCTTTAATAATGTGCTCAACTCTTTCTTTGAGCTCAAGTAATTCGAGGTTACCAGTTGCCTTTTCTTGAAAAGTCTCAACGTCAAATTCGGGACACACCGCGATAAAAGCTTTTGCAATTCTTTCAATTGCTTTGCTACCAAGACCGTTTTTCATCAATTCCATGATATTTTCTCTACATATCGTTTTTAGGTTAGGGTACTGTTTTTATGTACAGTTATCAATTGGGCAAATGTAAATTTTCATGTACCACTAAAAGTAATTAGCTTGTGAATTTAGGTTGGCGTTTAGCTTTCATTGCTTGTAGGCTAGTTTCCGATATTAATAATTACAAAAGGGAACCTAGATGTTTTCGAGTAAAACCATGAAAACCTTAGTACCTGCGCTGTGTTTAGTAAGTGCACCAGTATTTGCGGGTAATAACTTTGATAAAGCCTATCAATCATTTGATACACAAACGTTAAAACAAGACATTAAAAAATTATCTTCAGATGAATTTGGTGGTCGAGAGCCATCAAGTAAGGAAGAGCCATTAACAACAAACATGTTAATCGATGGCTTTAAAGCGTTAGGGCTTGAACCAGGAAATAACGGCAGCTATACCCAAGCTGTTCCAATGGTAAGTATTACAGGTACACCAACTAAGAACTTAACTATTGGCGATATTTCGTTTGAATTTCCTAAGAACTATGTTGCAAGTTCTCGCAAAATGTCAGAAGTGAATGAGTTAAAAGATTCTGAACTTGTATTTGTTGGTTACGGTATTAATGCGCCAGAATACGGTTGGAATGATTACAACAATATTGACGTAAAAGGCAAGACAGTTGTTGTTTTAGTTAATGACCCAGGTTTTGCTACACAGGATGCTTCGTTATTTGAAGGTAACACGATGACTTATTATGGTCGTTGGACATACAAATATGAAGAAGCAGCAAGACAAGGTGCTGCTGGTGCAATTATTGTTCATGAAACTAAGCCAGCAAGTTACGGTTGGAATGTTATTGAAAGCAGTTGGACTGGTGCTCAATATCATTTACCTGCAAAAGAAGTAAACGAACCTGCTATTGACGTTGAAATGTGGATCAGTGTTGATAAAGCAAAAGAACTGTTTGCAAAGTCTGGTAAAGATTTCTATCAAGAAAAAGCAAAAGCTAAATCTAAGGGCTTTAAAGCGTTGTCTTTAGAGCTAAAAGCAAACGTTGCTGTGAAAAATTCTATTGAGTCTTCTACATCGAACAATGTAATTGCAACTATTAAAGGTAGTGAGAAGCCAGATGAGCATGTGGTTTACATGGCACATTGGGATCACTTGGGTTCAACAATCGTTGATGGTAAAAAGAAGATTTTTAACGGTGCACATGATAATGCAACAGGTACTGCTGGTTTGGTACACATTGCTAAAGCTTATAAGATGCTAAATAAAGCGCCAAAACGTTCAATTACTATTGTTGCTGTTACAGCAGAAGAGCAAGGTCGTCTAGGCTCTCGCTATTTTGCAAACCACCCAACCATGCCACTTAATAAAATTGTTGGTTTGGTTAATATGGACAGCTTAGATATCACCGGTGTTAAGAGTGATCTAACTGTGGTTGGTTTTGGTAAATCTCAGCTAGAAAAATACTTAGCGAAAGCGGCTAAGCGTCAAAATCGCACATTAACAGCTGAACTAACACCTGAGCGTGGTTACTATTACCGCTCTGATCATTTCAGCTTAGCTAAAAAAGGTGTTCCTGCGTTAAGTGCTGGTGGTGGCTCTGCTTGGGTTAATGAAGAACAAGCTAATATTGGTAAGCGAGTGAAGGCGATGGTTGCTAAGTGCTATCACCAAGCGTGTGATGAATACGACGAGAACTGGGGCTGGCAAGGTTTAGTTGCTGAGTTGCAAGTATTCTTTGAAACAGGCTACTTGCTTGCGCAAAGTGATGAATGGCCTAACTGGAATGAAGGTACAGAATTCAAAGCTGCACGTGATGCGATGATGAAATAAATAGCTAACCTAATAAGAACGCCAGCATTTAGCTGGCGTTTTTTTTATTCGTAAGAGAGTGGGTCAGTCGCGTTATTTTCTTCAAACGCTTCAAGCCTTTCTTGGCAAGCGCCACATTTACCACAGGCTTTTTCTCTGCCGTTGTAACAAGTCCAAGTATCGCTGTAGTCTAGTCCCATAGCCAGTCCATCGGTTAAGATGGCTGTTTTACTAACTTCTAAATAAGGGCTGAAGATTTCGACAGCTTCGTAATTAGCTATCAAACAAACATCATTCATCTTTTGTACAAATTCAGGTCTGCAATCTGGGTAAATAGCGTGATCGCCTGAATGTGCGCCATAATAAACTTGGCTAGCGCCAACGGACACAGCATAACCAACAGCTAATGAAAGCAAAATCATATTTCGGTTTGGTACCACCGTTGATTTCATGCTTTCTTCTTCGTAATGGCCTTCAGGGATCTCAATGTCATCCGTTAATGATGACCCCGCTAATAGCTGGTTAATTGCTGAAATGTCGATAACTTTATGCGTTACTTTTAAGTCTTCACAGACTTTAGCAGCACATTTCAACTCTTTTACGTGCTTCTGGCCGTAATCGAATGATAACGCGTAGACTTCTTTTCCGTCTTTTAAGGCACGATTTAAAACGGTAAACGAGTCCATACCGCCAGAGTAAATGACAACAACTTTGTTACTCATGTTCAATTCTCAATGGTTATATTTGGTATTTGCTTAATTTTGACTGGTGCAACCAATACACTATCATCTATAATGCAGCGCTTTTGGGTTGCCATAATTAGCTAGAAAGCCGGCTAAGCAAAGTAACGACCAATAATCTAAAATATAAACGACGTATTCTACTGTAAATAACCATAGCAATAAAGCATGACAACGACCTACAAAATAAACGAACTATTTGAAACCATCCAAGGCGAGGGTTCTTTTACTGGACAACCATCGATTTTTTTGCGATTACAAGGTTGCCCTGTAGGTTGTTCTTGGTGTGACACTAAGCATACATGGGAAATTCAACTGGATGACCAAGTTCCCACGTCGAACATGGTTAACAAGCCTCAAGAGTCAGATCATTGGGCATCTTTGTCTATTGAAGATATTCTCAATGTATTTACCGAGCAAAAATACCAAGCTAAGCATGTCGTTATCACTGGTGGTGAACCGTGTATGGAAGATTTAACACCGCTTTGTCGTGCATTGGAGAACCATGGGTATTCTTGCCAAGTTGAAACTTCAGGTACATTTGAAATACGTGTAAGTGAAGCATGTTGGGTGACTGTTTCGCCAAAAATTAATATGAAGGGCGGTTATAAGATTCTAAAAAGCGCAATGCATAGGGCGAATGAAATCAAACACCCAATTGCAACAGAAAATCACATTGATGAGCTAAAAGCACTATTGGCAGAGCATGGCATTGAAGACAAACAAGTATACCTTCAGCCTATAAGCCAAAAGCAAAGAGCAACAGAGTTAGCTATCAAGACCTGCATTGAAAACAACTGGCGCCTGTCGATTCAAGTTCACAAATATATTGGCATTGAATAACAAGCCATTACTGGCTCAAAGGCAACTTAGTTGTAATAACTACGCCATCTGGTTGATGTTTATTTTCTGCTTTGATGTTGCCTTTGTGATATTCACAAATTAACCTCGCAATATACAAGCCTAAGCCCAAATGAGGGTCTTTTTGTTGATGAGAATCTCTGACAGAAACCATTGAATCAAACAATCGCTCTGTCATCTCTTCAGGCAATAATGGACCATTGTTACTTATCGACAATTCAGCTGTTTTATTTATGCTAGTTAGGGTAATAGATACTTTTTCATCTTCTGTAAACTCAACAGCATTACTGATGATTTTATCCAGCAGTTGTGCAATGTGCTCTGGTGAACCCTGCATCAAAATAGGGAAGTCGCTAGGTTGATAATCAAAATCAACTTGATAGAACACTTGTTGATAGCCTTGAATGCAGCCAGATACGACGGCATTTAAATCAAACTCAATAGGATCTGTTGTGCGCAATAGTTGCTCGATGCGCGTCGCTTCACTCATATTGGTCAAAATTGAATTTAAGCGATTTATACCTGATTGAGCTCTTTCAATATACATTGCACTATTCTCTGGTAAGTCAAGATAGGCTAAGTTTTCCAGGGATGTACGTACTACAGCTATAGGTGTACGTAACTCATGAGATAATCTGGATGACATGTTTTCTAGATAATGATTGTACTGGCTAAGCCTATTAACTACTTGAGAAAAACTACGCGATAGATCACCAATTTCATCTCGAGCATTTGATGGTTCAATACTTGTTAATATTCGGCCGTGTTCATCAATCGCTTTTTCTGCCTGATTTCGAAGAGTTCTAATGCGATTCGATATTCTTGAGGCGAATAATAAGAAGACGGCAGCACCAATAAGTAATATAGATAATATGGCCGTAAACAGCTTTTCAAGTGCTGTATTTCTTAGCGTTCTAATGCCATTTGTTGTTTCCTCTACTATTACAGCACCGTGCACCTGATTTTTTATGAAAATAGGGTAAGCAGCCGATAAAATGACGGCTTTTTTGTCTTCTGTTAAACGCCATTCTGATTGTGGGGTGCCTGCAAGCGCTTGTTCGATATGCTTACCTGTAAGGTTACCTGCATCGTATAACTTATCGATAAAGTCCTTTGGCGGCTTAGTTAAAAATTGATAGTAAAGTGGCAACAAATACTGCGTTTTAAACTTATTCCAAAGGGAACTATCATTTTGGTCTAGGTCGTTATTTTGCCAAACACCGCTAGCACTTTTAATATCGCCAGCACTAGCTAATACACGGTTATGTTGATCGATAACCCAAATACTGGAATTAGTATGGCCCATGCCTTTAACTATACGCTCTATCTCTGGTGAAGGTACAAGTACAGTGCCGAGCGTTTGCTCTTGCGTAGTATCTGATGAGCCTATTACTGTTTTTGGAGTGCCAGTTTCATGGTCGACATCATGGATGGTAAAAGCAAATTTCTCTGATATTTGTGCCAATGGGATCCTGAGTTCAACGTTATAACCCTGATTCGTTTCAAACCAGTTTCCTTGGATATGTCTCGCTGGCTCAGGGTAGGTGTTTGTTAAATTGGTCACTCTAAAGGCATCTAACCAACCTGATTGCTTATTGCTAATTACATAACGATTAAACGTTTCGTCAGGTTCAACAACCGCTATTTCCAAATAGTCGTTTTGAAAGATGGAAAGGCTGTTTTTGGGGCGATAAATAATGCTGTCATCAACAACACTAATAAATACATAGAGAAACTTATCGTATTTTCCCAAAGTTGCAGTGAAGTGCATACTAGATTCGGATGGTTCACCACTGACTAGGTTATCATTATTATAAAGGTGGATACGTGTATTGTAGTTTGGCCATTCATTGGAAAGCCCATCTAATTTGATAGCCTGTTTAAGCGGATAACCGTATAGGTCTTTACCTTCTTCTACAGACGGCAAGAAGCTAGCTTGGTTATCAAAAAGGTTAGGGCGTTCATGTAATGACGTTGCTAATGCTCGTGCAGTACCTACAATAGTTTGCTCTTGACCATTACGAAGGTACTTTTCCATTTCCCAAACATATTGGTAACCAAACCAAGGGATGGTGAAAAGGAAGCTGGAGAGTAATAAGAGCTTTGCTCTAAGGCCAAATCTAAACATCATCTATTATGCTGGCTGATTCCAACGATAGCCCATACCATACACGGTTTCTATACAATCAAATTCGGCATCTACTTTATTAAACTTCTTGCGGATGCGCTTGATGTGAGAGGTGATCGTGCTGTCATCAACGTATATTTTTGAATCTTGCATGAGCTGTTGTCTATTTTTCACGAAACCTGGGTGTTTAGCTAGTGCGTAAACCATCCAAAATTCTGTAATCGTCAGGTCTATTGTATTTTCACGCCAATGGATCGTCATACGTTGGCTATCAATGGACAGCGGTCCTTCAGTTAAAATATGATCTTCATCTTGAGGTTTGTTTAATGCTTCTTGTCTTCTAAACAAAGCTGCAATCCGAGCGGATAAATGCGGCAGGCTAATATCCTTCGTTAAATAATCATCAGCACCGATGCGAAGTCCAGATACTGTATCCACGTCGTTATCCCTAGCCGTCAAAAAGATAATTGGCAAGGTAGCTGAAATACCTCTTAACCATTGGCATAAGGTAAAGCCGCCGTCATATTCTTGTTCTAATCCAATGTCCAGAATAACAAGGTGTGGCAACCTCAATTTGAATGCTTCTGTCGCTGTTTCTCTGTTGGCGTAAGTTTGCACTTGATAGCCATGAGCTCTTAAAGCGTCAGCATAATTCTCTCTGATTGCTGCTTCATCTTCGACGATTGCAATTCTTTTGCTCATCTACATCGTTCTTTATATGTCATCAATATGCGCACTATACCTTAATTTTAGGCGAGTGAAAGTGGATTGGTAAAATTGCCATTTTTTTGCCACATTCTTTAACCGTATTGCCTTTTTTGTTCCCTTTCAAAGGCTTTTTGTCTTGTTTTAATTACTGTCATCAACGAGGTACAGCAGTTACCAATAACTTATTAAGACATGATTTAAGGAATTCAATATGAAAACGTTTACAAGAAAAACAGTGATGGCAGCGGTTGTTTCAGCAAGTTTAGTGACAGCACCTAGTTTTGCAAATTCAATTGATAAAGATGAGCAACGTAAAAACGAAAATATAGGCTTTGGTACTGGTTTAGTGATTGGTGCCATCTTAGGTGGGCCTGTTGGTGCAATTGTTTCCGGTGTTGCAGGTAGCATGGTTGCTAAGCATGTTAATGAAGTCAATGAAAATGAAGTACTGAATGGCGAGTTGGCTCGCGTTAATCAGGCAAGAGAAGAGCAATTATTAGCGTTTCAGCAAAAGCTTAAAGAAAGTGAACAAGCGTATCAACAAGAGTTAATAGCCTTACAGCAAAGCTACTTAAATAAAACCCAAATGCAAGCAGATAACTTATTGATGAGTTTGCAGTTTTCAACAGGTTCTAGCGAAATTAAACCACACTACAGAGAGCAAATAACCGCGCTAGCTAATATGTTGAAATTATCTCCCGACGTAACGATTAACCTTTCTGGTTACACGGATAAACAAGGCAGCGATGAGCTAAATCAAGCTTTGTCGTTAGCGAGAGTTAATTCAGTTAAAAAGGCGCTAATTGATCAAGGTGTTGTTGATGAAAATATTAGAATATTTGCATATGGTGAAAATGATCCGGTTGTAGCTAATAACCAAAATGAAGTTAGCTTTTACGATCGCCGTGTTGTTATCAAACTTGAAACTTCAAATGTAGAGATGGCAAAGAACTTTTAACAAGAGTTTGTTTGTTTATACCAATAGATGTACAAGGAGGTGCTAATTAAAGTAACAAGCTAGTATTCAAGGCTAGCCATTCCCTCCCAATTTGTTGAAAAGCCCGCCAAGGCGCAATGCCTTGGCTTTTTAATGCATGATTTTCTCCCATAATTGTCTAAGTGATCTATGCTTATATCTAATGAATAAGTAGGGTTATCAAATTGAAAGTATTCGTTTTTATTTTTTCTCTTTTGGCCAGTGTTGGCGCATTTGCTAAAAACAAGATTATTATTGCTAGTGACGAATGGTGTCCGTTTAATTGTGCTGAAAAAGCAGTTAACCCCGGATACTTACTAGAACTGGCTAAGCTTATATATGGAAAACATGATATCGACTTAGAGTATCGTGTAATGAGTTGGTCAAGAGCGGTTCATGCATGTGAAATAGGCAAAGTTGACGCTGTGATAGGTGGTTACAAGGAGGACGCACCTAATCTCATTTATCCAAAAGAGCCGATGGGAGCGATAGGCTTTGATTATTACGCAAATAGTCAATCATTTGTTGTTATCAATTCAATAGATGATTTAGCTAGCTATAAGCTTGGCGTATCAGCCGACTATTCTTATGGAGAAGTTATAGATGATTACATCGAGCGACATGGACAGGACAAACAACGCGTTAAAATAGCATATGGTGAACAACCCCTTAAAAGTAACTTACTTTTTTTATCAAAGGGTATTGTCGATGTAGTAGTAGAAGCTCCTGAGGTGATGAATTTGCAACTAAATCAAAATGGCGACTATGTAGGAGGTGTCAAATCGATAGGGCAGGCACAAACACCAAAGGAAATTTATATGGGGTTTTCACCTAAAAACCCAAATGCTAGTTATTTTGCAGAGATTTTTTCAAAAGAAATGAGATTGCTGAAAGATTCAGCCAAATTGAGATTGTTAAAAGAAAAATATGGCATCACGAATTAGAATTGGTTAGTGCATGCTTGATTACGCCAATCTTTAATATCTTCTATAAACTGCTGCTTCCATAGTTTTGCTGCAACCTCAGGTTGGTTGTTGTTTTCTCTATACAAAAGAGAAGCTTGTGAGATGTGTTCTGTTGTTAGTTCAAGTTTTTTTAGTAATTGAAATACGCAGGGGTGCTTGCTAGCTAAAGGTGGCCACATTACTTTTACTACAGAAGATATATTGTTGTTTGCGCAATCAAATAACATTTTGGGGTTAGGCCCCCATTTGGGATTCGTTTCGCATTCAGGGGAAAATTCCGGAAACTCAACAAATTCCCCCTCGTGCTTAACTTCTATCCAGTTTGGTGTCCAATTTAGTAAGATTATTGGTTGCTTGGCTGCGACTCTTGTTTCCAGAAGGTTCCATAAATGTTCTTCTTTGGTGTATCTTTTTATTGTGAAAGGCAGATCTAAACTTCTGATTAAGTCAGCATCTCTGTAGTTCCACAAGCCTGTGTAATATGTAACATGCCCTGTATCCGGATCTTTAAATAGTGAAGAGCACTTCTTGAGGGCTTTCCAGTCAGGCAATTCCGGACATAGTTCTTTAACATATAACGGATACCACCAATCTTCTTTACCATTTATGTTGTACTTGCCTAAAAGCGTAATTCGATTGTCTTTAATCAGTTGATTGTATTCTTCGTAATTAGCTGTTTGCCATAGCTCAATTTGAAAATGGATAATGCCATCTGCTAACGCGGTAGATTGGTGCATGGAGTTAATAGGTACATATTGGATTTGATAACCTAATGCAGATAACTCGTTTCCTATAGCTATAGATATAACTTGTTGACTTCCCCAATGATTTAAAGGAATTTTGATACTAGTGTTTGCGTATGCTGTTAAAGTGGTAAGCACTAGAAAACAAGCAATTACTAAAACCCGCATATGTACTCCTGATAAAGTAATCTTTTACAGTATAGATGCAAACTCGCGTAATGATTAATGCTTTTCTATACTACTAGTAGTTTGGCTTTCGTATATTGGAGGCGCCATGACTATCGCAAAACGTGTTGAACATTATCTGTTTGAAAACCATATTCGCTTTGAAACCTTAGCTCATCTCAAATCTTCAAGCTCACTAGGTAGTGCAATTAGCTCGAATGTACCGCTGCGTTCCCTTGTTAAGGCAGTTGTGTTAATTGATCATGAAGGGCGTCGCTTAATGGCTGTTTTGCCTGCCAATGCAAAGGTGAATCTAGTTACGATAAATCATGAGCTATATGGTGAGTATAGATTAGCTACAGAAGAAGAACTCTCTGATATATTTAGAGATTGTTCATTAGGTGCGATACCACCTATAGCAGAGGCTTACAACATGTCTTATGTATGTGATAAACAGCTAGATCATCAGAATGTTTTGTATTTCGAAGCAGGTGATCATGAAACGTTGATCAAAGTCGACCACCATGCTTTTGAATCAATGGTAAGTAATGGAAAACATTTAAGCTTCTCTAGACCGGTTTACCACTAAAGTTGTGTACAAATGGGTTGCAGGTTACAACGTTAGCCTGCCTTTTTCATCTGTTAACGGGATAGGTTTACTTATTCCGTAGCCTTGGGCGTGATCAACGCCTATTTCTTTTAACACGGCTAAGGTCTCATCGTTTTCTACAAACTCTGCTATTGTTTGTAAATTCATTACGTGGCCTATTTGATTGATGGATTTTACCATTTCTCTATCGATAGGATCTTTTACGATGTCTTTGATAAAGGCCCCGTCAATTTTCAGAAAATCAACAGGCATGGCCTTTAAGTAGGCGAAAGAAGATAAGCCGCTACCAAAATCGTCTAGTGAAAATCTACAACCTTGGCTTTTCAATGCATTAATAAAATTAGTGGCCGCAGAAAGGTTTGCAATTGCAGACGTTTCAGTGATTTCAAAACTGATTCTTTCTCTTGGAATATCAAACCTTGTTAACAGATCGATGATATAAAGAAGGGTTTCTTTGTCAGATAGCGTATTACCAGACAAATTGATAGCGAAATGGATATTTTCATTAACAATTTTATCGCGATTGTCTTTTATTAGGGTAAAAACATTCTTTACTACCCATCTATCAATGGCAGACATTAAGTTGAATCTTTCGGCAGCTGGAATAAATGCTCCGGGTGGTAAAATATTAAAGTTTTCGTCTAGCATTCTGATCAAAACTTCAATGTGTTCAACTTTATCTGGCGCTAAAACAGGCGCAATAACTTGCCCATAAAGACAAAATCTATTCTCCTCAAGCGCTTGTTGAATACGACTGAACCACTGCATTTCACCGTGTCTGTCTGCAGCATCACTTGCTTCTTTGTCATATACGTGAACTTGATTTCTGCCGTTGTCTTTAGCTGCATAACAAGCTGCATCGGCAGCACTTAACAGTTGTTTTAAATCGATACTCTCATTATCAATTTCAACAAGTCCAATACTTACTCCTATTTGAAAGGAGTTTTCTCCCCAACCAAAACGAAAGTCTTTTATCGATTGACGGATGTTATTTGCAATATTGGTGGCGATACCCAAAGGACAGTTTTGTAGCAAAATACCAAACTCATCACCACCTAATCTTGCTAGTATGTCATTGGTTCTAATTTGGGAAAGTATTGTATTCGAAACTTGCTTTAAAAGTTCATCACCAGCAACATGGCCGCACGTATCATTGACTATTTTAAATTGATCAAGGTCTAAATAAAGAAGAGTATGGTGTTCGTTAAGTTCTTTTGCCCTATCAACAAGCTCTGATAATTTTTGATCGAATTCTGTACGATTATATAGGCCTGTTAGTGCATCATGTGTTGCTTGCCAATTAACTTGTTCAACGAGTTCTCTAGAATGACTAACGTCTCTAAAGACAATAACTAGGCCTTTAATCTCTTGCTGATTATTCTTGATCGCCGCTAAAGACTCTTCTATAGCTATTGGGCTGCCACATTTTTTTGTTAACAGTAGGTTGTTGCCAGTAGACTTCGGAATATCACCAGAATTAATAAAGTTTGCCGCTTTTGGGAATTTGTTGTTTGTTTGACTATCGACAACTTGATAAATGGCTTCTAGTGGCAGGTTAATAGCTTCACTAAATTGCCAACCAGTTAATTTTTCAGCAATATTGTTCATGTAGTCAATAATGCCTTTTTCGTTAGTTGTTACTACAGCGTCGGCTATTGACGACAAAATGGTTCGTGTATGCAGTTCTTTACTTTTTGAGTTTGCAGCATGAGCCCTTAGCATTTGATCTCGTGCAATAGCTGAGCTCACATCAATTACTTGAATGAGGCAATAGGTTACTTCTTCCATAATTGGTTTTATCATTAACATTTGCCCCATGGGTTGAGGGTTCGTTAACGTGCTACCTTCGAGAAAGAGCGGTAAAATATGAGGGTTGAATTTGGGAGATAAAATAGATGACATATTACAGTGGTAAGCATCATCTATCGCATTTTTCAATCGAAGGCTACTTAATGAAGGAAAAACCTCGTCGAGTTTTAAACCGACCGCATTTTCTTGTTGAACAGTCGATTTATCAACCATCCATTTGTTCCAACAACAAACACGCTCCTTGTTGTCTAATAAAATAATACCAATATCACTTAGGTCAATAACTTGTTGTGCTACTGCGTTTAAATGCCGTGTTGCCTTATTGACGATATCTTGATAATCCATGTTGTCGCCTAACTTCCTTAATCTGTTACCATTTTAATTGATTTTTTTAAAATAGCGATTTAATTCTGACTTCAATACATTCACAGAAGTTTGGTCCATCAATAACATTAAATATCCTTTAATATTGCTTTCTTTTAGCGTGAATAAAGAATGAAAATAAAGTATGTCCTCTGCATCTTTATTAGATAAATTTGAAACGATATTATTTCGCTTGCCTGTAATACAAGTTGGAATAGACAATGAAATATCTTGATTCAAGTTGTTTGCTATGCTGCCGACACAAGCGTTTAAGATGATATTACCGATTTCGGCTATCGCTTCATATTCAATTTCAGTGAGGTAGTCGAGCGTAAAGTAGTCCTCATGGTGCAGTGCTCTAACAAAGTTTAAACTCTGAGACTCCGAAAGTACGATGCTTGCGTTACCTGTTATTAGTCCACTAAAAGATTCGTTGATAACCGTTATAGAAGTGTCAGCAGGGATATTGATCTGTCTTAACGTGTCTTGCTGGTTACACAGAGCAACGTTAGGAACCGACAATTCAATCTTTTCATTGGTCAATTCATTGAGGGTCATTGCTGCATTGACCATACCTATATTGAGTAGTTTAGACATCGCATCTTTTTGAAACGTAGTTAATTGCTGCATTAGGTTAACTCACATATATAAGACTTAATTTTGGCTTCTGTTACGGGTTTCGGAATATAGGTTAATCCGAGTGCTTTGGCTCTAGCTTTGGTTGAAGATTGAATATTTGCAGTAAGCAAGGCTATGTTGGCATTGGGTAGGGCGACTTTCAGTTTGCTCGCCAAAACCAAACCATCCATGCCTGGCATGCTATAGTCTATGGTTATCCAGTTGATACACTTATTATCGATAAGTGAAAGTGCTTCTTCACCTGATGATGCTTCTAGTACTTCCCAGTGCGGCTGGCACTCATGTGTAAAACACTTAATCATCGTTCGGGTAAGTTTGCTATCGTCAACAACTAGAATTTGCTCGTGTTCCATTTAACATTCCTTATTTTCAAACATGGACACCAAGAAGAACTATATGTTTTGTTTGGTCAGTCATCCATTAGATTTAAGTATAGATTAAAAATGTTGTTTTTCTTTTTTACTGAGCAAAAAATCTGCTTGCTAGGCAGAAATAGCTAGGGCTTATCAGTCTGCTAGCATCTTTTTGTGACTATCTACTTCATTTTATTTACTGTTTAATCACTTCTAATTTCAAAAAATAACTAAATACATTAAAAATTCATTTGCAAATGATAATGGTTATCATTAATATTTGAGTTGTGTTTGTTTTATTTGAATAGAAGGGACAGCGCGATATGCATGAATGGCAAAGATTACTATTACGCGGGAATATGAGTTTTGAATGTCAAGACTGGCTTACTGCCGAGTATTGTTATCAAACTGCTTATGATCTATTGGAAGACAAGTGGATGTCGCACCAAGAAAGTGCTCATTTACTTATGGCTTGGATCTGTGCCTGTCATAACTTATCTGCCGTTTACGAATCACAAGGCGATTTAACAGTTGCCGCTCAATATTTGTTGATCCCACATGCAAAGGTTCAAGACTTAGCAAACGGCGTAAGCGTACCTGAAATTGTAAGCGCACTGGCAATCAAAGCGATGCATACAACGATGTCGCCCATTTTATCTTTCATGAAAACATACCCCTTGTGTGATGAATGTCGAAGGGCGTTGATGGCGGCAAGTCTGAGTTCCGTACCCGCTGGTGAAGCATTGCATTAATCTTAAATTGAGGAAGATAGACATGAATTTTTCAAGGATTTTAATTTTTTCGTTATTGAGTTTACTTACATCAAGTGTTTGGGCTCATCCAGGTCATGATCATCAAAGTGTATTTGCAACGTTGGTTCATTTGTTGTGGGTATTGCCTGTCCTTGTAGCGATAGGTGTCGCTATTTATTTAACAAGAAAAGACGCGGAAAACGATCACTAGGAGTAGCAGTATGTATGAATTTATCAAATCTTTAGATAGCTACTTTAACTTCGAAGAAGCGTCTGCGCACTGTGATATCCCATGTAAAATATATGATCCCGCGGTTACTCAAATAGCGGTATTGTCAATGATTCGCATGGTCGACTTAATTGAAGAGTTAAGAGCAAAGGACGAATTGTCATTAGCGGATCAGGTTCAGTTAACTCGTTTAGTGATGGAGAAAGAACAGCAAGGTATTAATGTTAAAAAGGAAGTAACGATCATCTGGGGCGACTATTTCAAAACACCACAAATTGAAAAACACCCACATGTGCATGAACTCGTTCATGACATTATGATGAAGTCTTCTTTTGCTAAGCAGCATGTAGACAAAGCAGCAACAATAGAACTTTTGGATTTAGTCAATCAATTTGCTGCGATATTTTGGCAAACCAAAGGTGTAGATACCTACACGGCTACTTGCCCATATCCACCACAACAAACAGTCGTTTATCCCAAATTGGTTTAGAGCTTCATGTTGGGCTTTTCGATTTGCAAAGTGAGGGGGCAGAGTATGTCTCCTCGCATTCCTAACGATAGTTATGTATTGGTAGATAGTTTCTGGACAACAATGTTTTTGAAACCCAATCAAAGCGTTTTGTTTCGCCATCGTGAATTTGGGCTCATTGTAAAAACAATAGCGGCTATTGATCACAATGGTTTTATATGGAGTAAGGGCGAAAATGATCAAAGTGTCTCTATCGAGCAAATAGGCCCTGTCAGTAAAAACGATATCATTGGCAAAGTGGTATATGTATTCAAAAACGACGCTGTCAACCAGCACTGAACAACTAGTGATTTTTTCATGTTTAATTTCCCTATAAATTCAAAATTCATTAGCGCCAAAAATTCCTTGGCTTTAATTAATCCCAAATATAAGCGACTAGTTCTACCCGTGTTGTTAGTCATTTTACTAGTAAACGCTAATACCAGAGAAATGACAATTAGTGTCTTGGCCGATGCTTTTTGGCAGGTCTCTGCATTTGTTGCTCTGACACTAGCATTGTATCACGGCCTTGGTAGTAGATTATTGAGTAAAATAGACGTAGGGTCTGAAAGTAGCTCGCTAAGGCAAGTGACTATTGCTAGTGCATTAGGCTCTATGCCTGGTTGTGGCGGTGCTATTATTGTCATTACTCAATATGTGCAAGGCTCGTATAATTTTGGTGCTGTCGTTAGTGTGCTGACCGCAACGATGGGAGATGCTGCGTTTTTACTTTTAGCGGTTAAGCCCGAAATGGGGGTAATCGTTGTAGCAACAACTTTTTTCAGTGGTATTGCTTCCGGCTTATTTGTGAATCGAATACATAAGCAGGATTTTATGAGACCTGACGTGCTAGTTCATAAGCTAACAGGCTGCTGCCCATCAGGAGAAAGGAAAATACACAAGAGCGGTCAAACGGTGTTTTGGCAGATTTTGCTGGTACCTTCTTCCATTGTTGCTTTGTTGACCGCTTTCCAGTTTGAAATGGATCAACTTGCTGGTTTTTCCGAGGGGACTTTTGCAGTTATGGGGTCGGCTTTAGCGATGGTTACTGTTGTTTTATGGGCAACATCTAGAGAAGTAACTAATTACGAGTCGTTAGTTTCGGAAGATCCAAAAGAAAAAAGTGCTCGATTGTTTCATCGAATCGCAACAGACACAAACTTTGTCACAAGTTGGGTGATCATCGCTTTTTTAGCATTTGAACTTTTGGTGTTATACGGCGGACTAAATCTGAAAGCGATGTTTAGTACAATGCCTGCCTTTGTTCCATTAATCGCAATAGTGGTTGGTATGGTTCCCGGCTGTGGTCCTCAAATTGTCACGACTAGTTTGTACATTTCTGGTGCAGTTCCATTGTCTGCGCAATTGGGAAATGCCATTAGTAATGATGGGGATGCGTTGTTTCCAGCGATAGCAATGGCGCCAAAAGTAGCGTTGTTGGCAACACTTTATTCTGCTTTACCTGCTTTAGTAGTTGCATATAGTTACTTCTATTTCTTTGAGTAATCAATAGCACCAATAGGTCAGTTTTAGTATGATCTTGAATATCATTTTTGAGATCGTACTAAAACTGCATTGTTACCTTTAATTTATCATCCAAATTATTCTTGTCCTTTCCCAGAAGAACATCGTTTTGTCATGTCTAAATTTGTTCGTTTGTTCGAATATTTAAAAGGAAAGGGCATTGCCAATGGAAATGTCATTAGACCCAAAATAGCAACGATAGATGATTTATCAGTGAGTCATTGCTCTGATTATTTAAGTGATATGTTTAGTGACAATCTGGATGCAAAAGTATGGCGTCGAGTTGGTTTGCCATGGAGTCAAGGGCTTATTGACCGCACACAAACGGCGCCTAATGGCACATTGCTGACCGCTAGAGCTGCATTACATAAAGGCATCGCTTGTCATTTAGCTGGTGGAACTCACCATGCTCATTACGATTTCGGCTCAGGTTTTTGTATGGTGAATGACCTCGCTTATACAGCAAAAAAACTGTTAGCAGAAGGAAGTGTCAATAAAGTACTTATCTTTGATTTGGATGTGCATCAAGGTGATGGAACCGCGAGTATTTTAGCAAATGAAGGTAGTGCTTTTACCTGTTCTATTCATTGTGAAAAGAACTTTCCATTTCGCAAATATGCGTCTGACTTGGATGTGGGTTTGGATGTTGGTATGCAAGACAAAGAGTACCTAACGGTAGTCATGGATACATTTGAAATGTTAATTGAGCAGGAAAAGCCAGACATAGTACTTTATGACGCTGGCGCTGACGTTTGGCAAGATGATGTTTTAGGCCGTTTGGATATCACTTGGCAAGGCATTTATGAAAGAGACAGTCTCGTCATTAAGCATTGTCTGAACAAGAATATACCCGTTGCCACTGTCATTGGTGGCGGATATGACAAAGATCATGGACGTTTAGCTCAAAGGCACGGAATTGTGGTTGAAGCTGCCTTTGAGCAATATAAAAAGTTCTGCTAACTAATGTGGTGCTAGGTACATTAAGCAATCTGATTTGGCGATACTCGTATCACTTGTCGCCATAAAGATTCGAAGTGGTATTTTATTCACCAGTTGGTTACCTCTGAGTTTAAAAAACTGTTTAATCTTATTTGTACCTGTTTTATCAACAATTGATAGATTGCCAAGTCCTTTGTCGTCAGTCCAACCTATCAATTGTTCTTCACCTATTGGCCCAAAGTTAAATTGCTCAATGTTAGAGAGCATGGTTACGCCTTCTTCGCCTTCGTCGTGTAGATTAAAACTCAATTTTGTACTTTTTGATATCTCTAAGCGAAGGGGTTGGCAGATTACATTTACTTTCTTGTATTCTTTGATATGTGAATAGTCGTGCAAAGCGCAGATATTTGTGATTCCTCGATATGCGATTTCATGCGACTGTTCTTCTAAACGACCTCCACATTCAACTGTGATGATAGGGCAACCAAAATCAACCTCCATTAAAGCGCCAAGTTTAATATCAGATAGAATCAGTGTATCGGTGAAATAACTTGCTAATGTCAATGTTTCCGGGGTAACGATTGTTGAAACGGCGAAAGCAGGACCAGAGCCAGAAGTATTGTGCAGATCCAAAACGGCAAGTGGGTCTACCGCTCGAATGAGTTTTTTAATTCGATTCGCTCTTTGATGGTAAACGTCGTTATTATTGCTATTAAAACACCTGTTGATATCGGCACCATTTGGCAATGTTCTATTGCTGAAGAGAGTAGGGAGTGTGGCTGCTTCAACTGAGCAGATTATAATTCTTACATTGATAGCAGTGCTGGGTAACATATCTTTTTCTGTTAACCATCGATGTATTGCAATCAACCCTGATGGCTCGTTACCATGAAGCAGTGTAGTGATTACAACCCAATCACTGCTTGTATTGTGCTTGATATCGATGATTGTAGGACCATCTAGTGATAGTAAAAATTGCTGATAGTCGGCTTTTAGGACAGATTGTTCTGGGTTTATTAAGTGACAAAAGTCGAAGTCATCTACAGCCATGGTTTGCTCCAAGTAGATACTGGTTTACAAGTACGTATGTTTTCTAGGTACAGTGCTAAGAGTTTCTGGCAGGCTGTGTTGTTATCATTATTTTCTCTTAGATAACGTAATGTCTGTTTTTGCCAGGTTGCACCTGTCGTGTTTGTTTCTATTCTATGTTCTATGATGCTCAAAAACCGCTCTATTTCAGCAGTAGGTATGTTCAGTTTTCTGAGGCCTTCTTTGGCCGTTGTTATGTATCTCTTTATGATTCCTTCAATCGGCTGTTCTTGCAGCTTGCCTGTTACTAAACAAGGCCAGAGTATATTTGCAGACAAACCACTTTGTGCTGCACGATAAAAGTTGTACTCCGCATACTTAAACGGCATACGAGAAATAAGCTCATTTATTCTTCCGTTCAAGCCAACTGACAACCCTATTGCAAAAGCTGCATTAGCAACCATGTCTAAACTGGTGGGCCCTGTCGGTAGTGTACGATACTCAATTCGAACGTGACCGTTTCCGCTTGCACAATATACAGGGCGATGCCAAGGCCATATCGTTCCTACGTGAAGTAGTAGTTCTTTTAGTTCGGGAATGTCATTTTGACTGTCAAATCTTTCAGATAGATAAGGTAGTAATGGTGGATACAAAGCGACAGCCTCAGCAAAATACTCCCATATTGAATTTCTAATCCAACCATGGCCAAAATTAACGCGAGTAGGCTGCTGCCACTGAGTATCATTTTCTAACCTGACATCCAAAGATTGCTTAAAAAGCGCAATACGCGTTTCATTCCATAATGATTTACCTAAAAAGATAGGAGAATTGGCACAAGCAGCAACAACCAACGGGGCTGTCAGCATTGCCGCGTTAAATGTACTCTCTAGTTGTTCTTTTGGCACCATTAAGTGCACTTGAAACGATGTATTGGCCCCTTCAGCACATATGTCTTTTAGGTTTTTAGTGAGTGATTGTTCACCATTAATATTAATTTTAAAGTCTTCCCCCCGTGCCTGATAAAGGTGCTCAGCTAGACATCTGTAACGTTTAGTTTCGGTCATATTGCTGCCATCTAAATCAGCTTCAGCTAAGGTTGGTAAAATGCCTATTGGGACGATATTTACATCCTGTAGCCTGGCTATCCCTTCTAAACGTTTTGTTTTCGACTGAATTTCTTGCAATAACGTTGAAAAAGGGGCGTTGTTGATATCGACAGGTGAGAGGTTTAGTTCAATATTATATTGATTTAGTTCAGGTTGATATTGTTCGTCTCTTAGCGCGTGGAGCAATTGTTGATTCTTGTTACTAGCTTTGCCATTGCTATTAACCAAATACATTTCCAACTCGGCACCAATTTTCAGACTGTCTGTGCCAAATAAAGGGGAATTTAGTTGTGTCTTTAGTTGTTCCAACTGCTCGGATAAACGGTGACTAAACTCGATATAATCACGGTTGCTAAACTGTGTTTTTTCGATTTCAGTACCCATAAAACTATCCTGTTAGTTGGTGATAGTTTAAGCATGGTCTATGATCGCAAAGTTAACATTGATTTATATCAAACAATGAAACCAAAAAGCGCAGAATGACATGGTTAGTTGATTCTGGATCAATAAATATCTCGGTTATCTTTTTGCTAATCACAATCAATTTGTGATTGCTCCAAAAACGCCTTGGCAAACTCCATGTAGACTTTTGAATCCTTAAAAACGTCGTACAGATCTGGGTCCAAATGATCGTTTTCTTTCATTCTATCCATAATAGCGAGTGTTTCAGTGAGGGTTTTAGGTGGTTTATAAGGTCTGTCATTTGCTGTAAGCGCTTCAAACACATCGGCTATCGCCATTATTCTTGCCGGAATAGACATTTCGTCTCTTTTCAAGCCCTTGGGATACCCTGTTCCGTCCATTTTTTCGTGATGACCACAAGCATATTCAGGTACATTTCTTAGATGTTTTGGGAATGGTAGAGATTCAAGCATATAGACGGTAGCATCCATATGCCCATTAATTATTTTTCGCTCTTTCGCATTTAGCGTGCCTCGTTTAGTAATTAGATTGTAAACTTCGTCGTCATTCAAAATGGGTTGTGTTTGACCTGCAATGGTTATCCTATATTTCTTGGCTATTTCGTGAACTCGATTGATTTTTTCGTCATCAAAAAATTCTCCGCCTTTGTTGGCTTCAATCAAAAAAGCTCTCTCAGCTTGGAGCTTTTTTAGTTTCATTGCTTTTTCGTTTTCTGAAAGTTTATTGCTGTGAGCGATGTTCAAAGAGGCAATTTCTAATCTTGCATTAATGAGTTCAATGCGGTCAAAAACCGTTTCTAGTTTAGTTGCTTTATCCATTACATATTCGGGGGTCGCCACTTTTCCGCAATCATGTAGCCAAGCAGCAACACTTAACTCATGAAAATCTTTGTCTGTTAAACTAAAACTCGACAATGGGCCTTCTTCTTGTATATGACATGCTTTAGCTAGCATCATTGTAATTTCGGGTACTCTGCGACAATGCCCACCTGTATAAGGCGATTTTTGATCAATTGCGTAGGCAATGAGTTTTGAAAATGAACTAAACAGCTCTTCCATTTGCTCAATCAAGAGTTTATTAGTAATGATTACCGCTGCTAATGAAGACAACGCTAACACGGTTCTTTCAATCTCTTTACTAAAAGGAACAATGGTATCTTGTTCTTGTGCATTTATTAATTGAATAACGCCGGTTAATTCACCTTCATGATTTGTCATTGGAAGGGTAAGTACAGAGGTCGTTTTATACCCCATCTTTTCGTCTGATTCTTTTGCTAATTTACAATCGTAGTGTTTATCGTTATATGCGTCTTTAATATTAATGACTTGTTGCTTAGCTGCTGCAATTGAGACTAACGCTCTGTTATTGGGCTGCTGATAAATGTATATCGGGATATTCGAAAACGAGATGCTATTGTCAGTTGTTCCACCCCAATGAATGTTTAGGCTTTTATTGATTAAGGTATCAAATACAAGTTCATTTTCTTTATTCAAAGAATAAATCGTACCGCCATCGGCATTAGCTATATCCATTGCATTGATGAGAATTTTTTCTAGTAGTACTTGATGGTTTTTCTCAGCTGATAGAGCTATACCTATTTCTATGAACCGTTCAATATTGTTCAAATGACATCATCCATTAAAAGGTTATTGCATAGGTAAAGTATAGATTCATATATAAATTATGCCTGTCAGATAACCTTATTATTTTGTCAGCATGAAGGAAGGCTGTCAGGGGTATGTTCAATTAACTTTGGCGGAGGCTTGCATTGTCAACAGAACGCAAAAAGATACTTTTAGGTTTGTTTACTTTGTGTTGTCTAATCAGCATTTTTACGCTGCTTAGTAACACACTAAAAAATGCGGATATGTATCTCTTTGATGACCTCGTTGAAAAGGTTGCTGCAGATACTGAAGGTGATTCAAGTATTGTGGTTATTGCAATCGATGATGAAAGTCTCAATATGATGGAAGGTTATGCCGGCAAGTGGGCTTGGCCCAGAAGTACTCATGCTGAATTAATTGAAGGCCTGGCTGCATTCCTACCCCAAGCTATTATTTTTGATATTTTGTTTTCTGAAAAAGATGTTTATCGTCCTGATGCTGACGCATATTTTAATGAAGTTGTTGCTGAGAACAACAATATATTCTTACCAATGTTGCTTGTTGATGGCTATAGAAAGCATGTTGATCTGTCGGTTATCGACAAACTGCCAATCGCTTCAAAACCGACAGAGGATTATCATCATCTTCCTAGTTTATTGCTTCCGCAAGCCTTGAACCCAGACGTGTGGCGTTTAGGGACTATAAATTACCAAACAGATTTTGATGGCGTAGGACGATCTTTCGATAGCAAGACAGTGCGTAATGACTGGAGCTTTTATAGTTTACCCACAATAGTAGCGAAACACTTTGGCTATAGTACTCAGCCTCCAAATCGATTCCTGCTACGTTGGAAAGGAGATAAAAACTTTCCTTATCAAACGTTTTCTTATGGAAGGGTTTATCAATCAGTCATTGAAGGTCAAACTGAATTCTTGAGTCAATTTGAAGGAAAACACATTTTTATAGGAGCTACTGCTGCTGGCTTATATGATGAAAGGGTTGTGCCTATTAATCAAAATCTCCCCGGTGTATTCGTGCTAGCTACCGCGTTTGATAATCTTAAGAACGACGATTATTTCAGAGAAGTGAGCCAGGTAGTTATTATTTTCTACCTACTTATCTGTCTGGTTTTATTGTTTGCTTTTGCTGCAATAACAATTCGTTACTCAATAGTCGTATCGAATTGCGTATTCGTTTCTGTTTTGTTTACTTTTCTGAATTATATCCTTGTTCAGCAGCTACTCCACCACAATTATTTTATAGCATTAGGCTCTGTTACGGCCTTAGTATGGTGTACAAGCATTATCATTTGTCTATCAATGGGGTTACTTGAATATAGAAATCGGAAACACGCTTTAAACATGTTTGGTAGGTTTCTCGACCCTAAACTTGTCATTTCTCTTTGTGAACAAGGCAAGTTAACCGCTGAACAACTGAATCAAGGTAAAGAATTGACGATTTTGTTTGCAGACATTCGAAATTTCACTCAAATGTCTGAACAACACTCTGCTGACGAAATAATGCGTTTACTAAACGAGTACTTTGCTGCTCAAGTAGACATTATTTTTAGTACACAAGGCACTGTAGACAAATTCATTGGTGATTGCATTATGGCCTTTTGGGGCGCGCCAGTTGATAGCGATATGCATGCTGTTAATGCTATTGATGCTGCGCTTAAAATGGAAGAAAAGTTATTTGAATTTAAGAGAACGTTACCAAAAGACATCGCGGAGTTTGATATTGGCATTGGCCTGCATACTGGCAAGACCGTTGTTGGGTTGATCGGCACAAAACAGAGAGTGGACTATACTGTCATTGGTGACACAGTTAATTTAGCCAGCAGGATTGAAGGACTGACAAAGGAAGTTTCACGTATTTTGGTATCAGAATCTACGGCGGATAAAGCAAATACACATTTTGAGTTTATCTATCATGGAGAGTTTAAAGTTAAGGGGCGAAAGCAGCCTGTTAAACTTTACCAACCCAAGAGGAAGTGAGATGAAATATCTTCTTATGTTAATTGGCGTACTCGCCTTTATGTCAAATGACCTCGTAGCCAAAGAACAATCTGCAAAAATAGTGCGAAAGAGCAATCTACACGAACAACCTAAACCAACTAGCACTATCAAATCTACGTTGTCCGCAGAGTCAAACATACAAATAACACAGCGACATCGTGCTTGGTACAACGTCAAATCTTCACCTTCAATGGATGGCTGGGTAAAAATGCTCAATGTCCGCTTTGTCGACGGTGTGAAACGAGAAGGGCAAATTGGTGTTGAAGGCGTTTTCGAAAACATGGTGACCCGACAGCTTTTACCTACAGCCTCTACAGGTGTTCGCGGCTTTGATGAAGCGGCGTTAAAAAAAGCTACCGCTAATAAGGAAGAGGTTAAAAAATTACACAACTTGAAAGTTAATAGGGAGGCGGTTAGTCAATTTGCCTCAGAAGCTAGTTTAGGTAGCAACAAAAGCGTCGAACTTTTACCGACTAATAATTAGGAGGCTGTGATGAGATTGTTTGTATTAATATTAATGGTTGTTTTACTGTCTAGTTGTCAGTCTACTGGCTTAAAAATTGGCAATTTAGATGTTGGCAAACTATTACATCAAGGCGCAAAAGTTTGGGACGCAAGTACCATTGACCAAGAGAAAGAGATTCAATTAGGGCAGAATGTTTCATCTGTATTGTTAGGTGTCAGGCCATTGCACAGCAACCAATCAATTAATTTGTATGTCAATCACGTAGGTAACTGGCTGGCTCTACATTCTTCTCGCCCAGATATCCCTTGGCACTTTGGTGTAATCGACAGTGATTCTATCAATGCCTTTGCTGCGCCTGGAGGTTATGTTTTTATCACTTCTGCGTTGTTGATGCAGTTAAATAGTGAAGCGGAATTAGCTGCGGTGCTTGCACATGAGATTAGTCATGTCACCGCGTCTCACCATTTAGATGCCCTAAAAGGTGACACATATCGCACAGCGCTAACGGAAGCTATTTTTGTTTCTGCAGATGCTTATCAAGCAAATACCAATAGAGATCAACGTGAACGAAATTATACGCAATGGGCACGTCAGGTAACTCATTTAGCACAGGAGTTATATAGTAATGGTTTGGATAGGGAGCAAGAATTAGCTGCTGATGAAGGTGGTATTAAGATTCTCGCTCGAGCTGGATACGATCCATATGCGTTTTTAAGCTGCTTACAGGTGATTGAGTCGATAACACCATCAGATGCTAGTTTAGCGTTGTTTTACAAAACACATCCAACGCCAAGAGAGCGCATTGATAATTTAACCAACACGATTAATGCAATGGAAATGATAGATGGTAAATTGGTGCAGCAGCGGTTTCAAAATGTGATGGCTGGAAAACTTAGTTTTCACTAGCAACTTTGACTTCATGCAAAAAGTAGTCAGTTAGCGCTTTAGCATCTTGAGGTCGTAAGTATTTTAGATGCGCATTCAGTAATTCGCCATTTTTGTATAGGTTATCTAGTTTCTGATTAAACTGTTGAATAAATGATTTCATTGAAGGTGTGTTGCTACACATTAAATATCCGACAATATAGGGTTTTATTCCTGCTATTTCGTAGTTTACTGACGTGATGTCAATTTCATAACCAAATACTTGTTGTGGGAAAAGCAGGGCAAAATCAGCTCTTTTTTTAGCAAACATATTAAGGATGCCATAATCGTGAGCAGCTCCGTCGCGATAAGTTTTGGTACGCTGTGGTATTTTATCAATGAGTTTATCTAATTTCTTTCCATAGGACATCTGATTGGAAAGCAGTAGTGTAATATCTTTATTGTTCTCAAATAATTTTACTATATCGACAGGTTTATTAGCGTCAAGCTCCGGCACTTTTTTACTAGTGTCGTTGAAGTATAACCGTCTACTCATAAAGATATTAACCGGTTTACTAAACAGGTATTTAGCTTCGCGCTCAGGCGTTTTTACGCGGTCGGTTATACAAATACTATCGCCTCTATCCATATAGATCATACTTCGCTTTAGTGTCATATAGCGAAAATCAAATTTAGTATCAAAGGCATTTAAAGCGAGTAGATTCGAGTCTATGGTGATGCCTGGTGCAAACTCGCCTTCTTTGGTGAGCCCTTTATGATCACTTGGATTGTCTGTATGAATCTGAATAGATTTCAGCTGTGAGTGCGCTCTTTGCTCTGCATGGGCTAATGGAGAAGCTAAGAAAAAGAGTAGTGTAGACAAAGAAAAAATACGAGTCATCAATTAGGCCAATAGCTCATCCTGCTGTGTTTTTGCAAATGTAGAAAGTTTTGTTAATTGTATACAGTCTAATGATATTGTCTAAACAGTCAATACATAGCGTTAGTTGTGGATGATCTAGCGCGCTTTTACTTAGTAGTTATTCGAACAGCGACTATACTTAATTGGAACAAGAATATTTGCAGTAGCTGTATGACAAAAGACTCTGGCTTTTCCGAAAAAACCATTTACAGGCTGTTTGAAATAACACCTATACCAACCATATTGTCATTTCCTGATGGCAAGCTGGAGTACGTTAACAGCGCACTCAAAAAATTACTTGGATATCAAGGTGATGACATTTATAACGATTCAGTTGTCATTACTCATGAATCTGATCTTGAAGTTAACAAAGAAATTCGCAAGCAATTATTGCACTCTCCGTTTGAGCCCGTGCAAATAGAGAAAAGATATAAACATAAAGACGGTAGAACGATCTATGCTCAGCTAAATATTGTTGCACAAGCGAATTCTCAAGGGATCGTAGAAAGATATATTTCACATATTATTGATTTGTCAGCAGTAAAAAAAGCGGATGCAGCGGAGCTATTGTTAACTAGGTTAGTAGATTCATCTACAGACGCTATTTACGTTGTGGACGCTAAGTACGGTCAATTTTTGAGCAGTAATCATTTGGGGTATCATCGTCTTGGGTATAGTAAAAAAGCGCTTATGTCGATGACTGTTGCTGACTTACACCCTGAATTTAAGGACGAAATTCGATGGCAAGCACATGTAAATAAGATTAAAGAACATAAAAAATTGGTGTTGGAATCCGAACACAGAAAGGCAAATGGAGAGATACTACCTATAGAAGCAGGCATTAGTTTTGCGACTTTAAATGGTAAGGAATATCTTTTGGCGATTGTTAGAGATATTTCACAAAGAAAAGCGCAACAGGCTTCGGTCATTGAACAATTAAATCAAGACCCTTTGACAAAACTACCAAATCGTCGTGTTTTAAATGATAAATTAGCAGCGATGATCGAGCAATCTAGAAACTCTAAAAAGCTATTGGCGGTCATCTATGTCGATATTGATAACTTTAAAGATATTAATGATGCACATGGGCATACGATTGGCGATAAAATTCTGATAGGTGTAGCTGGTCGATTGACTAACAGCGTGAGGAAGTCTGATATTGTCTCTAGGATAGGAGGGGATGAATTCTTGATAGCCATAGGGCAATTATCCTCATCTGCGGTCATTGAATCTATGGTAGGAAAGTTACTAAGTGACTTTTCAGCGCCTTTTGGGATAGATGATCAGCTTATCAATGTTGCCGCTAGTTTTGGTGTATCAGTTCTAAATGGTGAAGATTATCAACACAGTGAACTGATCGATTTTGCAGATAAAGCTATGTATCAGGCTAAATACAAACAAGGTACAGCGGTCGTTTTTAATAAAGACAGCGAATAATATCTACCTTCTTTCTTCCGTTATTTCCAAAATTTTACTTAATAATCCGTTCTTGCTACCTGATTAGAGTTGCCCTTGCTTTTCATATTGTTACAATTAGTAATGAGAATTATTTGCAAAGGGTGTTATGAGTAATATTAGGATTTTAGTCGTTGAAGACGACATAGAACTTAACAATCAAATGGTTGAACTTCTCGTATCAAAAGGCTATCAGGTTGAACAAAGCTTTTGTGGTGAAGATGGATTGGTTAAAGCGCTCTCATTACAACATCAGTTGATTTTGTTAGACGTTATGTTACCAAAACGAGACGGATTTTCTGTTTTAAAAATGTTGAGGAAATCTTGTTCTACCCCAGTCATCATGGTGACTGCAAAAGGGGCTGAGCAGGAGAAAGTTGAAGGTTTTTGCCAAGGTGCTGATGATTATGTTTCTAAGCCATTTAATGTCATAGAGTTGTTGCTACGGATCGAAGCGTTATTGCGAAGAAGCCACTTCAATCAACAAGAAGAACAAACAAGAGAACTGTTACTTGACGGCTTGCTCGTTAATCAGATAGACCAAATTGTTAAGGTGGGTGATACAAAGATCGAGTTTACACCGATCCAATTTAAGTTGTTGTGGGAGCTTGTTTTGCACCGCGGTGAAGTATTGAGCAAAGCGTTCTTATATCAGCGAGTATTGAATAAGAGTCTCAGTGAACATGACCGTAGCATTGACATGCATCTAAGCCGAGTACGTAGGAAATTGAATAACGCTAATTGGCAAGGGAAGAGAATTCAAACGAGTCATGGTAAAGGGTATTGCTTAGTATGAAGCATAGTTTGTTTTGGCGGTTTGGGTTTATTGCTGCAATAGGTGTTGTTGCGCTTTTTTATTTGTTAAATCAGCTTACCTTAAAAGCTGAAATTGGAATGAGCCAAATTTCTCAGGAAAATAGAGAAACTTTACGTAAGTGGGGAAGCGTAGCAGCAGAGTTATATAACTCGGGCAATGACGAAGCGCTAGAAGCTTGGTTAGCTTCACTAAAAAAGCGAGAAAATACTTGGGTGACTGTGGCTGGTTATGAGATCAAAGCGCTGGCGGGAGATAAGATGAGAGAGGCTTATTTTAACGGCCATATACTTGGAAGAAATGTCGATTGGAAGATTCATTTGTACTTTGCAGATAATCCAGTTATGGAGATCCCATTCCCCAATCAACAGGTTAGTTTTCTCATACAATTACCTGATCGTATGAGGCCGGGAGCCTACTGGTCTTATGCGAAAGTGAGTATGCAAATCATCATACCTTCTATTTTGCTGATATTACTGTTCTATCTATTTTACCTTTATATTGTTAAACCACTTGCACACCTTAAAGCAGCTACGTATCGCTTTAGCCGTGGTGAGTTTGATGTAAAGGCTAAAAAGTTGATAGGCAGTCGTAAAGACGAATTCTATGAGCTAGCAGAAACGTTTGATGCAATGGCAAATCGAATAGGGGAGCAATTAATTAGTCAGAGGCAATTTATAGCAGATTTATCTCATGAGTTACGCACTCCGTTAACACGTTTGGATATCGCGTTAGATGCTGAATGTAAACGAGAAGAACAATCTGAGAATATCAGGCGTATAGAGAGAGAGTCTAGGCACATCCGTAAGCTAGTTGAGGATACTTTGACCTTAGCCTGGTTGGAGAATGAACGTCCAGAGCTTCAGCAAGAATCTGTTGAGCTTGTTGACTTATTGGACGTTATTATCGACGACGCTAGGTTTGAGTTTTCAGATAGAAAACTCGATTTTTCGTCAGCAAATTCCGCTATTGTCGAAAACTCTAGCCACAGAGCTATAGGACAGGCTATTGAAAATATTTTGAGAAATGCTTTACGTTATACGCCTATCGGACAAGTGGTTTCAGTGTCATTAACAGAGCATGGAGATAAATATACTATTGCGATTAATGATAATGGACCCGGTGTACCTGAAAAACACTTGAAAAATATCTTTAAGCCTTTTTATAGAGTTGATAAATCAAGAGAAGGAAACAATGATAACTTTGGGCTTGGTTTAGCATTAGCTCAACGACAACTGAAAGCAGTTAGGGTAAATATCGAAGCAAACAACCGAAATCATGGTGGGCTTTCAATGGTCATTACCATACCTAAGAAGTAACTGATCTAGCTCATTTGTTTTCGAAATATGTAACAATTGTAAAAGTGCTTTATTTTTTATTCTAAATGATAATAATTCGCATTAGAATTTAGTTGTGTATGGATAAATATAAAGAACGCTTATGAAACTATCATTAGGAAGCAAGAGTGGGCTTAAGCCTGTATCAGTTGCTATTGCACTAGCCTTAGCAAGTCAACCAGCTCAAGCCATTAAAGAAGATAAAGTCGAGTCAATAGAACGATTAGTCATTGTAGGTAAAACGACAAACACTGAAATCACCCCAGAAGACCTTGAGAAGTTTCAGGCAACCGACCTAGACGATATTTTCCGTCATGTACCATCGGTTACCGTTGGTGGTTCATTAGGAATAGCGCAGAAGATCTATGTACGTGGTATGGAAGATACCATGTTAAATGTAACTGTAGATGGCGCACCTCAAACAAGTACACTTTTTCATCATATAGGTCGTGTTTCAATTGAACCTGAATTACTTCAACAAGTCGAAGTGCAAGCGGGCGCTGGTGAAGCAACTGCTGGCGCGGGCGCTGTAGGCGGCGCTATTCGTTTTAAAACCAAAAGTGCCAATGATCTTCTTGATGAAAATGAAAGTTTTGGTGGCATTGCCAAAGCGAGTTATTTCTCAAATGAAGGACACAAAGAGAGCATTTCTCTTTATGGCAAGCTAACTGACTCCGTAGGTATTTTAGCCTCATACGTTGACGTTAGTAGAGACAACACCGATGATGGTGACGGCGAAGAGATTCCAGGCACAGCGGCAGATCAAACGCTCGCTTTTGTTAAATTAAATGCAGCGTTAACCAAAAATCAAAACCTAACGTTGAGTTACGAAAAACGTGATGAAGATGGTGAGTTTGCAAAACAAACCAATTGGCAGCCATTACAAGACGATCCGCTTTTTAAATCTGAAGGGCAACGTGAAACTATTGTTTTAAATCATCAATGGTTTTCAAGTGAATTAGTTAACTTAGAAACAACTATTTATGACACCGAGTCTTCTTTTTCTCGTGAGTTATATACATGGACTGCTGCCATAAAATCGACAGGTTTTGATATACGTAATACAAGTTACTTAGGTGACCACTCTATCACGATAGGTTTTGAACGCAAAGAAGACCAAGTTGATGCCTATTCTTATGGTGATTTTGGCGGCATTCATAAAGAAGAAGGCACAGTAACAGGTATTTATACACAAGATCATTGGCAATTAACTGATGAACTTTTGTTGAGTTTCGGTGTTAGACACGATACATACGAGCTTGATCACGCTGGGCAAACAGCTAATTGGGTCAAGAACAGTGAAGGTGTTTGGGTTGTAGAAACCGATGCCAATGGAAACCCTGTTACCACGCCAGTTGGTTTTTCTATCGAAGACCAAGACGGTGTCAGTATCAACTTTGGTTTTGCTTACGAGCTCACTGAAAACCTCAAATTGTCAGCTGGGTATGCCGAAGCACTCAGAGGCCGACAAATTGCCGATGGTTTCACTTTAGGTGAATTAACACATAACTCTGATTTAACTCATGAAGATGTGGAAAACACAGAGTTAGGACTTGAATATAATGATGGTACATTCATTTTTGAGGCTTCAGTTTACGACAGTGTCATTAACGGCGTTGTTTTTGACAAATTTAAAGGTCGTGAAGGTGTATTTTACGAAAACATCGGTGATCTAGAGACAAAAGGTTTTGAGCTAGCTGCAGGATATCAAGCAGGTAACTTAGACGTGTTGGTCAGCTTTAATACTAATGACGTAGAGCTCAATAATGCTCCATTTGTATGGCCAGATACAAGTGCTGATTCAGGTTATAGTCAAGTGGTACTAGATGGTGTTGACTTGGGAGCATATGAATACGGTGGTTTAGGCAATGCGGTAGGCGACTCATGGAATATCAATGTTAATTACCAGTTCAATGATCAAATTGAAGCTGGGTGGAATTACAATCGAGTTAGCAGTCTAAATGATATTGATATTTTCCATCGTTCAATCGAGTTGGGTTGGGCAAGTGAGCTTAATACTGTTGATAAGCCAGGCTATGATGTACATGATATCTTTGTTAGATACGCACCTACGGAAGCATTGAAGATCCATTTTGCCATTCAAAACTTACTTGACGAAAGTTACCGAAGTCACGGAAGCGTAGCGGATTACGGCCATATCTCTGGTTATCAATCAATCGTTGGTATCAAAGAAGCAGGTAGAGATATTCGTATTTCAGTTTCATATCAATTCTAGAAACTACTCAACATAAACAAAGCGGTTTGCACCTTGAATGCAGGTCGCTTTGCGCTTTTAAGGGGGCTAAATGAAAGCGAAGACAAGAATGTTATGGATGAAATTGCACGCCTATTTTGCCTGCTTTTTTCTACCGATTACGCTGCTATACATTGTAACTGGTATGCTCTACTTTTTTGATTTCAAAGGTGAAGTGAAATCAGAAGTGGAATATTTTTTTGAAGTGAAAGAAGGTTTTCCAAAAATTGAAGAAAAAGCAGAGCAAATTGTCAGAAATTACCTAGTAAAAGACAAGTTTGTTGAACTACCTCAAGACTACTATCTATATAAGGGGACGCATGATTGGTATGGGCATGAACGGGAAGTTATTTTAAAACCCACTGATAAAGAAAATGTGGTTGAAATTCATATCATGGAGCATGATCTGCTCTTACAATTGTTGATTGTTCATAAGGGCTTTGCCGGTACGTTCTTTAAAATATTCTCTATATTATTTGGGCTAGCATTATTGTTTAGTGTGATTAGCGGTGTTGTGATAACGTTGCAGCTTCCTCAACTTAAAAAAACGTCCATGTATGGCATCGTTGCTGGTGCTGCCATCTTATTCGTTGGTTTTTTGTGAGGTTAGAAATGGCTACTAGCTTTTCTGCTTTGTTAAAAAGTATAAGTAGCTTCTTATTTTTGTTAACCATACTTTGGTTGCATCCATTATGGATTCACATCAAAACCAAACAACAACAGAAGTATTTTTCATCGTTGACAAATCACAAGTGTCCGCAAATACGAGTGAAAACAACAGTAGTGGTGGGGGACTATCAATTTCCGCTATTATCTTGTTACTTTGCTGGGTATTTGTAGCGAAGTCTAGTGATTAGCATATGTATTTGATTTTAATTTGCGATAAAAAATGCACCCAGTTAGGTGCTTTTTTTATTATCGTTATAAGGCTTACTTAGCTTTTATTTGTTGCGCGAGAAGAAAAGCGACGTGAAGCTAGACCCATTATACTCAATGCCAAAATAGCAAGCGTTGACGGCTCTGAAACACGAGTAACAGTTTCAACTTTGAAGAACGCACCACCGCTTGTCCATGGTTGACCACCAGGGCTAAGTAGCGCCGCTTGGTACAGTTTGAAATCGACAGTATATGTTCCTGCTGAAAGGAAAACTTTAGCTTGGCTATAACCGGCTGCAAGCGCACCATCAGGAGTTGATGAGTTGAATCCTGCATCATAATCTACAACGTCAGATGTTAATGAATTAAAAAGACCGTCAATCCAGATTTCAAATTCATCGCCAAAAACAAATGTATCAACTACAGTTAATTCACCATCACCAAGTAATTCGAAAGTAAATCCACCTTCGTTTGTCGCTACGCCTGTTGGGCCGTTCCAAGTAAATCTTTCCCAGCCAGAATCAACAGCATAGATTAGTGATGCTTTAGCAGGGGCGCAGATAGAAAGTAATAATACTAAACTTAGTGATTTTATTATTTGCATATTCAACTCTAGGTTTTCCTTATGGTATAAAACATTTCTTGGAAGTGCTATTTATGTCACTTCTTTGCGGGCAGTAAGCTAAAAACATACCACCATTTATTTCTTTATATTAATCAATGTGATAGGTGTTTATGTTGAGCGCCTTATTGATAGGGTGTAAAGTTTGCTGACATATAAGTTATTCATAAATATGGAAATCTGTAAGCAGTAAGACTATTGCAACTTCTTGAACATCGATATGTTGACGTTTTGTGCACTGATATTTACTTATTTATCTAATAGAAATGGACCTTTTAAGGTATGATACCGCCTTATCTCTAGAGTAAATAAATCGGTAACATGAATCAGTCAAAAGTAAATATTGGGCTAGTTAACCCAAAAGGACCAAGCAATGTTGGCACTGTTTTGCGTGCAGCGGGTTGTTTTTCTGCAAATGAAGTGTTGTATACAGGGACTAGATATGCACGTGCTGCTCAGTATGAAACGAAAACAAACACGGATACACATAAAGCCAAGAATAGTATTCCTCTGACGCAAGTTGAATGTTTGTTGAGCCAAAAAACTGAAAATATGCAGGTTGTTTGTATTGAGCTATGTGTTGGCGCTGTTTCATTAACCGAATTTACGCACCCCGAACAAGCTTTATATATTTTTGGGCCTGAAGATGGCTCAATCAATCAAGGTCTTATTGATAAAGCGGATCATGTCGTTTATATACCAACTAAAGATTGTTTAAACTTGGCCGCAACAGTGAATGTCGTTTTGTACGATAGGCTGGCCAAATCGTCAGATATAAACAAGGGAGACGAACTTATCATAAGCAGTAGGGATACAAATAATCGTCTTAAAGTTAAGACTGAAAAAGCGTAAGAAACGAGTTTCAAATATTAATATAAACTCGTAAGCATAATTAAATCTTACTAATGTTAAATCAACATGTTGCAATTCTAGGGAGTGCTCAGTTGATGTCTAATATCTGAAAATATGGACTTTTTAGAGGGAACTTTTGAAGATACTTACAATAACAAATATGTGGCCGAGCTCCGCTTCACCGTGGTTAGGTACTTTTGTTAAAACTCAACATGATTCATTAGTAGAGTGCGGCATTGATTGCACTGTTGTAAATATTAGAGCGAGAAGATCAGGCGGAAATAACCTCAACTATATTTTGAGCTTTTTTCAAATCTTTTTTCATTCATTATTTACTAGATACGAATTTCTACACGTCCACCATTGGCTTTGTTGGATGCTTTGTTTGCCAATCTTTTGGAAAAGAAAAATCTATACCGTACATGAAGGAGAATTCTTTGTAGGTGGCGTCAGGAAATTCTTCATTAACCAAGCGATAAAGTATTGTGACGGTGTTATTTTTGTAAACCGAAGTATGTATCAAACATACAAACGTAAATACCCTTCAAAATCCATTAGTTTTATTCCTTGTGGAATAGATACCAGCGCTTTTAAACCTCAAAACAAAATCCAAAGTAAGTTGAAGCTATCATTGGATATAAACAATAAATATTTAACTTTTCCTGCCTCTCCCAAACGCCAAAGTAAGAACGCCAAGTTATTACGACAGTGGGATGAAGACTATAATCAAGGTAATTATGAAATTTTGTGGGGCGGTAGTATCCCATATGAAAAAATGGCGCTTTACATGAATGCAAGTGAAGCAATTTTGACGCTTGGCGAATATGAATCTGACGGCATGGTCGTTAAAGAAAGTCTAGCTTGCGGTATTCCAGTTATTTCAACAAATGTCGGTAATTCAAACTTTTATTTGTCAAATCCATCTTCAGGGGCCGTGATAAAACCTACGCTTGAAGAGCTAGATAATGCTATTGAAAGAATCGCTAATCTTAGTCATGTAGGGCCACAACTCGCACCTGAATTCGAAATAAAAAATGTAGCTTTAAAGATTGTGAGTTTTTATCAAGAGGTAAAAAACAGCCATGTCTGAAAAAATACCTGCCTGTTTTGGCATATCCTTTAGCGCCTTCAACATGGAGCAAGCAAATCAGTTCGTTTTTAGTCGACAGTTTCAGCAGATAGTTACTATAAACTCGGAGTTTATTGCGAAATACTATGAAGATAAGCCTAAATTTAAACAGATAATCAATAGCTCGGTCTGTACGATAGATGGGCAGGTACCATTGTGGTTAGCTAAGCTATTTGGTGACGATACCGTTGGACTTAAAAAAGTATCTGGCTCTCGTTATTCAAAGAACCTACTGGATTTTTGCATGGAAAATAAACTAAAGATTTTTCTTTTGGGAGGAGAACCCGGTTCTATATGTAAAATCAAACGTCAAATTGATAAGCCTGATTATATATCTGGCTTTTGTCCTGAATTCTCAGCGTATCCGTTTTCTGAGGCTCTTAATTGTAGTATCAGAAATGAAATAAAAGCCTTTTCACCTGATCTGCTTTTGGTTGGATTTGGCGCCGTAAAGCAGGAGTATTGGATATACGATAACAGACATTTTCTATCGGATTTAGGTATTCGCTCAGCGATCGGTGTAGGAGGTACTTTTGAAATGCTTTCAGGCAAAGTAAAAAGTGCTCCCCATTTTGTGCATAATCTTGGCTTGGAGTCTTTATATAGATTTATACAACAACCTTCGTTTTATCGCTTAAAGAAGATAATTGATGCTTTTAAGGTGTTTAAGTATTTAACTAGAAACGAGTAAATATAAACGTGCTGCTTGTTCGGAAATTTTCGTTTTAATGTAAATTGTTATCAGCTATTTATTTCTGATGATAAAAAAGCACCTAAGGTAGGTGCTTTTGTCTACTAGTTAGAAGTAGAACATCATTTTTTAGATTTTCTAGATGCAAGGCCAAACAAACCTAAAGAAAGCATAACAAGAGTTGTTGGCTCTGGTACTTTGGTTGTTGTATCTATCCACGCTAATCCGTCAATACCGAAGACACCATTGCTACCAATTAAACTAGCAGTACCAGACGTAGTATCGATAGAATATAGAGAAGAAGAGTTATTAGCGAATAACGTTTGATTTACTTCGTCAAAAGCCAAGCCTAGTAAACTAGAACTAATACCCATGTTACCTATTAAAGAAGATGTGCCGGTAATGATATCGACAGAATATAAATTGCCTGAAAAATCAGTCGAATAGAGGATGTCATTCAAATCGTCAAACGCCATACCACTAGCACTGATACCAGTGCCTGTTCCAATACTAGTGACATCACCGGCTGCATTGATGGATTTTAAAATGTTGTTGTCATTAAGATCAATTGCATACATAAGGCCTAACGATTCATTTGAAGCCAGTCCATGCCAATTAGCAGAACCATCTTGGTTATTAAGGGCAGTATAATCACCGTTATTGATATCGATTTCACCCATTGAAAAACAAGGGTTGCTACAAACGTCTGTTCCGTAGAACTTACCGTCTAAGAAGGTAGCACCAACCAAGCTTGTTAATCCTAGACTTGCTAATTCGGTTGCTTGTCCAGTGATTGGGTCAATTGAATAAACCTTGCCAGTATCAACATCCGCACTCGAAAGTCCAATTAACGCAGCATTTGCGATGCTGCTAACTGATAGGGCTAAGCCGGCTAAAGCAAGTTTATAATTCATTCTGAATTCCTTTCTAAATCATTCCTTATTTAGAATGGTGTTGTTTTGTTAATATAAAGTGAAAAACCTTAGCAATTTTCTTTCCAATTCTTAAAAGTGTATTTAATTCAAATACTAATCTAAATCCTAAACAACGAAGATAAGGGTTGTGTAAAATGGTTTGACAATAAAATAGCCTTAACCGTATGTTTTATAAACGATATTTTGATTGTTTGGAGGAGGGGGGATTGAGCGCGCTGTAACGTGCAGCCCACAACAGCAACTGTGATAAATAGGCTCTGTCTAGAGAGTAATTGTTTGCTAAACTCCCTAGAAGACCTCATCTAATTCCTGGATAAAGCGTTAGTTAAGATGCTTCGATATGAGACTATTGGCTTTATATGCAAAATTGTTTGCTGTTAATAGGTTTTTTACTCTTGTCAGATCATAATCAGTTAACATGTTGTTGATGTGGAAAAACTCAACATGAACATAGCTATCTTGTTCAAATATATTCATTTTCTCAACATTCGTTTTTTGCTCAAATATTGCTAGTTCGGCTATTCGGCATGCTAAGTAACAAATCATAATATCTATTTTATCGTCATCGCCAAGTGATTTCATATTTGGATCGTGGGTTAAAGGCGTCACGCTACATTCAATGTCTTTTACCATAACCTCTGGCAGTTCCCATGCTTTGGCCGCAAAACTAGCAATAAGGGTGGTATTTGTTTTGAATTTTAACTGGGTTTCTTTTACACGTTGATAGAAAGAAGTTCCCCCTTGGTATAAGTAAGACGATTCTGGGTTGGAAGATAGTAAAATTAAATCCCCTACATAATGCAGTAAACAAAGAGTTGATAGCTCAGATGCGTTTTCTCTACCAATTATTTTACCTAACTCCAAAGAGATGCTGCTAGCAAGCGCGCTAATTTGCCAAATGCGACTAAATGATTGTTCATTTTCATTAGAGCTCGATTCAAAGCTAGCTTTCAAAGCAAGTTCTGTCGCGATAGTCCTGACTTCTGAAAGCCCTAAATACATGATTGCATGATTTATATCTTTTATTGGTTGTTGAACACCAAACCTTGAAGAGTTAACCACGAATAGAATTCTACCGGCAATTTTTGCGTCAGATTTTACAATTTCTTGGAGCTCTTGTTGCGATACATAGCCTTTAGTAAGGCTTACAAGCATCGGATGAGGCTTTTTATAATAACGTATCATCGCAAGAGTTGCTTGTTTCTGGATTTCACACATATCATTGCTGGTAATTAAGGTGAGCTCTGCAAGTTCCTTAGGCACTTCTATTACCGTTTTATTAGATGCTAAATCACTGTTAATAGGAGGTTTAGCAGTAATATTACTTGTACGAGTAGCTCCAGTTGATGCTAAGGGCTGTTGTTTTAGTTTTTTATTGTTGGTTGAGGGAGTACTTCCATTTTTTGTATTTCTTAGGAATATCCAAACTAAAGTCAAAATTATTATTATTGTTATTAAACTTGCAAGCATTACGACTTATTTCCTTTCTTGAATGACTTGTAACTCTATGTTTCTTTATGATTTAACCAAGAGTATAGGTTTTTACAAAATAACTAAATAAAATTATGAGTTTATTTTTAGTAAGTTCGCTACGTTTTCACCTAGCGAAAGATCCTGTATAATCCGCGCTCTTAAATTTTCAATCATTGTCAGGAATCATGAGGGCTAACATGAGCGTTGAACAATTCGACCCTAAGCAAACAACAACGATGGAAACACCTAAAAAGGTGTTAGAAGAGCAGGCGGCTTTTGCTGAAGGCGAAAAAGCAAGCGGTTCAAAAATTGGTTTTGTTTCATTAGGCTGCCTAAGGTAGTTTATACGTTGCTTTGTAGTGCAATTGCTTGCACAAATACCTCCCGAAGAATTTGCACTTCTAGCCATTTGAAAAACAAATATTAGTTCTAACGTATCTGTATTTTTCTGTACCTGAACGCTGGTATTTGAGGTCTACTAAAGATAACACCTCATAATTTGATGTTCCTTTGAAAATATCGTCACAGCCAGGTTTCCCCCCTCTGTTGTAGCCTAAATACTTTGAAGCTAAGTAGACGCCATCTTTTCTAACGTAAACGTTGTTGTAACGCAGCCTCCGAACTTTGTTACCTTTGGAATCTACTATTATAGAAGTTAGAGCAGAACTTGAACCATAACGTACAATGTGAAGTGAAGAATCTGGTGTAGTGTATAAAACATAACCATTAAATTTGTTTTCTAAGAATTCAATGGTTTGTTTGTTTTGCTTTGCTAACTCTTCATTATCCTTCTCTTTTGCAATTCTTTCTTGCGGCAATATTTTTTCTTTTTCCTGATTTGCTTGCTTAGTTAATTTATCTACCTTAAACCAGTCGGTAACACCGCCTTTAGTGCTTTTCTTAAGAATATCTTGTTTGCTGTTAATGCCCGCAAGTTTGTCTTTTGACTTGTTAGATTCATTCGTTTTCTTTTTCGCAAACCAGTCTTTTACTTTAGGCTTTTTCTTTTTAGCAACTTGCTCTTCTCTTTCATCTGGGCAGTCGCCTGTTGGGCAGTTCTTTTGTTCAATGATTTTGTATATCACATGTTTTAAATCGTGATGGCCATAGACTCTAACGTTACAAAAACTATGAGTAATTTCGCCCTTGTTGTATGACTTAACAAATGATTGCACTTGCGCTTTGGTAAGGAAATGATAGGGCGTTAGCATATCAACGTAGTCTTTACCTTTACTTGAACCAGCGTTGGTATATGCTTCGTCCAGATTGTTGCAATCGTGTCGCTCAGTGCGTAATAACAACTTATCCCAGCTAGGTGAACCCGGAATATTAAAACTCCATTCTTTGTTGGCGCCTTGAATAAAGCCAGGTTCAGTTTGCAATACTAATCGGCTAGCAGCGCCTAATTCCGGAAATTTAATAAATAACTGACCATCAATAGTTAGGTAGCCCAGCCATTTCTTAAATTCTGCATGATTGAGAATTTCGTTAGCAGTAATGTTGTTTTCTCTTAACACACTTGCACGAAATTTAATTGCTTGCGCCATATCGTTAGGCCAATACCAACGAATAGTAGAATATTCGGTAGGCTCCCCCATCAACGCACTTAACTTGAATTTATAGTCGTAGTTAAAGCAGATTTCCGAAATGTGAGGAGAGGCGGATTTAGAAAGCGTCTTACAATAGCTGTTTCTAACTTCACGGCCTTCGATATATTGAAAAGCACTTGCCGCAAAAACAAAAAAGAAACTTGAAAAAAATATCGTGTTAATTGTTGTTGTTTTTATAGCTAAATTATTCATCGATACACCGTACTATTAATGCGAGCCTATAACAGATTCTGTGTTGCAATTAATATATAGCTGTTTACTGGCCTCTAGGATCAAACAGTGTAATTGCTCCATTATATAATTCTTTGAATTTTGGATTATTTTCGAGTAGGTACTTGCAATTCTCTGCCCATTTATCCTGCGTAGGCGTGCCAATGATTGCCCGTTCGGTTTTACACCATTTTACCATTCTACTGATAGTATACTCATTGTTTGATTCATTAGATATAAAATAGTGCCGGCCTATTTCGATCCATTTATTCTATATTTCACTACCTTCAAATTTACTGGCCAATGCTTGTTTAAGTATTTCGTTATCGTATTCTACTTCAAGCATTCTTAAGTTTTCTATGCGCTGGTTTTCACTCCTCAAATGGTCAATATTAATGGCGTATAAGCTAATAAGCAGCGAGATAAATACTAATATCAAAGCGGACTTACTTTTTAAATTTTCCATAATTAATTCCTTTGCAATTGATCATAATCTTATATTAGTAAGTTTTTTTTCACTTATACATGAGCCCACGATTGTCAATTGATGCAATAACTTCAAACTATATATAAATCTAATAGTGCTAAAGACAGATGTCAGAGGCTTAAAAATCTATATTTAGCGTATGGTCCATACCATATCAATCAAAAAACTTTTTATAAATTTCAATTTCCCATGCCTTAGCCTTTAAACCAAGCCTTTTTTCTTCAGCATTCGGATAGGGATAAAACCACGATTTTATTTGTTCTACATTGTCTTTATCAAGAGCAGATCTAAGTTTCCTAATTTTGTTAAAATGAGCTTCAATCTTTTTCGCTTCCTCTTCTCCGCAAAGTCCTAGGAAAGCTTTATATGATTGATATTTTCCAAATGAAATATATGAGTAATAAAAAGGGCTATCAGTAGTTAGCGGGCTATGAAAAACAACTTCTGAAAATATTTCTTTTCTTTCATAATGATCAGAACGTTTCGCTTCACTGGATACATCTATAGTGCCAAAACTATTTTCTGAGTTTATGTGCATTTTTAAAAACTTAATATTATCATCGTTATCACGGTCAATATGCCCTTTAAAATCCAGTTCTGATAAAATAGAACTGACAGATACACTCAGAGGCTCTTTGACTACAAAATAGTCACTACCAGATATTGAATCAATCAGATTGTACTTTTTATCACGGTCAAATTGGTAAATCTCGTAGTCGTATGCTAAGTGATATTTACTACCATCAAAAACAGCTTTTAAATTCTCATATTTAATTTGCTCTATTGGAGAAAGCCTTTCATACTCGTACAAATATACAGAATATTCGTTTGGGCATACTCTACCAATATCTATGTTTACGAATTCTTGTAAGTATTTTTTAATACTTCTTCTTAGTGATGTGTACGCTTCAAGTTCTGATTCGACTGTATTATACAATTCGAGCGCTTCTTTATAAAAATCACCATTACGACCAGCTCTGTTCAAATACGAATCTAACTTTTTCAGCGCAGGCTTTAATTTTCCGGCTTCGGATAAACTAAGTGCATAGTAGTACAAATAGGAAGGGGGAAGCTCAGCATCTAGCTTTTCAATATCTTCAAAGATGTTTACCGCTTTAGTGTAATCTTTGCTTTCTACTGCAGCCACTGCTTTTAGCATGAGTCTATCGGCTTGAATTGCATCATTAATTGCGTAACTCGTTTTTGATAAAACAAAAAACAGGGTACTTATTAACAGTAGCTTTCGCGTCATTTGAGATAAAACTCCATTTTTATTAGCCTTGCTATGCAATCATACATTAAAACTTCGACTATTCAACGATATGAACAACAAGGTCGTGAATAGCTAAGTTCTATAGTTTCAGTTGACCTTTTTATCTTTTAGAACGTTATATGCTTCATTTTATAAAAATCTTAAGGTCTTAGATTAATAATATTTTGATTATGTATCTTTTAAAGTTAATAGATTTTGTAAAGCTGACTGTTTTTTATAGCTTTCATTTCCAAAAAATAAACTGAGTCTTCAGGAGCAGACTATTGATCAAAAATAAACTTACAATATCGTTTATATTACTATTTTGGACTTACACTGTCAGTGCTGATTGTAGTTTGAGAGGTAACCCGTGTCCGTGTAATCCATCAGCTCCCCCGCTTGATAACGCGAAGCAGTATTACTCTAATTATAGTGATTTTATATTTATTAAACCCAATGCAAGCAGTATTGAGCAACATTCACCTCTGGCTCCAAAACGAGATCAAATATTAGGTTTAAATAGAAATTGTTACTTTGAATTTAGGAATTCAAAATATGATATTGGAAAGGATCCACAGCACCAAATACCTCAATGGATGATTTTTGAACATGATGTGAGTATAACCTTTAAGGTATCACACATTATTGATTCTTCTGAAACGACTGTATTAAAACACTTGCCATTTGAGTTATCTAGAATGAATTTTTCACATAAATTTGCGTTGTATTATTTCGAGTTAATGAATAAATCTTCTTTGGTAAATGCTCAAGGTGTATTATATGGAGAGTTGATGTTAAATAGAAGTAAACCAATAAAAGTTCCAAGTTATACAAGGCTTTATTGGTTTATATCTGGAGAAGATTATGCAGCATTAGATCATGACGTTGACTATTATCTAGTGTTAAAGTCTACACATAAATCAGTATATGAAATAGTTTTTGAACACCATGATGTTAAAACAAATAAAAGAACATTTTCGGGATACCAACTTGAAATATCAATTCAATGATAGTGCAAATACATATTTTGAAAGTCCGTTATTAATCTTCCTTCCAATAATAACAGCATCTGAATATTAATCTGGTTTACTTTCTTTGTGTCAATTCTAGTATCTGTAGTCTCTCTGTGAATTTCTTTTTACTACCTTGTATTTTTGTATAATTAAGTAATGCCTTGATTCTTTCAGTGATCCTAATATATGTTTCTTGATGCTCTCAGTGATGTTTTACAAAGATATGTGAAGGCGATTTCAAATGTTGAGCAAGCGTTAAATAACAATTCATTAGAAAAAGAACTTTGCTTTGAAATTGTATACCTGTCGGATAACTTGTATGAATCGCTTAGTTATGCAGATTCAGAAGGTATAATTAAAGGGACATTAATAGACATTTATAAAAAGCTTGTATGCGTTCTTAAGTCATAAGCTAATTAACGAAGCTGTAGTTAAATGCCTGTGTTTAAATGTTTTTAAGGTTAGATTTTTATTGAACGTTGTACTTTTTGACAGTTAAAAATAGGGTGATTAATATTGCTTGTGAAAGGAATAACGTTAAATAACTTATTGGAAAAATATTAAACTCTTGTGCAAAACAAAACTTGGTTGGATTAACCAAAGCGTAGCCAAAACCACATTCTTTTGATTGCCAGCTAGAAAGCACTAGATAAAACACAGTAACGATTAACCCGCTAACCAATAGATAACCATTTACGCTTAATAGTGAAGATAATTTAAAACGAAAGAATGGCGAACCGTTAATTGCTGATTTAATTACGTTGCAAACCAACAGCAGCGCATAGGTAATAAGTAATGCACTTGACACTAAAAGGTTAAAAAACAACGCGTAATCGGCAATGTATAACCCGCTAGGGGCAATTATTCTTGATAACATATAATTTTACTATGAAATTTATTGCTGATTAGTATAAACAAAAGCCTTACTACATGTTGAAATAAGAACGTAATTTTTTTGTTATTAGTCAAGAGCTGAAATAGTTTGAATCTTCCTGTATAATCCGCGCTCTTAAATTTTCAATCATTGTCAGGAATCATGAGGGCTAACATGAGCGTTGAACAATTCGACCCTAAGCAAACAACAACGATGGAAACACCTAAAAAGGTGTTAGAAGAGCAGGCGGCTTTTGCTGAAGGCGAAAAAGCAAGCGGTTCAAAAATTGGTTTTGTTTCATTAGGCTGTCCTAAAAACACTGTTGATTCTGAACGTATTTTAACGCAGCTTCGCACTGAAGGTTATGATGTAGTACCTAGTTATGCAGACGCTGATATGGTGATTGTAAATACTTGTGGCTTCATAGACTCTGCTGTACAAGAGTCTTTAGACACTATCGGTGAAGCACTGGCTGAAAATGGCAAAGTACTTGTCACGGGTTGTTTAGGTGCTAAAGAAGATGAAATCACGGAAATACATCCAAATGTACTGGGTGTAACGGGCCCTCATGCATATGAAGAGGTACTCACACAGGTTCATCAGCACGTAGCTAAGCCAGAACACAATCCTTTTGTTGATTTGGTACCTGATCATGGCATCAAACTAACACCTAAGCACTTTGCATACCTTAAGATATCTGAAGGTTGTGACCACCGTTGTACATTCTGTATTATTCCTTCGATGCGTGGTGATTTAGACTCTCGCCCCGTAGGCGAAGTACTTGGCGAAGCACAACGTCTAGCTAATGCTGGTGTTAAAGAGCTACTTGTTATTTCACAAGACACATCAGCGTATGGTGTAGATGTTAAACATAAGTTGGATTTCTACGATGGAATGCCGGTAAAAACAAGTATGCTTGCACTTTGTGAGCAACTTGCTAAGCAGGGCGTGTGGGTTCGTTTGCATTATGTTTACCCATACCCGCACGTAGACAATGTCATTCCATTAATGGCAGAAGGAAAAATTCTTCCGTATTTAGATATTCCATTTCAACATGCTAGTAAGAGAATTCTTAAGTTGATGAAGCGCCCTGGTAGTTCAGACAGAGTACTTGAACGTATCAAAAAATGGCGTGAAATTTGTCCTGAATTAGTGATTCGTTCTACTTTTATTGTTGGTTTCCCAGGAGAAACCGAGGAAGAGTTTGAAGAACTTTTAGACTTCTTAAAAGAAGCTCAATTAGACCGTGTAGGTTGTTTCAAATACTCACCTGTTGAAGGTGCAAAAGCCAATGAATTACCGGATCATGTTTCGGAAGAGGTGAAGGAAGAGCGTCTTCAGCGCTTTATGGCTGTGCAGGCTGAAATTAGTGCTGCTAAATTGCAAGCGCGTATTGGTCAAGAATATTTAATTTTAGTTGATGAAGTTAATGATCTTGGCATTGTTGGTCGCTCGTACATGGACGCTCCAGAAGTAGACGGTAAGGTTTATTTGTCTGACGACTACGATGCAAAACCGGGTGATCAAATTTGGGTACAAATCATCCATGCTGATGAACATGACCTTTGGGCCGTTCGTTGCGACGACCAGTAGGTTCATTTCATCACTGGGATATAGTAGTTATCGCGCAGCAATTGTTGCGCCTCAGTCGATGCTAAAAATTTCTTATATTCAGTCGCCATATCAGAAATATTGGTGTTGAAGATAATATTAAAAGGGCGTTTAAACGGGTATTCTAGATTTTTTTTGCCTGCCGATATAGGGTTAATGCCATTAAATGAAACGTATTTCGTTTTTACAAACTCTTGTCCTTCAATAAAATGTTGATAGGCGCCTAGTGACTCAAATGCCAGGCTGCTTTTATCTCTAAACACTAATCCTACTGCTTGATTAATTTTGTTGTAGCCTTGGATATTATTGTTGCTGTACAAATTGTTAATACCAATTTTCTTAAAGTTCATCTGTGAGTTTTCCACACTATACATACTTTCTAGGTTTAGGTAGCTTAAAAAGGAATCATGAGTACCGTGACCAATCTTTTTGCTATATAAGTTTGCAGGTTTACCCGAACCTGGCCAAATAGGAGTATCAGATGTATACATGTTGGCGATTTGTGAGGCATTTAAGTTGGTAATTGGATTTTCAATGTTAACGATAAAAATGATAGCGTCTTGCGCAATTGTTTTTTGTCTCAACTCAGGGTGCCTCTGCCTTTCTTCTTTTGTCAGAAAACGGGAAATGACGCCAATATCGGAAACGTTTTCTGCTATGGAAACAACACCTTTGTCAGAACCTAGTGGCCGCATAATCAGCTGAATCCCTGTTTTTTCGTAAAAAGGTACAGCGGTAACATCAATGAGCTTTGCAACAGAGGTAGAGCCTACAATAAATAAGTTCTTGTCCTTTTCGTAGTGTCCGTTGGCATTCAAAGCAATGCTTAATGAAATTAGCACTAATATGAAATTATTTTTCATCGTTTTTCTCTCTCCGTTGCATAGTTTAAGCATAGGTCAAGGTACTGCTAATTCAACAACTTTTTATCCAGTCGATTCACTTTTATCAAGACTTATTGGTTAAAACATAAGATAATAGCGGCCATTGTTCGTTTGTGCGCTTAAAGCACATTTTTGTTGGAATCCATTTATGGAAATTAAAGTTAATTACTTAGATAACCTAAGAATTGAAGCAAAGTTTGATGACTTTAGTGTTATTGCTGATCAGCCAATTAGATATAAAGGTGATGGTTCAGCGCCAAGTCCATTTGATTACTTTTTAGCATCATCAGCATTGTGTGCTGCCTATTTTGTTAAGGTTTATTGTAACGCGCGTGATATTCCAACAGAGAACATAAGGCTTTCACAAAACAATATCGTTGACCCTGAAGATCGTTACAATCAGGTTTTTCAAATTCAAGTAGAGTTACCGGAGAGCATCTCAGAAAAGGATCGTGCTGGTATTTTGCGTTCTATTGATCGCTGTACAGTAAAAAAGGTTATTCAAACCATTCCTGAGTTCAAAGTAGAGACGGTAGAAAACTTAGACGAAGACGCACAAGCCATGTTAATGGTCAAGCCGCAAGATGAAGCCAATACGTTTATCTTGGGTAAAGACAAACCATTAGAGCAAACCATTGCAGAGATGACAGGTATGTTGGCTGATTTGGGCATGAAGATTGAAATTTCTTCGTGGCGTAATATTGTACCAAACGTTTGGTCATTGCATATTCGTGACGCTGCTTCTCCAATGTGTTTTACTAATGGTAAAGGCGCCACTAAAGAAAGTGCTTTATGCTCAGCTTTGGGTGAATTTATCGAGCGACTTAATTGTAACTTCTTCTACAACGATCAGTTCTTTGGTGAAGAAATCGCTAATGCTGAGTTTGTTCACTATCCAAACGAAGAATGGTTCCAACCGGGCCCAAATAATGAATTACCAAGTGAGATTTTAGACGAGTACACGCTAGGAATTTACAACCCTGATGAAGAGCTACAAGGTTCTCATTTAGTGGATACCAACTCTGGTAATCATAAGCGTGGTATTTGTTCAATTCCTTATACGCGTCATTCAGATGGTGAAACAGTTTATATACCGTCAAACCTTATTGAGAATTTATTCTTAAGTAATGGTATGAGCGCCGGCAACAATATGTTCGAAGCTAAGGTTCAGTGTTTATCTGAAATATTTGAACGAGCAGTAAAGCGTGAGATTATCGAACAAGAAATTGTATTGCCTGACGTGCCTAAAGAAGTGATAGCTAAATATCCAAGTATTGAAGCGGGTATTAAAGGGTTGGAAGAACAGGGTTTCCCTGTTGTTGTGAAAGATGCGTCATTAGGTGGTCAATTCCCAGTCATGTGTGTGACCTTGATGAATCCTAAAACGGGTGGCGTTTTTGCATCGTTTGGTGCTCATCCAAGTTTTGAAGTGGCATTAGAAAGAAGCTTAACAGAGTTACTTCAAGGTAGAAGCTTTGAAGGTTTAAATGATGTACAAAAGCCAACCTTTAATAGCATGGCAGTATCTGAGCCTGAAAATTTTGTTGAGCACTTTATTGATTCTACTGGTGTGATTTCTTGGCGTTTCTTTAGCTCAAACGCTGAATATGATTTTGTTGAGTGGGATTTCTCAGGTACTAATGAGGAAGAATGTGCAGGATTGTTTGGCATTTTAGAAGAGATGGGTAAAGAAGCGTATATCGCAGAGTTCACTCAGTTAGGCGCTTCGGCTTGTCGTATTCTAGTACCAGATTATTCTGAAGTATATCCGGTTGAAGATTTGGTTTGGGACAACACGAATAAAGCATTAGATTACCGTGAAGACATTCTAAATATTCATAAGTTATCAGATGAGCAATTGGCTGATTTAGTGACTCGTTTAGAAGATAGCCAATTAGACAATTACATTGATATCATTACGCTAATCGGTATTGAATTCGACGAAAATACGGTGTGGGGTCAATTAACCATTTTAGAACTTAAGATTCTAATTTATCTAGCACTAGGCGCATTAGAAGAAGCACATGAGTTAGTTGGTGAATTCTTGCAATACAATGACAATACTGTTGAACGCGGTCTATTCTATCAAGCGGTTAACGCAGTGCTTGAGGTTGCATTAGATGAAGAGCTTGAATACGAACATTTTGAGCACAACTTTGCTCGCATGTTTGGCAAAGAAGTGATGGAAAATGTAGTTGGCTCAGTTACAGGTGATGTTAAATTCTATGGCTTAACGCCAACAAGTATGAAATTAGAAGGCTTAGACAAGCACCTTCGTTTGATTGAAAGTTATAAAAAGCTGCATCAAGCACGAGCAAACGCTGCTAAGTAATTATTTTCAATATAAAAAAAGAGCTACCAATGGTAGCTCTTTTTTTGTTTAGCTAATGTAAGTTAGAAACCACATTGCTTACCTTGGTTTTTCTCTTTTAACCATGTGTGTAATGGTGAGAAGTAGTCAAGAATAGCCGTAGCGTCCATTTGGCCACTACCAGTTAGTACTTTATAAGCTTCTTGCCAAGGTTGGCTAGCACCCATTTCTAGTACTGTATTCAACGCTTTACCTGCATCCTTGTTGTTGTAAATTGAACAACGGTGGATAGGATCTGTATTACCAGATATTTCACATAATGCTTTGTGGAATTCAAACTGCTGAATGTGCGCTAGGAAATAGCGAGAATACGGAACGCCACCAGGAACGTGATACTTAGCACCCGGATCAAACGCATCAGCATCGCGAGCTACAGGAGCTGAGATACCTTGATATTTCTCACGTAATTCCCACCAAGCCTTGTTGTAGTTCTCTGGTGTAATTTCACCTGAGTATACCTTCCAGCGCCATTGGTCAACTAATAAACCAAATGGTAAGAAGGCTACTTTATCTAGTGCCATCTTCATAAGAAGGCCGATGTCTTTTGATTCATCAGGAATCGTATCAATTAGACCAATTTCTTTTAAGTACTTAGGCGTAACTGAAAGGGCAATAGTATCACCGATAGCTTCGTGGAAACCATCATTAGCACTTCCTTGGAAGTATACTGGTTGATCTTTGTATGCTCTTTGGTAGAAGTTATGACCTAACTCATGGTGAATAACGGCAAACTCTTCACCTGTCTTTTGAATACACATCTTGATACGGATATCGTCTTTTGCATCAAGGTTCCATGCAGAAGCGTGACAAACCACATCGCGATCTTGTGGTTTGGTAAATAAAGAACGAGTCCAGAATGTATCTGGTAACGGTTCGAAACCTAATGACGTGAAGAACTTCTCAGCGCCTTTCACCATCTTTATTTCGTCGTACTCATGCTTTTCAAGCTGCTCTGTAACGTTGTAACCTGGATCAGCGTTTTCTGGAGCAACCATGTCATAAATGTTGCCCCATGTTTGTCCCCACATATTACCTAATAAGTGAGCTGGAATGGGCTTGTCTTGTGGTACTTTGTCTTCACCGTACTTTTTACCTAACTCACTACGTACGTAACAGTGTAAGTCGTCGTAAAGTGGCTTAACTTGGCCCCATAAACGGTCTAGCTCTTTAGCGAAATCGTCAGCTGGCATATCGTAATTAGAACGCCACATTGCACCTAAATCTTTGTAACCTAAGTTTTGTGCACCTTCGTTACCTAACTGTGTTTGGCGCTCAAATAAAGGCTTCATAGGAGGACTAACTTCACGCCATCCTTGCCAAACTTCAAGTAGCTCATCGTAGTCACGAGAGTTTGCCATGATACCTGACATTTGCGGTAGGCTTAGCTTGTCACCTGCTTTTGTTGTATAAGTACCTTTACCATACATGCCACCTAGCTCAGAGCCTAACTTAGCTAGTTCAGCTGATTTTTTACTGTCTTGTGGTGCAGGCATTACTAGGCTTTGTTTTAAGATGTCTAGTTTTCTACGTTGTTCTGCAGATACTTCAACACCGTCAAACTTAGCTGCTTCCATCGCGTGACGAACACCAGCTTCAGTTGACTTCTGACTAGAAGCAGAGGCTAGGGCAGACGTGTCTTCAGTGATGAAGTTTGCATAAATCCATTGTGCGCGAGCACCTTCTAGATTTAGTGCGACAATTTCTTTTTCTGTTTCAACTAAGAATTTTTCTGCGTCGTTAGCTGTTAAAGCTTTAGGTGCTTGCTGTTCTTGTGTTGCTGCTGTTGTAGTTTTGTTTTCTTGGTTGCAGGCGCTTAGTGCTGCGACAATACATAGCGCTAACCCGGTTTTTTTATAGAGTGTTTTCATAATACTTATCGTTATTATATTGTTAAGATTTCGTGTCTCATGGCTAGTATATGCTATTGCCAACGTCTGACAAGCGGCAGGCAAAAAAAAAGCACTCAAAAGAGTGCTTAAAAAACTATACCAAGGGAGAGTATAACATGTCATCAACTAGCAAAACTTACCTCGCTAATCAGGACAGGGATAAGATAACCTTATTGCGGGTTACAATCTGTTGGTCAAATGTGATTAATTGTTACGCGGCTAGTAAGCTCATATATGCTTTACTGTTGCGTTATTTAAAACGCTTGTTTAAACTATTTTGAAAGATAAATAGAAATGATGTGATTTATTAGGGCTATGAGCACAAAAGTAAAGATACTTGATGCTGCAGAATCATTGTTTGCAGATAAAGGTTTTAACGGTACTTCTTTAAGAGAGATTACTAGTTTGGCTGACGTTAATTTAGCGGCAGTAAACTATCACTTTGGCTCTAAGAAAGAACTGATTAAAGCCGTTATGTCTCGTTATTTAGATGAACTTGCTCCTAAATTGGAGGCGGTGTTTGCTGAAATTTGTCAGCGAGATGATAAACCTGATCTTCAAACAGTCTTTTCAGCCGTTATTGAGCCTTTGGTTGCATTGAACGACTTTCGTGAGAATGGCACCACTATATTTTTACAGTTATTGGGTCGAGGATATACCGACAGCCAAGGTTTTTTACGTTGGTTTATCTCCACACAATATCCAAACATGATTGCACATTTTGTTGAAGCAGTTAAAAAATCTTATCCAGAATTAACACCAGAAGATATTTTCTGGCGACTTCATTTCACCATGGGAACGATCGTATTTACAATGTCTTCAAGTAGTGCTTTGATGGATATTGCTGCAAACGATTTCGACAACAAAATGGATATTGCAGCTATCATTCACAAAGTCATTCCTTTTGTAGCTGCAGGTGTTGCTGCACCCCTGTAATAATTCTTACCAATAATACTTTGTTGTTGGCGTTTAATTAGGTACATTAACGCCATCAAAATAATAATGAAGTATTCATATGGGACCTATCATGATGGATGTGCAGGGCACATCCTTAAATGAAGAAGATAGAGATATTCTTCAACATCCACTGGTCGGTGGATTGATTCTTTTTACACGAAACTACGAAAATCCTGAACAATTATGTCAGTTAACTCGCTCTATTAGAGAGGCCGCAGGTAGAGACATATTAATTGCTGTTGACCACGAAGGTGGCCGCGTGCAACGTTTTAGAGAAGGTTTTTCTTCAATTCCTGCAATGGGTTCTATCTTAAAATCGGCAGAAGGCAATATTCAAGAAGCTTGTATAGGAGCGAAAAAAGCTGCACAGCTAATGGCGCTTGAAGTTCAAGCCGCAGGCATCGATATTAGTTTCGCGCCCGTTATTGATATTGATAACATCAGTGAAGTCATAAAAGACCGTGGCTTTGATAAAGACCCTGACAACGTAAGCTTGTTGGCTAGTGCATTTATAGAAGGTATGAATTCTGTTGGCATGAAAGCTACAGGTAAACACTTTCCTGGACATGGCAGTGTTGTTGCCGATTCTCATATAGATTTACCAATTGATTCTCGACCTTATTCCGAAATATCTGGTCTAGATATGATTCCGTTTAAACAATTGATTAAGGAAAATAAACTTGATGCAATCATGCCTGCTCACGTTATTTATCCAGCTGTAGATGATCGCTCTGTTGGTTTTTCGGAGCTTTGGTTGCAGGACTTGTTGCGTCTTCAACTTGGTTTTAATGGCACGATATTCAGTGATGATCTTTCAATGGAAGCTGCTTCTTCAATTGGCGGCTATATCGAAAGAGCAGAAGCTGCACAGGCGGCTGGTTGCGATATGTTATTAGTTTGTAATAAGCGCTCAGCTCAAATTGAAGTGATTGATAGAGCCAATATTTCAGTAAACGAACAAAGCTCAAAACGAATTGCCAATATGCTAAAAACTAACAATATAGCGTGGCAAGATCTTAGTTCAAATGATCTATGGCGTTCATTAACGCAATAATCGGCTATAAAATTAAAGAAGGATAATAATGAATAATAAGTCTTTAATGCTTATCATAGCGCCAATTGCTAGTTTGCTAGCTTATTTTGGTTTGTCTGCGCTTGGTATGGAGTATGCGCCAGCTGCAATGGCTGCGATAACCTTGCTTACCGTATTGTGGTGGGTAACTGAAGCCTTGCCAATTCCAGCAACTTCCTTGGTACCTTTTGCATTGCTTCCTTTGTTTGGCATTGTTGACCACAAAACGGTTGCCTCATCATTAGGTAGTCACGTCATTCTCTTGCTGATGGGCGCCTTTATGCTGTCCAAGGCTATTGAAAAGAGTGGAGCGCATGAGCGCTTGGCTGTTTATATGGTTCGTTTGGTTGGAACTGGTAGTGCAAAACGGTTGGTATTAGGCTTTATGCTCGCGACAGGCCTTCTTAGTATGTGGATATCAAATACCGCTACGACACTTATTATGTTGCCAATCGCCTTAGCTATTCTGTCTCATGTAAATAATCATAAGTTAACCGTTGCATTAATATTGGGTATTGCTTATTCCGCTAGTCTTGGTGGGATTGGAACACCAATCGGTACGCCTCCTAACGTCATTTTCATGGGGATCTATGAAGAGCACACAGGAAGTGAATTCAGCTTCTTAGAGTGGATGAAAATAGGTGTTCCTATTGTATTAGTTGCTTTACCACTAATGGCTCTTTGGTTGACTCGAGGTATTAAGTTAAGTGCGCCTATTGAATTACCTAAATTGGGTCAATGGCGTGCTGAAGAAAAAAGAGTGCTTTGGGTTTTTGGTCTGACAGCACTTGCTTGGGTATTTCGTAAAGAGCCGTTTGGTGGCTGGAGTGGTTTACTTGATATAGAAATCGCTGGCGATAGCACTGTGGCATTGTTAGCAGTTGTATTAATGTTTATTGTTCCAAATGGTAAAGGTTCGAGATTGCTAGATTGGGATAGTGCAAAAGAGATCCCTTGGGGAATGCTACTTTTATTTGCTGGTGGTATCGCCATTGCAAAAGGGTTCATGGCTTCTGGGCTAAGTACTATTTTGGGTGATTGGTTAACTTCCTTGTCGAATTTACCAAGTATCATGATGATTTTAACTATTTGTTTGGTTGTTACCTATTTAACTGAAATAACCAGTAACACGGCGACAGCAACGTTGTTGATGCCTATCTTAGCGGTTACCGCAACGTCAATTGGTTTAGATCCGAAAGTACTAATGATCCCAGCGGCAATGTGTGCGAGTTGTGCTTTCATGTTACCAGTGGCTACTGCGCCTAATGCTATTGTTTTTGGTACCGGTAAAGTATCAATTAGGGAAATGGTAATGGAAGGGGCTATCTTAAGCTTGTTAGTGTCAATTACTATTGGTTTATTTATCTACTGGCTACTTGTGTAGCCAGTTTTTTTGAGCACTGAGAAAGGAAATTTAATAGAGTTTCCCTTCGACAAGCTCAGGATGAGAGTAATGTGCGCTTTAAGAATTTATCCATCGACAAGTTCAGGGTGAGAGTAATTTGAGCTTGAAGAGCATATTGTTCCCCAAGCTCTGGATTAATTACTATTTAAGCTACTGTACCAAAAATTTTATCACCTGCATCACCAAGGCCAGGCAAAATGTATCCTTTGTCATTTAGCTTTTCATCAATTGCTGCTACATAAATATCAACATCAGGATGAGCAGTTGCTAAGGCTTCAATACCCTCTGGTGCAGCTACTAAAAAGACCGCTTTTATTTCAGGGCAACCTGAAGCTTTTAATAACTCAATTGTAGCAAGAGCAGAACCGCCAGTTGCTAACATTGGGTCGATAATTATGGCTTTTCTTTCTTCAATTGCAGGTACTAGGTTTTCATAATAGCTCTCAGGTTGAAGGGTCTCTTCATTGCGCTTTAATCCAACCACTGAAATTTTGGCACATGGAAGAATCTTTAATGCACCATCTAACATTCCAAGACCTGCTCTAAGGATTGGTACAAGTGTAGGTTGCTTTTCATCCATCATTGGCGCTGAAATAGTACCAGACCAACAGGTTATTGGCTTTGATGCTGTTTTGATATCAGCAGTTGCTTCAACAATTAACATGCTAGCGATTTCGTTACTGAGTTCACGAAATGATTTAACGGAGATAGTGTCTTCTCTTAGAAGAGTTGTTTTATGGTGAACAAGAGGGTGATTGCTTGCATAAACAGCCATGACAGCGTCCTTATTATTTTAATTACCACAAGTTTAGCAAAAAAAAAGCTAGTCTTTACATGACTAGCTCATAATTAACTTCTTTATTCCATACCTGCTCTTTAAAGTGTTTTCGGCATAGAGATTCATATCGTTCATTGCCGCCAACTTCTATTTGATTACCGCCGGTGACAGCATTGCCGTCTCCATCAACTCGGATTACAAAATTGGCTTTTTTACCACAGTGGCAAATTGTTTTTAGTTCGATGAGTTTATCTGCCCAAGCGAGCAGGGCACCACTACCTGTGAACGTTTGTCCCAAAAAGTCAGTACGAATGCCATAGGCGAGTACTGGAACATTAAGGTTATCTACGATGTCGGTTAACTGCTTAACTTGCTCTTCTGTTAAGAATTGAGCCTCATCAATTAATACACAGGCAATTTTACTAGATTGGCAAATCTCAGCAACTTCCAAGTAGATATTACTATGAGGTTCAAATAACTTTGCTTCTGCATCAATACCAAGTCGTGAAGATACTTTGCCTTTACCAAAGCGGTCATCAATCATCGCTGTGTATAAAACTGTATTTAAACCACGCTCTCTGTAGTTATATGACGATTGTAGTAAGTGAGTAGACTTACCCGCGTTCATCGTTGAATAGTAAAAATATAACTGCGCCATGATTAGTAACTCGAGCCATTTGATTTAGATTCATAGCCAAGCGCAGTCAATAAGTTTGGTAATAAACTGCTTGCACCAAAACGGAATGATTGACTAGTTACCCAATCGTTTCCAAGAATGCTCGCCGCTAGAGATAGGTACTCTGCAGCGTCTTGATCATTCTTTACGCCACCAGCAGGTTTGAAACCAACATTTGTGTTCTTTTCAGCGATAACGCTTAACATGATTTTTGCTGCTTCTAAAGTAGCGTTTACGGGCACTTTACCCGTCGATGTTTTGATAAAGTCTGCGCCTGCATCAATGGAAAGCTCACTAGCTCTTTTAATAAGCTCAGGCGTTTTAAGCTCACCAGATTCAATAATCACTTTTAATATAGCTTCGCCACCACATGCAGCTTTACAGGCCTTCACTAACTCAAAACCTGTTGTTTCATCACCTTCCATAAGGGCACGGTAAGGGAAGACTACGTCTACTTCGTCTGCGCCGTAGGCAACTGCAGCTTTTGTTTCTGCAACCGCGATGTCGATATCGTCATTGCCGTGGGGAAAGTTCGTTACGGTAGCTATTTTAACTTCAGGCGTACCTTGTGCTTTAAGTTGCTTTTTAGCATATGGAACAAAGCGAGGGTAGATACAAATTGCTGCTGTGTTACCCGCAGGAGATTGAGCTTGCTGACAAAGCGATACAATGTCATCAACTGACTCGCTGTCTGTTAAGCTTGTTAAGTCGATTAGCGAAATAGCTGTTTTTGCTGTATTACTCATTTTTATAACCTAATTGATACCTTAACTATTAACCTAAGCTTAAGAAGAAACCAGCGATCGCCGCACTCATTAAGTTAGCAAGTGTTGCTGCTAACATCGCCTTCATGCCAAGTTGAGCAATGTCGTGGCGTCTGTTAGGAGCCATTGAACCAATACCACCTAATAAGATGGCAATAGACGACAAGTTTGCAAAACCACATAATGCAAATGTGATAATTGCTTGAGTACCTGCAGAAAGCTCTTCTTTTACTTGTACAAAGTTGCTGTATGCAAAGAATTCATTAACAACAATCTTTTGTCCAATGAAACTACCTGCTTGAAGCATTTCGTCAAATGGAACACCTACCACAAAGGCAATTGGTGCAAATAGGTAACCAAGAATTAATTCAATCGTAATGCCTTCAAAACCTAGAAGAGACGCAACACCACCTACAAGGCTATTTAACAAAGCGATTAAGGCAATAAAAGCTAGTAACATAGCACCAACATTTACTGCTAGTTTTACACCAGAAGCCGCACCTGAAGCTGCAGCGTCAATAACATTTGTTGGTTTGTCGTCTTCTTCCTCAATAGCAACTGATTCATTGGTAAAATCACGTTTCTCTGTTTCAGGAAGAATAATTTTTGCCATTAATAGGCCGCCTGGAGCCGCCATGAAAGAAGCAGCGATTAGATATTTTAATTCAACACCTAAGCCTGCATAACCAGCTAGGATTGAACCTGCTACTGACGCTAAACCACCAACCATAATGGCGAATAGTTCAGATTGACTCATCTTACTGATATAAGGGCGGACCACTAAAGGTGCTTCCGTTTGACCAACAAAAATATTTGCTGTTGCTGACAATGATTCAGGCTTACTAGTGCCTAGTAACTTTTGTAAGCCGCCACCGATGATTTTAATTACCCATTGCATAATGCCTAAGTAATATAAAACAGCAATTAATGACGAGAAGAAAATAATAACGGGCAGAACACGCACCGCAAAGACAAAACCAACACCATTGCCAAACATGGCATCAGTGCCAAGCCCACCAAAGATGAAATTGATACCTGCTTTAGCACTATCAATGACACCTTGGACGCCAGAGGTAATAGATTCAAGGACGGCTTGACCAAAAGGTATATAAAGAACAAACGCACCTAATAAAAGCTGTAATAAAAACGCAAAACCAACTGTTCTAAAGTTAATCGATTTTTTGTGACGTGATAACAAATATGCAATTATTAAAATGGCAATAATGCCAAATAAGCCTCTAAAAGCGCCTAGTTCCATGAGTACCTCTTATTATTTTTATCTTTAAACGGTTAGTTGTTTATGATGCATTAATTGACGTATCTTAGCTTTTAATACTTCAATTGCCATGCGATTTTTTCCACCACGGGTAATTACGATGTCTGCCCATGATTTTTCTGGCTCAATATGTTGATAGTACATTGGCCTTACTGTTTCTAAATATTGACTCGTAATACTTTCTATACTGCGACCACGCTCTTGTGTATCTCGTTCAATTCTGCGCAATAAACAGATATCTAATGGCGTATCCATATAGACTTTGATATCAAACTTCTCACGTAGTTCAGGATTAGAGAATAACAAAATACCTTCAACTAAGATGATAGGAGTTGAAGAAATTGGCGTCGTGAGCTCTGTTCTCGTATGAGTTTTATAACAGTAGATAGGGCATTCGACCTGGTTGCCAAGTAACAACTCACTCAAGTGGCTAGACATTAATGTATGTTCAAAAGCATTTGGATGATCATAGTTAGTCAACACTCTCTCATCCATAGAAAGGTTAGATTGATCCTTGTAGTAAGAATCTTCTTTGATGATCGAAATACTCTCTTCACCTAATTCCGGCAAAAGCTCTTCAAAGATCGTTTGTGCAAATAATGTTTTACCTGATGCAGAAGCACCTGCAATCGCGATAATTGTTGGTTTGGTTGTTTGCAAGTTTATAAAGCCCTATATCACTACATAGCAGAAAAATTTTAGCTGTTACTATGAAGGAAACCTTCTCAATGTCATTAATAATATAGCAATGCTAGAATTAAATTAATGTCTTTTGTTAGCTAAATACGTCTTTACGGCTATGCGGAACAAAAATATGATGCTAAATTAACATATCTTGACCAGCTGGTCATGTTGTATTGTGAAATTTTAGGAAAAAAGATGGCAAGAGCGATAATTTTAGTGATAGATAGCTTTGGTATTGGTCATGCACCTGATGCGGAAAAGTTTGGCGACATAGGTGCAAACACGTTAGCGCACATAGCAAAGTACTATTTTGAGGAAACTGGCAAAGAACTGGCATTACCTAATCTAACTAAACTTGGTTTAATGAAAGCCTGCCAAGAAGCAGGTAAAAAATCTTTTCCAATTGCTCAAGACAAGCCGGAGAAGGGGGCTTATGGTTACGCTGCTGAGATTAGTAGTGGAAAAGACACACCAAGTGGCCACTGGGAGTTAGCTGGTGTTCCTGTGCTTTTTGATTGGGGATATTTTACCTCTAAAAATGAATGTTTTCCTGAAGAGCTTTTAGAAAAAATCTACAATGCAACAGGTATTAATAGCATTCTAGGTAATCGCCATGCATCAGGCACTGAAATCATTGCCACTTTAGGAGAGGAACATGTTAAATCAGGTATTCCTATTTGCTACACGTCGTCAGACAGCGTTTTCCAAATCGCTGCACATGAAGAGCACTTTGGTCTTGATAACCTCTACAAATATTGTGAAACCGTACGAGAGTTACTTGAACCATACAATATAGGCCGTGTTATTGCTCGTCCTTTTGTAGGCAATAACAAAGAAGATTTTGTTAGAACAGGTAATCGTCGTGATTATTCAATTTTACCACCAGCACCGACTGTTTTAGATAAGTTGACGCAAGCAGGCGGCAAGGTCATTAGTATTGGTAAGATATCAGATATATATGCCCATCAAGGTATTTCAGAGAAATACAAGGCTACAGGTATTGATGCACTTCTTGACGAAACATTAATTCAAATGGCGAGACAGCCAGAAAATAGCATTATCTTTACTAACTTGGTTAATTTTGACCAAGACTTCGGTCACCGAAGAGACCCTATGGGTTATGCTAATGCACTTATCGAATTTGATAAAAGGCTTCCTGAAATATACACAGCCATGGAAGATGATGATGTATTGTTCTTAACAGCAGACCACGGTTGTGATCCAACATGGCCGGGCTCAGACCATACACGTGAATACATTCCAATGCTGGCCTACCATAACAACATTGGTACGGTGAATTTAGGCGAAAGAAATACCTTTGCCGATTTAGGTCAAACGCTAGCAGAGATGTTTTCTGTCGAAAAAATGGACTATGGAGTCAGTTTTTTCAATAAGTTAGGCCTTAATTCATAGGAAAGTCATAAAAGAACAACTATAATAAGACCGTTTAACTAACAGTTTGTGGATTTTCGCAACAAAATAATAACAATTCGCGACAAAAAACGAACATTATCTATAAGAAAAAGTCCTTGGGAGACTAATGTATGAAAACATTTGGGCAAAATGCACTCGCTGCTAGCGTTAAAATCGCTTTGCTTGCCGGCTCTGTTTCTGTTACTAACGTTGCACTTGCAGAGGAAACTGAAGAAGTAAAAGGCGTTGAAGTAATTCAAGTTACAGCACGTAAGCGTGTTGAGAATGTTCAAGAAGTACCAATCGCTGTTTCTGCCATCACACCTAAAAAAATGGAAGTTTTAGGCTCTTCAGGTATGGACGTGAGATCTTTGTCTGCAAAAGTACCTAGCTTATTAATTGAATCATCATTTGGTAGAACATTCCCTCGTTTCTACATGCGTGGTTTAGGTAACACGGATTTCGATTTATTAGCGTCTCAGCCAGTATCTTTCATTTATGATGAAGTTGTTTTAGAAAACTCATTAACGAAAGGTATGCCGATGTTTGACATTGAGCGTGTTGAAGTTTTACGTGGCCCTCAAGGTACTTTATTCGGTCGTAACACAACGGCAGGTATCATCAAAGTACAATCAAAACGTCCAACTCAAGATTTTGAAGCAACTGTTTCAGGTAGCTACGGTAGCTTTGGTTCTACTGATTTTCGTGTAGCTGTTGGCGGTGGCTTAACTGATGAGTTATCTGCTCGTATCTCTCTATTGCAACAAGACAGAGATGATTACATTGATAACAAAGCACCAGGCTTTGAAGCAAATGATCAATTAGGTGGTTACAGTGAAACAGCTGGTAAAGTTCAGTTGTTATGGGAACCAAGTGAAAAGCTAAGCGCTTTATTTAATTACCACTTTAGAGATGCAGAAGCAGACGCACGTATCTTTAGAGCTAACATCATTAAAAAAGGTACAAATGATTTAGTTGATGGTTTTGATAGAGAAGTGATTTATCAAGATGCTGCTAGCCGTAACAATCAAACGATTGACATGAATGGTGCTAGCTTAAACATTAACTACGACATGGGTGATCATACTTTCACATCAATTACTGGTTATGAATCAGCTGAAATGTTCTCAGTAGGTGATATTGATGGTGGTTACGGTGCGTCATTCCTACCATACATGGGTCCTGGCTTTATTCCATTCCCATCTGAAACTGGCGCAAAAATGCCAGATCACAAGCAAATTACTCAAGAGTTTCGTATCGCAAGTAATGAGCTTGGCAAGTTAGATTACCAATTTGGTTTCTTCTACTTTGACGAAGACCTAACAATTAACAACTTAAGCTTTGATACGTTAGCAAATGGTGCACAAAACGGAATTGCAGTACAAAACATGCAAACAGAAGCTTGGGCTATCTTTGGTTCAATCGACTACGAAGTATCAGAAAAAGTAAAAGTTAACGGTGGTTTACGTTACTCAAATGACGAGCGTGAGTGGGATGGTACTTTAGTTCAGTCTCCATTTGGTGCACCTAGCTTTAGTGAAGCTGCTTCAGTAGATGACTCTCAAGTAAGTGGTGACCTAAGTGTTACTTATAACTGGACTAACGAAACAAACCTTTACGCGCGTATCGCTCGTGGTTACCGTGCACCAAGTATTCAAGGTCGTAACTTATTATTCTCAGGCAATGCAACTACTGCTGATTCAGAAACGGTAGTTTCAGTTGAGTCTGGTTTCAAGACAGTGACTGCTGACAATATGGGTAAATTAGACGGTGCAGTATTCTATTACCAAGTTAGCGATCAGCAATTAACTGCTGTTGGTGGTGAAGGTAACTTAGCTCGTTTATTAAATGCCGATAAAGCCGTAGGTTACGGTTTTGAACTAGACGGTGAATACTTCTTAACAGAAGATTTAGTATTAACGGGTAGCGTAAGTTACAACAACACTGAATTACAAGACGGTTCAATTGGTGTTGCGCCATGTGGTGGTGGTTGTACAGTAACTGATCCAATCCGTGGTGATGGTCAAGCAATCATTGATGGTAACCCGTTACCACAATCACCAGAGTGGATCAGCAACTTAGCAGTACGTTGGTCTAAAGAGATCGGTGACGGTGAATTATATGTTTACTCTGACTGGTCTTACCGCAGTGAAGTTAACTTCTTCTTATACGAGTCATTAGAATTTAAAGGTGATTCATTATTAGAAGGTGGTATCCGTGTAGGTTACGAGTGGACTGGCGACGATGCAGACTACGAAGTAGCAGTATACGGTCGTAACATCACAGACCAAGAAAAATTAACAGGTGCTATCGATTTCAACAACCTAACAGGTTATGTGAATGAGCCAGCATTCTGGGGTATCGAGTTTAAAGCTGATTTCTATTAATCACTTTATCCTTTGAAGAAAAAGGTTGGCCTATGCCAGCCTTTTTTTATGCCCGAAAATATGTTCAGATGACAGTGACTACCTATTGGAGAAAAGTGTATGTCTGATAATAATAAGCAAAAAGATGATAGCGGTGACAAAAAGAATAAAGATCAAACAGGTCAAGCGTTGTCACTCGGTATAGGAATAGGGGTAGCTATTGGTTCCGGTGTAGGGGTTGCGATAAACAACATTGCGGTTGGAATTAGTGTTGGTATTGCTTTGGGGGTAGCTTTTGCTTTATCCAGCCAGAATGCTATTTCAAAAAAGGAAAATAAAGACGAGGAGCAGTAGACTGTTAAGCTATTTTTATTCATTAAGTAAAAATTGAAAAGCCTCTTTATCAGAGGCTTTTTTCGGATTATTCCACTTTATAAGGTAGTTCTTCTACTATAAAGCGACTGCTATTCATTGTAGAACTGAAAAAAAGTTCTCCTGTATCTATATAGTAGATTTGGTAACGTTGCCTGATTTTGATACTACCATTTTTGGTGCCTTGGTATTGCCATACTCTTGTTCGATCTTTTTTACAAACACCTTCAATTTCTTCTCTACAAACAATATTGTTATAAGTAGCATCTCGGTAAAACACCATGTGAATATTGTTATTCTCGTCGAAGGACCAAGTACCGTTGCGACGAACATCGTATACAGGACCGTTCGCACCAATTCTTATATTGGCGTATTGCGCATTGCCATTTGGCTCCAGCTCAACCCAGTTATAGTAATAATCATCCAAAAGGTCGGATTTGAATGAGTAAATACCAGGAATGTCGTCAATTTCCCATTGCTTTTCTTGTTTGATGTAGCCTGTTTGAGTGACCATATGATGCTTCACTAAATCGTGGCCAGAGATTGCATAAACGGTTCCTAGCTCGGTTGATGCAAGCGGGCTGTATGACAGCGTTTTATCCTTACCATTAAAAACAAAAGAAAAAGTCGTTTCACTATTTGTTATTTGCATATTGGCATTGATGTCAAGTGATTCAAAATAAGCTGAATTGGCACTCGTAATCTTAACTCTTTCTGAGCTAAAACGATTGTTGCATGTTTTACTGTCATCAAAGCAAGCACTAATCATTGGCATGTGATAGGTTTTGTCTACTTCAAACGCTTCCATGGCAGCATTACTTAAGTTTTTGAATGTTTTGATTACCGTATAGCTATTGTGCTCTTTTTCTATTGTATGATTTACACCATAGCCTGGTGCTTTCAACGTACGTAAAGTCGTTTTTAATACCCAATCATAAGATTCACTACTGAACAGTTTTGTTAACTCATATCCTTTTGTTGTTATCGTGTTTTCATCATAGTCAGTGATAATGATCGGTGAATTCAAGGCGAGTTGAATTGAATTTTCACTTTCTAGCCAAGTAAAAGCTTGTTCACTAAAATAACCAGAGGCATCTTCGTTTAAGTTAAAAGCCACAGGAACACTAGAATCTCGGCTTGGTTTTTCATAAATAGCATCTTCAAATTCGATTGCATTGGTGGCTTGATATGGTAATTGTGAAAGGTGGCTAGCATTATTTTCGTCAAACTCAAATGACCAGTATTCACGCATTTCATTTACTAATACACTTAACCTTTTCTTGTTTGCGACTAAGCTTGAAACATCTATACTACTAATATCGTAGCCATTATCAGCTGCGATACCGTCGATAGAGTGGATGTCATAAAGGATTTTACTTACATTTAGGATATCGTTTAAAGGTAGGGTATCTAGTGCTTTGTCAGACTCTGCTTTACTCTGTAGTAATTTGTTTTCAAGTTGAGCTGTTTGCATTAGATAAAGCGCTGTACTTAGAGGTGAAATATCAGCCCTGTAGTAATTTTCGCTTGAAATTTCCTCTTGCGAGGTTAAATCAGACAACTCCTGCACTGCACCTAGGTGTGTAAAGGCAGTCAAATGTGACATGTTCCCACTTACTAACTGTAGTGAAACTGCACGTGCACTGTCTTCTTCATCTAGTTCAATTGCTAAGTCATATTTCTGTCCGTTTATCGTGGCTTTCTGAGACGTAGGCTCTCCGTCTACTAAGAGTGTTACTTCACTTTCGTTATTTAGTGTTAGATCAGTTAATGTGCCAGACAGCTCAATGTGATGTTTAATCGCTGAAACATCTACATATCCAGAAGCAGTGTACTGTTGTCCACTATTGTCGGTGACTACGAGAGAGATAGAAATTCGCGTATCGTCATTGATACTAGGCGCATCAAAGTTGACTGCTGCGGTATCTGCATCGTTGAGTGTAACTTCGTGGTTACTTGTTACTTGCCACTGATAACTTGAAGCGTTTTCAATATTTGACAGTGTTGCTGTTAAGCTAACATTGTTTCTCTCTACCACATTTGCTGAAGCAAACGAAACGCTTGACGTAGGTGTTGTAATTGTTGTTTCTTTTGAGCCACTTCCACCACCACAGCCTGCGAACATCGCTGCTGAAATTAAGGTAGTGAATGCAAATTGACTAGGCCTGATGTCCATCTTATACATCCATATTATCCAATAATTATTAATATTTTTAGCGGCTAGGATTGTAATAAGAATTAGAGGTTATTAACAGTATTTTTACAAAAGGATTCTTGTAGAAGTTATTGATAAGCAAAAAAAAGCCCCTAAAAAGGGGCTTTCGGTAAGAATAATTAAAGAAGATTCTCTAATGTTAATTCCATCATATCTTTAAACGTGTTTTCACGTTCATCAGCGGTAGTTTCTTCACCTGTTTTGATGTGATCACTCACGGTTAAAACAGTAAGTGCCTTTTTACCCATTTCAGCTGCCACACCGAATAAACCTGCTGCTTCCATTTCAACAGCTAAAATGCCCATGTCTTCCATCTTTTTGAACATTTCTGGATTTGGTGTGTAGAATAAATCAGCGGTAAATATATTACCAACATGAACAGGTTTGTTGATACGTTCAGCTGTATCAACAACACGTTTTAACAAAGAAAAATCAGCTGTAGCAGCGAAATCATAGCCATTTAATCTTTGTCGATTTACATTTGAATCTGTACTCGCAGACATGCCAATAATAACATCTCTGATTTTTACATCATCTTGTATTGAACCACATGATCCAATACGGATAATTTCTTCAACGCCGTAGTGCTTGTAAAGTTCGGTTGCGTATATCGAAATTGACGGTATACCCATACCAGACGCCATTACTGACACTGGTTTACCTTTATAAGTACCTGTATAACCTAGTACGTTTCTTACACGTGTAACACATTTAATGTCGTCTAAAAAGTTCTCAGCGATGAACTTAGCGCGTAATGGGTCACCAGGCATAAGTACGGTTTTTGCGAAATCGTTTTCTTTTGCTTCGATATGTGGAGTTGCCATAGGGGAAATAACCTTTAACTTCTAAAATAAATCAGTAAGTTTCAAGCCAGTTTCAATATGAAAACTACTTTCAAGGATTTTTTACTGAGTGTGTAACTAACAATGTTCAATCATATCTATAACGTTTGAACACGTGAATAATTTTCTTAATTCTTGACTTGATAGTCAAGTATTATTGTTTGGCAGATAGTAAATTAACTTTTTCTTGTTCAGAAAGAAAACTAGCTGCTAACGAATTTTTTTGCAATTGTGAAAATTCATCTTCATTAAAGTTTAATATATTTTTTGCTAGTTGGTATTCGTGTTTAAGTTCAATGTTCTCAACCGCGGGGTCGTCTGTGTTCAAACAAACCAGCAATCCTTTATCCAAAAACGTACGAATAGGGTGATTTGATAAATCCGTAACCGTACCTGTTTGGAAGTTTGATGTTAAGCATGACTCAATAGCGATATTGTTCGCTAACATGTAGTCCATTAGCTTTTCATCTTTTGCTGTTGCAACGCCATGGCCAATACGAGTGGCTCCCAGTTCATTAATTGCCTGCCAAACACTCTCACTGCCTGCAGCTTCACCTGCGTGCACTGTAATATTTAATCCAGCATCACGTACTTGCTTGAAATGTGGAATAAAAAGTTCACCTGGGAAGTTGTATTCATCGCCAGCTAGATCAACAGCACAAATATGGTCTTTGTGAGCCATTATACCGTCTAATTCTTTTTGGCAATTTTCGACACCAAATGTACGACTAAGAATACCAATTAAGTTGGTTTTAACAGGAAAGTCTTTTTCACCTGCCTTTACACCGTCAATTACCGCTTCAACAACATCTGCAATTGGCAGGTTAAACGCCATTGCCATGTAAAAAGGTGAAAACCTAAGCTCTGCGTAGTCAATGCCTGCTTTGTAAGCATCTTCAACATTTTCGTAGGCGACACGCTTACAGTCTTCTAGTGATTTTAGTACCGCTACACCCCAATCAAGCTTTTTTAGGAAAGAGACAAGATCAGGCTCACTTTCTTGAATTTGCACATGTGGGATAAATGCTGCTAAGTTGTCTTCAGGTAGTGCAATACCATTTTGTTCTGCTAATTCCCAGATTGTAGCAGGGCGGATATTACCGTCTAAATGACGGTGAAGGTCAATTAAGGGTAAATTTTTGTTTATCATCGTTCTTATTCCTCCCGTTTATTAAATATATAACCTTATTTTGATATTTGTCATAGTAATCCGCAGCTAAGCTTGATAGATTAGCCGACGGGATAATTCATCTAGGTGTCTAGACGTAAATAAATTAGAAAAACCATCACACAGAAACGTGTGATTTTACCGTAAAGAGAAAAAAATATGTTTTACCAAACTGATGACGTTCGCATCAATAAAATTAAAGAACTTTTGCCTCCAATTGCGCTATTGGAACGATTTCCAGCGTCAGAAAAAGCTTCAGAAACAGTATTTTCAGGTAGAACAGCGATTAGTAATATCTTTAATGGTAAAGACGACAGGTTGTTAGTCGTGATTGGTCCTTGCTCTATCCATGATCCTAAAGCGGCAATCGAATATGGTCAACGTTTATTAGCTCAACGTGAGAAATATAAAGACACGTTAGAGATTGTTATGCGTGTATATTTTGAAAAGCCACGCACTACCGTAGGTTGGAAGGGGCTAATTAATGATCCATACTTAGACAATAGTTTTAAACTAAATGACGGCTTAAGAATGGGTCGCAAACTATTGCTTGATTTAAATGATTCTGGCTTACCAACTGCCGGTGAGTTTTTGGATATGATCACGCCACAATATATGGCTGATTTTATGTGCTGGGGTGCAATAGGTGCTCGCACGACTGAAAGCCAGGTTCACCGTGAATTAGCTTCAGGTCTATCTTGCCCAGTAGGATTTAAAAATGGTACTGATGGCACAATCAAAGTAGCCATTGATGCAATTGGTGCTGCAAGTGCCTCACACCACTTTTTATCAGTAACTAAATATGGTCATTCTGCTATTGTAGAAACAGCAGGTAATCCGGACTGCCATATTATTCTTCGAGGTGGTAAGGAAACCAATTATGATGCTGATAGCGTAAAAGAAGTGACAGAAGGGCTTACAAAGTCAAAACTAAATACCAAGATTATGATTGACTTTAGTCACGCTAATTCTAAGAAGAAGTTTGAAAATCAAATGTTAGTTTGTGAAGACGTAGCTAGTCAAATTTCTTCAGGTAATGATGACATCTTCGGCGTAATGGTTGAAAGCCATTTGGTAGAAGGTCGACAAGACTTGGTTGAAGGTGAAGAGCTTACTTATGGTCAAAGTATTACCGATGCTTGTATCGGTTGGGACGACACAGAAAAGCTATTGACATCATTGAGTGAATCAGTAACAAATCGAAGAAACAAATAATCATAAAAGCCCTAGCAATCGCTGGGGCTTTTTTTAATCTGCCGGAAGGTAGTCGCCAATGATTGGGCCTGGGATTTTTCCATTGTCTAAACGGTGCAACCAATCCAAATATTCATTGATAGGCATAGGTTTTGCGTAATAAAATCCTTGGCCAATATCACACCCTAAATCAGTTAATGTTCGCTCGTCTTTTTCACTATTGATACCCTCTGCCACTACTTCTAATGACATACCTTTGGCCATTTTTATCGTAGCCTCTGTAATGATAAGGTGCTTTTCGTTTTCAGCGATGTTTTCGACAAATTGTCTATCAATTTTGAGCTCTTGAAAGGGGAGCCCACTTATTTGTGCCATAGATGAATATCCGGTACCAAAATCATCAATGCTAACAGTGATACCTATTTCACCTAATTTTTCAATAACACTCACCGCTTTGGCATTTGTTGAGAATGAAAGCGATTCAGTTAATTCAAAGATGATTTTTTCAGGGGGAATTCCAGATTGCTCTATTAATTCGACAGCCTTAACAAAAAATTGTGGATTTACAAGGTCCTTACCGCTGATATTAATAGACAACATGTGGTTAAAGCCATTTTCATTGGCGATTAAATTCTGTTGATATAATGATTGCTTGATTACCCAAAAAGTTAATTCATTTATCAGACCTGTATCTTCGGCAATCGAAATAAAAACATCAGGACTAATCATACCCTCTGAAGGGTGATGCCATCTGAGTAGACATTCACTTGAACAGACTCGTTGTGTTTTTAAATCTATTTGAGGTTGATGAAATACAGATAACTCGTTGTTGACAATCGCTTGTTTAAGATCAGCTGCTAACTGCAAGTGTTCAGTTGATTTACTAGACGCTGATTGCTCATAAATAGCTGATTTTTGTAATTGATGTTGTGCTTGAGTTAGTGCCAATTGGGCGTGGTTTATTAATTGGTGAGCGTGCTTTCCATGTTCAGGATATCGTGAAATACCCACCAACGCGGATAAAGGCAACTGAACATCTTCAACAACAAAGCTTTCACTGACAAATTCTTGAATCGAGTTTACTAGTTGCTCCAAGGAAATGTTTGAGTTTTTTTCATCAACAAGTATTGCTAAGGAGTTGTTGTTAATGAAACACAGTTTCTCTTGAGCATTTGTTAAGGGCAGTATTGCATCATTATAGCTAAAGAGGGTGCTGAGCTTTTGGTAGATGTTTTGAAACAAGGTTGTATTTGCTGCATCGTCAATATAAAGAGAAATGCGATCTATTTGCTCGGGTTTAATTATCACGATCGCTAAATCGTTATGTTTGGATTTGATGAGATGGCTTAGTGTTGATTCAATATTTGTTTTTCTCGGTAAGCCACTGCTCGCGTGATACGTAACATCTTTGATTCTATCAAACTCGTTTCTCTTCATTCTTTCTGCTAACGCAAAAGACATGAAGCAAATTTCTATGAACACAGCAATTAAAAAGGCATTTCTAGTTAGCAACGTATGTTCCACTATGTTTAGTAAAACGAGTGGTTGAATAACACCGCCTATGATAAGAGCAACCCATGAAACGAAATAAAACCTTGCCCATTTAAAGTCTGCGTTAAAACGTTTTGCAATGATTGTAATAACTAAGACGTAGAAAAGCGGCTGTAACGTGAAGAATGTTTTAGCTTGAATTTCATGAGGCAACAACTGAGTGACAAAGCTTATCGCAATGAGTGCTAGTGAAAAGGAAATGCCAAATTTATAAATTGTTGCGTTAATTTTACTGTAACGAAGAAAAAATAACGTAAACAACAGCAATGTCATCACAAGATAGTAATGAAAAAACAACGAATATTGGTTCACAAAATCAACTACAGACTCAGTAAATATCATTTTGGCATAGCCATTAGTTGATGATAATACAATTAGTGCAGAAACGAGGTAGCCTAAATAGGCAATATATACTTTATCTTTTACTGCAAAGTAGATGATTAGGTTGTAAATCGCCATGACCAGCAATACGGTTACAAAAATGCCATAGAGTCCTTTTGCAGCGACAACTAACGTTTGGTAACGGTCTTCTTGCAAAACCATAATAGGTATATTTGGCGGGCCAATGGATTTGGCATTTACATAGAATTGAAGTGTGCTTTTTGCTCCAATGTTTACGGTTCTATTGTGATAGAGGTTGAATTGTTCTGATTGTCTTTTGGTATATTCTTCTGTCGTTACTTGTTTTATGAATACATCAAATTTCTCTAACATTGCATTGTCCGTATAAATGACTAGATTTTGCGATTTGTTTAAAGAATTTATGATTTTAAGGCTAACCCAGTAAGTTTGCTCTCCTAATTCATAAGGAATTTCGTTATTTTCTACCGAAATAAACTCACGATTGTATTGGTCTATTGATTTTCCGTTTAATTGAGAAGTCGTGTCCACTAGGTAGGCGAATTGGGTTTCGATTCCAGGCATTTTGGTATCTGCAAATGCTGGGTGCGCCTTAATCTTGCTAATGATGTGATAACAAACTAACAAAAGCAGGGCAACTAGTAGGGTTATAGAGGCGCTTTTTAAAAGTTTAGACTTGTGATTATTCATTAAATACGAAAAAAATAGCAATTAGTATTTACTAATTTAGCAAATTATCAGGTATTTATGCAGTTTTTTAGAGATAAAGGCGGTTGTTTCTTAAAGATCCAATCGATATTGACATTTCAATAGCTCACATGGAGATATTTTGTATGTTGAACACAATAACTTGTTAAACCAGAGCCGCCTTTTAATTTCATAAAGTCTAAGACAGCCTGCCTCTATTTTTGTGTCTAATTGATCAAGCTACTACTAAAATCGATAGTGGTATGGCTTGTTATATATTGTTCACTTCAGTACTATAAATCTTAATGAGATATTATAAATAGAAATTCCCCAATACGTTTCTACAGGTGTTTGATTTCATTATCACGTAAAGCAACATTTTTTAGCGTTTTAAAGGGGTTAACATAAGGTGTAAATCATTGAGTAATATGGATATAAACAGCATTCTTTTTGTCTGCATGGGCAATATATGCCGGTCACCAACGGCAGAGGCAGTGTTTAGACAAAAAGCTGTCGAAAAAGGATTATCGGTTAAAACAGATTCAGCAGGGACAATAGGCTCTCATGCCAGAGAAAGGCCAGATCATAGAGCAATGAAAGTTGGTGAAGCTAATGGCTATTCATTTGACGGTATTAAAGCTCGTAAAGTAACTGAGAAAGATTTTGAAAAGTTCGATATGGTGCTGGCGATGGATGAACGCAACATTGCTGATTTAAAAAAAGTTGCACCAATTGAGTACTTAAACAAAATCCAGCTTTTTTTAGACTTTGCAGAGAACTTTGACGAAAGAGAGGTACCTGATCCTTATTACGGCGGTGCTCAAGGTTTTAAGTATGTTTTGCAATTAGTTGAAGATGCTAGTGATGGGCTACTTGATAAACTAGTTGATTAATTACAAAAAAAGAGCAGCTATCTAGCTGCTCTTTTTTATCTCAAACTATTTTCTACTGTTGGCAACCGCTTCAGCTAACATGGCTAACATTTCTTCACTTGTTTCCAAATTAACACAAGCATCAGTAATACTTTGTCCATAAGTCTTCGCTTTACCGTCAATAACCTTTTGATTGCCTTCAACTATAAAACTCTCGATCATTACACCAGAGATACTTTCTGAACCATTTGCTACTTGGTCTGCAATTGAGCGAGCAACGTCTATTTGCTTATTATGGTCTTTGTAGCTATTACCATGGCTACAATCGATCATGATGCCAGCGTTAATCTCATTCTCCGCAAGCTTTGCCTTTGTTTCATTAACGTTGTTTACGTGATAATTTGGTTCTTTGCCGCCTCTTAGAATAACGTGTGCATGTGGATTACCGTGTGTTTGATAGATACACATTTGGCCACTCTTATCTGGTGAATAAAGTACATGAGGCACACTTGATGCTTTAATTGCATCAACCGCGATTTGAATGTTGCCATCAGTACCGTTTTTAAAGCCTACTGGACATGATAAGGCTGAGGCTAGTTCTCTGTGAACTTGGCTTTCTGTTGTACGAGCACCTATTGCTCCCCAACTGATAAGATCAGAGATGTATTGACCTGTTACCATATCTAAGAATTCTGTACCGGCCGGTAAACCAAGCTTATTTATTTCCATTAGCAATGTACGCGCTAGGTTTAATCCTTTAGCAACATGAAATGACTTGTCTAAGTCAGGGTCACTTATTAAGCCTTTCCAACCTACTGTAGTTCGAGGCTTTTCAAAGTAAACACGCATGACAATTAGCAGTTCTTTTTCATACTTTTCGTGAAGGATTTTTAGTTGTTTGGCATAATCAACAGCTGCGTCGGTATCGTGAATGGAGCAGGGACCAATAACAACAAGAAGCCTATCGTCTTCTCTGTTAATGATTGCTTCGATTTGTCTACGACTTTCGATGATAAAGTTTGCTGTATCATCAGCAAGTGGGATTTGCTCTGCAAGCTCTGCTGGCGACACTAAATTTTCAATTAGCGTCGTTCTAAATTCATCTGTTTTGATTGTCATGTGAACTATCTTGTAATGGTCTGCAATCCGTGCTGCTACAGACTTTTGTGTAATCGCGCTAACATACCGAAATTAACAGTAATTGTGAACATGTTAACGCGATAAAAAACAAAATAATTTGATATAGATTAGTACTTATTTCTTTGCAACCCTGTTTCTGCGATAATTTTGGCTGTTATTTCTTCAACTGATAATTTGGTAGTGTTTAAGAAAGGGATTTTTTCCTTCTTATAAAGTCTTTCAACTTCACGGACTTCCATACGACATTGTCTAGCTGAAGCGTATTTACTGTTAGCCATCCGACCATCTCTAATATCCATAAGTCGCTGGGCATCAATCGTTAGTCCAAAAATGCTCTTTTTATTGCGCTTTAGAAACTCCGGTAGCTTAAGTTCTTCCATGTCGTCATCAGTAAATGGGTAATTTGCGGCTTTAATACCATATTGAAGCGCTAAATAGAGAGACGTTGGCGTTTTCCCTGAACGAGACACACCCACTAGAATTACATCGGCCTTATCGTAGTTAGAAATATTTGCACCATCATCATTGGCAAGTGCGTAGTTAACTGCTTCTATTCTGTTATCGTAGCTATTTTCATGAATGCTATGAGTGCGATGAGCCTTTGGTTTTGCGGCTACACCTAGATGTTGTTCCATCGGATTAATAAAGTGATCTAAGAAGTTATAGATAATACCATTGCAGCTATCTATGATTTCCCGTATCTCAGGGTTTACAAAAGTATGAAATACCAGAGGTGGTTCACCACTTTTTTCAGCCGCTAGGTTGATTTTGTCTCTGGCTTCAAGGGCTTTTTCTTTGGTCTCTACAAATGAGATCGTGTCGTGCTCGAATTCAATCGGAAACAAGGAAAGTAGGGCGTGTCCGAACACTTCAGAAGTGATCGCTGTACCATCAGAAATATAAAAAGCGGTGCGCATGAATAATCCTTTTAGATAAAGTCGTTATAAGTCTTTGTAAGTTGATCTGAAAACTTTCATATTTTGTTTTGGATTCAATAATTAGCAGTGTAAGATGTAATAAGCTATAAATAAATAACTTTTAGGGCATATTGCTCTGGCTGTAAAGTTTTACTTTTAAGCGCAATAGGCCTAATTAAGCACCCTTAAATTATTGTTTTATCCTTTTGGAGAAATTGTTGTGCAAGAAAACGTACTTTGGTATGAGCAATTAGGAATGGGCGACGTAGACCGCGTTGGTGGTAAAAATGCGTCGCTTGGTGAAATGATTTCAAACTTGTCAAATGTTGGTGTTCAAGTACCAGGTGGTTTTGCTACCACTTCACATGCTTTTAACCATTTTCTAGAGCAAAGTGGCTTAAATGACAAAATCTATGCATTGCTTGATACATTGGATGTTAGTGATGTTCATGCGCTAGCTGACTGTGGTGAGAAAATTCGTAACTGGATTATCGACACTCCATTCTTACCTGAAATGCAAAAAGACATCGAAGAGGCTTACGCTAAACTAGCGGGCGAGTTTTCTGAAGATGCTTCTTTTGCAGTACGTTCTTCTGCAACAGCTGAAGATATGCCAGATGCATCGTTTGCTGGCCAACAAGAAACTTTCCTAAACGTACGTGGCTTAGATGCTGTTATGACAGCAATTAAACACGTATTTGCTTCGCTATTTAACGACCGTGCTATTTCTTACCGAGTACATCAAGGATACGATCATCGCGGCGTAGCGTTATCTGCGGGTATACAACGTATGGTGCGCAGTGATATTGCTTCTTCAGGTGTAATGTTCACCATTGACACTGAATCTGGTTTTGACGAAGTTGTCTTTATTACATCTAGCTACGGTTTAGGTGAAATGGTTGTACAAGGTGCGGTTAACCCAGACGAATTTTATGTACACAAACCAACATTGGCAAAAGGTAATCCTGCAGTAGTTCGCCGCAATATTGGTAGCAAAGCAGTGCAAATGGTTTATACAAATGATCAATCACACGGTCATCAGGTAGAAGTTATCGATGTTGAAGAAGAAAAATCAAATCAATTTTCTTTGACGGATGCAGAGTTAGAGCTATTAGCTAAGCAAGCGGTAATCATCGAAAAGCACTACAAACGTCCAATGGACATCGAATGGGCTAAAGATGGCTTAGACGGTCAGCTATATATCGTACAAGCTAGACCAGAGACTGTTCGTAGTCGTGAAAGTGCTAATGTAATGGAACAGTTTCAATTACAACAATCGGCAGACGTTATTTGTACGGGTCGCTCTATCGGTCAAAAGATTGGTAGTGGTGAAGCAAAAGTACTTTCTTCATTAGATGAAATGGACAAAATCAATGTTGGTGATGTTTTAGTTACTGATATGACGGACCCTGATTGGGAACCAATCATGAAGAAAGCATCGGCGATTGTTACTAATCGTGGTGGTAGAACTTGTCACGCAGCAATCATAGCGCGTGAAATGGGCATTCCTGCCGTGGTTGGTTGTGGTGACGCGACTGATAAAATTGCTACGGGTGATGAAGTAACAGTTTCTTGTGCTGAGGGTGATACAGGTTTTATTTACGAAGGTAAGCTTGAATTCTCGGTAACAACCTCTGAAGTTGATCATATGCCAGAGCTACCGTTAAAGATAATGATGAATGTTGGTAACCCTGATAGAGCATTCTCATTTGCACGTTTACCTCATGCAGGTATCGGTCTTGCACGCTTAGAGTTTATTATCAACAAAATGATTGGTGTTCATCCTAAAGCACTGATTAATTTTGATAGCCAATCTGAAGATCTTAAAGATGAAATTCGTGACTACATGGCTGGTTATGCAAACCCTGTCGAATTTTACGTTGCTAAGCTGACAGAAGGTATTGCTACATTAGCTGCAGCCTATGCACCAGAGCGCGTAATTGTTCGTATGTCAGACTTCAAGTCAAACGAATACGCTAACTTAGTTGGTGGTGAAGAGTTTGAACCAGAAGAAGAGAACCCGATGATTGGTTACCGTGGTGCCTCTCGTTACATCTCTGAAGATTTCCGTGAGTGTTTTGCTCTTGAGTGTGAAGCGATTAAGCGTGTTCGTAACGAAATGGGACTTACTAATGTAGAAATCATGATCCCATTTGTGCGTACGTTAGGTGAAGCTGAAGCAGTTATTGAAATCTTAGCTGAAAACGGATTAAAACGAGGTGAGAATGGTCTTAAAGTGATTATGATGTGTGAACTACCATCGAACGCTTTATTGGCAGACCAATTCTTAGATCATTTCGATGGCTTCTCAATAGGCTCAAACGATTTGACACAGTTAACGCTAGGTCTTGATCGCGACTCAGGTTTAATTGCTCACTTATTTGATGAGCGTGACCCTGCTATCAAGAAACTACTTGAAATGGCAATTCAAGCATGTAAAGCACGTGGCAAGTACGTAGGTATTTGTGGTCAAGGCCCATCGGATCATGCAGATTTTGCTGCATGGTTAGTAGAGCAAGGTATCGATAGTGTTTCTTTAAACCCTGATACTGTTTTACCAACTTGGTTGTACTTAGCAGACAAGTACAAATAAGCCAATTACTTAAACCTGAATAAAAACCCGCTTATTTAAGCGGGTTTTTTGTTTGTCCTTCGACGAGCTCAGGATGAAAAATACTTAAGTGCGTCTGTATTCTCTTAATTGCTAATCACCCTGAGTTTGTCGAAGGGTATAAGGCATTCTTAAGCTATATCCTTCGACGAGCTCAGGATGAGAAGAGGATAGACTCGGACTAAAATGCACGTAGCATCATGAGCTTTGTGCAAATAGTTAATCACCCTGAGCCTGTCGAAGGGTTCTATAACAATGAAACTATATCCTTCGACGAGCTCAGAAGATTAAATACTGAGCTCGATACACGCTTCTTTAGTTATTTAGCTTTAGCCGTTAAACGCCAGAAAGCAAATGTAGCAAAGAAGAAAAGGACAATAGGGTAGAAGGCGGCTGTAACAACTTCTAACGGTGAAAGCTTTAATGTAGTGCCCAATAAAAGCGCCTGAGCACCGTAAGGTAATAAACCTTGGTTAATACAAGCAAAAATATCGAGTAAACTAGCTGATTGCGCTGGGGTAACATTCCCATCTTCAGCGAGTTCTTTTGCTGTTTCACCAACAACGATGATTGAAACCGTGTTGTTTGCTGTAAAGAAGTTACAACTTAAAGCTAAACCTGCGATACCAATGCCTGCTGCACGTTTTTCGTTGTTTGGGCTAAGTTTTGTTGCTATTTTTTTCACTGCTTGTGTAAGTGCAGCAAGGCCACCTTGTCGTTTCACAAGTTCACTTAAACCACCAATAAATAACGCTAGGATGAATAAGTCTTGCATGTTTGCGAAGCCTTTTTTGATATCATTAATCCACGCAAATAGCTCATAATCTGTAGTGGCCATGCCAATGCCCGCTGCCAAAGCAATACCGATAAGTAAAACTGCAAACACATTCACACCACTTAATGCCAATATCAAAATAACTACATATGGGATGATGCCTGAAATAGCGTACTCTTGTGCTTCAGGCAATACAACACTGCCGCCAAGAACAGCGTATACGACTATACAAGTAACCGCCGCAGGTAAAGCAAACTTAAAGTTAACTCTAAATTTGTCCTTCATGTGCGCGCCTTGGCTACGCGTAGAGGCAATGGTGGTATCTGAGATGATTGATAAGTTATCACCGAAGATAGCTCCTGAGATTAAACAACCAGCGACAATTGCAGCATCCAGGTCTGCCGTTTCAGTGAAGCCTAATGCTATAGGTGCAATTGCTGCAATGGTACCCATCGATGTACCCATCGCTGTCGACAAAAATGCGGCGACTATAAATAGGCCTGGTAAAATCAAATACTCAGGGAAAACAGATAAGCCAAGTTGCACACTTGCATCTACACTCCCTGTAGCTTTGGCGACGGTAGCAAATGCCCCAGCTAGCAGGTAAATAACACACATGGTTATGATATTATTGTGACCTGCACCATCAATAAACTGGCCGATCTTTTCTTGAAGTGGCTCTTTGCCCATCCAAATCGCAAGTAATATTGCCGGGATAATAGCGATACTCGCAGGCAATTGATAAAAAGCAAAGGCTTTACCTTGATAGGTTAAGGCCAGGCCCGTACCCAAAAATAGTAATAAGAAAACAGCAAAAGGGATCAAGCTTGAGAGCTGTGCTGTTGGGGCGTTAATTGTTTGATTGTCAGGTGAACTCATTTATCATGCTCTTATTGTTGTTTATTAAATGGCATTCATGTCAGTAGACATTAATGATTTATTAACAAATGTCTAGCGAATTATAAGGCGATAAAAATAAATTTCAATCTAGATTTCTAGACGTCTAAATGGTTTTTTGGAGAAATGGTGAAGATACTCTTTGTTGGTTGTGGTGGTGTTGGTGGGTATTTTGGTGCTAAGTTGCTGGCAAGTGGACTTGATGTCAGCTTTATGGTCACTGAAGAGTCTCGTGCAGACATTGAGCAGAAAGGGTTGAAAGTGCTAAGCCCAAAAGGAGACATCGAACTTCGTAATGTAGATGTTTTAACAAGTAAATCTAATGATCTTTTTGATTATATTTTTATTGCTGTAAAAACCATACATTTAGACAATATTATAAAAATATTAGATAAACATAGTGATTTAAACACTCGCTTTATTCCCCTGTTAAATGGTGTAAATGCTCAGCAATACCTAGTAGAAAAAGGTATAAATAAAGCACAGATTTACGGCGGTCTGGCAAAAATTATCAGCTTCAAACAAGCGCCTGGTTTAATTAAACATGTTGGTTCTGAACCTCATATAACGTTAGGGCTATTCACCGATGTCGACTATGAAAACCATGAACAAAGTAGAATAGAGCATCTTCTTTCTATATTAAAAGATGCTGATCTAAGTGTAGGTTTGTCGAAGGACATCGAGCAGGCTTTATGGAGAAAGTTTCTGTTTGTTGCTAGTTGGGGAGTACTTGCGAGCGCGCTTGAATTAAGCATTGGTGAAATTAGGGTAGGACATACTTTTTCTGATTTGACCCTGTTGTTACAGGAATATCAAAGTATTGCGAATTTCGAACGAGAGATAATAGATGACTCAGTTGTAGAACAAACCTTGACGTTTATGAAGCAACTACCTTCGCAAAGCACAACATCTATGCAGAGGGATATCGAAAAAGGGCTACCTTCTGAGTTTGATTCATTGGCTGAGTATCCGCTGTCTTTGGCGATTGCTAATAATATCGAAACACCTAAATTGGCAGAGTGCGTTCACATTATTCGTTCAAAGTGCAATTAAGTATTAATTAATAACAATAAGTTGCTGATCCGATCTTAAGATACGCTTTTTAATGTGCTATCATTGCGCGAATTTTTAATCCATAACATTAAGTGAGCAGCATGTCTGACAATAAATTTGAGTCAATTGAACAACGCGTAAGCTACGGCGTTGGTCGTCAATTAGGTGATCAATTAAGAAACAACCCTTTTAAAGATTTTGATGTAACAGCGGTTCAAGCAGGTTTAGCTGATGCTATTGCTGGTGCAGCAAGCCAAGTTTCTGATGAAGCACTTAATGAAGCGTTTGCTGTAGTTTCGAAGAAATTACAAGAACAAGAGCAAGCAGCTGCTAAAGAACTTTCAGCTGAAGGTGAGAAGTTCCTAGCCGATAACGCAAAGCGTGACGAAGTAACAGTAACAGAATCTGGTTTACAGTACGAAGTATTAGCTACTGGTGAAGGCGAAAAGCCAACAGCACAAAGCACAGTAAGAACACATTACCATGGTACTTTCATCAACGGTGAAGTATTCGATAGCTCTTACGATCGTGGTCAACCTGCTGAATTCCCAGTTGGTGGTGTTATCGCTGGTTGGACTGAAGCATTACAAATGATGACTGAAGGTTCTAAGTGGAGATTATACATCCCTTACAACTTAGCATACGGTGAGCGTGGTTCTCAGGGCGCGATTCCTCCTTATGCAACATTAGTATTCGACGTTGAGCTATTAGCCATCGTTAACTAATTTAAAGAAGCCCTCAATTGAGGGCTTTTTATTGGCTTAAAGAAAATGACAAAAGAAATAATAGAAAAGCTATTTAAGCAATACCTAATCAGTTTTGTAGACTATGATTTTGTTGGGGTCAAAGCTTGCTATGCGATACCAAGTACTATGGCTACTCCTGATCAGTTTCTAACGTTGTCAGATGAAATATCATTCGAAGCAACGTTTAAAGGCATTTTCGAACAGTTAAAAAGTGCGGGTATGGTGAGTGTTGCCGCTAAGCAAGCAAGTTACCAAAAATTGACTGATGGGCTTTACCTTGCGTCAGTTGATTGGGAATTCTTCACAGAAGATGGCACATCATTTACTGACTTCACAGCGTTTTATCATATTACGATTGAAGATAAGCAAGCCAAGATTTTAAGTGTAATATCTCAAGACAGTAGTCAAAGCCAAATTATTGGTGAAACATTTAATATCAGTTAGAGAAAAAGAACAGAAATGACAGTTAAAGTAGGTATTTTAGGCTGTAGTGGCCGAATGGGTAGAAATTTAATAGAAGCAGCAATCAATCATGAACAAACTGAGTTGGTTGGCGGTACTGTGCGTGAGAGTTCATCATTTGCAGGATTTGACCTAGGCGAGCTTGCTGGCATCGGAAAAATAGGCAAGTCAACTTCAAGTGGTATTGATTCTCTTAAAGATGCAGATGTACTTATCGATTTTACTACCATTGAATCTACGCTTGAAAACATTAAGTGGTGTCAAGATAACAACAAAGCGATTGTTATTGGTACGACGGGTTTCACTGACGAGCAGGTTGAAACGATTAAAGAGGCAGGAAAGGACGCTCCAATTGTATTAGCACCTAATACGAGTGTTGGTGTTAATTTGCTATTTAAACTGCTTGAAATTACCGCAAAGGCAATTGGCGACTATACTGATATAGAAATTTTTGAAGCACATCATAGATTCAAAAAAGATGCACCATCAGGCACCGCAATGAAAATGGGGCAAGTAATTGCAGAAACACTAGGTCGCGATTTAAATAAATGTGCTGTTTACGGTCGTGAAGGCATAACTGATGAGCGTGACCCACAAACAATAGGTTTTGCAACAGTGAGAGCTGGCGATGTAGTAGGTGAGCACACTGCATTTTTTGCTGATTTAGGTGAAAGATTAGAGTTAACACATAAAGCAAGCTCAAGAATGACCTTTGCATTAGGCGCAATGCGAGCTGCTTTATGGTTGTCAGAAGCTGAAAACGGCTTTTATGACATGCAAGATGTATTAGGTTTAAAAAGCCTATAAATGTTAGATAACTGTTACTTTTGACGCTTTAGAAGAAAAAAGCGTATTAAAGCTTAATTTTTGCAAATTTAGCTGGACGAAAGTGACTTATAAGCGTAGAATGCGCGGAATTTGTCAAAAATTTGCTTTCGGCGAGCCAGTAGACGGATTAATGACCAAATTTCGCGCTTAATAAATTGGTCTAAAATTAGACTGTTTATTAAGATTATTTTCTTCTTTTCGGAGGTTAAATTGACTAAATCTGCCATATTGGTGCTGGAAGACGGCACTGTATTTAAAGGTACCGCCATTGGTGCGGAAGGTGCGGCAGTCGGTGAAGTTGTTTTCAATACTTCAATGACCGGCTATCAAGAAATTCTTACTGATCCTTCCTACGCAGAACAAATTATTACCCTCACATATCCACATATTGGAAACACGGGCACAAACAGCGAAGACGAAGAGTCTGGTGAAATTGTAGCCAAGGGCTTAGTAATTCGTGATCTACCATTACTTGCTAGTAATTTTAGAAACGAAGAAAATTTAAGCGACTACCTAAAAAGTAACAATATTTTAGGTATTGCGGATATCGATACGCGCAAGCTAACACGTATTTTACGTGAAAAGGGCGCACAAAATGGTTGTATCCTAGCGGGTGACAACCTAGACGAAGCAAGCGCTCTGGCGCAAGCTAAAGACTTCCCAGGTCTTAAAGGTATGGACTTAGCAAAAGTAGTAACAACTGCTGAGCGATACGAATGGACTGAAGGTAGCTGGAAGTTAGGTGAAGGTCATGTTTCACCAGAAAAGTTAGACTTTCACGTAGTTGCTTATGATTTTGGTGCTAAACGTAATATTTTGCGTATGTTAGTAGACCGCGGTTGTCGTTTAACAGTAGTACCTGCTCAAACTTCTGCTGAAGAAGTATTAGCGATGAACCCAGACGGTATTTTCTTATCAAATGGTCCTGGTGATCCAGAACCGTGTGATTATGCAATTACTGCAATTAAGAGCTTCTTAGAAACTGATTTACCAATCTTTGGTATTTGTTTAGGTCATCAATTGTTAGGTTTAGCAAGTGGTGCACAAACAGTAAAAATGAAATTTGGTCACCATGGTGCTAACCACCCGGTTAAAGATTATGACCGCAATGTGGTTATGATCACGTCTCAAAACCATGGTTTTGCTGTTGACGAAGCTAACTTGCCTGAAAACTTAAAAGTTACTCACAAATCTCTATTTGATGGTTCTTTACAAGGTATCCACCGTACAGATAAGCCAGCGTTCAGTTTCCAAGGTCACCCAGAAGCTAGCCCAGGTCCGCATGATGCAGCACCTTTATTTGACCATTTTATTGATTTAATCAAAGCACGTAAAAACGCTTAAGCACAATAAGAGAGACAACTAACCATGCCAAAACGTAATGACATAAAAAGTATCTTAATTTTAGGTGCAGGCCCGATTGTAATCGGCCAAGCGTGTGAGTTTGACTACTCAGGTGCACAAGCTTGTAAGGCGTTAAGAGAAGAAGGTTACCGCGTAATCTTAGTTAACTCTAACCCTGCAACTATTATGACTGACCCAGAAATGGCTGACTCAACTTACATTGAGCCAATCCACTGGGAAGTTGTTCGCAAGATTATTGAAAAAGAGCGTCCAGACGCAGTTCTCCCTACAATGGGTGGTCAAACTGCACTTAACTGTGCGCTTGATTTAGAAAAACACGGCGTACTAGCTGAGTTTGGTGTTGAAATGATTGGTGCTACTGCTGACGCAATCGATAAAGCAGAAGACCGTGACCGTTTCGACAAAGCAATGAAAAACATTGGTTTAGAAACGCCTCGTGCTGAAATTGTTCACACAATGGAAGAAGCACTAGATACTTCTACACGCATTGGTTTCCCTTGTATTATCCGTCCATCTTTCACTATGGGTGGTACAGGTGGTGGTATCGCATATAACCGTGAAGAGTATGAAGAAATCTGTACTCGTGGTTTAGATTTATCACCAACAAACGAATTATTGATTGATGAATCATTAATTGGTTGGAAAGAATACGAAATGGAAGTTGTACGTGACAAAAACGACAACTGTATCATCGTTTGTTCAATCGAAAACTTTGATCCAATGGGTATTCACACGGGTGACTCAATCACAGTTGCACCAGCGCAAACCTTAACAGACAAAGAATACCAAATCATGCGTAACGCTTCTTTAGCGGTACTTCGTGAAATTGGTGTTGAAACGGGTGGTTCAAACGTACAGTTCGGTGTTTGTCCTAACACTGGCCGTATGGTTATCATCGAGATGAACCCTCGTGTATCTCGTTCATCTGCATTAGCTTCAAAAGCAACTGGTTTCCCAATTGCTAAAATCGCTGCAAAACTAGCGGTTGGCTACACATTAGACGAGTTACAAAACGACATTACAGGTGGTGCAACACCAGCATCATTTGAACCAACAATTGACTACGTTGTTACTAAGATCCCACGTTTTAACTTCGAGAAGTTCGCAGGTTCTGAAGATAGACTAACAACGCAAATGAAGTCAGTTGGTGAAGTAATGGCAATCGGCCGTAACCAACAAGAATCAATGCAAAAAGCACTTCGTGGTCTAGAAGTTGGCGCAACAGGCTTCGATCCAGTAGTTGACTTAAACGACAGCGAAGCTCGTTCTAAGATCATGCACGAGCTTCAAGAAGCAGGTGCAGAGCGTATTTGGTACATCGGTGATGCATTCCGTATGGGCATGACATTAGATGAAGTATTTAACGCTACTAAGATCGACCGTTGGTTCCTAGTTCAAATTGAAGACTTAATCAAAGAAGAGCAAGCGATTGCTGAACAAGGCATGGCTGGCTTAAACGCTGATTACTTACGCAAGCTTAAGCGTAAAGGTTTTGCAGATTTACGTATTGCTGACATCATTGGTGTTAGCGAAACTGAAATTCGTAAGAAACGTCATGCAGCAGACATTCATCCAGTTTACAAGCGTGTAGATACGTGTGCGGCTGAGTTTAAGTCTGATACTGCTTACATGTACTCATCATACGATGATGAATGTGAAGCAGCGCCTTCTGATAAAGACAAGATCATGATTATCGGTGGTGGTCCTAACCGTATCGGTCAAGGTATCGAATTTGACTACTGTTGTGTACACGCGGCGTTAGCTTTACGTGAAGACGGCTATGAAACAATCATGGTTAACTGTAACCCTGAAACGGTTTCTACTGATTACGATACATCTGATCGTTTATACTTCGAACCAATTACGTTTGAAGATGTATTAGAAATCGTAAACGTTGAAAAGCCAAAAGGTGTTATCGTTCAATACGGTGGTCAAACGCCACTTAAATTAGCACGTGCATTAGAAGCTGCTGGCGTTCCTATTATCGGTACATCACCAGATGCAATCGACCGTGCAGAAGACCGTGAACGTTTCCAACAAGCGGTTGACCGTTTAGGTTTATTACAACCTGAAAATGCAACAGTAACATCTGTAGAAGAAGCGGTAGCAGAAGCGAAGAACATTGGCTTCCCATTAGTTGTTCGTCCTTCATACGTACTTGGTGGTCGTGCGATGGAAATCGTATACGACGAACAAGACTTACGTCGCTACATGAATGAAGCAGTAAGTGTTTCTAATGAAGCACCAGTACTTCTTGACCACTTCTTAGATGACGCAATTGAAGTAGATATTGATGCTATCTGTGACGGCGAAAACGTTGTTATTGGTGGTATTATGCAACATATCGAACAAGCTGGTGTTCACTCAGGTGACTCGGCATGTTCATTACCTGCATACAGCTTAGATCAAGAAGTTCAAGACGTAATGCGTAAGCAAGTGACAGACTTAGCGTTTGAGCTAGGTGTTGTTGGTCTTATGAATACACAGATGGCGGTTAAAGACGGTAAAGTTTACTTAATCGAAGTTAACCCGCGTGCTGCACGTACAGTACCATTTGTTTCAAAAGCGACTTCGGTTCCTTTAGCTAAAGTAGCAGCACGTGTAATGTCTGGTAAGTCATTAACAGAGCAGGGCGTAACGAAAGAAACTATTCCTCCGTTCTTCTCAGTAAAAGAAGTTGTTATTCCATTTAACAAGTTCCACGGCAGTGACCCATTAGTTGGTCCAGAAATGCGCTCAACTGGTGAAGTAATGGGTGTAGGTGATACATTCGAAGAAGCTTACGCTAAAGCTAACTTAGGTGCAGGTGTTGTTATTCCTAAGTCAGGCCGTGCACTTATCTCTGTTCGTAACAGTGATAAAGAGCGTGTTGTTGACTTAGCTAAGCAACTAGTTGCATTAGGCTATGAGTTAGATGCTACACACGGTACTGCTGTTATCTTAGGTGAAGCAAGTGTTCCTTGTCGCTTAGTAAACAAAGTACACGAAGGTCGTCCACACATTCTTGATAGAATCAAGAATGGTGAGTACAGCTACATTGTAAATACTACTGAAGGTCGTAAAGCAATCGAAGATTCAAAAGTACTACGTGGCGGCGCACTTCGTTATAAAGTGCCATACACAACGACATTGAATGCGGCATTTGCTGCAGCTCAGTCTCACGCAGCTGACGATAGAAACAAAGTAACTTCTATCCAAGAGTTGCACGAGCGTTGTCGCCAAGCAAACTAATAAAGTACTTTGTCTAAAATGACAGTTTTGTTATGCTATTAGGCAGATGCAATAAAAACGAATAAATAAAGGTGGTTTTTACCACCTTTATTATTTTTAAGAGAAGAAGAGAAGCATGAATCAATTTCCAATGACGGCAAATGGTGCCGAAGCTTTAAAAGAAGAATTGAACCATCTTAAAACGGTAAAACGCCCTCAAATCATTGAAGCGATTGCAGAAGCTCGTGAACACGGCGACTTGAAAGAAAACGCAGAATATCACGCAGCTCGTGAACAACAAGGATTCTGTGAAGGTCGTATCCAAGATATTGAAGGTAAACTGGGTAATGCACAAATCATTGATGTGACTAAGATCCCTAATACAGGCAAAGTTATCTTTGGTGTTACGGTATCTTTATTAAACATAGACACTGACGAAGAGGTTACTTACCAGATCGTTGGTGACGATGAAGCCGATATTAAAAACAATCGCATTTCAATTAACTCGCCAATTGCACGTGGTTTAATTGGTAAAGAGGTTGATTCAGAAGTTGAAGTTAAGACACCAGGTGGTGTGGTTGAATATGAGATTATTGGTGTAGAGCACAAGTAATCTCATAATTATAAAATTAAACTAAAAACCGAGCTAATGGCTCGGTTTTTTATTGCCTGAAAACAAGGTACTGATCTCAATAAACAAAATGAACTAAAAATTTATTATACATATAATTCAAAATACACAAAATATTACAGATATATTGTATACATTATAATGTGGTGTGATAAAGTACAGTCGTTAACAGCATGTTAACGATATACATTGTTTTTGATCTGATCTGTCAATCTAATCAAGTCATGTATAAGCAGGAGCGAACTTTCGCTCCTGCACTCCACGCTCTTTTTTATTTAATGCTACTCAAATATTACCGTATAAGGCGGCAGAGAATTAAGTAAGTCTTTTCCGTATCTTTTTGTTTTTAAACGTTTATCAAGCAAGGTTATAATTCCGCTGTCCTTTTCATTTCTCAATAAGCGGCCTGTTGCTTGTACTAGTTTCTTCGAGGCATCAGGTACCGAGATAGACATAAACGGATTGCCACCCTTAGCAGTGATGTATTCTGCTTGAGCTTCTTCAACAGGAGAGGTTGGCACAGAAAAAGGTAACTTGGTAATAATCAGGTTATTTAGATAATCACCGGGAAGATCTAATCCTTCAGAAAAACTTTGTGTACCAAAAATGATACTAGGTTTATTGTTGTCACACTTCTTTTTATGATTTTCAATGATGTGTTGGCGTGATTGTTCACCTTGCATTTGAAGTGAAATTTTATATTTTTCACGCATCGCCTTAGCGACTTGCTCCATTTGCCAATAGGAAGAAAACAATACTAATGTAGCATCATCTTTGGCCATGAGTTCAGGCAATTTTACGATGACTTCATCGGTAAATTGTTTTTGGCTTGGTTCATTGTCCATGTTAGCAATTACAAGCTTTGCATTATTTTTATAATCAAATGGTGAATCAACTTTTTGGTATTGAGTACCATCATCATTTCTCAATCCTACTTGCTTTCTAAAGTGATCAAAAGAGTTTAGTGCCATTACAGTCGCTGAACACAGCACCGCACCTTCACATTTTGACCAAAGCATGTCTTCCAGTGCAAAACCAACTTCTATTGGAGACGCACAAAGTACAAAGTCTTGCTTTTTAAATTTGCTAATTGTGATCCATCTCGCCAATGGTGCGGCTTTTTCACTATCTGTTTTTGCGTACATCAACCAAAGAGCATTAAAGTTCTCCAAGCGTTGTAACATGAAACCGGCTTCGGCTAAAAGTGGCTCTGCCAAATACATTTGCGTTTCGCCATCTTTTACTGATTCCATCAGCAAATTGTAAAGTTTGTTTAAGTGAGCTAGGCATTTTTTACTCAGCTCTGTTAAATCTTGAGACCAATTTTTTAAAGTGCTTGGAATGATGCCATTTTCAAATCTGAATACTGGCTCTTCATCACTATTGCCAGCAAAGTAGGCTTGTTTGTTGTTCTCAATAAAAGTGACGACTTTTTGCATTTCAACCAATAGTTCTTGGCAGTCATCACCAAGTTTTAAAGACGGAGAAATAGCCGCTTGTCGCTTAATTAGTTTAGCAACTTTATCGCCAGTTTCTTTAAGTTTGGTTAACCATTCAATTGAGCCTTTTAAAGCTATTGAAGCACTCGAATGATCACGCGTAACCTTAGGTAAGTGATGTGCTTCATCAATGATGTAATAACAATCTTCTGGCTCAGGTAAAATCCTACCACCACCCAGTTCTAAGTCAGCGAGCAGTAAACTGTGATTGATGACTAAAACGTCTGCATCATCCATTTGCTCTCTGGCTTTGTGGAACGGGCAGTGAGTATGCTCAGCTAAATGCTTGAGGCAACTGTGTTTATCGCTTTGAATTTGCTGCCATATATGTCTTGGTATTGGATCTGGCCAAGAATCAATATCACCTTGCCATTTTCCATCTTTCAATGCTGAATTAAGTTTTGTTAATAACTTGATATCTTTGTCATTTGGTTTTTCTGCAAATGTGAATCCAGCTTGTGGAGTATCATCTGTATTACAAGCAAGCGATAATTTTTGTCGACAGACATAACGTTGCCGACCTTTGGCTAGCGTAAAACTAAAATTTAGACCACTGTGTTGTTTAAGAAACGGTAAATCTTTATCTACAAGTTGCTCTTGCAAGGCTACGGTTGCTGTAGCTATACATACTTTCTTTTTCTTAGTTAATGCTAATGGTATAGCGCCTAACGAATAAGCTAGTGATTTACCTGTACCTGTACCGGCTTCTATCGTAATTATTTTTCTTAGCTTGTCGTAATCACCAGCCAACGTTTTAGCAATTTCGGCAATCAAAAACGTCTGCTGTTTACGTGGATTAAAGTTCGGTAGGTTATCGCCAATGGCACGATAGGATTTTCTTATTACATCTTTTAGGTTGTCGCTTAGCATGCCAGTTGCTTCTTTTCCTTTGAGTGTAAACAATTAAGTGGTAACCTGTATATATTAACAGGTTATTCTAGAAAGTATGTATTTTTAATGAATTTTTCTGATGGTAAAGATTCAATTGTTCAATCTTCAGGCTTTTTGCTTACCAGACGTGCGTTTGATGGTAAGCATGGCTTGCTTATTCACCTGTGGCTAAAGGGTGAAAACGGACCAATCCGACTAGTCATTGAGGATGAGCTTGCTGTCTTTTTTGTTGAATCAGAGCGAGCTAATGTTGCAGAAAAGTCGTTAATTGAAGCTAATATCAATCTTGTAAAACGCAAGGCTGTGCCACTGAAAACTTTCGCCCAAGTACCTGTGGAAGCTTTCTATTTTAAGTATCTACGAGACTTTTATGCGGCGAGAGAATGCCTAGCTCAGTTGCATGTCAAATGTTATGAAGATGACATTCGTCCGGATGATCGTTACTTGATGGAGAGGTTTATTACAGCTGGCATTGTATTTACTGGTGTGCAATCGAAAGCTGTACCTTTTGAAGACTATCGACAAGTTAAATGTAAACCTACAGAAGAAAATCGTTCGTTTTCAGTTGTTTCACTCGATATCGAATGTTCCATGAAAGGAGAGCTTTATTCAATAGGATTATACGCCGAAAACTATTCTCTGGTATTCATGATTGCTTCTTCGCAGCAACAGGGCAGTTATTCTTTGAATTCTGATAACGATTATATTGAGTGGATTAAAGATGAACGATCACTTTTATCAGCGCTAGTTAAATGGTTTCATGAATTTGACCCAGACATCGTCATCGGTTGGAATGTTATTCAGTTTGATTTTAATCTGCTGCAAAAACGTTTTGACTATTATCAAATACCCTTTGAAGTAGGTAGAGATAGATCACTTCCTCGTTGGCGCACGCAGCGAAACTCTGAGCAAAAGTTTTTAGATATCTCTGGTCGGGTTGTTTTTGATGGCATCGATTTACTGAAAACAGCAACCTATAGCTTTAGTAGTTTTTCACTAGAAAATGTTGCTCAAGAGTTATTAGGTATTGGTAAGAAAGTCGATGATGTTGAAAATCGAGTACAAGAGATAACCGATAACTTTAATAATGATAAGCTCGCTCTAGCAGCTTATAACCTTGAAGATTGTAGGTTAGTGTTAAAGATCTTTGAACATACTAATTTAATGGCTTTTGCAAAACTTCGAGCAGAGCTAACAGGGTTAGCGATTGATCGAGTTGGCGGGTCAGTAGCTGCGTTCACCAACTTATATCTACCAAAATTACACCGTGCTGGTTATGTCGCTCCTAATATGGGAGACGGGATGAAAGGCTTAGTTTCGCCCGGTGGTTATGTCATGGATTCGATTCCAGGGCTGTACAAAAACGTTTTAATTCTTGATTTCAAAAGTCTATACCCCAGCATCATCAGAACATTTAACGTTGATCCTATGGGGATGGTAGAAGGATTAAAAATACCTAACAAATCTATAGAAGGGTTTGATGGTGCGTTTTTTTCCAGAGATAAACATTTTTTGCCTGAAATTATTGAGTCTTTGTGGCAGCAACGAGATATCGCTAAACGAGACAAAAACGCAGCATTGTCTCAAGCGATAAAAATCATCATGAATTCGTTTTATGGGATTTTGGGCTCTACCGGGTGTCGGTTTTTTGATCCTAGGCTGTCTGGTTCAATTACAAAAAGAAGTCACGAACTATTAAAGACAACTCAACAGTGGATTGAGGAAAAAGGCTATCAGGTCATTTACGGTGATACCGATTCTATTTTTGTTCACGTGGGTGATGATTTATCGCCTAAGCAATGCACAAACTTGGGTAAAGAATTGGCTGACTTTATTAATGAACAGCTCAGGTTAACGCTAAAAGAGCGCTTTAATGTTGATAGTGCGCTAGAAATGGAATTTGAAACTCATTTTAACCAGTTCTTCATGCCAACTGTGCGTGGCAACATGTTGAGCCAAGTAAAAGGTGAAACGGTTGAGCAAATTGGAACTAAAAAACGTTATGTAGGCCAAGTTGTAGACGATGACGGAAAGAGCCACTTAATTTTTAAAGGGCTTGAAACGGTTAGAAGTGACTGGACAGAGTTAGCTAAATCTTTTCAAAAAAGTTTGTATCAATTGGTTTTTGCAAATGCTGATTTAGCTGATATTTCTACTTATATATTAAGTTTGGTTGAGGAAGTAAAAAAAGGTGAATGGGATGATAGGCTTGTTTATCGTAAGAGGTTACGCCGCAAGCTTGAGCTCTATGTAAAAAACGTGCCTCCTCATGTAAAAGCTGCTCGTTATGCTGATCAAATAAATGAACAAAACGGCAATGCAAAACGTTATCAAAACAAAGGTTGGATTTCTTACGTGATTACGGTTAGTGGTCCGCAAGCCATTGAGCATAAACAAGCGGAAATTAATTATCAGCATTACATAGACAAACAACTAAAAACGATTGCCGATGACATTTTGCCATTTGTTGACACAAGCTTTGAGCAAATAACCGACCAGCAATTAAGTTTGTTTTAGGGAAGGGGGGCGATGGTCGTTCTTATTAACACCGCCTATCCCTGTAAACCAACGCCGCCCCAAAAACTATGATTAACCAATACCCTTGATGAAAATTACTTTGCCGTCTTGCTCAACGACATCCACTTTACCTGCTTCAATCATTTTACTTTCTATCACAATTGATTCTTTGCCTTCTACAGAAGGTTTACCTGTAGCTTTATCAATAATAATGGCTGCACCAACGATACTGGAAAATGCTAACCATGGGCTTGCATGGTGATGATGGTGAGGATTTACAACAACCACTTTCTTTTTGACTACCGGTGTGCAAACTCTACCTTTACCTGCTACCCAGCGACACGTAGTTGCTGATTCTGCCGGTAAAGTCGCCATAAAAGTTGAAACTGCTAAAAAGCTAACTAAAATCTTTTTCATGTTAATTCCTCATTGAATTACTTGGTGTTTTAAGATGGTGTTAGTTTATCGAGATAGCTAGTAACGTGTCTGATCCAAAATGTAATTAAGTGCAATCAACAAAATTTAAAAAAATGCGTGCACTTAGCTAAAAACAACTGTATAAAGATGTTTAGATGGCTAGATAGCTAATACAAAGGTGCAATAGTGAAAAAAGATACTCGATTGATTAATGCTGGCAGAGCTAAGAAATGGACTGGTAATGTGGTAAACCCACCTGTAGAAAGAGCTTCTACAGTAGTATTTGATTCTGTAAAAGAAATGAAGCATGCAACTGCAAACAGAGGCAATAAAGTTCATTTCTATGGAAGAAGAGGAACCGCTACCACTTTTGCATTTAATGAGGCTATGGTTGCGCTTGAAGGTGGTGAAGGTTGTGCTGTATACCCATCTGGCACGGCTGCGATTACTAATGCAATTCTGTCTTTTGTTAAAACAGGCGACCACCTATTAATGGTTGATACTGCTTATGAACCTACACGCGATTTTTGTGACAAGGTACTTGCCAAGCTAGGCGTAGAAACTACTTACTATGATCCGCTTATCGGCCGAGGTATTGAGGCACTAATCAGACCAAATACTAAAGTTATTTTCTTAGAATCGCCTGGTTCAATTACGATGGAAGTACAAGATGTACCAGGAATAGCTGATGTGGCGCATCAACATGATTGTATCGTGATGCTAGATAATACATGGTCCGCTGGCATTAACTTTAAGCCATTTGACCATGGTGTTGATATTTCAATACAAGCAGCAACCAAATATATCGTTGGTCACTCAGATGTCATGCTAGGAACAGCTGTTGCAACTGAAAAGTATTGGCCCGCACTACGTGAAAATAGTTACTTGATGGGACAATGTACGTCACCTGATGATCTCTATATGGCAATGAGAGGGATCAGAACGTTAAGTGTTCGTTTAAAGCAGCACCAAGAGAATGCTTTAAAAGTAGCTAATTGGCTTAAAACACGAGAAGAAGTGGGCGATATACTTCATCCAGCTTTTGAAGAATGCCCAGGTCATGAGTTCTTCGAAAGAGACTTTGAAGGTAGCAATGGTCTTTTTTCTTTTATGCTAACACGTGGTGATCAAGCGTCTCTTAATGCACTATTAGACGGTATGAAACATTTTAAAATGGGCTATTCTTGGGGCGGCTTTGAGAGCTTAATACTGGGTAATACAAACGTAGGCCGCTTAAGAACTGCCACCCAATGGCAACAAGAGTACCCGTTAATTCGCATCCACGTAGGACTAGAGGATGTAGACGATTTAATTGAAGATTTAGCGGCAGGGTTTGATCGCTTAAATGCTCATTTGGACAATAGATAGACATTTTAATGCATCGTTATAGTATCAGCGAATGGTTAACTATTATTACTCAGGGCGTTTGGGTTAGAGCGAAAACAGCTCGTTTACCTGAGGCCCTTGGCGTTAGAGACGGAGAGGGTGGTGACAAGAACCTACCTGAAATTAGGCTGTTAATCTTGGGAGATTCTGCTGCTGCTGGCGTTGGCGTAGATCACCAACATAACGCCTTGACTGGGCAATTGGTAAGTGAGTTACAACAAGATTTCTATGTACATTGGCGCTTAGTTGCATCATCAGGTATAACAAGTGAAGTAGCACATAATGAGTTTCTTCCTGACTTGACCAACCATGAGTTTGATGCAGCGGTAATTTCTTTAGGTGTTAATGATGTCACTCGTTTCACTAGTGATAAAGACTGGCAAAAGTATCAGCTGGCAATATGGGAAAAACTATTGAAAGAGCACAATATTCGAAAGCTCTTGATCACACCTGTACCACCAATGGAAAAGTTTTTTGCGTTACCTAATAAATTAGCAGGTATTTTTGGTAGACGAGCCGAGAGTCTTAATGTGCTGTTAAAACAGATGGCAAATAGTCATGAAAAAAATGTCACGTTACTGGATTTTGATGTGCCAACAGAGCCTGAAATGCTAGCTAAAGACGGTTTTCATCCGAGTGAGCGAACTTATCAGCTTTGGGCAAAAGTAGCCGCTAAACACCTATTACCTTAGCGGCAAAAAAAAGGCCACGTCATCGTGGCCTCAATTATTTATTTTCCTAGCATTTTAAATATTTTATCTGCTATTTCGGTGTTGTCTTGCACACCTCTGAATTTCTCAAACCCTTTACCAAAAGAATATACAGGCACATCTATTCCAGTATGTCCGCCAGATGTCCATCCGGTATTTGTTGTTCTATCTACAATAGCGTTAATAGCTGGGTTGATGATGTAACTTGCGTTTGGTTTACGTTTGCTTTTTTTCTCTTCTTTTGACAATAGTGTATAAGCATTCACTCTTGTCAGCGCTTTAGATTTGGCATCGATAACCGCTTGGTATTCTTCGTCAGTAACTTGCGTGTGCAGGGCACTAGACAACTCTTCAAGCGACAGATTTTTCTTAAGGAAAGCCTTACCAATACTATCTACAGAGCGTTCAAACTTTCTAATTGAACTTGGATCCCATTTGTATTCGCCGTTTGCAGCGATAGACATACCACCAGTGCTATGATCCGCCGTTAATACAACAAGCGTGTCAGGATTGCTCTTAACATATGTTTCAAGCATTTTTAACGTAGACGCTAGATCTGACATTTCAGCCATTGCTGATGCTACATCGTTACCGTGTCCGGCCCAGTCAACTTGGCTAGCTTCAATAAGCATGAAGTAACCGTTTTTGTTTTCCAAATGTGCTAATGCAGTTTTAGTCATTAGTGATAAACGATTTTGCTTTGAATCATCCAACGCCCAAGGAAGACCAACAGGAGCAAATAGGCCAAGGAGAGGCTGAGTTTTATCCGTTGCGTTAAGTGATTCATATGAATCTACGTAGCTAAATCCAGCCTGTTTAAATTCCTCTACTAGGTTTCTGTCTTCACGAACAAAATACTTAGTACCACCACCCAATAAAACATCTACGTTGATACCATTGTCAATATAACTGTCTGCAATATCGTTGTAATTTAGTCGACTTTCGTTATGAGTGATATATGAAGCTGGCGTCGCATGATTTACTTGAGAAGTTACTACAACACCCGTTTTCATACCTTTGTCTTTAGCAAATTGAAGTACTGAGTCGACAGGTTGTTTGTGGACATCAACACCAATGGCTTTGTTGTAACTCTTAGTTGCTGTTGCAAGCGCAGTTGCACCTGCAGCTGAATCTGTTATGTAGCCCGAAACGCTAGCAGGATAGGTGATAGCACTACCCACTAAATGTCTATCAAATACTGTCGATTCGACAATGTCAGTGTCTGGGTTGTCATTATAGTAACGGTATGCAGATGGGTACACAGGGCCCATACCATCCGCTACGATCATAATTATATTCTTTGGTGTGTTATCTGAGCTTTGAGTATGTGGTGCTTGTGTTGATTGACAACCTTGCAAAAATGTTGCCGATAAAGCTATCGTCAGCGCGCTTTTAACTAGTTTTTTCATGTTGTACTTCTTATTTAGATATTTTTAGATCGACCCAAACTAGACGATGATCTGATGATGCCTGTCTGTTCTTAATTAAACGATAAGTTTCATCACCTTCCTGTGGCCAAAATACGCCTGAATCTACAACTTCCCATCCTGACTTTGAAGGAAGAACGTAGTCCGCTCTCATTCGCCAGTGTGCTGTGTGGCTAGCACCGTTCTTATTATCAGGAGAATGTAGTTTTGCCGCTTTACTTGAAGGTACGGTATCGATGACATTTTCATGCTTGGTAATTGATGCAATGCCATCGACAATAGCATCGCCATCTGTCGTAGAGGCGTTGAGATCACCTAAGAAAACAAATGGAACACTGTTACCTAAGCCACCTTTTATTCCTGCATCATCGTATATGTAATCTGATTTGCCTTGGGTGATATAGTCACCCCAGAATTTAAGTTCGTCATGGTTCCTTTTCCCATTACGATCTTCCTTTCCGTCAAAAACTGGTGGAGTAGGGTGTGAAGCAAGTACGTGAACCTGCTTACCTGCAACAGAAACAGGAATATCCCAATGCGACTTTGATGATAGTCTCATTTCATTCCAAGCTTCAGCTGAGTACCATGGTTTGTTAGTTTCTGGGTCAAAGGGCTTTAAGGCGTTTGGCATGTCTTTCCACTTGAACATTTGGAACGTTCTAATGGCATCTACATCAATTGGGTATTTTGACAGCAAAGCCATGCCAAAGTGACCAGGAAAATAGCCAAAACCATGTGTATCACTTGGCCTACTAACTTTTCCGTCACCATTGCTATCATTTTTCAATAACACACCAGTGTTTACATCACCTTGATAGGCGTACTTGTATTTAGCTATTGCTTGCTTATTTTGGGAAACTTCGAGATATGCTTTTTGGAATAACTTGAGAGCGCCTTTATTCTTGTCGCCGCCGTCGAATTCGTTTAACAACAAAATATCAGGTTGAACTCGCTGAATAATTTCAGCGATGTTCTTAATTTGTTGATGATTATTATTTAGCGCGTTTATCAGCTCGTCTCCATTTACTGAAGGTGAAACACCTCGTTCATAAGGTACGTAATTGAGCGCTTCCATGCTGACATTAAAAGTTGCTATACGAATTGTCTGTGTATCATCTGCGTAACTTGCGCTTGCACAAGCTAATGTCGTTGCAATGGAAATTTTTTTTATCATCAACTGTCTCTATAAAATTAAGTAATATCTAAACCACGAATGATGAAGTCAGATAGGAAGTCAGTAACATGTTGAACGTCATCTTCTTCGTAATCTGCTCGGTTCATGATGGTAAGGATTTGAGTTTCAAAATCAGCATAGTGCTGAGTGGACGACCATATTAAGAAAATTAGGTTGACAGGATCACAACGTCGCATAACGCCTTCATCCATCCAGCGTTCAAATATCTTTGATTTTTCTCTTACCCATTTTCTTTGATAAGTACGGTTATATTCCTTTAGATGTTGTGCACCTTGGATGACTTCCAATGCATAAATCTTAGAGGCGTTTGGTTGTTCAAAAGCCATTTGCACTTTTGCAGCAACAAACTTCTTAATCGCTACTTTTGGGCCATCTTCGTAGCTAATGTCACCGATACCCTGATCCCACATATCAAGTGTTTGATCAAGAACTGCATGATAAATGTTTTCTTTATTCTTGAAGTAATAAAGTACATTCGCTTTTGGAAGACCAGCTCGGTCCGCGATTGATTGAACAGTTGCGCCTTTATAGCCTTGCGCAATGAATTCTTCTTGCGCTGCTGCAAGTATTTTTTCTTGGCTTTTTATTCTTATACGTCCTTGTTTATTAGGACTTGCATTTTCAGTCATAACACTTCTTTGCTGTTAGTTTAAAAAGTTTTGTCCGCATTTTAACCGTATCTGCTTTCTAAGTCCTTAATTTATTTTAACTATCTAATTTACCATTAGGTCAGAATAGATTAATAAAAGCACATCGATTAGATTCTTAAAACGACGTTAGAATAGTGTTTTTTGCAACTTATATCTAGTGTAAATTGGTATTTATGGTCTTTTAATGAATTAATAGACACTGTTTGACCAGTTATTGGTATTTATCTCGTGAATGTTATCTTTAATTATATAGAAGTGGTTGATTGCTGAATGTGTGGTTTAGTTTTTTAATAAGCTCCAGGCGCATGTTGCTATTGTGATTTTGTTTTATGTTTTTTTAACCTGACCATTTGGTAGGTTGAAGTTTGTTTGGTGCTGCTTTTTTGAAAAATATTGGTGTTTTTTCATTTTAATGATTTTTTTATGAAATCACCTGATTTTTAATGTGTGTTTTTAAGTTGTTGTTTATATTGGTATTGTTATTTTGTTCTTGACTAGTTAGTCAGGAATTGATAAACAGATAAAACTTGTATTTTTGCCGTAATTTACATATTGTAATGAAATTGTAAAAAAGACTGACTACGATCAGTCGCAATAAGAGACTTTAAAAAAGTCCAATACAAGTAACTTTAATAAGAAGTTTAGAACAAGTTTAAAATAATAAAACTTACACCAAGGAAATAAATGATGAAAACCCATCGCCTTTCTCGCATATCAGGTGCTATTGTTTTTGCACTAGGTATGTCAACTTCAGCGTTAGCGAATACCACGTCTTCCGCTATTAAAGGTTCAATCGTTGGTCCAAATGGCAATCCTGCTGCGGGCACAACAATCACTGTAACTCACATTCCTTCAGGTACTGTTAAGACTGTTACTGCTAACGCAAGTGGTCTTTTCAACTCTCAAGGTTTACGTGTTGGTGGTCCTTACAAAATCGTTGTTGATTCAGACAAATTCCAAGACAGAATCATCAGTGATGTTTACATTAAGCTAGGTGAGCCATTAGCTTTAAATCTTCAATTAGAAGACTTAGCTATGGAAACTATCCAAGTAACAGCTAGCCAGTTGACTGCTACTGAAATGGGTGCAACTAGCCCAGCTACTAACTTCAACCTTGAAGACTTAGAGTACGCAGCATCAGCTAACCGTGACATTAAAGACTTAGTACGTATTGATCCTCGTATCAATATCGAAGAATCAAATGGTTCTGAAGCTATTCTTTGTGGTGGTTCAAACCCTCGTTACTCTAGCTTAACTGTTGACGGTGTTCGCATGAACGACAGCTTCGGTCTTAACCACAATGGTTACCCGACTGTACGTATGCCATTCTCTTTCAGTTCTTTAAGCCAAGTTACTGTAGAATTAGCACCTTTTGACGTTCAATATGGTGGTTTCACTGGTTGTAACATCAACGGTGTTACAAAGTCTGGTACTAACGAAGTTAAAGGTTCAACTTTCTTCGATTACACAAGTGATTCTTTACGTGGCGACCACACTAAAGGCCGTGCGCACGATTTAGGTGATTACACTGAGAAGCGTTACGGCTTTGATGTTGGTTTCCCAATCTTAAAAGACACTGTTTTCATGTACGCAGCGTACGAGAAGCTAGAAGGTGCTCAAATCTTCCAATACGATGCATTGGGTAACCAAGTATCTCAAGAAGAACTAGATCGTATCATTCAAATTTCTAAAGACGTTTACAACTACGATCCAGGCGGAATGCCTTCTTCAGCTCCAGTTGAAGACGAAAAAGTACTTGTTCGTTTAGATTGGAACATTAACGATTCTCACCGTGCTTCATTAGTTTATAATTACAATGACGGTTTCCGTTTAGACCAATCAGATGAGCGTAATAACTCAGTTACTTTGTACAACCACTTCTATAAAGTAGGCGCTAAGTTAAACTCTGTTGTTGGTTCTTTATACTCAGATTGGACAGATAACTTCTCAACTGAAGTACGTATCGGTAACATCACATTAGACAACACACAGCGTTCATTAGATGCTGATAGTGGTTTTGGTGAAGTACGTATCGATAACGTAAACGGTGCTGACGTTTACTTAGGTCCAGACGATTCTCGTCAAGCAAACGACCTAAACTGGGAAAGCCAAACAGTTAAAATCGCTGGTACATACTTCTTAGATAACCACACAATTACAGGTGGTTACGAGTACGAAAACTTAGAAGTATTCAACCTATTCATGCAGCATACAATTGGTGAATACCGTTTCAATACTATTGATGATTTTGAAAACGGTTTAGCTGACGACATTTACTACAATAACTCAGCTGGTACTAACAATCCAAATGATGCGGCAGCTAACTTTGAGTATGCTACTCATGCTGCATACGTACAAGACGAATATGTATTCGACGACGTTGATTTAACAATCGTTGTTGGTTTACGTTACGACTGGTACACAAGTTCAGATACTCCACGTTACAACGAAGTATTCCACGAGCGTTACGGTTACCGTAATGACCACACTTTAGATGGTAAGAACCTTCTTCAACCACGTTTCGGTTTCAACTATGTTGTGAACGATGACTTAGAAGTTCGTGGTGGCTTTGGTTTATACTCTGGTGGTAATCCAAACGTTTGGGTTTCTAACTCATACTCAAATGATGGTGTAACTAACATCGATACTTACCGTCGTGACTTCAACCTTCTTAACCCAGACGGTACGCCAATCGACGGTTTATTCTCTGGTGAAGGTCGTCCAATCTACGATCCGTTACAATCGCAAGTAGATGAAGTAACTAGCAATATGCCTCCTCTAGGTGGTGAGCCTTCAGTTAACGCTATTGACCCTAATTTTGAAGTTCCATCTGAGTGGAAATACAACTTAGGTTTAACGTGGGCAACTGAAAACGACTACATCTTCCAAGCTGACTTCTTATACTCTCAGAAGAAAGACAGCGCAATTATTTACGCTGAAAACTGGGATGCAGATAGTCGTACTGAATTATTCGACGGTCGTGCTGTTTATGACTACGTTGACGTAGCTGATGGTGTATCTCGTAGCTTCCGTAAGAGTGACTTAATTCTTACAAACGCTAAAGAAGACGGTAAGTCTACAACTATTTCATTCGCTTTAAAGAAAGAGTTTGATTTTGGTTTAGACATGAACGTTGGTTATGCATACAACCGTGCAGAAGATGTATCGCCTATGACAAGTGCGGTTTCATTCTCTAACTTCACTGGTTTTGCAACTACTGATGCTCAAGACCCAGGTTTAGCGACGTCTAACTACGAAACACCACATCGTTTCACGTTTAACTTACGTTACACAACTGAATTACTAGATGGTTTGAAAACTAACTTCTCATTATTCGGTTCACGTACTCAAGGTCGTCCAATGTCTTACGGCTTTGACGGTTTAACTGTTGGTGCTACTGAATTTAGCAGCCGTCGCCACCTGTTATATGTTCCTTTAGCAGATGATCCAAACGTGACATACGATGAAGACTTTGACTTAGCAGCATTTAACGAGTGGATTGACCAAGAAGGTTTAACTCGTGGTGAGATTGTTGATCGTAACTCTCACAATGCTAACTGGTACACTCGTGTTGACTTCCGTATTGACCAAGAATTACCTGGTTTCATGGAAGGCCATAAAGCACGCGCTTACTTCGTAATGAAAAACGTTGGTAACTTCTTGAACCACAACTGGGGTAACAAGAACGTTGGTAACTTCGTAGCTCAAAACGTTGTTAATGCACGTATCCGCGATGGTAAGTACGAATTCCGTGACTTCATCCCAGGTAATGCAGACCAAACTACATTCATCCCACAATCTCTTTGGGAAGTACGTGTAGGTATTAAGTACGACTTCTAATTTGAAGTTTATTTAATATTGATAAAAAGCCGCTATTTAGCGGCTTTTTTTATATTTATTTCACACAAATATTTTAAAAAAGACTTTCCTTTTTCAATGACTACTATACAATTAACTTAACCATATGGTCAGGATTTAAGGTTGTAGATGATTACAGAAGAACAACTAACGCAGTTAAAACAAGCAGCTAAAGTGGCGTATCAAAACGCTCATGCTCCTTACAGTAAATTTCACGTTGGTGCCGCGGCTCTGACAGAGCAGGGGAATATCGTTTCTGGTTGTAACGTTGAAAATGCTTCGTACGGGCTAACCGTTTGTGCCGAAAGAAATTGTATCGCTAGCGCCGTAGTAAAGGGCGAAAAGCAATTTAAGACCATTGTGATTTATACAGAGCAAGAAAAACTGACACCACCTTGTGGAGCATGCCGTCAAGTGATAGCTGAGTTCTTTTCAATGTCGTCATCAGTGTTTGCTGTAAATCATGTAGACAATATTAAAGAGTGGAAATTGTCTGAATTACTACCAGATGCTTTCACACCAGAAGATTTATAACAGGAAGTAGCAATGTTTTTACCTCAAGAAATAATCCGTGCAAAGCGAAACGGAGATGCATTATCAGCAGAGCAAATTCAGTTTTTTGTTGATGGTTTAGTTAATGGTCAGTTTAACGAAGCTCAAGCTGGCGCGATGTCGATGGCCATTTTTCAAAAAGGAATGTCGGTCGAGGAAACTGTTCATTTTACTAAAACAATGATGCACTCTGGCGATGTTCTTTCATGGCCTGAATTAGACGGCCCTATCGTAGATAAACATTCAACAGGTGGTGTAGGTGATAAAGTTAGCTTTATGTTAGCTGCTATAGTCGCCGCATGTGGTGCTTATGTTCCTATGATCGCTGGTAGAGGGTTAGGGCATACCGGTGGTACGGTTGATAAACTAGAAAGTATTGCTGGTTTTGATGTGCAACCAAGTATTTCTGAATATAAATCTATCGTAAAAGAGCTGAATATCGCGATTATCGGCCAAACGTCTAATTTAGCTCCTGCTGATAAGCGTTTATACGGCATCAGAGATATTACCGCTACAGTTGAATCTATACCTTTGATAACGGCTTCTATCTTATCTAAAAAGTTAGCTGCAGGCTTAGATTCCCTAGTGATGGATGTCAAAGTCGGTAATGGCGCGATGATGCGTAACTTGGATGATGCAAATGAATTAGCAAGAAGCATTGTAAATGTCGCTAATGGTGCCGGTGTTAGAACAGAGGCAATCATTACTGATATGAACCAAGTTTTGGGTCACACTGCTGGTAATGCACTAGAAATGATTGAAACGGTTAAATACTTAACCGGTAAAATAAGAGAGCCAAGGCTTCATGCGGTTGTTGTAGCCTTAGCTTCATCAATGTTGATCAGTGCCGGAATTGCTCATGATGACAAGAACGCACAGTTGATGATTGATAAGGTGCTAAACAACGGCGAAGCGGCGGAACTATTTGGCAAGATGATTCATAGAATGGGCGGGCCGGCTAACTACCTTGACGATCCTTGGGCTTCAATGCAAAAAGCTAATTTGATCGAAGATATCGTTGCCCCTCAAAGTGGATATATTGCTTCTGTAGATACTTATAAGACAGGTATGGGCATTGTAGCGATTAAAGGTGGTAGAAGATCAAATAGTGATACTATTGATCATAGTGTTGGTTTAGACAGGGTATTGCCAAAAGGTACTTTAGTGAATAAAGGTGATGTGATCGCTCGTGTACACGCTAGAAACGAAGATGATGTAGCCTTAATGCGTAAAGAGTATCTTGATTCAGTTACTTTCTCTGAAGAGTCTGTGGAAGTGGAACCTGTCATTTATCATACGATTAAGTAGATTAGTATAAACACTAAAAAAGGTAGCTATTTAGCTACCTTTTTTAATCTTTGACACTCTATTATTGAGGCTGTGCTGCAGCCATTTCTTGTTTGGTTTTTGGTAACCACTTAATGTTAAATATTAGCAGCGCCACTGCAGTTAAAATGCCTATTGCTGCAAAGAGCGACCACATCATCATTGGGTTATTAAGCTCTTTTGCTAAGAAGCCATAGCCCCATCCAGATAATAAACCTGCAAATAAGAAGCCTAGCGACATAGAAACAAAGTAGTAGCCCATGTACATTGCTGTATTCTCCTTAGGAGCAATTGCCGCAACATATTCTTGGCTCTTAGGTGAGGCAATCATTTCACCAAAAGCGAATACGATGACAGAAGTAGCAATTAACAAACCACTGAAGATAGTACCATTTGCCATACCTGTAAGCAGGTAACTCAAACCGATAACAACGGTACCAATGACAATAACAGGTAATGCTCTAAAGCGGCCAATATAGGCGCTTACAAAAATTTGGAAGATAACGATAAAGCCAAAATCGAGATTTACGATATATTCAGGATTTACTTGTCTGTACTGCTCGGCCCATTGAGCGGCTAATGTTGCTGCTGTTATCTCGCCGTTAGCTATAAGTGCTAACCCAGCAGCTATCTCAGCTTCAGGTACCATTACTTTATAATTAACTAGTTCAAAGTATAATGCTGTTAAAGCTTCGCCCGATGCAACTACTTCTTGTTCTTTTATAAAATCTGTTAGCTGTTCAATATTTACACCTGCCAAGAAGTCTAACAAGCTTGGCGCTGATGCTCTTATCATCTCTACTAAATCTTGTGTATTCACATAATCTCTAATGTAGAGTGGAGTAGTAATAAACAGTTGCAGGTATGCTGTCCAGAAACCTGTCATGATAAGCAAGTATAGAATAAAGGACTTGTTACCTAATGTGATTTCTTGGCTCATCCAGTGGTTTGATTCACGTGATTTAACAAGCTTATCCCAAACTACATTAATGATTAACCATGAAACAGCACCGATAGCAAACGTTTGCCAGCTAAATGCGCCTTTTGCGGCTACCATCATTGCAATAATAATAGGAATAACAAGAAGCGCTAAGCGGCCATTGCCTAATACTTGTTGTGCTTCTTGAAATACTTGTTTGATAGATTTCTTTTCTTCAGTTTTTTCTACGGGCTCCTTATAGAAAAAGATTGCTGGTATGAAGTTAATAGCAATCCAAAGGGCAGACATTACAAAAACCATATCCCAGCCAATCACGCGCACATAGCCAGCAATCAGAGGCCCTAAGAAGCCACCAATATTAACCATGGTATAGAAGATACCAAAACCAAGTCCTCGGTTTGAATCGTCTGTTACTCGTCCTACCGTACCCACAACGACCGGCTTAAAGAACGCTGCACCTATAGCTACGGATAAGAAGACAAAACAGAATGACCAAAACTCGGTAACTTGTCCAAGCATATAATAAGAAGGAGTCATAATGGCAAATGACAACAAGAACATCTTTTTATAACCATAGCGGTCAGCAAGCGCACCCGTAATAACAGGGAATAGATACAACAAGAAAGGGATCATCCCTTGTAAGAAACCACGTTCTTGGTCGGTGAAGCCTAAACCGCCTTGGCTAACAGGACTCGTCATGTATAAAGACGACAAAGTGAAAAAGCCATACCAGGCTAGTCTTTCAAAAATCTCCATGGTATTGGCGACGTAAAAAGTACCACCAAAAGGAGAACGCTTAGATTTATTCATACTCAGTTATAGTTATTGTTAATATATTGTATGCAATTTATATTAAGCGAAAAAAATAAGCAAATGTGTTTTCCATTCGCTTATTTTATTTTGGAGATTAAATAGCTCTTTTGTAGGCTAGTCTTGATAGGAATATAACTGCAAAAACAAAGGTATATACGCCGAATACAATAGTCATCCATTGTGGCATACTATAACCTAAAAATTCCCAGCTAATTTTCCCACAATCACCAGTCGCAGCAAATAACTGCGGGATCCATTCGTGGAGAGGAGCCCAGCTTGGAAAGTTAGGAATAATGTCGCAGCTAAATAAAAATGAAAATTCAGATTGCTGTGTTTCAACATGTTCGATCGCGATGATTAATCCCCATATTGCTCCTACAGCCCAAAAACCATAACTAATAATTCTAGCAATCATATTTTGCGCAGCTATTGTGCCGATAACACCGCCAATGAAAATAGACCACAGTGCAACACGTTGGTAAACGCACATGATACATGGTGCTAAGTCTAAAACGTATTGAAAATAAAGAGCGGCAAGCTCTAGCGCTAAAGCGGTAACAGCAAGTAATTGCCATGCTCTAGGGTTGTCAGATAAGTCGCTTAAAAATTTCACGAGATTTCCTTTATTATTGTTTGAGCACAATTTATCAATTTGCGAACGATAGATAAAGAAAAAGCGCAATTATCAAAGACAATTGCGCTTTTTAAATTGTAATTAAAAATTAATGGTGATCGTCTGACGGGGCAGTTGTTTCACCTGTGTGGTGTGAAATGATACCCGCTTCGTAAAACTCTGCTGTTTTACTTTCTAATAAACCACTTTGAATACAAATCATACCAACGATAGTTAATACAATTGTGTATGGAATCGCCATCAATACCATTCGACCGTATGATAGTCTGATTAATGGTGCTAAGGCTGATGTTAATAGGAATAAGAATGCAGCTTGACCATTAGGCGTTGCAACACTTGGTAAGTTAGTACCTGTGTTGATTGCTACTGCTAGCAGGTCGTATTGATCTCTAGTAATTAGGCCAGCTTGAAGTGCTTTAGTTACTTCAGTGATGTACACCGTACCAACGAATACGTTGTCACTAACCATTGATAAGAATCCGTTAGCTAAATAGAACGCTACTAACTGACTGTTACCTTCAAATGTTAATACCCAAGTAATAACAGGTGTGAATAATTGTTGGTCAATGATTACTGCTACAACGGCAAAGAATACTGCTAGTAGCGCTGTAAAAGGCAATGCCTCTTCAAAAGCGTGACCAATTTGATGCTCTTCAGTAACGCCAGTAAAAGCAGTTGCTAAGATGATAACACTTAAACCAATTAAACCAACTGGTGCCAGGTGAAGTGCTAAACCAACTATTAACCAAATACCAACAGCACCTTGCATAACTAATTTCATGTTGTCACGACGGTTACGTTTTTGTGTTTCACGTTGATCGTATTCAACTAGTACGTTGTACACGCTTTCTGGTAACTGAGCACCGTACGTAAAGATTTTAGTTTTCTCAAGTAGAAAACAAGTAATCAAACCAGCGATTAGAACAGGGAAGGTTACAGGAGACATTCGAATTGCGAATTCAACAAATTCCCATCCAGCTTGTTGGCCAATGATTAAGTTTTGAGGTTCACCAACGATTGTACAAACACCACCTAACGCAGTACCTACACCTGCGTGCATTAGTAAGTTACGTAGGTAAGCACGGAATTGTTGTAAATCAGTTCTTGAGTAATCTGTTACGCCTTCGTCATCTGTATGGTCGTGGTCATTGTGGTGAGGAATGCCCGAGGCTACTTTGTGGTAAACCGAGTAGAAGCCTACAGCAACACTGATGATAACCGCGATAACCGTTAAAGCATCTAAGAACGCTGATAAGAAAGCACTGGCAAAACAGAATAACAGAGATACCGTTGTTTTAGAGCGCACTTTAGTCACTATTTTAGTAAATAGGAACAAAAGTAGGTTCTTCATGAAGTAGATACCAGCAACCATAAAGATTAGAAGAAGTAGCACTTCAAGGTTCACTTGTATTTCGTGGAAAACTTGTTTTGTTGAGGTCATTCCAATGGCAACAGCCTCGATAGCTAATAAACCACCTGGTTGTAGCGGGTAACACTTGAGTGCCATCGCTAGGGTGAAGATGAATTCTAATACGAGTGCCCAACCGGCAATGTACGGATCAACAAAGAAAAACAAAATAGGGTTAATGACTAAGAAAGCTAAAATAGATAGCTTGTACCACTCAGGCGACTGCCCGAGGAAGTTTTTATAAAATGCACTAGCAAGTGATTTTTGCATGACGGACCTTTTTTAATACTTGTTTATAACGCTAAGGGCGTATTATTTATGTGTATTTTTAAAATTATTATTGTTAGTGTTCGCCTCTAGTGTAAGCATAATTTTGAATGTTGTAAATTGTAAAAACGTCGCAATAGTATTAACTTACTTGTGCCAAAAAAATCTTCTGGTACAATCAGTTTCAAATATTATGGGAATTTAGTTGTCGCGTGGAGCCTTATGGTAATTAAAGCACAGAGTCCTGCTGGATTTGCAGAGCAATATATAGTTGAGTCAATTTGGAACGGTGGTTTCCCTCCTGGCTCTATTTTACCAGCTGAAAGAGAGCTTTCTGAGCTTATTGGTGTAACAAGAACAACTTTACGCGAAGTTCTTCAACGTCTTGCAAGAGACGGTTGGTTAACAATCAAGCACGGTAAGCCAACTCGTGTTAACAACTTCTGGGAAACTTCAAGTTTAAATATATTAGAAACATTGGCTCAACTTGATCAAGACGGTATCCCTGATTTAGTAGATAACCTGATGTCTGCTCGTACCAATATTAGTGCCATTTATGTACGTGGTGCAATTAGAAATAATCCAGAAAAAACAATTGAGTTGTTGTCTTCGTACAAAGATATTGAAGACAGTGGTGAAGCATTTGCTGAATTTGATTACCAACTTAACAAAGAGTTAGTTGTAGCTTCTGGTAATTCAATTTACTTACTAATTCTAAATGGTTTTAGAGGATTGTACTCTCGACTTGGTAGTTTATATTTTGCTCACCCTAAAGGCCGAGATATTTCGCGCCAGTATTATGAAAAGCTTATTGAACATGCAAAAGAAGGCAAGTTTGATGATGCTGTTTTAGTCGTTCGTAAATACGGTGTAGAGTCAGGTAAACTGTGGGCTGAGTTGAAAGACGACGTGTTGAAAGAGTTATCTAAATAGTTACGCGTTACTACGTTTATTTAAAGAAGCCCGCTTTATGCGGGCTTTTTTGTGTGTATTTATTTGTTTAATATTTATTATCATACTTGCGCACCCATTTACTCATAATAAGCCTGTTGTCCTTCGACTGTTTCGGGCTCAGGATGAGGTGATTTACGCCACATTTATATTGAGCTTGTCGAAGTATGTCTGAGACATTAAGTAGTATCCTTCGATAACCTCAGGATGAGTAAAATGCTTGTTTATTCAATATCAGCAGCCTCACTTGGCAAAGGACATTGAGCAATCATCTCAGGTTCGCCACTTTTATTATCCTGAACTAGTTTCACATCAAACTTCCACAAATAGTGCAAATGTTTAAGGACCTCGTGACGAGAATCGGCCAAAGGTACTTCTTGGTGAGGCACGTACTTCAAAGTTAATGAACGGTCGCCTTCCACATTAGCTTTAATGATTTGAATATTCGCTTCTAAATTACTTAAGTTGTATTGGTTGGATAACACCTGTCTAATTTTTTTATAACCACGTTCATTGTGAATAGAAGATACCTCGATAAAATTGTTCTTCTCGTCATCATGGATATGAAATAACTTGAAATCTCGCATTAGCTTTGGAGATAAAAACTGACTAATGAAACTCTCATCTTTGAAGTTTTTCATTGCAAAATGAACAGTCTCTAGCCAATCACTCCCAGCCATGTCGGGGAACCATTCTTTATCTTCATCGGTTGGACTTTCACATATTCTGCGTATGTCCATGAACATATTAAACCCTAATGCATATGGATTAATGCCTGAATAATAAGGGCTATTGTAGTCTGGCTGAGCAACTACATTAGTATGGCTATGGAGAAACTCCATCATAAATTGGTCTGTTACCAATCCTTCATCGTACATATGGTTCAAAATTGTGTAGTGCCAAAAACAAGCCCAGCCTTCATTCATTACTTGTGTTTGTTTTTGAGGGTAAAAGTACTGGGATACTTTTCTTACTATCCGCACTATTTCACGCTGCCATGGTTGCAATAGTGGAGCATTTTTCTCAATAAAATAAAGAAGATTCTCTTGTGGTTCAGAAGGGAAGTTAAACGCCTTATCTTTTCTTACCTCCGGATTCGTAGGCAGAGTTCTCCACAATGTATTTACTTGGCTTTGTAAATACTCTTCTCTCGCTTTTTGACGTTCATACTCTTGTTCTAGCGATATCTTCTGCGGTCTTTTGTATCTATCGACGCCGTGATTCATTAACGCGTGACAAGCGTCTAAACAGCTTTCAACCTCATCAATCCCAAATTTGTGTTCACACTCTGCTATATAGTTCTTGGCAAATAATAGGTAATCGATGATAGAACTGGCATCCGTCCATGATTGAAAAAGGTAATTACCTTTAAAGAAGGAATTATGACCATAACAAGCATGTGCCATCACAAGGGCTTGCATTGTCATAGAGTTTTCTTCCATTAAATAGGAAATACAAGGATCAGAATTAATGACGATTTCGTAAGCTAATCCCATTTGACCACGTTTATAGGTTTGCTCCGTTTGAATAAACTTCTTACCAAATGACCAATGATTGTATCCGATAGGCATACCGACGCTCGCATAGGCATCCATCATTTGTTCAGCTGTTATTACCTCAATTTGATTAGGGTAGGTATCTAATTTGTAGAATTCAGCGACGCGTGCTATTTCTCGGTCATAAGTTTCAATTAGCTCAAATGTCCAGTCTGAAGACTCTGATAAAGGTTTTCTTTTTTTCATCTCTACCTCTCTTGTCCGTGTTAGCTAAGCCGCTACTTCCTTGTTCTTTCGGAATAATTCTCTAAATACTGGATAAATATCTTCAACAGATTTTATGTGCTGCATGGCAAAGTGGCTGTTTTTCTCCGCGATTTGTAGGTAAGTTTGCCAGAGAGTTTGGTGAGCACGCTGGGTAATTTCTATGTAAGAGTAGTATCGGATCTTAGGTAAAATCTTTTCTGTTAAGAGCTGGCCACAATAAGGTGAATCATCAGCCCAGTTATCACCGTCGGAAGCTTGTGCTGCGTAGATATTCCATTCTCTTTCATCGTATCTGTCACGCATGATCTCTGCCATCAGTTCTAATGCGCTAGAAGCGATAGTGCCGCCCGTTTCTTGTGAGTAGAAGAATTCTTGTTCATCAACTTCTTTGGCTTGAGTATGATGTCTGATATACACAACATCTATTTTTTTATAGGTACGGGTTAAAAATAGATAAAGCAGTATATAAAATCGTTTGGCCATTTCTTTGGTAGCTTGGTCCATTGAACCCGAGACATCCATTAAACAGAACATGACTGCTTTTGACGTAGGAACGGGTTGTTTGGTGTAATTTCTAAAGCGCAAATCAAAGGTATCTATAAAGGGAACTTTCTTAATGGCCGCTTTTAATTCAGATATTTCCGTTTCGAGTGCTCTTTTTTTTCCGTTTTGCTCATGAGGGTCGGCTTCAAGTGCTGATAACTCAGCCTCTAGCTCCTTCAGTCTTCTGCGCTTAGAAGAGGTCATTGCAATGCGGCGTGCAATAGAACCTTGAAGAGACTTAACTATATCTATATTGGCTGGAACGCCTTCTGCGCAGTAGCCAGACCGTACGGTTTTATAGTCAATTAATTTATCTAACTGGTTCTGTTCTAGATTTGGCAGCTCCAAATCCTCAAACAAGAGGTTAAGATATTCATCTTTTGATATGGAAAATACAAAGTCGTCTTCACCTTCACCCGAATTACTCGCATCACCTTGACCGCTGCCTTGGCCTCCACCTTGAGGAGGGCGTTTGATTTTATCGCCTTCGGTGAATTGATCGTTTCCTGGGTGAATACGGTCGCGAACGCCACCTTGTCCTTGATGAAAAACCGGTTCGCTTAAATCTTTCTTTGTAATATTAATACTTTCACCGCTATCAACGTCAGTAACACCACGCTTGTTAACGGCTTTTTCAACGGATTTTTTAATTTGCGACTTATAGCGACGAATAAAGCGCTGGCGATTAACCGTGCTTTTATTTTTACTATTTAGTCGTCTATCAATAAAGTTACTCATAAATACCTTTTGCTGTCTATGTTGAAGCTGAGCAACCTTGTTTACAAGGTTGCCTCTATTGCGCCATTATCAACGGTATAATCGTGTATTTATGATGATTTTCTTACGCGTAAATACCACTCAGATAACAATCTAACTTGTTTTTTCGTGTATCCTTTTGTCATCATACGATCAACAAAATCATCGTGTTTTTGTTGATCGTCTGCTGATGTTTTTGTATTAAAAGAAATAACCGGTAATAAGTCTTCGGTATTTGAAAACATTTTCTTTTCAATAACAGTGCGAAGCTTCTCATAACTAGTCCAGTTAGGATTTTTACCGTTATTACTAGCTTTCGCTCTCAGGACAAAGTTTACGATTTCGTTTCTGAAATCTTTAGGGTTACTAATACCTGCTGGCTTCTCTATTTTCTCTAGTTCGTTGTTCAACGCTTCTCTATCAAATAATTGACCAGTCTCAGCATCTCGGTATTCTTGATCCTGAATCCAAAAATCAGCATAAGTAACGTAACGGTCAAAAATGTTTTGTCCATACTCTGAGTAAGACTCAAGGTAAGCCGTTTGAATTTCTTTACCAATAAAGTCGATATATTGAGGTGTTAAGTACTCCTTAATAAATTCCAAGTATCTATCTGACATTTCTTTTGGTAATTGCTCTCGCTCAATCTGTTGTTCTAATACGTAAAACAAGTGAACTGGATTAGCTGCAACTTCCAAATGATCAAAATTGAATACACGAGATAGAATTTTGAAAGCAAAACGGGTAGATAACCCTGACATACCTTCGTCAACACCCGCATAATCTCGGTATTCTTGGTAAGATTTGGCCTTGGGATCTGTATCTTTTAAACTTTCACCATCATAAACTCTCATTTTTGAGTAGATGCTTGAGTTTTCAGGCTCTTTTAATCTAGACAACACAGAGAACTGCGCCATGATTTCCAATGTATCTGGTGCACATTGAGCATTGGCTAATTCTGAGTTGTCTAGTAGTTTTTGATAGATATGAACCTCTTCAGAAATTCTCATACAGTAAGGTACTTTGACGATATAAACTCGGTCTAAAAAGGCCTCATTGTTTTTGTTATTCCTAAAGCTTTGCCACTCGGATTCGTTTGAATGAGCTAGTAATATGCCATCAAAAGGTAATGCGGATAGTCCTTCAGTTGGATTGTAATTGCCTTCTTGAGTAGCTGTTAGTAGTGGATGTAATACTTTAATAGGTGCTTTAAACATCTCAACAAATTCCATCACACCTTGGTTAGCTCGACATAATGCACCTGAGTAACTGTATGCATCTGGGTCGTTTTGGGCAAAATGTTCTAACTGGCGAATATCAACTTTACCTACTAATGATGAAATATCTTGGTTGTTATCATCGCCAGGTTCTGTCTTCGCTATGCCTATTTGATCTAAGATCGAAGGATAGACCTTAACGACTTCAAACTTTGCAATATCGCCCTTAAATTCGTGTAAACGCTTAGCAACCCAAGGTGACATTATCGTCTTTAAGTAGCGAGTAGGGATGCCGTACTCGTCTTTTAGAATCTTGCCATCTGCATTTGAGTCGAAAAGACAGAATGGATGGTCGTTTACTGGACTACGCTCACCATTTGCGCTTAGTACGTAGATAGGCTCTTTTTGCATTAACGCCTTTAGCTTTTCAGCTAAAGATGATTTGCCACCGCCAACTGGACCTAATAGATATAGAATTTGTTTCTGTTCTTCTAGACCTTGAGAGGCGTGTTTTAGGTATGACACAATCTGCTCTATTGCTTCTTCCATGCCATAGAATTCGTTAAAAGCAGGGTACCGAGCGATAACTCGATTGGAAAATATACGACTTAACCGAGGATCTGAAGCGGTGTCTACCATTTCAGGATCTCCAATCGCTTTTAACAAACGTTCTGACGCGCTTGCATATGCGAATTTGTCCTTTTGGCAAATTTCAAGAAACTCTTGAATTGAAAAACGTTCTTCCTGCGCTTCATCGTATCTTGACTGATAATGCTGAAAAATACTCATAACTTGCCTCGCAAACTTAAATAGCTGTACTTAAAAATAAAGACCGGGAAATAACACTATCTATCTTTAAGCTTAGTTCGGTTTTTCAGAGCTGCTTAAATTTTTACAATTTTTTTTGCTAAATTTTGTAAGAATTCAAGATAGTTAGAGGCTGTTGATATTCATTGTGGCAAGTATATGAAAAGTTGGCATAAAAAAAGCCAGCGTTATGTCGCTGGCTTATTTCTATCGTACTTTAGCTGTTAAGCGAAGTTTGCAGAAGCAAATTCCCAGTTAGCTAATGCCCAGAATGCTTCCATGTAGCTTGGACGTAAGTTACGGTAATCGATGTAGTAAGCGTGTTCCCATAAATCAACCGTTAGTACAGGTGTTACACCTTCTTCAGTTAATGGTGTTGCAGCGTTAGAAGTGTTAACGATTGCTAAGCTACCGTCAGCATTCTTAACTAACCAAGTCCAGCTTGAACCAAAGTTGTTGATTGCTGAATCAGTGAAAGCTGCTTTAAATTCAGCAAATGAACCGAAGCTTGCGTTGATAGCATCAGCAAGAGCACCCGTTGGCTCACCACCACCGTTAGGGCTTAAACAGTTCCAGTAGAACGTGTGGTTCCAAACTTGAGCAGCGTTGTTGAATACACCAGCAGATGAAGCTTTTACGATGTCTTCTAAAGACTTGCCTTCAAACTCTGTACCTTCAATTAGACCGTTTAACTTAACAACGTAAGTGTTGTGGTGCTTACCATAGTGGTATTCTAAAGTTTCTTGTGAAATATGCGGCTCTAATGCGTTCATTTCATATGGTAAAGCTGGTAATTCAATAGCCATTATTATCTCCAGGATTAAATTAGATTAATTATTTTTTATGCCCACGTATAAATATGTGGTCTTTTCTCTTAAAAACCAAGTAAAATACTAAGGTATTTTACATCATTACTTCGTAAAATCGATACTTAGTGTAAAAACAAAGTGTTATATGCTAGATATTGACGTTTTTTTAGACTATATCTATTGCACTTTGCGCAAAAAACACTGAGTGTTTAAATTTAAAACAGTTAGCGACTTAGTTGATTTCTTTACTGTGGGAATTATATAGGAACTTATTGCCTATATATCAAGTTACAATGATGATGTTTTGATGAAAATAAAAATAGAATTTATTAAATAATATATAAATTAATGCTTGTTGGGTCTTGAATTATATCTGAGTCATACCCATTAAAGTGCCAATAGCATTAAAACAGAGGTAACTATGGATACGATTGAACGTATTAAAGAGCAAATATCTGAAAACAATATTTTACTATACATGAAGGGCTCACCTAAGCTTCCTAGCTGTGGTTTTTCATCTCAAGCTTCACAAGCGTTGATGGCTTGTGGCGAAAAGTTTGCGTATGTAGATATTTTGCAAAATCCAGATATTCGTGCTGAATTACCAAAATATGCTGACTGGCCGACATTCCCACAATTATGGGTAGAAGGCGAGTTGATTGGTGGTTGTGACATCATCATGGAAATGTACCAACAAGGTGAATTACAAACATTAATTAAAGAAGCTGCTGAAAAAGCAGGTTCTGAAGAAGAATAACTTTAATTGGTTGTTATTTAATATTGATAACAACTAATACGATTTATAAAAACAAAACTTACAATTATTAATTGGAGAATAAAATGAGTGTATTAGTAGGTCGTCCGGCTCCGGATTTTACAGCTGCAGCAGTTTTAGGTAGTGGCGAGATCGTTGATAACTTTAACTTAGCAGAAGCTATTAAAGGTAAAAAAGCAGTTGTATTTTTCTACCCATTAGACTTCACATTTGTTTGTCCTTCTGAGCTATTAGCTTTTGATCACCGTATGGAAGAGTTCAAGAGCCGTGGCGTTGAAGTTATTGGTGTTTCTATCGATTCTCAATTCTCTCACAATGCATGGAGAAACACACCAGTAAACGAAGGTGGTATTGGTCCAGTTCAATACACATTAGTAGCTGACGTGAAGCACGAAATCTGTCAAGCATACGACGTTGAGCATCCAGAAGCAGGCGTTGCTTTCCGTGGTTCTTTCTTAATTGACGAAGACGGTTTAGTACGTCACCAAGTAGTTAACGACTTACCATTAGGTCGTAACGTTGATGAAATGATCCGTATGGTTGATGCTTTACAATTCCACCAAGAGCACGGCGAAGTATGTCCAGCTGGTTGGAACAAAGGTGACAAAGGTATGACTGCTTCTCCAGACGGCGTTGCTGCATACTTAACAGATAACGCAGACAAGTTATAATCTACGTTATATCAATTGAAAAAACCGAGCGTTATTGCTCGGTTTTTTTATGTCTTTGAAATAATTTGCAAAAAATTGATATTTTTTTTGAATTGCGTATACACTTAGGTAAAGGATAAACCAGACGGGATTCATGTGCACTTACCTAAACCAATCTATGAAAACCTTCCTTATGGCTACTTTTTAATAAGTGGTGGTATTCTTTTTTTCAGTAATGGCTTTGCTGCTGTTTTTTCTGCGGCACTGTTTTATGCTGCTGGCAGCATGGTTCTGGTTACTCGCTCTGCCAATCGAAGACTTGATAACAGGCACAAATCGTTAAAACATCGTGTGCCTGAAAATCTGTACGAATATTTGCCATTTGTTTACGGGGCAGTAGCGCTATTTTGCGCGCTTGCCACTACCAATGAATTGTTGAAATTTGTTGCTTTCGTCTTTGGAATTGTTGCACTGAAAAATATAGTACTGAGGCACAACAATCGTCATCGGAAGCCACGAAAACTTTAATCCTGCTCTAGGCTCAGGTGAATTATTAGCATCGACTAATGGTGAGAGCTAAGTCTTTTTTCCCAATTACCTTGATGCTGATTAACACAATCTTCTTCGCAATCAAAAAATATTTGTCTATTTGCTTTCTTAAGTCTTATATCTGCTAACTCAAGCTTGCTCTTAATCTTATCTATAAGTGTCAAGGTCACGTTATTCTTAATTGCTTGCTCAAGGTTGATTCGTGTATCGAATACACATGTGATCTTTAGTGATTTAGGAAAGCGTTTGTAATCAACAGTGTGGGTTAGCCACTCAAAACCAATATCGCTTTTAAGTGTTTCTTCGCACACGAGTGTTAACTGATTGACTATCGCTTTCTCTAACTTTTTCTCAGTTTTATTCACGACTTCCTCTTGCCTATGCTTCACTGTTTTCAGAAAGAGGCCAGCCACCAAGCATTTTCCATTTGTTAACGATGTAACAAAATAACTCAGCTGTTTTTTCAGTGTCGTATTTTGCTGAATGAGCTTCTTGATTATCAAAACCCAGTTCGGCCGTTTGACAAGCTTTTGCTAGTACGGTTTGTCCTAAAGCCAAACCCGCTAACGTTGCCGTATCAAAACTAGCGAATGGATGAAATGGTGAGCGTTTAATCGAACACCTTTCGATAGCTGCATTTAAAAAGCCTAAGTCAAAAGCGGCGTTGTGGGCAACCATAATAGCTCGTTGACAACCAGCAGCTTTCATTTTCTTGCGAACTAGCTTAAAGATTGTTTTTAATGCTTCATCCTCATCTACTGCACCTCTCAGTGGGTTTTCAGGATCAATACCAGTGAAAGCAAGGGCCGCTGGTTCTAAATTTGCACCTTCAAATGGGTTTACGTTAAAGCAAATTGTTTCATCAAGCGAGAATAAGCCTGTGGTTTCATCTAAGTGTAAAGTAGTTGCGGCAATCTCTAATAGGGCATCTGTTTTTGCATTAAAACCTGCAGTTTCTACATCTACTACAACTGGAAAATAACCTCTAAAGCGTTGAGCAAAAAGTGTTTTGGTATCAATATTTGTCTGAGGAGTTTCTGAAGACATTGAATTTGTATCATTAATCTATTTATCTATATTGACTGAATTATCTCAAATATTTAAAACGAAATCTCCATAGCAGCCAATTTATTTCGATATTTTTCGTCATTTATCAGAAATACTGTTAAAGTTAAGTTATTCCCTGTCGATATAGTCAATGAAGTACATTAGTAAGCGTGAAAGCATTGTTATGAAAAAATTGTTACCTTCATTAGCATTAGTATTTATGGCTACCAGCTCCGAAGCTGGTATTAGGCAGTATAGTGCAGACCTAGATACCGCCAATTGGCAGTTAACGAATAATACTCGTTTGAACTGTACGCTTTCACACGAAATTCCAAATTATGGCATTGCAAAATTCTACAGCACCGCGAATCGTCGCGCTAATATGGAATTTGAGCTTGATATGCTTCGTTTGCCTGATAACTATTCTCTAGCGCAAGTCAGATCGGTTGCACCAAAATGGCGTCCAGGAGTAGCAGGTCGAACACTTGCCAATATGAAGTTACACAAACAATTTTCACCCGGCTTGCCTAAAAAGATAGCTTGGACGATGTTAAGTGAATTAGAGCAGGGGATGAGCCCAACGTTCTATTATGACGATTGGTATAGCGATGTTGATAAAATCTCGGTGGGCTTATCAACCGCAAAGTTTAAGAAAGCCTATAATGATTTCATCGGCTGTGTTGGTAATCTACTGAATTACAACTTTGATGATATCAAGTACACGGTACTCAATTATGAATTTGGCTCTGATAAATTAACAAGAGCATCAAAACGAAAAATGAACATGATCACTCAGTATCTCGCGTTAGATCCTGAATTAGATTTTGTTTTGGTTGACGGCTACACAGATAGTTATGGCGGTAGAGAAACTAACCGAAAAATGTCTCTGAAACGTGCAAATCAAATTAAACAGTACCTAGTAAGTAACGGCGTTAACGCAGATCGTATTGATGCTGAAGGCTATGGTGAAAAGCGTCACGTAGCGTCTAATAATACCGTGCTTGGTCGAAGTATGAACAGACGAGTTGTTATTCGAATGGATAAACCGTAATTTTATACTGTATACGATAAAATTGTTGAATAGGCCTGTAAACTAAATTAGTCTACAGGCCTATTTTTATTGGGATAATAAATATGAAAAAAATACTGCGCTCTCTCTTAGCCGTTGTTTTGGTAACGGGTACTGCTCAAGCCAAAAACAACGACGCCTATACCTATTCAAACTACGATGATGTTCAAGTTAAACACCTTTATTTAGACTTAGACGTGAACTTTAGTGAAAAGTCTCTTGCAGGTTTTGCTGAATTAACACTGAACTGGACAAGTGATGATAACGAACCTGTTATCCTAGATACTCGTGATTTAATCGTTGATAAAGTAATGGCCCGTGCAGTGGACGGTAGCTGGTCAAGAGTCAATTTTACGCTAGCAAAACGTGATGACGTGCTTGGTTCTAAATTAACAGTCAACAACACCTTTAAAGCAGAAAAATTACGTATCTATTACCAATCAACTGAAAAAGCATCGGGTTTACAATGGTTATCACCTGAGCAAACGGCCGGTAAAGATCAACCGTTCATGTTCAGTCAAAACCAGGCGATTCATGCACGCTCTTGGATCCCAATTCAGGATACGCCAAGTGTACGTATGACTTATGAAGCTCGTATCACAACGCCAAAAGATTTATTAGCGGTAATGAGCGCAAACAATGAGCCTGAAACTGTGAAAGATGGCGACTACCGTTTTGTTATGCCACAGCCTATTCCGCCTTACTTACTCGCAATTGCTGTGGGTGATTTACACTTTAAGGCAATGAGTCGTCAAACAGGTATCTACGCTGAATCTTACATACTAGATCGTTCAGTGGCAGAGTTTAATGATACACAAGCGATGATCGACGAAACGGAAAAGCTGTTTGGTCCTTATCGTTGGGGTCGTTATGACTTTTTAATTTTGCCACCTAGCTTCCCATTTGGTGGTATGGAAAACCCACGTTTGTCATTTATCACACCAACAGTTGTTGCAGGCGACAAAAGCTTAGTTAACCTTATTGCTCACGAATTGGCACACTCTTGGTCTGGCAATTTAGTTACTAACGAAAGTTGGAGAGATCTATGGCTAAATGAAGGCTTCACAAGTTACGTTGAAAACAGAATCATGGAAGCGGTATTTGGACGCGATAGAGCTGTTATGGAGCAGTCGTTAGACGCTCAAGGTTTAAATTATGAAGTTGCTGAACTTGCGCCAGGCGATACGCAGTTATATATCGACCTAAAAGGAAGAGACCCAGATGATGCGTTTTCTGGTATTCCGTACACAAAGGGGCAGTTGTTCTTAATTTATCTAGAGCAACAATACGGTCGCGAAGTTTTTGATACGTTTATTAAAAAGTACTTCAATGACCATGCATTCTTGAGCCTTGGCACACACGCTTTTGTTAAATACATTGAAGAAAATCTTGTTAATAAGCACCCTGAAGTGATTAGCATGAAAGAAATCAATGAGTGGATTTTTGAACAAGGCTTACCAAGCTACGTGCCTCGCCCAACTTCAGATGCGTTCACTACGATTGATGGTCAAATTGAACAATTTGCTGCAGACCAATTGCCAACAGCCGAGCTAAATAACGCTGATTGGACTGTTCACCAGTGGTTACATTTTATCAATAACTTACCGGTTGATTTATCTGTAGCAAAAATGACGGAACTTGATAACGCGTTTACCTTAACAAAAAGTACAAATGCTGAAATTGCACACGCGTGGTACATGCTGTCACTTAAAGCTGGTTACAGGGTTATTATGCCAGAACTTGAAAGCTACTTGATTTCTATCGGTCGTCGTAAATTGATTGTTCCTCTGTATAAAGAGTTAGCTCAATCAGAAGAGGGCAAGGCGTGGGCAAAACGTGTATTTAATATCGCTCGTCCAGGTTACCACCCATTAGCGCAAGGTACTGTAGACGCTATCTTCAAATAGACTACTTTATTGTTAGCATTAAAAAAGCCGCTTATCGAAAGTTAAGCGGCTTTTTTTTATTTAGTCTTTAGAGACTTATCTTACTAACACATCTACTTGTTGTGCATTTCCTTGCTGGGAAACTATCACAGTTGCCACTTTGTCGTTATCCATAAAAATCACTCGTGTACGGTCTTTTTCTTTGATCGTTTCTAGTGGCTGACCAAATTTACTAGTATAAAACTCGATAATTTCTTGTTCGCTGGCCTTAGAGAAGTAGTTAACTACTGCTGGGTATTCATCTATAAATTTGGCAAATACTTTTGCATCAGCAGTTAACGGTATTTCAACTTCAAATGCTTGAACTGAAACACTCAAACCTAATACCGTGGCAAGTGTGCATAGTTTTTTAATCATCGTTGTTATCCTTCACAGTAATCATTGATAAATCAGAGTGTAACGTTTATGTCGAGCAGATTACAGTGATTTATCATGCCATGGATTTTTAGCTAAATGACCTATCGATATTGCCCGCGATATCTGTCTACCCAAAGTGCCGTAGCACCGCATATTGCAACCGGCATTACGATCATATTCACAATTGGTATCATCGAAAATATTGCCGTTGTCATACCAAAGCTATAACTCAAGCCTTGATTTTGTTTAAGTGTATCTTTCATCGTGTGAAAAGGTACTTTATGGTTATCAAAAGGGTAATCCTTATATTGGACTGCCATCATCCAAGATAAGAAGAAAAACCATAGTATCTGCCCAATGATGGGGATTAATGTAAGCAATAAAAAGCCTAAAGCTCGTGGTAAGTAATAAATAAATTTAGTCCATTCACGAGAGAGTGTTCTGGGTACATCTTTAACTACATCAAGTAGTCCGCCACTACCCAGTGATTCGCCTGTTAATCTAGCTTCTACTTTTTCTGATAATAAACCATTGAAAGGGGCTGCCAGCCAATTTGAAATGGACGAAAAGACAAATGAATAAATAACTAAAATAAGCATCAAACTCAGCGGCCAAAGCAAATAGGTTAGCCATGAGAACATTTCTGGTAACCAACTTTCTAATTCAGTCATGTAAATTTCTAATTGCAAAAATGCATGATAAAAAGCAAAGCCAAACATAGAAATATTGACTAAAAGCGGTATCAAAACGAATCTACGTACACCTTTAGTGTTGATTAGGTCGAAACCTTTAAGAAAATAACCGGCGCCACCGTTAGCTAACGGTTCTGTATTGTTCATATAAAATACAACATTTCAAATATAATCAAATTATTGCACAGTATATGAACTAACAGTACTTAAGACCAGTGACGCATTGTTACAAAGTACAAATTTTTCTGATACATTGTCCCATTGGTCATATTAATTTCTTACTATTAGGTTCATTTGAGCATGCGCTTAAAGTTTATCAAACTAGCTGGTTTCAAATCGTTTGTAGAACCCACAAAAGTGGAGTTCAAACATCAAATGACAGCTATTGTTGGCCCTAATGGATGTGGTAAATCTAATATCATTGATGCCGTTCGTTGGGTATTAGGAGAAAGCTCTGCTAAACATCTTCGTGGAGATTCCATCACAGATGTTATTTTCAATGGTGCAGCTTCAAGAGCTCCTGTAGGGCAGGCAAGCGTTGAGCTTATGTTTGAAAACACGTCTGGTGTGCTAAGTGGATCATTGGCTGACCGAAATCAAGTATCCGTTCGGCGCTTAGTTAACCGTGACGGGCAAAATACTTATTTTCTAAACGGTTCTAAATGTAGAAAGAAAGATATTACTGAGTTATTTCTCGGTACTGGTTTAGGGCCGAGAAGCTACGCCATCATAGAGCAAGGCACTATTTCAAAACTCATTGAATCTAAACCATTAGAACTGAGGTTTTTCCTTGAAGAAGCGGCGGGTATTTCGAAATATAAAGAAAAGCGCCGAGAAACTGAAACAAGAATTCGTCACACTAGAGAAAACCTTACACGATTAGATGATCTTAGATTGGAGCTAGAGCATCATATAGATAGTCTTCATCAGCAAGCTGAAGCAGCTAAACGCTACAAAACACTCAAAACGAATGAGCGCAAACTCAAAGCTGAATTAACTTATCATCGCTGGCAAAAATTTGATAACCAATCTAGAAATTGTTCCCTGGAAATTAAAGCGTTCGAAGAGCAGCTTGCAGATTTTGAAAAGCAAAATAAAGATTTCGAATTGGGAATTTTTACACAAAAGCAACAGCAGCAGTTGTTAGGTGAAGAGATACAAGAAGTTCGAAATAAGCACATTGAGCTAAATAACCAGCTTATCAGACACGAACAAAAAGTAGCGTTTGAAAGTGAACAGGAAGCGCGCTTAAAAGAAGAGGTAACGCGTTACAAATCTCAGGTGCAAGAAATTACTAAAGCGTTAGGGCAAAGCCAAGAACACCTCTTTGAACAGAGTAATTTGCTGCTTAAGCTTACACCAGAACAAGAGTCGAAAGCAGTTGCGTTAGCAAACGCTAAAGATAAACTCTCTGCCCATAATAGCGAGCAAAGTGAGATACAAACTAAAATTAAGCTGCAACAAGAGCAAGACAGGGTTTTTCAAGAAAAACGATTAAGCCTTAACAACCAGTATGTGCAGCTTAATTCCGAAATTAAATTACTATCTTTACAAAAGCAAGAAAGTGAAGAGCAACTTTCTAGATTACTCGACGTTAAATTACCGGATATTGACGGTGATTCAGAGGCTCTCTCAACGTTAAATGAGACCGTGATTCAACTGACGTCAGAAGAACAACAACTCACTAAAGTACTAGCTAAGTATAGTACTCAATTGAATCAAAGTAATAGTGAATGTATTGCTTTAACCACTGAAGTACAGATACTCGAATCTAGATCCGCTGAGTTGGCAGACTTGTTAAAAGTACAAGACCAGTGGCAAGAAAATTTGTGCTCAACTCTAGCGATTGAGGGGGAAACTGCGCTTGGTGCAGTTCATCAGGTCATTAATATAGAGCCTGAGTGGCGACAAGCTGTTTTTACTGTTTTATCCGGGCAATTATCTGATGTAGTTGTTAGTAAAAAACCGAATTTAGATGCCCTTGAACAATTTGCTATTTCATTTCAAGATTCAACAGTACATGAAAATGCTTCAGCCCGTACACTTGCGAGTAAGTTAACGGGTAGTGAATGGGTGCGACATAGCTTAGACAATGTATTTGTAGCTGAGGGTGAAAAAGAAGCAAGTAAATTATTGTTAACGTTAGCAGCGCACCAATCAGTGATTACAAAAGATGGTTTATGGTTAGGTCACACCTTTGCTCGTAAGGGACTTTTTGAAAATGACTCTGCGGCATTATTAAAGCGGTACGACGAACAAAATGAATTATTAGCTAAGATTGAAAATAAACAACAACAACTGACAGTTGCCAATGAACAAACAGGTGTTCTTAAGCAAGCTATCACGAGCAAACAAGCTGAACTTGAATTGTTACAGAGCTCACTGCTTAATACGAATAATGATATTGAAAAGTTAAAATCGGATTTGTTTGAAAAACAAAAAGAACATTCTTTTCATCAAGAAAAACGAAATGCAGTTGAGCAACAATTAGCTGCAACGGATAAACAGCTTAAACAAAAAAATACACAACTATCTGCTATTAAATTTGACATTACTAAATTGGAAAGTGGTGAACATGACAGTACAGCAGTTGCAGAGTCTTTAGCTAAACAACAATCATTAATAGCTAAAGGGCAAGAATTAGCAGATAGTTTGCAGCTTATTCAAACCGAGGTACATCAAATAAACCTTAATTATGAACAGGTTAAAAGTGCTAAAATGCAAGCTGCGAATGAAGTTGATAGGCAAATTAACTCGCTAACACAAGTTAATCATCATTTAGATGGTATAACCCAGCAACTAACTGCGTTAACAGCACCTAGCGAAGATAAAGGGGATATGCTGAGTGATTTACTTAAAGCCTTTCACAAGTCAGAAAGTGAATTAAAAAGTGCCGAATCATCACTTGCGCAAGTTACTGAGAAAGTATCTGCTTTGGAAACGGAACGAGCAAAAGCAAATCAAAAAAATGAATTTGTAAAAGAAAGATACAATAAAAAACAAATTGAACTTGAATCAGCCAAATTAAAAGCGGAAAATTTTAGTGAGCAATTGGTAGAATTAGGACAATCAATTGCTCAGATCAAAGCAAATTTAACTGAGCGATTTAATGAAACACAATGGCAGGCCCGGCTTGCTAAGCTGTCAAAAGATATCAATATGCTTGGAGCGATTAATTTAGCAGCGATTGATCAATATGAAAAAGAACTTGCTAGAAAAAACTATCTAGATCAGCAAAATCAGGATTTAAATCTTGCGTTAACAAGGTTAGAATCAGCTATTGCAAAAATCGATAAGGAGAGTCGTGCTAAGTTTAAAGAAACATTTGAGCAAGTAAATCATGACTTACAAAAGCTCTTTCCTAAGGTGTTTGGCGGCGGAAGTGCGTACCTTGCATTAACAGATGATGATTTGTTGGAAGCAGGCGTTACCATTATGGCTAGACCGCCAGGCAAGAAGAATAGCACTATTCACCTGTTATCAGGTGGGGAAAAAGCGTTAACAGCATTGTCATTGGTGTTTTCTATTTTTAGATTAAATCCCGCACCATTTTGTATGCTTGATGAAGTTGATGCTCCATTAGATGACGCTAATGTAGAGCGCTTTTGTAAGTTAGTGAATGAAATGTCACAATCAGTACAATTTGTTTATATCAGCCACAATAAGATTGCGATGGAAATGGCAAGCCATTTAACCGGTGTCACGATGTTTGAACCTGGTGTGTCACGTATGGTTGCTGTTGATATTGACGAAGCTATCGCAATGGCAGAAGTATCATAAGAATAGGCCAAAAGATGGAAGATAACGTTAGAAACGGTTTAATAATAGTTAGTGCAATAGTTATAGTTGCTATTTTAGTTCATGGTATATGGACAATAAGAAAAAATAAAAATCCCTATAAACTAAAAGCTAAAGATGGTCTGGCAGAACCATCAGAAAGAGGCTTTGATAGTTCGGGTTTTGACCAAGATGGTGTTAGTAAACCTAGAGTAGTTGAAGAAAACCTACTAACAGATGAAGAAATACCAGAAGCACCGGCACCGGCACCTCAAGATTACGAAGATCCACTTCCTATTGATGTAGAAGAGCCTACACAAGACGATGTTAGGTTAGAGCCTGAAATAGGGGACTTGTCAGACATTGCTGAGCAACCACCTGAAGATGATGTTCCTCCACTTGCTCAAAGCTTAGAAGAAGCACCTGAATTTGAAGAGCAGGTTGAACTTGAAGCCCCTGTGTATGCAGAGCCAGTGACTCAAGCAAAACCGACTGTTCCGGCTCGTAAGAAAGCGAGTAGAAAAAAGAAATCTAGAGATCAAATGGAAATGAATTTTGGTGATGATTTTGATACAAGTGAACAACAGGTAAAAGCTAAAAAAGCGCAGGTTGAAGAACCAGAGCCTGAAGTTATTGTGGTAAGTGTGGTTATGCCAGATGGTCAGATGATGTCAGGTGCAGCATTATTGCCAACATTATTAACACTTGGTCTTAGATTTGGTGATATGGATATTTTCCATCGCCATGAAGACGCTGCAGGTAATGGTAAAGTGACGTTTAGCGTTGCGAATATGATGAACCCAGGTACTTTCGATTTAGATAATATGGAAAATTTTGATACGCCTGGTATTAGCCTATTTATGACGTTACCAAATGCCGGCGATCCTTTTGAAGTATTTGAAAGTATGATGACCGCGGCCAAGCATTTAGCTGTTGAGTTCAAAGCTCAATTACTAGACGATAAACGCAGTGTAATGACAAAACAAACAGAGCAACATTACACAAGCCGTATCAGAGAATTTGAAAGAAAAAGCAGAATTGCTGCTTACTAAGATAGATTAATGATTAAATAGCCTCCAAGGAGGCTATTTTTGTTTATAGAGTATAAAAATAATATGTTGGCAAGAGTAAAAGAACTACATTCGTTATTAAACAAATATAACCATCAATACTATGTGTTGGATGAACCAACAGTACCTGATGTTGAATACGATAGGTTAATGCGAGAGTTAATCGATATAGAAACTCAACATCCTGAATTAAAAACGGTGGATTCACCAAGTCAAAAAGTTGGTGGTGAAGCACTCAAGTCTTTTACTCAGGTTACACATCAATTGCCAATGTTATCGCTGGATAACGTATTTTCAAAAGAAGAATGGCACGCATTTGTTAAGCGTTTAAAAGATAGGTTGATAGACAACAGCACACTTGTGTTTTGTGCAGAGCCCAAGCTGGATGGATTAGCGGTTAGCCTTCGTTATGAAAAAGGTGTATTAGTTCAAGCTGCTACTCGTGGTGACGGTACAACAGGTGAAAATATCACAGAGAATGTTAGAACGATTAAATCAATTCCTTTGCGTCTCGTTAGTGAAGATGTACCAGACATATTAGAGGTTCGTGGTGAAGTTTTCATGCCTAAAGCTAGCTTTGATGCCCTTAATGCTCAAGCGATTAAAAAGGGTGAAAAGACATTTGCAAATCCAAGAAATGCGGCAGCGGGTAGTTTAAGACAGTTGGATTCAAAAATAACAGCGAAACGAAATTTGGCATTTTATGCCTATAGTGTCGGTTTTGTAGGCGCCACAGATGAAGGTGGTGTTGGTGAAGAATGGTTAGCAAGCGAACACCATGAAAGGTTATTGCAGTTAAAAACGGTTGGCTTACCACTTTGCCCTGAAGTTAAACGCTTAGAAAGTGAAAATGAATGTTTTGCATTCTATGAAAACATCTTAACTAATCGTGAAGCGTTAAGTTATGAAATAGACGGTGTTGTTTTAAAAGTAAATGACATAGCTAAACAAAAACAGCTAGGTTTTGTAGCTCGAGCACCTCGTTGGGCAACTGCATTTAAATTTCCAGCACAAGAAGAGTTAACAATTCTTGAAGATGTTGAATTTCAAGTTGGTAGAACTGGCGCTATAACACCTGTAGCCAGATTAAAACCAGTCTTTGTTGGTGGTGTTACGGTTAGTAATGCAACGTTACACAACAAAGACGAAATAGAACGCCTTGGTATTAAGGTTAAAGATACTGTTGTTATTAGAAGAGCCGGTGACGTAATTCCACAGATTGTAAGTGTCGTTATGGATAAGCGCCCTGAAGATGCTGTTGAAGTAGCATTTCCATCGAGCTGTCCTGTATGTGACTCAGCGGTAGCCCGAGTTGAAGGTGAAGCAGTCCTTAGATGTACTGGTGGTTTAATTTGTGGCGCTCAACAAAAAGAAGCTATTAAGCACTTTGCATCGAGAAAGGCACATGATATCGATGGTCTAGGCGATAAACTAGTTGAACAACTGGTAGATGAAGGTTTAATAAGCAATACACTAGACTTGTTCTCTTTAACTTCACTACAAGTAAGTACCATGGAAAGAATGGGCGAGAAATCGGCAACTAACCTTATCAACTCCATTGAAGCGTCAAGAACAACAACTTTAGCTAAGTTTATTTACGGCTTGGGTATTAGAGAAGTTGGAGAAACGACTGCCAATAACTTGAGCCAACACTTTTTGACCTTTGAAGCGATAAAAGCCGCTAGTTTGGAGCAACTAAAAGCCGTTGATGATATTGGTGAAATTGTTGCGCAAAATATTGTCGACTTCTTTGCTGAGTCGCACAATGTTGAGATTTCTGAGAACCTAGCAAAAGAAATGAATTGGCCTGAGATCGTGGTGAAGAGCGAAGATCAAATGCCACTTAAGGATCAAACCTTTGTACTGACAGGAACATTAAGCCAAATGGGCCGTACTGAAGCTAAGAATAAACTTCAATCACTTGGTGCGAAAGTTTCGGGTAGCGTTTCCGCTAAAACTCACCACCTTGTAGCTGGGGAAAAGGCGGGTTCTAAGCTAACTAAAGCCCAAGATTTAGGCGTAAATGTGATGACTGAAGATGATTTAGTAGCGTTATTAACAGAACATGGCGTAGCGTAAGTGGAGAGTGTTTTACTTTCCTTAGGGCAGTGGGCAAAGCCATACAGTTATCAAATAGCACTTGCAGTAGTGGCAAGTGCGTTGGTGATATATGGGAATGAGCTAAACGGTATCATTAAACACATGGTCAGAAAACAGCATTTCTTGGTGCGCACTATTGTGTTTGTTACCGTTTGTTTTGCTGGTTATGGTGCGTTAACAGTACTACTGACTAGTTTCCTTAGTAAACAGTTAGTAAATATTCCGACTATTTACTATGGTCCTTTGGTCATCGGTATTTTTATTGTGCTAGGCCTAGTCGCTGAAAGGCAAAAACAAATCTAATTCGCAGCAGCTGCAATTTCATGCAGCTGTTTGTTTTCAATAATATTAGGCAAGAAGTTTGCTTGAGTTACGCCTATTTCAACTAATGCTTTGGCTAAAGTTTTCGCTTGGATAGGCTCATACTTCTTTAATGAACCACGCCATAGTGGACTGGATAGCTTAAATAGCCAAGCAGCCATGCTTTCGCTAAATCGTCTTTCTTCACGTTTTCCTAAAAGCAAACTTGGTCTGACAATTGTTAATCTTGTGTCTGAATTGATGAAAGTAGCTACTAGTGCCTTCTCCATTTTACCTTTCACACGGTTGTAAAAAGTGAGTGCGTCTGGATTTGCGCCTAACGAACTGATGACAATGAAGTGCTTAGCTTTTTGTTTTGCAGCTAATCTAGCAGCCTTTAACACAAGGCTAAAATCGGTTAAGTAGAAAGCTCTTTTAGAGCCAGCCTTTTTGATTGTTGTTCCCAAACAGCAGTAAACAATATCTGTTGCAAAATGATCTTTGTATTTTGCGAGATGTTGAAAGTCGGCTTTAACCCATTTGAGATTTTTCAGGTTTGGTGCTTTGTTGCTTCTTGCCAAACAAGCCACTTGATTAATACTCTCGTGATGTGAAAGTAAATTAGTAAGAGACTTTCCTGTTAATCCTGTTGCACCTAACACTAGGGCATTTAATTGAGTCATAGCTGATTAAATAACAATTAGCGCATAAATATAAAGTAGCGTAGGTAGCGGTAAAATAACACAAAAAATAATTGATTCGCACCATTCAATCGCTTTATAGAAGTTTAAAAGCCTTTTGTCATCTACCTTTGAGGAGGGCAGTACTTGGAAAAAAAAGATAAACGAAGCAATGACTAGAATTTGCAATGCAGCAAATAAAATAAACATTGCGATCCATACTAGAAACGCAGGTGTTGTTGAATCAATGATAAAAGTTAGCAATACAAACAACACAAAGGTAAGCGCACTCCATATAAGAAGTCGCCATCGCCAAGGTGATATTGAAATAGCTATACCATTTAGTATTTGTGGGTTAATCCAGTACTTCATAAGTCTGCTATGTAACTGCTCTAATATTCAGTGTATCATCAAACTTGTCATTCATCTTATTTATATGAAAATTTGTTTATTATGAAAAAACTGATCACTTTATCGCTATTAGGCTTCTTGGCTTTTCATCCTGCTCAAGCAGCCCAAGAGCACGGTAGAATTAATGAGAAGGTCATTATAGATTCTATTAGCAATAAAGTAGATGTTGTCAAACTGTCACTAAAAGTTGATCAGCTTCAAGATAATAGTGGTTTAGTTTACTTAGGCGGCAAGGTAGAGCGAGTTCAAATCGAAATGTATTTAAAGCAACTTGAATCGATACTGGGTGACGAATTTAAGATATTTCGAGCCAATCAGTCGGCACGAGATCACCACACTTTCCATTTGACACTAGTCAACCCATTTGAGTTTAAGGAAATTAAAGGCGCACAACTAATAGGCAAAACGATTGAAGTAACTTTGCACGGCATAGGGAAAGCTGAAAATGAAAAAAGTGCCGCGTACTACGTAGTTGCAAGCTCAATTGAGGGACAGTTCCTGAGAAAGAAACACGGCTTAAATGCAAAAGATTTCCATATCACTTTAGGTTTTAAACCAACGGATGTTTACAATAGAGGAAAAGGAATAGACACGCTAATTTCACAATAAATTTCATAACATTGAAAATAAATTTTTGTGACTAATTTGTGATAACTTCGTGAATCACCTGCAATAAATTCTTTGCATACTGATCCTGAATCTTAATTTAGGAATGCAAGGAATAACTATGAAAAACAAATCAATTTTGGCAGCATTAGTTGCTGCTGGCTTATCAACATCAGCACTAGCTCAAGATATTGATGTAACGGTTACTAATCTTACGCAAGGTATCTACTTTACGCCTATCTTGGTTGGTGCTCATGATGCAGAAAACTCTCTATTCACTACAGGCATGGCCGCCGGTCCCGAATTACAAGCAATGGCCGAAGGCGGCGATATTTCTGGTTTAGCAGGCATTCTAGCAAGTATCAATGCTGACACTGTTGAAAACCCAGCAAGTGGTTTATTGGCGCCAGCAATGTCAACCACAACTAACTTAATGACCGCTGATGGTAATACTCAGTTATCAATCGTAGCAATGATGTTGCCTACAAATGACGGTTTCATTGGTCTCAATAGCTGGACAATCCCTACTGAACCGGGCACATACACTATTAATGTCAATGCATATGACGCCGGTACTGAAGCAAACAATGAAGTGATTAATGGTGGTGGCGCATCAGGTGTCTTAGGTATTCCTGTTGCTCCAGGTGCAGATGCTGGTACAGGCGGTACTGGTGTAACAACCGAAGAAACTAATATGACAGTGCATATTCATCGCGGTAACTTAGGTGACGATGACTTAGCAGGCGGTAAGAGTGATTTAGATAACACCGTTCACCGTTGGTTAAACCCTGTTGCGAGAGTAACAGTAACAGTTAAGTAGGGGGCTAACATGACTTTCATGAAGAAAAAACTAATAGCATCTGGCTTGCTCGCAACAACTTTAGTTTTGGTTGGTTGTGGAGATGATGATGATCCAGTAATGGTCGTAGAGCCTGATCCAATGCCAACACCAACACCGGTTACTTATAGCTATGAAGTGATGGTAACAAACCTAACAAATGCTCAACCTGTATCACCTGTTGCGGTGGTATTGCATGATGACGGAAATGTTTGGCAGCTAGGCGAAATGGCAAGTAATGCGCTTGAAGTATTAGCTGAAAGTGGCGACAACAGTGGATTACTAGCGGAGAGCTTTGTGATGGCAAGTGCAAGTGGTGCGGGTGTCATCATGCCAGGCGCTAGTGAAACTGTCTCTGTGTCGATTACAGATATGATGCCAAGTAAACTTTCAGTGGTAACAATGCTTGTTAATACCAACGATGCATTTTCAGGCTTTAATGCGATGGATATAGCAAATCTTGAAGTTGGTGAAAGTATTTCATTAAGAACAGGTTCTTATGATGCAGGTACTGAAAAAAATACAGAGTCGATGGCAAGTATCCCTGGACCGGCAGCAGGCGGCGAAGGGTATAACGAAGCTAGAGATGATGTTGACTTTGTTGCAATGCACCCAGGTGTAGTTAGTATGGATGACGGGTTAATGTCGTCGGCGCTGACACAAGCGCATCGATTTGATAATCCAACATTAGCTATCACGTTTACTCGTACAGAGTAATAACGATAGTAAGGATGGCTTCAGTACAGAAGCCATCCCGTTTTTCAGTCCTTATTAATCGATATTTTTTGATGAAATGGCTGGAGAACACATGGATAACGTACTACTTGTTGAAGATGATAAAGCTATCGCTGAATTGGTTACTGATAATTTGGTTGAACAAAAAATAGAGGTGACTCATGTTGAAACGGGTGAAAAAGCAATCGAACTCGTTGAGCAAGGGGGCTTTTCTGTTGTGCTACTTGATGTCATGTTACCGGGAAAATCTGGTTTAGATGTTTGTCGCGAGCTCAGAGAAAAGCGACCAGAACTATCAATTATTATGGTGACGTCTCGCAACTCTGAAATAGATCGTGTATTGGGGTTGGAATTAGGAGCCGATGATTATCTTACCAAACCATTCAGCATTAGAGAGCTTCAAGCGAGAGTGCGAAGCCAGTTGAGAAGGTGCCATGTGTATAGTGATATGGTGAGTAGTTGTCAGCAGCAAAGTGAAGAGCCAAAGAGTCTTGAAATTGGAAGCCTGCATATAGACACAAATTCACATAAGACAATGTTAGATGGACGAGCATTAGATCTAACATCAACTGAATTTGATTTACTACTTTATCTTGCTTCTCATCCCGAACAAGTGTTTTCCAGAGAGCAGTTGTTAAGTTCTGTGTGGGGATATCATCATTCAGGATACGAACATACGGTTAATTCTCACATCAATCGACTGCGTAACAAATTAGAAAGAGATGTAACTAACCCTGAGATTGTACAAACAGTTTGGGGGGTAGGTTACAAGTTTAACCGGCAAGGTGTGTCAGCATGAAATTTTCACTCTATCAAAGACTCTCAGTTTCACTATTCTTAGTGTTTATTGTCTTGATAGGCTCATTCTATTTTTGGCAAAACAACCTAACGAAGGTCACGCGTTACCAATCTCAGCAGCAACTACATTTATCGCTAGCGGCTAATTTAGCTAGGGATAACCCACTTTTGCAACAAGGAGTGTATGATCACGATGCCTTAAAAAACTTATTTCACACATTAATGATACTTGGGCCTGCTTTTGAATTTTATTACCTAGATACCCAAGGGAAAATACTCACTCATTCTATCCCAAGCACGTTAGTCAAACGTCAGAAAATTGATTTAACGCCACTTATCGATTTAACTCAAAATCGTCGCCCTTTACCCATTTATGGGCAAGACCCTAGAAACAAAAATAGGGAAAAAGTTTTTTCGGCTGCGCCTGTTTTTAACGGTGCAACCCTTCAAGGATATTTATATGTGATTGTTGCGGGGGAACGTTATGAGTCGACGTTTAATAATCACAATCAGGATAAACGAGCGCAGATGTCGCTAGCATTTATCGCAACCGCTGTAGGTTTTTTGTTTATCATTATGCTGGGTTTATTTGCTTACTTCACAAAGCCGCTACGAAAACTCAGTAGCGAAATGAAAGCACTCAAATCTGCAGGCTTTGATAAGTCAAAAGTAGAGCTAGCAAATTGGCAGCACAACAGCAATAACGAAGTACATCAACTTGGTGAAACATTTCATGAGTTGATCGACCAAATAAATGAACAGTTTTCCCTCTTATCACAAAGCGACCAGCAACGACGTGAATTGCTAGCGGATATATCACACGATTTGCGTACACCATTAGCTGCTTTGCAGGGCTATTTAGAAACGATCTCAATTAATCACACGCAATTAGATGATGAAAAGCTATTAAGGTACATCAATACCGCTCATGCTAGTGCACAACAGTTAAAACAACTTATTGATCAAATATTTGAACTTGCTCATTTAGAAGGTGGGCAGGTGTCGATGAATTTAGAAAGCTTTAATATTGCAGAATTACTTTATGATGTTTTTGCAAAATTTAGTTTAAAAGCTCAGGCCAAAGATATAACGTTGGCTGTATGCCCAAGTACTTGCAGAACACAGGTGCACAGTGACATTGGTAAGCTAGAAAGAGTGCTTAGTAACTTAATTGATAATGCAATCAGACATACACCTCAAGGAGGCAAAATTGAAGTGCGCATCAATACGGAAGATAGTCACAACGTACTGTTGTCAGTTATCGACAATGGTACAGGCATAAAAGCTGAAGAGCTCGCCTATATTTTTGATGCACGCTATCGAGCAAGTAATGCAACTCATTCTGAAGAAAAAAATACCGGTTTAGGACTGGCGATCACTAAAAAGTTATTGGAGCTGTTGAATACAGATGTAAAAGTTGAAAGTGAACTAGGCCAGGGAACCTCCTTTAGTTTTAAGTTAAGGGTTGCATCATAATTCGAGCGACAACACAATACATAGAAAAGATCACAATGATAATTACTTATTCTAAAAATCTGCTAGGATATTGATTAAATCCCGTTAAAACAGAATTATTGTGAACCGTTTTTTTTTGACATTATTGCTGTCGTCCTTGTTATCAGCTTGTATGGTTACCGAGAAGAACGCGGTAACCAGTAAATCTAAATCAGAGCATTCAGACTGTCTCGTTGGAAACGACTGGTATGTCGTTGGTTACAATGCATATTTAGCGCATAGTCGACTTCTATGTGAAAATGATAAGAGAGTTGCCCAAGGTTTACCTATTAAACCTATTGATTTTGAATGGCCTTCGCCACCTGAAGGTAAAGCGTGGAGCAAACGTATAGCCTACCAAGAATACCAAAAAAACAACCTTACTGAAGAGCAACTAGGGCATTTGTATGCGTCTTTAGAGTATGTCTACAAAACACGTGTATTGAATGCAAAAGCTCGATTAGAAAACAGTTTGATCAGCAAACCCATTTACCAAATCTTAGTGAAAGAAGCTAAAGCAGCTTTTGAAGGTTAATCTTCGAACGAGCAGTCATTATTGGGCGTAAATTTTGTCATTTTTATCGATCTTTATTGCCCTTACAGCCTCAATTTTAGTAAACTCCGGTAACTTTTTATTAACAAGAAGAATGCTATGAAAGAAGGCTTCAAGGTTCCTCATACCTTAATATTGCTGTTAACCATGATGTTAGTAGCGTACATCGCTACTTGGATCGTTCCACAAGGTTTTTTTGAAACAGTTACACTAGACAATGGCAGACAAGCAGTTGTTCCGGGCACTTACGCATTAGCGGAAGAGCAAACCCGTTTAACACCTATGGACTTTTTGGTTGCAATACCAAGAGCATTAGCTGCAGCGCAAGACGTCATTTTCTTTGTCTTTATCGTGGGTGGTGTATTAGCAATTGCTCGGGCGACAGGTACAATTGATGCTTTAATTGGTAATCTATTAGAGAAATTTGGTCATAAGCCAAATCTACTCATCTTTATGGTTATCTTTTGTTTTGCCTTAGCCTCTGGTGCTATTGGTACGGCTGGCGAATACATTCCTTTTGTTTTGATCTTGGTTGGCCTTTGTAAAGCGATGCGATTAGATGCAATGACTGCTGTTGGTATGGTAGTTACGGGTTATGGTATCGGTTACGGTGTATCTGCGTTCAACCCATTTACTGTAATGATCGCGCAGAACATCGCTGAAATACCAGTGTATTCAGGTATTGAACTTAGATTAGCGATATTCGTTCCATTTGTGCTTATTGGTGTGCATCACGTTTGGAGTTACGCTAAAAAGGTTCATGAAGACCCTTCAAAAAGTTTAACCGCAGGTTTACCTTGCCCATTAGCAGGTGCCGAAGACTCTGATTACCCTAAATTAAACAATAGACACCGTGCTATTCTATTCGGTTTAGTGGCGACGATTGTAGCTGCTGTTTGGGGTATTTCTGAAAAAGGTTGGTACTTATACGAATTGGGTGCAATCTTCATTCTATGGGGCTTATTCACTGCAATCGTTGGTAAAGTACCAGCAGATGACGCAGCGAACCAATTCATTGAAGGTGTTAAAGACCTCGCAAGCACAGCTATGTTAATTGGTGTTGCTCGCGGTATTGCGTTGATCATGGAAGATGGTCAAATTCTACATACGTTGGTATATGCAATGTCTTCACCTCTATCTCACTTAGGTGCTGAATTTGCTGCGGTTGGTATGTTTATCATGCAGTCATTCTTGAATCTGTTTATTCCATCAGGCAGTGGTCAAGCGTATGTAACGATGCCATTAATGGCACCTGTTGGCGATATTATCGGTGTTTATAGACAGGTAGCGGTATTGGCTTATCAATTTGGTGATGGTTTCTCAAATATGATCATTCCAACAAATGCCGTATTAATGGGCATTATTGGTATGGCTGGCGTACCATATCACTTATGGTTTAGATTCTGTTTACCACTAATTCTTAAGCTTACATTAGCAGCGTCACTGGTATTAGTGCTAGCAGTAACATTTGGTTATGGTGAAGACGTTCAGCCTCAACCAGCACAAGAAGTATTAGCAAATAAATAATGCCGTATGGATTTAGTTAAAAGCAGCCAAGTGGCTGCTTTTTTTGTATTTAAAATCCGCACACTAATAGTTATTCGTAATGTAGGGTATAAGTCAAATTTATGTGTGTGTGGTTTATAATTCGCGGTGTTTATATTGAAAATTCATTTGGAGGATAAGTGTTTCTAGAAATCGTTGTACAGTTATTTGTGGCGTCAGCCATTCTTTTGGGTTCTCCTGGTCCCGTTCCATTGTCACTAGCCGCTACTGGTATTTCTTTTGGATTTAAAGCGGGATTGGACTACTTAAAAGGTATCTTACTAGGGTTATTGTGCGTCATGCTTCTAACGGCAATTGGTTTAGCTTTTGTTGTTAAAACTTCCCCAGCACTTGTTGAAGTACTCAAGTGGGGCTCAGCGGCGTATATGTGTTATGTTGCATATAAGATAGCAAGCTTTGGCTCAACACTTGCTGATCGTGAAGATTGTCCAACGTTCAGAGATGGCTTATTTTTTAACCTGATCAACCCAAAAGCGTACGCTGCTTTTCTCGCTATCAATACACAGTTTACTTTACCTATTGAGGGTGAATATGAACGTTTCGTGACAACGGGTATTGTTTGTTTAATCGCTGGCGCTATTGTTGATATATTATGGTTAGCTATTGGTGGCTATCTAAAACCAATTTTGGTTGAACCTAGATTGATTAAACGAGTCAGAATAGTGTTTGCCGCTTCATTAGTATTAATGGTATTGGTTGGAGTGCTTCAATAAAAGGATGTATTACATGTACAAGTTTGATGTGTTTGGACAAATAATGTCGGTTATAAGGCAAGACGAACAGTGGGTATTGTTTCGTGAATCCGATACTGGAATAAGAGCTAAAGTCTATGACGTTGTTATCCCTAGTGAGTTAACACCAGAGGAGCTAGTAGGTTATTTAGACGATATTTATCATGAGTACTCATCTGAGCGCCGTCCTCGTGTTTTGTTAGTGAATTAATATGTAAGGAAGCGTTATGTTCCCAGCTGAAGTTGTTGTTACTTATACATTAGCTTGTTTATTACTCGTTATGTCTCCTGGTCCTGATAATCTACTGGCGATAGGTCGAGGGCTAAGCCAAGGTCGAAAGGCTGCTGTAGTGTCAGGCATGTCTTCAGGGCTAGGGATTTTGTTTCATGTATGCACCGCCACTTTTGGTTTGACGTTATTGCTTCAAACATCTGAAGTAGCATTTCTTGTGGTCAAAGGAGTTGGCGCTTGTTACTTAATCTGGCTAGGTATTAAAGTATTTCGCAGTAAATCGCTATTCTCACTTCCAGGAGCAAAGAAGCATTCATTAATCACAATTTTTGGCACAGGCTTTTTGTCTGCTGCGCTTAATCCAAAACCCGGATTATTTGTACTCGCTTTTATTCCACAGTTCGTTAATCCTGAACTTGGGAGCGTGACGGTACAGATGTTAGTTTATGGTGGATGGTTTGCTTTGTTAACAGCGGTGGGTTTTTCTTTGATGGGGATATTTGCTCAATCGCTATCAAGCTATCTGTATAAAAGGCCTAAAGCAATGACAGTGCTAAATAACGGTGCTGGCACTACTTTTGTTGCATCAGGTATCGCTGTTGCATTTATGGAGCAAAAATAAATGCCCATGTTACTGTATATTGCAAGTACCTTAGTTTTTTTAATTGGTATAGCACACTCCGTTTTAGGGGAGCGATTTATACTTGTTCGCCTGTTTCGCAAGAACAATTTGCCACACCTGTATGGAAGCCAATGGTTTACCAAACAGACACTAAGATTTGCTTGGCACATCACTACATTAGCATGGTGGGGGTTTGCGGCTATCTTAGTTCATATTGCAAGTAACGATGTAATAGAAAAAGAATTTGTGCTGTGGGTGATTGCAATTGTCTTTAGCATATCAGGCATAGTCTCGCTCATTTATTCAAAAGGGAAACATTTTTCTTGGCTTGTGTTTTTTGTCATTGCGGTTTTAACTTTAATAAGTTTGTAAACTCGATAGTTTTGTTGATCTAGCTAAATAAACCCAAATTGATTGACTATTAAGATTGTCTCCAACAAAAAGGAGATATGTCATGAAAGCAGCTATTGCCCATCAGTTTAAAGCGCCGTTAGAGATACAAGATGTAGAAGTTCCGGCGGTTGGTTCAAAAGATATCCTAGTTAAAATTCACGCTTGTGGTGTATGTCACACAGACTTACATGCTTGCCATGGCGATTGGCCTGTTAAACCACATTTACCATTGGTGCCAGGCCATGAAGGTGTGGGCGAGGTAGTCGCAATTGGTGATCAAGTTACACATATAAAGTTAGGAGACAGAGTAGGGATACCTTGGTTGTACAGCGCTTGTGGTCAATGTGAGTTTTGTTTAGAAGGTAATGAGAATCTATGTCTGTCTCAACAAAATGCTGGTTACAGTGTTGATGGAGGCTACGCGGAATACTGTAAGGCAGACGCTAATTACGTTGTTAAGATCCCTAAAGAGTTAAGTTATGTAGAAGCAGCACCGTTATTCTGTGCTGGTGTAACTACCTATAAAGCACTAAAAGTTTCAGACGCTAAACCAGGACAATGGGTTGCCGTTTTTGGTGTTGGTGGTTTAGGTCACCTAGCAGTACAGTACGCCGTAGCAATGGGCTTAAGAGTTGTTGCTGTTGACTCTGGTGAAGACAAACTGAATCTTGCTAAGGAACTTGGAGCTGAAATTAGCTTAGATTATCGCATTGATAATGTAGAAGCGATTATTTTGGATAAAGTGAATGGTGTTCAAGCAACTATCTGTACAGCTGCTAGTAAAAGTGCAATAGAGCAGAGCTATCGTGTTGTAAAACGTGGTGGTAAATGTGTTTTAGTTGGCCTACCTTCTGAAAATATGGAACTACCAATATTTAATACCGTACTTAATGGTGTATCAGTTGTTGGTTCTATTGTTGGTACAAGAAAAGATCTAGTTGAATGTTTGGAGTTTGCTGCTAATGGCAAAGTGAAGGCTATTATCACTGAACGAAAATTAGAAGATATCAATGACATCTTCAAAGAAATGGAGAATGAAACGATCAACGGACGTATCGTGATGCGTCTTTCGTAAAATAGCAGGCAGCAATAGTGTTCATTATTGCTGCCTCTTAATGAACTACACTTTAAATAATAAACACATACTTTAGAAGCGTGATGGAACATAACCATAATCCGACACATATTCATTCCCATGGCAGCGATCAAAAGCTGTCAGTTGCTATTCTAGTTAATATCCTTCTATCAATCGTGCAAGTGATTGGTGGCATTATTTCTGGCAGCTTATCCTTGATTGCTGATGCACTTCACAATTTCAGTGACGCGGGCGCAATTATTGTTGCCTTGATGGCGAGGAGAATAGGTGAAAAACACGCCGACAATCGCATGACCTACGGTTACAAGCGTGCTGAGATCATTGGTGTAATAATAAATAGCACAACACTTATTGTTGTTGGCCTTTATTTGGCATATGAATCTATTCTACGATTTATGTCGCCAACGCCAATAGATGGTTGGATTGTCATATGGCTAGCCGGATTAGCGTTAGTTGTAGATCTTATCACGGCGCTCATGACGTATTTGGCTGGCGCAAAGCACAGTATGAATATAAGAGCCGCCTTTATACATAACCTAAGTGATGCAGCTGCGAGTGTGGTGGTGATAGTCTCAGGTATTCTGATCATCCTCTTCGAATTCTATTTAGTAGATGTCATCGCAACTCTACTTATTGCTGGTTACGTTATTTATCATGGCTTACTGCTACTTAAAAAAAGCATAAGTATTATTATGCAAGCGGTCCCGGATGAAGTGGTGATAGATGATATAAAGGCAGTATTAGAAGGTGTAGACGGTGTAGTATCTGCTAAACACATACACGTGTGGCAGTTAGATGAACAGCAGTTTTTTGCCGAGATTAACCTTGAATTAAAAGAGCATTGTCAAAAAGAGCTTAAGACTAAAGTTAGGCAGGTGATGAAAGAAAAGTTTAGTATTGAGCATACTACCATTGAAACATCGATGGTTGATTGTCAAAATTGTCTAAATACCGCTAATCATCAATGCCACTTAAAATAGTCGATTCTGCTTCTTTAATCATTTGAGCTAACTGACCGTTCTTTTTTAAACGTTTAATTTCATCGTCTATTTTGTCAACCAAATGGGCGTTGTCTTTGTGTATATAGTGATAAAGCGCCAATGTCGCCAAGGGCATATTTGTAGGCTTTACGTTTTTAATACCATGCTCGTTTAATATAAGTTTGCCATCAATTGTATTGGTAAGTGCAACATCTACAAAGCCAGTGGCTACTTGTTTAAGTATTTTCTCAGTTGTATTCGAATCATAAACGTTGCTTAGCCCAGCAGTGATGTTGTTAGTATGTTTAACGCCTCTTACCTTTGCTATACGCATATTTTTGAGATCTTTGGCTTCTCTAATATCGAGTGTGCTATCTACCTTCACAAATGCCATCGTTTCTAGGTAATAATAGGGTGTAGGTACGCGTATAGTATTTGGGTTTTCGTTGCCGTAAGTAAAAATTCGCATGATTTCACCGTGGAAATTTGAACCTTTAGCCGCTTCGTTTTGTGCTCGTTTTCCTGGTAATGGTGTTATGGAAATTTCTAGACCAATATTTTTGTATATTTGCGGCAAAACGATCCGACCGATTTCTTGTTCAGCGAGATAATTAATAGAGACAAAACGATAGTCTTGAGCGTCGGCATAAAAACAGAGTAGATAACTTAAAAGAATGGCGGAAATATGTTTTTTCATAGGTAGCTTAAATAACCTCTACATAGTTAAGCGTGCGTCCATGAAACAAGAAGGATCCTAGTGCTGTACATTAAATATACAACAACTTGATTGCTTATTGCTAGTAACTTGTAGTTTTTGATATTAGCGTTAAGATACAAAGATATCGTGAATCAATGGCTTAATGCACTTTTGCCCTGGAATAAAATGAAAGATAGAAAGATTTATGTTGATGCAGACGCTTGCCCTGTGCCAATTAAAGAAATGTTATATAGAGCTGCTGATCGAGCGGAAATTGAAATTAATTTTGTCGCTAATCACTCGTTACGACTACCTAATTCAAAATACCTTACGTTTACGCAAGTAGAAAAAGGCTTTGATATTGCCGATAACCATATCGTTATGAAAGTAAACGAACGAGATCTTGTGATAACAAGTGATATTCCACTTGCAGATGAGGTGATTACTAAAGGCGCAGTCGCACTCAACCCTCGCGGTGAGCTCTATACAAAAGCGAATATCAAATCACTGTTGAATATGAGGGATTTTATGGACACCATGCGCAGTAGTGGTGTTGAAATGAAAGGTGGTCCTGCACCATTAAATCAACAAGATAAACAACAGTTTGCTAATCAGCTAGATAAGTGGCTAGTAAAGGGATAGTGTCATGCAATATCTACTAAGCAAAAAAGCTGGCTTGGGCTTTTTTCCTACGCCTTTTCATCATCTAAGCAAACTTTCCAAAGCATTAGGTGGGCCTGAAATTTATATCAAACGAGATGATCTGACAGGTTTAGCCTTAGGGGGTAATAAAACAAGAAAGTTAAACTACTTAATGGCAAAAGCGATTGAAGAGGGGGCTGATACGGTCATTACTGCCGGCGCTGCACAATCGAATCACTGCAGACAAACTGCAGCGGCTGCTGCGCAGTTAGGATTGGAATGCCATTTAGTGCTTGGTGGGCAGGCTCCTGAATCTCCACAAGGCAACCTCTTGCTTGATGAACTCTTTGACGCACATATTCACTGGTCAGGAGACAACCGTAAAGGAGAAGATATTCCTGCTATAACTGATAAGTTAATGGATCAGAGCAAGAAGGTAAGTATGATCCCATATGGTGGTTCAGACGAAGTTGGTGCAAGAGGTTTTGTTGATGGATTTATCGAGCTAAACAAACAAATAGATCTAAATGAGTTCTCCACTATCCTTTTTGCCTCTAGTTCAGGTGGCACACATGCAGGATTAGAAATAGGCAAGCAGATAACTCAATCAAATATAAAGTTGCAAGGTATAAACATTGATAAAGATGAAGATCCTAAAAGATCTTTTATTGATGTTGTCGTTAATCTGTGCAATCTGGTAGCTAAAGACTTTGATATTGAAGTTAACTATACAAAAGCAGATATCAACTTGAGTGATGATTATATTGGTGATGGATACGGTATAGTGGGAAAGCAGGAACAAGAAGCGCTTTCTCTATTGGCCAAGTTAGAAGGCATTATTCTTGATCCTGTTTATACTGGCCGAGCCATGGCCGGATTGATAGATATGGTCAGAAAAGGCCATTTTGATAAAGATGATAAAGTCATCTTTTGGCATACTGGCGGAGCACCTGCCGTTTTTGCTTATGCTAAAGATATTCAGTGTTAGATATTTTAGTAATTTGTAGGTTATTGTTTTAAAATTAAAACAACGTTTTAGATAATGGAATTACAATGAACAAGTCTATTTTAAAAGCTGCCGCTATTGGCATGCTATCAGCAGCTGTATTATCTGCTTGTACAAAATCTTCTACTGGCCGTAATCAAATTATGCTGTTTTCTGAAGCTGAGCTCAGTAAGATGGGCTCACAGTCTTTTGAAGAATTGAAGAAAAAAGAAAAAATCAGCAACGATAGAGCGCTAAATAACTATGTACAGTGTGTTGCCAATGCAGTTACTAAACAAGTACCTAGTACAGTGCATGCTGGTAATTGGGAAGTTGTCGTTTTTGATTCAAAGCAAGTTAACGCTTTTGCTTTACCTGGTGGAAAGATTGGTGTTTATACTGGTATTTTAGACGTGGCTAAAGGGCAAGATCAGTTAGCAGCCATTATTGGTCATGAAATTGGCCATGTTATTGAGCATCATTCAAATGAGAGACTTTCTGCTAATCAGTTAGCTCAAGTTGGTTTAACATTAACGGCAGTCGCACTTGAATCAACTGAGATTGAAAATAAACGTTTAATTCAAGTGGGGGCAGCGTTTGGTGTTCAATATTTTGGTATTATGCCATATAGCCGTGGTCATGAAAGCGAAGCAGATATTGTTGGACAAGATTTAATGGCACAAGCAGGTTTCAAACCAAATGCGGCTATTTCTTTGTGGCAAAACATGGCTAAGGTGTCTAAAGGCGCTCCACCAGAGTTTTTATCTACGCATCCTTCTAATCAAACTCGTATTAATGCGTTGAGTGAGCACTTGAGTGTTTCTCAAGCTAAGTACAATGCTAGTGTGAGACCTAATTGTAAGCGTTAGATGTTTGTTTGGCGTGGCCCTTCGACAAGCTCAGGGGGATGTGAGTGCAGGGTGAGATCAAGTGAGTCTCAGTGTTATAACAAAATCAAAAAAGGCCAGCATTTGCTGGCCTTTTTAGTAAAAAGCTAATTTAGCTTATTTGCCGCCGTTAGCGATGATTTCTCTCGCCATTTCGTCAGCAACGATACCTGTAGGTTTGTTTTCAGCGTCAGCTTTAGCAAAAACGTCTAATAACGTATCGTAAATTTCTTCTACTTTCTTCGTTGCTTTGTCAGCACAGTAATCGTTTTCAAAAGAAACGTTAATGATACCACCAGCGTTGATGACATAGTCAGGTGCGTATAAAACACCGCGGTCTAAAAGAGCTTGACCATGACGCTCTTCAGCTAGCTGGTTGTTTGCACAACCTGCAACGATTTTAGCTTTGATACGATCAATCGTGTTGTCGTTGATTGTTGCACCTAGCGCACATGGTGCGTAGATATCTACGTCTTGGTCGTAAATTTCATCAAGGCCAACCACTTCAGCACCAAATTCAGTCGCTACTTTATCAAGCGCTTCTTGATTTAAATCCGTAACCACTAATTTAGCACCTGCTTTATGTAGGTGTTCACATAAGTAGTAACCTACAGAGCCTAAACCTTGGATAGACACTTTTAAGCCTTCTAAATCGTCGCGGCCTAGTTTGTGTTTTACAGAAGCTTTAATACCTAAGAAAGTACCTAAAGCAGTAAATGGAGCAGGGTTACCACTCTTACCTTCAGTACCCGTAACATAGTCAGTTACAGTGTTAGCAATAGCGATATCGCCAGTTGTGATGTTTACGTCTTCGGCACTGTAGTAACGACCGCCTAGGCCATTTAAAGCGTTACCAAAGGCTTTGAAAAGTGCTTCAGATTTAATTTCTTTAGCGTTACCGATGATAACTGATTTACCGCCGCCCATTTCAAGGCCTGCCATCGCGTTTTTATAAGTCATACCCTTAGATAAACGCAATACATCAACTAATGCTTCTTCATCACTTGCATAATCCCACATTCTACAGCCACCAACCGCTGCACCTAGTTTAGTACTGTGAACTGCAATAATTGCTTTAAGACCCGTTTCTTCGTCACTACAAAATACAACTTGTTCGTGGTTGTCAAAATCTGGTAAATCGAAAAATGCCACTTTGTTTCTCCGCGTATTCGCTTGCCTGTTGTTTCTTATGAAACTATTGTTGTAATATTTCTTGGCGGGCACGATAGCATTAAGAAATATGCTATGCTAGCCAGACAAAGAAATCGGATATGTGTTAACTGTTAAGTTTAAGATACATTTACTAGAAAATTAGAATAGGTATAAGAAGTAAGATGAGTGATCAAAAAGAAATGTCACCAGAAGAGCAAAATGCTTGGTTAAGAGAACAGTATCAGTCAGCGACAAAATATTTAGCTGCTAAAGGTTTGATCACAGAAAGTGTTGCAGAGAAGGAGAGTCGCTACTTAGTACCTCTTATCGCTGTGTGGAAGCTAAACCTAATGGATAAGTCTAAAGTATGGGTTATTGCAGGCGATGTGCCTACAGACCACGTAAGTGTTGATGCTGCTGCAACAGCAAGAGATGCATTAAGACAGTTTTCTTTTAAATGGCAAATCCAAGCAGAGAGCTTAATGGCTTCTGGTGGCGAAGAACAAAAAACGTTTGCTAATCATTTAATTGGTCGTGCAGAAGGGCTTTACAATTTATTCAATAATGAAGAGTTGTGGCAACAGGCTTAATAAAAAATTAACGGTTTGTCAGTGGCTTAAGTAAAATTTTGCCACTGACAAATTTTCAATTAGACACGTCATTTTCTGTCGTGGCATACCAGCTTCCATATATACAGCACCAGCAGTTTGAAAACTATTTTGGCTAAAATAATGGACGTTCTCTAACGGACTGTTAATAAAAACCTCTTTGAGTTCTAACTCTTTAGCTATTTCTATTAAACCGGAAAGTACCAGCTCAACTATCTCGTCTTTGCGATAACTGTTGAGTACTGCGATTCTACTTATTTCACCCGTTGGTAGGATTCGACCTGTCGCGATTGGTTCTTGCGAAATATCGTCGCAGACGAGCATATGAAATGCTTGTCGGTCTTTTCTATCAAACTCTACCTTTTTTGGTATGCGCCATTCGCAAATAAACACTTTTTCACGAAGGTTGCGCAACAAGGGAGCCGCTTGCTCCCAGTTAACACGACAAACACTATATGACATGACTTATTCAATATACCAGTAACCCTTATTTAAAACTGTAGTTAACAACTGGCGATTATTCAAACAGTCAATGAAACTTTTTGCAGTTTCAGTAGTCAAAGGAGCCTGCTTTGCCAAAATATGGCCTAACTTTTCAGTTTCTGCAGTCAATGGAAATGCTTCACCATTAATGTATAGGCAGTGATTAGGTGCATTGGTTACCGTTGCTTTTATGCCTGAAACTGGCACAAATTGAATCTCAGTATCTTGCGTAAAACCAACCACTTGCTCTTCAGTGAACGGTTCCATTGGAATAAGTAGTTCAAGCGCATGATGACTCATGGTGATGTAACGACCCATGAAATTAGCAAAATGTTGTTCATCATTAAGCTGAGATAACATGAATTGGCGTAGAGACTCGATATCTTTTTGTTCAAACACTTCAGGCTCGTCTGCTACATGTCTGTCTGCATCACCAAAACGCTGTTCACCTAGGTTTTCATCAATTAATTTGTCTGCAAACGCTGAAAACATATCTTGTGTGTTTGGCGCTTGGAAGCCAATAGAGAAGTTCAACGAGTTTTCAATCGAAACACCATCATGAGGATGGTTTGGTGGAATATAAAGTAAATCACCAGGCTCAGTGATCACATCAATTACTGGTGTGAAAGGTGACACTTGTTTTAGATCTGGGTGAGGTACTAAATCTTCTAAACTTGAATCTGGTGCACCAACTTTCCAGTGACGTTGTCCTTCACCTTGTAAAATGAATACGTCATATTGGTCTAAATGAGGGCCAACACCACCATTTGGTGTAGAAAAGCTCACCATTACATCATCAATGCGCCAGCGAGGAATAAAATCAAATAGGCTAATTAAACTATCAGTTTCTCTAGACCAATTATTCACTGCTTGAACGAGTAACGTCCAGTCTTGTTCACCATATTTTTCAAATGATTCAAAAGGACCGTGGTCGACTTGCCAATTGTTACCTTGTTGAGAAATGATACGTGATTCTATTTCTTGCTCCATGGCAAGGCCGGCTAATTCGTTCGCATCAATTGTGCCTTCAAAACCAGGGATTGCTTGCTTGATAAGCAACGGCTTCTTTTGCCAGTATTCTTTTAAAAATGTCTCGGCGTTTAAGTCGCCCCAATTAATAGATTCCATCGTTTTCTCAATTACTCGATTTTATAAAAAGGTTAGCCCATTAAAAAAGGGGCGCAATAATGCAGCCCCTCTATAACTATGCGAATTAGTGTTAGTCTAATTCAGCAATGAAAGATACTGCACGACCAATGTAAAGTGCAGGAGTAAGCTTAGCTAACTCTTCTTTCGCTTCTTGTGGCATGTCTAAGTTCATGATGAACTCACGCATTGACTCAGCGTTTACACGCTTACCACGTGTTAATTCTTTTAACTTCTCGTATGGCTTTTCTATGCCGTAACGGCGCATTACTGTTTGTACCGGCTCAGCTAAAAGCTCCCAGTTTTGGTCTAGATCAGCTAATAAGCTTTCTTCGTTAACTTGAAGCTTGCTTAAACCTTTAAGTGTTGCGTGGTAAGAAATTAATGAATGACCAAAACCAACACCTAAGTTACGTAGAACGGTAGAGTCAGTTAAGTCACGCTGCCAGCGAGATACTGGTAACTTCTGTGCTAAGTGAGCAAAGATAGCGTTTGCTAAACCTAAGTTACCTTCAGAGTTTTCAAAATCAATAGGGTTAACTTTGTGAGGCATTGTTGAAGAGCCAATTTCACCAGCAATTGTTTTTTGCTTGAAGTGGCCTAATGCGATGTAACCCCAAACGTCACGGTCAAAGTCAATTAAGATAGTGTTGAAACGAGCAACAGCATCAAATAATTCAGCAATGTAATCGTGTGGTTCGATTTGTGTAGTAAATGCGTTCCACGTTACGTCTAAAGAAGTTACAAACTCTTCAGAGAACTGGTGCCAGTTTACTTGTGGGTAAGCAGAAAGATGAGCGTTGTAGTTACCAACAGCACCGTTAATTTTACCTAGTAATTCAACGTTAGCGATTTGGTCACGTTGACGCTTTAAACGTACGTATACGTTAGCGAATTCTTTACCCATTGTACTTGGAGAAGCTGGCTGACCGTGTGTACGACACATCATTGGAATCGCTGCGTATTCGTTCGCTTGCTTCTTGATTTCAGCTAAGATTTCGTCCATTACTGGAAGGATAACTTCATCACGTGCTTCTTTAAGCATTAGTGCGTGAGATAGGTTATTGATATCTTCTGAAGTACATGCAAAGTGAATGAACTCATTTACCGCGTGAAGTTCTGCGTTGTCTGCAACCTTTTCTTTAAGTAGGTATTCAACCGCTTTAACATCGTGGTTAGTTGTTGCTTCGATTTCTTTAACACGTAAAGCATCAGCTTCAGAGAAGTTAGCAACAATGCTATCTAATAAAGCGTTAGCTTCATCGCTGAATGCTGGAACTTCAGCAATTTCAGCTGTAGCAGCTAGCTTTTGTAACCATCTAACTTCTACAGTTACACGGTATTTGATTAAACCAAATTCACTAAAAATTGGACGTAACGCTTTTACCTTGCTGCCGTAACGACCGTCAACAGGAGATATTGCACTTAAAGCTGAAAGTTCCATTGTGGGTTCCTACATTAAATAAAATTAAAGTTAAATGCTGTTCAATAAATGTTGCGCAGTGGCAACAATTTTGGCGCGTGAGAAAATAATGCTTCTACGCTTACCACCAACCTGACGCCATAACACCGCAGAACGAATACCAGCGAGTAGCAATGCTCTGATTTTGTGTTGGTTAGCAGGTTGTTTTAAAAATTCTGGATTACCTGCGACCTGAATAGGCGCACCTAATGGGCTGATAACGTCGCTATAAATACTGGCTAAGCTAGACGTTAATGTGTCGCTGGTGATCTCGTAATGCGTTAATTGACGTTGGCTTTGCTGAATACGATCGCCTAATTCATTTAGCGCTTTTGATTTTTTCATTAAACGACGTTCTAGACCTAACAAACTAACCACATAACGTGTTAGCTCAGGATCTTTTTGTTGATTGTCGTTACCCAAGTGATCGATTAGCGTTTTTAAACCGGTTTTTAAGTTGGCCACGTCACCACCGTATACGGCTAACGTGTTTTCAGGTGATGTTTCCATCACGCTTTGAAGCAACATTGCAAGTTCATCTTCATTGACTTGACCGTTGCGAGCTAACTTTTGAACCCAATGTGCAGCCTGACATACAGCTGCTAGGGTGATCACTTGTTCATTCATTAATATAACGTCTCAATTAGCGGATTAGGGTATCGATAATAGCGCCGCCTAAACAAACATCGTCTTGATAGAAGACGACTGACTGGCCCGGAGTCACTGAGCTTTGTTGCTCATCAAACATAACAATATATTCACCTTCTTTACCCGTGTAGTGTGGAGAAAGTGTACAAGCGACATCTTCCTGACGGTAACGAGTTTTTACCGTACACTTGATTTCACCTGTTACCGGCTGACGACTCACTAAGTGTAGCTGGTTTGCGATTAAACCTTTCGAAAATAGGCGAGGGTGATTGTGGCCTTGGCCAACAATTAATACATTGCGTTTTAAATCTTTTTCTACTACATACCATGGCTCGTCACCAGCGTTAGCTAAGCCGCCAATACGTAGGCCCTTGCGTTGACCTAACGTGTGGTACATTAAGCCGTCGTGTTCACCAACAACTTCACCTTCCGCTGATTCAATTTTACCTGGTTGAGCAGGCAAATATTTTTGTAGGAAGTCTTTAAATTTACGCTCACCAATAAAACAGATACCTGTCGAATCCTTTTTATTGTGAGTGATTAAATCGGCTTCTTCTGCAAGTGCACGCACTTCTGGCTTTTCAATATCACCAACAGGGAAAAGTGTTTGACCCACCTGCTTGTCACTCAAAGTATATAGGAAGTAACTTTGGTCTTTGTTGTTATCACGACCACGGATCATTTTCCATTGACCATCTTCAAAGCGACGTTGCACATAGTGACCTGTAGCGATGTAATCTGCGCCTAAGTCCTCACAAGCAAATTCTAAGAAAGCTTTGAATTTGATTTCTTTGTTACACATGATGTCTGGGTTAGGTGTACGTCCTGCTTTGTATTCCTCTAGGAAATACTCAAAAACGTTGTCCCAGTATTCAGTTGCAAAGTTGATTGTATGTAGTTTAATACCTAATTTTTCACACACTGCTTGTGCATCTTTTAAATCTTCCGCTGCTGCACAGTATTCGTCTGTATCGTCTTCTTCCCAGTTTTTCATGAAAAGACCTTCAACTTGATAACCTTGTTTTTGTAACAAGTAAGCTGAAACAGAAGAGTCAACACCGCCTGACATACCAACGATTACGCGAGTATCTTCAGGTGCTTTTGTAGCAGGAGATTCGATAGCAGTTGTCATATAATCCTGATTAAAAATTAAGTACTTAAAAACGGCGCCGGATTATAACACTTTTTTAGAGCAATGGCACAAAAAATAGTTGGAATTGTTATTCCAAAGTCTTCTAGCAAAGTTAAGCTAGAGATTTGATTTTAAAATAGGTAGTTCAACACGTTGACCAGACAAGTAGTCTTTAATGCAATCTAACACCATTGGACTTCTTAATTGTGCAGATTTTGCCTCGATTTCATCTAATGTAAACCAGTGGCATGCAGTGATATCATCATCTTGTGGTTTTGTTGCTAACTCTTCATCAACATGCACAACAAAGCAAAACCTTAGGTAATACAAACTTAGATCTGGTCGATGAAAATAGTAGATGCCAGATAGGTATTCAGGAGAAAGTAAAAGTCCTGTTTCTTCTTCAAGCTCTCTTTTAGCTGCATTTATAAGGTTTTCATTAGCTTCTATATGACCTGCCGGCTGGTTATAGACAACTTGATTGTTTTCAAACTCTTCAACCAACAGGAACTTATCTTTACAAGCAACTATGACTGCTACAGTGGTATTTGGTTTAAATTGATCTATATGATCGTTCATTAGATATTGTCTCCGGTTAGCAGGGTATATTCACCGTTGTTTATACCATTGATCGTATATTTACCAATGCTATAGCGAATTAGACGGAGTGTTGGAAAGCCTATGTGAGCTGTCATTCTTCTTACTTGCCTGTTTCTCCCTTCAGAAATGGTGATAGATAACCAGGTTGTAGGAATATTGGCTCGTTCTCTAATTGGCGGGTTACGTGGCCACACATCAGGAGCTTCCATGATGCGAACCTTAGCTGGTTTTGTTAAACCATCTTTTAGCTCAACACCTTTTCTTAACTTATCTAAATCAGCTTGCTCGGGCGCACCTTCAACTTGCACCCAATAAGTTTTATCAGTTTTCTGTTTAGGGTTTGCTAACTGATGTTGAAGCTTTCCGTCATTTGTTAATAACAAAAGACCTTCGCTATCTCTATCTAACCTGCCTGCAGCATAGACATCTTTAACCGGCACAAAGTCTTTAAGTGTTTTGCGGTTGTCATCATCTGTGAATTGACTCAGTACATCAAACGGCTTGTTGAGCAGCACAACTTTCCTGTCTTTTGGCAACAGGGTTGGTTTACTACTGGTTTTAGCTTTAGCTTTGTTTCTTGAAGATGCTTGCGTTTTTTTGGCAGACATTCTTGTAGGTCGGCTGCGAGTAGGGCGGCCGGCTGATTTGGCGCTATCTTTTTTCATTTTGCTATTTTAGATCGTGTCTATACAAAATGCAGTAATTTTAACTAATTAAGTACTGGTAATAGTAAGGTAGCTATAGCACCTTGTTGGTCTGGTGCATTTGTTAGTGTGAGATCTCCACCGTGATTAAACATGATTTGACGGCTTAGCACTAAACCTATGCCACTGCCATTTTGTTTGGTGGTGTAAAAGGGAACAAAGAGGTTATCTGTATTTTTGATACCTTGCCCGTTGTCTTGTATTTCTATTGTTAAAAATCGATTTTCTGTGTGCCATTGAACCGTTACTTCAGCATTGTTGCCGTCACAAGCTTGCTTAGCATTCTTAAAAAGATTGATGAATACCTGGGCTAGTTGTTCTTGGTCCGCATAAACAGATATATCAGGGCAATCGGTACATTGAATGTTTAAGTCAGTAAAAAATGCCTTTTGTTGTTCAAATAGTTGTTTAAGTGAAACAGGCTTTTTGTTTGGCTCAGGTAGTTTAGTTAGTGTTTGATATTGTCTTAAGAAGTTATCTAATGATTGTGCACGAGCAGTCATGATAGCTAAGCCATCAATTAAGTCGGTTTTATCTTCTTCATCAAGATTGTCGTTCTTTAGAACGGCCATTAACGATTCACCAATTGATGAAATAGGCGTGAGTGAATTATTAATTTCATGACTTAATACACGAAGCAAACGTTGCCAAGCGGTGCGTTCTTCATTTTGAAGTAGCTTTTGCACATCGTTTAAAAACAACAAGGTGTGTTTTTGATGATGAAGCTGATAGGTCTCAGTTTGCAGAAAAACCTTTTTCTGTACATTACCAAGGGTAAAAGGCACCACTTTGTTTACTGTACCTGCAAAAATAGATTTGTCGATACCCAGAGAAGCTGCGGGCAAACCTGTCACTTCTTCTTGAATATTGAACATAGACTTCGCTTTTGGATTAACCAAAGTAATCAAATTCGCTTCATCTACAGAGATCACAGCTACGTTAATGTGCTCAAGTACTTTTGACATAGCAAGGTGGTGTTCTTTCGATAATAAACGTTGCTCAGATAATTTAAACGAAGCTTCATTAATCACTTGGTTTAATTCATAAAGCGCACCTTGCTCTATATTGGAGTTAGGCTTCATTGCAGTATCACCAGTGATCAATGCTTCTACAATATTTGTGGTGGCTCGCAATTGATTTCTTACTCTACGCCAAATAAACAAGGTGCCCACTGCAATAACGGTTAGTACTAAAATGGTAATGAGTAGTTTTAAATAGAAGGATATATCACTTACTGCTAATAACAGTAATAAAATAACAGACGGCACGAGTGCAATGATTAGGCTCTGCACCGCGACTTGTTTTTCAAAACTTTGCTTTTTCTGCTGAACCATTATTAGCCGTTTAATTGATGTTTTTCGAGCCTACGATAATACGAACTGCGAGTAAGTCCAAGCGAAGCCGCTGTTTTTTGTGGATCATTTTCATATTTGGCTAAGCGTTTTAGTATCTCCGACTTTTCCATTTCTTCTAAAGTTTGCTCTGTTCGATCTGTATTTGATTGTTGAACAGAAATTGGCAGGTTCAAGTCGTTAAAAGCTATTAGCGCTGATTTTGCCAAAAATAATGACCTTTCTATGGTGTGCATTAGCTCTCTAATATTCCCTGGCCATTGGTAGTTGAGCAAAGCACCTTTGGCATCTTCAGATAATGTTTTAGGTTCCATTCTGTATTTTTGACAAAGGCTCTCAATGAAAAACGTGGCAATAGGCAGGATATCTTCAGGGCGTTCTCTAAGCGCTGGAATGCGTATTTCAATGGTATTTAGTCGATACAACAAGTCTTGTCTAAATCTGCTTTCTTCAACCATTGATGTTAAGTTTGCATTAGTTGCCGAAATCAGTCTAACGTTTGCATCAAGGGTAATTTGACTGCCAATGCGCTCAAATTTCCTCTCTTCTAATACGTGCAACAGTTTAGCCTGCTGCGTCATGTTGATATTGGCGATCTCATCCAAAAAGAGTGTACCTTCACTGGCAAGTTCAAAGCGGCCCATTCGATTTTCTTTGGCGTCGGTGAAAGCGCCTTTTACATGGCCAAACATTTCACTCTCAAACAAGGTTTCTGGAATAGCCCCCATGTTAACAGCTAGAAACGTGTTTTCATTTCGCATTGAGTGTTCGTGCAGGTATTTGGCTAGTGCTGATTTCCCAGTGCCGTTTTCACCGGTAAACAATACATTCATGTCACTTTTTGCGATACGTTCGATTTGCTCAAGTGTATCTTTCATGATTTGAGATTGTGCAATGAAGTGTTTTGCAGATTGTTTTTTTAATAGTGCGTTTTCTTGTGTGAGTTTATTGTTTTGATTTCTCACATTTGCTTGTTCAATTTGCGTAGCAATACGATTAAAGAGTTGTGAATTACGCCATGGCTTTTCAATATAATCGTTCGCGCCCTGTTTCATCATCTCTACAGCAATTTCAACGCTGCTAAAGCCTGTCATAGCGATGATAGGGACGTTTCTATCTAGCTCTCGTATTGATTGAATGAGGGCTTTTCCTTCTGCGCCTGAAGTTGTGTCTTGTTGATAGTTTAAGTCGAGTAACAAACAAGAAAATAGCTTTCTAGACAAAAGCGTCAATACTTCCTGTGGTGAGCTTGCAGTAGCGACTTGATAGTTTTCGCTTTTTAGGGCGAGTTTTAATGCAGAGAGCACGTCTGGGTTATCGTCTGCAATTAAAATAGAATGTTTATTTTCCATTAATTATTCTTCTTTATATCAAATACATGAGCACCTAAGTGCTCATGTATTTAGGCTTACTTAATCATAATGCAGGGCATCACTTGGTTGCAACTTCAAGACCGAACGTGTCGGAATAAAGGTTGCAACTAAAACCATCAAAATGATCAGTGAAGGGATGCCTATCAATGAAATAGCGTAGCTATATGGATTAATGATAATAGCGTTAGACATATAACTCACTAATGCAACGGCAATGACTAATCCGATAGTAAGGCCAATGAACAACTGCCAACCAGCTTGTTTTATGAACATCAAAACAATCTTGCCATCCGGTGCGCCAACAGCTCGTCGAATCCCTATTTCTTGAGTACGCTGAATAATGTTATTAGATGCCATAGCGTATATACCACTAGCAGCTAATACAACAGCGATTAAACCACAGAACAAGAATATTTTGCTCACTGCTAGCAGCAAGGCCATCGGTTGATGAATCAAATTGTCGTAACTTTGAATATGGTAAAGGCCAACATCTGGCTCTACCTTCGCAACAGCGTTTTTAAGAGCCGCGATAGCTTGTGCTTGTTCACCAGTGTAATGAACCGCTACATACATGCGAAGGGCGCCTCTGTTACCATTTGGATGATACGAATTGTAGGAAGCGCTAGAAGAGTGCATTTTTGAACCGTGATAGGTATCTGATACAACACCGACAATTGTTACCCAAGTATCAGAGGCACCTGTACGACCAACACGTCTTGTACGTTTACCCACGGCGTCACCATCAGGGAAGAAGTCACGCGCAATTGATTCGTTTATGATTGCTGTAATTCTACCTTCTTCAATATCTCGGTAGTCAAAATCTCTACCTTGAATGATTCGCATGCCTAATGACTCCCATGAACCCGGCAAAACAAGTTCGTTGTTACTGTATGGGTTTTCATTCCAAACAGCGGCAGGGCGACCTTCAATTTCGAAATAGCTTGTGCCTTCACCTGTACCAGGAAGCTGAGTCATCATAGAGCTACCTTTAAACATGTCAACATTATCGATACCTGCTTTAATACGTTCAAATACTTGAGCACGTTTGACTCTGTCTGCATGTTCATGCTCTGTATCTCGACGAATTTCATATTTTTCAGGTGGAATCTGCAACTGAGCCGTGATGCGTGATTCAGTTTTTACACCGTAGTTAGCTTGGCTAGCAAAGTACCCCGTTGAAAGTAAGATTGTCGCTAAGACTAATACCACACAGGAGAGCACTATTTCAGAAATAACTAACGCTTTTGCTTTAGTTGCAGCTGCTTTACTGATAGCGCCACGAGTACCGTCTTTTAGAATGCTGTTAAAATCATTGTTAAGTGCTTTGATAGCAGGGACAAAACCAGTAATAAAAACCATTGCAATAACAGCTGCAATCAGAATCAATATTGCGTATATGTCGATGTTTAATACCCACCAGAATGGTTGATATTGATACACACTAAAGGTGTTTTCAAACATTTGGTTGGTAAGTTCAATGCCGTACGCAGCTAGAATTAATGCCAATAATCCGCCCACAGAACAAATGAATAGGCTTTCCCATAACATTTGTAGTACGAGTTTTTTACGTGGAATACCTAGTGCAACTCTAATAGCTACTTCTTTAATGCGTTCATTAACTCGTGCTAACAATAGGTTACTAACGTTGATACACGCGAGCAGTAATATTAAAAATACAACCACTAATAAACCCATGAACACGTTGTAATATTGTGTGATCCTTGCTTGTTTAAACGGTTGTACGGTGATGTAAATGCCGTCTGGGTTAATTCGCCACTTAAAATTGTCTTCAATCGTATTGGCAAGATCTTTTGCAAAACCGTTCAAGCCTGCTTGTGCTTGCTCTAAAGAAACACCATCTCGCATTGTGCCAAAAGCAAACAATGCGTTGTATGAAGCTTTTGTAGGTTTGGCCCACTCGTCAGGCATAGGCTGCCATATTTGAGAATAGGCAGGGAATGAAAAATCTTTTGGCATAACACCGATAATGGTGCCTGGGATAGAATCCAGCGCTAAGGTTTCACCAATAATAGATTTATCACCATTAAAGTACTGTTGCCATACGTCGTAGCTAAGTAGGACGACTGGCTCTGTACCGTCAACTAAATCACTTGCAATAAAGCTGCGCCCCAAAATCGGTTGCACGCCTGTAGTGCTAAATGCTGCTAGATCTACATAACCTGAGTTCATCTTTACTGCGTTAAGTAAGGCATTGTGTTTACTGTTGGGCCCACCGATAAAGGTAGTTCCTTCTGAGTAGTAGCCGTACTCTTCAAAAAGATTCAACTGCTCATTGGCTAGATTTAAGTGATAAGGGTCCACTCGAGTTCTAAATAAGTGGTTGTGATCAAATACACCTTCAATGGCGATAATTTCTTTGTCACTATTAAGCGTTAGTGGCTTAAACACTAGGTTGTTAAGCAGTGAAAAGCTATAAACGGTTAGTGCTAAACCAATGGCAACTATCATTACCGTTAGTGCACTATACCAAGGCTTTTTAAGTAGCATTCTTAACGAATACTTTAATTCTATTGAAACCATCTGAAAGCCTCCAATTAAACTGCGATAACAGTAGGTGTTTCAGTTGATTTGTCTGCGACAACCTTGCCATCAAATATTTCGATGGTGCGTTGTGCTCTGCTTGCTGAGCGAGGATCGTGCGTTACCATACAGATAGTTGCACCGCCTGCGTGTAATTTATCGAGAAGCTCCATCACTGCGCTGGCGTTTTTTGAATCCAAGTTACCCGTTGGCTCATCGGCTAATAAAATATCAGGTTTACCAGCAATGGCTCTAGCAACTGCTACACGCTGTTGTTGACCACCGGAAAGCTGCGAAGGAAAGTGACTAGAACGGTGTTGCATATCAACTTGCGTCAACGCTTCCTTCACCATTGCTTTTCTTTCTGATTTGCTAATATCTGTGCGGTAAGACAAAGGTAACTCTACGTTTTCTTCAACTGTTAAGTCGCTTATCAGGTTGAACGCCTGAAAGATAAAGCCAATTTTTTCATTTCTGATAGCAGCTCTTTCGTCTTTATCTAAGCCCGTTACGTCATGGCCTGATAGTTGATATTGTCCACCCGTTGCATTATCGAGCAAGCCTAGTATAGATAGCAGGGTAGACTTACCACAGCCAGACGGGCCTGAGATTGAAATGTACTCACCACTATTAATGGTGAAATCAATTTCGTTTAGTGCGTGTGTTTCAACGTCGTCAGTGTAAAAAACTTTATTAAGTGCGGTTAGTTGTACCAAAGGTTTATTATTCGACATGACAATTCCTTATTGTATCGCTTGTATTTGTTTTTCTTTCCACGACGAGACGTCTGATACTACCACGTTGTCACCTATAGAAAGACCTTTTTTAATTTCGATATGGGTTTGAGAAGAACGACCAAATTCAACATTGGTCAGGTTGACGTTTTTGCTATCGTCAACGAGGTATACGGTGCCTTGAGTATTGGCTTTTGCGTACATTGGGCGCTTCATAAATAGCGTTTGACTGAGGGTTGCGACATGAATGATGCCATCAACCGTTAACTCTGGTCGTGCTTCCTTTGGAATGGCGCCGGTTAGCTCTACATCAACTTGAACAGTGCCATTGATTACCGCTGGATCTATGCGGATAACTTTGCCTGCCACTTTGTTGGTTTTAGTATCGATAGTGACAGGGTGATCAAGCGCTATCTGATAGATTTGTTGCTCAGGGATCCTGATTTCTGCAATAAAATTATCGTTTCTCGCAAGCCTTGCGACATTGCTACCTGCGCCTACTTGTTGACCAATTTCCAAAGGCATCTCTTGAACAATGCTGTCGATAGAGGCTGTGATTTCAAGATTATCAACTTGATGTTGTATACGGGCTAGCATTCGCTCCATACGTTGTAAACGAGCATTGAAGGCTAGCTTTTGCGCAGCGAGATTTTCATTTGATTTTAACAAGCGCTTTTGTTCTAGCTTCCAGCGTTGTAAAAACTGCTCAACTTCAATTTTAACTTCTTCGTGTTCAACCGTTGATATATCAACAATACCTTGCTTAAGTAGTTTCTTTTGTGCGTTAAAAGTAAGTAGGGCACGTTCGTAATTAAGTTTTGAGTTAACAACCAAAGTTTCTTGGTCTAAGACTTGTGATTCTAGTGATACACGCTGTGCATTGAGCTGAGCTTTTGTTTCTTCAAGTTCCCATTGCCTTTCTTGTAACTGTTGCTCTAAAGAATGGTTGCTCAAGGTGACAATAGGGTCGCCTTTGTTGACTCGTGCACCTGCTTTTATATGCACAGTTTCTACTCGCCCATTTGCTTCAGTAGATAACCAATAAACCTTTTTAGGTACCAAGACACCAACACCTCTTACATCGATGTTGAAATCTCCATGTTGTACCGCATCTAATAAAACAGTATTTGAAGAAACAGTGTGTTTAGAGCCCATTGCGTAGTTACCAACAAAAGCTATGGCACTAACAATGGCTAAAGCCATCACTCCTTGCTTGAGTAGCGGGTTTTTCTTTTTCTTCTTCCTAACAATATCCATAAAACGCTCCACAACGTATTTTTGTGTAATAGAGCAGTGCTTGTGCCAACCTTGAAATATCTAATTAAATCAATACATAAGATGGTTTAATGTTTTGTAGGCTATGAAAGAGTCTCGAAAGTGGGATGTGATAATCAAGGTGAAAGTTTCGATAACGGGAAACAAAAAGTGTAATTGCCAAAGATTGTCATAATTCTTTGACAGGTATGACCTCATAATTGACGCAATAAGCTATCTATAATTAGGCAAATGGTGTAGCATACCTAGCCGAATTTTTGCGCATAGTCATGCAAAATCTTGTGTTAAAAGCCTGATTCCTATACTATGCGCGCGCTAAAAATAGAATTTAGATCGTTTGAATAATGACACTTATCGCTCGCATATTTATTCAATCGATAATTAATTTGCATAAAAAGAGATAGGAAAAGCAATGACAAAAGAAACGTCTAAAATTATCTATACAATTACGGACGAGGCGCCAGCACTGGCAACTCACTCACTTCTACCGATTATCAAAGCATTTACAGCGTCATCTGGGATTGACGTAGAAACACGCGATATCTCTTTAGCAGGTCGTATTATCGCAAACTTCCCTAAGTACCTTAAAGAAGAGCAACGCATCGGTGATGCACTAGCTGAATTAGGTGAATTAGCGAAGACTCCTGAAGCAAACATCATCAAATTACCTAACATCTCAGCGTCAATTCCACAGTTAAAAGCTGCTATTGCTGAGTTGCAAGCAAAAGGTTACGACTTACCAGACTTCCCAGAAGAACCACAAAACGAAGCTGAAGAGTCAATCAAATTAACTTACGCTAAAGTATTAGGTTCAGCGGTAAACCCTGTATTACGTGAAGGTAACTCTGACCGTCGTGCACCAGGTTCTGTTAAGAACTACGCTAAGAAAAACCCACACTCAATGGGTGCATGGTCTGCAGACAGCAAGTCTCACGTTGCACACATGGAAGCAGGTGACTTCTACGGTAGCGAAAAATCAATGACTGTTAGCGGTGCTACTGATATGCGTATCGAATACGTTGATGCAGCAGGTAACGTTAAAGTATTAAAGGAAAAAGTAGCTTTAGAAGACAAAGAAGTAATCGACGCTTCTGTAATGAGCAAAAAAGCATTAGTTGAGTTCTTCGAAGCAGAAACAGCTAAAGCAAAAGAAGAAGACGTATTATTGTCTCTTCACATGAAAGCGACAATGATGAAGGTTTCTGATCCAGTAATCTTCGGTCACGCTGTTAAAGTTTACTACAAAGACGTATTTGCTAAGCACGCTGCTACATTTGAGCAGTTAGGTGTTGACGTAAACAACGGTATTGGTGATGTTTACGCTAAAATCGACCGTTTACCAGCTGAGCAAAAAGCTGAAATCGAAGCAGACTTACAAGCAGTATACGACGTACAACCTCCACTAGCGATGGTTGATTCAGACCGTGGTATCACAAACTTACACGTACCTAGCGACATCATCATTGATGCTTCAATGCCAGCAGCTATCCGTGCTTCTGGTCAAATGTGGGGTCCAGATGGTAAGCAGAAAGATACTAAGTACATGATCCCAGATCGTAACTACGCTGGCGTATTCAGTGCTGTAATTGATTTCTGTAAAGCAAACGGTGCTTTTGATCCAACAACAATGGGTACTGTACCTAACGTTGGTCTTATGGCTAAGAAAGCTGAAGAGTACGGTTCACATGACAAAACGTTCATGGCGGAAGGCGAAGGTGTTATCCGTGCAGTAAACGTTGCAACTGGTGATGTATTACTTTCTCAAGACGTTGCTGAAGGCGACATCTTCCGTATGTGTCAAACTAAAGACGCACCAATCCAAGATTGGGTTAAATTAGCTGTTGACCGTTCACGTTTATCAAACACACCAGCAATTTTCTGGTTAGACGAAAACCGTGCACACGATGCGCAACTTATCGCTAAAATCAATGAGTACCTACCACAGCACAACACTGATGGTTTAGACATTCAAATTCTTGCGCCAGTAGACGCTTGTAAAGCATCACTAGTAAGAATGAAGGCTGGCGAAGACACAATCTCAGTAACTGGTAACGTGTTACGTGACTACAACACTGATTTATTCCCAATCTTAGAATTAGGTACTTCAGCTAAGATGTTATCAATCGTTCCTCTAATGAACGGTGGTGGTTTATTCGAAACTGGTGCTGGTGGCTCTGCTCCTAAGCACGTTCAACAATTCGAAAAAGAAAACCACTTACGTTGGGATTCATTAGGTGAATTCTTAGCATTAGCTGCTTCACTTGAGCACTTATCAAACTTCGCTGGCAACGCTAAAGCACAAGTTTTAGCTGATACGCTAGACGCTGCAACTGGTAAGTTCTTAGATGAGAACAAATCACCATCTCGTAAAGTTAACGAGTTGGACAACCGTGGTTCACACTTCTACTTAGCTATGTACTGGGCACAAGCACTTGCAGAGCAAACACAAGACGAAGAACTAAAAGCGAACTTCACTGCTGTAGCTCAAGGTTTAACTAACCAAGAAGCTAAGATCGTTGCTGAATTAAACGACGCTCAAGGCCCTGCACAAAACATCGGCGGTTACTACGCTCCAAGCGAAGAACAAGCTGCTAAAGCAATGCGTCCAAGCGAAACGTTAAACACAATCTTATCAAGCCTTTTATAAGATAAGCTGTTAATGAATATAAGAAAGCCGACCTAGCGTCGGCTTTTTTGATCCCCGATCACAAAAATTAAATCAAATCCGAAAGCGGACTTCGCACACCACTAGCACCACGTTCAATAACATGCGTATAGATCTGTGTTGTACGAATGTCTGAATGACCAAGTTGTTCTTGTACTGTTCTAATATCCGCGCCTCTTTGTAAAAGGTGAGTAGCAAATGAATGCCTTAGTGTATGACAGGTAACGTTTTTTTCTAGTTGAGCATTTTTCGCGGCTGCTTTTACTGCTTTTCTTAATACACTTTCATGTAAATGATGACGCCTTATTTTACCTGATTCAGGATCGTCGCTTAGTTTGGTTGAAGGAAATGCATAATGCCAAGCTAGCTCTTTACAAGCGCTCGGATATTTACGAGAAAGTGCAAATGGCATATAAACACCGTGATAAGCGGGATTTCTGATATCTCTTTGATAGTAGACCGTAGAAATCTTTATTTGCTCTTTTATTTGTGTGACTAATTCTTTTGCTAAAGTCACTCTGCGGTGTTTGCCACCTTTACCGTTCCAGACTTCAATACAGTGGAAATCAAAATCGAAGTCATGGATTCTAAGGCGCACAACTTCCATTACCCTTAAACCACTTCCATACATTAAGAGACAAGGCAACTTGTACTTATCATCTATATATGAAAAGAGCTTCTTGATTTCTAGCTGCGTTAGAACGGTAGGTAGTTTTGGCGTAATCCGGCTTTTATTGAACTGCAAATCAATCGCTAGTGGTTTTTCGATAAAATCTTTATAAAGATAATTAAGAGCGTTCAGCGCTAAAGACTGTGTCTTAGGCGCTACGTTCATTGTATTAGACAAGTAACTTAAGAATGATTCAACTTCCTTGTCATGACATTGAATAGGGTGTTTCATATCATTGAAGTGGATATAGTATTTAATCCAATATAAATAAGATTCGATTGTTCTTTTAGCATATCGCCTGGTCCACATATGCTCCTTTACTGCATTCAAGAATGGTGATTTCATTAGATATTCCTTTATCTATCAGGTACTGTTTTTATATACAGTCTAGGCGAGTTCTCACTTTCTGCAAGAAAGTAAGCTGTGAACTCGCTTTCTACGTTGAAAACGAGATAAGAATTTCTTAAGTTATTGATCTTATGAAGTTGATGGATTAAGGTTTGCTAAATTATATAGGTAAGGCAGTTGAGTAGGCTTTGTAGAAACTAAGCGACTGGCTTATTAATAAACTGTTATGTATGCTGAAACATGCAGTAGTATTTAGGTGTATAGATGAACAAAAATGAAGGCTTTACGTTAATAGAGTTAGTTGTAGTTATCGTGATTTTAGGTATTCTTTCTGCCACAGCATTACCAAAGTTTGTAAACTTACAAAGTGATGCTCATGCTTCTGTAGTTTCTGGCACAGGTGGAGCTATTAAATCAGCTATATCTTTAGCCCATATAAAGTGGTTGGCAGGGGGGCATAATGGCCCCGTAGATAACCTTGATCTTTATGGGACTGGTACTAGCTTAATGGATATGAATAGCCTTGGTTGGCCAGCACAAAGTTGGCCTCCATTTGAAGCAAACCCGCAACTTAACAATACAGCTGACTGTATATCTGTTTGGATGGCTATTCTTGATGATAGCTCGCCTAAGGTTGCAACTAATACTACTGAAGACTTTCAAGTTACATACAGCGCAAATACTTGTACATTCATTTATGTAGCTGAGCCTGAATATTCAATATTCTATAACTCGTTAAATGGTGAAGTTGTCATAGATACTACTATTTAGCGCTAAAAAGAGTATTCAAGGCATACATAACAAGCCAATTCAACGGACAAAAAACAGCTGGTTTTTGCTCGTGCCTCGCTTATTATAACCAGCTATTTTATTGCCGCTGATTGGGGCGTTATATAGATAGGGAAGTCTTATGAAAAATTCACATGCATTTATTTTGGTTCTTGCTAGTGTCACTTCTACGATCGCAGTGATGAAGTATTTGGAGACGGATGAAACCAGTCAATTGAACGTTCAAGAAAACCTAAATGCAGATGGAACTTTACAATCTTCTAATTTGGTTATAGCTAATCCTAAAAATAAGAAAGAAAAGACTCGAATTACTGAACCTGAAGATAAGGCTGTGAGTTCTGGTACAGCCCATATATTAGAAGATGTATATATCGTTGGTGACTCAAAAGCTCTAAATTCAAGATTTGCCAATGAACAAATTCAAACAGAACACTTTGATGATGTTATTTACCAACTGACCTCAGAGCAAACGCAAACAGAAAGTGATCGAGAATACGAATTAGGGCTAGCGATAAATGAAGACACTCATTGGGCTGCCTATGAGCAACATTACGGTTGCGGCAAAGGTGTTTGTGCTGTGGAGTTAAGGTCAATACCAAAAGACCAAATTGATGAAGTTATAAGCCAAATTACTCCTGTTACAAAATTAAAAGCTACGATCCAGAATACGCTCTTAGATTCTGATGGCAGTTATACTTTGAGGTTGATAGGTGGTTCTTCTCCTGAAACTACTTCTATAGCTTTTGAACTAACCTCTCTAAACTTTGAAAGCTCGGAGTAAAATCTATATAACAAGGTAATCAATTAGGACATAAAATCATAGGCTTGCCGCGAGGCGGCAGTGTAGCCTATAATTTTCTGCCTATTATTAAAGCGTTAGCTGTATAGGGAAGTCTGGCAAATGAAATCTATTTTATTTATTGTGTTTTTCCTATTTTCTATTTTTGAAGTTCAGGCAAATAGGTTGATCCTGATTACTAAGGTAGTGTCAGAAGAAGTTGTAAAACGAAAATTTAACGATAACCAGGACCCAAGACTGAAACCATTCAAACTTGAAGGCTCCAATGCTTGCGGTATACAGTTTGTTCAACTTCATGTAGAAAGTGTTTTAAATGGCGTTTATGACGAACAATTCATTGATGCGCATGTGATATTAGGCGAATGGTGCAATCAACCATTTAAACCCTTTCAAGAGTATGTAGTAAAACTATTTGATAAAGACGAATCGATTGTATCAATACATCACACTCAATTGGATGGCTGGGAAGTATTTAACGTATACAGTATTGAAAAGCTTTCAAACAACGAACGAGCTTTAACCAGAGATTGGCATGTTAACCACTTTGAACATCTTAAACCTTCAGTTGTAAGTGAGTTTAATGGTAAGCAAGTTATTAAAATCAATGAATTAAAGGCGTGGTATACAGCTAACAAGTAACTCAAGAGGGACAAATAAAGCTTGGCTTTTGTCGCTTCGCTCAAAATTATAGCCAAGCTAATTATTTGCCCCTTAGTTGGGCGTTATGTGTCATTCAGGCTAGGAGTATAATTTGGGGCCTCTTTTTCAACTAATCATCGTAGGGATTCTTTATTTCTTAGTAGCAAGCATTATTGGGCTCGCGCTGATGTTAATTGCTCGGTTAATTATGTTTCTAAAGAAAAAGACTGACATTACAGTTAACCATCTCTTTTGGTTCCCATTAAAGTTAGCGCCTTATTTTTTACTGGCAGTTATTGTTAATGTTCTCGTTTGTCAATTTGTTAGAGATGTAGACCCACCTTTAACAGATTATTGGTCACTTCCCATAAATGATGGACTCACTATGGGTGCAATTGATATTCCTGATAAATGGTATTTATGGCCTACTCGAGATGGTGGTGAAGCTATCATCAGTAATATTGTATTGGTCGGGATTACTGATAAGGCTCTATATGGTTCAACCGAGTCTGATGACTATTTCATTTATCGTTACGATTCTAATCAAAAGGTTGTTAATTTATCTAAAGGTGAATTGGAGATTGAGGCAAACAAAGCAGAAGACTCTTTACCTACACTTAAGCGCCCATCTGACCTTTACTACGATAATCGAGATTTTGGTGATTTGATTACTTTTTTATTGTTATTAATATATCCTTTGTACCGTTTTTATAATGTCTCAAGTACATTTTGGAGCTTAGTGAGTAAGAAAAATAGTGAGCTTTTAAGTACTGCCACATAACAAGAATTTAAAGCGGGACTGCTAACAGTTTGCTCGGTTTCGCTCCGCTACACATTTTAGCAAACTATTATCAGCCCCTTAAATGGGCGTTAGATTTCAAGGAAGGTCATGGAGCACTCTGTACTTTTAGCACAACTTAGAGCTTTGAATGAAAGGGCTCCTAATTTGGATGATTATCATCCCTCTTCAAAGGAGCATCTAGTTTGGCTTGGGCAGGGGCATGCTCTTATTTCAAGGTGGAATCCTTTAGATGCTATTTCATTTCAATCAGCCGCAGACTCAATGTCTATGGATTTGTTGCGCGCTAATAATATAGCTAAAATACTGGGCACTATTCAAAGAGCAATCGCAGATTTAGAGTTAAAAGTCCCTCAGACTCAAAATAAAGTGTTCAGTGCTGGTGATGTTTATGACTTTTTTAAAGAAATGAATAAAGTCATATCGTCAGCAAAGCAGACAATATTTATTGTTGATCCGTATCTTGATTACACTGTTGTTGAACATTATCTAGAAGCTAGAAAACAGGGTGTTAATGTTAGGCTCTTACTTTCTAGTAAAGTTAAGGAGCAAATAAAGGTTTTAAAACCCGTAATTGAAAAATATAACACTCAATACGGTGATGTTATTAAAATACGAAAGAGTAGCAAGTTGCACGATAGAGTCATATTCATTGATAATGATGTTTGCTGGGTTGTGGGACAATCATTAAAGGATGCTGCAATTAAGCCAACATATCTTTTACCGCTTTCCCCAGATGTTATTTCCGCAAAGCTGGACGACTATGAGAATATCTGGACTGAAGCAAATGAAATCTAACAAGGCATTCAAACGGACAATTTACAGTTGGCTTTTGTTCGTGCCTCACTTATTTTAGCCAACTATAAATAGCCGCTTAATGTGGCGTTATGTGTGCATGGAGGCATAGTGATATTTTTGAGGTTTTTTATTTATGGCTTTATATTCTCAGGCGTGATGCTTTATATAGTGACTGATACATATACTCTTATGTACTCTCTATTTGGCGGTTTGTCTTTTATGGTATCCCTGTTAGCAGGTTTGATCTTAGCTAAAATATACAGAGAGTTATCATCGTGATAACAGAGAATATAGTTGCTTTAATTAGTGTATTGTTAATTTGCTTTCCGATCTTGTATATTTTTTATAAAAATGGAACAAGGAAATTCTTGTATATACTTTCTGTTTATGTGGGAGCTATAGTCATTTATGTGTTGCTATATATCACCCTAATTCCAGCAAACCTTATGTACATTTATATAATTCCCGAACTGCAAGCGCGTAGCCTTGACATATACTTGTGGAGTTTAATACAAGTTTTTGACTTAGTTTCAACGTATTACATGCTAATAGCAAGCGTGATTTATATATGGCTATCATTCACAATCTATAAAAAATATAGCCTTTTTAAAGAGCACACATAACAAGCAATTTAACAGGGACTAAAAATCGCGGGCTGATTTTGCTTCGCAAAAATTTTAGCCCACAATTTTTAGCCCGTTAATAGGGCGTTATGTGCCTTTAAGGAATCAAGCATGAATGAAATAAACTGGGCCGATTTTCAAAAAATAGAACTTAGGGTCGGAACTATTATTAGTGCTGAGGATTTTCCTGAAGCTAAAAAGCCTGCTTATAAAATAATTGTTGATTTTGGACCTGAAATAGGTACAAAAAAGTCGAGCGCGCAGATAACCGAGCTTTATGACAAAGAACAACTAATGGGTAAACAAGTTATGGCGGTAATAAACTTTCCGCCAAAACAAATCGGCCCTATTATGTCTGAATGCCTAATTACAGGGGTTCATAGAGAAGATGGTAAAGTAGTGCTTGCAATACCCGAGACTGAAGTGAAAAATGGTGCGCGGCTAGCGTAAGCAAGAGGGCTAGAAAGTAGCACATAACAAGCAATTCAACAGGGACTAAAAATCGCGGGCTGATTTGCTTCGCAAAAATTTTAGCCCACAATTTTTAGCCCGTTAATAGGGCGTTATATGCCTAGGGTAAAGGATGAAGCTCTGCGAAATACAAAGGAAACGCATAGACTATTACTTGAACGATGAGTGGCTGTCTGACGACCCTCATATTTCTTCAAGTAATTTTGCTAACCTCCTAGCAAAAGTAGATTCCCCTTTAGAAATACATGCAATGGTCTCAGAAACCGATTGGGATGCTGGTTTTGAAGAACTTAAACAGCTAGTGTTTCACCCTCAGTGTGACATTGCGACCAAGTTAATGGTGTTTTGGCGCTGTCAGCCAGACTACTTTTGTCAGTTCAACTCAGTAGATTCAATTCCAAAAAATGATCGTGGTCTTTGGTCATTTATGAACGCGATCAAAGAAGAGCTAACAGAAAGCAAACTGAAACTTGCACTCATTAACTACAGCCCATTTGATGATGATGGAGTTAATTATGTCAGTGAATTTGAAAAGAACAGCTCAAACAATGATTCTATTGTCAAAGTTGAGCACTACTTAAAAAAGCGAGTAAAGGCATATAACAAGTTAATCAATAAGGACATAAAATCATAGGCTTGCCGCAGGGCGGCAGTGTAGCCTATAATTTTCTGCCTATTATTAAAGCGTTATATAACTCTCAGGATCGAGTAGTGACCAAATTCATTTTTATCATTAGTATCATTTTAATAGCTTTTGGGCTAATTATGTTTATATCTGATTTTTTGCCCGTAGATATGTTTAACGGTGGCGAAGAGGACCAGTATCTTAAAGCAGTACCAAGTGACTCATTTTCTTGGTCGCAATACCGCTTACATGCACTAATTGTTGGTGTCGGTTTATTTGCAGTTAATAAATTTACCAATATCTTTGGTTAGTGTTAAAGTTATATAACAAACTAATAAATAAGGACAAAAAACAGTTTGCTGTTTTCGTTCCTCAACATTTTAGCAAACAATTTTTTGCCCATTATTAGGGCGTTAGGTAACTGCAATGGTAGAGCATGTATAAAATTCTTAAAATCGTTGTATATATAACCGTAGTACCACCATTGTTGTTGGTATTGTTTGTATTTATAGCTGCCTTTATTCCATCTGAACCAGAGCCTTTGGAGGTTGTTTTTAAAGAGTCATGTGGGATGGAGTTACCTTTTGGTTCTGTTGTTATAGAACGAGAAGCTTCTAGAGGTCTTGCTCCTCAGGGAGTGTCTTACTCTGAAAAGGGAGTAGTACACGTTAACCTTAAAGACGCATCAGATATCCTAAGTTATTTAGAAATCAATAGTGATTATAAATTAAAAGAAGGTGCATTTGAGAGTTTTAGAGTTGGTAAAAAGCTTGGTATATGCGAAGTTTCGACATTTACTGGTTATATAAAATATCAATATGCTGTTTGGTAATGTTACCTAACAAGGTACTCAAAAGGACGCAAAATGCTTGGCTTGCGCTCCTTTGTAGCGATTATAGCCAAGCATTTTGCGCCTCTTAGTAAGGCGTTATGTTACATGGATAGTGATTTGAAAATTCTAGATTTTGAGAAACAAGCTATTTTGGCTTTGTGTTCATATGACATACCAAACTCAATATTAATTGATGCTATTCATAAGCCTTCAAGTATTTCGTGTAAATTTTACGGTGCTGGCTATGAACTAACTTTTAGTCATAAAAGTTTACCTAAAGAAAATGCATCATTTGAAAACCCAAATATTTTCTTTCGCTTTCAAGGTTCAAAGTTAAACGTGAGTGTTCATATATCTGAGAATCAGTTGTGCCTTGATGTATTTGACTCAAATGGCGTACCATCTGATATTAGATCAGGAAGTGTAGATTTAGTTGTAACATAACAAGGTGTTCAAGCGGGACTGCTAATGTTTGGCTCGGTTTCGCTTTGCTTCACATTATAGCCAAACATTATCAGCCCCTTAACAGGGCGTTATATGCACAGGAGGGAGCCTTGCTAAATCTTCTATTATTCTTAACTACAACTTTATCTTTACCCGTCCTTGATGGTGAGAGCCAAATATGCTCTGACGAAGAACAGGCCTATGTCCGTGCTAGTATCGAAGTGAAAGATGCTAATTTAAACTTAAGTTACAAAGAAATAGATGAGTTTATTTTAGGTATTGATGAGATATGTACGTTCAATAATCACAATATGCCAGATGGTCTTGATTACAGCCTTCTTGTAAACAAAGATAATCAGTCCCGCTATATTCGTTTGCGTAATGGTTTAGACGGTAGCTTCAAGTTATTTGGTCCGTTTAAGAAGTAAATGCATATAACAAGTTAATCAATAAGGACATAAAATCATAGGCTTGCCGCAGGGCGGCAGTGTAGCCTATAATTTTCTGCCTATTATTAAAGCGTTAGAAGGTTCGTATGGTTAAGTGGCTAATCACGCTATTGTGCAATATTTTACTGATTTGGTTTGTAGCTGATTTCTCTTATAAGAGAGGGGCACATGATTATATGGCCGCTACTACATACAGTGATGCGGCCGATAGCTATATCTCTCTATATATACTTAGGAATAAAAACAAACACGAAGCGATTGAGTTTTATGAGTCTAAATTAGATTCAGATATAGAAACTCATAAATGGGCTTCTGATAATAAGAGCGTACTACACGGAGTTTTCCACTTAGGCCAGCAAAAGCCAAATACTGAATATTATCAAAAGATTATTGATTATAGAGAACAATACCCTGGTGAGAATGAGCGTATAATTAGTATTGTAAAACAATTAATTGTGAATGAAGAAAAAACCTTCTAACAAGCAATTCAACAGGGACTAAAAATCGCGGGCTGATTTTGCTTCGCAAAAATTTTAGCCCACAATTTTTAGCCCGTTAATAGGGCGTTAGGTGTTTCGAGAGTTTAGATGTCATTGTTAGGTAAATTGTTTCGTTGGGAACGAGGAAGGCAAGAATCAGGCTACGATAAAATGCTGATTTGTGGTGCTTATTGGCCTATAAAATTCGA